>FWPU01000039.1_pt1 | contig 378134 bp, 357 predicted proteins | sample 2228361 | NCBI WGS metagenome assembly FWPU01 (sample SAMEA103939777, study PRJEB20133) | metagenome
CGAGTTCATCGCGCGACCGCGGTTTCTCGCCATCCGGGAGTTCGCTCCGCAAAACCTCCTCTACCACGAGGGGGCGCAGTGGGAGTGCGTAGCCTTCCAGGCGCCGCCGGGGGGCCTCGACGAACGGAAGAGTCAGAAACGGTTTTGCCGCACCTGCGGCGCTTTCTCGGATCCCAGTCTCGACGTCTGTCCGGTGTGCCATGTTCGATTCGATGCCGACAGTAGCCTGGTGGCCACCATTCTCGAGATGCCGAATGTTCGGATGCGGCGGCGGGCTCGCATCACCGCCGACGAAGAAGAACGCCGACGCCGGGGCTACGCGCTCGAGACGTTTTTCCAGTTTGCGCCGAAGGCCGCGAGCTACCGCATCCAGGAGGCCGATGTCGTGAGCAGAGGCACCCCCGTGCTGCGCCTCATCTACGCGCCGGCGGCGACCGTGCTGCGGGTGAACCACGGCTGGCGGGGCTCCGAGCCGCAGGGTTTTCTCGTCAACTTTGAGAACGGCGAGATTGTCACTTCGGCGGAAGAAGCGGGCGGCAGACCGGGTCGTTTGCGGCCGCCGGAACGGGTGAGGCTGACAGTGCACGCGACCCAGAATGTTCTCCTCGTCCGCCCCCTCCTGGCCGAGCTGCACGATCCGGGCTCGGAAGCCACGCTGCGATACGGGATCAAGCGCGGGCTCGAGGAAGCCTTCCAGATCGAAGAGACGGAGCTCGCTGCCGAACCCATCGGCGCGGGAGCGCACCGGGCGATCATGCTGTACGAGGCCGCCGAGGGAGGCGCTGGAGTCCTGCGAAGGCTCGTCGAAGAGCCGAACGCGTTTGCGGAAGTCGCGCGTTCGGCACTCGAAATCTGTCATTTCGATGCGGCTGGGAACGATCTAAAGCCCGACTGTCATGCCGCCTGCTACGAGTGTCTTTTGACCTTTGCCAACCAGCACGAGGCGCTGGCGCTCGACCGGCACAGCCTTCGGCAGATTCTGCTGGATTTGGCCGAAAGCCGGACCGAGCCGCGCGTTGAGAATCGGTCCCGGAGCGAACATCTCGCCTGGTTGAGGTCGCTTACCGACTCTCGCTCCGAGCTCGAACGCCGCTTCCTCGATGTCGTGGCCGAGGGTGGGTACCGGCTACCCGACGAGGCCCAGAAACCGATCTCGGTGCCGCCCTGCATCCCCGACTTCTTCTATGAACCCAACGTCTGTGTCTTTTGCGACGGGGCGGTGCACGACGACCCCACTCAGGCGGCTCGGGATCGGGAGCTGCGCGCGGAACTGATCCGGCAGGGATATCGCGTAGTCGTTATCCGATACGACTGCGACGTGGCAGGGCAACTGAATCAGTATCCGGAGATCTTTGGCGGACATTGTCTGTAAAAGCACCGCGACCAGGCCTGAATTTTTGAACGGTTTGGCAAGAATGGCCTGGTGTGGGCACTCAATCAAATCCCACCACGACCTTTCGATGCCGCTTGCTTGCTCGAGCCTGGGCCCGAATGCCACGAGGGTCTCGGCCTGCGCGGTGGGCAGCAGATTCCAGTAACGGCAAGCCCTATGCGATCAAGCAGGTCCGACCTGTGTTTGCCGACGAGGTCGATGAATCAGGCTTTTCGCTCGTTTTCGACGTCGTGCGCCGATTCGCGCAGCCGCTCGGCATCGATCTGCCGAAGTGGGAAGGCCGCATCATCGAGACGAAGAAAATAGAGCGGGGACTTGACTTTCTCCGGCTCGCCAACGCGCTCTCTGCCCTGTACCCGAAGGGCAGCGAGGAGAAGCGCCTGCTCGACGCGATGCGGCTCGCGGTTCCGCGATAAGGCAAAAGCAAAACGGTAAAAGGCAAAATGGGAACCGACAAACCGCGCGACATCAAGGAACGGACATTCATGTTTGCATTGGCGATCGTTCGCCTGTGTAGACATCTCGACGAAAGACCGGGCGTGGAAAGAACTCTGAGCAAGCAACTGTTGTGGTCGAAAACGTTTATCGGCGCGAACGTGGAGGAAGCGCAAGCAGCACAGAGTAAGGAAGACTTCACTAGCAAGTACGCCATTGCGCAGAAAGAAACCAGGAAGACGATCTACTGGCTTCGGCTCCTCAAGGAGTTTGGCTCGTTGAAGGAGGGTTCGGTCGCAATTCTCATTCAAGAAGCAAACGAACGCTCTCGCATCATCGGCTCGATCATCGTGAACGCCAAGGATAGGGAACAGGTAAGATGCAAGAGGCAGAACAAGGCAAACCGCAAGATGTGAATCATCATTTCCTTTTTGTCTTTTTACTTTTTCCTTTCAACAGGAAGTTGATGACGGAACCCTGGTACAAAGTCGCTACGCCACGCAAGGAGGTTCGCGGGGGACACTTCTCCAACCCGGAAGAGTTCGCCATCGCACTCGAGCAGGGGGTGGCTGGCACCGCTTCAGAAGACTACCGCGACCCGGCTCAGTTTTTCTCTCGCACTTGCTGGACGCGGGCGCTGCGCAAGCACGCCGGCATGATGCCTCGTAGACTTTCCGGGCGCACTGACAACACCGCGCCAGTGCTGACCCTGATCCCTCAAGTTCGACGGTGGCAAAACGCAGTCGCTGACGGCCTTTCACCATTTCGCCACGAGCGGCGAAGGGACGGCCGGCTACTCGGGGTCGTCGACCTTGTGCGGATCGAGCGCGTCTTTCAACATGCGCGCTGGATTGGTCGAAGGTGTATCCGCTGGAGCAGGACGCGGCCCAAAGGCACTGGTGGCGAAACTAGCGCCGAGGACAACGCTGCCTTCGCGCTGAAAGGACAAGTCCTACTTCATTCGCAAGGTGGGCTTGGACGGGTTCAAGACCGGGCATCAACCCATCCTGAAAAAAGCGGTCAACGACCGGCGGGCCTCTCTGGATGAAGGAACGGAAATCAAAGCTTGTGCAATGGGCCAAGAGCCGCGGCACCTCCCCGCGCATCTCTATCCGGTTGTGCTCGTGTGGTGCGACAAGAAACCTTGCCGAGACCTGCGCAAGAAGGTGGAGCTTTGGCTTGCTTGGAAGCGAATCGCCCAGGAAATGGCCGACGGCATGCTAGGAGGGGACTTCGAGCGGGCCGATCGCGCCGAGCTTTAGACAAGTGTCAAAGACGCAGAAGATGCCGCCCGCGCTTCCGCGTCACGGGCCCTTCCGTAAAGGATGCCGAAATGGCCGCAGACGTCATTCAGTTATGATGACGGTCCAGGGCACTTCGAGCAAATCTCGCGGATCGGGCACATTGTCCCGCGCAGAAGTACCTCCACCCCTGGGAGGCCATCCTAGGCGCCAAAAGCGGTACCAGAGGCCCGACCGGCCCCGCCCGGCCGTTAGAACCTATCTCGAAACTGCTCCCCCGCTAGCGGTGCGCATTGGCGCGCACCGCATCAAGACTCACCACCGCTTCGTCGCCCACCACCTCGGCCTCGTGCACCACGCCGCGCGGCACGGCAATGAGATCGCCGGCCTCGAGGATAACGCTACGGCCCTGCATGCTCAGTCGAAACCTGCCCGACAACACACCGTCTATTTTGTCGACGCCATGCGTGTGCGGCGGAAAATATGTGCCCGGCGGATAGACGTATCTCGAGACGACATAGCCGCGTGCCTCGAGCTTGCGGCGCATGGCCGTTTCGCTAAGCGGGCCGTCGCGCGCGGTGTCCCAGTGTTCAAGCTCCACTGCCACCCTCTTCCTTGCTACCAGGCTCGTTGCGCTCTAGCGTCACAAAGGCCACGGCGTAGTCCTCTTCGTCGGCGAGACTTACGTTCACGGCACAGATAGCATGGCGGTGCAGAAACTCGAGTGCCCGGCCGCGAAACTCGAGCGAAGGCCTGCCATTCGTGTCGTGGACGACCGCGATGTCGCGCAGGCCCACACCGTTTGAAAAGCCCGTGCCCATGGCCTTGACCGCGGCCTCTTTGGCGGCGAAGCGCCGCGCCAGATAATGCGCCTTGGTGGGACTTTGACGAAATTCCGCAAGCTCGCACTCGGCGAGCAGGCGCTCGGCGAACTTCTCGCCGAAGCGCTCGAGATTACGCTCTATGCGCACTACACACACGATGTCCGTGCCGATGCCAAAGATCATGGCTACCTCACCGCGGCGGCGGCCTCGCGCATGAGTCGCTTCATCTCGCGCACCGCTTCGCGAAAACCGGTAAAGAGCGCGCGTGCCACGATCGCGTGCCCGATATTAAGCTCGGCGATCCCGGGGATGGCGGCGATCGCCTGGACATTGTGATAGTTGAGGCCGTGGCCAGCATTGACCTGCAGCCCGCGTTCGCGCCCGAGCGCAACGGCACGCTCGATACGCGCGAGCTCCTCGCGCCAGGCTCCACCTTCAGCCTGCGCATAGTGGCCGGTATGGATCTCGATGACTGGCGCACCGATCTCGGCGGCGGCCTCGATCTGCAGGGGGTCGGGATCCACGAACAGCGACACCCGCACTCCGGCCTCAGCAAGTCGCCGACAGACCTCGGCAATCCGCGCCTTCTGCCCGGCGACATTGAGCCCGCCCTCGGTGGTGAGCTCCTCGCGCCGCTCAGGCACAAGACAGCAGTCGTGCGGGCGGATGCGGCAGGCGAAGGCCACGATGTCATCGGCCACGGCCATCTCGAGATTCATGCGCGTGGCAAGAGTCTGGCGAAGGATCTCCACATCGCGCTCCTGGACATGGCGACGATCCTCGCGCAGATGCAAGGTGATGGCGTCCGCGCCGGCCAATTCCGCCTCGTGGGCGGCCTGTACGGGATCGGGATAGCTCGTGCGCCGGGCCTGGCGCAAGGTGGCGACGTGGTCTATGTTGACGCCCAGTTTAATCACTGCTGCTCGAAACCTTCGCTGAAACTATCCGACGCCAGAGGCTCGCGCGTGCGTGCCGCCCGTAGCCGCGCGTAGAGCTCACGGCTGGTGAGCGGCCGCGGACCAAGGTGGCGCGCGAGTACGGCACGCAGAAGCCGCTTGGCCTCGCGCAGCCCCTCTGCATCGAGGGTTTCGTTCCGCAAGCCGCACAAGGTCGCGCCGCGAACGCGCACACTTTCGTTCGTCGGCGGCACGTGCTTGTCGCCCCCGGCGGCAAGCCGCACCGGACCGCGCTCGAGGATATAATCATAAACGGCGGTGGACTCAATAGGCGAGCCGACGCCGACGTCGCGATCCAGCACGAGCCCGAAGCCGATGGCCGCGAGCAGGCGCTTCTCGAATATCCGCAGCACCGCCTCATAGCCGCCCTGCCCCTTGCCGCCGCCGTCCGATGCACCGAGTGCGGCCAGTGCGCGGCGATAGTCGTCGAACAGGCCCTCGTGTGGATCGTGCCGGTGTAGCAGGCGTAGCAGCAGCTCGTTCATATAAAATCCGCAGTAAAGGGCTTCACCGCCGAGCTCCCCTACCTCGGCGCACGGCTCGGCTCCGTTCAGCACGGGCAGCTCGCCGCGCCCGCTCCAGCCGATGAGCAGTTCCTGGAACGGCTTGAGCACCCCACTGAGCGCGCGCCTCGGGCGGCGCGCGCCTTTGGCGAGCAGACCGAGGCGGCCATAATTGCGCGTGAACACCTCGAGCAAGAGGCTCGTTTCGCCATAGGGCCTGCGATGCAGCACGAAGGCCGGTTGTTGCACGACACGCATCAGAAATCCTCTACGTAGCCAAGCGCGCGCAGCGCCGGGTCGCTGTCCGACCAGCGCGCACGCTGTTTGACGTGCAGCTCGAGGTAGACCTTGGCACCGAGGCGTTGCTGCAGGGCGCGGCGCGCGCGTGTGCCCACGGTCTTGAGGCGCACGCCACCCTTGCCGATGAGAATGGCCTTCTGCCCCTCGCGCTCTACCCAGATCGTCGCCGCCACGTAGATCCGACCATTTTCGCGCCGAAACGACTCGACGACCACCGCACTGGCGTAAGGCACTTCCTGGCCGTAGAGGTGGAAAATCTGCTCGCGGATGAGTTCGGCGGCGAAAAAACGCGCGCCCTTGTCCGTTACCCGTTCGGGCGGATAGAGCCGCGGCTGCTCGGGAAGATAACGGATCACGGATCGCTCGAGCTCGGCGAGGTTCGTACCCTTGAGCGCCGAGACCGGCACGACCTCGGCGAAGGCCATCTTCCGGACCGAATGCTCGATGAGCGGCAGCAGCCGCCGCTTGTCCTTAAGGCGGTCAATCTTGTTGATCACCAGAAACACGGGACAAGCCTGATTGCGCACGACCGACAACGGGTATTCGTCCTCCTTACGCCAGCCATCCGCGGTAATGAGCAGCAAGATCACATCAACACCCTGCACGCTACCGATGGCGGTGCGATTGAGGTAGCGGGTCAGGCGAGTCTTGCCAGGCGGGTTCATGCCCGGAGTGTCGACGTACACAATCTGGGCGGTTTCATCGGTATGAATCCCGAGAATGCGATGGCGGGTCGTCTGTGGTCGCGGCGAGATGATGCTCACCTTGGTTCCCACAAGCCGGTTGAGCAACGTGGACTTTCCCACGCTCGGGCGGCCCACGACCGCCACCAGGCCGCAGCGATACGGTGCTGTCGTCATGCGCCGCGAATGAGACGCTCAAGCGCCTGAGCGGCCGCTTGCTGTTCGGCGGCGCGGCGGCTACGGCCCTCGCCGCGCACCGGGTCGGGGAGGCTGGGCACCCGGCATTCAATAACGAAGTTCTGCGCATGTGGCGCGCCGGTCACCTCGATAATACTGTAAGAAGGTAACGGAAGTGACTGTTTTTGTAGATATTCTTGTAGCCGGGTCTTGGGGTCCTTTGGGATAGCCTCTGGATCGAGCCGGCGGAAGATCTCATCGTAAAGACGGCGGATGACCCCCATCGCCGCCCCGAGCCCGCCGTCCTTGTAGATCGCCCCGAATACCGCCTCGAGCGTATCCGCCAAAATCGAATCACGATCGGAGCCACCGCTTTTGAGCTCCCCGCTGCCGAGCTCGAGGTAACGGCCGAGCTCCAGGCGCCGGGCGAGACCGGCTAGGGTCTGTTTGCGCACCAGGCTCGCGCGAAGACGCGTCAGGTCGCCTTCTGGCAGTGCTGGATAGCGATCGTAAAGCTCGCCCGAGATGACGAGATTAAGTACGCTGTCGCCCAGAAACTCGAGGCGCTCGTAGTGCTCGGCGCTCTTGCTGCGGTGGGTGAGCGCACGTTCGAGCAGGGCAGGATTCTTGAAGGAGTAGTCAAGCCGGCGAAGCAGTTCGGCGTGCGCCTTACTCACTCGCGGCGACCTCGCTGATGTGCTCGAATTCAAGCAATGCCGAGATGTTGAACATCAGGGGAATGACCTGCTCGTATCGTAGCCGTATGGCCCGAGTCCGCCCGCGTGCCTCGATCGTGATGGCGGCCGGATCCACGTTCTCCACGTCGTCAATTTCGAAGCGCCTCTTCAAGAACTTAACGATCTCGGCCTTAGTCATATGCGCCGCATCGGGGCTCCTGGCCAGGCTGTTCATGGCCGATTTCACTTTTAGGTCCTGAAAGTAGGGCGGAATGAGTTTGAAGGACAGAAAGGTGAAGAACGCGATCACGCCCACAACAAACAGCGGTCCCCAGAAGGTCATGCCGCGTTGACCGGTTCTGCCCGTCATCCTGCCCTCCTTCTTAAATTCAGTGAATGGCGTCGCCGATACGGTTCCAGACGATTCGCTGCCACAGCCACTTGTCTGGGCTGGTCGTATCGATGCTAAACCAGATGAGAAAGGCCTTACCCACCAGGTTTTCGTCAGGCACGTAGCCCCAGTAACGACTGTCGTTGCTGTGGTCGCGGTTGTCGCCCATGACGAAATAATGCCCCGGCGGCACCTCGAATTCCATGATGCCCGACTCCGGCCGGTTGGTGAGTAGGATATCGTGCTGCACCTCGTCTACGATCTCTGTTGCGCGCACCACCTCGCCATCGGGCTCGCCCCCCGCGCGGACGACGTACGAGCGGGGGCTGAGAAGCTTGAGCGGCGTGCCGTTCACGTACACCCGCTTGTCCCTATAAACCACGCGATCGCCGGGCAGGCCGATCACCCGCTTGATATAGTTGGTGGACGGGTCGCCCGGGAAGCGGAAAACCACTACGTCACCGCGCCGCGGCGCGGCGAGGTCGAGGAGCTTGACATTGACGATCGGCAGCCGCACCCCATAGCTGAATTTGTTCACCAGGATGAAATCGCCGTTGTACAGGCTCGGCATCATCGAGCCTGACGGGATACGAAACGGCTCGACCAGAAACGAGCGGATCAGGAACACGATCAGGATGACCGGGAAGAAGGCGCGGGCGTACTCGACCAGCACGGGTTCGCACACCGCGCGCCGGACCTCCTCGGCGGGCCGGCCAGCCTTGAGCAGGGCCTGGGCCTTGCGATGGCGCTGCTCGGCCCACCACGCGCGGTCAAGCCCCCACACCAGCCCGGTGGCCACCAGCGCCAAAAATAAAATCAAGGCGAAGTCCACGATCATTTCCCGTCCACCCGCAACACCGCCAAAAAGGCCTCCTGCGGGATCTCCACCGTACCCAGTTGCTTCATGCGCTTCTTGCCCTCCTTCTGGCGCTCGAGAAGCTTGCGCTTGCGCGTGACGTCGCCGCCGTAGCACTTGGCCGTGACGTTCTTGCGCAGCGCCTTGACCGTCTCGCGCGCGATGATTTTCGATCCGATCGCCGCTTGGATGGCGACGTCGAACATCTGCCGCGGGATGAGCTCCCGCAGCCGCTCGACCAGCTCGCGCCCGCGAGCCTGCGCCCTGTCGCGGTGCACCATCACGGAAAGGGCGTCCACCCTATCGCCGTTGATGAGTACGTCGAGCTTGACGATCTCAGCGGCGCGGAACGCCAAAAACTCGTAATCGAGCGAGGCGTAGCCGCGCGACACCGACTTCAGGCGGTCGAAGAAGTCGAGCACGACCTCGGCGAGCGGCAGCTCGTAGACCAGGATCGCCTGGCGGCCGTGATAGCGCAGATCCCTCTGCACGCCGCGCCGACTTACGCACAACTCGATGACCGCACCGACGTAGTCCTGCGGCACGAGGATGGTGGCGACGATAACGGGTTCGCGGATGACCTCGATGCGCGCAGGCTCCGGGAGCTTTGCGGGATTGTCCATGACCTGCACCGTGCCGTCGCGCGTAACCACCTCGTACACCACGGTCGGCGCGGTGGTGATGAGGTTGAGATGATACTCGCGCTCGAGCCGCTCCTGGATGATCTCCATGTGTAACATCCCGAGGAAGCCGCAGCGGAAACCGAAGCCAAGCGCCTGAGAGGTCTCCGGCTCGTAGTGGAGCGAGGCGTCGTTCAACTGCAACTTGGCAAGCGCGTCGCGGAAGGCTGCGTAATCGTTCGCGTCCACCGGGTAAAGCCCGGCGAACACGCGTGGCTTAATTTCCTTGAAACCCGGCAAGGGGGCGGCTGCCGGTCGCTGCGCATGGGTGATGGTGTCGCCGACGCGCGCGCCGCGCACGTCCTTGATGCCGGCAATCACATATCCGACCTCGCCCGGGCCGAGCCGCTCGACCGGTTTTTTCTTGGGTGTGAGCAAACCGATCTGCTCGACGAGGTAATCACGCCCAGTGCTCATCAGGCGGATCTTGTCCTTGGGGCGCAGCGCGCCGTCCATCACGCGCACGAGCGAGACGGTACCCAGATAGTTGTCAAACCAGGAATCGATGATAAGCGCCTTGAGCGGGGCTGAGGCATCGCCGCGCGGCGCGGGGATGCGGTCGATAATAGCCTCGAGCAACTCCGGCACGCCCTCCCCCGTCTTGGCCGAGACGCGCAGCGCATCGTGTGCGGCAATACCGATGATATCCTCGATTTCGGCGATGACGCGCGCCGGCTCAGCAGACGGCAGATCTATCTTGTTGAGTACTGGCACGACTGCCAGATCGAGCTCGGCGGCAGTGTAGCAGTTGGCGACGGTCTGCGCCTGCACGCCCTGGGTGGCATCCACTACCAGCAGCGCCCCCTCACAGGCCTTGAGCGAGCGCGACACCTCGTAGGAGAAATCCACGTGCCCGGGCGTGTCTATCATGTTCAGACGGTAGGTCTGGCCATCGCGCGCGCGATAGGTGAGCGCCACACTCTGCGCCTTGATGGTAATGCCGCGCTCGCGCTCGAGCTCGAGCGTGTCGAGCACCTGCTCTTGCATCTCACGCGCCTCGAGTGCGCCGCAGAGCTGGATGAAGCGGTCGGCGAGCGTGGACTTGCCGTGGTCAATGTGCGCAATGATGGAGAAATTGCGGATGTTTTCGAGCTGCCAGCCGTTCATGCACGAGACTTTGTGGATACACGCGCGCTGGGGAATGCCGAGGCGGATCGTTCGGGGCGGCCTAATGAAAAAGGCGCCTGCGGCGCCCCTTGTTAAGTGTTCATTGCACGGCCGGCCGATCGACGAGGCGCGGTTCGATATGCGCAACGCGGCACGCGCGCGCGGGCATCCCGCATGCAAAAATAGGATACCCGATTTGACCTGGGTTCGAGAAGTATTATTGCCACCCCTTCTGCCCGATGCACCGTCTGCGGACCACCGGACAACAGCCTCACGCGGGCGTTGCGCCCGCAGGCCGCGCCGATGGCGGCGCGATCCCCAGATCCTCGAAGGATGGATGTCTTGCCCATACGCTCGGCCAAGGCCTCTAGCCCCAATCTGCACAGCTCGCCGATCGCGTCATCAAAATGCCTTGCATGCGCTGGGCGCGCCCTTCTGCTACTTGTTCGGTGTCATCGAGCTGCCGATCATGACCACAGTCGCAGCCGGCACCTCGCCCACGGCGGTCACCTGATATCCACCGATCCGGCGGCCGAAGGCGTGCACCGCGCCCATGCGGCGGGTGCCCAGCATGAATGGCTTGTTTTCTTCGCTTTTCTCGATGAACACCGACACCGCTGCCAGCCCGTCGGAATACACCAGATGTTCGATCGGTTTGCGGCGTATCGGTTCGCGGCGCTTCATGAATGTGCTGAGCCGAAAGCCCCCGGGCAGGCGCACGGCGGTCCAGCCGGGCTCGTCGGCCTGTGGCTCCATGCGATCGCCTTCTTCGCGGTACCAGTGCAGCGCTTCCTGATCGGAGATCTGCGGCTCGATGGCGGTGTCGGGAATCGGCTCGCCGATGACCAGGTGCGTGAACATGAACTGCTCGAGTATGCGTCCCTTGCGGTCGAGCAGGTCGGCCTTGAGCAGCAGGCCGCTGTCGCGATCGGCCCAGAGCTGATAACCATAGCGGTAATCGTCGCGCGGATGAATGAGCACGATCTGCGCCTCGCGCCCGGCCACGCGCCCGCTGCCGCCAAGCCGGATCACGTAATATTCGCCCAGGTCCGCTAGGCGTTCTTCTGGCAGCAGCACAGGGAAACGCTTGCCGCCGCTTCTGCGGTACTCGACCACTACAGACTTCATGTCCGGCAGCAGGCAGATCACCTCGCGTTGGTTGCGGATGACCTCGCGCGGCGTGCCGTTCAGCGACACGAGCCGCTCTCGGGGTGCCCCGCCTCGTCCCTTGTGGACGATACGCATGGCCTCGAGCTGCGTGCCGTGCTGGTAGACGAAGACGCCAGTGTAATCGAGGCCGCGTGCCGAGCGGCTCATCTTTACGAGCCAGTCGTGCGCGGCGGCGTGATCGTCATCGGCGGCGGCGACAGACGCCAGCAGCAACAGCAGGCCGCCGCCCACCAGCAGGGTCGCGACAATGCGGGCGGCTGCCACGCTCATCGCTCGCTGTCGTAGCTGACCACGCGCACGTAGGGCAGGATGCCGCTTACGCCCGAGGTCGGCGCAAACTCGTTGTGTTCGACGAGGTACATATTGAGAGCGGTTTCTGTCTCGCGCCGGTCCGTATCCCAGCGCATACTGCCGGTGCGCACGGCGTGTTGCCGGGTCTCGACCCTGGCGTACGAGGGGGCGGAAGTTTCCTTCGGGGCATAGAGCGCCTGCCATCCGAAGAGGGTCAGGGCCGCCACCGAGGCGGCAGCCGCGAGAAAACCCGCGCGCCTCACTGCAGGAAGCACTAGGGCGCGCCTCGCCGCGCCCCCCAGGGTGCCGGCGGAATCGGGCAGGCTAGCGGCCAGGCGTGCAGCAAGACCATGTACCAGCACTGATCCGAGCTCATTGCGCAGCGCCTGCTGCGCCAGATGATAGCGCTCCCAGGCAGCGCGCAGCTCCGGGTCGGCGGACAGGGCCTGGAGCAGGCGGCGCACCTCGTGCTCCGTCAGCTCGTTATCCAGGAAGGCGGACAACAACTCTTTCATCTTCCTTTCTGCCTCTCTATGACTTCTCGAGGAGCGGTTTGAGCTCCTTGTCTATCGCCTCGCGTGCACGGAAGATGCGCGAACGCACCGTGCCAATCGGACACTCCATGACCTGGGCGATCTCCTCGTAGGACAGGCCCTCGATCTCGCGTAGCATGAGGGCCGTGCGTAGGTCTTCGGGTAAGCGCTGGATCGCCCGCGAGACCGTCTCGGCGATCTCCGTCGTCAGCAGGTGGCGCTCCGGTGTCGCCTGCTCGCGCAAGCGCTCGCCCAGCTCGGCTACATCCGCCCCTTCCACCTCCACATCGGTCGTAGGCGGGCGCCGACCCTGCGATTCCAGATAGTTCTTGGCGGTGTTCACCGCAACCCGATACAGCCAAGTATAGAAGGCACTCTCTCCCCGAAACCCTGCGATGGCCCGGTAAGCCTTGATGAAGGCTTCTTGGGTGACATCCTCGACCTCGCGTCGATCGCGCACGTAACGGGCGATCAACTTGGCGACCTTGTGCTGGTATTTGCGCACCAGTAGATCGAAGGCCGTCTTGTCGCCCTTCTGGGCCCGGGCTACCAGCTTTTCGTCAATCCCGCGCTTACTCATCGCGAGGGGCACCCCGGCCCTCCCGCGCTCCCGCGAGCCCAGACATCGCGTCTCTAAAAGACCGCCAGCGGCTCATAAAGTTCGGGAATTCCCAGGAATGGATAGCGAGGCTTGTCGTTTTTCCACGCCTTGCGAGCGCGCCCAGTCGCGCGTTCTCGTGCAAAGGCTGTGATAGCATACCCCAAACCCAAGAACCCTGCGCTCCTGTGCCGATGCGCGCTTCATGTCCGATGTGCTGACCACGAACGTCCTGGTGGTGGGCGGTGGCGTCGCCGGGCTATCGCTCGCTCTACGGCTCGCCGACCACCTCCCTGTCACGATTCTGGCGAAGTCGGCATTGACCGAGGGCGCCAGTCTTTACGCTCAAGGCGGAGTAGCTGCCGTCCTCGATCGAAACGACAGCTTCGAATCGCACATCAACGACACGCTCGCTGCCGGCGCCGGGCTGTGCCGGCGCGAGACAGTCGAATACGTCGTGCGCCGGGGCCCGGCGGCGATCCGCTGGCTGATTGAACAGGGGGTCGCCTTCACGCACGTGCCCGGCGGCGATGAATACCACCTGACGCGCGAGGGCGGCCACTCGCACCGGCGCGTGATCCACGCGGCCGACGCCACCGGCCGGGCGATCGAGACGACCCTCGCAACAAAGGCGCGCGCGCACCCCCACATTGTGGTGCTCGAGAACCACATCGCCATCGATCTCCTTACGCGTGCCCAGCTGGGTTACCAGGGCGAGAACCGCGTGCTCGGGGTATACGCCCTCGACAAGACCACGGGCAAGGTCAAGCTGCTCAGTGCCCGCTTCGTCGTGCTGGCCACGGGCGGTGCATCCAAGGCCTACCTCTACACCAGCAACCCCGACACCTCCACGGGCGACGGCATCGCCATGGCCTGGCGCGCCGGCTGCCGTGTCGCCAACATGGAGTTCGTGCAGTTCCATCCGACCTGTCTGTGGCATCCGCGTGCCAAGAGCTTCCTGATCAGCGAAGCGGTGCGCGGCGAGGGCGGGCGGTTGCTGCTGCCCGACGGGCGAGCGTTCATGCACGAGCACGACCCGCGTGGCGAACTTGCGCCCCGCGACATCGTGGCGCGCGCCATTGACTACGAGATGAAGCGTCGTGGCCTGGACTACGTGCTGCTCGACATCAGCCACAAGCCGGCTGAATTCATCACTAGCCACTTTCCGACCATCTACGAGCGCTGCAAGCACTTCGGCTACGACCTCAGCCGCGAACCGATCCCGGTGGTGCCGGCCGCGCACTACACCTGCGGGGGCATCGTGACCGATCTCGCCGGGCGCACCGATCTGCCGGGGCTGTATGCGATCGGCGAGTGCACCTGCACCGGATTGCACGGGGCCAATCGGCTCGCTTCGAACTCGCTGCTCGAGTGCCTGGTGTTCGCCGCCGCCGCGGCCGAGGACATCGCTGCGGCGTTGCCGGACGCACCTGAGGCGGTGGCCGAGCTGCCCGAATGGGACGAGAGCCGTGTGACCGACGCCGACGAATGCGTAGTGGTGTCGCACAACTGGGACGAGCTGCGCCGCGGCATGTGGGACTATGTGGGGATCGTGCGCACCGTCAAGCGTTTAGAACGCGCACTACACCGCGTGGACCTGCTGCGCGAGGAGATCCGCGAGTACTACAGCCATTTTCGCGTGACGAACGACCTCATCGAGTTGCGCAACCTGGTGCTGGTCGCCGAACTCATCATTCGCAGTGCCATGGCGCGCCGCGAATCGCGCGGGCTGCATTACATCCGCGATTATCCGCGCCCCGACCCGGGCCTCGCGTACGATACCGTACTTACGCCTCCAGGCGCTGCTGTGCCAGCCACGCGCGCAGCCTCGTAAATGCGCCCGCCTCCGCGGCGTCGAAGGCGATCAAGATCGGTACCGCCCGCCGCCGACCTTCGGGGCGAGCGAGTAGGATCGTAAGCCACGGGTGAATGAAGCAGGCGAGGATCCGCACTTGCTCGAGGCGGCGCCCGGCGGCCTCGCCCAGCATGAGTTGTCCGTTGCTGTCCGGGGACAGTTCGCGGATCGCCTCCGGTGCCGTGCGTAGCCCATGCCGACGCAGATTCCGGTAAAGGCTAACGCCCAGTGCTGCCCATAGCCCCACACGCATCCACCACGGCAGCGCCGCGGCCAGCCCCGCCATCACCGCCGCTCCAACATGCGCCGCAAGCAGCAGGCCGCTCAGAAAAGCGGACGCCTTGAGCTCGACGACCAGCTTACTCTCGAAGCTTTCCGACAAGCTCACGCAACTCCCTGTCTTGCGGCTCGGCGGCTGCGTTCAGATAGGCGAGCAGCTGCGCGTCGGGGATATCGAGTAGGCGCTCGAAGGCGCGGCGCTCGGCAGGCCCGAGTGTGGTGTAGCGCTCGTCGAGAAAACGCGCGAGCATTACCTCAAGCTCGAGCAGCCCGCGCCGGCAGCGCCAGCGCAGTCGCGCCATGCGCCTTTGCTCGAGTCCCTCCTCGGCCGCTTGCGCAAACGGTTCGTTCATTACAATACCCTCCTGGCCAGCATCCGCTTGATCGCGCCGATCGCGCGCGTGGGGTTTAGGCCCTTCGGGCAGACCTCCACACAGTTCATAATGGCATGACAGCGGTAGAGCCGGTACGGATCCTCGAGCGCATCAAGCCGTTCACCGGTGGCCTGGTCGCGCGTGTCAGCGAGGAATCGCCAGGCCTGGAGCAACGCCGCCGGGCCGAGGAAGCGCTGCGGATTCCACCAGAACGAGGGGCAGGCAGTCGTGCAGCAGGCGCACAGGATGCATTCGTATAGGCCATCGAGCTGCTCGCGTTCTTCGGGTGACTGCAGGCGTTCGATCTCCGGCTCGGGGTCGTGGTTGATGAGCCAAGGCTGGACCGCACGGTAGTGCGCGTAGAATTGGCTCAAGTCCACGACCAGGTCGCGTATGACGGGCAGCCCGGGCAGCGGGCGCAGCACGATGGGCTCGTGCAGTTCCGCAAGCGGCGTGATACAGGCGAGTCCATTACGCCCGTTGATGTTGATCGCGTCCGAACCGCACACGCCCTCGCGGCAGGAGCGGCGGAAGGCGAGCGTCTCGTCCTCGCGCCGGATGAGCAGCAGCGCGTCGAGCAGCATCACCGCCCCGCTGTCGTCCGGCAGCGTGTAGTCCTGCATGTACGGTCGGCTGTCCGTCTCGGGGTTGTAGCGGTAGATCGAAAATTTCATCAGTCGCTATTCCAGGCTAATAAACCCTTTCTTTCGGCGGGAAGGCCTCGACCGTCAGCGGTTTCATACGTACTGGTTTGTAGTCGATGCGATGCCCCGCGCGGCTGTAGAGCGTGTGCTTGAGCCACTGCCGGTCGTCGCGTTGGGGATAATCCGTGCGCGAGTGGGCGCCGCGCGATTCCTTGCGCGCCGCCGCGGAGTGCACGGTGGCGAGCGCACAGGCCATGAGGTTTTCCAGCTCGAGCGCCTCGATGCGCGCGGTGTTGAATATCTTGCTGTGATCGCGCAGGACCGCGTCGACCAGCCTGCGCTCGAGTGCGTGCACCCGCTCGAGGCCGGCATCCAAAATGGCCTGATTGCGGAAAACACCGCAATGCTTTTCCATCGTGGCGCGCAGTTCCTCGCGGATGGCCTCGATCGGCTCGCCGTCACCGCGGCGGTCCCAGCGGTGCAGACGCTCGAGCGCGCGATCGACGGCGGACGGCGGCACCGGTCGGTGGTAACGGTGCTCGGAGAGATACCCGAGGATATGATTACCTGCCGCGCGGCCGAAAACGACGATGTCAAGAAGGGAATTTCCCCCAAGGCGATTGGCGCCGTGCACCGAGACACAGGCGCACTCGCCTACGGCGTACAGCCCCGGCACCGGTTCCTCGGGGCCGGTATGCATCGGCACCACCACCTGTCCGTGGCGGTTGGTCGGGATGCCACCCATGGTGTAGTGCGCGGTGGGAAACACCGGGATCGGCGCTTCGATCGGATCCACGTGCGCGAAGCGCCGCGCAAGCTCCCGAATGCCCGGCAGGCGCCTGCGGATCACTTCTTCGCCCAGGTGATCGAGCTTGAGCAAGACATGATCGCCCTTCGGCCCGCAGCCACGACCCTCGTGCACTTCCTGGTAAATCGCACGGCTGACAATATCGCGCGAGGCGAGATCCTTGGCCCGGGGTGCATAGCGCTCCATGAAGCGCTCGCCTTTGCTGTTGACAAGGTAACCGCCCTCGCCGCGCACGCCCTCGGAGATGAGAATCCCGATGCCGGCGATACCGGTCGGGTGAAACTGCACGAACTCCATGTCCTCGAGCGGGATGCCGGCACGCAGCGCCATGGCCATGCCGTCGCCGGTGTTGATCAAGGCGTTGGTGGTGGTGCGGTACATGCGCCCGGCACCGCCGGTGGCGAGCAGAGTCGCCTTGGCCTCGAACACGATTGGCTCGCCGCTTTCGATTTCGAGCGCCACGGCCCCCAGGCAATAGCCCTCCTCGTCCATGAGCAGGTCGAGTACGAAAAACTCGTCGAAGAAGTGCGTGCGGGCACGCAAATTCTGTTGGTAGAGCGCATGCAGCAGCGCGTGTCCGGTGCGATCGGCCGCCGCGCAGGTGCGCGCCGCTTGCTCGGCCCCGAAGTTTTGGCTCTGGCCGCCGAAGGGACGCTGGTAGATGCGGCCGTTTTTCAGGCGCGTGAACGGCACACCGTGGTGCTCAAGCTCGATCACCAGGCGCGTGGCGGCGCGGCACATGTACTCGACGGCATCCTGGTCGGCGAGATAATCGCTGCCCTTGATCGTGTCGTACATGTGCCAGTGCCAGTGATCAGGCAACACGTTACCGAGTGCGGCGTTGATCCCGCCTTGGGCGGCGACTGTGTGCGAGCGCGTGGGGAAGACCTTGGAGACGACCGCGACGTGTGCTTCGCCTTGAGCGAGCTGCAACGCGGCACGCAGTCCCGCGCCCCCGGCGCCGACCACCAGGGCATCGAAGCGGCGGCGCGCGATCTGCGGCACCTCAGGGCTCCAGCACGAGAAGCAGCCGCCCCGCCCTCAACCCCAGAGCGAGCAGGAGCGCGGCGGTCACTGCAGTTGCGGTGAACCGCAGCCAAAGCGGGTGCAGATAGTCCATATAGATACTGCGCAATCCCACCCAGGCGTGAAGCAACAGGCTCAGGAACAGCAACGCCCAGACCAGGCGCACGCCGCTCCCGGTAAAATACATGCGCCAAGCGGCATGATCGGGGACCGGGTTCAAGGCGAAGTACCAGACGACGTAAACCGTGAAACCGGCGAGATAGAGCGAGGTGGCGCGTTGCACCAACCATTCGGTCAGCCCGCGACGGGCGCTGCCTGCCGTCCGGTCCTGCCTCACCATCGCCACATCCCTGCGAGCACTGCCGTTACCAGAGTAGAGGCGACCAGTGTGACCCAGGCGCTGGCGCGCGCCGCGCGCAGGCCGACACCAATGTCCACGTCCAAAAGCAGGTGCCGGATCCCGGAGAACAAGTGCTGGGCAGACAACCAAACGATGATCAGGACGGCGCTGCGCCCTGGTAGGGTTGCAAGCTCGCGCCGCAAAGCCTCGAAGAACACCGGGCTTTTGAGGGAGTGCTCGAGCAGGTACAGCACGATGGGCAGCAGGACCACCAGAAACACGCCAGTGATCCGATGCAGAATGGAGACGAGCCCGCCGATTGGCAGGTGGATCACCAGCAGGTTCAGGAATACCGGGCGCTTGTTCTTGTTCCCCATATCAGGGATAGTGTAAACCGCCTGCCCGCCGCGTACACAAGCCGGTTCTGTCTGCTTGCCGCCTGCGTTTAAAATGGCTGACGAGTTATGACCCCGCACTGGCGATCCTTTCTAGCAAGCGAGGGTGCAGTGTTCACCGCCGAGCGGGTTGAGCATTTCGGGCGGCCCGAGATGGAGCGGCGTGCGGCCGTGTCCGGCAATGTGCTTGTGGATCTTTCGGCGCTTACACTGATCCGCGCGCGCGGGGCCGATGCCCTTTCCTTCCTCAACGCCCAGCTTAGCAACGACCTGCGCGCGCTCGATGCAGAACACAGCCAGCTTGCGGCGTGGTGTAACGCCCAGGGCAGAATGCTCGCGCTGTTCCGCGTGTGGCGGCACGGCGAGGATTACCTCCTCATGTTACCGGCCGAGCAACGCGACGAGGTACTGAAACGCCTGCGCCTGTTCGTGCTGCGTGCCAAGGTCGTCCTAGAAAGCGCCGACGGCGAGCTTGCGCGCCTTGGCATGAGCGGCCCGGACGCACCGCGCCTGGTGCACGAGGCGGTGGGTTTCGTTGCCGAGGGTCCCGACATGGCGCGTACCGAGGGTAACGTCACTGTGCTCGGTCTGCCCGGCCCTACCTCGCGCTTCATGCTTATTGCGCCTTACGCCACTGCCATGTCGCTATGGAAGAGGCTTAAAGCCAGCGCGCAAGTCGCTGGCTTTGAGGTCTGGATCTGGCTCGACATCCAGGCTGGCCTGCCGCAGGTGTACGCGGCCACCAGCGAGGCCTTCGTGCCGCAGATGACCAATCTCGACCTGCTCGGTGGAGTGAGCTTCACCAAGGGCTGCTATCCCGGGCAGGAGATCATCTCGCGCCTGCACCACCGGGGGGGATTGAAGCAGCGCCTGTACCGCGCGCATGTCGGGGCCGAGACCGAGACCGTGCCAGCACCCGGCGTGCCGCTGTATCCCGCCGGACCGGGCACACAGAGCGCAGGCACCGTTGTGAGCGCAGCGGCCTCGCCGCAAGGCGGCTGGGATCTGCTGGCGGTCGTCAACATCGCCAGTGCCGAAACCGACAGCCTGCGTCTCGGAACGGCGTCCGGACCAGTCCTCGCCCTGCAACCCTTGCCCCTCACGGCTGTCGTCCCAAGCCGCTAAATATCGATAGGCCGCCCACACCCTCACTGCCTGGATGCCCACCAGGCGCCGTTCCCAAGCCATAAGCGGCCCCCCCATGGCTTGTGCGTCTAACGGGCTTATGCTTGAATGAGTCCGCACCCAGGAAAATATAAGGAAATCCTGATAAACGGCAACCTGGCGTGTTGATGACGAGAATAGAGGAACAGAAAAACAAAAACTGGGTGCGCCGACAACAACCCGTAACATCTAGTCATCTAGTTAGGAGGAGTGCCCTATGGTTTACACCAAGAAAACGCCATGGACGCTGATTCTGGGCCTCATCATGGTGGCGTATGCCTACCTTGTCCAGAGCGGCGTTATGGGACCCGTGCTGAAGTACTTGCACACCACCAAACTTGCCGGCGAGATGGTCACCATGGGTTACGTCGCCGGGATCATCGCCATTGTGGTGGGGCTATGGCAAGCCTTCGCTTCTCCCAAGGAAGGTCAGCTCGATTATTACCTGTCCACGATCGGCGGCCTGGCGTTCATTCTGGTCGTCGCCTTTCTGGTCAAATGGTTCATCTCCCCGCAGTTTGCCGTCTGGGGCAAGGGGGCCCAATCGGCGCTGGGCTTTAACTTTGCGAAGGTCCTGGGGCTCAACCACATCCTGCTCGGCATCATCGCCGGCATGATCGTGGTGAACGTCTTCAAGATCCCCAGCTGGGCAGAGAACGGGGTGCGCATGTCGCGCCTGGCCCTGAAGACCGGCGTCATCATGCTGGGCGTGCTGTACTCCTGGGAAGAGTTGCGCAACCTCGCCGGCCTGTCCATCGTGCTGATCGGCTTCTTCGTGCTCGGCTCGGTCGGCATGACCCTGTGGCTGGGAGCGCGCCGTCAAATTCCCAACTCTATGGCCGGGGTGCTGTCCTCGGGGCTCGGCGTCTGCGGCGTGTCGGCAGCGGTGGCGGCGGCGCCGGTGGTCAACGCCAAGTCTACGGAGATCGCCTACACCATCGGCACCATCCTGCTCTGGGGTGTGCTGTGCATGTTCGTCTTCCCGAGCCTCGGTCATGCCTTCGGCATGAACCCGACGCAGTTCGGCGCCTGGGCGGGCACCGGCATCCTCAACTCCGCGCAGGTGGCCGCGGCGGCGCTCGCCTTCCAGCCGACGGGGCTCGAGACCCTCAAGGTCGCCGAGATCTTCAATATCACCCGCATCCTGTTCCTGCCGATCATCGTGATCTGGCTCGCGGTCTGGTTTGTCAAGCGCGAGGCCACCGGTGAGCGGGTGAACACGGGCAAGGTGCTGTTCGAGAAGTTCCCGGTGTTCGTACTGGGCTTCATCCTGATGTTCCTGATCGGCTCGACCGGCGTCTTCGCACCGGCCCAGCAGTACAAGGGTAAGTACTTCGATAACAGCGATAAGGTCATGGTCAAGACCGACAAGGCGACCGGCAAAGTCACCGACAAGCGGCTCAAAGACGAGGACGTCGCCAAGCTGCAGGCGGCCGCGGCGGCCGTGGACTGGAGCAAGGTCGAGAAGGGTGCGGCGATGCAGCAGGGCATCCAGCAGCTCATCGAGAACCGCAAGATCGTCTCGCGCGACCACGACTACATCATCCGCGCGCTGATCAACGCCAAGGTCCTGGACAAGGATACATCCGCAATCCTCAAGGCACAGCATAAGGCCGTGTGGCACACCGCGCCGAAGATCGCGATGTTCCGCAATCTCATCGCGTGGTTTTTCACCTTCGGTCTGGTGGGTCTGGGCATGCAGATCACCATGGCCTCCATCAAGCAGGCCGGCGGCCAGCCGCTGGTGATCGGCACGATCGTGGGCCTTACCAAGGCGATCGGCTCGCTGATCGTGGTGCTGCTATTCGTGCAAGAAATCGTGTAAGGAGGGTCAGGATCATGGCACAACCCAAGTTCGATCGCGGAACTGCGCTGTCCATCTTCAAGAGCGACCGCGCGGAGGACTTCGTGGCGCTGGTGCTCACGCTGATCATCTCGCTGCTGGTCTACATATTCATCTAACCTACAAAGCGGTATAAACTGCCCCGGTGGCCCGGCCAGCCACCGGGGTTTTTGTTTGTTACAGTACTGATCACACCCCCTTCTCTTTTAGAGAAAGAACGAGCCGGCGGTAGACCCTCATGAAAGACAAGCCCAAGCACATCCTTCTCGCCAGCCACGGCACGCGCGGCGCGCGGGCTGCGGAACGCTTGGCCCTGGCGCTCGCTGCCCGCGGCGGCGTACTGCATCACTTCATCGTCGTACCGGACTTCTGGAAGGGCATGATGGGCGACGACTGGCTAAACAACGCCGCCACACGCGATGCCTACGGACGCTACGTCGAGGCCGAGCTGGCGCGCGAGATCCGCCGGCACGTGGCGCGGTTGGGACGCGAGGCGAAACGCCGGCATCTCACCTATCGCGTCGAGACGGTCTTTGGCCGGCCCGCCAAGTGCCTGGCCGAGCGTCTCAAGCGCGGCGACATCGATCTCGCGGTGCTGGGCTCGCCGCGGCCGCGCAAGGTCCCGGGGCTGCGCTCGCGCATGCTTACCGAGGAAGTCCTCAAAGCGGCTGCCGTCCCGCTGCTTGTCGTCCCCTACCCCCATGGCTGAGCCGGCACAGGTAGCCCCGCCGCCACTGTCGTTGCCCATCGACTCCACGGACGTGGCTTGGGTGGCTGTGCCGGCCCCGCAGTCACCCGAGGCGCTTGTTGCGCTCCTGCACGACATTGAGGCGATTCTGCGGGTGAATCCATTCCTGACGTTCTCGGTCTGGCGACAGATTGGACCGGTCCGTTTCCATGCGGAATTCGACAACGAGAGCAACGGCCAGAAGGTGGCGGTGGACATCGAGGTCGAACCTGGACCGGGACAGGGTCTTACACTGCGTTATGCGAGCGGCCTCAAGAAGCGCACCCTCTTCGCGGTGGAGCCTTTCGGCACGGGCAGCCGGCTGGTGATCGTGGATGACTACGAAAGCGTGCCGGAGGCTGAACGCGAACAACGCCTGGCCGAGGTGGACAAAAGCCTGCTCGCCTGGGGGAATGCGCTGCGGAAGTATTTCCTGCGCCTCAATCGCTGGTCCTGGCTGCCGGGCTGGCGCTGGTATCTGCGCCGCGTGTGGGTGCCGATGAAACCTTCTGCGCGGCGTATCGTGTGGCTGATCTGGATCGTCAGCCTGCTCGAGTTCGCTTTCTTTTTGTTCTTGATACTGATCCTGGTGATCGAACAGGGTAAATAAAAAATTTATTGGGGGTGAGGAAAAGGTGCTTGAATCGTGGCTTGTCGCCTCCTGCTCGCGCCTTTCTCCTTACTCCTCACGCCTTTCTACCACCTGAAAAAACGTCTCCCCCCGCTTCACCATGCCCAGGTCCATGCGAGCGCGCTCCTCAATCGCCTCCAGGCCCTGCTTGAGGTCGTTGACTTCGGCGATGAGCGCCTCGTTGCGCTCCTTGAGGCGTGCGTTCTCGGTGCGCTGAGCGGCGATCTCGCGCTTGAGCTGCCAGAGTGCCACCACGCCCCCGCTGCCGAACCAGAGCGGATACTGGATCAGCACCAGCAGCACGATCAGGGCATAGCTGAGAAGCTTTTTAAGACCCATGGCAACTGCAGATAAACACAAGTTGATCAAAGCTTCCTGAGAATAGCACGACACCCTGTCTTTATCCGCCCCCGCGTCTGTGGTTTCTCAAGACAAAACTGACAAGGCCATGCGTCCCGGATAGCGGCCATGCATGCCGAGCTCCTCCTCGATGCGTAACAGCCGGTTGTATTTGGCCACGCGCTCCGAACGCGACAGCGAACCGGTCTTGATCTGGCCCGTGCCGGTAGCGACCGCGAGATCGGCGATAAAGGTGTCCTCGGTCTCGCCCGAGCGGTGGGAGATCACCGCGGTGTAGCCAGCTTGCCGGGCGGTCTCGATCGCTGCCAGGGTTTCGGTGAGGGTACCGATCTGGTTGACCTTGATGAGAACGGAATTAGCGATACCCCGGGCGATCCCCTCGCGCAGGATCTTCGTGTTCGTCACGAACAGGTCGTCACCCACGAGCTGAACCCGCTTGCCGAGCGCCCGACTGAGCCTTGCCCAGCCGTCCCAGTCATCCTCGCTGCAGCCATCCTCGATAGAAAGGATCGGATATTTCCGGACCCAACCGTCCAGCAAAGCGACGAACTCCTCCGCCGACAGCGCCTTGTTCTCCGAGGCGAGCCGGTAGCGCCCGTCGCGGTAAAACTCCGAGCTCGCGGCATCAAGCGCGAGCACGATGTCCTGGCCTGGCGTGTAGCCGGCGACCGCGATGGCCTGGAGGATGACTTCGATGGCCGCCTCATTGGACGGAAGGTTCGGGGCAAAGCCGCCCTCGTCGCCCACAGCGGTGTTGAGCCCGCGTTGCTTGAGCACGTTCTTAAGGGCGTGAAAGACTTCCGCACCCGCGCGCAGCGCCTCGGCGAAGCGCGTGAAGCCCACGGGCAGGATCATGAACTCCTGCAAGTCTACGTTGTTGTCGGCGTGCGCCCCGCCATTGATGATGTTCATCATCGGCACCGGCAGCACAAAATCCTCACCCCGATGCAGGTATCGGTAGAGCGGCTGGCCGGCGTCCGCCGCCGCCGCACGCGCGCAGGCGAGCGAAACAGCAAGGATCGCGTTCGCACCCAGGCGCGATTTGTTTTCGCTGCCATCGAGCTCAAGCAGGATGCGGTCAATCTCAGCCTGGTCGTCTGCCGCGCGCCCGAGCAGTGCGGCGCGGATCTCGCCGTTGACGTGAGCGACGGCCTTAAGCACGCCCTTGCCGCCGTAGCGTCGCGGGTCGTTGTCGCGCAACTCGATCGCCTCGCGTTTGCCAGTGGAAGCGCCGCAGGGCACCGCCGCTCGCCCGCGGACGCCGGACGCGAGAATCACATCGGCCTCGACAGTGGGGGTGCCGCGCGAATCAAGGATCTCGCGCGCTCGGACATCAACGATCGTAGTCATGGACGTATGAAAAAGAAGAATCTTGTCGCACAAACGCAAAAAGCCTACGAGGCAATCCCCAGTTATTGTTTGAAAGAAAAGCGGTTTCCTTTATTTCCGTGTTCTTGCGCCTTTGGCCCGCTCTGTTATCCCTTCGGTATCGCCGCCGTCTCAATGAAGCCACGACGCTTGACCACAGTGTCGAGCTCCAGGAGGGTTTCGAGAAGTTCGCGCATGCGCCCGAGCGGCCAGGCATTCGGGCCGTCGGAAAGCGCGCGGTCTGGATCCGGATGGGTTTCCATGAACAGGCCTGCGATCCCCACAGCGACGGCGGCACGCGCGAGTGCCGGCACGAATTCGCGCTGCCCGCCGCTTCTCGTCCCCTCTCCACCCGGCAGTTGCACCGAGTGGGTCGCGTCGAACACCACGGGGCAGCCGGTCTCGCGCATGATCACGAGCGCACGCATATCGGAGACCAGGTTGTTATAGCCGAACGAGGCGCCTCGCTCGCACACCAAGATCCGGCCGCGACCGCCAACCGCGATCGCCTTCTCGACCACGTTTTTCATGTCATGCGGTGCAAGGAACTGGCCCTTTTTGATATTGACCGGTTTGCCCGCAGCGACGACCGCTTGGATGAAATCGGTTTGGCGGCACAGAAAAGCCGGCGTCTGTAGCACGTCCACCACAGCGGCCACCGGCGCAATCTCGGGGATGTCGTGCACATCGGTCAGCACAGGCACGCCGATCTCGCGCTTCACCTTGGCCAGAATCTCCAGCCCCTTCTCCCTGCCCAGGCCGCGAAACGAGCGGTGCGAGCTGCGGTTGGCCTTGTCGAAAGACGATTTGTAGATGAACGGGATGCCAAGCTCGCCGGTGATCTCCGCGAGCTGGCCGGCAGCCTCAAGCGCAAGCTGCTCGGACTCAATCACGCAGGGTCCGGCGATCAGGAAGAAGGGCCGGTCGAGCCCGGCTTCGAAGCCGCACAGTCTCATTGCTGCACGGCGAGTGGTTGAGAAAGCTCGCGGCGCGCGCGCGCTGCGGACACAAAGCTGGTGAAGAGCGGATGACCGTCGCGAGGCGTGGAGGTAAACTCGGGATGGAACTGCACACCCACGAACCATGGATGGTCGGCAAGCTCGATGATCTCGACAAGCTTGCCGTCGGCGGAGGTGCCGGCGACCACCAGTCCTTTGGTCTCCAGGGTCTGGCGGTAATGGTTGTTAAACTCGTAGCGGTGGCGATGGCGCTCGAGAATCGTGTCCCGACCGTAGATCCTGTACGTGTGCGTGCCCGGCACAAGCCGGCAGACCTGATCTCCAAGACGCATGGTGCCACCGAGGTCAGTGTCAGCCGCACGCCGCTCGATGCCTCCTTCGGGCGTGGTCCACTCGGTGATCATTGCGATCACCGGGTGTGGGGTCTTGGGATTGAACTCGGTCGAGTGCGCATCCCTAAGACCGGCCACGTGGCGCGCAAACTCGATAACCGCCACCTGCATACCGAGACAGATGCCAAGGTAGGGGACGCCGTGTTCGCGTGCGTAGGTGACCGCCTTGATCTTGCCCTCGATGCCGCGCTCGCCGAAGCCGCCTGGCACCAAAATCGCATCGGCGCCGGCGAGCAGGTCCGTGCCCTCGGTGTTCACCTGCTCGGCGTCCACGTAGCGGATATTGACGCGCGTGCGCGTCTGAATGCCGGCGTGTTTGAGCGCCTCGGACAATGACTTGTACGACTCGGTCAGGTGTACGTATTTGCCGACCAGCGCGACCTCGGTCTCGCCCGTAGGGTGCTCCATGGCGTAGACAACTTTGTGCCACTCGGAAAGATCCGCCTTGCGCGTGGTCAGGTGCAGCTTTTCGCACACGATCTCGTCCAGCCCTTGTTCGTGAAAAAGCAGAGGGATCTTGTAGATGTTGTCCACGTCCACCGCGGAGATCACCGCACGCACCGGCACGTTTGTAAACAATGCGATCTTGCGCCGCAGATCGTCCGGAAGTACCCGGTCGGCGCGGCACAGAAGCACATCGGGCTGGATGCCGAGCGCGCGCAGCTCCTTGACCGAGTGCTGGGTGGGCTTGCTCTTGAGCTCGCCGGCCGCTGCGATATACGGCACTAGGGTAAGGTGCATGTACACGACGTTCGCCGGGCCCATCTCCACCCCCATCTGACGTATGGCCTCGAGGAACGGCTGGGACTCGATGTCCCCGACCGTGCCGCCGATCTCGACGAGTGCCACGTCGGCGCCGTCAGCGCCCTCCTGGATGCGACGCTTGATCTCGTCGGTAATGTGCGGGATCACCTGCACGGTGCTGCCGAGGTAGTCGCCGTGCCGCTCCTTGCGCAGCACGCTCTCGTAGATCTTGCCGGTGGTGAAGTTGTTGCGCTTGCCGAGCTTCATGCGCACGAAGCGCTCGTAGTGGCCGAGATCGAGGTCGGTCTCAGCGCCATCACCGGTCACAAACACCTCACCGTGCTGGAACGGGCTCATCGTGCCCGGGTCCACATTGATGTAAGGATCAAGCTTGAGGAGAGTCACCTTCAGAGCGCGCGCCTCGAGGATGGCAGCCAGCGAGGCGGAGGCGATGCCCTTGCCCAGGGAGGACACCACACCGCCGGTCACGAAGATGAATTTGGTCATTGCGTCCCGTTCAACAGAGAGGGGAAACGTCCGAACGGGAGCACAAAGTACCAGATGGCGACGTTCCGCACAACCGCGCGCGAAGCGAAAATCAGTGCAGTTTCTCTAGCACCAGTCGCCATCCCATCTCGCCGGCCTCAGCCACGAAGCCGTCGCATACCCAGCGGTCGCCGATGGCGACGAGTTCCTCGTCGGCGTACACCAGCGGCAGGCGCGCGCGTTCCCACGGCGGCACACGCGCTTCTTGCAAGAGTTTTTTGAGCTTGTGGCGATGACCACGCAGCCGGCACGTCTCCCCACCGCGACGCAACCGCACGCGCAGCCGCCTGCCAGCGACCCGGGCCGGCGAAATCCCCCCGCCTGTCGTTGTCTCGACGATCAGCCGACCCACACCGGGGATAGCGAGTGGCGCGGGCGGCGTCCAGGTCAACTCAAGCCACGGATCTGGTTCCGGCTCCGGCGCCCGCGCTGTCAACACATCGCGGTAGCGCCGCAGTTCACCGCCCGGCCAGCGCACAATGGCCAGGCCGCTGCGCGTGACGCGGGCACACTGGGCAAGGATTTGCTCCAGGACCACCGCCGTCGGGGGCTTGAGTCCGCGAGCGCGAAGCCAGTAACGCAGCAGATTGCGCCGCCGCGGCTCGGCAAGCGCGTTAAGCAAGCTGAGCGCGAGCCCTTGCTCGCCGCTCGCGCAGCCGCTCAAATCCTCGGCCGCGAGTTGATCCAGCAACGCGGCTGCCTCGGCGGCATGGTCAGCCGCGCGCGCCAGCGCCGGCACCGCATTCGGCCAGCGGCGCTCCAGCAACGGCAGTACCCGGTGGCGAATAAAATTGCGTGACAAACCGATATCGAAGTTGCTCGCATCCTCGATCCACTGCAGGCCCTGGCGCTGGGCGTAGTCCTCGAGCGCCCGCCGGCGGTATCCGAGCAGCGGCCGCAAGTGCCGCCCGGCACCGAAGGGGGCGGCAGCCGGCATGGCGCGAAGCCCGTGCACCCCAGCCCCGCGCAGCAGTTGCAGTAGCAGTGTTTCGGCCTGGTCATCGCGGTGATGCGCCGTGAGCAGTATCTCACCCGGACCGACATGACGTGCGAGCGCGGCGTAGCGGGCCCGGCGCGCGGCCGATTCCAGGCCTTCTGCCCGTGCGAGGGCGACCTCGACGCGCTCGATCGTACAGGCGACGTCGAGCGCCATGCAGACCCGGCGGCAGTGCTCCGCCCAGGCAGCGGATGCCGGCTGCAGCCTATGGTCTACATGCACGGCGCGCAGCCGCCAGCCGCTCGAACCGCGCAGCTGCGCGAGCAGATGCAGCAGGACATGGGAATCGAGCCCGCCGCTGTACGCAACGATCAGGCAGGCGCCCGAAGCGAGCCCGAAACGTCCGACAAGCAGACGTTGCAACGCGAGGGGGGAGAGCGCGGTATCAATGTTCCTCGAACTCCCCGTAACGCATCAGGCGCTCGTAACGCCGCTCGAGCAGCCGCTCGATCGGAATGCCACAAAGCCCGTCGAGGGCCGCAAGCAGGCTCGTCTTCAAGTTCGTCGCCATGGCCGCGAGATCCCGATGCGCACCGCCGAGCGGCTCGGGGACGATCTCGTCCACTAGCCCAAGGCGCGACAGCGCCTCGGCGGTGATGCCCATGACCTCGGCGGCCTCGGGCGCTTTTTCGGCCGAGCGCCACAAAATCGAGGCGCAGCCCTCGGGTGAAATGACTGAATAAGTCGCGTACTGCAACATGAGCAGCCGATCGCATACGCCGATGGCGAGCGCCCCGCCCGAACCCCCCTCGCCAATCACAACACTCACAATCGGGATGCGCAGTCTGGCCATGGTAAAAAGATTGCGCGCAATCGCCTCGCTCTGACCGCGCTCCTCGGCACCAACCCCCGGGTAGGCCCCGGGCGTGTCAATGAAGGTGATGAGCGGAAGCCGGAAACGCTCCGCGAGCCGCATCAGACGCAGCGCCTTGCGGTAACCTTCGGGGCGCGGCATACCGAAGTTGCGCCTGAGTTTCTCGCGCGTGTCGCGCCCCTTCTGGTGGCCGATGACCATCACCGGCCGCTCCTCCAGGCGTGCGACACCGCCGACGATCGCGGCGTCGTCGGCGAAGGTGCGGTCACCGTGCAGTTCCTCGAAATCGGTGAACAGGCGCTGGACGTAATCAAGCGTGTAGGGGCGCAGCGGATGGCGTGCAAGCTGCGAGATCTGCCAGGGCGTGAGGTTGCTGAAGATGGATTGCGTGAGCTTGCGGCTCTTGGCACGCAGCCGATTAATCTCCTCGACGATGTCGAGATCGCTGTCCACGTTGGTCGCGCGCAAGGCCTCGATCTTGGCCTCGAGGTCAACGATAGATTGCTCGAAATCGAGGTAGTTCTGGTTCATCGGTAAATCAAATGCACGTGGCGCTCGCCCGCCAAGCGCCGCAGGCGTTCCAGTGTGGCGCTGCTCGGGGTGATACGCCACTCCTCTCCGAGGGCGATCTCGGCCTGCGCGTCGCGGCGGGTGTAGCGCAGCGCAACCGGGCAGGTACCCGGTAACGCCGGCTTGAGAATCTCCTCGAGCTCGTCCAGGAAGCCGTTCGCGGCCGCCTCGGCATCCAGCTCGATGACCAGGCGCGCGCCGAAAACCGCGCGCGCCTGGTCGATATTATAGATTCTCTCCGCGGACATTTTGAAACCGCCCGTGTACTCGTCTACACTGACCTGGCCTTCTACCACAAGCAGGGCGTCCTTGGTAAGCAGCTCGCGCGACTGCGCGTAAAGCTCGGGGAACACCGTCAGCTCCAATCGCCCTGTGCGGTCATCGAGGGTAACGAAAGCCATGCGGTCGCCGCGCCGGGTTTGCATGATGCGTAGCGCAACCACTAGCCCGGCAATGACGACGGTACGGTCCTCCGTGGGTTTGAGCTCAGCCAGGGTACAGCGCGTGATACGCTTGAGCTCCTCGGCGTAACGCTCGATGGGGTGACCAGTGAGATACAGCCCGAGCGTCTCCTTCTCGCCCGCCAGGCGCTCATCCTCACTCCATTCCGCGGTCTCGGCGTAGACGTACCTTGCTTCCTCCACCGGGGCGAGCCCAAAGAGATCGACCTGGCCGCAGGCCGAATCGCGCTGGCACTGCTCGGCGGCCACCATAGCGGCGGGAAGGCTCGCGAGCAGCGCGGCGCGGTGCGTTCCGAGCCCGTCCAGCGCGCCGGCCTTGATGAGTGATTCGAGCACGCGGCGGTTGACACGCCGAGTGTCTATGCGCCGGCACAGATCGAAGAGGTCGCGAAACGCACCGCCCGCGGCGCGCGCCTGTAGGATCGATTCGATCGCCGAGACGCCGACACCCTTGATAGCGCCGAGCCCGTAGAGGATGGTCTGGTCGTCGAGCGGCACGAAGGCGTACTCGCAGCGGTTGATGTCCGGCGGCAAGATGGTGAGGCCCATGTCGCGGCATTCGGCGAGGTGGGTCACCACCTTGTCAGTCTTGTCCATGTCGGAGGACAGCACCGCGGCCATGAATGCCGCCGGAAAGTTGGCCTTGAGCCAGGCCGTCTGGTAGGCGATGAGCGCGTAGGCCACCGAATGCGAGCGGTTGAAGCCGTAGCCAGCGAATTTCTCGATCAAATTAAAGATGTCTTCCGCCACCCGTGGGTTCACCCCGCGCTCGACCGCGCCCTGGATGAAGCCTTCGCGCTGCGCGGCCATCTCCTCGGGCTTCTTCTTGCCCATGGCGCGACGCAGCAGGTCGGCCTTGCCAAGCGAATATCCTGAGAGCACCTGCGCGATCTGCATGGCCTGTTCCTGGTAGAGGATCACGCCATAGGTCGGCTTGAGAATCGGCTCGAGGCTCGGATGCGGATACTTGATGGGCACGCGCCGGTGCTTGCGTGCAATGAAGTCGTCCACCATGCCGGACTGTAGCGGCCCCGGGCGAAACAGCGCCACCAGTGCCACAATCTCTTCGAAGGTGTCCGGTTGCAGGCGCGCGATCAGGTCGCGCATGCCGCGCGACTCGAGCTGAAACAGCCCGGTGGTTCGGCCCGAGCGCAGCAAGGTAAAGGTGCGCGGGTCATCGAGCGGGATCTCGTCAATGGCGATCGGCGGCTCGCGACGCGCCGCGCGCTTGGCGTTAACAGTGCGCACCGCCCGGTCGATGATCGTCAGGTTACGCAGGCCCAGAAAATCGAACTTGACCAGTCCGAGCGCCTCGAGGTCCTGCATATCGAACTGTGTGACCGTCTGCGGGCTGCCCTGCTCGCAGTAAAGCGGCATGTGATCGGTGAGTACCGAGGGCGCGATCACCACCCCGGCGGCGTGCTTGCTGGCATTGCGTGCCAGTCCCTCCAGCGCACGCGCTGTATCAATAAGCGCGCGAACGTCCTCCTCCTGTTCGTAGCGCTCCTTGAGCAACGGCTCCTGTTCGAGCGCCTTGTCGAGCGTCATATCGGGCTCGTGCGGAATGAGCTTGGCGAGCTTGTCCACGTAGCCGTAGGGATGGCCGAGCACCCGGCCCACGTCGCGCACTACCGCCTTCGCCGCCATCGTGCCGTGCGTGATAATCTGGCTGACGCGGTCGTGCCCGTAACGCTCGGCGACGTAGCCGATCACCCGGTCACGCCCCTCAATGCAGAAGTCAATGTCGAAGTCGGGCAGCGATACGCGTTCGGGGTTGAGAAAACGCTCGAACAGCAAATCGTATTTGATCGGGTCGAGCGCGGTGATGCCAAGGCACCAGGCCACGAGCGAACCCGCGCCGCTGCCACGGCCTGGCCCGACCGGCACGCCGTTGTTTCGTGCCCAGCGGATGAAGTCGGCCACGATCAGAAAGTAGCCGGCGAAGCCCATGCTGGAGATGACGCCAAGCTCGTGCTCGAGGCGCTGCTCGTAGAGATGGCGCTTGGTCTCACGTTCGGTCTCGCTCAGGCGCTTAAGCCGCTTGTGCCACCCCGCTTGCGTCTCACGGCGCAGCGCCTCGTCCACCGTGAGGCCCTCTGGCACCGGGAAGGCCGGTAGGTAGCAGCGCCCAAACTCCAGTCGGAAATTGCAGCGCTGGGCGATAGCGAGCGTGTTGGCGATCGCCTCGGGGATGTCGGCGAACAGCTCGCACATCTCCGCTGCCGAGCGGAAGTACTGTTGCGGGGTGTAGCGGCGCGGCCGGCGCGGATCGGTGAGCGTGCGGCCTTCCTGGATGCAGACGCGCACCTCATGTGCCTGGTAGTCGTTCCTGGCGAGGAACATCGCCGGGTTGGTGGCCACCACCGGCAACCCGAGGCGCGCAGCGAGTGCGCAGGCAGCGTGGTTATAGTCCTCTTGGTACGGGTGGCCGGTTCGCTGCAGCTCCAGGTAATAGCGTTGTGGAAAAATGGTCTGCCAGTCGCGGGCCAGCGCCTCGGCCTGCGCCATCTGGCCGGCGAGCAGTGCCTGGCCCACGTCACCCTCGTGCGCACCAGAGAGCGCGATCAGTCCCACGAGTGGCCGTTCGAGCCAGGCGCGCGCGATACACGGCCGCCCGGCATACTGTCCCTCGCGATAGGCACGCGTCAGCAGCCGGCAAAGCGCTTGGTAGCCGACACGGTCCTGGCAGAGCAGCGTAAAGCGAAACGGTTTGTGGACATCGACAGGGTTCTCCAGCCAAAGGTCTGCGCCGATCAAGGGCTTGATCCCGGCAGCGACCGCCTGCCGATAGAATTTCACGGCCCCGAACAAGTTGGCGAGATCGGTCAGGGCCACCGCGGGCATGCCCTGGGCGCGCGCCACCTCGACCAGATCATGGAGGCGGATGATCCCGTCCACCAGAGAGTACTCCGAGTGGACGCGCAGGTGAACGAAACGGCCGTTTATGGATTTCATAATGTCATTGGCCTGCCGGGCGAGCGGCCTTGAGCGACTACGGGGTGCACGGTATCCATTACAAACTTGAAGTTATTCCTGGGAATATCATCTAAGATATTGTTTTAAATACTGATACAAATTTAGCCGAGCCTGGACGGGCGCATACGTACGCCGGTGGATCGGGCAGGCACCCAGTCGGCGCAATGCCTCGAGATGTTCCGGGGTGGGATACCCCTTGTGCCGAGCGAAGCCGTAACCCGGGTAGTGTCGGTCGAGCTCGCACATTTCTTCATCGCGCACCACCTTCGCAAGGATCGAGGCAGCGGAGATCGCCGGATGCGTAGCGTCCCCCTTCACGATGGCACGCGCCGGACAGGCGAGCTCCGGCACTCGGTTGCCGTCCACCAACACCAGTGAAGGGGCAAGTGTCAGGGCGGCCACCGCGCGCTGCATAGCGAGCAGGCTTGCACGCAGAATATTGATCCGGTCTATCTCCTCGACCTCCGCTCGGCCGAGCGCCCAGTCGAGGGCGTTCATGCGGATCAGCCTAGCCAGCTCCTCCCGGCGTGCTGGGCTCAAGGCCTTAGAATCGGCCAATCCCGGAATCGGACGACCCGGATCCAAAATCACGGCGGCGGCCACGACAGGGCCGGCCAGCGGTCCCCGCCCTGCTTCATCTACGCCGGCGATGGTCGCGCTCGACATGAACCTCTCCCTCCTGGCTCTTCTCCCCTTTGCTGCATCGGCTTGCGCTGTGCTCGTACAGCTTCCATACCGCCTGCGCGGCACGCCGGTCAGCCCCACAGCACAGCATACGCCGGATGCGTACGAGCGCGCGTATCATCGCACGCGCCTGGTGCGGATGCGTGAGATAGTATTCCACAGTCCGGCCCAGGTTCTCGGGCGTGGCGAGGTCCTGCATCAGCTCCGGGACGAGCTCCCGCCCGGCGAGATGGTTCGGCAGGGAATAATACTGCACGTGCGCGAACAGCCGGATCAAGATCGCCGAAAGCCAAGAAACCCGATAGGTGACGACCATGACCTTGCCGAGCAGCGCGGCCTCTAGCGCCGCCGTGCCTGAGGCGAGCAACACCAAGTCAGCCGCAGCCATGGCCTCGAGTGACTGCCCGTTGAGCCGCACCACCGGCAAGCATGTGGCGCTTTCGCGCTTTAGGGCCAACTCGAAGACCGCGCGCGTGTCTGCATCCACGAACGGGGCGACGAAGGTGATCCGGGGGTGGCGGGCGTGCAGCCACTGCGCAGTACGCACAAAGAGATCGGCGTGTCGCTTGAGCTCGTTCAGACGGCTGCCTGGCAGGAGTGCCACAACCAAGCCGTCGGTGGGCAATCCGAGACGCCGCCGCAGGTCGCGGCTGTCGAGCCGTGCGCCGAGCCGGTCTGCCATGGGATGGCCGACGAAGGTCACCGGCACGCCTTGGCTGCGGTAGAACTCTGCTTCGAAAGGGAAGAGCGTGAGCATGTGACTTACCGCACGGCGGATCTTGCGGATGCGCCAGCGCCGCCACGCCCAGACCGTGGGGCTCACGTAGTGCACCGTGCGTATGCCGGCCGCCCGCAGTCGCCGCTCGAGCTCAAGGTTGAAGTCCGGCACGTCCACGCCGATGAACAGATCTGGCGGTTCGCGTAGGAAGTGCCGCACAAGCGCGCGGCGCGCCTTAAAAATGCGCGGCAGCCGGCCGAGACCCTCAAAGCCGATGAGCGAGAGCCACTCCATTGGGTAGAGACTCGTGCAACCCTCGGCCTGCATATGCACCCCACCGATCCCCTCGAAGCGGATATCACCGCCATGCAGGCGCTTGAGTTCGCGCATGAGCCCCGCCGCGAGCAGATCGCCCGAGACCTCGCCGGCCACGATGCCGATGCGCATCGGCTTGCTCACCGCCACGGCCTTGGAAGGCATTTAAGAATCAAAAAAATAGAGCCAAACCTCACAAACCACAGGGAAGACGAGAAACGAGAAAATGACTGAAACAAGCTTGATCGTTTTTGCCACACACAGGGTCTTACCCCATGTCCTTCGCGTGGTTTGAACTCACTTTCTAGGAACCCTCGGGGATTCCTAGCGGATTACTCCGCGCTCGGAGGCAGTGACGAATTCCGCCAAATAATGCACCTCGGGAAATCTGTCGGCGAGTGGGCGCATTTGTGCAACGGCCTCCTCCACCGTCAGGCCGCTGCGATACAGTAGTTTGTAGGCGCGTTTGATGGCATCGATCGTCTCGAGCGCAAAACCGCGGCGTTTCAGGCCGCGCACGTTGATTCCGTGCGGCTCGGCAGTCTGGCCGCCTGCGAGCACGTATGGCGGGATGTCCTTGAATGTAATGGTCCCGACCGCCGTCATGACATGAGCGCCGACACGGCAGTGCTGGTGCACCAGGGTGAAGCCGCCCAACACTGCATAATCACCGACCGTGACGTGACCGGCGAGGCTGGTGCCATTGGCGAAAATCGTGTGGTCGCCGATCTGGCAGTCGTGCGCTACATGGCAATAGGCCATGAGCAAATTATCGTGGCCGAGGCGCGTTACCCCGCCGCCCGCGACCGTGCCACGGTTCAGCGTGCAGTACTCGCGTATGATGTTGCGATCGCCAATCTCGAGCCGTGTCGGCTCGCCACGGTAGCCGAGATGCTGGGGCGCATCGCCCAGCGAGGCGAAAGCGTGAATGCGGTTGTCCCGACCGATGCGCGTAGGACCGGTGATGACCACGTGCGGTCCGATCCAGGTCCCGTCGGCAATTTCCACCTCGGGGCCGATGATGCTGTAGGCGCCAATCTGCACGTCCCGACCGAGCTGCGCGCCGGGATCCACGATGGCCTGCGGATGAATCATACCACGTCCTTGTAGGTGCACATGAGCTCGGCGTGGGCGACAAGCTCCTCGCCCACGTAGGCGTCACCTTCGAACATCCAGATGCCTTTCATGCGCCGCCGGATACGAACCTCGAGGCGCAATTGGTCGCCGGGCACCACGGGCCGCTTGAAGCGCGCCTTGTCGATTCCAACGAAGTAATATACGGCGTTCTCACCTGGTATGGCCTCGAGGCTCAAGGAGCTGAGCACCGCGCAGGCCTGAGCCATGGCCTCGAGGATAAGTACGCCAGGCATCACCGGCTGGTGAGGGAAGTGCCCAGGGAAGAACGGCTCGTTGATAGTAACGTTCTTGATCGCGACCAGGCGCCCGTCCTTGACATAATCGAGCACGCGGTCAATAAGCAGCATCGGGTAGCGGTGCGGCAGACGCTTGAGTACCTCATGGACGTTCAGGCTGTTCAAGTTTTACCCTCCTTCCTAAAGCTCCCGATCCGGTTCTCGAGCTCGCGCAGCCGCCGCGCCAGCATATCGAGCTGGTAAAGCCGCGCGGCGTTGCGGCGCCATTTAGCCGCCGGCACCGCTTGGAAGGCCGAAGAATAGACGCTGCCTGGCTCGGAGATGGAGCGCGCCACGAACGAGCGGGCAAGTACCTGCACGTCGTCGGCGATGGTGATGTGACCGAGGATACCGCTTTGCCCGCCGATAGTGCAGCGCCTGCCGATCACGGCGCTACCGGCAATGCCCACGCAGGCGGCGATCGCGGTGTGATCGCCGATCCGTACGTTGTGCGCGATTTGGATCAGGTTGTCGAGCTTGACACCGTCGCCGATGACCGTGTCGCCAAGCGTGCCACGGTCTATCGTGGTATTGGCGCCGATCTCGACGTCGTCGCCGATAATCACCCTACCGAGTTGCGGCTGCTTGACCCAGCGCTCAGCGTCACGTGCATAGCCGAAACCGTCGGCACCGATCACGACACCGGGATGCACCAGGCAGCGCGCACCGAGGACGCAGTCATGCGCGAGCACGACTTGCGCCACAAGTCGTGTCCCCTCCCCGATCCTCGCACCGCGTCCCACGTGGCATCCAGGACCGACCACGGCGCCGGAGGCGATGACCGCCTCGGCCTCGACCACGACGTGGGGGCCGATCTCGGCGTCCGGTGCTACAGAGGCGCGTGCGTCCACGACAGCAGCCGGATGAATGCCGGGAACGGCGACAGGCGGGGGATGCAGCCAGCCGGCGATACGCGCGAAGGCAAGGCGCGGATTATCGACGACCAGGGCGTTACCGGGAAACCCTTCGGCAAGCGCGGCATTAAGCACCACGGCGCCCGCTGCAGTGGTGGCGAGTTGTCCGCAATAGCGCTCGTCCGCGGCGAAGGCGATGTCGCGCGGGCCGGCCTCGGCCAGCGAGGCCACGCGCTCGACCACGAGATCAAGCCTGCCTTGCACCCGGCCCTGAACGCGACGCGCGAGCTCTTCGAGGCTCAGGCCCATGGCAAGGTCACTTTTTGCCTAGTTTCTTGAGAACCTTATCGGTGATATCCACGCGCGGGCTGGCGGTGATCACGCCCTCGTGCAGAATGAGATCGTAATTTTCCTGCTTGGCGATTTCGAGAATGACCTTGTAGACGAGCTTCTGCAGGGCGGCGAGCTCCTCGTTGCGACGCAAGTTATAGTCCTCCCGGAACTCTTGGCTTTCGCGCCGCAGGTCGCGCTTGAGCATCAGGATCTCGTGTTCGCGCGCGCGCCGCTCGGACTCCTTAAGCACGAGGGCGTTCTTGCCGAGATCCTCCTCGAGCTGTTTGATGCGGTTCTGCAGCTCCACAATTTTCTTGTCGCGCGGACCGAACTCAGCCTCGAGTTTCTTCAAAGCCGCCTCTCCCTGCGGCGCCTCCTCGATGACCTTCACGGCATTGACATAGCCTATCTTGAGCTCCGCGTGCGCTGCCGTAGCAACCAGGAGCAGTGCGGCGAGAGGTACCGCGAGAAAACGGCAGGTTTCGTCGTCGCGATGGCACATCGCGGCGGAACAGGCTTGTCTGATCGAAAAGGGCATCTTTCGCGTCTTCGTCGAATCGCTTTACCGGAACGGTACGCCAAGGGTGAACTGAAAACGCTCGATCTCGTCGCCCGGCTTCTCGTTGAGCGGCACGGCATAGCTGAAACCGAGCGGGCCGACCGGCGAAAGCCAATTAAACGCCAAACCTGCTGAGTAGCGCAACTGGCCGAGGTCGAGTTTTTCACCAGAGCCGTACACCATACCGCCGTCTACGAACATCGCCAGACGCATGGACCGGGCGGTTTCGATCGTGGTGCCTGGCACTGGAAAGAGTAGCTCGGCGTTGAGCAGTACCCGCCGATTGCCGCCAACGGGATCGCCCGTCGCCGGGTCGCGCGGGCCGAGCGAGCGCGATTCATAGCCGCGAAGTGTCGTGCTGCCGCCAGCGAAAAAGTTCTTAAAGAACGGCAACTCCACAGTATCGCCGTAGCCGTCGCCGTAGCCGACTTCGCCCTTGACCTTGAAACTGGTAAGCGCCGTGATCGCCCAGTACTGGGCCGCCGTGTACGTGGCACGCCAATATTCGATGTCTCCACCCGGCAGCGCTAGCTCACCGCTGAGCCGGTGAAGCGTGCCGGAGGAGGGAAAAAGGAAGTTGTCCAGGGTGTCGTACGACCAGCCGAGGGTGGTCTTCAGGATGAGGTTCTGCTCGCCGTGCCGCGCCACGAAGTCGCGCGCGATCTGGGCGCTCGTGTCAATGGTCTCAATGGTGAGCCGTTCGACGTCGGCCCCGACACTGAGCGTGCGCTCCTCGGCGATCGGGATGCCGAAGAAGATACCCGCGCCGACGGACTCGGTGTTGTAGGCGGCGGTGTTGGTCTCAGCCGCGTCGAGCTGGTTAGCGAAAACGCTGAATCCGCGGCTTACACCGTCCGGTGTCCAGTACGGGTTGACGTAGCGTACGTCAACACTTTGGATCGACTGGGTGTTGTCGAGGCTGACAGCGAGTTCCTTGCCGGTGCCGAACAGGTTGCGTTGCGCCACGCTGGCGTTGACCAGAAAGCCGTCGGTATCGGAATAACCCACACCGAAGAGCAGGTTGCCAGTGGGGCGCTCCTTGACAGCCACGTTCACATCCACTTGATCGGCGCTACCGGGTACCGGAGGTGTTTCGATATTGACCTCATCGAAATAGCCGAGACGTTGCAATCGCACACGCGAGCGCTGCAGTTTCTCCGCCGAGTACCAGGCGCTCTCGAGCTGGCGCATCTCGCGCCGCAGCACCTCGTCGCGTGTGACGGCGTTGCCGGAGAAATGGATGCGCCGTATGTACACGCGCTTGCCCGGGTCCACGAAGAAGGTGAACGTCACCTCGGCCTTCTCCTTGTCCACATCGGGGATGGCATTGACGTTGGCGAAGGCATAGCCCTCGTTGGCCAGGCGATCGGTAATTCGCTTGCTAGACTCGGTGATCTTCCTGCGCGAGAAGACCTCGCCGCGCTTGACGGTGACGAGCGAGGCGAGCTCCGATTCCGGCACCACAAACTTGCCAGCCAGCTTGAAGCCGGTAACGGTGTACTTTTTCCCCTCGCTGATGTTTACCGTGACGTAGATTCGCTCCTTGTCCGGCGTGATGGAGACCTGGGTGGAATCGATATTGAAATCGAGGTAACCGCGATCCTGGTAGTAGTTGCGCAGCCGCTCGAGGTCACCGGCAAGCGCGGCCTTGGAATACTTGTCGCGGCTGGAAAACAGCGCCCACCACGGACGCGGACCGAGGCTGAAGAGATCGAGCAGCTCGCCGGATGAGAAGGCACGGTTGCCGACGATGTTGATCTTGCGGATGCGCGCAATGCGCCCCTCGACGACCTCGATGAGAATATCCACGCGATTGCGCTCGAGCGGTGTGACGGTCGGGCGGATGACGACACCGTAGAAACCGCGCGAAAAATACTGGCTGCGCAGCTCCTGCTCCACGCGGTCGAGGAGCGAGCGGTTGAACACGCGCCCTTCCGCCAGCCCGAGCTCGCGTAACCCCCGCTTGAGATCGTCCTCGGACAGCTCGCGCGTGCCGCTGATGCGAATCGCGGCGATCGAGGGACGCTCCGCGACTACTATAACCAGCACGTCGCCTTCGCGTCGCAGACGTACATCCTTGAAAAAACCGGTCTTGTAGAGCGCACGAATCGCCTCCTGGGCACCTCTGTCGTCGATCAGGTCGCCGACCTTGACAGGCAGGTAGTTGAAGACCGTACCGGGGGAGATGCGCTGTAGACCCTCCACACGGATGTCCTTGACAAGGAACGGCTCGATGGCGAAAAGCCGAGGCGCGTAGAGCGCAGCCAAAAACAGCGCAAGACGCAGGGATCGCATTCTTTCGTTCTTCTTTTGCGCTCAGCGCAGGAGCCGGACGATATCGTTGTAAAAAGCCAAAACCATCAGCCCCGCCAGGAGCGTAAAGCCGATCTGCTGCCCGAGCGTAAGGACGCGCGGCGACAACGGTTTTCCGCCACGCAACGCCTCGATCGCGTAGAATAGCAGATGGCCGCCGTCGAGCACCGGGATCGGCAACAGGTTGAGCACACCGAGACTTACGCTGAGCACCGCCAGGAACGTCACGAATGCAACGATTCCCACCTGGGCGGAGGTGCCGGCGTATTGGGCGATAGTGATCGGGCCGCTCAAGTTCTCGGTGGAGACCTCAAGCAGCAACATGTGCCACAGCATTTCGACCGTCAACACGGACATCTCCCAAGTGTTGGCGACCCCCTCGGCCAGCGCCGCGAGTGGACCGAGACGCACGGTCACGCGCATCTGCGGTGGCAGTTCGCTCAGGCGCGGCCGTACGCCGAGCAGGCCGTAGGCACGCCCATTGTCCTCGGCCCGGTCTGGGACGACAGCGACATCGAGCCGCTGGCCGCCACGTTCTACTGTCAGTAGCAGCCGCTTGCCGGGGCTCGCCCGCACGTACTCTACGAGCTGCGGCCAGGAGCGAACCGGCTCGCCGTCTATGGCTAAGATGCGGTCGCCGACCTTAAGCCCGGCGCGCGCCGCTGGGCCTGTCGCCACGAGTGCGCCCACCACCGGCAGCGCCTCAGGCAGATAGGAATAGAGTCCGATGCCGCGCTCGATAAGCGCGGCGTTCACCGCGCTCGCTGGAAAGTCGCTCAAATCGAGCGTGCGCGTGTGTACCTCGCCGTCCAGGGTGCGCACGACGATCTCGACAGGTTCGCGGTCGAGCGCCTTGCGAAAGAGATACAAGCGGCGCTGATCCCAGCTGTTCACCGGCTTGCCGTCCATGGCAAGGATCTCGTCCCCCTCCCGAAAGCCGGCCTGCGCGGCGATGCTGCCGGGCAGCACCTTGCCGACCACCGGCTTGAGCCCCTCGATACCCGTGACAAAGACTGCCCAGTAGGCGAGGATTGCGAACAGGAAGTTGAAGAGCGGCCCGGCCACCACGATGCTCGCGCGCTTCCAGAGCGGCTGGCGGTTGAAGGCACGCGACAGTTCTTCGGCTGGCACCGGGGCCTCGTGCTCGTCGAGCATCTTCACGTAGCCGCCGAGCGGAAGCCAGGCCACGACCAACTCCATGCGATCAGGCCCGACGCGCCGCGACCACAGCGACGGGCCGAAACCGATCGAGAAGCGCAGTACCTTCACCCCCAGCCGCTTTGCCACCCAATAGTGGCCGAACTCGTGCACAGTGATGAGCACGCCGATCGCAATGACGAAGGCGCCGAGATGGAAGACTGCGCCTGTCATGACATCTCCTGCAGGCGCCTAGCCGGACGTAGGCCGGATGCGCGAAGCGCCTGCTCCCGCGCGCGCGCATCGGCCGCGAGCACGGCCTCGAGATCGCCCTCAGCGTCGCCACTTGGCACAGCGTCAAGCACCTCGGCGATAAGCGGCGCAATGTCGGTGAAGGCAATGGCGCGCTCGAGGAAGGCCTGCACGGCGACCTCGTTGGCGGCGTTGAGAATCGCCGGCGCCGTGCCGCCGCACCGGGCCGCCTCGTACGCGAGATCCAGACAAGGAAAGCGTGCGCGGTCGGGGCGTTCGAAGTCGAGGCGCGCCACCTCGAAGAGGTCAAGCGGCCTAACCCCCGAGGCGATGCGCTCGGGATAACCGAGGGCGTGGGCGATAGGCGTGCGCATGTCCGGCCGGCTCAACTGGGCCAGCACCGATCCGTCGGCGTATTCTACGAGCGAATGCACAATACTTTGCGGATGAATCACGATCTCCACCTGCTGCGGCGTCACACCGAACAGCCGGCACGCCTCGATCAGCTCCAGGCCCTTGTTCATCAACGTGGCCGAGTCCACCGAGATCTTGCGTCCCATGACCCAGTTGGGATGGGCGCAGGCCTGCTCGGGGGTGACCTGCGCGAGCGTTTCGAGCGGTGTAGTGCGAAACGGCCCGCCCGAGGCAGTCAGCCACAACCGTGCGACCCCCGGCGGGGTTTCGCCTGCCCGGAAGCCGGCGGGCAGGCATTGGAAGATAGCGTTGTGCTCGCTGTCCACGGGCAGGATCTCGGCACCGCTCGCACGCGCTGCCTCGAGAAATAGATGGCCAGCCATCACCAGAGGTTCCTTGTTGGCGATGAGTACTCGCCGGCCGGCGCGCACCGCAGCGAGCGCGGGCAGCAGCCCGGCCGCGCCCACGATGGCAGCTACAACAATGTCGGCCTCAGGGTGTGTGGCCGCCGCCTCCAGACCCGCACTTCCGGCGAGGACCTCCACGCCCAGGCCTTCGGCGCGAAGCTCGCGACGCAGCCGTTCGGCCGCTGCAGCATCGAAGACCACTGCCAGACGCGGGCGGAAACGGCGGCATTGCTCAAGCAGGCGCTCGATGCGGCTGTGCGCGGTGATAGCCGTCAGGCGGAAGCGCTGCGGGTGGCGCGCGATCACATCGAGGGTGTAGCCCCCGATGGAGCCGGTCGAGCCGAGCAGGGCGATGCCCTGGGGCGTGCTCATCGCGCCTCCTGAAAGAAGAGCGTCCAGCCGAGCGCGAACACCGGCGCGGCACCGGTCAGGGCATCAATGCGGTCGAGCATGCCGCCGTGCCCCGGCAGCAGTCGTCCGCTGTCCTTGACCCCGGCAAGCCGCTTGAACTTGCTTTCCACGAGATCCCCCAGGATGGAAAAAAGCGCAGCCACAACGCACAGCCCCACCCAGGTCACAAGTCGCCCATTGTCGAAACGCCAAATGAGGTTACCACTAAAATACGCCAGCAACGCAACCGCGATCAGCCCGCAGGCCGCGCCCTCCACGGTCTTGCCCGGGCTGATCGCCGGCGCAAGCCTCACGCGACCGAACGCGTGTCCGGCGAAATACGCAACCGTGTCGGCAACCGCGACCAGCACGAGCAGAAAAAGCAGCAGACTGGGACGCTCGGGGTCTTGGCCGTGGAGGTACACGAGCGCTGCCCAGGCGGGAATCAGCACGCCGAACCCGCTGGCCACCTTGCCGGCCGGCGCGAGCGTCATCCAGCGGGCCGCGGGGGGGACAACGAGCAACTCAAAAAGCATCCACAGCCAGAACATTACAGCCGCCATCAGGACATAGGGCGCCACATCTGCTGCCTGCGGAGCCAGGGCGAGCACGGTGACAAGCAGTCCAGCGGCTGTAAGCGCCATCGCATAGGCCAGGCGGGCGCGGGCAAGACCGGCGAGCGCGGCCCATTCCCAGGCGGCCAGCGCAAACACCACGGTGAACAGCAGCATAATACCAGCCAGCGGCAGGAAATAGAGCGCAGCCACCAGTGGCGGCAGCACAAGCAGCGCAGTGAGCAGGCGCTGCTTAAGCATGCCGGGCCGCTTCGACTTGTTCACTGGTACGGCCAAAGCGGCGCTCGCGCCCAGCGTACCAGGCAAGCGCCAGCTCGAGCTGCGCACGGTCGAAATCCGGCCACAGCACCGGCGTGAAATAAAGCTCGGTATAAGCGAGATGCCAAAGAAGGAAATTGCTGATGCGACTCTCGCCGCCACTGCGTATGAAAAGGTCCGGCTCCGGCGCCTCGCCGAGGCTGAGCAGCGGCGCGACATGTTCGGGTGTGATGTCCCCCGGTGCAAGCTCGCCGCGCGCGCAAGCCTCGGCCAGCCGTGCGCAGGCTCGGGCGATGTCCCAGCGGCCGCCATAGTTCGCCGCAATGTGCAGCACAAGCCCGGTGTTTCGGGCCGTGAGCGCCTCGGCGGCGCGAATGCGCGCGACGAGCAGCGGACCGAAACGGCTCTGCTCACCGATGATGCGCAGCCGCACGTTGTGCTGATGCAGTTTCTGCACCTCACGATCCAGGGCCTTCATGAACAGGTCGAGCAAGGTACGCACCTCTTCGGGCGGACGCTGCCAGTTCTCGCTTGAAAAGGCGAACAACGTGAGATAAGGGATACCGAGCTCGCCGCAGGCCGCCACCAGTTCGCGCGCGCGCGACAGGCCCTGACGATGACCGGCCACGCGCGGCAACCCGCGTGCACGCGCCCAGCGGCCGTTGCCGTCCATGATCACCGCGAGATGGCGCGGGAGCGCCGAATTACACGGGGTACGGCATGTGTGATCGGTCATGACGGCGCATCCTTCAGATCTGCATGATCTCCTGTTCTTTCGCACCCACGATACGCTCCACCTCGGCGACACAGCGGTCGGTGATCTTCTGGATCGCCTCCTCGGCGCGCTTGTCTTCGTCCTCGGTGATCTGTCTTTTCTTGAGCAGCTCCTTAAGGTGTTCTTTTGCGTCACGACGCACGTTACGAATGGCGATTTTGGCGTTCTCGCCCTCGGTGCGTACGTGCCTGCTCAACTCGCGCCGGCGCTCTTCGGTAAGCGGCGGCAGCGGCACACGGATAACAGCGCCGGCACTGGCCGGGTTGAGACCGAGGTCCGACTCGCGGATCGCCTTTTCGATTGCCGCCACCATCCCCTTGTCCCAGGGAGAAACCGTGAGCGTACGTGCGTCAGCCACCCCGATGGTCGCTAACTGGTTGAGCGGCATCCGGCTACCGTAGTAGTCCACCTTGACGTGCTCGAGCAACGCGGGGCTCGCGCGCCCGGCACGTACCTTGCCGAGATCGGCCTTCAGGGTCTCAAGGGATCTTGCCATCCGGGACTCGGCGTCTTTCTTGATTCTCTCGATGGCATCCGACATGTCTTATCCTCCACGGCTGATCAGGGTGCCCTCGGCCTCGCCACGTGCGAGGCGCGCGAGTGCTCCGGGCTTGTGGATGGAAAATACGCGCGCGGGGATATCCTGCTCGCGCAGCAGGGCCACGGCCGTGGCGTCCATAACACCGAGCCGCTTCGAGAGCACCTCGTCGTAGCTCACCTGATCGTAGCGCCGGGCGTCGGGATGCTTGAGCGGGTCGCGGTCGTAAACGCCATCCACCTTGGTCGCCTTGAGCACGATCTTGGCGCCGATCTCCGCGGCGCGCAGCGCAGCAGCGGTGTCGGTGGTGAAGAACGGATTACCGGTACCGGCGGCGAAGATCACCACCCGCCCACGCTCAAGATGATACAAGGCCGCACGCCGGTCGTAGGGCTCGGCCAGCGGCTCGACGCGCAGCGCCGAGAGCACGCGCGCGTGCGTTTCGCAGCGCGCGAGCGCATCCTGCAGGGCGAGCGCGTTGAGTACGGTCGCGAGCATACCCATGTAATCCGCCTGGGCGCGGTCCATGCCCGCGGCGGCGGCCGCCAGCCCGCGAAATATGTTGCCGCCGCCGATGACACAGGCGCATTGCACACCTGCGCGTGCGAGCGCTGCAATCTCTTGCGCGACGCGCTCTAGGGTTTCGCGATGGATGCCGTAGGCGCTCGGCCCCATGAGCGCCTCGCCCGAGAGCTTGAGCAGCACCCGGCACAGGGGCGAGACGGCTGGCTCGGGCGCGGCCTTCAACTCACCGGCCTCCTTTGACCTGGGCCATCACCTCGGCGGCGAAGTCGTCGCTGCGCTTCTCCATTCCCTCGCCCACCTCGAAGCGCACAAAGCGTGTGACCTGTGCGCCCCTGGCCTTGAGCAGCTGCTCCACACTGGTGTCCGGGTCGCGCACGAAGGGCTGGCCGAGGAGCGTGATCTCATTAAGGTGCTTGTTGAGCCGGCCTATGATCATCTTCTCGACGATGTCGGCCGGCTTGCCGCTTGCTTTGGCCTCCTCAGCAAACAAGCGCTTCTCCTTCTCAATGACCGCGGCCGGCACCACGTGGCGCGACAGGTATTCGGGACGGCTGGCCGCGATATGCATGGCAAGGTCGTGGGCAAGCGCCTCATCGCCACCGACGACCTCGACCAGTACCCCGATCCGCCGCCCGTGTACGTAGGTACCAATGCGTCCTTCTGAGGCAGCGAAACGCGCGAAGCGGCGCACACCAATGTTCTCGCCAAGCTTCATCACCAGCGCCTCGCGTGCCTGAGCCACAGTCTCGCCGAGGCCCTCGCGCAGCGGCAACGCGTAGAGCGCCTCCGGATCGGTTGGGTCGCAAGCGGCCACACAGGCGGCTGCCGCGTTCGCAAACGCTCGGAAATCCTCACCTTTGGCGACGAAATCGGTTTCGCTGTTCACCTCGACCAGGGCGGCGAGCTTGCCATCTGCACGAGCGTACAAGCCGATGGCACCGTCAGCCGCAATGCGCCCGGCGCGTTTCTCCACCTTGGCGCCCGCCTTCTTGCGAAGAATCTCCATGGCGACGGCGATGTCGCCCTTGGCCTCGAGGAGTGCGCTCTTGCACTCCATCATGCCAAGCCCGGTCTGCTCCCGCAGCGCTTTGACTTGTTGTGCCGATATGTTCATTCTCTTCTCCCATCCGGTGCTTCAGAGGACGCGCGTCGCACGCTAGCCGCGCACGCGCGCCACAGCGTTAACGCCAGGCAGACCACATCCCGTGGTGGTCTTACACGTTGTTCCCTCAGCCGTCGTCGTCAAGAGCCGGCTGGCCACCACGGCCACCACCCTTACCCTTGCGCGAGGGGCGGCGGGCACGCGACTGACTTTCCTCCGCCTTACCCTCTTCCAATGCCTTGGCCGCAGCCTCAACATCGACGCCAGCGGCCGCTCTCTTGCGGGAGACGACCTTAACCTTGGCCGGCTCCTCTTCCTTCACCTCGACGAACTCCTCCTCGCCGTCCCCCGCCACCGCGCTCGCCTGTGCGCGACCGGCGAGCACAGCGTCGGCCGCGGCATGGGCGTAGAGGCGGATAGCGCGAATCGCGTCGTCGTTGCCGGGAATGATGTAGTCCACACCGTCGGGCTTACAGTTGGTATCTACGACACCGACCACGGGGATATTAAGCTTGTTAGCCTCGGCCACAGCGATGTACTCGTGGCCCACGTCAATGACGAACAGGGCATCGGGCAGGGTGACCATATCCTTGATGCCGCCGAGACTGCGTTCCAGTTTGGCGCGCTCGCGGTCGAGGCTGAGGACCTCCTTCTTGCCGAGTTTCTCTGAACCGCCGCCCTCGGCGAGCAGACTCTCGAGCGTCTTTAGGCGCTCGATCGAGCGCCGCACGGTGCGGAAATTGGTCAGCATGCCACCCAGCCAGCGGTGGTTAACGTAGGGGCAGCCGGCACGGCGCGCCTCCTCGCCGATGATGTCCGCCGCCTGGCGCTTGGTGCCGACAAACAGCACCGTCCCGCCATTCGCCGCCAGACTTCGGAGGTACTCCATCGCCTGGTTGAACAGCGGTAAGGTCTTTTCCAGGTTGATGATGTGGATCTTGTTGCGCTCCCCGAAGATATAGGGGCGCATCTTGGGATGCCAGAAACGGGTCTGGTGGCCGAAATGCACGCCGGCCTCCAGCATCTGGCGCATGCTTACAGAGGTCATGTTGTCTCCTTCGGGTTATTCCGCCGCGAGCCCCGGTGCCGCCCCGCCCCCTCAAGCGACCTTGCCGGCCTGCAGACCGGTACGATGCTAATGCCGATGGTGGGACGGGGACCCGGGCACTCGGTTCGTGGCTTCGCGTGTGTGATAGAAAAAGCGCGCGTTTTTATACCACAGCCGGCCTTTTTCCGGCAATTTTTTCAATGTTTTCGCGTCAAAACCCCACGCGATAGGTCTTTTTAAAACCGCGCCGATAGCCGACAATGTCAGCTTCAAGCGAGCATCACGCACAGCCGAGAGGTAATTGCTTGAAGCACAAAGACCAGCCGCCACTGCAGACCGCACCCCCCTTCTCCGCACCCGCCGCCGCGGGCCTGGCCATCAGCATCAAGTCGCCGCAGGAGATCGAGAAGATGCGCGTGGCCGGGCGGCTGGCCGCTGAGGTGCTTGAGATGATTGCCCCCCACGTGCGCCCCGGGGTCACCACCGAGGGGCTGGACCGAATCTGCCACGACTACATCGTCAACGTGCAGAAGGCGGTGCCCGCGCCGCTCAACTACAAGGGCTTCCCCAAATCCATCTGCACCTCCGTCAACCACCAGGTCTGCCACGGCATTCCCGGGCCGCGCATCCTCAAGAAAGGCGACATCGTCAACATAGACGTGACGGTCATCAAGGATGGCTGGCACGGCGACACGAGCCGGATGTTCTTTGTCGGTGAGCCCTCCATCCAGGCACGCCGCCTCGTACAAGTGACTTACGAATGTCTGTGGAAGGGCATCAAGCAGGTGCGCCCCGGCGCCCGGCTCGGGGACATCGGTTACGCCATCCAGTCACACGCCGAGGCACACGGCTACTCGGTAGTGCGCGAATACTGCGGCCACGGCATCGGCCGACAGTTCCACGAGGACCCGCAGGTGCTGCACTACGGCCGGCCCGGGTCCGGGATCGAGCTTGTGCCGGGCATGACCTTCACCATCGAGCCGATGATCAACGCCGGCAAGAAAGAAGTGAAACTCATGCCGGACGGCTGGACAGTCGTCACGCGTGACCACAGCCTGTCTGCGCAATGGGAGCATACCGTGCTTGTGACCGAAAGCGGTTACGAAGTGCTCACGCTCCCGCCCGACGGCGACGACGAGACGGCGCATGTCCTTCGGTAAGGAGGGCGTGTTTAGCGCGCGCGACTTCGACGCGCGGCTCGCGCAGGCCGCCGATCCCCTCCCGCTCTTTCGCGACGCGCTACGCGCCGGGCGTGAACGGCTGCGCCGCCGCTACTTCGAGAAGCCGGCCGACACCCCGCGCCTGATCGCCATGCACACCTGGCTGGTGGACCAGTTGCTGGTACGCGCCTGGCGCTGGCACCTTCGCCGCTACGCGCCGCCACCCGGTGGGGCGGCGCTGCTGGCCGTGGGCGGCTATGGTCGCGGCGAGCTGCATCCGGGCTCGGACGTCGATATTCTGCTGCTCGTAGAAAAAAACGATACGGCGCGCCTGCGCAACTTCGCCGAGGCGCTTGTCCGTTTTCTGTGGGACATGGGGCTTGAGGTCGGACACTCCGTGCGCACCGTACGCCAGTGCGTGGATGAGGCAAAAAAAGACGTGACGACGGCCACCAACCTCATGGAGGCACGCCGCCTGAGCGCCGAGCGCAAGCTTTTCGAACGTTTGCAGACTGCGATCGGACCGCACCGGCTCTGGCCGAGCCGAGCGTTCTTCGCGGCAAAACTTGCCGAGCAGCGCGAACGCCACGCGCGCTTCGAGGACACCGCCTACAACCTTGAACCCAATGTCAAGGACGGACCGGGAGGGCTGCGCGACATTCAGACCGTGGCCTGGGTGGCGCAGCGCCACTTCGGCGCACGCTCGCTGCACGAACTCGTGCGACGCGGCTTTCTCTGCGAGCAAGAGTACCGCATGCTCGCGCGCGGGCGCAATTTCCTGTGGATGGTGCGCGCCGGACTGCACTATATTGCCGGCCGCCGCGAGGACCGGTTGCTCTTCGACCATCAGCGCGCACTCGCCCGGGTCTTCGCCTACCGCGACCGCCCAGGCTTTCTCGCTGTCGAGCAGTTCATGAAGCGCTATTACCGCACCGTCAAGGCCTTGCAACTCATCAACGAGATCCTCCTGCAGCATTTCGAGGAGGCGATCCTCACGCACGGCCGCGCGCAAATCGAGGTTCTTAACCCACGCTTCCAGTCGCGCGGCGGCTTTCTCGAGGTGCGCGACGCGAGCGTTTTTGCGCGCCAGCCTTTTGCGCTGCTCGAGCTGTTCCACCTCCTGCAGCGCCATCCCGAGCTCAAGGGCGTGCGTGCCAATACCATCCGCCTGGTACGGGCGAATCTGCACCGCATTAACGCAAACTTTCGTCGTGACCTTACCTGCCGCAGCCTGTTTATGGAGATCTTCCGCCACGGGCAAGGGCTAACGCACGTGCTGCGGCGCATGAACGCCTATGGCGTGCTCGGCCGTTATCTGCCGGCCTTCGGACGCATCGTCGGGCAGATGCAGCACGATCTGTTTCACGTCTACACCGTGGATCAGCACACGCTGTTCGTCATCCGCAACCTGCGCCGCTTCACAGTGCCAGAGCACCGCCACGAGTACCCGCTCGCCTCCGAGATCATGGGCCGCCTGGTCAAGCCCGAGCGGTTGTATCTGGGCGCCCTCTTCCACGACATCGCCAAGGGGCGCGGCGGTGACCACTCGCTTTTGGGTGCAAAGGTGGCCGAGGCCTTCTGCCGCCAGCACGCTCTCTCGGCGTACGACGCGCGCTTTGTATCGTGGCTCGTACGCTATCACCTGCTCATGTCGCAAACGGCCCAACGCCAAGACATCTACGATCCGCAGATCGTACGCGATTTCGCGCGTGCAGTGGGCGACCAGGAGCACCTCGACAATCTCTACCTGCTTACCGTCGCCGACATGCGCGGCACGAGTCCCGTGGTCTGGAACACCTGGAAAGGGCGACTGCTTTCGCAGCTCTACAGCGATACGAGCCGCTGGCTGGCACGCGGGATCGCCGAGCCGATCGACCTCGAGGCGCACATTGCTGACCTCCAACGCGAGACGCTCGCGCGGCTCGAGGGGCGCGTAAGCAAAGAAACCGTGCGCCGCTTGTGGGAAAATCTCGATGCGGATTACTTTCTGTGCTACGATGCCGAGCGCCTCGCCTGGCACGCGCAGGCCATCGCCGCGACGTCCTCCGCGCAGCTGCCAGTGGTTGCTGCGCGTACCCCCGCCGAGCTAGGCGGCAGCGAGTTTTTGTTCTACACCCCGGACCGCGAGGGCCTATTCGCGGTCATCACCGGCGGCTTCGATCGATTGAACCTCAACATCGTCGAGGCGCGCATCCACACTCTAAAAAACGGCTTCGCGCTCGACACCTTCGTCACTCTCGACCACCGCAACCAGCCGATCACCGACCCCCGCCAACTTGAGTTCATTCGAGAGGCCTTGCGCACGCAAATCCTCGCGCCGCAGCCGGGACGAGACCTCAAGAACGCACCGCTGCCACGTACACTTAAGCACTTCCCGATCGAGACGCGCGTGGTCTTCAATCCCTCGCCCGGCAAGGCACTTACCCTCATGGAAGTCGTCGCCCAGGACCGCCCGGGCCTGCTCTACCAAATCGCGCTGGCGCTCCAGCACTGCGGTGTAAACCTGGTCGCGGCCAAGGTGTCCACCTACGGTGAACGCGCCGAAGATATCTTCTTCCTCAACACCCGTGGCGGCCGGCCGCTGACCGACCCGGCGCAGTTTGAGTGCCTGAAACAGGACATCCTTGCGCGGCTGGCACCGGGCACCCCGCAAATGCCGACCCATCCGGTTTTCTGATGCCGTGAATTTTAATATTTTTATTCAAAAAGTTATCATAAGTTTTTCATAACAACGTTAGGACCATAAGCCGGCGATACGTACAGGCGCTGAATCAGGCAGGACATGTGCGACACGCTCTCTTGACCGCCCAAGCGAGATCTCGGTCTTCTGTGACCGTCCTGTGCGCCAGGAACGCGACACCCGCAACGCCACCGCACGCGCCACCTGCCAGGCCGGCCTGGAAAAACTCCCGCTGGGGCGGGCGCGATTGTTGCCCACCCTTTTGCGCAAGCGGCTCGAAGATTTAATACGCGCCGAGATCACGTACACGGCCAATACGGCCTTCCAGGGCGGTGAACGCCGCTATGACAATACCGACTACAGCGTCAACCTCAGTCAGCCGCTTTATCGCAAGCAGAACTTCGCGCTTTACCAGCAGGGTAAGGCTTAGGCGCGGCCCTGGCCGAGGTGCAATTCGCGTCCGCCAGACAGGACCTGATGCTGCGTGTCGCACAGGTCTATTTCGACACCTTGAAGACGGGCGAAGACCGCGCACTCGTCTTGCAGCACAAGGGGTTTTTGTCACCGCGCTTGCTGCGGCCACATCCCACCCTCGAGCTCGTGGCCGGCTATATCAAGGCGGGGTCGAGCGGCAGCTGCATACACAAGCGCCCGCAGCAACACCTCCTGGAAAAGCGGGGTGTACCGTTGCAGGTGCCCCTGGGGCAGGGCGGCTACGAGGGTTTGCACGTGGGGGCGACCGCCAATCGCGACAGAGCGCGCGAGGAATTCGAAGGCGCGCATCGCGCGCATCCAGGTTCGGTAGCAAGCCGAGCGCTCAAGTGCGCAGGCGCGCTTGCGTAATACCAGCCCTTGGATCATGAGCGCCTTATTCGTGCTATAAAGGCAGGTTAGGTGTTTTCGGTGAGGTCGACGTCGGCAAGCGCGCGCTGGCCTCGGCGAGGGTGCCGAGGGTGTCGTCGGTTTTGGTGTGTAGGCCGAGGTCGGCAAGCCGGTTGCCGTAGGCAAGCGCGGCTGTTTTCGGTCTTGGCAACCTTCAGCATGCCGCACCCCGCCATTGATCAAGCTAAGCCTAGTCCGATCTGAAGCATCCCGCTCAACCGCTCTTGACCAACGCGCGCGCAGCCGCTTCGCCCTACCGTACCACTGCGGCCGCATGGTAGGCGCTCGGCAAGAAAGCGCTCGGTGGGTGGGTGCTGCCCCCAATACCTGCCAAGACCCCCTGCGCGGGGGGCGCTCAGGCACCAAACAGCGTGAGCAGTCCGGTGACGTTGAGCAGCACAAAGCCGATCGCGACCGGGGTGACGTAACGCACCAGAAAACGCCAGAGTAGATAGGGCACACCGTCCAGGGCGAGTTCTTCACGCGTAGATTTCCCTGACATGAACCAAGCGGCGAACACGGCGATCAGAAGACCGCCGAGCGGCAACATAAGGTTGGAGGTGAGGAAATCCACGGCTTCGAAGAGGGTGAGCCCGGCGACCGGTTTGAAATCTGCCCACAGGTTGAACGACAGCACCGTGCCAACACCAATGAACCAACTCACGAGCCCCACCCAGGCCGAGGCCTTTACGCGGTTCATGCCGCGGTTCTCCACCAGGTAAGCGACCGCCGGTTCGGCAAGCGAGATGGCCGAGGTCCAGGCAGCGAATAGCAGCAGCACGAAAAACAGCGCGCCGAAAAACGCACCACCCGGCATCTGGCCGAAGGCGAGCGGCAACGTCTTGAAGGCCAGCCCCGCACCCTGCGCCGGGCCAAGGCCGTTGGCGAACAGGATCGGAAAGATCGCCATGCCGGCTAGAATCGCTACGGCCGTGTCTGCCGCCGCGACGCTGACAGCAGAGCGCGCAATCGAGGCGTGCTGCGGCAGGTAGGAGCCGTAGATCATGATCGCGCCCATGCCGAGCGACAGACTGAAGAACGCCTGTCCCATGGCCGCGAGCCAGGCGGTGCCAGTAAGCTTGCTGAGGTCCGGCGCGAACAGGAAGCGCAGGCCTTCATCGAAATAACCGGTGTTGAGCGCATAGCCGAGCAGCACCAGCAATAACAGGAACAGCGCCGGCATCAGGTAGCGGACCGCTTGCTCGAGGCCGCTTTTGACACCGCGCGACACCACGATGATTGTCATCACCATAAACACGGTGTGCCAGGCGAGCAGCCGCTCAGGGTCGCCGACAAAATCGCTGAAGGCCTGCGCGACCTGCTCGGTAGACGCCCCCGTGAACAGCCCCGCCGCGGTGCGCAGCGTATAGGCCAAGGTCCAGCCGGCGATGACGCTATAATAGGAGAGGATTAAAAAACCGGCCGCCACCCCCATCCAGCCAAGCCACTGCCAGTGGCGCGGCAGCCCCTCCTCACGCGCGAGCGTGTGCATGGTGTTGATCGGGCTCTGCCGGCCGCGGCGCCCGAGCATGATCTCGGCCATCATTACCGGCACGCCGATCAGTGCCACGCATCCTAAGTACACCAGCACGAAGGCCCCGCCGCCGTATTCGCCGGCCAGGTACGGGAACTTCCAGATATTGCCAAGCCCAATGGCTGAACCGGCGGCGGCAAGGATGAAGGCCAGGCGCGAAGACCATTCGCCGTGGATGGATTTGCGATGCGTTGCCATGGATGATTCCGTTTGATGGAAGTTAATATTTTGGCCATAGACGCCCACAGGGCCACAGAAAATAAACAAAACGGTTTTTTACTCTGTCGCCTGTGTGTGTACTCTGTGGCTGGTTTTTAGACTCTTAGTGCCTTCCAAAATGAATGGATAGCACACACATCGTCCGCAACCCTGCCCCTCTCCCCGGAGAAAGAAGGGAGATAGCACCCTTCTGCCTGCAGGAGAAGGCCGAGATGAGGACCATTGCCGTGTTGTTCCCGCATTTTGTTCGAACCTATCTCAAAATTGCATCCATGTAGGTTGGGTCAAGCCGCGAGGTGGCGAACCCAACGAAATCATAGATTATATTCCGGTGAATCCCGCTACGCTCGACCCACACCCTACATCATGGGGTTTTGAGATAGGTCTGCTCTGTTGAAGACCTTAACACAAGCCTGAGGATCATAGGTTATCGTCAGTATCTGTCACAGACATTCGTCTTTCTGAGACGCGCAACGGCGCGTTTGCAGCGCCGATCCCGCGCGTGCGCTTGGGGCACACGAGATGGCGCTCGCCGCTTGCCAGCGCTGACCGTAAATTCGGTGAAAGAAGCGCCGCTTCATCTGTTGTCGATATTTGGCCGCGAATATTTGGCCGCGGGCCAGGCTCAAATCCGGTGTTTACAGGCGGGAGTGGCTGTCAGACGCATGCCAAGTTGCTCCCGACAGAGCACGTGGTGGCGTTCAGCGTCGTCGCCGGCATCGGCCAGCAGCCGGTCGAAGCGGATGGGCCGGACGGTCTGGACCATGGCCGTGGAAAACTTCGGCGAATCTTAGGAGGGGTCGAGGCCCACGAAGGCACTGGGCAACAGATGGCTCTGCCGAGGGTACCCCACAACGTCCGCCTTGGCCAATGCAGGCAGGCAATCCGTTTTTGCCCACGGCGCCAGACGTAATAGCGGCTGACATGGCGGCCCTTGATGCCCGTAGTATCGATGATGCCTCGGGACGCTCACCGATCGGCGCGCCCCCGTGGGCTTGCCGCAAGCGGGCAGTTTAAAGAAGAACGAAAGCGTTTTTTAGAAGCCTGCGCTCGGCGGACGAGAGGATCGAGCAATACGGCAGTTTTATCAACTCGAGCATCTCGCGAAGCTCCTGGGAGTCTTCGAGCCACTGAATCATCGGGGGGCAGATCGGTGCGGAAGAACTGTCTGGGCACGAGAATGGCCACCAGCTGGTGCTGGGTGAAATCCTGAGGCGAGTATTTGGAGGAATCCCTCGGCAATGCCTGCCTGGCGACACGCCAGGCCGTGCGCGCCAGCACCGAGGGGCGAGCGCATCATGGGGGCGGCCGTCTCGGCCTTCATGCGGTTGCCTCGCTAGGTGTTGTCTCAGCAGAAAATAGCAAGTTCGGTTAAATTTCAACAAAGCAAGATAGGTTCCTGGCACTCTTCAAGGGATGCGCAGGTGGGCGCCAGGCAGCAGGTCGTCGCCGAGCAGGTCGTTGGCAAAACGCAGCACCTCGATGTCGACATCATAGCGACGGGCGATGGCCGAGAGCGTTTCGCCCGGCTGCACTACATGCACACGCTCCGAAGACGCGAAAACCGGCGGGGCGACGCGCGCGGCCTGTGTCGGCACGCCGGCGCGGCGCGCGAGCAGCCGCGGTGCCGCACGCTTCAGACCGTTGTAGATGCCCTGTGCGATCTGCCGCTGATGGCGGCGGTCGCGCAGCTTTCGCTCCTCGTCCGGGTTGGAAAGGAACGCCGTCTCGACCAGGACCGAGGGAATGGGCGATTTGAGCACCGCGAAGCCGGCCTGCGCGACGGAATCCGAATGCAAGGGCCCGACCTCGCTCAACGCCGCGAGGATGTCGGCCCCTAGCTCCAGGCTGTCGGCGATGGTTGCGGTTTTGGTGAGATCGCCCAGCACTTTCTTGAGCTGGTCGTCAGCCTCGTCTGGCATGGCACCGCCAATCCAATCGGCGGCGTTCTCCTCATCCGCCAGCGCCTTGGCGAGCGCGCTTGTCGCACCGCGTTCGGACAGCGCGTACACGGAGGAGCCACGCGCCCGGTTGTGTCGCCCAGGCAAGGAGTCGGCATGAATGGAGATGAACACGTCGGCGCGTGCTGCGCGCGCCCGCTCGGTGCGGCTTCGCAAGGGGATGAAATAGTCACCATCGCGGATCAGCACTGGGCGCATACCCGGCGTAGCCGCCACCAGCCGGTAAAGCTCTTGTGCGATGGCGAGTGTCACATCTTTCTCGCGCGTTCGATAACGCCGCCCGATGGCACCCGGGTCCTCGCCGCCGTGCCCGGCATCTATGGCGACCACGAACTCGCGCGACGAGGGTGCTGTTCGCTGTGTCTCTGTCCCGAGCGGTAGCGGCGCGGCAGAATCATACAGATCAATCACCAGACGGTGGCCATACGGCCCGGCCGGCTTGAGCACAAAACTGCGCGGGTGCAGCTTGCGCTTGAGGTCAAGCACGATGCGCAGCATCCCGGCCTCGGGCTGGCCCACACGCACGGCGGCGAGCCGATCGCCGAGGTCGGCTGCCGCCTGCAACTCGCCTTCCAGGCGGGCTCGCTCGAGGTCCACGACCAGGCGCGGTGGGTCCGCGAGCGAGAACAACCGGTGCTCGAGAGGTCCACTCACATCAAACACCAGTCGGCTGTGGTCGGGTGCATGCCACAGGCGCAGATTGTGTACGGTCACAACACCGGCCGGCGCGGCGGTGGTCGGCAGGAGGCCGAGAAACAGCAAAAGGCACAGATCACGACGGACGGCGCTTAGCATAATCTGCCCAGCGTGGATACACCTTGCTCCGTATGCGCCGTCAATCGCACGATGCGCTCCGCATTGGCCGCGTCAATCATAATGTCTATGTCCGGTTCGGGCAAAAACTCGCGGCCACGATCGGCCCACTCGATCACGCAGACCCCTTGCCCTACAAGGTAGTCACGGATGCCCAAAAATTCCAGTTCTTCGGCCTGCTTTAAACGGTAGAGATCGAAGTGATAGAAACGCCGTCCGCCTAATTCGTAGTGCTCGACCAGAGTGAAGGTCGGGCTCTTCACCGCATCCGCATGGCCGAGCGCGCGCAACATGCCCCGCACCAGCGTGGTTTTGCCGGCACCGAGCGGCCCGCGCAGATAGATCAGGTGCGCGCCGGCCAGCGCGCGCATGAGCTGCCCACCCAACGCCTCCATTTCTGCGGCCGTCGGGACGTGCCGCTCAAGTGTCTTCATACAAGGGTGTTTTCCAACTCCCTTTCACTTGCCATGCGGCAGCGGGCGAGGGGTAAGGCTGATCACCCATGGCGCTGTTGAGCATCGCCAATCGATTCAACTCGGCACGTAAGGGCGCCAGTAGGTCCGTGGCGATGAGCCCGATCTCACCGCCCGCCGCCGCGGCTTCATCACCGGCAGCGGCGTGTAGCCACACACCGAGCCGTGCGGCATCGCGCGCCCCGAGCCCCTGGGCGCGCAGTGCGGCGATCACACCGGTAAGTACATCGCCTGTCCCGCCGCTTGCCATCCCAGGGTTGCCACGGTCGCAGAGGTCTATGACCGCCTCGCCGGCCTGCGCGATGAGCGTACCAGAGCCCTTGAGCAGGCATACGCCGCCGTAGCTCTCGGCGAGCGCGCGCACAGCGGCGAGACGGTCGCTCTGGATCCGTGCGGTCTCGATACCGAGCAGTCGGCCGGCCTCGCCGGGGTGAGGGGTCAGCACCCAGTCATCGTCGCGCAGCGGCTCACAAGCGAGCAGGTTGAGCGCATCGGCGTCCACCACGAGCGGCTTCCCGGCGCGCAGCGCGGCCTGAAAGACCATGCGGCTCCACTCGCTGCGCCCCAGCCCGGGACCGATGGCGATCACATCGGCGCGCGCAGCCAGTACACTCAGCTCACCTTCATCCGCCACGCCGTATACGAGCAGCTCGGGAGAGGCGCTCGGTGCGCACGCGGCGTACATTGGATGCAGGGCAAGGGTGACGAGCCCGGCCCCGGCGCGACAGGCCGCCATACCGGCGAGCCGCGCCGCACCGGGCATACCAGGCCCGCTGCCGACCACGAGCACGTGCCCGAATCTCCCCTTGTGCGCATCCCGCGGCCGGCGCGGGAGCAGGCCGCCCAGCGCCGCCTCGGTGAGGCGGCGCGCGGCTGGCACAAGCCCCTCATAAACCGCCGCCGGCACGCCGAGCCCGGCAAAAAGAATCTCGCCGCTGTAGTCGCGGCCGCAACCGGTAAAAAGACCGGTCTTAAGTCCGATGAAGGTCACCGTGTGTGCCGCGCGCACTGCCGCGCCCATCACCGCGCCGCTGTCGGCATTGAGCCCCGAGGGCAGATCCACGGCGAGCACCGGCCGGCACGAGGCGTTGATCGCCTCGATGGCCGTGTGGAACTCACCACTCACCTCGCGCTCGAGCCCGATACCGAGCAAGGCATCCACGATCACCTCGGTGTTCGCCAATGACGCAGAATCGAGTGTGCCGATCGAAACCCCGGCACGCTCGCAGGCGGCACGCGCCCGACATGCTTCTCCCTTAGGCGCGCCGCCCACGGCATACACGTGCACGCTGAGCCCTGCCTCTCGGGCCAGCCGCGCCACCACGTAGCCGTCACCGCCGTTGTTGCCGGGGCCGCATACGACGGCGATGCGTCGCGCGCGCGGGCAACGACTCCGCAACGCAGCAAAGACCGCCTCCCCGGCACGCTCCATGAGCGTGGCGCCCGGAATGCCGTGCCTGTCGATGGCGCGCCGGTCAAGCTCGCGCACCTGCTCAGCCGTATACAAGGCTTGAGGGAGCATACTCGGTCAAGGCACAAGGGTACGAAGAGGGACGAGGGTCAAATTACGAGATAACGCGCGCCCAGACAAGCAAAAGCACGTCTTTGCCCCACGTTCCGCGCCCCTCGCCCCCTGTTTTATGATGACATCATGCAAACGGTACACCACCAGCAAGTCGATTTCACTCGGCTGGCCGGACAGATCAAGGTATGGGGCCACGAGCTGGGCTTCCAGCAGGTGGGGATCGCCGACACCGACCTTGGTGCGGCCGAGGCGCGGCTGCTTGATTGGCTTGCGCGTTCACACCACGGCGAGATGACGTACATGGCTGCGCACGGCACACGCCGCAGCCGTCCGGCTGCTCTTGTGCCCGGTACGCTGCGTGTCATCAGCGTGCGGATGGACTACTGGCCGCCAGCCGCCCCTGCGGCCAGCGTGCTGCGCGACCCCACACGCGCCTACATCGCGCGCTACGCGCTCGGGCGCGATTATCATAAGATAGTTCGCCGGCGGCTCGAGCGCCTGGCGCGCCGCATCGAGGCCGCCATCGGCCCGTTTTGCTACCGCGCCTTCGCCGACAGCGCGCCGGTGCTGGAGAAGCCGCTCGCGCACAAGGCCGGGCTCGGCTGGATCGGCAAGCACACCAACCTGATCAACCGCAAGGCCGGCTCGTGGTTCTTCCTGGGCGAGCTCTACGTGGATCTGCCACTGCCGGTGGATGCGCCGGCTGCCGACCTTTGCGGAACCTGCCGCGCCTGCCTGGACGCTTGCCCGACTGGCGCCATCGTTGCGCCCTACCGGCTCGATGCACGTCGCTGCATCAGTTATCTCACGATCGAGCAGCGTGGTCCGATCCCGGTTGAACTTCGTCCGCGGCTCGGCAACCGCGTCTTCGGCTGCGACGACTGTCAGCTCGTCTGTCCCTGGAACCGCTTCGCGTCACTTACCCGGGAGGCCGATTTTGCACCCCGCCACGGCCTGGATGCACCGGCGCTCGTCGAGCTATTCGCCTGGAGCGAGGAAGAATTCTTGAAAAAGACCGAGGGCGCTGCCCTACGGCGCGCCGGCTACGAAGGGTTCCTGCGCAACGTCGCCGTGGCACTCGGCAATGCGCCAAAAACGCCCGAGGTACAGCGTGCGCTCGAGGCGCGGCGCGATCATCCAAGCGCGCTGGTGCGCAGTCACGTCGCCTGGGCGCTCGCGCACGCCCCGGCGGCTTAGGTTCACACGCGGTGGAACTCGGTCTTCTGGCACTGCGGGCAGGACGGCAGGTGCCCGGGCCTGGGCAACGTGACCTGCGCGCCGCAGGCGGTGCACTGGAAGGAGCCGCCCGCGGTCATCTCGCCGCTGCGGTATAAGGGATGCTCCAGACGTTCGCCGGCCTGCCGCAACCATTCGCCGATCGCCGTGGCGGCCCGACCGAGGAACACGGTGCCGCGGTCGCGCCAGGCATCAAACAGGTCAGCGGTTTTCTCGGCGAAAACCTCCCATTTCGGCTCGAGGCGCTGCACCGCGCTGGCCAGGTCCTTCTTGAGTGCCTGTACGCCGCGATTGACGGTCTCGGCGCTGTACTCGCCCATTTCCTTGAGCTGCTTTACGGCCTTGTCCACGGCCTGGTGCAGTGTCTCGGCATTGACCGTCTCGTGCGCCTCAGCGAAGATCTTCTTCACCAGGGCGCGCAGTTTTTCATAGGCGGCGAGCTCTTGTTTCTGCTGCTCAGTCTCCTGTCGTTCCCCGCTGCGGTGTCCGTTCTGCTCGGTCATAGCAACCTCCTCTTTCTCGTCTGCGTGATGGCCCCGTTATCTTCATAGGATCGGGCCGCGGCTCGGCGCTTTGTGTGGTACGCGCTAAGCGAGGCGTAAAAAATGTTCGCGATAGTACCGCAACTCCGCGATGGACTCGCGGATATCGTCGAGCGCGCGGTGGGTGTTCTTCTTCGTGAAGCCGTTGACCAGCTCCGGCCGCCAGCGCGCGGCCAGCTCCTTGAGCGTGCTCACATCCAGGTTGCGGTAATGGAACCAGGCCTCGAGCTGCGGCATGTAGCGTGCCAAGAAGCGCCGGTCCTGACAGATACTGTTGCCGCACATCGGCGAGCGGTTCCGATCAACGTATCGGGCGACAAACTCGAGTGTGAGCCGCTCGGCCTCAGCCTCTGTGACATCGGAGGCGCGCACGCGCTCGATGAGGCCGCTTGCGCTATGGGTGCGCCGGTTCCACTCGTCCATGGCGGCGAGTACGGCGTCCTCCTGGTGGATGGCGAGCACCGGCCCCTCGGCGACCACGTTGAGGTCGGCGTCGGTGACGATGCTGGCGATCTCGATGATGCGGTCGGTTTCCGGCTTAAGCCCGGTCATTTCCAGGTCTATCCAGATGAGGGCGTTGCTGCTACTTCCGCCGTTCGGCGCTTGCGGCATGACGGGTCTCCCGGTCTAATAGCTGGTAGTGATCCCGGATAATACCATTGTGAGTACATGAATACGTTCACCGTTCTGTTCCTCGCACTCCTGGGCGCGATGCTGCTCACCCAGGGGTGGTTGGCGCGTCGCCAGATCCGCCACGTGGTCGCGCATTGCCACACGGTCCCAGCGGCGTTTCGCGGCAAGGTAACATTGCGCGCGCACCGCAAGGCCGCGCAGTACACCATTGCGCGGGTGCGCGCTGACGTCGCGGAAAACCTATACGGTGCCACCCTGCTGATCGCCTGGACCGTGGGCGGCGGCGTGGAATGGCTAGACCGCTTGTGGCGTGGTGCGGGCATCGGGCCGCTCGCCACCGGGGTGGCGTTCCTGCTGAGCGCGGCTGCGATCATGAACGCGCTCGAGCTGCCGACAAGCGCCTGGCGGTGTTTCGTCATCGAGCAGCGCTTCGGCTTCAACCGCACTACACCCGGCCTGTTCGCCGCCGACTTCGTGAAACAACTGATGCTCGTAATGCTGCTCGGCGCTCCGCTGTCGGCGGGTGCGCTGTGGTTAATGCAGGAGACCGGCACGCTGTGGTGGATCTACGTCTGGGGACTGTGGGCAGCGTTCAGTTTGTTTTTGCACTGGGCCTATCCCACGTTCATTGCGCCGCTCTTCAACCGCTTCACGCCGTTGCCTGCCGGCACGCTACGCAGCCGCATCCAGCGGCTGCTCGAGCGTACTGGCTTCGCGAACCGCGGCATCTACGTGATGGACAGCTCGAGGCGCACCACGCACGGCAACGCCTATTTTACCGGCTTCGCCCAGACCAAGCGTATCGTATTATTCGATAAACTGCTCGAGAGCCTGAACACAAGGGAGGTCGAGGCGGTGCTCGCCCATGAGCTCGGCCACTTCAAGCTCCGCCACGTGCTCAAGCGCATGGTGGTCCTGTTCTGCCTCGGCCTCGTGGGGCTGGCCGTGCTCGGTTGGCTGGTGAGGCAACCGTGGTTCTACGCCGGGCTCGGCGTCTCGCAACCCTCCGCGCATACGGCGCTGCTGCTCTTCATGCTCGCCGGCCCGGTCTTTACCTTCTTTCTTCAGCCGCTGCTCGCGGCCGCTTCGCGCCGCGCCGAGTACGAGGCCGACCGCTTCGCTGCCGCCATCTCCTCGGCGCGCGCACTGGCAAGTGCGCTCACCAAGCTCTATCGCGACAATGCCAGCACCCTGACCCCCGACCCGGTCCATTCGGCCTTCTACGACTCGCACCCGCCGGCCCTGCAGCGCGTCGCGCGACTGCTGGGCCGGTCGTGACGCTGCAAAGGAGAGGACACCATGTGCAATGCTTCGACCCTCTTCGCGGTACTTGCGCTCGCAGGCAGCACCACACCCGCCCTGCCCGGCGACACCCAGCGCGGGGAGCAGTTACACACGACCCATTGCATGGGGTGCCACGACGAGAGCCTCTACACGCGTAAGAACCGCCAGATCACAAGCCTCCAGGCCCTGCACGAACAGATCAACGCCTGTGGTCATAACCTGCCCCGGCGCTTTTCGGCGGACGAGGTGCGCGACCTCGTGAAATACCTAAATGATCGTTTCTACCGGTTAGAATGACACGAAGCGGCCATGTCGGACTTTAAGCAGAAATCCTGCAAACCGTGCGAGGCCGGCACCCCGCCGCTCACTCGCGGCGAGGCCGAGCGGCTGCTCGCGCAAGTTCCGGGCTGGGCGCTTGATGAGACCGCCACGCGCATCGAACGCCTGTTCAAGTTCAAGAGCTACTACGAGACGATCGCGTTTGTGAACGCGGTTGCCTGGATCGCTCACCGCGAGGACCACCATCCTGAGCTCGAGGTCGGCTACAACCGCTGCCGGGTACGGCTGAACACGCACGCGGTCAAGGGACTGTCCGAGAACGACTTTATCTGTGCCGCCAAGTTCAACGCCTTGATCGGCGAGTAGCTCCGCGCGCGTGCGTCGAAGACGTGCGGCGGTCTTCTATGCGTTGCCTTCGGTCGCTCGTGTTTCCGACGCACTGGCGAGGGTTGCAGAGAGACAAAAGGCGGAAAAACCGCCTCTTGCGCCAAAGCGCGTCACCCGTCACCTTCGCGCATGCCCTAGGCGTCGCGCCGGCCGGCGAGGGCACGCGCCAGGGTGCTGCGGTCGATGTACTCCAACTCGCCGCCTACGGGGATGCCGTAGGCGATACGCGTGGCGCGGATGTCGCGCGCGCGTACCAGCTCGCTAATGTAATGCGCGGTCGCTTCACCCTCCGCCGTCGGATTGGTGGCGAGCACGACCTCCTTGATCTCGCCCTCGTCGAGCAAGCGTTCGAGACGCGGAATGCCGATCTGTTCCGGGCCGATGCCATCGAGCGGCGAGAGCCGGCCCATGAGCACGAAGTACAGCCCGTTGTAGACGCCGGACTGTTCGAGCGAGGCGAGATCCGCCGGCGACTCGACTACGCACAGCAGCGCACGGTCGCGGCGCGGCGAGCTGCAGATCGGACACAGCTCTGCCTCGCTGAAATTGCCGCAGCGCTTGCAGTGAACGACGCGTTCGAGCGCTGCGTTCAGGGCCTGGACGATGGCGCGCGCGCCATCGCGGTCTCGCCCGAGCAGGTGAAAGGCCATGCGCTGCGCGCTCTTCGGCCCCACGCCGGGCAGACGGCGCAGCGCGTCTTTCAGTGCCTCCAAGGCGGTGACTTCGTTTGCGGTCATGGGGCTATGCGAATCGTTTATACAAAGGCGTTAAACAAAAGGCGCGGGGGTGATGAGGACAAGAGGTAAAATCCCTGGACTCCTCTCTCTCCTCGCGCTACAAACCCTAAAACGGCAGGCTTAGACCGGGGATGTTCAGCCCGGCGGTGACGCCCGCCATCTTCTCCTGCGTGAACTGCTCGACCTTGCGCACAGCGTCATTCATCGCCGCCGCCACCAGATCCTCGAGCACCTCCTTGTCGTCCTGCAGCAGGCTGGCGTCGATTTGTACGCGCCGCACGTCGTGATGGCAGGTCATGGTGACGCTGACCAGCCCGCCACCCGCGCTGCCTGTAACCTCCATCTGCGCCAGCTCTTGCTGCACCTTGCGGAGGTTCTCCTGCATCGCTTGTGCTTGCTTGAGAATGTTACCGATGCCGCCTTTCATGGGACCCCTTCAAGAACACTACAGTCACGCGTCCGGCCGCGGCCGGATGGAATTCAGGTCGACCCGGGCGTTGAAACGGCTCTCGATGGCGCGCACGTTCGGGTCGGTGATGATCGCCTGGAGCGCTGCCTGCTGGCGCTCGACGAGCACGCGCTCGCGCTCCTGGGAGGGTGTTTCCGCCGCCGGCCGGCCGGTGCGCACGGTCAGCTTCAGTGCGCGGCCGCAGTAAGCCTCGAGCGCCTTCCTGAGCTGCGCCTCGCGCTCCTTGTTGAGAAGCTGGGCGCAGGTGTCGTCCAACACCAGCGTAACGGCATCATCGCTCCAGGACTCGAGCACGGTGTTGTTCGCGAGCTCGCGCACTAGACCGCTTAGGTTGAGCTGGGACACAGTCGTACCCCAGTTGTCGGCCGTGACGGTCGCGCGTGGCGCGGCCTGCGCGGGGGCGGCCGGCGGCGCCGGGACGCTGAGGCGTGCCTCGCCGGTCCCGACCGGGCGGAACGCCAGCATGCGCAGCAGGGTCATCTCCGTTCCCACCCGGGGGTTGGGCGCAAGCCCCACATCGCGTTTGCCAAGCAGTGCGATCTGATAGTAGAGCTGCACATCCTCGGGGGCGAAGCGATGCGCGTAACCGCAAATAGCCTCGCCCTCATCGCTTCCAGCGGCGAGCGCGGCATCGGCCTGCACGAGCGCGATGCGGTGCAGCGCCCAGAGCAGCTCGTCGAGGAGCTGCACGGGATCGCGCCCGTGCTCGACCAGGTCCGCTACCACGCCGAGCAGGGCGCGAGCGTCTGCCGCGGCGAGCGCGGCGAGCGTGCGTGCAATCGCGTCCTGATCAATGGTGCCAAGCATGAAGCTCAGCTCATCGGCATCGAGCCGCCCGCCGCCGTAGGCGATGGCCTGGTCGAGCAGCGAGAGGCCGTCGCGCAGGCTGCCGTCGGCGGCGCGCGCCAACAGACGAATCGAGCGATCGTCGTGCTCCACGCCTTCGGCTGCAAGGATCTTGCGCAACTGCGCGGCGATTTGCTCTTCGCTCAGTCGCTTCAAGTGGAACTGCAGACAGCGCGACAACACCGTGACCGGCAGCTTTTGCGGATCGGTGGTGGCGAGCAGGAACTTGACGTGCGGCGGCGGTTCCTCGAGGGTCTTGAGCAGCGCGTTGAAGCTGTGGCCGGAGAGCATGTGCACCTCGTCAATGAGGTACACCTTGTAGCGCCCGCGGGTGGGCGCGTATTGCACGTTGTCGAGCAGCTCGCGCGTGTCGTCCACCTTGGTGCGGCTGGCGGCGTCTACCTCGATCAGGTCCACAAACCTTCCGTCGTCGAGCTCCGTGCAGGCGGCACACCGGCCACACGGCTTGGCCGTCACGCCACTCTCGCAGTTCAGCGACTTGGCGAAGATGCGCGCGATGGTGGTCTTGCCCACGCCGCGTGTGCCGGTGAACAGAAAGGCGTGATGCAGACGACCGCGCTCGAGGGCATGGACGAGGGGACGCACCACGTGCTCCTGGCCCACTAGCTCGTCGAACGTGCGCGGACGCCACTTGCGCGCAAGGACCTGGTAGCTCATAGGGCTCTCATCACGTTGGGGCGATACTCGCTACGTACGTGCTGGCGAGGTGCGCCTCATCTCTATACACTGGGTGGGCGGCTCGAGCCAGCCACACCCCGGCACCCGAAGCCGCTGCTACGGCTGCTTCCTTCCGGACCTGACCGGGTTCACAGGACCTCGCCACCAAGGGGACCGACCCTCGCCGCCATAACCAAAATACGTGCCTGAGTGTATCACGAGGGCGCTGTGCAGGAATAATCTTGACGGGTACAGAAATCCTGCACGGCACAAAGGCGCGGAGGCACAAAAAAAATCAGAGAGGTTCTGACAAGATGGCGGAGAGGGAGGGATTCGAACCCTCGATACGGTTTTGCCGTATACACGGTTTCCAGCCGTGCTCCTTCAACCGCTCGGACACCTCTCCGCGGGGGCCCCGCGCCACAGGCGGGGAAGGCGGGCAGGTTAAATCACTTTGCTATGTACCGCAACCGCCGGCCGGCGAACACAGCCCCATGGCTGGCCAGACGCGGCCGGCGGCTGCCCCCATCAGATCTGCTCGAACACGATCAGCTTGCGGCGCTGGCATGTGTGAGGCTGTTGCAGAATGAATCACTGAACCTTCTCGATGCCGGGTTGTGGCTGGAGGGCCTGTTCCTGGCGGACATCACACACGCACACACGTGCGCGCTTGCCATAAACCGCTTTGCCCTTGCCCTGCGGCATTCTATGCTAACGCCTTCGCACACACAGCACGGGCCGGTCTGGCAGCGCTCACAGAGCCACTCGTGAATCAGAATGGCGGAGAGGGTGGGATTCGAACCCACGGTACGCTTGCGCGTACTACGGTTTTCGAGACCGTCCCGTTCGACCGCTCCGGCACCTCTCCTCGGGATCGATAGATTCGTTTCGGCCGGCACCCGGCTCGCCATGTGCGAGTGGCGAGCCGGGTGCTGTACTACGGTTTTCACTCGGCACATCCATGTGCCTCGCCCTTCGGGCCGCCTTCGGCGGTGCAAATCGGCTTTCCTGCCGATTTGTCGAGACCGTCCCGTTCGACCGCTCCGGCACCTCTGCTCGGGATCGATAGATTCGTTTCGGCCAGGGCGACATAGCTTACGTGGAGACGCCGCCACGCACAACCGCGCGCGCTCTCAGGCGGCGGGATGACGCAAACGCATGCAGACGCTACGCTTAGTGTATGCCTGCAGTACCGTATCCCCGCGGTTACGCGACTTTTCTGTGCCGGTATCGCCGACTGCCGATCCTCTTCTCTTTGCTCGCGCTGGCGGCCTGCCCCTATTTCGAGAACAACGCGCTCAACCGGGTGAAATCCGAGGGCCGGCTGGTCGTGCTCACGCGCGTCAGCCCCTCCACGTATTATGAGACACCGGAAGGTCCGGCCGGATTCGAATACGATCTCGTCAAGGCCTTCGCCGATTCGCTCGGGGTCGAGCTCGAGGTGCTGACCACGAAGCGGTCGAGCGACATCCTGCCACGGCTCCTTTTCGGGGATGCCGACCTGGCGGCGGCCGGGCTGGCGGTCACGGACAGGCATGCGAGGCTGTTTCGCTTTACACCACCCTACCAAATCGTCCACCAGCAGCTCATCTACCGCCTCGGTACGCCGCGGCCGGCGAACGTGTCGCAGCTCGTCGGACGTGAGATCGAGGTGCCGGCCGGCTCGGTTTACGCCGAGCGACTGGAGGAGCTCAAGCGCGAATATCCCGAACTCGAATGGACGGAATCCGAAGACCAGGAGGTCGAGGACCTTTTACGAATGGTCTGGGAAGGCCTGCTCGAGTTGACCGTCGCCGACTCGCACATCATGACGCTCGAACGGCAGTACTTTCCCGAGCTGCTGGTGGCCTTCGACATCCTCAAACCGCTGCCCCTTGCCTGGGCCTTTCCACCGGGAGAGGACGACAGCCTCTACGAGGCAGCCGCGCGGTTCCTGGAAGAGGCGCGCTCCAACGGCTTTCTGGATCGCCTGATCGAGCGCTATTACGGGCCGGCGAGCCGCTCGAACTTCATCAACCTGACCGTCTACCAGTTGCGCATTCAGAACCGTCTGCCGCTCTATCGCTCGCTATTTGAGGAAGCCGGCAAGAGGTACGGGCTCGACTGGCGATTGCTTGCCGCGATCGGCTATCAGGAATCCTACTGGAACCCGAACGCGATCTCACCCACGGGTGTACAGGGCATGATGATGCTCACCGAGGAGACCGCGAAGGAGCTCGGTGTGGAGAACCGCACCGACCCGCGCCAGAGCATTGACGGCGGCGCGCGCTACCTGAAAAGCCTGATCGAACGGCTGCCCTTGCGCATCACCTACCCAGACCGGCTGTGGCTGGCGCTCGCCGCCTACAACATCGGCCTCTCCCACCTCGAGGATGCGCGCGTCCTCACCCAGCGCCAGGGGGGCGACCCGGATAAATGGCACGATGTAAAAAGGCGCCTGCCGTTGCTTGAACAGCCAAAATGGTTCCAGCACACGCGCTTCGGCTACGCGCGCGGCATGGAAGCAGTACGTTTCGTCAACCGTGTGCGCGTGTACTACGACGTGCTGGTGAAGCTCGACGAGGAAGAAAAGACCCGCGAGACGAGCGAGGCGCTCAGGCTAAGGGCGCCGGCAATTTAAATAGCAGGTAGTCAAGTCGCGAGTGGTGAGCGCTATCGGCCACTGGCGATCAGTAGTTCTTTCTTCAACGCTTCGCCTGGAAAAACCTCCGCAGCCGCTCGCCGCACTCTTCGCCGAGCACGCCCCCGGATACCTCGGCGCGATGATTAAGCTGCCCGGATCGTAGCAGATCAAACACGCTGCCAGCGGCACCGGCCTTCGGGTCCGCGGCTCCGTAGACCACACGCGCCACACGCGCCTGCACGATTGCACCGGCACACATCGAACATGGCTCGAGCGTCACATACAGCGTCGCCCCAGGCAGCCGGTAATTGCCGCAGCGCTGGGCGGCCGCACGCAGTGCGACAATCTCGGCGTGCGCGCTCGGATCACGGGCAACGATCGGCTGGTTCCAGCCTTCGCCGAGAATTTCGTCGCCGCGCACCACCAATGCTCCGACCGGCACCTCTCCTGCCTCCTCGGCGTGGCGTGCCAGCTCTAGCGCACGGAGCATGAATTTCACATCGCTCGCATCGGACACGAGTAGCACGTGGCGAGTTCCCAGCAGCTTAAGTAAAGGGGTTTTTGTGCCTGCCGCTTGTCAGTTGCTGCATACTACAGGCAGTTATTCCCACTCTATCGTCGCCGGTGGCTTGCTCGAGATGTCGTACACCACGCGCGAAACACCGCGCACCTCGTTGATAATGCGGTTGGCAACCCTGGCTAAGAATTCTGCCGGGAGCCTCGCCCAGTTGGCGGTCATGAAGTCCACGGTCTCGACCGCGCGCAGCGCGATCACGTAGTCGTAGGCGCGCGCGTCGCCCAGCACCGCCACGGACTTAACCGGCAGGAACACCGCGAAGGCCTGGCTGACCTTCTCGTAGAGGTCGTGGCGAAAGAGCTCCTCGATGAAGATCGCGTCGGCCTGACGCAGACACTCGGCGTATTCCTTCTTCACCTCGCCCAGGATACGCACCCCAAGACCTGGCCCAGGGAACGGATGGCGGTAGATCATCTGGTGCGGTAGTCCCAGCTCCTCGCCGATACGGCGTACCTCGTCCTTAAAGAGCTCGCGCAACGGTTCGAGCAGCTTGAGGTTCATGATCTGCGGCAGGCCGCCGACGTTGTGGTGCGATTTGATCACGTGCGCTTTCCTGGTCCTGGCGGCGGCCGATTCGATGACATCCGGGTAGATCGTACCCTGTGCAAGCCAGCGGGCGTTTTTGATCTTCGCCGCCTCCTCCTCGAATACCTCGACGAAGGTGTGCCCGATGATTCTTCGCTTCTGCTCGGGATCGGTCACGCCCACAAGCGCGCGAAGAAAGCGCTCCTCGGCGTTGACCTGAACGACCTTGACACCCATGTGGCGCGCGAAGGTGTCCATGACCTGAGCGGCTTCGTTAAGGCGTAACAGTCCGTTGTCCACGAAGATGCAGGTGAGCTGCTCGCCGATCGCACGCGCGAGCAACGCGGCGGTGACTGACGAGTCCACGCCGCCCGACAGGCCCAGGATCACCTCGTCGTTTCCCACCTGAGCACGCACCGACTCGATCATGCTTTCGACGATGTTGCCCGGGGTCCAGAGCGGCTCACAGCCACAGATGTCGTAGAGGAAGCGCTGAAGAATGACGCGCCCTTGGGTGGTGTGCGTGACCTCCGGGTGGAATTGCAGCCCGTAGAAACCGCGCGACTCGTCGGCGATGCCGGCGTAGGGCGAGGCGTCCGTGGAGGCGATCGCCTTGAAACCCGCAGGCAGCTTCGTGACCCGATCGCCATGGCTCATCCACACGTGCAGCCAGTCGCCTTGAGCATCGTGCTCGTCGCGCAGACCGCGCAACAACGCCGACCCGTCGTGTAGCCGCACGCGTGCGTAGCCGAACTCACGCTTGGCGCCTGCCTCGACCTGCCCGCCGAGCTGGGCGGCCATGGTCTGCAGGCCGTAGCAGATGCCGAGCACCGGCACGCCAAGCTGGAAGACCGCATGCGGCGCGCGCGGCGTAGATTCGAGCGTGACTGTCTCAGGCCCACCGGAAAGTATGACGCCGCGCGGCGCGAAACGCGTGAGTGCTTCCTGCGGCAAATCGTAGGGATGGATCTCGCAGTACACCCCGGCCTCGCGCACGCGCCTGGCGATAAGCTGGGTATACTGCGAACCGAAGTCGAGAATGAGGATTTTTTGCGAATGGGGATCCATTAAGGCAGCAGCAAATAACAGGCGACAAGCCGCAAGCAGGATCTTCGATTACGATCGAGCAGCTTGCTGCTTGTCACTGACTACTCTCTTTGATAATTCGGCGCTTCCTTGGTGATCATCACGTCGTGCACGTGGCTCTCGCGCACGCCGGCGGGGGTAATGCGCACGAACTGCGTGCGGGTGCGCAACTGCTCGATCGTGGCGCAGCCCGTGTAGCCCATTCCCGAGCGCAGCCCGCCCATGAGTTGGTGGATAACGTTGACCATCGGTCCCTTGTACGGCACGCGCCCCTCCACGCCCTCTGGCACCAGCTTGTCGGCCTTGGTGCCTTCCTGGAAGTAGCGGTCGCTCGAGCCCTCACCCATGGCGCCGAGCGAGCCCATACCGCGATAGGTCTTGTAAGAGCGCCCTTGGTAGATCTCCACCTCGCCCGGCGCCTCGTCAGTCCCGGCGAGCAGGCTGCCCACCATGACGCAGTGCGCGCCAGCGGCGATCGCCTTGACGATGTCACCGGAGTAGCGGACGCCACCGTCGGCAATTACCGCCACGTCCGTGCCCTCAAGCGCCCGGGCAACATCGCTGATGGCGGTCAGTTGCGGCACGCCCACGCCTGCGACCATGCGCGTGGTGCAGATTGAGCCCGGTCCAATGCCGACCTTGACGCCGTCCGCACCGGCTTCGAGCAGTGCACGCGCCGCCTCAGCCGTGGCGATGTTGCCGCCGATCACCTCCATGTCCGGGCAATGCCTCTTGATCCAGCGCACACGCTCGAGCACACCCTGGGAATGACCATGGGCGGTGTCCACTACGATCACGTCCACCTCTGCATCCACGAGCATCTCGATGCGCTCCTCGGTGCCCTGGCCCACGCCCACCGCCGCGCCCACGCGCAGCCGGCCCTTGGCATCCTTGACCGAGCGCGGGTACTCGGTAGATTTCTGAATGTCCTTGACGGTCACCAGGCCCTTCAAGGCAAAGTCGCTATCCACCACCAGTACCTTCTCGATACGATGCTCGTGCAGCAGTTTGAGGATTTCCTCGCGCGTGGCCCCCTCCTTGACGGTCACCAGTCTCTCCTGCGGAGTCATGATGCGACTGACCGGTTCGTCGTAGCGTGTCTCGAAGCGCAGGTCGCGGCTCGTCACGATACCGACCAGCTTGCCATCCTGTACGACCGGCACGCCGGAGATATTGTGCTTGCGGGTGAGCGCCAGCACCTGGCGGACGGTAGTATCCGGGGTGACGGTGATCGGGCTGCTGATCACCCCGGCCTCGAATTTCTTCACCCTGCGGACCTCGTCGGCCTGACGCGAGGGGGTGAGGTTCTTGTGGATGATGCCGATCCCTCCTTCCTGGGCGAGACAGATGGCTGTACGCGCCTCGGTGACGGTATCCATGGCCGCCGAGACAAGAGGGATATTGAGGGAGATGCCGCGGGTCAGGCGCGTTTTCAACTCGACGTCCCGAGGCAGGACGTTCGAGTAGGCGGGCACCAGGAGGACATCGTCAAATGTAAGGGCTTCCTGAATAATCCGCATGGCGCATTATACGTAGCGCCTCGTCGCCCGTAAACGGGCGGCACCGCGTGGGTTGACGGCAGCCCACTTGATAGATTACTGTGCAGGGCCAAATGCCGTGCCATCAAGAACGAGACCCTAGGAGGAGTCATGAAAAAAGCCCTGCTTGCTTCCACGCTGGTCCTTGCGCTTACCGGTTGCGCCGGCGGCGCCATTGATGAGGAGTACAACAAGGTGGTCGCCCAGGCCGAACAGGAAATCAAGGTGGCCAACCAGATGGGTTACCTGTGGCGCGACACGGAGAAGTTCCTGAAGGACTCGAAGAAAGCCTATGAGGAAGGTGACAAGGAGAAAGCCTTGAAACTCGCGAAGAAGGCGCTCAAGCAGGCGCAGCTCGCCCAAGAGCAGGCCAAGGCTAACGCCAATCCGGTCGTCCGCTTCAACAGCAAATAACTCGGTCACGCCGTTTGATACAAAAGCCGGGGAAGACCCCGGCTTTTGTATTTCCTGCTTTGAGAGTAAGTTTTTCGGCATGGAGCTGTTTGAATCCAACCGCCTTCTCAGCGATCAGCCCCTGCGCGATGTCTACACGGTCTCGCGGCTGAATCGCGAGGTGCGCACCCTGCTCGAAGCCGGGTTCCCCGCTATCTGGATCGAGGGCGAGATCTCCAACCTGCGCCGCCCACCCTCTGGTCATCTGTACTTTTCGCTCAAGGACGCCCACGCGCAAGTTGGCTGCGCACTGTTCCGTAACCAATCACGCCTGCTCGGCATCGAGCCGCGCGACGGCATGCACGTACTCATCCGCGCGCGCGTGAGCCTCTACGAAGGACGCGGCGAGTTTCAGCTCGTCGTCGAGCATCTCGAGGAGGCTGGCGAAGGGGCGCTGCGCCGCGCCTTCGAGGCGCTCAAGCAGCGCCTGGCAAAAGAAGGGCTGTTCGATAGCGCGCACAAAAAGCCGCTGCCGAGGCTACCTCGGCGTATCGGTCTGATCACCTCGCCGGCCGGCGCGGTGTTGCACGACATCCTGACGACGCTCGCACGGCGCTTTCCAGCCATCCCCGTGCTGCTCTACCCCGTGCCAGTGCAGGGCGAGGGCGCGGCCGAGCGCATCGCGGCAATGATCCGGCTCGCCGGTGAGCGGCGCGACTGCGACGTGCTGATTCTGGCACGCGGCGGGGGATCACCCGAGGACCTCAAGGCTTTTAACGAAGAAATCGTGGCGCGCGCGATCTACGACTGTCCCATCCCGCTCGTCTGCGGCGTGGGACACGAGACCGATTTCACCATTGCCGATCTCGTGGCCGACGCGCGCGCCCCCACACCCACGGCCGCCGCCGAACTGTTGAGCCCCGACCACCGTGAATGGCTCGCCCGCTACCGGGCGCTCGAACAACGTCTCATCGGCCGAATGCGCGACCGGTTGCGCCAGCTCGCCCTGCACTGTGACTGGCTCACCACCCGGCTGGTCCATCCGCACCGTCGTTTAAGCTCGCTGCGCGGCCGACTGCAGACCCTCAGATTGCGCAGCGAGCTTGCCGTGCGCAACCTACTGCGGTCGCGCGAAAACGCACTGCGCGCGCTGACCGCGCGGCTACAGGCGAACTCACCGCGTGCGCGCTTTCGTCGGCTCGAGCACGAGCGGCAGCGGCTCGATCTACTACTCACTGCGCTGATGCACCGCTGCCTCGAGCGCAACCGGGCCCGACTGCACCAGGCGATGCAGGCCCTGCATACCTTGAGCCCACTTGCCACGCTAGAGCGCGGCTACGCTATCGTCACGCGCCTGCCGAGCGGTGAGCTGCTACGCGCGGCAAGCGGGTGCGCACCCGGCGAGCGGGTACGCGCGCGGCTTGCGCGCGGCGAACTAGAATGTGTTGTAGAAAAGGTACAAGGAACGAAGGACGAAGGGCGAGGGAACAAGACATGAAGCGCGTGTGAAGCATCTTCTCTCGACCATTGCGCCGGACATGATTGCGGATGATACGGTTTGAATATCTCATCTCGATGCTCGTCCTCGGTACGGCCCAGGCCGCGGCCGTGGAACTGCCGCACATCGCACCGGTGCCGGGCGGGGTGGCGGTCGTGCCGCTTGCGCCCACCGAGGCGCCTCGGCCGGTGGCCTATTTCAACGGCGAGCGGGTCATGGTGATCCAGGACGGCCGACACTGGCAGGCAGTGGTGGGTCTGCCGCTCTCGCTCGAGGCCGGCACCCATGCGCTCGTGCTCGAGACGGCACAAGACCGGCAGAAGCTCACCTTGCACGTGCACGCTAAGGCCTATGCGACACAGCGCCTGAACCTGGCCGACCGGCGCCTGGTCGCGCCAGGCCCGTCGGATCTTGCGCGCATCCGCGCGGACCAGGCCGTCATCCATGCGGCATTCGCCACCTGGACGGACTCAGTACTCCCGCCCCTGCGTTTCTCCCTGCCCGCACGCGGGCGCTTGAGCAGCCCGTTCGGACTCAAGCGTTATTTCAACGGCGAACCGCGCCAGCCGCACAGCGGCATAGACATCGCCGCGCCAGTCGGGACACCGGTCACGGCCCCAGCCGACGGCACGGTAGTCGTCACCGGGGATTTTTTCTTCAACGGCCGCACGGTGTTCCTCGATCACGGTCAGGGCCTGATCACCATGTACAACCACCTGGACCGCATTTACGTGCAACCAGGCGAACGGGTGACCCGCGGCCAGCCGATCGGCGAGATCGGCATGACCGGGCGCGTCACGGGACCGCACCTGCACTGGACGGTAAGCCTCAACAACGCGCGCGTGGATCCGATGCTGTTTCTGGGCGAGGAGGAACGCGCCGCGCTCGCCACCGCCCCACAGATCGAATCGCCTAAGGCCGTTTTGACGTCCACACCCTGACCGAGCGGTCGCGGCTGCCGGCGGCGAGCACCGTCCCGTCCGGAGAGAAGGCCACACTCTGGACGTAGTCGCGGGGCCCGCTCAGCACTTGCTCGATGTTGCCAAGCTCCGCATTGAACACCGTGACCGAGCGGTCCGCCGCACCAGCCGCAAGCCAGCGGCCGTCCGGCGAGAAGGCGAGTGCGAGCACGGCATGGCCAATTCCGGTCAGGGTACGTGTCAGCGTGTAGTCGCGCGTCTCCCACTGGCGGATCGTCTCGCCGGCGTCGCCGGACGCAAGCCAGCGGCCGTCCGGCGAGAAGGCGAGTGTAAGTACCGCATCCTTGTGCCCACTTAGCTCAGCGAGCAGCGCGCCGTCGTGCATGCTCCAGAGCCGCAGTGTGCGATCCGCCCCTGCGGAAACAAGGATACGATCGTTCGGCGAGAAGGCGAGCGCGAAGACGTTGTCGCGGTGCCCGTCGAGCGCGAACAGCCGCCTGCCGCCCTCTACCTCCCACACGTACACGGTGCGGTCCTTGCCGGCGGCCGCCAGCCGTTTACCGTCTGCCGAGAAGACAACAGCGTAGAATTCCCCGCCGTCGCCGCGCAGCGCGCCGCGCTGGGCGCCGGACTTCGCATCCCACAGCCGCACGCTGCCATCCACCCCGGCCGAAGCGAGCCACAGGCCGTCCGGGGAATACGCCAAGGCGTTGATGGCGTAGTTGTGTCCGCCCAGCACCGCGAGCTGAGAACCGCTCGCCACATCCCAGATGCGGATGGTTTTGTCGAGCCCGGCGGAGGCGAGCCATCGGCCGTGCGGCGCGAAGGCCACCGATTGCACCCAGTCACGATGACCCATGAGCACGTGCAGCGGGATACTTGGCAAAGCGGCGGCCGGTGCCGCAGCTGGCTCGCGGGGCGCAAAGGGCGGCGTCTCGCGGTGCGTTTCGCGGGGTGCCTCGGCACCCCGTTTCGGCGCGGCGCGTGGGCGTTCGGAGGTCGTCGGGGGTTGATGTTTATCGGGTATAGCCTGCGACAGCAACGAGGAGAATTCCGGCAGCCGCGGCCAGAGATACACGCCGGCGGCGCCGGCGACAAGCGTCAGCACGACGATCGTGATCCTGCCGAGTGGAAGCGAGCGGCGGTACTGCGGGTACGAATAGGCAGGCCGGGTACTTGACGGCGGACGCGGCGTGGTCGTAGTCGCCGTCGTGGCGCCGGAGGCGACGCACGAAGCATCCGCGGGCTGTCTGGCCGCCTGGCGGCGTTTGCCCATGAGCCCGTCCTGCAGCGCGCGCGCGGACTGCGGGCGGTCCTTGGCGTAAATCTGCATCGCCCAGTCCACACACTCGAGCAAGGACGCCTGGTAGTGCTTGCGCCCGACACGCACCGCCGGCGTAAGCGGGTCGGTCTGATACTTCAGCACCGCCCGGTAGCGCTCCAGCGCATCGATTGGCCGCTTGCCGCTGATGCAGCGGTACATGGAGGCGCCGATGGCATACACATCGGTCCAGGGACCGGGCTTGCCTTTATCGGGGTACTGCTCGATAGGCGCGTAACCGGGGGTGAGCGCGGTGCGCTGCACATGGCCATGTCCGCTGATCGCCTGACGCGCCGAACCAAAATCGATCAGCATGGGGGTGCCGTCCTTGCGCAGATAGATGTTCTCCGGCTTGATGTCGAGATGCAACATGTCCGCCTGGTGCACCGCGTGCAAGCCGTTCAGGATCGGGATGAAGATGCGCAGCAGCTCGGGCTCGTCCAGGCGCGGGCCGTGGTCCTTGAGGTAATCGGCCAGACTCTGGCCCTCCTCGTATTCCATCACCACGTAGGCCGTGCCGTTGGCCTCCAGGTAGCGCAGCACGCGCACAATGTTCGGGTGCTTGAAGTGCGCGAGTGCTCGCGCTTCCTTGACGAAATTCTTCAGACCCCAGTGGTAATCACGCACCGCGTCGCGGGAGGGATTGGGCAGAACCGCTGTCTCACCCTGGCGCACGGCGATGTCGTGCGGCAAGTATTCCTTGACGGCCACCAGCGCGCCAAGGGCGGAGTCGCGCGCGAGATAAGTGATGCCGAACCCCCCGTGACCGAGCACCCGTTCGATGGTGTAATCTGCCAGGACATAGCCGGGGGGAAGTGCATTTTTATGGTAGGCGCCCACGGATTTGTTTACCTAGATTTACAACATGAACACTCTGTTTTTGCGTCTGCTAGCCCCTAGGGGGCCCCACGCTATGTGAGGAGCCCTTGCACACCACCCATGTTCTAATTCGCTGGCAGTACTGTGCAGGTGTAGGAAAGAAAATTATAGCTATACACCTCCCGGGTGTCGTGATAATTAGCCGCGCGCAGCCTCATTTATTAATTTATATTCAGCTAGTTATAGAATACTTCTAGGAACAGTCTTAATTCAGTTTCTTGCGTCGTTCACGCGCTCGGCTTCGGTCAGCAAAGGGATTCTCCCCCTCGCGACACTCGATCCATACCGGCGTGCCCTCGAGCTTGAACGCCTGGCGGAAAAAATTGGCCAAATAACGACGGTAAGCGTCCGGCAGGGCCTTGACTTGATTGCCATGCAGTACGATGCGTGGCGGATTCTTACCACCCTGATGGGCGTATTTGATGCGGATGCGCCGCCCGTGTGCGACGGGCGGCGCAGTCGCCTGCAGCGCCTGGCGCAGCACTCGATTGAGCCGCGGGGTGCTGAGCGTGCAGCAGGCGGAGGCGAAGGCGCGGTCCACGGAGCGGAACAGCTCAGCGATACCGGTGCCGTGCAGGGCCGAGATATAGTGGAAGCGTGCGAACTCGAGAAACGGCAGTTTGCGCACGAGCTCGCGTCGCGCCCAGGCGCGGGATGCGCTGTCAAGCTTATCCCATTTGTTTACAGCCACCACCAACGCCCGACCCTGCTTTAGCACGTAACCGGCCAGCGCAGCGTCTTGCTCAGTGACACCGACGTGTGCGTCAATGACCAGGATGACGACGTTCGCTTCGGCGATCGCTTGCAGCGAGCGAGCAACCGAGTACTTCTCGACCGGGTCCTCGATGCGCGGGCGGCGCCGCACGCCGGCGGTATCGATAAGCAGATAATGCTTGCCAGCATGCTCGAGCGGCACGCAGACGCTGTCGCGCGTCGTGCCCGGCTCCGCGCTCACCACGACCCGCTCCTCGCCGAGCAGCGTGTTGACCAGGGTGGACTTGCCCGCGTTTGGTCGCCCGACGACGGCGATGCGCGGCATGTCCTGCGGGGCTTGCTCGTCCACCACCGGCAGATCGGCGAGCACCTTTTTCATCAACACCGCCACCCCGTCGCCGTGCGCGGCTGAGATGGCGACCGGCTCGCCCAGCCCGAGGATATAGAACTCCGCCACGGCGGTCTCAGGCGGCATACCCTCGGCCTTGTTCACCGCGAGATACACGGGCTTACCGAGCCGGCGCAGCTCATTCGCGAGCTGGCGGTCGAGCGAATGCACCCCAGCGCGTGCATCGGTGAGCAGGATCACAGCGTCAGCCTCCGCCAAGGCCTGGCGCGTCTGGCCGTGAACGAAGTCGGCCATTGCTCGCCCGTCGGTGGCGCGTTCAGCATACAGGCTGTCCACGACCCCGCCGGTATCTACGACCAGGTATGGCCGGTCACCAATGCGCCCGTCGCCGTACTGGCGGTCGCGCGTCAGTCCTGGCAGGTCCGCGACCAGCGCCGCCGCACGACGGGTGAGCCGGTTGAAAAGGGTGGATTTGCCGACGTTTGGCCGGCCGACAACTACGATAACGGGTTTCACAGGCGATCATCAAGCAGCACACAAACGGCCGGGCAGGCGCTCAGCGCCGCTTCTCGATACGCAGTGCAGCCAGACGACCGCTGAGGTCCACAACGTATGCCACCCCGTCTCGCACGAGTGCCGGGGCACGGATCGGCGCGTTCCCGAGCCGGTAACGACCAGCGAAGCGGCCGTCGTCGCGTCCGAGCCAATGTAGGTAACCCTCGAGGTCGCCAACTACCACATAACCGTCGTGCACGGCCGGCGCACTCAGCACTCGCGCACGCAACCTTTCCTGGCGCCACAGGCTCGCCCCGTTGCTGCGATCAAAAGCGACGACCTGCCCGTGCTCGTCGCTGAGGTACACATGGTCGCTGTCTGCCGCCAGGCCGCTCCATACCGAGGCATTGCGCGACCAGGCCAGGCGCCCGCTGCCGAGGTCCACGGCAACGAGCCTGCCCTGAAAACTCGCGGCAAACAAGGTGTTGTCCAGCACGAGCGGGGTGGCATCGACGTCCACGAGCCGCTCGATCTCGTTGCGCCCGTGCGGTTGCGCGACAGTGAATTCACCGGCGAGTCGCCCATCGCGCACCTGCAGAGCAACTACCTTACCGCTTGCGAAACCGGCCAGCACGTAACCACGCACCATGAGCGGCGCGGCGTGCCCGCGCAGGCTTAGTGCCGGTTCGCTACGCTCGTACATCCATCGCTGCCGGCCGTCGCCAGCGTCCAGGCCGAAGAGCTTGCCGTCTATGGTCTGCACGACAACCATGCCTTCACCGACGGTCGGCGGAGCGAGCACCTCGCTCGACACGCGTGCTGTCCAGCGGCGCTTGCCGCTGATGGCGTCGAGCGCCACCACCTCGCCCTGCAGGGTGCCGACGACCACCAGCCCCTCGCCCGCGCCGGTAGCGCCGGTGACCGGTACATCGAGATCGGTCTCCCAGAGCCGGCGCCTGTCATCGGCCTTCACGGCCAGAACCCGTCCGCGCGAGTCGGCGAGATAAAGCGTGCCATCCACAAGCGCTGGGCCGAGTCGGTCGTCGCCGAGCCCGGCAAGCGAACCGGTATCCAACGACCAGACCTCATGCACCGCAATCTCCGGCGTGAACGCCACAAGTGCTGTGGGCCGCTCGCGCGCCGGACTGCCAGCGCAACCGGCAAGCAGAAGAAAAGCGGCCAACGGGGGCACCACGTTTCGCATCATGATTTTCCCTCACCGAGGTCATCGCGCTTCATGCGCAGCACCACACCGTAGCGCGAGCCCTGTGGCAAGTGCTCGAGTGCCGCGGTGTAGGCGGCGCGCGCCTCGCCCAGCCGGCCCAGACGGACATAGGCATCGCCTAGCAGCTCCTGATATTCGCTTTCAAAACCGCGGCGGTCGGCGACCGCGAGCAGTTTCAGCATTGCCTCGGTCTCGTTGTCGTCGAGCAGCAGGCGCGCCAGACGCAGGCGCGCGGCATGTCTGCTCGCCGGGTCGCGGCCGTGTTCGACCACCCAGCGCAGCATCTCGCGCGCCCTGTCCTCCTCGCCGGCCTCAAGATGCACGCGCGCCAGCAGCAGCGCGGCCATGCCGGCATAAGGTGTGCCATCGTAGTCCTCGATGAGCTTCTTGCCTGTCTCGACCGTGACCTTCGTCTCACCACGGCGCATTGCCTCCAATAACTGCTCGTAGAGCGCGGAGGCAGCCTCGCGCTGCGCCTCCACGTGTGCGTCCCAGTAGCGGTAAGCGATGAGCAGGGCGAGGCCGAGAAGTACCCCGGCCACCACGGATCGGCCGTACTGCTTCCACCAGGCCTTGAGCTTCTCGACCTCCTCTTCTGCCTCGTGCGGGTTGATCATGGGGCCTCATTCTCCTTGCGACAACTGTCGTTGCAGATACTCCACGAGCTCGTGCTGTGCCACCTGCTTCTGCGGGGTCTGGCTACGTAGATCCTTGACTGTCACGAACTGCTCGACTACCTCTTGTGGCCCGAGCAGCAGCGCGAAGCGAGCGCGGCTGCGGTCGGCGCGCTTGAGCTGGGCAGAGAGGCTCCCACCCGTCGGGCCCTCCACGCGCAGCCCCGCGTCGCGCAGCCGTTCGGCCAGAGACAGCGCCGCAGGGGCCTCGCGCGCGTCGAGCAGCACCACGCTGACTTGTGGGTGGCTGTGGTCGGGTTCGGTGCCGGCCGGTAGCAACTCCACAAGCCGCTCGATGCCGACCGCAAAGCCGGCGGCCGGTGCCGGCCGGCCACCGAGCTGCGCGACCAGCCCGTCGTAACGCCCGCCGGCACACACAGTGTTCTGCGCGCCTAGACGCGTGCTCACCCACTCGAACACGGTGCGCGTGTAGTAATCGAGGCCTCGCACCAGATGCGGGTTGACCCTATAACGCACGCCGGCCGCGTCGAGCATGGCGGTAAGCCCCTGAAAGTGACGGCGCGAGTCTTCGTCGAGATAATCGATGAGGCTCGGCGCACGCGCGATCACATCCTGCATCGCCGGGTTCTTGCTGTCGAGAATGCGCAGGGGGTTGCGCTCCAGGCGTCTGCGGCTGTCGGCATCGAGCTCGTCGTGGCGCGCGCGCAGATAGCGAACCAGTTCCTCGCGATAGGCCGCGCGCGACTCGGGGATGCCGAGCGAGTTGAGCTCGAGCGTGAGGTCCTCGATCCCGAGCACGCGCCACAGCCGCGCGCACAGTAGAATCTGCTCGGCATCCACATCCGGACCTTCGAGCCCGAAGGCCTCCACCCCGATCTGATGGAATTGGCGGTAGCGGCCCTTCTGCGGGCGTTCGTGACGAAACATGGGGCCGGCGTACCACAGGCGCTGGACCTGGTTGTGCAGCAGGCCGTGCTCGATGCCGGCGCGCACACAACCGGCGGTGCCCTCGGGGCGTAACGTTAGCGACTCGCCGTTTCTGTCCTCGAAGGTATACATCTCCTTCTCGACGATGTCGGTGTCCGCGCCAATCGAGCGCCTGAATAGCTCGGTCTTCTCGAGCAGGGGGAGGCGGATCTCGCGATAGCCGTAGGCAGACAGCACGCGCCGCGCGGCTTCCTCCACGTACTGCCAGCGTTCGGCCGCCTCCGGCAGGATATCGTTCATCCCCCGGACGGCCTGGAGGTTTCTGCTCAACGCCCTCGCCTCAGCCGGTCCTGTGGAAAGAAAGGCAGTCAGCAGGCGCTGCACCGACGTGCGACGGCGGCGGCGGCGCGGCCGCTTGCCGGCGGCGCAACTCCTCGCGGATCACGCATTCAAGCTCGTCCACAAGGCGTTCGTTCGCCACTTTGTGGTCTGGCCGTCCACGAATGTAAATCAGGCTCGGGCTGCCGCCGGCGACCCCGACCTCTGCAGCCTTGGCCTCGCCCGGCCCGTTCACGCAGCAGCCGATCACCGCGACGTCAATGGATTGCCTCACGTCCTCAAGCCGCCGCTCAAGCTCACTGACCACGGCGATGACGTTGAACTCCTGGCGCGAGCACGATGGGCAGGCGATGAGGTTCACGCCGCGGCTGCGCAGACGCAGGCTCTTGAGGATGTCCCAACCGACGCGCACCTCCTCGACCGGGTCGGCGGCGAGCGAAACGCGGATCGTATCGCCGATGCCCTCGGCGAGCAGCATGCCAATGCCGAACGCCGACTTCACCGTGCCGGTGCGCAAACCGCCGGCCTCGGTAATGCCAAGGTGCAACGGCTGCTCGATGAGCTTCGCCAGCTTGCGGTAGGCCTCGACCGCCATGAACACGTCCGAGGCCTTCACGCTCACCTTGAAGTCCTTGAAATTGAGCCGGTCGAGGATCTCGACATGGCGCAGTGCCGACTCGACAAGTGCGTCGGCCGTGGGCTCCGCGTATTTCTTCTGCAGGTCCTTCTCAAGCGAGCCAGCGTTAACGCCGATGCGGATCGGGATGCCTCGGTCGCGCGCCGCCTCCACCACCGCACGCACCCGGTCTTCGCGCCCGATGTTGCCGGGATTGATGCGCAGACAATCGGCGCCGAGCTCTGCCACACGCAGCGCAATGCGGTAATCGAAATGGATATCCGCAACCAGCGCAACATCCACCTGCCGCCGGATCGCGCCGAAGGCCTCGGCCGCCTCCAGGCTCGGCACGGAGATTCGCACGATGTCAGCGCCGGTGGCGACCAATCGCTTGATCTGCGCTACCGTGGCGGCGACATTCGTGGTCTCGGTGTTGGTCATGCTCTGCACGCTGATCGGCGCGCCACCGCCGACCGGGACGGTACCGACCAGGATGCGGCGGCTTGCGCGCCGTTTTATAAAGTTATCGCGTTGCATCATGGTGGGGTCTTGCCGTCTGTGCCTCACCCAGGGTGAAACGCGCGACCGGGCCGCGCTTGTGGCGGCTGGTATCATAGGACTTACCGTTGAATTCCACACGAACACCGTCTACGTTGCCGAGAAACACCGACAGCGGTGCCCTGCCTTCCACACTCACCGTGCGGCCGGCGGGGAGGGTCTCATAGAGCAGCCGGATGCCGGCGGCATCGCGCACCTCCACCCAGGATTCTTCCCGGGTTTGCAGCACCAACCGCGCGCGCGCGCCGTCACCGGTCACCCGCGACGTAGGCCCCGCCGTCGGTATTCTATCCGTGGGCGCAGCAGCAGCGCGAGGTGCCGCGGAGGCAGTCCCAGCCGAAGGACTAAACGGGCCTTCTTCGATGGCAGTTGCCTCCCCCGCCGCCGGGGCGAGCGCCGAGGCACTGCTGGGAGCGCGGATCTCGCCCTCAATGCCCGCCCCTTGCGCCGATTCTGTGCTCGCTCTATTCCCGGGGCTCGTCCCTAGCCCCGCTCGGGGTTCGCGCACGGTGCGGTCCAAAACCGCTGCCGGCGATTTTGTCCTGAGGTCTTCCGGCGAAGACAACAGAGACGGAATCCGCGCGGGAGATTCTTCCTCGCCATACCACCAAAGCCCAGCCAGGACCACGAGCAGGCCCAGCACCAACACAGTGACAGGCCGCACCCATTTATGATCGCCAGACAGCTGCGCGGGTGGGGCAAACTTGCCGAGGTTTACCGACTGTTGCGCGACCGGCAGCCTGCTATAGGAAGCTATGATCTCGTCGGTCGGCAGCTCGAGGAACTGCGCATAGCTGCGCAGGTAACCGCGTACATAGGTCGGTCCCGGAAGCTTCTCGTAGTCGTCAGCTTCCAGGGCCTGAATATGACGCGGCGGCAGGTGCAAAGCGCGCGCGGCCTGCTCTACGCTTAGGCCACGGTCCTCACGCGCCTGCGCAAGACGGCTGCCTGGGCCGAACTGCGGAGAGGTGTTCTTCGGTTTCGTCTCTATCATGCCGCGCTACGGGCGCCGCGCCCCGAGCTGTTCGAGCTGCCGGGCCTCGGCAGAATCCGGGAAACGGTTCTTGAGCTTGAGCGCGTAACTTGCCGCCTCGTTCTTATTGCCCAGCGCGCGCTCAATCTTATACGCCAGCCACAGCGTCTCGGCTGACTCGCGTGCCTGCTCGAAATAGCGCTGGATAAAGCCGCGCGCCGAGAGCGTGCGCCCCGTGTCGTAACTGATGCGGGCCATCTGCAAAAGCGCTGGGGCCAGCCTGGGATTGAGGTCCAGTGCTGCGCGCAGGTAGCGTTCAGCCTCGGCGGGCGATGGCTTCTTCATCAGACACACCCCAGCGTTAAGGTTGGCCTGGTCGGGGTGCCGGTAACGGGGATGAGCGATCGCCTTCTTGAACCAGCGTTCGGCCTCCTCGAATTTGCCGCGCTCGCACAGGAACACGCCGAAATTGTTCATCAGCTCCGGGTCGTCCCCGTCCGTTGCCACAAGCGCGCGGCGAAAGTACCGCTCAGCCTTATCGTAGTTTTTGAGCCTGAACTCGACGAGCGCCAGCATGTTGTTCGCCTGGGCGTTGTCCGGATCCTCCGCCAGCACCTTGTTGAAGTTCTCGCGGGCGATCTCGAGCTGACCCGCCTGGTAGTAGCCCACCCCGAGCTGGATGTGGGTGGCGATCAGCTTCTGGCGGCGTGCCTGCTCCTGCTCGCGCCCCGCGGTCGAGGCGCAGGCGACGAGCAGAAGCAACACGCAAAGCAGCCACCATGCACGCTTTTTCAAACGGCCCCTCCTTCGGCAACTACGTTCGACGCCATCGCCAGCCGGCGCCTACGACGCGTGCGGTCCAGCACCCGCCCGGCGAGCTGGCCGCAGGCGGCGTCGATATCCTCGCCGCGCGTCTTGCGCGTGATGGTCATAAGGCCGGCGGCCAACAACACTTCGCGGAAACGATCTATGCGCGCCTGCGCCGAGCGTCGGTAACGACTGCCGGCGAACGGATTGAACGGAATCAGGTTCACCTTGGCGGGAATGCCAGCGAGCAGCCGCGCAAGCGCGTGGGCGTGCCCGAGGCTGTCGTTCACGCCGTCGAGCATCACGTACTCGAAGGTGACACGTCGCTGGCGGTCGCCCTCGGCGTAGCGCCGGCAGGCGTTCAAAAGCTTTGCGAGCGGATATTTCCGGTTGATCGGTACTAGCTCGTCACGCAGCCGGTCGTCCGGCGCGTGCAGCGAGACGGCCAGGCTTACCCGGCAGGTCTCGCGCAAGCGGTCTATCAACGGCACCAGCCCAGCCGTGGACAGCGTCACGCGCCGCCACGACAACCCATAGGCGTGGTCATCGAGCAGGATGCGCATGGCGGTCACGACGTTGTCGAAATTAAGCAGCGGTTCGCCCATGCCCATCAACACCACGTTGGTGATGACGCGCTCACCCCGCGGATCGGGGCGCAGCTGGCGATTGGCCTGAAGCACCTGGCCGATAATCTCACCGGCGGTAAGGTTGCGGCTGAAACCCTGGTACCCGGTCGCGCAGAACGAGCAGTTGAGCGAGCAACCGACCTGCGAGGACACGCACAGCGTGCCGCGGTCGGCCTCGGGGATAAATACCGTCTCCACCGCGTTGCCATCGGGCAACTGCATGAGCCACTTGCGGGTGCCGTCCACCGCGAGGCGATCGGCCACGATCTCGGGCGCGCGCACAACGGCGCACTCGGCCAGCCGGCGGCGCAGGTCCTTGCTCAAATTCGTCATGACCGCGGGATCGTCCACGCCGAACTGATGAATCCACTTCAGGACCTGGGTAGCGCGAAATGGCTTCTCCCCGAGGCCGACAAAAAACGTCTTGAGGGCCTCGTGGTCCAGGTCGAGTAGATTGATGCGCTCGTCGGTCACGGTATCGTCAGCGTACACACCCGCGGCGGCGGGGGATGGAGATTCGACCGCCATCGTTATCTGGCTTGCCCGGAAACCCGTCAACGGCAGGAAAAACAGAAATTTACGTGTGGGAATAGTGTAGCCTCATATCCCCCCTCGAACAATTGCGCACATTCTGCACAGCGGCCTGCCGACGATGGCTCTGGCCGCCAGGCGGTCAATCCCAACGCTCGTCGCGCACCTGGATGATGCCGTCCTGCACACGCACCGGGAAGGTCGCCACGGGCTCGTAGGCCGGTGGCGCGAGCACTTCCCCGGTCTTGATCGAGAAACGCGCGCCATGGCGCGGGCAGACGATCACATCGCCCTCCACCTCGCCACCGATCAGATCGCCGCCGTCGTGGGTGCAGACATCCTCAATGGCATAGTACTCGCCACCGAGATTAAAGACAGCCACTGTCGCCCCCTCCACCTCCACCACCTTGCGCGCGCCTGGCGGCAGTTCCTCGACGCGGGCCACGTCAATCCAGTCGGACACGGTCGCCTCTCTTGATTACGTCGTTGCGCCAATTTTACAACATACCGAGCTGCAGCCTGGCCGCCTCGGTCATGCGCTCGGGGGTCCAGGGCGGATCCCAAACCAGCTCGACGGTGGCCTCGGTCACGCCTGGCACGTTTCGCACCGCGCTCTGCACCGTGCCGGGGAAACTCTGTGCCACAGGGCAACCAGGGGCGGTGAGCGTCATCTCGACCCTGGCGCGCCCCTCCGCGTCCACCTCCAAGCGATAGACGAGCCCGAGGTCGTAGATATTGACCGGGATCTCGGGGTCAAAGATCTGCCGCAGGGCAGCGACGATCCGCGCCTTGAGCGCCTCGATGCTGCCTTGCCCGGTGCCTTGTGATGTCGGCGCCGCGTTGTGCCGGTTCGCGTCCTCGCTCATGATGCGTGTCGCTCTCTCGTGACGGTCAGCGCCTCGTTCCCAAGCACCGAGTGCAGGATATACCAGGCAAGTGTGGCACAGCTGACGCGTGCGCGGGATGATCGCGCACGCCCGCAAGCACGGTCAGCCTTGTCGAGCTTGACCTCCGGGCGGCCCTCGCTGGCGAGTAGCGCGTGCATGCCACGGAACAGGGCATGGGCCTCGCGCTCGCTGCGGCCAATGAGACACTTGGTCATGAGCAAGACCGATGCCGTAGAGATCGCACAGCCCTTGTTGAAGCCACGCGTAAGCCGGTTTGTGCCCGGCAAAGCCCTGTCGTAGTTGCGCAGCCGGCGATTGTGGTCGAGGATCACCTCCTCGTAGTGTTGGCGCAGGCCGTCTGTCACTTGAATACCTCTCTCACCTTGTAGAGCGCGGCGATGAAGGCGTCAATCTCCTCGCGCGTGTTGTAGAGCGCGAAAGACGCGCGTGCCGTGGCCGGAACACAGAAATGCCGCATCACCGGCATGGCGCAATGGTGCCCGGTGCGGATCGCCACCCCCTGGTAGTCTAGGATGGTGCCGATATCGTGCGGGTGGATGCGCTCAAGCTCGAAAGACAGGATCGCAGACTTCTCGCGCGCAGTGCCGATAAGGCGCAGTCCGGGGACCTCGAGCGCGCGCCCCTGCGCGTAGACAAGCAGCTCGTGCTCGTACGCCGCGATGGCCGCAAGGCCCACGTCATTCACGTAGTTGAGCGCGGCCGCGAGTCCGATCGCCCCAGCGATGTGCGGTGTGCCGGCCTCGAACTTGTAGGGCAGGTCGTTGTAGACTGTCTTCTCGAAGCTGACGTACTTGATCATCTCGCCGCCACCCTGGTAGGGCGGCATGGCATCGAGCAAGGATTCCTTGCCGTAGAGCACGCCGATGCCGGTCGGGCCGTAAAGCTTGTGCCCAGAGAAGACGTAGAAGTCGGCATCGAGCGCCTGCACGTCCACCGGCATATGGGCAACCGCCTGGGCACCGTCCACCAGCACGAGGCTGCCTGCGGAATGGGCGCGCTCGATGATCCAACCGACCGGATTGATCGTGCCGAGCGCGTTCGAGCAGTGCGTGACAGCGACCAGTCGCGTGCGTTCGTTCAGCCGCTTGTCGAATTCCTCGAGAATTAGCTCGCCCGCCTCGTTGATCGGGGCGACGACCAGCTTCGCGCCGGTCTGCTCGCAGATAATCTGCCAGGGCACGATATTGGAGTGGTGCTCCATCTCGGTGATAAGCACCTCGTCGCCGGGGCGCAGCGTGGCGCGACCCCAAGTCTGAGCGACCAGATTGATGGACTCGGTCGTGCCGCGGGTAAAGATGATCTCCTTCTCTGAGCGGGCATGGATGAAATCGCGCAACCTGCGGCGTGCACCCTCGTAGGCAGCGGTGGCGCGCTCGGAAAGCAGGTGCACGCCGCGGTGGACGTTGGCGTTGTCCTGGCGGTAGTAACGCTCGAGCGCCTCGATCACGACGCGCGGCTTCTGGGTGGTCGCGGCGTTGTCGAGGTACACAAGCGGTTTGCCGCCGCGCGCGGGCGCGTGCAGGATCGGAAAGTCCGCGCGCACGCGCGTGACATCGAAGCGGGCCGAGGCCGGCTCGAACACGTGCAGCCAGGGTTCCTGGGCAGTGCTCATACCAGCTCCCGCTCACGGATGGCGCGACCATGCAGCAGCCGCGTGGTCAGCCGCTGTTCAAGCGCGAGACGGATCGGGGCGAGCCGAATGCGCGCGAGCAGGTCATGAGCAAACGCATAGGTGAGCAGGTCGCGCGCCGCCTGCTCGTCCATGGCGCGGCTGCGCAGATAAAAGAGCGCGTCGGCGTCGAGGCTGCCGACGGTGGTGCCGTGGCTACACTTGACGTCGTCGGCGTAGATCTCCAGTTGTGGCCGGGTATCCACCTCGGCGTCCTCAGAGAGCAGCAGGTTGCGGTTCTCTTGCTGCGCGTCGGTGTGCTGGGCGTTGGGGTGCACCACGATCCTGCCGTTGAACACTGCGCGGGCGCGCCCATCGAGCACGCCCTTGTAGAACTCGCGGCTCGTGCCATGCGGCTGGGCGTGATCCACGTGCGTGTGGTTGTCAACGTGAGAGCGACCATCCACCACGTACAGGCCGTTTAGCACGCACTGAGCGCCGGCGGCCGTAAGCGCGGCCTGGACATCGTTGCGCACCAGCCTCCCGCCCAGATCCACGGCGGTGGCAGCAAGGCGGCTGCCCTGCTCTAGGCGCGCGTACAGGCCGCCCACGTGGAAGGCCGTCTCGCTCTCCTGCTGCAGGCGCAGGTGTTCGAGCGCGGCACCGGGTGCGGCCTTGACCTCGGTAACGACGCTGGTGAAATAGCGCCCCTCGGCGGCGAGGCAAACATAGTGCTCCAGGATGGTCGCGCGGCTGCCCTCGGCGGCGAGAATCAGGTTACGCACCGGCAGCATGTGCCCGGCGGCCGAGGCGGTCGCCAGGAACACGAGATGAACCGGCCTGTCGACCTCCACCCCGCGCTCGAGCACGATATAGGCGCCGTCGGCGAAGAATGCTGCGTTGAGCGCGGCGAAGGCGTGGTCGTCGGCCGGCGCCAGCCGATTGAGGCCGGCGGCAACCGGCCCTGGGTCGTGTGTGAGCGCAGCCGCGAGACTCATCACGGTCGCCCCCGGCGGGAGGGAGCCGATGGCCGAGAGCGCCTCGGTGTAATGGCCGTCTACGAATACCAGTCGGTGCGCGTCAAGATCCGGGAACAGTAGTGCTGCAACCGCCTGCGCCGTCGGCACTTCGTGCGCGCGGCGCACCGCCGGCACGAAGCCGCCCTCGGCGATCGGCGCGACGTTGGTATACTTCCAGTCCTCCAAGCGCGTAGTGGGAAAACCGAGCGCGGTGAACTGTTCGAGCGACTGCTCGCGAAGCGCGCGCACCGCGCGTTGCTGTGTTCCCGGCAGACTGTCCGCCGTAGCCGCGTAGGCCTCACGCAGGCGCTTGATGCTCTGTGGGATCGGATTGCTCATCTGCCGCGGCGCCTCCCTCACTTTCTCCGCCACATACACACACGCGCGCTCAGGCCGTCGCGCCCGCGGCGCTGGTCTCGGCCTCAATCCAGCCATAGCCCTTGCGCTCGAGCTCGAGCGCAAGGGCGCGATCACCGCTCTTAACGATGCGCCCAGCGGCCAGCACGTGCACATAGTCGGGCACGATGTAGTCGAGCAGTCGCTGGTAGTGCGTCACCAGGATGAATGCGCGTTCGGGGCTCTTCAGGGCGTTGACGCCATTGGCCACGATCCTCAAGGCGTCAATGTCGAGGCCGGAGTCGGTCTCATCGAGAATACCGAGCTTGGGTTCGAGGATCGCCATCTGCAGGATTTCGTTGCGCTTTTTCTCCCCGCCCGAGAAGCCCTCGTTCACCGAGCGGTACAGAAACTCCTCGCCCATGTCCACGAGCTTGAGCCGCTCCTTGACGTACGCGAGAAACTCCATGGCATCGAGCTCAGGCAGTCCGCGATGCTTACGCACCGCATTGAGCGCGGTTTTCAAGAGATAAATGTTCGACACGCCCGGTACCTCGACCGGGTATTGGAAGGCGAGGAACACGCCCTCACGCGCGCGTTCCTCGGGCGGAAGCTCAAGGAGGTTGCGGCCTTGGTAGATCACCTCGCCGCCGCTCACCTCGTAGCCCTCGCGCCCGGCGAGTACGTTGGCGAGCGTGCTTTTTCCCGAGCCGTTCGGTCCCATGATGGCGTGCACCTCGCCCGCTTTCACCTCGAGGCTGATGCCCTTGAGGATCGGCTTGCCGTCCACGGCGGCGTGTAGATTTCTGATCGATAGCATGTTGTTAGGCCTCGTTGAGAGTAAGCCGCTGCGTTAACCCACCGCCCCTTCCAGGCTCACACCAAGCAACTTCTGCGCCTCGACAGCGAACTCCATGGGCAGCTCCTTGAAGACCTCCTTGCAGAAGCCGTTGACGATCATCGAGACGGCGTCCTCGGGTGCAAGACCGCGGGCGCGCAGGTAAAACAGCTGGTCGTCGCTGATCTTGGAGGTCGTCGCTTCGTGCTCGACCTTAGCCGTCGGGTTCCTCACCTCGATGTATGGGAACGTGTGCGCGGCGCACTTGTCGCCCATGAGCAGCGAGTCACACTGGGTGTAATTGCGCGCGTTCGTCGCGCCCTTGAGGATCTTCACCAGACCGCGATAGGTGTTGCTCCCGCGTCCGGCGGAGATTCCCTTCGAGACGATGGTCGAGCGCGTGTTCTTGCCGATGTGGATCATCTTGGTGCCGGTGTCGGCCTGCTGATAGTGGTTGGTGAGCGCCACCGAGTAAAACTCTCCCACCGAGTGGTCGCCCTCGAGCAGCACGCTCGGATACTTCCAGGTGATGGCCGAGCCCGTCTCGACCTGCGTCCAGGAGATCTTGGCGCCCGCGCCACGGCAGGCGCCGCGCTTGGTGACGAAGTTGTAGATGCCGCCGCGGCCCTCCTCATCGCCTGGGTACCAGTTCTGGACGGTCGAGTACTTGATAGTCGCTCCCCTGAGGGCCACCAGCTCCACCACCGCCGCGTGCAACTGGTTCTCGTCGCGCATCGGCGCGGTGCAGCCCTCGAGGTAACTCACGTAGGCCCCTTCATCAGCGATGATCAGCGTGCGCTCGAACTGGCCGGTCTTGGAGGCGTTGATGCGAAAATAGGTCGAGAGCTCCATTGGACAGTGCACACCCTTCGGTACATACACGAACGAGCCGTCTGAGAACACCGCCGAGTTGAGTGCGGCGTAGAAGTTGTCGGTATACGGCACCACGCTCCCGAGGTACTTGCGGACCAGCTCCGGGTGGTTGTGCACGGCCTCGGAGAACGCGCAGAAGATGATGCCCATCTCCGCAAGTTTCTCCTTGAAGGTGGTTGCGACCGACACGCTGTCGAACACCGCGTCCACGGCTACGCCAGCGAGCCACTCGCGCTCCTTGAGGGGGATGCCGAGCTTCTCGTAGGTTTCGAGCAGCTTGGGGTCGACCTCGCTCAGGCTCTTCGGGCCGTCTTTGCGGGACTTCGGCGCGGCGTAGTAGCTGATCGCCTGGTAGTCCACTGGCCCGTAGTGCACACGCGCCCAGTGCGGCTCACGCATGGTAAGCCAGTGCCGGTAGGCCTTCAGACGCCACTCGAGCATGAACTCGGGTTCGCCCTTCTTAGCAGACAGCGCGCGGATGATGTCCTCGTTAAGCCCTAGTGGAAGCCGATCTTGTTCGACATCGGTGACGAACCCGGCGCTGTACTCGCGTCGAATCAGGGCCTCGAGGTTCTGCTTAGCGGTTGACATGGTACTCTCCGGTTGGAATTCAGGCTGCGCCCGGGAAAGACAACCGCGCAGGATGGAATTGCACCAGCTGGGTTTGGGGTATGGGCTCGATCATCTCCGCAAGCGTGACGCCTTCCAAGGCACGGCGGATCGCCTCGTTGACTTTCTGCCAGTTGGCCCGAACCGAGCAGGATGATTCCTGCAAACACAGGCCTGGGTTGCTCGAGCACTCCGTGAGCCCGAACGGCCCTTCCATGGCGCTGATGACCTCGGCCATGGTGATCTCGCTCGCCGCTCGGGCCAGGGTGTAGCCACCTTTGACACCCCGATGCGATAACACCAGTCCGTGTCGGGACAGGGTCTTGAGTATCTTGCTTACCGTCGGCGCGGCGATGTGGACTTCCCCAGCAATCTCTGTCGCCGTGTGCCAGCGGCCCGGCGCGGCGGCCAGGTAGGTCATCACTACTGTCCCGTAATCGGTCAGTTTGCTCATGCGTAGCATGACGCGTTCCCCGTCCTGATCCTCAAAATTGGTACTATTTTAGTCCTGTTTCAAAACAGCCGTGAACATCGTTCGATATCGCATTGTAGGGATATCCCCTGCCGTATGGTGATAGGAGAGGAAGCTACTCTCCTTCAGACGCTAAAGCTTTCTCCGCAGCCGCAGGTCGACTTCACATTGGGATTATTGAACTTGAAGGTCTCACCCAGGCCTTCCTTGACAAAATCCACCTCGGTACCGTCGAGATAGGCGAGATGGCCCATCTTGACGATCACCCTTATTCCCTGGCTTTCGAAGACCTGATCATCCGGCTCGACCTGATCGGCATACTCGATCACGTAGGCCTTGCCGGCGCAACCCACGTCCTTAATACCCAGGCGCAGCCCTTCTCCCTTTCCACGCTTTTCCAGAAAAGTCCGAACGCGCTGCGCCGCGCGCGGGGTCAGTGAAATCGCCATCTTCGTATCTGCCTCTTTGACAACAATGCCCAATAATCTGGGCGAACCACCGCCGACGCGAGGGCCCCCACCCCGGCCGGCCTTTCAGAATACCGCTCAGCGTGCCTGCGAGATCAGCACGCGACTTTCCTGCCGCGAAGCGACTGCCTGCACATGGGGTCGCGCCACCAGATCGGCAAGCGTGATGCCGTTCAAGAACTCGTAGATCCGCTCGCTCAGGTCCTCCCACAACTGGTGCGTCAGGCACTCGTCGTCGCCCTGGCAATTGCGATCGCCGCCGCAGCGACGTGCATCGATATTTTCGTTGATCGCAACGATGATGTCGGCGACGGAAATCTTGGACGGATGCTTTGCCAGGTTGTAGCCCCCGCCCGGCCCGCGCACACTGTCCACCAGTCCGCTGCGTCGCAGCTTAGCGAACAACTGCTCCAGATAAGACAGTGAAATACCCTGCCGCCGGGCGATCTCAGCCAGCGTTACTGCGCCCTTGTCGTAGCGTAGCGCGAGGTCCAGCATCGCCGTCACAGCATAACGACCTTTCGTGGTGAGTTTCATGGCCCGGTACCCGTTTTGAGTGAGGGGGAAGAATTGCCCTCATTCTACAAACTTGATGGTTTTAGTCAACTTTTGGTGTTCCCCCTTCCCCCTCCAGCTGACGGCGCTCTTCCGGCGTTTCAAGGGCCTCCACGTCCAGATCGGGCATCTCCAAGCTGACCGGGATTCCTCGCTCCCTCAGCGTCTCGGAAAGGATTTTTAGTCTCTGGTCGACGGCGTGCATATGGTCTAGCAGGCAATCAATGGCGTGCGCGACCGGGTCCGGCATCTGTGGCAGCTGGCCATAGGCATCGAAGCCGATTCTACGTGCCATTGCCGCGCGCTGCTGCGAGCGCGCCCCCGAGGGCTGAGCCGAGACGATGCGACCGGGGATGCCAACGACGGTCGCGCCGGGCGGGACGGACTTGACAACGACCGAGTTCGAACCGATGCGTGCGCCGTCGCCAATCGTGACGGGTCCGAGGATCTTCGCGCCAGCGCCTACGACCACGCCATTGCCGAGCGTGGGATGACGCTTCTGCTTCTGCCAGGTGGTGCCGCCGAGCGTGACCCCATGGTAGAGCGTGCAGTCGTCGCCGATCTCCGCAGTTTCGCCGATCACTACCCCCATACCGTGGTCTATGAATAAACGCCGCCCGATTCGTGCCGCTGGGTGGATCTCGATACCGGTCCACCAGCGCGCGAACATCGAGAGCCAACGCGCCAGGGTCTTAAGCCGCCAGCGCCACAGCCGCTGGGCTAGACGGTGAAAGCCGAGTGCATGCACCCCGGGATAGGTGAGCAGAATCTCCAGTGCGTGGCGTGCCGCCGGGTCGCGTTGTTTGATGCTGTCTAGATATTCGCGAAGCCGCTCGATCATGAGCCTTGGGGTCAAACGGTGAAAAAGACGTATGATTCTATCAGGTCTATCAAGAGGACCGGCGCAAACACTGCTGTACCGCCGTGAGTATACCGCGCAGGATGTCGAGCTCGTCGCGGTCGGGCTGGGCGCGGTTGAACAGGCGCACGAGCTTGCGCATAAGCAGGCGCGGGTTGGCAGGATCGAGAAAGCCGACCTGCACCATGACCTCTTCCAGGTGCGCGTAGAAGGCCTGCAAATAGGCCTGCTCAGCCGGTACGTGCGCCTTCGTAGCGGCGGCGCCTGGTGCAGCCAGGGTGGTGGCGCGCCGAATTTCGTATGTCATGATCTGCACCGCTGCGGCCAGGTTGAGCGAGGGATAGGCGTCGTCGGTCGGAATGGCGACGACGAACTGACAGCGACCAAGTTCTTCGTTGGTCAAGCCGGTGCGCTCCGTACCGAACACGAAGGCGCTGGGCCAGCCGAGCGCGGCGGCCTTCACCACGCGGCGCGCGGCCTCGCGTGGATCGAGCGCCGGCCACTCGATGTGGCGGCTGCGGGCGCTCGTGCCGATCACCAGCCTACAGTCGGCGAGCGCCTCATCAAGCGTGGCATGCACGCAGGCGCTATCGAGGCGATCCGCCGCGGCGGCCGCGCACGCGCGCGCCTCGGGATGGTCCGGCGCGACCGCCGGCGCAACCAGCCGCAAATCAGTGAGCCCCATGTTCTTCATGGCGCGCGCCACCGCACCGATGTTACCGGGGTGCGTGGGACGCACCAGAACGATGCGTATGTCGTCGCGTGACATGCTTTCGTGTGTGCCGGCGCGCTTTTAGGGTGGGCCACCGCCCGGTACAATGCACCGTCGTTTTTCAATCCAATCCCGCGATCCCGTCTCCATGCATCCGATGCTCCACACGGCGATCAAGGCCGCGCGCCGCGCTGGTGACATTATTATGCGCCACCTCGACCGTCTGGAGCGGCTGGCGATCGAGGCCAAGGGCCGCAACGATTTCGTCACCGAGGTAGACCGCCTGGCGGAGGCCGAGATCATCCGCGTGTTACACCGCGCCTACCCCCATCACGCCCTCCTCGCCGAGGAGAGTGGCACCGCAGCCGACGGCACAGGGGAATATCGCTGGATCATAGATCCCCTCGACGGTACCACGAATTTTCTGCACGGTTATCCGCAGTTCGCCGTCTCGATTGCGCTGCAACACAAGGGGCGCATCACGCAGGCGGTGGTGTTCGATCCCTGCAAAAACGAGCTTTTCACTGCCACGCGCGGGGCAGGCGCCCAGCTTAACGAGCGGCGCATCCGCGTGAGCAAGACCGCTGCGCTCGCCGATGCCCTGCTCGGCACTGGCTTTCCGTTCAAATCGCACCAGTACCTGGACGTCTGGATCGCAAGTTTTCGCGACCTGCTGCTCTCCACTTGCGGCATACGCCGCGCCGGCTCCGCCGCCCTCGACCTCGCCCACGTGGCCTGTGGGCGCTTCGACGGCTTCTGGGAGTTCGGGCTCTCGCCCTGGGACATGGCGGCAGGCAGCCTGCTCATCCAGGAGGCCGGCGGGCTCGTCGCCGATCTCGCCGGCGAGCAGGATTTCCTCGAGAGCGGCAATATCGTGGCGGGCAATCCTCGGATCTTTCCGGAGCTGCTGCGGCACATCCAGCGGCACCTACCGCCTGACCTCAAACGCTAAGCGGCCGCCACTGAAACGATTTCAAACCACGAGGAAAACGGGAAGCACAGTGTTTTATAGAACGACGTCCGCAACGACGTACTGTTCGAAGGAACCGGAACGCTCGAGCAAGCGCAGCGGACGAACGCGCCGCGGCGCGGCAGTGGCGTACTCGAGCAACTCGAGGTTCGCGTTCGCCGCGTATGCGCCACGCGTCACCAGCAACGAGGCCGGCCGATGCACGGACGGCATTGCCGGCAGCAGCAAACCAGGCGTGTACTGCCGACTGCGCCCCGACGAGTCCCCGCGCACGGCCACAGGCCGCAGCTCCGGGGCCAGCAGTTCCACCCCCATCTCCAGCACCTCGGGCTCCAGGCAGCGCAGCCAGCGCACGCAACCCGCGCTCCAGCGCCCCGGGTCGCGCACCTCCTGGATACCGACCACTTCGCCCACCCGAACCGACACACCGCGTTCGCCCACGCGCGCCAGCAGCAGGCCGCGGGGGCTAATGTCCCGCACCTGCCAGCGGTCCACCCGGTAGCTCGCGCCCCAAGGCGTCATGGCCTGCAAGCCGTCCGCCGACGGTAGACTTTCTCCGCTCGCTTCGGGGGCAGACGGCACCGTGGGGGGTGCGAACGGCCTCTGGTTGCTAGCGAAAAAATGGATCGCTGGGATACCCACGCACACAAACACCTGCGCGCGCCGGCGCAACCGGGCGTGGCGCCGGCGCGCCGGCACGCCCCAGGCGCGCATCAACCGCCGCAACAAATCCTGGCAGGCGTCATCCAGACACTCGATGCCGAGGTCGAGGTGGCGCGCCGACTCGCCCTTCTGCAGTCGGCGCATGAAACCGTGTACGGTGTGCACCAGGCCAAGTGCATTGAGCAGTCGGTGATCGTCGTCAGGCGCAAGGACTGCGCCGCGCGGATAGGGAAGTGGCGGCGCGTCCGCGCAGAGATCCACCACGAAGCGGCCGGCTGGCGAGGAAACCCTGGTCAGCGCCGTCAGGCGCGCCTGCCCGGCGTGACGCTCGAGCAGGCCCCGGACCTGCAGGCACTCGTTGCGCGGCAACTGGTAAGGCTGACACAGGCCTAGTAGCAGAATGCGCAGGTAGCGGTCGGTAACGGTGAAACTGACCGCCGCGTCCTCTTGCGCGATCCGAACCGGTTCGTGTTCCTCGCCGAGCGACTCGGCATAATGGTACAGCCCGTGAATCTCCCGCCACACGCCTGACGGCGACGGCAGATAGGCAAGATAGGAATGCACGAGCACCTCGCCGAGGTAGCGCAGGGCGCGCTCTACGGCCTCGACACGAAGCTTGCGCCTAAGCCATGGTTTCCAGGAGCGGGCGAGATCGTAGAGGCAACACTTGTAGCCGTGTGCCATTTCCATATGCAACTGGCGCACGAACTCGACGAGCTGGTAGCGCTTGGGCGAAAGGGGCACCGCGGCGTGGCTGTAATGCGACTGTAGCCGGCGCACGACGACCACGAGCGGTCCCTCATAGAGCTCCATGAGCACGAAGCGCTGCTGCGGATCGAGCTCCAGGCGGTTGAGGGTGTAGAGCGCTTGGTAAAGTTCGCGCGCCGCCTCGGCGCTGTCCGCCAGGGGCAGCGAGGCCAACCACTGGCGCGCCTGATCGGGGTCGGTCTCCACGCTCCAGGCCGAGATGCGTTTCGCAGGGATAGAAAAGGTCAGAGCGTTCACCGTGCACTTCCTTTCGCTTGCGGGTCTTCCAAGTCCGGTCAGCGCATTCCGTAATCCAATACCAATTATATGCACCTGAGCAACGCCAGAGCGCCTCCCTGAGATCGGCGCGTTTTCCCCTCCCCGAGTGCGCGGGTCATAGCGCATACACACGCTTGCGGGATTGAAGCATGCTTGATCTTCGTCAATTCGCCCCGCCCGGCAGGGCGGTATCTTAGCGTTTAGGGCGCGCCCCTTTTGTCCACCCCCACGAGGGCGTGTATCATTCGCACCCGTTTGCTCACGCATGGAGCCCGGTAAATGGCGTACGTTGTCACGGAAAACTGCATCCTTTGCAAATACACCGACTGCGTGGAAGTTTGTCCCGTGGACTGCTTCCACGAGGGGCCGAACTTCCTGGTCATTGACCCGGACGAATGCATAGACTGTACGCTGTGCGTGCCCGAATGCCCGGTCAATGCCATCTATGCGGAAGACGATCTTCCCGAGGACCAGAAACATTTCGTGGCCCTCAACGCCGAGCTGGCCAAAAAATGGCCCGTCATCACCGAGAAGAAGCACGCACTGCCCGACGCCGCAAAGTGGGAGAATGTTCCCGGCAAGCTCAAGTACCTGGAGCGTTGAGATGCTTGGGGCGCTCACAGAACGGGGCGTAGGCCCATTGCGGGTTTTGCTCCTGGTACTTGGCCCGCGGTAGAGCACGGCCCCCGCCCCCCGAAGAGCCAGTCAACCGCTTCTTCGTCCGCAATGCCGTGACCCGCCATCAAGACCGCCATCCCCGGGATACTGACCGTTAGCGCCACTGGGCGATCGCCCGGGCAATCGACGATGAGTCGGGCCCGCGCGCGCGAGGCCCGTGTTTGGCAGTAGCAGCAACGAATTCTTCCCCGCCGTCGCGCGCCTGGGCGCCCGTCGGGGTGCGGCTAAGCGCATTGTCCTGGCAGAGCGCGGTGATCGCGGCGAGGCGCTCGAACGGGTCCGTGGCGGTGCCGGGCATGCAATGCCAAAGGTCGTCACTGAGTTGGTTGATCCGGTCGCGCAGCACCAGCGGCACGGGCACGAACGACGCCGGCGGCGACCGGACCGGAAACAACCATTGCAGAATTTCGCGCCTAGCGGAACCGAGCTGCGGCAACCAGGGTCGGGGGCGAAGTGCCGGTTCAGCGGCTCGAAGGAAGACACCAGCACGAAGAGACCGGGCTCGGGCCCCGCCCCACCCCGCGCTGAGACCAGGCGCAGCTTTCTTTTTCCTCATATTGCGGATCTAGGCGGGCTGTGGTGATGCACTCCACACCTGGAAAGTGATGCGCCACCCCCCTCGGGGCCAGCACCGTGACGCAAGCCGGCGGCGATCATGTCGAGCGCGATTCCCTCCGGAAACTGGCCAGATACACGCGTTCTCGCCAATCTGCCGCCCGCGTCGCAAGAGGTTTTCCTGAGAGGTAGCCTACCCCCTTCACGCTCACAGGAATGCGTGCGGCGGCGTGCCTGCACGCGAAGGCGTCACCGCAGGGCGGCGCGTGGCGCAGCCGTAAGGCCCATGAGACTGAGAAGCTGTGGCGCCGGCAGGTAACCAGAGATCCGCCGCCCGCTATCGAGGTAGATCGTAGGCGTGCCGCTGACACCCAGGCGCTCAGCGAGCCGGTAGTGCTGCGCGACCGGATTGGCGCAGGTCTTCATTGCGATCTTCCCGCCCGCTTTGGCAATGCCGATAGCCTGGGCGCGATCGGCGGCGCACCACACGGCCACCGAACGGCGGTACGTCTGCGAGTCCAGTCCGTCACGGGGAAAGAGCAGGTAGCGCACCTTGACACCGTGGCGATTGAGCACCGGCACGTCGAGATGAAAACGTGCGCAATACGGGCAGTCCACGTCGGTGAACACCGTCACGCTGCGCTTGGCATCCCTCGCCCCGATGACGATCATGTTCTCCTCGCCCAGCTCGCCGAGCAGCGCGCGTGCTCGCTCTTCGCGCCGGCGCTCGGTGAGGTTGGCGCGCGAATGCAACTCAAGGAGGTCGCCGAGAAACACGAAGCGCCCGTCGGCACTGATATAGAAGACTTGCGCGTCAAGCACGGCCTCGTATACGCCCGGCACCGCCGAGGGACGCAGGGCAAGCGATTCCAGCGGGGTCTCGGGAAAGGCCTTGGCCAGCGCGGCCTTTAGGCGGGCCAGGTCAGATTCCTGGGCCTGGGCCGCGGCAGCAAAAAGACCGAGACCGAAAACAAACACAAGGAGAGGAAGCGGACGCATGGACATGGCAGATACTCGCAATTGAAAGGCAGGCAGTGCAGCGAAAGAATCCAGAACTCGCGCCACACAGGATGCTGCAGCGATGATACCGCAAGCCACTCCTGCTGCCAGCCCGCGCACACAATAATTATAATGCGCGCGCCGTCAGCCTCGCTGGGCTTCCGCTTCCAGCACCACGCGCGTCATCGGCACCACGCTATCTGGGTTGAGCGAGATGGACTCGATGCCTTGTCGCACCAGCCACTCGGTGATCTCCGGGTAGTCCGAAGGGGCCTGTCCACAGATACCGATATACTTGCCCCGGGCACGGGCTGCCTGGATCGCCATCTCCATAAGCTTGAGCACTGCGGGATGACGCTCGTCGAACCCGGTCACCAGCCCCGAGTCGCGGTCCACACCCAGGGTGAGCTGAGTAAGATCGTTGGAGCCGATCGAGAAGCCGTCGAGCAACTCCAGGAACTCATCGGCAAGCAGTGCATTGGCGGGGATCTCGCACATGAGATAGATCTTGAGCCCCTCATGCCCGCGCACCAGACCCTCCTCGGCCATGAGCGCAAGCACCCGCTCGACCTCCTCGGGACTGCGCGCAAAGGGGATCATGACCGCGACATTGTTCAGACCCATGTCCTCACGTACCTTTCTCAACGCGGCGCATTCCATGGCGAAGCTCGCGCGGAAGTCCTTGGCGTAGTAACGCGAGGCCCCGCGCCAGCCTAGCATGGGGTTTTCTTCCTTGGGCTCGAAGTGGCTGCCGCCGTAGAGCGAGGCGTACTCGTTCGACTTGAAGTCGCTCAGGCGTACGATCACCGGCTTGGGGTAGAAGGCGGCCGCGATGGTGCCAACGCCCTCGGCGAGCCGATCGACGTAGAAGCGGCGCCGGTCGGGATAACCGGCGGTGAGCCGGTCAATGTGTGCGCGCTCTTCGGCGGAAAGTTTCTCGTATTCGAGCAGCGCGCGCGGGTGGACCTGGATGCTATGGGCGATAATGAACTCCAGGCGTGCCAGCCCTACGCCGTCGTTCGGGATCAGCGCGTGTTCGAGGGCCTGGTCGGGATTGCCGACGTTCATCATGATCCTGGTGCGCGGGCGATTTGCCCCATCGAGCGACACGCGCTCAACGTGGAACCTCTGGATACCTTCGTACACGTAGCCGACGTCGCCCTCGGCACAGCTCACGGTGACCGGCGTGCCGTCGGCGATGACCTCGGTGGCATCGCCGCAGCCGACGATGGCGGGGATACCGAGCTCGCGCGCGACGATCGCGGCGTGGCAGGTGCGCCCGCCGCGGTTGGTGACAATGGCGGCGGCGATCTTCATGGCCGGCTCCCAGTCCGGGTCGGTCATGTCGGTGACGAGGATCTCACCCGCTGCGAGGCGATGGATCTCGGTGGCATCGTGGATGCGCCGCGCTCGGCCGGCGGCGATTCTGCGCCCCACGCTCGTGCCGGTAGCGAGTACCTTGCCACGCGATTCGAGCACATGGACCTCGTGCACGTCGCGTCGCTCGCGCGAGCGCACCGTCTCCGGGCGCGCTTGCAAAACGTAGAGCGTGCCGCTACTGCCATCCTTGGCCCACTCGATGTCCATCGGCACGGGCCGGCCGGCAATCCGAGAGTAATGCCGCTCTATCGCCACCGCGTAGCGCGCAAGTGCGAGGAGCTCGTCGTCGTCGAGCGCGAAGCGGTTGCGCTCGGCCTCCGGCACTGGGACGTTACGCGTGGTGGGGCCGTCGGCGGACCCGGTTGTGTAGATCATCTTAACGGCCTTGTCCCCGAGCCGGCGCTTCAGGATAGGTCGCTTGCCCTGCGCGAGCGTGGTCTTGAAAACGCGGTACTCGTCCGGATTGACTGCGCCCTTCACCACGTTCTCGCCAAGACCGTAGGCGGCATTGATGATCACCACGTCGCGGAAGCCGGTTTCGGTGTCGAGGGTGAACATCACGCCGGCACAGGCCAGGTCGGAGCGTACCATCTTCTGCACGCCGGCTGAGATCGCCACCTGTTCGTGCGCGAAACCATGGTGAGCACGATAGGAAATGGCGCGGTCGTTGAACAGCGAGGCATAGACCCGGCGGCAGGCCTCAACGACCTGCCCGGCCCCGCGGATGTTGAGAAAGGTATCCTGCTGGCCGGCGAACGAGGCCGTGGGCAGGTCTTCGGCGGTGGCCGAGCTACGTACCGCTACGTCCGGCTCCGGGCCGTACTTGCGCTCGAGCTCAGCGTACGCCGCCGTGATTTCCTCCACCAACTCAGGCGGCATCGGCGCCTCGAGTATCGAGCGGCGGATCTCGGCGCCGGTCCGCTCTAGGGCCGCGAGATCGCGGGGATCGAGCTTGCGCAGTTTAGCGTAGACGCGTTCGCCTAGCCGGTTCTTCTCGAGGAAATACCGGAATGCCTCGGCGGTGACGGCGAAACCGTCCGGCACCGGCACGCCTTCGGCCACGAGGTGGCGAATCATCTCGCCGAGCGAGGCGTTTTTGCCGCCCACCAAGGGGAGGTCATTCCTGCCGAGTTCGGCGAAGCGACGGATGTAGCGCCAGGCGCTGGCCACGGATCTGCCCCGCTAGACCTTGCGGCCGTGACGCGACTCGCCAACACGCTCGAGCGCACCAGCCTGCCATGCATCCATGAGGGTTGTCCGGAAGCTAAAAATATTCTTTGAGAACAACGTGTTAAATATATCTCTTCTGCCTGGCATGGTCTATGCATATATCACAAATGATAAAGTCATGAACGCCACTCAGACACCGTCCGTCGAGATTAGCGCCGTCGGTCCCCGCGCCGGCGCATTCGTGGCCCGCCTGGGATTGGACAGCATTGGCGGGCGATACCTCTATAGCGCGCTGCTCTTCGTTGTGTTCCTGGTCGCCGCCGCATGGTACGCCGCTTTGCAGGTAAACAAGGCCACCGCGCACAGCATCGAAAGCAGCACTGAACACCGCAAGACACGCGACGTTCTCGACGCCCTCCAGGACGACATATGGGCGGCGGAAGGCGCCTTGCAGGGATTCCTGCTCTCACCCAATGAGCGTATGCGCCGTAACGTCCACACCCGTCTCACCGATGCACGCAAGCGGGTGCTACTCCTCGCCGATAATCCATGGCTTGCAGGCTCGCCGCAAGCCCGCGAACACACCACGCAACTGCTTCGGCACCTCGCAGGACTCGACCGGCAGACACAACGGCTCATGTCGATCCGCACCGAGCCGCGCCAGCTTTTCCCGGCCATGCCTGTCATGCTCGAGAGGATGCTACCCGCCTACATGAAATTTTACAGCGCCGCCACACTCGCCATGGAGGAGGCCGACGCCTCGCCCGGCGACCCCGTGCAAGGACAGCTTGGCAGGCTTTTCGGCGACGCGCGTCATGCCTTCACGCTGATGGTCGGCGATTTCCGCAACTACGTCGCCAACCGCTTCGGGGTTTTCGGCGAGATCGAAAGCGCCATGCGCGCGCAAAGCGCCAATCTGGCACTGCACGCCGAACTGACGCGGGGCTACCTGCACAGGCTTGAGGAACACAATCAACAGCGGCAACTCGGCTTGCAGCAAGAGGAATCGCTCGCCAAGATGCGGCAGAGCTTCGCCGACTGGTTACAAGCCTATGAGCAGGTGTCGGCCATCTATACCTCGGAGCGCTGGCGCACCGATACACCGCTGCTGCGCGACACGATCCACCCGCTTTTCACTCGTTGCTGGGAAACGATCCGCGCCCTGTACAAGGAAGTGGATGCGAGGCTCGCCCAAGGCGTCTCTGTCCTGTCACAGACCGCCGATCGCCTCTCGCGCACCTTCTGGCTGCTCGCCGCACTCGGCGTGCTTGTGACGCTGGCCGGCTACCTGATTTTCGAGTACACCGTGCGCCGACCGATTGCCGGCGTGGCCGAGGCGCTGAGAGCCGAAGCCGAGGGGCGCGCGGAAGTCGCGGTGCCCGAGGCGCGCACCATCGAGACCTGGCACCTCGTCGCCGCCTTCGATCACATGCGCCGCCAGGTGAAAAGCCGCCAACAGCGGCTCGAGACCATCCTGAACAATGCGGCCGAGGGCATCATCACCTTCGACCGGCGCGGGATCATCCAGGGCTTCAACCGCGCCGCCGAAAAGCTCTTCGGCTGGAGCGAGTCGGAGATTCTTGGCGCCGACATCACCCAACTGATCCGTCCCGAGCCGCACGAAAAGCGCGAGACCTACCTAAAGCATTTCCTGCGCACCGAGCTCCAGCGCCTGGTCGGGCATGAGGGCGAGGTCACCGGCCGTCACAAAGACGGCTCGACCTTCCCGATGGCACTCAAGATCACCGAAATGACCCTCGAGGGCGAGCAACTCTACGTCGGACTCGCCGCCGACATCAGCGAACGCAAGGCCCTCGTCGAGCACCTCAAAAAGATGGCCGAACACGACGGGCTCACCGGCCTCTACAACCGCAGTTACTTCCAGACCGAGCTGGAACGCGTGGTGGAGCGCGGCCGGCGCACCGGGAAGACCTGTGCGCTGCTCTACATAGACCTCGACAACTTCAAGTACGTCAACGACACCCTCGGTCACGCTGCCGGCGATCGTCTGATCATCGAGGTCGCCGGGATCCTGCATCGGCGCGCACGCAAGAGCGACCTCATCGCCCGCTTCGGCGGCGATGAGTTCACCGTGCTGCTCTACGATGTCAACCCAGAACAGGCAGAACATGCTGCTGAGTCCTTTCGGCGCAAGCTTGCCGAGTATGTCTTTCGCCAGGGCGGCGAGCACATCTCCATCGGTTGTTCCATCGGTGTGGCGCTCATCGGCCCGCAGGCCCGCTCCGCCGAGGAGGTCCTGTCCCAGGCCGACCTCGCCTGCCATCTCGCCAAACGCCGCGGGCGCAATTGCATACACCTCTACTCGACCACGGATTCTGCAAACGCCACGGCTATGACTCTCGACATGGGCTGGTCGCGGCGCATCCGCGAAGCGATTGACAAGGGCCGTTTTGTGCTCGCCTGCCAACCCATTGTCAGCACCGGCACACGGGATATCGCGTGCTACGAGGTGCTGATCCGCATGCAGGACGAACAGGGCGGTTACATCATGCCATCGGGTTTCTTGCCCTCGGCCGAGCGTTTCGGCCTGTCCGCCGATATAGACCGGTGGGTGATCGTCAACGCCATTGACATCCTCGCCGAGCAGCGCCCGGTCTGCCCGCAGTTGCGCTATTCTATCAATCTCTCCGCTCAGACCCTCGGCAATCCCGATATCGCCGGGCTGATCAGCGAGCGGCTGGCGGCCACGGGGCTCGATCCTTCTGCGCTGATGTTCGAGGTGACGGAGACGGTGGCCATCGCCGACATGGCCGCGGCCGAGCGACTGCTCGCGCGGCTCAAGGACCTGGGCTGTCGCACCGCGCTCGATGACTTCGGCAGCGGCATGGCCTCGTTTGCCTATCTGCAAGACCTACCTGTGGACTGCGTGAAGATTGACGGGCGCTTCGTGAAAAACCTGGCGAAGAGCCCGGTGGACCAGGCCATGGTCAGGGCCATGAACGAGATCGCCCACGCCTTGGGCAAACAGACGATCGCTGAGTTCGTGGAAGACGAGGAGAGCTTCAAGCTGCTCAGGCAAATGGGCGTGGACTACGCCCAGGGCTATTACCTCGGGCGACCTGATGTGTCCGTACCCTGCAAGGCCATCGCGCAGCGTAGCGGCAATCCCGACATCTGCGCCGTGAAATGATTGGTGTTTCCATAGCGCGCCTGATTCGTGCTCAGGCCCGGCGACACCTCGACATCACTCCGTTCGCGCAGCTACTCTCAACAGCCTCGTCGCTAAGCACGCAGTATGGGTCTGCGATAATAGGCGGCGGCTTCCTGGCCGAAGGGCGGCTCATCGAAACGTCGCGCCAGCTCGTTCACAAAAACGATGATCGCTCCCGACGGCCTCCTTCTTCGGCGGGCGCGCGTTCAGCATTGCGGCCAACCTGTCGCGTGTGCGTTTCATCCACTCTTTGCGCGGCAGCGGTTCGAGAACCCGTCCTTCGCGCTAAAATCACGACGCACGAGTTTCTCTGCTTTTGCAGAGGTGTGCCGCGGCGAGCGCCTGCAATGTCTCGTGATCAAAAACGGCACCCGCTCGTCCGCGGCCCAATAGGATACCTACAGGCCTTGTCTCTGCGAGCCGCGACCAGTCCGGTTTGCCGCGGTGTCTAAAAATGCGGTAAAGCAGTCGCCACCGTTAGCCCCCTGTGCGCATCGCACGCTCTTCCACGATTCGCCCCCGCTCTCGCGCGAGCGGCTCGAGCAAGTTGCGCGCTGGTCGTGCGCACGGGCTTTGCCGATTCTTGCCAGTTGTGCAAAAACCGTCGCAGCAGGCTGAGCCTGAGGCAGAGGGCTCGGAGAGAATAAACTATTCAAAAATTTAATTGAAAATAAATTTATTGGATCGTTTGCTTTTTCGCAGAAGAGTTTACGGTGTCTTCCAGGCATATCGCCTGGGCCGTCAATCTCCCGGTCCAGGCTCTGGTGCGCCTCGGTGGGCCCAAACCCTACCGCGAACGCCCGATTGCGCTCGTCTTTGCCGCAGCGAGCGCCGCTTTCGCCCAGTTCGCCACACGTTTGCCCTGGCGGTGATCAGCCGGCGGCTGGTGCTCAGTGGCGGCATGACGTGGAACGAAAACGGTTTGCCAATCAAGCAATGAAAACAGAAACAATCCGGGTGCTCCTTTTGGCCTCTTGCCAGGCGCTGATGCTGAGTGCCGCTGTGCTGGCGATGACGCTGGGGCGCCCTTGTCGGCCACGAGCTGGCTGCGGACAAGTCATTGGCCACCCTGCCGGTCGCCGTCTTTGTCATCGGCACCGCGCTTGCAAGCGTGGCGGCGTCGTACGCCATCGAGCAGTTCAACTGGCGCGGCGGATTTCTGCTCGGCACCGCGCTTGGCGCCGGCGGCGGGCTGCTCGCTGCATACGCGACACAGGCACGCAGCCCCGCGCTGTTCGCCGCCGGTTACTTTTGGTTGGTACCTACCAGGCCTTCGGCAACTACTATCGCTTCGCCGTCGCCGAATTTGCCAGCCATGAATACAAGGGCAAAGCCGTGTCGCTGACGCTCGCCGGCGGCGTGGTCACGGCCGTGGCTGGATTCGAGATCGCCAAATGGACACAGCACTGGTTTGCGTCGGGGTTGTTCACCGGCGCCTACCTGGTGCAGCCGCGCTCGCTGTGGTAGCAGCGGCGCTGCTCCTGTTTTTGCGCGTGCCGCGGCTGCCCGCAGAGTGCAACCCGAACGGCCGCGGGCGGCCAGTTGCGACAATCCTGTGCCAGCCGGTGGCGTTCGTGGCGATTAGCGGTGCGGCGGTCGGCTACGGCATAATGATTCTCTGCCATGGCCCATCATCACCACGGCATGGGTGATGCGGTCTTCGCCATTCAGGCGCATGTGCTCGGCATGTTTGCGCCGTCGTTCGTGACCGGCACGCTCATCTGGCGCTTCGGCGTGCTGCGCGTCATGGTCGCGGGAGTGCTGCTACTCGCCGGGCACGTCGCGATCGCGGTCTGTGGCGCGGAGCTGCTGCACTTCGTCTCGGCCATGATACTGCTCGGCGTGGGCTGGAATTTCCTTTACCTTGGCGGCACCACCCTGCTGACCGAAACCTATGCGCCCGAGAAGCGCCCCGGACTCAGGCAGCGAACGATTTTTTGGTCTTCGGCGTGGTGGCCACAGCCTCGCACTCTTCCGGTTGGCTGCTACACCACTTTGGCTGGCAGGCGGTAAACTTAAGCGCCCTGCCCTTTGTCGCCCTCATTGGCGGGCTGATCATCTGGCTCGGATGGCAGCGGCGTGTCGCATACGCTGCGAAAGCGCAGGCCTGACGCGCATACGCGATCGTTTCGGTGCGAAAGATCGCTACGGGGAGTTGGGGGCGTGCCGGAAAGCGACACGTATCCGATGGACGTGCCTAGTCCTGGTCGAAAAGGGATGTATCCAGTCCGGAACAACTTGCCCTCGTCGGATACCTCGCCCTCGGGCTAGCCTTCTTGCAATATTCAAATCAATATTTGAATATGTAAATTAAAAGGCAAACATTGCCGACTGCCAAACGTCCCCGAGAGTGATTCGGGAATAGCGGCAAAAGCTACACCCCTCAACGGCAACCAGGATTCCACCCCATGAAATATCTCTTCATACTGAACGACCCGCCCTACGGCACCGAGCGCAGTTACAACGGCCTGCGGCTGGCGCGCGAGCTGCTTAAAGACGCCTCCCAGGGCAACGAGGTACGGGTATTTCTTCTCGGCGACGCAGCCGCTTGCGCCAAGGCCGGGCAGAAGGTCCCGGCGGGCTATTACCACCTCGAATCTTTTCTCAAGATGATCGCCCGCGCCAGCGGTGAGATTAGGGTGTGCGGGACGTGCATGGATGCACGTGGCATCACTGAACCGGAACTGGTGGACGGGGCGCTGCGCGGCAACCTGGCGGAACTGAGCGAGTGGACCCAATGGGCAGACAAGGTATTGGTTTTCTGACATCCTGTGAAAAAACCCATGGGTAAGACAGTACTTGTTTTAGGCGGTGGCATCGGCGGTGTGGTCGCCGCGAGCCGGCTGCGAAGCCGGCTACCGCGCGAACATCGCGTGGTGCTGGTCGAGCGCGAGGCGCGGCACCTGTTCGCCCCTTCGTTGCTCTGGCTCATGGTCGGTCGGCGTACCGAGATGCAGATCTCGCGCCCAATCGCTCGTCTAGCAAAGCGGGGCATCGAGCTTGTGCACGGTGAGATCGAACGCATCGACGCCAAGGCCCGCAGCGTCCATGTGGGCGGCCAGGAGATTACCGCTGACTACATGATCATCGCGCTTGGCGCCGAACTTGCGCCCGAGACCATCCCCGGCCTGGCAGAAGCCGGGCACAATCTTTATACGCTGGCAGGCGCGCAGGCGCTCGACGCGGCACGTGTGCAGCTCACCCAAGGACACCTCGTGGTGCTGGTGAGCGCTATTCCCTTCAAATGCCCGGCCGCGCCGTATGAGGCGGCGATGCTGCTCGAGGACGACCTGCGGCGGCGTGGCGTGCGCGATCGCGTGACCGTGGATCTCTACACGCCCGAGCCGGGACCGATGCCGATCGCGGGGCCGCAGTTCTCCGCACAGGTGCGACAGATGGTAGAGGCAAAAGGCATTGGCTATCACCCCGAGCACACGGTCGTGAAGGTGGACCCCGCCGCGCGGCTCGTTCATTTCGCCAACGGCAGGCACGTGCGCTTCGATCTGCTCGCCTACGTGCCGCCGCATCGCGCGCCGGCCGTGGTGCGCAAATCGGGGCTGAACGGCGAGTCGGGGTGGATCCCGGTGAATTGCGGGACGCTCGAGACAAAGCATCCCGGCGTGTATGCGATCGGAGACGTTACCGGTATTCCACTCGCGATCGGCAAGCCCTTGCCCAAGGCGGGCGTATTCGCGCACGGCGAGGCCGAGGTCGTGGCCCACAATATCGCACGAGATGTCCTCGGCGGCGGTGAGCCGCGCGTGTTCCAAGGCCACGGCGAGTGCTTTGTTGAAACCGGTGCCGGCCGCGCCGGCTTCGGACGCGGCAACTTCTACGCCGAACCCGCACCGCAAGTACGGCTACGGCCCCCGAGCCGCTGGCTGCACCTCGGCAAGCTGCTGTACGAAAAATACTGGCTGTACCGCTGGTTCTGAACGAGGCAAATTGTGACTAAAGGCCTCTCCCCCAAGCAACAGATATTCACGCACCTCGCCCAGATCGCCAAGGCGATGGCGAGCCCAAACCGGCTCGAGCTGCTCGAGGCCCTGGCGCAGAGCGAGCGCTCGGTCGAAAAGCTGGCCGAGGCGACCGGCATGTCCCTCGCCAACACCTCCCATCATCTGCAGGTGCTGCGCGTGGGCGGTCTGGTGCGCTCGCGCCGACAAGGGATGCAGGTGATCTACAGCCTTTCCGATGACGAGATCCCGCAGATGCTCGGCTGCCTGCGGCACGTGGGCGAGCGACATCTCGCGGAAATCGAGCGGATCGTGCGCGAGCACTTCACGAGCGAAGAAAATTTGCGGCCCGTGGGTCACCGTGAGCTGGCATCACTGATCCGCTCCGGCGACGCCCTGATCATAGATGTCCGTCCGCCCGAGGAGTACGAGGCCGGGCACATACCGGGTGCGGTCAACATACCGCTCGAGGCACTGCCGAGAAGGCTAGCCGATCTGCCAAAGCGCAAGGAAATCGTGGCTTACTGCCGCGGCCCTTATTGCATGCTGGCTGTCGAGGCCGTCAAGCGGCTGCGTCGGCATGGCTACCGCGCTCGCCGCCTTGAGGACGGCTTCCCCGAATGGAAGGCCGAGGGACGGCCGGTGGCCGTCGGCAAGTAATCGTCACATAAGCCGGCGTAACAAGCCCTGGACGACAACCTGACCGCCAAGGACAGCGGCAAGACAACGGCCATGGCCGGCTACACGAACCGGGCGCCGAGATCACGGTAATCGCGGCTGGGTCGAACCCCCCTGCCGCCGTGCACGACACGCGCCAGGGGCGACGAAGCCAGGCAGACACACGAGCTGCTGAAAGCGACGATCAAGACCGTGGAATTGCGCGGGCTAATTCGCGCTATAGCCGCGCGCGCACGATGCGCGCGATCTCCTCGTCGTCGAGCATGATCGGATTGGTCTTCATACTCGAGCCGCGCGAATTGGCGACAATCCGGGAGAGATCTGACTCGCGCACGCCATAAGCCCCAAGCTGCTCGAGACCAAGCTCCTCGGTCCAATGTTCAAGTATGCGCACGAGCCGCGCGAGCGCCTCGTCGCGACCGAGGTCCGGGGCATTAGCGAGCAGCCGCCCGACGCGTGCATACTTCTCGAGCGATGGCGAATTCGGTGCGCGCGCCTCGAGCGCCTCGATGTTGACCGCCGTGGCCGCCGCCAGGAGCGTACCGCACACCACTCCGTGAGGGATCGGATAAAAGGCGCCGAGCGGCGAGGCGAGCCCGTGCACCGAGCCAAGCCCGGCCTGGGCCAGGGTAATGCCGGAGAGCAGCGCCGCATAGGCCATGAGCGCCCGCCCCTGGCGCGCCGATTCGGAATCCCCCCCGCGCCAGGCGGCGAAAAAACCATCGCGTACCGCCTCCATGCCGCTGAGCGCGAGCGCATCGGTGAAGGGGTTGGCCTTGGTCGAGACATAGGACTCGAGCAGTTGCGTGAAGGCGTCCATCCCGTTGGCGGCCATCACTTGCGGCGGGCAGGTAGCAAGCAGCGCCGGGTCCACAAGCGCCACCTGAGCCACGAGCTTCTCATCGCGGAAAGATTTTTTGAATCCCTGCGCACCACGCACAGAGAGCACGGCATTCTTGGTCGCCTCGCTACCCGTGCCGGCCGTGGTCGGCACGGCGATAAAGGGCACGGCGGGGCCTCGATAAGGGAGCTCAGGGCCCACCCCCTCGAGATGATCCATGACCGAGTTGCCCGGCCGAAGCAGTCCGGCGACCGCCTTAGCGGCGTCAAGCACGCTGCCGCCCCCGATGCCAACGACGACCTCGATGTCGTGGTCGCGCAGCCGCGCGACGGTCTCGTCCACGAGTTGCGGCGAGGGCTCAGCCTCGACCTGCATCAGCTCCCAGCCGATGCCCGCATCGCGCAGTGAACGCTCCAGCGATACCCAAAAAGGGGAGGCACGCAGCGCGCGCCGACCGGTCACCAGCAGGATTCGCCTGCCGTAGGCGGCGACGATGCGCGGCAGCTCCGCGAGCCGACCCTCACCGAAGACGATACGCGGCAGGCGCGCGATGTCGAAGGCGCCCGAAGTCAGCATCTTAATCCTAAGGATTGACTGCCCAATGTTCCGGCAACAGCCCTTTATAGACCGTGCTGATGCGTGGGCTCACCATCCACGGCGCCACCGTATCGCGCCATTGCCGATAGTGGGGGGTGTTCTTGTGCGAGGCGGCATGCTCAGCGCTCGCATAGGCCTCGTACAGAATAAAGCGCGTGGGATCTGCAGCGTCCTGTAGGACATCGAACCGCAGATTGCCAGGCTCCCGCAAGGAACCCTCGTGGTTGGCACGCGTGGCGGCGATGAAATCCGCGACGTGCTCCGCTTTGACGTGAACTTGCACGATGGTCACATGCATGTCTTGCTCCTTTACGCACTCAACAACATCGAGCCGCCAGGGGGCCAGGGAAGAAAACGATGTTCAAAGATTTCTATATCCCTCACACCCTGGCGACAAAAACTCGTATCACTCACCGCAGGGGCTGGTTCAAGAAATCCGCGGCACGCTAAATCGCTTCCTTGGCGGCCAGGTCGTCGGCGAAACTGCGCACGTCGGGCGGGCGAAAGTCGAAGTCGCGCCCGACGCCCGGATAGACCACGTAGTCACTGGCTGGTTCCTGGACCGAAGCGCGACCACCAAGGAATCAATAATGCGCTTGCGCTGATACTGCTCATGCTCGCCCACGAAGATCAGCACCAGCAACGTAAGATCGTCAATCTCTGGCGCGTAGGAATAGCCCTGTAGGGGTTCTGGGGCACTCGGATCCTGCAGATGTGGGTAGTAGGACACGTAACAGGCAAGCGCGTCCTGCTGGCGCCCCTTAGTGACAGCAAGCTTAAGCGCGTAGTAGCCGCCGCGCGTGTGCAAATAGACACAGACCTTGCGACCGCGGATATCAGGCAATTTGAGGAAGGCGTCGAGGCCGGCGTCGAAATCATCCTCGAGTGCATAGTCGTGCTCGATGGGATACTTGGGGATAAAGCGCCCGGTGTAGAGGTCGGGCGCGTACACCACGAAACCACGCGCCGCCAGCCGCGCGGCGTGCACCAAGACCAGCTTGTCGAGTCCGCGCCGGCCATGAACGAACAGCGCGCTCGGGTATTTCTTCCGATCTTTAGGACGCACGAGCAGAAGCAGGCCGCAGAAAATTCTCCGCGTGGTTCGCCTTTTCCTTGCAACAACGCCCGCGTCTCGCCCGTCACTTCGCGTGCGTGCGCGCGACGGGCGCTCATTCATCTTCCAGTTCCAGCTCCCCGCTCCAGCCGAGCTCGCGCGCACGGCGCAGGGCCTCGCCGTGGACGCGCTCGTGTCGCGCACGCAGCTCCTCGGGCAGTCGGCTGATCTGGTAGCCGTAAGTCTCCCAGACCGCGTGCACCCGTTCATAGAGCCGCTCGAGCCGGGCATAGTCCCAGCCCACGCAAGTCTCACCTTCCGGCAGCAGGCCGAATACCCAGGCGTCGCGGATGATTTTGCCGACATCGGTCATGCCGCCATAGCGGTCGTCGTGCAAGCCGGGGTAAACGTTGCTCTTTTTCACGATGCGTGATTTTAGCGCGCCACGCGCAAGGCAGCGACAATCCGCCACGGCCGCCCCTCTCTCACATAGAAGTAGCGGGAAGTTGAAATAGCCGCCCAGCTCGATGAGCGCGAGCAACGCTGCCTGCCGCACAACAACAGCCCCCGCGCGCCTCAGGATGGCGGCATCCGCCGCCGGTCGCCTCGCGCGAGCGATTCCTGCCGGCGTCCCAGCCACCAGGCCGTGGCCGCCCAGCCGAAAGCTATCGGCACCGCTGCCCAGGCGATGCCTACCAGCCCCAGGCCAAGTGCCTGCAGTCCGGCATACAGCCAACCGCTCAGCGCGTCGCCGCCACGGTAGACCACCGTGTCGAGAAAATTTTTGGCTTTGTACTTGGATTCGCGCCCCACCACGGTGAACAGCACCTCGCGTGCCGGACGCGTGAGCGCATAGTCGCCGGCACGCCGCAACACCTGAAAGGCGACCAGGACCGCTAGCACCGGTGCAGATGCAAGCCCGGCAAAGCCGAGGGCGACCAGAAACGGGATGAGGGCCAAGACGACCGGCAGACGGAACCAAGTCATCAACCGGCCGGTCAGCAAGGTCTGAATGAAAAGCGTCAAGACGTTGACGCCGAAATCCATGGCCGCGAACAGCGCTGTGCGCTGCCCCGGGTCGTCGAAGGCAGCGGCCACGATGTGCGCCTGCTCGAAATACAGAAAGGTCGAGAGCGTGGTGAACAGCAGCATAAACACCGCGACCCCGAGCAGGTACGGTGAACCCAAGACCAGACGAATGCCGTCCAGTATTCCACCGCCGAGCGGGGACTCGGCCGGCCGCGCCGTCGGTTGCAGCGCGGTCTGCTTTGCCCAGCGCACCAGAGCGTGAATACAAAACACGGCGCCGGACAGCAATATTGCCGAGACGAGCAGCAGATTCACCGGTCCGAGCGACGGCGCAAGCCACGCGGTGAGCGAGGGGCCGATGATGGCGCCGCTCGTGCCGCCAGCGGCGATGAAGCCGAACAGCCGCCGCGCCTGGTCGCTCGCAAACAGGTCCACCATGAAGCTCCAGAACACCGAGACCACGAACAGGTTAAAAACGCTGACCCAGATGAAAAAGGCGCGCGCCACCCAGGCGGGCGAGAGTCCAAACTGGAACAGCGCGAAAAAGAAGAGGATGTTGGCGATGAAAAACCAGTACACGACGGGGAGGAAACGGCGGCGCGGATAGCGGGATGTGAGCGCGCCGAATAGCGGTACGGTTGCAAGCATGGTAAGGAAGGTGCCAGTGAACACCCATGGCAGGTTTTTCACCCCGCCCGCGATGCCCATCTCGTCACGCAGCGGCCGCAACACGTAGTAGCCGGCGAGCAGGCAAAAGAAATAGGCAAATGCCAGCAGAAGGGCCCGCCGCTCCTGCGGCTCGACCTTGACCATGCGTCGCAGCCAGGCGCTCAACCGGCCAGCCTCCTTCGCGCAGCGCGGCGACGACCCGTTTCAACCGGGCAGTTTGCGATTACCATTGGCAGGCTAAAAGCGTTCGTCGAGGCTGTTCATGGCGGACAAAACCCCCGGACCGATCAGGATGACCTGCAACGATACCGACGCTAACGGTTCTGGCATTCTCATACAACCTGCGCCCGTATCCAAACCGAAGGCCTGAACGGAGGGCCTCTCGGCGCGGGGCCCCGCCGCGCACGTAGGGGCGGCGATGGCACGGTGGTGCAGTATACCTACGCCCCCCTCTGACAGTAGCCGCGCGCGGGCATGATGGAGACACGCTCGCGTGGACGGTCGCGCGCGCACTGAGCACTATCGCAACCAGCCTGACTGTGTGTGCTGCAGCCTCTTGTGGGGATGCGTGCGGATGGGGTGTGGGCGCGATCTTCGCCAGTGCGAGAGTTGAGGCGTGAAGGGGGAGCGCCGCGCGCGCGATTCTCTAGCCGCCGCTAGCCACACGGGCACGATGCTTGGCAGCGATAAAGGCCGAATGCGGCACGTACAGAAGATCGGCGATCTTGCGCACCAGGTGGTCTTCGTACTTGTCTATCTCACCGTCGGCGTACGCCACCTGCCACATAAGTTCGATCACCCGCTCCTTCTGGGCGGACGTGAACTCGCGGTTGATGAGTGCGGTGAACTGGTAATAATCCGTAGCGCGCCTCGCCTCCTCCTCGGCGAGCTTGAGCAGTGAGTCTGTCTCCTCGCGCGTCAGGCCGAACTTGTCGCGGACCGCCCTGATGACCGTATCACGCTCTTCTTCCTTGATCTCGTAATCCATGCGCATCATCTCAATGAGCAACGCGGCGGTCGCCACCTGCAGACGATGGCGGGCGTTCGCCTCCTCGGCTTCGTGTCCCGGCCGGATACGCCGCTCGAAAAAGTCGCGGATGGCGTCGAGCATGGCTAGCGCACCCTGTGCAGGCGGGTCTCGTAACGGCGGCTCCCGCCTGGCAGGCGCAGGATGTCGCCCACGTGCAGGCGGAAACGACCGGCGCGGCGGTCGGCGAAGTACAGGCGCAGCGTCTCCTCGATCACCGGAAAGGCAATCCCCTCCCAGGGGATGCCTCGCTCGTCGTACAGCGCCACGTCGAGGCTCTCCGGCCCGGGTCCATAGTCCAGATCGAGCAAACGCGCGCGGAACATAAGATACACCTGGTTGACGTGTGGCAAATTGAAGAGCGCATAGAGGTCGTCCACCTCGACGCGCGCCGAGGCCTCCTCGAGGGTCTCGCGCACCGCACCCTCGAGTGTAGTTTCGTGATCCTCGAGAAAACCGGCCGGCAGCGTCCACAGCCCCTTGCGCGGCTCGATGGCCCGCCGGCAGAGCAGGATCCGGTCCTCCCACTGCGGGATGCAACCGACGACCACCTTGGGATTGGTGTAATGGATCGCGCCGCACGTCGGGCAGACGTAGCGCGGTAGACTGTCTCCCTCGGGGACGCGCCGCTCGAGCGGCGCGGCACACTGGCTGCAGAACCTCATGAGGTACGGCGCGCGCACACACGGAAGTTGGTGAGCCGTTATTTTATCCTCGAATGCACTGGGACCCAACGCGCGCACCTTTGACTGCACGCTGCCGACTCACCCGGAAGGCGGGTAGCCCGTGAACCTCACCGCTATGTGCGGTGGGACGGGCTGGGAGAACAGAAATCCCTGGGCGGCGTCGCAGCCGAGCTCGCGCAGCACGGCAAGTTGCCGCTCACTCTCCACGCCCTCGGCAACGGTGGCGAGACCGAGCGCACGGGCGAGCGCGACGATGGCGCGCACCAGGGCGACGTGCTCGGCGCCGGGTTCCAGACCGCGTACGAACCCCTGGTCTATCTTGAGCACGTCCACTGGAAGCCGCTGCAGATAGGCGAGCGAGGAATGGCCGGTGCCGAAATCGTCCAGGTAGATCGCCAGCCCCAGTGCCTTGAGCTGCCGCAGCACGTCGGCCGATCGTTCCACATCGTCCATGACCTCGGTTTCGGTGACCTCGATGGCGAGCGCGCCCTCGCATTTGTTCCAACCACACTCTTCCAGGATCAGACGCACGCGAGAGACGAAATCCGGCTCGCGTAACTGCCGCGCCGAGACGTTGACCGCGATCCGACCGGGGGCGAGTCCTTGTGCACGCCACGCCTGATGCTCCCGCAGCGCCATCTTCAATACCCATTCCCCAAGCGGCACGATCAGCCCGGTCTCCTCGGCCACCCGAATGAAGGTCGCGGGCGCGACAGTGCCAAGCTTCGCGCTCATCCAGCGCGCCAGCGCCTCGAAACCGATGACCCGCCCGTCGGGGAGCGCGATGACTGGCTGGTAGTACAAGACGATCTCCCCATGTTCGAGTGCATGGTGCAGCGCCCGTTCGAGGCGCCGACGCTTTTGGATGGCCTCATTGAAGTCATGAGCAAAGAATGAAACGCCTCTGGTGTGCTCCGCCGTGATCGTGTGCAGCGCCAGCCAGGCATGCTTGAGCAGGATCTCGGCGTCGTTGCCGTCGTTCGGATGCACGGCCACGCCGACGCGCACCTTGAGAAACACCTCTTCGCCCTCCGCGACCTGCACCGAGCGCGGGAAATCGCGCCAGAGCTTGTCCGAGACCTTCACTACATCGTCCAACCGCGCCACATCGGCCAGCACGACACCGAACTCGGCGGCCTCGAGTCGCGCCACCGTATCCCCTTGCCGTACGGCCTTGTCGAGGTAGCGGGCGATCTCCTTCAGCAATTGATCCCCGGCGTGACGGCCGATGGCGCTCACCGTTTCGCGCCAGCTGGCGATATCGAAGACCAGCACCGCGAGTACGCGCTCGTGGTGGCGGGCGCGAGCCAGCGCCTGGGTCAGGCGGTCCAGGAAAAGATCGAGATTGGGCAGGTCGGTTAGAGAATCATAGTAAGCGTGATAACTTATCCGCCGCGCCTGTTCGATGTGCTCGAGCCCGAGCGAGGTGTCGGCCGCCAGCTCCTCGAGCAGGCGGATCTCCTCGGCATCGAAGAACCCCGTCTCGTCCGTATACAGGTTGAGCGATCCGACCACCTGCCCCCCGACCCGCAGCGGGAAGGCCGCTGAGGCAGCAAACCCGTGCAGGCGCGCCCGTTCACGCCACAGCGCCATGCGCGGATCACGCGCGATGTCGTTGCTCACCACGTAGCGCCCCTCGCGTACTGCTAATGCCGTCGGGCCCTGACCCTCGGGGACGTGGGGATCGAGCACGATATGGAGACCTTCGACATAGGCCCTGCCCGGGCCGGCGGCAGCGACCGGACGCACGTATCGTGTGGGCGTCCCCGCCCCCGTCTGCGCGGCCTGCCTGCTCCCGCCTTCTTCCTCGATGAGCCCGATCCAGGCGAGGCGGAACTGTCCGAGCTCGGCAGCGATGCGGCAGGCCTCCGCGAGCAGGGCGTCGCGGTCGCGGATGCGCAGGATCGCGCCGTTGATGCCACTGAGCACCGCGTACACGCGGTTGAGGCGCGCGATGCGGCGAAGATGCTGCTCGGCCTCGCGCGCGCGCTGTTCGAGCGCCTCGGCCATGCGGTCGAAGGTGGCTCCTACCAGGGAAAGCTCGTCGCGATTGGGGCGCATCCCTGTTCGCGCGCTGAACTCGCCAGCGGCGAGTCGCTGGGCGGTCGCGGCGAGCAGCCGCATGCGGCGCAAGACGAGCACTTCGCTGCCGATCCAGGCGATGGCAAGCGTGACTGCGATGACCACCGCCAGTAGCACGAGATTGCGGATCGTCAATCGGTCGAGGGCTGCACGCGCCTCGTCGGTCGCGATACCGACGACGACATGGATGTCGCTACCCTCAGGAAGCCCCTCCAGGCGCGCCGCGGCATAGGTGCGCGCCACGCCGTCAGAGGCGGGCGGCGCGGCTGCCTGTGAAACACGCGCCGTGCCACGATACGCCGCAAGCCATAGCGATTCGGGGGCCTGCCTGCCGACCCAACGCTCGCCGTCCGGCGTGCGCGCCAGTACCGTGCCGGATTGGTCCAGCACCGTCAGGCTCGATTCGGGTGGCAGCGCGGCCGTGGCGGCGAAGCGGTTCAACCAGCTCAGGTCGAGCGCCGCATAAACCAGCGATCGAAGGCGGCCAGAGGCGTCAAACGTCGGTTGCACGAGCACCAGCACCGGGACATGGGTGATGCGGCCGATCTGGTAGTCGCCGAGGGCGAAGGCGCGCGTGGTGAGAGCGCGGCGAAAATACGCCCGATCGGCGACGTTGATCCGCACCTTAAGCGGCACGCCGCTGCAGACAATGTCGCCGCGCGGCGCGATGACGCCAATGTTGGCGAAGCGTGCATCGCGCGCGAGGAACCGCGCGAGCAAGCGCCGGCAGGCACCCGGCTGTGCATTGCGTACCGCGGGGATTTCCGCGAGCGCCGTCAGGAGCTGGCGGCCGTCGAGGATTACCCGGCCGTGTTCGCGCGCTGCGAGATGCGCCAGACGCTCGGCGGCCGCGTGGATCTCGCGCGCCGCTATGCGATGCTGCGCGATGCCCGTATTCACGATGATGGCCAGTACGGGCAAGGTCGCGAGCAACACAAGCACCAGCAGGCGCGCCTGCAGGCCGGTGAGCGCGGCGATGCGCGGGCCGGATACGTCTGGTTCGATACTTCGATGGCCTGCCTCGTCGCGCCCGGCAGAAGCTTTCCTTGCCATTTACCACCCCTGGTGGGGGATCGCCCGTCAACCGCCGACCCCTACATGGCGATTTCTTCTTTACCCACAATGCTAGCAAGGGATCGAAACCTGGCAACCCGCACCGCCCTCGAGCGGCAGAAGCAAAAAGCGGCGAGCGAGCCTCTTTATTCGAGATGGGGGTAATCCATCCCCCGTGTACCGCCTCGCGCTGCTTACGATCTCTGTCGCGAAAGTTCGAAGCTGCCCAACGAATCCATCAAAAGCCAAGGGCCCGCAAAGGGCCCTTGGGCTTTCGATTGGCGCGCCCGGAGAGATTCGAACTCCCGACCACCAGGTTCGTAGCCTGGTACTCTATCCAACTGAGCTACGGGCGCAAATCTGTAATTCATCGCTCCACCCGCCCTCGGGCACCGCCCCGCGGCCCATCCTTGTACTGCGTTCGCGCTTGCCCTGGGGTCACCGTTCACCCAGACTCGGTCTCTGGCGCATGGAACGCCTGCGTGCGCAACACCGTGCGAAGGTTCATCGAAAACGGTGCACCCATGCACAGTAGCAGATTATAACCGAGCATCGAAAAAGCCAAACGATCGGCAGGCCATCGCCTGGTGGCGCGGTACATGGCGGAGAGAGAGGGATTCGAACCCTCGATACGCTTTTGGCGTATACACCCTTAGCAGGGGTGCGCCTTCGACCAGCTCGGCCATCTCTCCAGGAACGGTGAAGATTAACCGCTGGGAGAGAGGGCGTAAAGCCGCAATTCAGCCGTTTCCGCCCTCCTCGGCAACATCCTGCGGTGATATACCGGCGGCCTCTTTCTCTTTCTTGATGCGCTCGTAAATCTCTTCCCGGTGCACGGGCACGTCTTTGGGCGCGTTGATCCCGATACGCACCTGGTTGCCTTTGATACCAAGCACGGTTACCTGCACATCGTCCCCAATGTTGAGGGTTTCCCCGATACGTCGTGTCAATATCAGCATCGTGCTGTACTCCTCACTCTCTTAGTCACCCCACAGTCCCTTTCCCGAACTATCGGCCGGCGGAACCGACCCTGGCGCCGGCGCTCTCCTCGCGTCATTCCCTGGTGCTGCCTAAAGCTGCAGGCGTTGTTGTGTCGCATTGCGTGGCGGGCTGACGTAACGCGTGCGTAATTGACTGCAAGTGCGCAAAGCCAGCCCGTTTCTGCCAGCTAGCGCTAACCCACGGAAAAACATGTGGAAATCGGCAGGACAATCAGTATACCGCTTTCCGATTGCTCCGTCTTACCGCCGATTATGCAGCTTCCGTGCCAGCCGAGGCTTTGCCTTGCCCGCCCGGGGCCTTGTCCAAGCCAAAGGCGCTGTGCAGGGCGCGCACCCCGAGCTCCAGGTATTTCTCGTCCACCACCACGGAGATCTTGATTTCCGAAGTCGAGATCATCTGGATGTTAATACCTTCGTTGGCCAGGGCCTTGAACATCTGGCAGGCCACACCAGCGTGCGAGCGCATGCCGACACCGACTACAGAGATCTTGGCGATCTTGTCGTCGCCCGTGACCTCGCGCGCCGCGAGCGCCTTGGCCGTACGCTTGAGGATATCGAGCGCCTTCTTGTAGTCGGCGCGATGCACGGTAAAGGTGAAGTCAGTGGTGCCATCGGCGCCCACGTTCTGGACGATCATGTCCACGTTGATGTTCGCCTGGGCGATGTCACCCAGAATATGGAAAGCGATGCCGGGCCGGTCCGGAACGCCGCGCACGGTTAGCTTGGCCTCGTCGCGGTTGAAGGCGATGCCTGAAATGAGCGGGGCTTCCATCTCGTTTTCCTCATAGGTGATCAGCGTGCCGGGGCCGTCCTCGAAGGAAGACAGCACCCGCAGCGGCACGCGGTACTTGCCGGCGAACTCCACCGAGCGGATCTGCAGCACCTTCGCCCCGAGGCTCGCCAGCTCAAGCATCTCCTCAACCGTGATGCGATCGAGCCGCCGGGCCTCAGGCACGATACGCGGATCGGCGGTGTAGACGCCGTCGACGTCGGTGTAGATTTGGCACTCGTCGGCCTTGAGGGCCGCGGCCATGGCCACGGCGGTGGTGTCGGAACCACCCCGGCCGAGCGTCGTGATATTGCCCTCCTCGTCCACGCCCTGGAAACCGGCTACGACCACTACGCGCCCCCTCTTCAGATCCTCGCGCACGCGCGCATCGTCTATATCGAGAATACGCGCCTTGCCGTGTACCTTGTCTGTCAGGATGTGCACCTGGTGGCCGGTGTACGAGCGCGCCGGGATGCCCTTTCGCTCGAGTGCCATGGCGAGCAGCGCAATGGTCGCCTGCTCGCCCGTCGCTAGCAGCACATCTAGCTCGCGCGCTGGCGGGTCGTCATGCACGCGGCGAGCGAGCTGGATCAACCGGTCGGTCTCGCCGGCCATGGCAGAGACCACCACGACGAGCTGGTGCCCTTGGGCACGAAGCCGCGCCACACGCTCGGCGACGGCCAGGATGCGCTCGGGGCTGCCCACCGAGGTGCCGCCGTATTTTTGGACAACGAGGGCCATGTTTCGATCACGGAAAAGCCGAAGATTAAACCTGCTTTCGATGCGCGAGTAAACAGGGTCAGGGCAACCGATTCTCTACCCACGCGCAGACCGCACCGAGCGCCCCCTCGAGTGCCTCGGGTTTGTTCCCGCCGGCCTGCGCGAAATCCGCTCGTCCGCCGCCCTTGCCCCCGATCTGGCCGGCGACAAAATTGGCCAGCTCGCCGGCATGCAGCCGGCTGGCGAGATCCTTGCTCACCCCGGCGACCAACGTGACCTTGTCGTTCGCCACCGAGGCGAGCACGACAACCGCCGGCTTGAGCTGGTCCTTGAACCGGTCGAGTGCCTCGCGCAGCCCCTTGGCGTCCATGCCATCGAGGCGCGCGGCCAGGATCTTGATGCCTTTGACCTCCCGGGCCTGTGCGGAGAGGTCCGCGCCAGCGCTGGCTGCGGCGAGCCGGACGCGCAACTGCTCGAGCTCCTTCTCCAGGCCCCTGAGGCGGGACTGCATCTGCTCGAGCCGGCGCAGGACGTCATCGCGTCCGGTGCGAAGAAACTGCGCAATCTCGTCGAGCTCGTGCTCCATGCGTCGCAGATACTCGTAGACCCCAAACCCCGTCACCGCCTCGATGCGCCGCACGCCCGAGGCGACGCCCGACTCGGATACGATCTTAAAGAGCCCAATGTCTCCGGTGCGGCGCACATGCGTGCCGCCACACAGCTCGATCGAATCGCCAATTTCGAGCACACGTACCTGCTCGCCATATTTCTCGCCGAAGAGCGCCACGGCCCCGGTGGCACGTGCCTCGTCCATCTTCATGAGGCGCGCGCGGGTCTCGGCATTGCGCAGGATCTGCTCGTTCACGCGCCGCTCCACCTCGGCGATCTGCTCCGGTGTGAGCGGCGCGGGGTGCGAGAAGTCGAAGCGCGTGCGATGCTCGTTCACGAGCGAGCCCTTCTGCTGGACGTGCGGACCGAGCACGTCACGCAGCGCCTTGTGCATAAGGTGGGTGGCGGAATGATTGAGCATCGTGGCGTGGCGCAGCCGCCTGTCCACCTCAGCTGCGACGCGCTCGCCTGCGTGCAGTGTCCCGGACTCGAGCAGACCGACGTGCAGGTGCACTTGTCCACGCTTGCGGGTATCCGTCACCCGGAAGACGGCGCCCGCCGCCGTGCGCAACCAGCCGCGGTCGCCGACCTGCCCGCCGGACTCGGCGTAAAACGGTGTGCGATCGAGCACTACCGTGCCGCGTTCGCCCTCGCCCAGATGCTTACTCTGGGCCATCTCGCCCTCGCGCACAAGCGCAAGCACCCGGCCCTCGTCGGCGAGCCGCTCGTAGCCCGTGAATTCGGTCGGCCGCTCGATCTCGAGCGCGCCGAACTGCGTTGCCTTAAAGCCGCTGGCCGCGCGGGCACGGTTGCGCTGTGCGGCCATTTCGCGCTCGAAGCCGGTCATGTCAAGCTTGAGATGGCGCTCCATGGCGACGTCGCGCAACAGGTCGATCGGAAAGCCGTAGGTGTCGTAGAGCTTGAAGATCACTTCGCCCGGGATAGTGTCGCCGCTGAGCCCTGCAAGGTCAGCCTCCAGGACCTGCAGGCCCTGTTCCAGGGTCTGCCCGAAGCGCTCCTCCTCCCGACGCAGGGCGTCGACAATGCGGTCGCGTGCCTCGGCGAGCTCGGGATATGCTTCGCCCATGGCCGCGATGAGCGAATCTACCAGCTTGTGGAAGAAGGGCGCGCGCGCCCCGAGGCGGTGGCCGTGGCGGATTGCCCGGCGGACGATGCGCCGCAGCACGTAGCCGCGCCCCTCGTTTGAGGGCAGCACGCCGTCGGCGACGAGAAACGCGCTCGCGCGGATGTGGTCGGCGATCACGTTGAGCGAATGGCTTCTGCGGTCCCCCACACCGAGCAGCCCGGCAGCGGCGTATATGAGCGAGCGGAAGATGTCCGTGTCGTAGTTGTTGTGCACACCCTGCATGACAGCGGCGATGCGCTCCAGGCCCATGCCAGTATCCACCGACGGTCTAGGCAGCGGCGTGAGCTTGCCGCTCGCATCGCGGTTGTACTGCATGAAAACGAGGTTCCAGATCTCGACGTAACGGTCTCCCTCTTCCTCCGGACTGCCCGGCGGGCCGCCGGGAATGCCGGGACCGTGGTCGTAGTAGATCTCCGAACACGGTCCGCACGGGCCGGTGTCGCCCATGGACCAGAAGTTGGACTGCTCGCCCAAGCGGGCGAAGCGTCTGGGGTCTACCCGGATCTCGTCCAACCAGATCCCGGCGGCCTCGTCATCGGACCGGTACACCGTCACCCACAGTCGCTCGGGCGGCAGCGCGAGCTCCTCGGTGAGGAATTCCCAGGCGTAGCGGATCGCCTCGCGCTTGAAGTAGTCGCCGAAGCTGAAGTTGCCGAGCATCTCGAAGAAGGTGTGGTGGCGCGCGGTGTAGCCGACGTTCTCGAGATCGTTGTGCTTGCCGCCAGCGCGCAGGCAGCGCTGGCAGCTCGCCGCGCGCTGGTACGGCCGCTGCTCCACGCCCAAAAAGGTGTCCTTGAACTGCACCATGCCGGCGTTGGTGAATAGCAGCGTGGGGTCGTTTGCGGGCACGAGTGAAGACGACGGCACGATCGTGTGACCCTGCCGCCGAAAATAATCCAGAAAGCGCTGACGGATCTCTGCGGACTTCATCACTCGTCACCGTCGCGGCGGGCACCGAGCGCCCGCCGGATCTGGTCCGGGGTGAAGCCCCGGTACTGCAAAAAACGCTTCTGTCGCGCACGTGCCACGTCGTCCGCAGGTAACGCCGCGCCGAACTTGCGCCGGCGCACCCGCACCGCGTCCTGCCGCCACGCCCGGTCGTTGACATCCAACCAGCGCGCGATGATCTCCTTCGCCACCCCCTTCTGCTCGAGCTCCCTGAGGATGCGCAGCGGCCCATACCCCCGTCCGCGGCGGGCGCGGATCAGGGACTCCACGTAGCGGTCGTCGGAAACAAGCCCCTCGGCCCGCAAGCGCTCGACAAGATGCGCGGCGAGTGGCTCGGCGCACCCTTTGCGCAACAGTTTGGTATGGAGTTCGCGGCTAGCGTACTCGCGCCGCGCTAGCCAGGTCATGGCGAGCGCACGCGCCTGCGACGCATCGAGCCCGCCCGCCGTCCGCCTCAGACCTCTTCCTCCACCACAGCCTCTGTGGACTCGCCCTCGGCGTCGGCGGGCTTGAGCGTGACCACCTTCTCGCGAATCTTCCGCTCGATCTCCTGGGCGATCTCGGGATGCTCGCGCAGGAACTGGCGGGCGTTGTCCTTGCCCTGACCGATGCGCTCCTTATTAAAGGTATACCAGGCGCCGGTCTTCTCGACGATGCCCTGCTCCACGCCGATGTCGAGCAGCTCGCCTTCCTTGGAGATGCCCTGATCGTAGAGGATGTCGAACTCGCACTGCCGAAAGGGCGGGGCGAGCTTGTTCTTGACCACCTTGACACGTGTCTGGCTGCCGATCACCTCGTCGCCCTTCTTGATCGCGCCGATGCGGCGGATGTCGAGGCGCACCGAGGCGTAGAACTTCAACGCATTTCCCCCGGTGGTGGTCTCGGGGTTGCCAAACAGCACGCCGATCTTCATGCGGATCTGGTTGATGAAAATCACCAACGTGTTCGAGCGTTTGATGTTGGCCGTAAGCTTTCGCAACGCCTGACTCATGAGCCGCGCCTGCAACCCCATGTGTGAATCACCCATCTCGCCTTCGATCTCGGCCTTGGGGGTGAGCGCTGCGACCGAGTCCACCACGACGACATCCACCGCTCCCGAGCGCACCAGCATGTCGGCGATCTCTAGGGCCTGTTCACCCGAATCCGGCTGGGAGACCAGCAGGTCGTCAAGATTGACCCCGAGCTTGCGGGCGTAGAGCGGATCGAGAGCATGCTCGGCGTCGATGAACGCCGCCGCACCGCCGCGTTTTTGCGCCTCGGCGACTACCGAAAGCGCGAGCGTGGTCTTGCCGGAGGATTCCGGTCCGTAAATCTCCACCACACGCCCGCGCGGCAGCCCGCCGATCCCAAGCGCCAAGTCCAGTCCGAGCGAGCCGGTCGAAATCGCCTCGACCGGCTGCACCGTGCCCGCATCTCCCAGGCGCATCACCGAGCCCTTGCCAAACTGTTTTTCGATCTGGCTCAGGGCGGCGCTCAACGCCTTGGCCTTGTTCGTGTCCATTTTCCGCATCCCCCCGCGCAGTGTTCCGGAACAATTCAGGGCGATACCTCGCGCCATCCGATCGAAGACATTATTCCATATTCTCAACTGCGCAGAAACTCGATGAGCCCCGCAAGCGCGGCGGCCACCGCCTGCCGGCGGATCGCACGTCGGTCGCCGGTGAAGCGCAGATGGCGGCTGACGGTCGCACGGCCTGCACCCGTCCAGGCGAAACACACCGTGCCGACCGGTTTTTCTGGCGTGCCGCCGGAAGGACCGGCGATGCCGGTTACGGCCAGCGCGACCTGCGCGCGGGAGTGTTGGAGCGCTCCTTCGGCCATGGCGCGCGCGGTCTGTTCGCTGACGGCGCCGAAGCGCGACAGCACGGCAGTCTTCACGCCCAACAGCTCGCGCTTGGCCAGGTTGGAATATGTCACGAAGCCACGGTCGAACCACCCGGAGCTGCCGGCGATGGACGTGATCGCCTGCGCCACCCAGCCTCCGGTACAGGACTCGGCAGTGGCCAGCATGTGACCGCGCTCCGCGAGTAACTCGCCGGCGGTGCGAGCCAGCGTTTCGAGTTCCGTATCGTCTAGCGACATCCGCTAAGCATACCGAGAGCGCCTTATGTCTTACCAGCGCTTGATTCCTAAGAACCGTTCCCAGGCCATCAGGCCGATGACGAGCTCATCCGGTGCAGTCTCGGCCTCGATGGTGAGCCGGCGTAGCGCCCAGTCGCGTGCGCCCGCCGGGAGATCCCAATCCTGCGTCGTCCAAGCGATCAGGCCGGCGAGCTCGTTATCGAGCAGATCAACGTCGGCGCTGTTCTTGCGCATTTGCGCCGCAAGCCACCGGGAGGCTTCGGCCTTGAGGGCGGCGAGGCCCGCGTGCCGGTCCTGGCGAAGAGACATCTCCTCCATTGCCCCCGCCGCCGCCAGCAGCCAGAAAACGTCCTGCGGGAGGGCCGGCACGGACAACCGTCCGTCCTGCCAGTGGTGATAAAGGCGGCCGTCTTGCATCATCTGCTCGAGCAGGAAACGCAGGGTGTGTGCGGCGTAGACGAGCCACTCGCGCTCGCCGCTCGAGCGCCCGGCACGCACCAGCGCCCAGACGGCCTGGGCATTGGTATCGACGCGTTTGATGCGCTGCACGGGCGGCGGGCGGCGGCGGAGCCGTTCTCGCGGGGCGAGCCGGTAGTAGGCGTTGTCCGCGATCTGGGCCTGGAAAAACCCACCGTGCGCATCATCCCACAACACCTCGCGCAGATAATGCCAGCCGGCGCGTGCAGCGGCGCGCGCGGCGGGATCGGTCTTGCCCGCGAGCGCTTGCCAGGCGATGATCCAGGCGTTGGCCTCGAGCAGTTTCGAGGTCTCGAGGTATTCCTCGCGCGCCGGATCGAGAAAGTTGAAGAACCCGCCATCCAGCTGATCCCAGAGCCGTTCCCGCTCGGCGCGCGCCGCCGCACGCACACGCTTGGGCCACAGGCCATGCTCGAGCAGATAAATCCAGGTGAGCGGTGTCGGGCGCTTGAGGGTCGCACCGGTCTCGAAGCGGCCGGCGAGTGTGCGCCGCTCGGGATCGTAGAGATCTTCCAGGCGCTCGAGCCAGGCCGCACGGAAGGCCTCGTAACCCGCACGGTCGAGGGCCGTGACGCGCACGGCCTTGCTGACGGCGGGCAAGACCGGCGCGTGCGGCGAAGTCCGGGCGGCGCGCAACAGGTCAAGCAGATCTTCGAACGTGACCACACCGACGAAGCGGTTGATCACCCTGCCGTCTGGCGCGAGCATTACCGTGTACGGCAGGCCCCTGCCACCGTAGCGCTGCATCAGGTCCGGGCGCGCATCGTAATCCACCACGACCGGCACGAAATCGCGCGCAATCGCCCGGCGTACGACCGACTTTTCGAGGGTGTCACGCTTGTACTGCTGGCACCAACTGCACCACACGGCATCGAAGTAGACGAAAAGTGGCCGGTTGACCGCCTTAGCCCGTGCCAGCGCGTCCTCGAACCGCGTCTGCCAACCGGCCGGCCGCCATTCAGCGCCCGCGCGCGCCACAGCACTGCCGGCAAGCAGCCCGACAACGACCGCCAGGCATAGGCAAAGTGACGAGTGCTGCATGACACATCCAGCATACTCTCGCGCCGTCAACCGATCAGCATCCGCACCCCCAGGATCACAAGAAAGACCGCGAACAGCCGGCGCAGCATCTGGGTCGGCAGGCGATGGGCGAGCCGCGCGCCGAACGGTGCCATGAGCACGCTTGCCACCGCGATCCCGGCGAAGGCCGGCCAGTAGAGGAAGCCGGTACTGCCAGGCGGCAGGCCCGCCTCTGCCCAGCCGCTTGCGACGAAACCGCTAGCGCCGGCAAGGGCGATGGGTAGGCCGCAGGCTGCCGCGGTGGCCACTGCCTGACGGATCGAGACGTTACACCAGACGAGAAACGGCACGGTGAGCGTACCGCCGCCGATACCGACGATGGCCGACACGAAACCGATCACACCACCGGCCAGCGTCATGCCGGGTGTGCCGGGCAGGCGACGATGGGCCGAAGTCACAAGATCAAACCCGATCTGCAGCGCCACCGCTAGCTCGAACAAACCGAAGAACGCGCGCAGGCTATGGCCCGTCAGGCGGCTGGCCATGGCCGCGCCGGTCAGCGCTCCGAGCACGATGCCGGGCGTGAGCGCGATGAATACATCCCAGCGTACCGCCCCGCACCGCGCGTGCGCGCGCAGCGAGGAGAGAGAGGTGACCACGATGGTGGCGAGCGAAGTGCCGATGGCCAGATGCATCAGGACTGCCGCGTCCACGCCTGCGCGCTCGAACAGCAGCGCGAGCACTGGCACGATGACGAGCCCGCCGCCCACGCCGAGTAGCCCGGCGATCAGGCCGGCGAAGGCCCCCACGACGAGATAGGCGAGTATCGCTTCCACGCGCGCGGCTAGCCCGGCAGCATGGAAACCGTCTGGAAGAGCAGCATGCCCAGACTGGCGAAAAACCCGGCGAGCGGGATCCACGGTGGATAGACGTGCACGCCGGCCGGGCACGGGGCGCGGCGCTTGATGAACACGAGCGAGAGGTTCACCAGCGTGAACACGACCAGTATGACATAGCTCGTTGCCTTGGCCAGCGTGACGAGCGGCAGTGCTAGCGCCAGGACCAGCACCACGGCCGTGATCACGCCCGTGGCAAGCAGCGGAGTGTGTGTGCGCGGATGCACCCGACCGAAAGATACATGCAGCCAGCCCTCGCGGCTCATGCCGTAAAGCACGCGCGACGACATGATGATCTGGATGAGCGCGCCGTTGACCACGGCAAAGAGACTGATCGCGCTAATCAGCGTCGGGCTCTGACCGGTAGCACGCTCATAGATGAGGGCGAGCGGCGCGCGGCTGGCCGCCAGCTGCGCCGGCGGCAAGGCCAGCACCGCGACTAGCGCCACGCACAGGTACAGCACCGTGGAGACGACGATGGCGAGCAGGATGGCCTTGGGCAGGATGCGCTGCGGGTCGCGCACCTCCTCGGCCACGTTCACCATGTCCTCGAAACCTATGTAGGCGTAGAAGGCGAGGAACGCCCCGAGCAGGATGCCCTGCCAGCTCCCGACATCGAACGACGGCACCAGTAGCGGCCACTGCGCTGGCAGGGCCGCGAGGCTGCCGCCGGCGACGAACAGGATCAGCACCAGCCCGCCCAGCTCGAAAAGCGTAACAAAGGTGGCGGCCAGCACCGATTCGCGGATGCCTAAGGCGGCGAGCACGCCAAGCGCGAGCACAAGCAGCGCCACGGCCGCGTTGTGCGGTACCTCTACGAACACGTGCAGGTAACCGACGAAGCCGTTGGCGATGGTGGCCGCCGAGACGATGCCGGTGAGGATGATGAGAAAACCGACCAGCACCGCGAGCGCGCGCGACCGCAGGCCCTCCTGCACGTACAGCGCCTCGCCGGCGCTCTTCGGGTACCGTGCGGCGAGCTCCGCGTAGGAGAGCCCGGTCAGCGCCGCAAGCCCAGCAGCGACCAGAAACGATACCGGCGCGTAGAGTGCCGCGTAGCCGGCGACCTTGCCCACCAGTACGTAGATGCCCGCGCCCAGGATGGTCCCTAGCCCGTAGAAGGTCAGCAGCGAGAGCGACAGGACACGCTTAAGCTCAGTGGCGGGCGGCTTCGGCAAGGGGCGCTCAGGGGACTCGTGTGTTTACGAACTAAATGACCTACCTATGCAGAGGCAAAGCGCCCCTGGTTCTTGGGGAAGCACAGAATATCAAAGCGGCACAAACAGCGATACCGTCTGAAGCGCGGCGAAGCCGTAGAACCCGGCGAGCACATCGTCGAGCATGGTGCCAAGACCGCCACCCACGCGTTGCTCGAGGAGACGGATCGGAAAGGGCTTCCAGATGTCGAACAGCCGAAACAGCACAAAGCCGAGCACGATCCACATCCAGCCGCGCGGGGCGAGAAACATGGTAACGAGATAGCCCACAATCTCGTCCCACACCACGGACCGATGGTCGTGCGCGCCGAGCTCGCGCTCGGCCACCGCGCACAACCATACGCCCGCGCCAAACATTACAAGAACCGCGCCGATGTAGACGAACGGGCCGGCCGCGGCCAACGCAAGACATACCGGCACGGCCGCGAGTGTACCAAAGGTGCCGGGCGCGACTGGCGCCATGCCTGCACCGAAACCGATGGCGAGAAAACACGCGATCCGTCGGGCAGAACGGGAGGGCGCTAGGAGCGATCGCAACAATGAGAATTCATCCAAGATCGTACTCGCTAGAACCTATCTCAAAATGCTCCCCCCCGATAGGGGGTGCTTTAGCGCTTCGCCGCGGCTTCTTGCAACGCCCCCGGCGCGCGCGTCACTCGATTTCAGACAGGTTCTAATACGCCTTGAGCTCGGTCCAAAGCTGTTCGTAGCGCCGCCCGGCGACGGCGCCGAGGTCCTCGATCGAGTACAGGCGGATGCCGCTCGGGACCCGAAAGTGCGGGCCTTCGAGCTTGGGATCGATTCGTTCGAGCGCCGCCTGGTTCGGCGTGGGATAGCGAAGGAAGGCAGCATTCTTCGCGGCCACGTCCGGACGCAGCAGGTAATTGATAAACACCTCGGCGGTATACGGGTTGCGCGAGGTCCTCGGAATCACCAGATTGTCCACGAACAGAAACGTGCCCTCCTTCGGCACGGTGAAACCGATGTCAGGGTTGTCTTTCTGCGCCTGGAAGAATTCCCCGCTCCAGCCGTGGGCGATCACCGTTTCGCCCGCGGCCAGCGAGTCCTCATAAGCCTCGCTGTCGTACTTGGCGAGGAACGGTTTTTGTGTGAGCAGCACCTGCCTGGCCTCGGCAAGCGCCGCGGGGTCGGTGCTGTTCGGCGGATGACCACGATAGATGAGCGCCGCGCCGATCACCTCGCGCATGTCGTTGAGCATACTCACGCGATTGCGGTAACGCTTGAGCTTGTCGGGGTTGAACACGTCGTCCCAGCTCCGCGGCGGCCCGGCCATGTTCGTGCCCTTCCTGCTGTAGCCGAGGCCGGTCACGCCCCACAAATACGGCACGGAATAGGTGTTGCCCGGGTCGTAGGCCGGGCTGCGGAAACGCGCGGCGATGTGCTTGAGGTTCGGCAGATTCGCGTGATTCAGGCGCGTGAGCAACCCCTGGCGGATCATGATACGCACCGCGTAGTCCGAGGGCACGGCGACGTCGTAGCCACCTCCGCCCGCCTGGAGCTTGGCGATCAGGTCCTCGTTGGAGGCGAACCGGTCCTCGACCACGCGCACGCCGAATTCCTGCTCGAAGTCGGCGAGTATCTCCGGGTTCATGTAGTCCGCCCAGTTGAAGAGGTACAGCGTCCTGGCGAGTCGGGGCGGCTCGCCAGGCGCGGCGAGCGGCAGCAGACCGACAACGAGCACGAGCAGGCGGCAAAGCATACGATGCTTATCGAAGACCGCCCGGTGCAAAGAGGCAGAGATATTCTCTTTCCTGAATGCTCTTTCTTTTTGCCGGCGTTGAAGAATCCTCATGAGGACCCTCTCAAATTCCCCGGCGCTGCAGGCGAAGCGACAAGGCGATCAATATAACCGAAAGCAGCAGGATCAGGGTCGCGAGCGCATTGATCTCCGGGGTCACCCCACGCTTGACCATGGAGTAGATCTCGATCGGCAGTGTCACAACACCCGGTCCGGTGACGAAGAAGGCGATCACAAAGTCGTCGAACGAGAGCGTAAAGGCGAGCAACGCCCCGCCCAGCACACCCGGCCAGATGAGCGGCAGTGTCACGCGAAAAAATGTCTGGCGCGGACTGGCGCCGAGGTCACGCGCGGCCTCCTCGAGTTGCGGGTCGAAGTCCTGCAGCCGCGCGCGCACCACGAGCGCCACGTAGGCGAGGCCAAAAACCGTATGCGCGATGGTGATAGTGATGAGGCCGCGCGGGAGCGGCAGGAGAAACGCGAACAGCATGAGCAGCGCGATACCCTGCACTAGCTCCGGCATCACCACAGGCAAATACAGCAGGGCAGCGAACGTGCCGCGCCCCCGCAACCGCGGGGCGCGCGTCAGCGCGAGCGCCGCCGCCGTGCCCAGCACCACCGAGAGCACGGTTGCAGCGGCGGCAGCGGAGAGTGAGTTGACAAGCACCTCGAGCAGGCGCGTGTTCGTGCTCAGACGCTCATACCACTCGAACGAGAACCCACCCCAGACGGAGGCATAGCGACTGGCGCTGAAACTGAACAGTACCAGCACCGCGATCGGCAGGTAGAGAAAACCGTACACGAGCACGGCGTGCACGCTAAGGTAGCGCACCGTCCTCATGCCAAAGAATGCCCGAGGCGCCGCACGGCGAGGAAGCCGAGCGCCATGACTGCGAGCAAAGCGAGCGTCATGGCCGCGCCGAGCGGCCAGTCTTGCGGCACGGAGAGAAAGCGCTGCTGGATGAGATTGCCGAGCATCATGGTTTTCGCGCCGCCGAGCAGGTCGGGAATCACGAAGGCACCGAGTGACTCGATGAACACCAGCGCGCAGCCAGTGAGCGCGCCACCGCGCGTCAGTGGTAAAAGCACGCGCCTGAAGACCTGAACACGCGAGGCGCCAAGATCGTAGGCCGCGTCGAGCAGGCGGAAATCGAGTTTCTCGAGCGCGGCATACAGCGGGTAGACCATGAACGGTAGGTACCAGTAGACGAGCCCCACGATCACCGCCACCGGCGTGTAGAGCAGCGCAAGCGGTGTCTCGCCCGCCAGCCCCACGGCGCGCAGCACCTGCTCGATGACACCATTCGGCCTGAGCAACACCATCCAGGCGTAAATCAGCACCAGAGAGTTTGCCCACAGCGGAATGAGCACCATGAAGTACAGCAGCCGCCGCGGCCCTGGCGGGCGGCGGGCAATGTAATAGGCGAGCGGGTAACCGAGCACCAGGCAAATCACCGTCGCCGCCAGGGCGAGGCCGAGCGAGCGCAGCAGGATAGTCGCATGGACTGGATCGAACAGCCGCCCGAAGCTCGAGCCGTCGAGCGTCCAGTCCACCGGTGCCCCGGGCGCCATCAGGCTGATGATGGCGATGAACGCCAGCGGCAGCAGGAAGAACACCGTCAGCCACGCCGCTGCCGGTACCAGGGCGAGCGGCGAGATGCGTAGGCCGTGTACCATCGGCGGCCCGGCCACTTCAATCCGAATCCGGCTGAACGACGGTGACGGCCTCCGCCGGCCAGCTCACGGTGACACGCTCGCCACGACGGAAACTCTCCGGCTTCAAGTTCTGGGCACGCACCTCCAGGCGCAGACTCTCGCCCAGACGCACTGCGTACTGCGTGTCGGTGCCGAAGTACACAGCGTCCTCGACCACACCAGAGAAGTTGTTCTCGCGCCAGGCGGCGCGCCGCTTGCCAATGGCAATCCGCTCCGGGCGCACGGCGAGCAGCACACGCTCACCCGGCGCCGCCGCGCCGTCGGCAGCACGCACCTTGACCTCCACGCCGTTCACCTGCACCACAGCGTGCGGCGGCGCCTGGGCGATCACCCGCCCCTCGAGGAAGTTGATCCCGCCGATGAAGTCGGCCACGAACCGAGTACGGGGATGTTCGTAAATCTCTTCCGGTGTGCCCACCTGCAGCACCCGGCCGTGATGCATGACTGCCAGCCGGTCGGACAGCGCCAGCGCTTCCTCCTGGTCGTGGGTGACATAGATAAAGGTCATCCTCAGGCGGCGCTGGAGGTTTTTGAGCTCAAACTGCATGGCCTTGCGCAGTTTCAGGTCGAGCGCCCCGAGCGGCTCATCGAGAAGCAGTACCGAGGGGTGCGTCACGACGGCACGCGCTAGCGCCACGCGCTGTTGCTGGCCACCGGAGAGCTGGCGCGGGTAACGACCCTCGAGACCCGTCAGCTGCACCAGCGCCAGGACCTCGGCGACGCGCCGGCGCCGCTCCGCTTCCGGCACCCTGGCCATCTCCAAGCCGAAGGCCACGTTTTGCGCGACCGTCATATGTGGGAAGAGCGCATAGTGCTGAAAGACCAGGTTCACATCGCGCGCGTACGCGGGCTGGCCGTCCGCGGGCCGGCCAGGGAATTGGATCTCGCCCGTATCGGGGCGCTCGAAGCCAGCGATCAGGCGCAACAGCGTGGTCTTGCCGCAGCCGCTAGGCCCGAGGATGGAGAAAAACTCGCCGCGCCGAATCACAAGGCTGACGTCGCGCACCACCGGCTGGCGGTGGAAGGATTTACCAACGGCATGCAGGGTCACCACCGGCGGGACCTCAGCCTGCAACGTCGTTTCGCGCTCGCCGGGTGGTTCCTTCTCGGGCGTTGGCGCCTCGACCACTGCGCGTCGCAACTTGTAAGCCCTGGTGATCAATGCCGTCTGTCGCCTGCGGGAGCTAGCAGATGTGCGTGCGCCGTAACATGGGTGCGTAAAAACTAATCCCTTTGTCCGTGCGATTCAATCCCCTGCCGCGCGCGCACGTCCAGCTCGTGCGACGTCGCGGCACGGAAGAAACTTTGCACGTCCTCGAGGCGACGTGTGCGCGGCATCGGTGGCAGGCTGTCGAGAAATATCCGCCCGTAACCTCGGGTCAGCAGGCGCGGGTCACACAGCACCAGCACGCCGCAATCGGTCTCATCACGGATTAGACGCCCGGCGCCCTGCTTGAGCGCGATCACCGCTTCCGGCAGCTGCAGCTCCAGAAAGGCGTTGCCGCCAGCCTCCTCCACCGCCCGAAACCGTGCCCGTCGCAGCGGGTCGTCGGGCGCAGCGAAGGGAAGCTTGTCTATGATCACGCAGGACAGCGCCTCGCCACGTACGTCTACCCCTTCCCAGAAGCTGCCGGTGCCGAGCAGCACCGCGTTGCCGAGCGCGCGAAAACGCGCAAGCAGCTCGGAGCGCGGCCCCTGGCCCTGCACCAGCAGGGGATAGTCGAGGCACCCTCGCAGGTATTCCGCCGCGCGGCGCAGCGCCCGGTGGCTGGTGAAGAGTAGAAACGCCCTGCCCCGGCTGGCCTCGAGCACCGGCAGGATTGCCTCCAGCATACGTTCGGTATAATCAGCCGCCGCCGGCTCGGGCAGGCCATCGGGCAGGTAGAGCAGTGTCTGGCGCGCGAAATCGAACGGGCTCTCCCAAGTGCCGGTCTGCGCCCCCTCGAGGCCGAGCTGAGCCTGAAAGTGCGCGAAGCTGCCGCCTACGGTCAGGGTCGCTGAGGTAAAGATCCAGGCCTTGCGCGCCATGGTCTTCTCCCGAAAGGTGGCGGCCACGGTGAGCGGCGAGAGGTGCAAAGAGAATGCGCGCGCTGTCGTCTCGAACCAGGCCACATAGTCCGAGGGTGGCGAGCGGAACAGCGCAAGCCGTTCCTCGAGCGCCACGGCGCGGCGCTGTACGTTGGCCAGCCCCTCGCTATTGGCAGCGGCAGGCGCGAGCGCAGCGGCCAGCTGCCTGAGCCGGTTCCCGAGCGCATCGAGCGCGGCAGCAAGCGTCTTGTCGTTCGCCACCGCTTCCCAAGCCTCGCGCCGCGCCTCGCCACCCCCTATGGCAAGGCGAACGTCGGCGGCGGTTTTCTCGAGTGCGTGGGCAAGGTCAACAAGGCCCTGCACACCACTCATCGCCTTGTGCTCTTCGGCGATTGTATCGCGCGCCAGCGCTACCAGCTGATGACTACTGACAGACACTCCGAAGAACTGCGCAGCCACTTCGGGGAGCTGGTGGGCCTCGTCGAAGATCACTGCCTCGACACCGGGCAGTAACTGGCCGAAGCCCTCCTCGCGCAGCGCCAGGTCGGCGAAAAACAGATGATGATTGACCACGACCACGTCGGCGGCGAGCGCGGCTCGTCGCGCACGGTTGACGAAGCAGGCCTCGTAGTGTGGGCAACCGCTGCCCAGGCAGTTGTCCGCTGTAGAGGTCACGAGCGGCCAGACTTCGGAATCCTCCGGCACGCCGTGCAGCTCGGCGATGTCCCCACTGCGGGTCGCCTGTGCCCACAGCCGCACGGCCTCGAGTAGCGCCGCCGGCGTGCCGTCCAGGGCGAGCGAAGGGACGGCGTGCCACTCGAGGCGGTAGAGACAGAGATAATTCGATCTGCCCTTAAGCAGCGCGGCCGTCACCGGCCGGCCGAGCGCGGCACGCACAAGCGGCAGATCGCGATAGTAAAGCTGCTCCTGCAGGTGACGTGTACCAGTGGAAACGAGTACTTTGTCGCCGCAGAGCAGCGCCGGCACCAGATAGGCAAGGGTCTTGCCGGTACCGGTAGCGGATTCGGCGATCAAAGTGCCGCGTGCCTCAAGCACTTCGGCCACCCGCCGCGCCATCGCTTGCTGGACCGCCCGCGGCCGGAAACCGGGGAGCCGCGCGGCCAGGGGGCCGTCCGCGCCCAATGCGGCCGCAGCCGTCTGCGGCATGTTGCGATGGGCAGGCACCGGCCCGCTCACCGGATCATCTCCCGACACACGTGCGATGCGGCACCTGGCCCGCGGACGAACGGCGGACGGCGGTCACACCGGGCAGGATCCAGGGCAAGAGACCATGCGAGAGATCATAGGCATCGGCGCACGTTGGGATCAACCACAGCAAACGGCCCCCGTCCCTGCCCTGTCGCCGGGGCGCTAGAATGGACGCGTCCTTCACTGCAACTTTCCCCTGCGCGGGGGGCGGGCACTATGGCGAAACACACGGCGCGCGAACGAGACTGGCGTGACAAAGCCCTGTTCTGGCTGTGGTCGCCCTTCGTCCTGCTGCCTATCCTGCTGATCTCGCTCTATCTATACCTGCAGGCGGAGGATACCAAGCCACCGCTCGTTGACGTGCAGGTGCACTACAACCAGGAGGCCTGGCTGTACTACTCGCCACGCGCCATCTTCAATACCTTGGAGAAATTGGCTATCACGCACATTGTGGTGTCGAGCGTGCCGAACGAGGGCACGCTGCGACTGCTCGAACAGGCACCGCAGCAGGTAATCCCGCTGTTGTCACCCTATCGCCAGCCTGAAGACCGCCACCGCTGGTTCGAGGATCCTGCAACCACCCTGCACATCGAGCGCGAACTCAGGCGGGCCGCCTGGCGCGGCATCGGTGAGTTCCACCTGTCCGCCGACCAGGCCGACACCGAGGTCGTGCGCAAGATGGTGCACCTGGCTGCCGAGCGCGGCCTGGTGCTAATGGCACACGCCGACAGCGCAGCCATCGCACGGCTGTTCGCCTACGAACCGCGCGTGCGCATCGTCTGGGCACACGCCGGGATGATCACGGTCCCGATCGAGGTCGAGACTATGCTCGCGCGCTACCCGAACCTGTGGGCGGAACTCTCCCACCGCTCGATCGCGCCGGATGATCGGCTCGACCCGGCTTGGCGCGAGCTGCTGCTACGCTACCCTGGGCGCTTCATGATCGGCACCGGGACCTACAGCAACGAATACTGGTACCACTATCGCTACACGATTCGCGCCGTGCGCCGCTGGCTCGGCAAACTGCCGGCGGATGTGGCCGAGCGCATCGGGCATGAGAACGCGCTACGCCTCTTTGCGCCGAGTGGTTGGTCGGCCGTCGCCCATTGACGGCGACACCCCGTATCGCTACACAGGCATGCGCAGCCGTTCAGGCAGCCAGAGCGCGCAACATGGCCCGCACACTGTTGTAATCCTCGTCACGGATCGGTGCGAATCCTGTGATATGGGGGCCGAGTGCCCCGAGGATCTTCGGGTCCTTGAGAGCGACAAGTGCCTCGACGAGCCGCCTGCGGTCGCCTTCGGGGAGCACGGGCGAAGCGCAGATCGGGAACTGCGGGATCGGGTCCGAGACGGCGAGGATCCGCAAGCCCTTGGTGACGTATCGCTCGGCCACCGACAGCATCAGCCCGCCGGCGTCGTACTCGTTGGCGAGCACGGCCTGCGCCACGTTGTCGTGGTTGCCGACGAAACCGTAGCGCGCGAGATCCTCTAGGCGCACCCCCGAGCGCCGGAGCATGAACTCGGGCATGGCCTTGCTCCCCGTGGATTTGGGATCGCCGAAGGCAAAGCGCCGGCCGGCGAGCGCGGCCACGCTCTCGATCTCCGCGTCCTCGCGCACCACAATGGCGGTGCGATAGAACGGTTCGCCCTGATGGAGGGGGACAACCAGGGGCTCTACACCATAGCGCTCGTGCGCCTCGATGTAGGTACTCGGCGTCTGATAAGAAACGAGTGCCCGGCCGGTGCCGAGGTCGGCGATGGCATCGTCATAGTCGCGCCCGAGCCGCACGCAGAGGCGCCGGCCCAATATGTCGCCGATGAAGCGGGCGAGCGGTGCGAACGATTTGTTCATCTTTACCGCGTACTCGAGTGGGACCACGCCGAAGCACGGCAGCTCAAAGTCGGCGAAGCGGTCCTCGAGTCGCGTGGCGATGCGCGTCACGTCTGTGCTCGCCTGGTGCGCCGCCTGTGCCTCGACGAGCGCGTCCTGTGCGAGGCGCGCCACACCCGTGATGTTTTCCGTGATGCTCTGCGCGGTAGCGGACTGCTGCTCGGAGGCGGCGGCGATTTGCTGCACGGCCTCGTTCACCGTGCCGATCTCGCTCGAGACCGAGAGCAGGGTAAGCGCGGCCTGCTTGGCGCGTTCCTTGCTCTCTAACGCGCACTGCCGCCCGGTCTCCAACACTTGCGCCGCCTCCTCGGTCAGCTTGCAGTTGTGCAAGATTACCGCTGCGATCTCCTTGGCAAACTTACCGGTCTTCTCTGCGAGATGGCGCACCTCCTGGGCGACAACCGCAAAACCCTTGCCTGACTCGCCGGCATGGGCCGCTTCGATCAGGGCGTTCATGGAAAGGAGCTTGGTTTGCACCGCGATCTCGCCGATCGTCTCGACCACTCGGCCTACGGCACTAGCGGCCTCGCGCAGGCGCTGCATGACAGCAGCGGTCTCATCGATGTAACGGAAAACCTGGTCGAGGCTTTCCGCAAGCTGCTCCATGATGCCCATGCTCTCGTCGTTTAGGTGCGCCATGCGGCTGGCGGCGTCCGAGGTGCGTGCTGCGCTCGTTGCGATCTCGTGGATCGAGGCACTCATCTGGGCCATCGCCTCGGACAACGCGCGGGTGTGACTCGCCTGCTCGCCGGTATGCACGCTCACGCGCTCGGCCGCCTCGGACAAGAACTGTCCCAGCAGCACGATGGCGTTGGAGAGATTGGCCGCGCGGCCGATCAGGTCCTCGAGGGCAGCTGCATCCGATGATGTAAGACGCAGGCATTTCGAAGCGGCGGCGCGCTGCCCTTCGGAATCCTCCTGTGCAGCCTCAGGGGGGACCAGGGGAAACGTCAAGGACATTATGGCGGTTACTCCCGTGTTATGCTCGTTATCGAGGCAGCAAGCCGGCCGGGATGGTGTGAATCGCCATCTTGAAGCAGACCACCCTGTCGGGCGTGTTCCCTCCCCGTGAGGGTCCAGCGAGCCAAATTCGCGCGTTCACATCACCACGAACAGTTCGCAGGACTCATGCCAGCGAATTTTTATCCTCCTCCTCCTTACGGTACAGACAAAATACGCCGCCTCCGCTCAATGTTTCGGCGCAGTGGCCGATAACTTTAGCCAGTCATGCGGGCCCATGGTGTCATGCCCTCAGATGGGCTTTTGGCCCCCCTCCTTACAGGGCGCCTGTTCGCACTGGGCGCCGCTACGGCTTCGGTCGGGGCGTGGCGACCGGGACAGGTGCTCGCCCTGACGGTCGCCAGGGCCGCTGCCGATGGCAACACATGTTGCGCATTGACGGCGTGCTGATCACGGCACGCCGCCACGTGCCGGTCGAAGCGGGAATGAACTTCCAGGCGCGGGTCAAGCGCCTGGGCGAGCCAGTGGTCCTCCACCGCTTGCCGGATGTGAACGGCAGGGTTTCGCGGCCTGGCGCGTGGTCTTGCCGCGCCAGGCCCCGCTCGCGCACTGCATCACCGCCACTGCCGCAGCCCTTGCACACCGTACCTGCGCCCCGGACGGCTTGCTGGCGGCAGTCAGTCGGCTCCTCGAAGACATTCCGCCGCTACCATTTTTGGCCAGACGAGAGGCGCTGCGCGAGGCCGTGCGCCAGCCTGGCCTGTTCCTCGAGGCCAGGCTGGCAGCCGGGGAACAAGATTTTGATGCGGCCCTCAAGGCGAAATCGCCGCGCCTCGCCCAATGGGCACGAACCCAGCTGCCGTGCACCGCAGCACCGGTTGCCGGTCAAGCGCAGGGAGAAGACCTGACCAAAATCCTGCAACACGCCGAGGCGGCGCTGGCGCGTATCGAGCTCAACCAGCTCGCCCACCCCGGCCCCTGTGACGCCGCAGGCGTGCCCGGCGAGCTGGCTCATCGAGCTGCCCGTCCGTGACCACGATGGTCACGGGGGCTGCGGCCACGCATCGTTGCAGACGACCGCCACACGGCCAAGGCAGCGACTCCACCCGCCGCATGGAGCGTATCGCTCGACTTCGAGCTGCCGTCTCTCGGGCCGATACATGCCCGCATACAAGTGCATGGCGTGCGCGTTGGTGTCGCGTTCTGGGCGCAGCGCGCTACCACCCTTGAGCGGCTGCACGCGAACCTCGAAACCCTGCGCACCGGTTTGCAAGAGACCGGGCTCGAGGCCGGATTGCTGGATTGTCACGACGACCCGATGCCATCGCCGCCCGACCCGTCCCGCCCTGCGGCCTGCTAATCGATCGGGCATAAAACGCCGGCGGCACGATGAAACCAGACGCGCCGCGCACGTCCGTGGCACTGCGCTACGAGGGCTAGGGAGCGTTACGTGTCACGACCAAAGGACCACGGGGCGCGTGGCGAAGGGGATTCTTGCGCGCGCCGAACAGCACGGCATCCCGATTTACCAGGACGCCGAGCTCACCGCCGCGCTGGCACGTCTTTCGATCGGCGAAAAGATCCCGAAGGTGTGCTACCGGGCTTGCGCAATCGTCATCGCTTTCGCCTGGCGCCTGAGCCAGCGTGTGCCGTCGTGAAGATTCAGGCCTGCGTGGCGGCGGCCTGTTCGGGCAGTCGTGCTATTTCGAGCGCCGAAAAACGGCCAACGCTAGGGCTCGCCCTGAACGGCGTTGCCGTCGCCCGCCACTAAGGGGCGAGCAGTCCATGCCCAGCGCGTTTCCCCTGCGTAACAGCGCCTCGAGAGCCCGGCGCGATGGTCGCACTCGCCAGATCGAGATATGGGTGTATTGCCGCAGACACTTGCGGCGTTCAAGGCGGTGCCGCCATGCAGCGCGCAGGCTGCATGGCGATGCGCTCGGCGCCGTGGCTAGCAGGCAACAGCAGGCAACACGATGGCTAGCCGTATACTTTCGCGCAGATCGGCCTATGGGAACCGACTGAGGGGGTCAAAAAGCGACGCGGTTACGGCCGTTGCGCTTAGCGAGGTTGAGAGCGCAATCGGCCTTTTCGCAGAGCTGTTCTAAGCCGTCCTGTGGCGAGAGCGTCGCCAGCCCGATACTGGCGGTCAGTCGCAGCCGTCCACCGCCCGCAAGCGGGCATTCGCGTTGCTCGACGGCGCGGCGAATGCGCTCGGCCACGCGCCCGGCGCCAGCCAGCGGCGTGTTACTCAGGATCAGCACGAACTCATCGCCGCCGTAGCGACCGAGTACGTCGGTGTCGCGGATGTTCTCGGCCACGCACTCCACGAACAGCCGGATCGCGCGATCGCCCACGGCGTGACCGTGGGTATCGTTGATGGACTTGAAGTGGTCTATGTCGAGAAAGGCGACCGACAACGGTGTGCCGTGGCGCCTCGCCAGCCCGATCTCGCGGCGCAGCAAGCCCTCGATGCTGGAACGGTTGTAGACGCCGGTAAGGGGATCGCGGCGCGCGTTTTCCATGACCTGGCGATAGTCGAGGGCGTTGCGCAGCGCGTAAACGAGACCGCAGAGGAGATACTCGAAAAGCCCGGTCTCGGCGTCCTCGAAGCGGCGCTGACGCATGAAGCGGATGTCGCCAAGGACGCGGTTCTCAACGATCAGGCGGTAAGTGCAGCAGTGGCGACCCGGCTTGCCATGCCGGATGGCGATGCCGTGCTCGTCGTTCACGTACGCCACCCCGTCGTGCGGAATGACGGTACTCAGCTCGCGCGAAAACAGTCCGATGAGTTTCTCGCAGTCCAAGGTGGTCTGCAGTACCGCCGCAATCTGCAGCACGAGATGGGCGGGCTCACTCGCGCGCGCCGCCCGCGAGCGCTCTAGCGCCACGTACAGCGCTGCGGCCTCCACGGTCTGGGTGGTATCGTCGGCCTTCCTCGCCGCGTTGAGCATGTTGTTCTCCTTCTCGTCTACCGAAGTCACGTTCTGTTTAGAGTACGCTCAGAGAAGTTATCTGCCGAAACGCGGATTGCTTGAGCCAAGCAAACGAAACCGCGGCCACTTAAGGATTCGTCCCTCGGGCAGGCAGCCGACGCCGGAATTTTGACATATATCATAGTAGTGCACCCAGGGTTCTGGCTAGCGCTCCCCGCGTGCTCATCAATATGCCTTCCCACATCCTGCTCCTCCTCGCCCTCGCCGGGAGGCGGCGGGTCCTGTGGCCCGTCCAGCGGCCCGGGTGGCCGCCGGCCAGGGCGCTCGGGCAGCCGGCGACGGTGGTCCGGGACCGGCGGAATGGGGAATAACGGATGTACGTCTGCGATCTTGGTCATGACCCCTGCGTCGCGCCCGACGGGCTATTGGCGTTGCGCCCGTTCCGATCGACAAATTGCACAATCCATGCCAGCCGCCGCGACGGCGGCAGTAGCGAGCGCCGCCACGTCCAGTAATGCGCACGGCGGATCCGTGCACACCCCCATCAGCCAGACCCGACTCGTGCGCGCCGTACGCCAACAGATGCGCGCCGGGTCCAGGGCCGCCGTGGCAAGCATGCGCTGCGGCCGCAGCGCTACATTCGTACCGCCGAGCAACAAAAGCGTGCCGGCCGGTACCTGCTCAGAACGTGAAACTTGCCCCTCGCCGATCAAGGCGGCGAGATCGACCACGACCAGTGTCTCGCCCCAATAGACACCATAGCCGGCGATCCAGCGAGGGGTGCTGCCTGCCAGCGGGTGCAACGGCATGCACGGCACAAGGCTCAGCGATGAGGCTGGCGCGGCGAGCATGATCCCTCCCGCCTCGATGAGCTGGCAGAGAATCGGCTCGTGCCACGCCGCCGCTGCCTGCAGCGGCGGCGTGGCGGGCGCAAGTAGTTCATCGAGATAGTGCACGAGCACTGTCCCGGGGTCGGTAGTGACGCTGTGCCGTTCGCCTTGCGGCCCTTCGCTACCTGCCACTTGCGAGTCAGGACTTTTTTTCATCCGACTGTCCCTTGCATGAGAGGGGGGCGCGCGGCGCTGCGCGCCAGCAAGCCTTGCAGCAACTGCTGATAGGCCGCTAGGCCGCGCGCGCGCGGAGCGAATCGCGAGATGGGCAGCCCGGCCCTGGCCGCCTCGCGAAACTGGGTGTCTAGAGGGATCACCTCCGGCCAGAGCTGCGCAGCGTACTGGCGTTGCAGCTGCGCCAGGCATTGCACCGAGGCACGCGTGCGTGCATCGTAGAGCGTGGGCACGACGGTATAGGGAATATCGCGCCCGAGCGAGCGGCTGACCCTCTGCACAGTGTGCAGCATACACTCGAGCCCGTTGAGCGCCAAAGGCTCGGTCTGGACAGGGATCACAAGGTGGTCACAAGCGGCGAGCGCGTTGACCATCAACACACCGAGTGCAGGCCCGCAGTCGAGCAACACGTATGCGAAGTGCGGCCGCAGCCGAGCGAGCGCGCGGCCCAGGATCAATCCCATCCCCGGCGCGTTCGCAAGCCGGCGGTCGAGCACGGCGAGCGCTGTGGAGGCCGGCAAAAGTGCTAGCCGTTCTACGGCAGTGGTGTGAATCGCCCCCTGCGGTACGCTGCCGCCGGCGGGGGCAATGAGCAGCTCGTAGAGGCTCGGGGTGACTGCCTGTGGGTCGAGACCGAAATAGGCGGTCAACGACCCTTGCGGATCCATGTCAACGAGCAACACCGACTGGCCGCAATCGGCGAGCAGGCCGGCGAGCGTGATAGCGGTGGTGGTCTTGCCTACACCGCCCTTCTGGCAGCACACAGCCCAGACGGTCACCGTTACCCCCCGTGACGCGGTGCGGCCGCAGCAGGAGCAAGCGGTCCAATCGTCGGCGGCCTACGATGCGTGGCAGGATCCCCCCGGGCTGCTGCTGCCGGATGCAAGGAACTGTCCGTGCTGGCCACTGTGCTTGTGGTTTGCGACTCGAGATCCTCGCGACCAGGCCCTGGCGACTCGCGAGGTTTTTCGCCGCTTGCTACGCGCGACTCCGGGCTCGCGATCCTGGATGCCTCTTCTGTCATCACCACGATCACAACCCTGCGGTTACGGCTGCGGCCGTCCTCGTTATCATTGGGCGCCACCGGCTTGTATTCGCCATGCCCCACTGCCGCCAGGCGCAAGGGCGTCACCCCTTCGGCAGCAAACAGCCGCACCACGCGGGCGGCGCGCGCCGCGGATAGTTCCCAGTTGGAGGGGTACGCGGGGGTGTTGATCGGCACGTTGTCCGTGAAACCCTCCACGCGCACCGGATTTGGATAGTCGCGCAGGATGACGGCGATGTTCTCAAGCACGGGAACGATTGCCGGCACGAGCTCGGCGCTTCCGCTCGGAAAAAGGATATTCGTCTTGATCTCAACCTCCAGCCAGAACTGGGAGCGGCGCACCACGATCAGTTTCTTCTCGATGAGCGGCGCAAGCGTCTGTTCGAGGCGCGCGGCCATCTCCTGCATGGCACGTGCGCCCTCGACAGCGGCCGCCGCCGCGGCGCCCGGCGGGGGCCGCGGTGCGGGCAGTGGCGGCAGCGGAAGGTTGACCACCTGGGTGATCGGCAAAGCGGGGGGCGCCTGCGTAGCGTTCTCGGGCACGGAGCGCGTCACCTGACCGAGCTGGATCGGCTCGTGACTGCGCGGCAGCGATCGGAAGGCCGCGGCAAGCGACTCGGCCAGCACGCGGAACTTGCCCTCGTTGATGGCCGACAGCGAATACATCACGACGAAGAAGGCGAACAGCAACGTGATGAAATCCGCGTAGGACACCAGCCAACGCTCTAGGTTCTCGTGCTCCTCGTGTTTTTTCTTGCGGGCCATAATCCGTTGTGAGTCGCCCACCGCGTTGCGCGACTACAAATACCCCTGCAACTTCGTCTCGATGTGCCGCGGGTTCTCGCCATGCGAAATGGACACCAGGCCCTCGATGATCATGGCGCGCAGCTGGGTCTCGCGATGGGCATGAGTCTTGAGCTTGTTGCCGATCGGGATGAGAATGAGGTTGGCCAGTCCCACACCGTAAATGGTGGCGACGAACGCCACGGCGATGCCCGCGCCGAGCTTCGAGGGATCGGAAAGGTTCTCCATCACGTGGATGAGCCCGAGGACCGCGCCGAGAATGCCGATGGTCGGGCTGTAACCACCCATGCTCTCGAAGACCTTAGCGGCGGCCATGTCGCGGGTCTCGCGCGCCTCGAGCTCGACCTCGAGAATGGCGCGGATGGTCTCCGGTTCGGTACCGTCCACGAGGAGCTGCAGTGCCTTGCGGGTGTAAGGATCGCTTTCTGCCTCGACCAATGGCTCAAGCCCGAGCAGGCCTTCTTTGCGCGCGATCTGGCTCCAGTTGACGATCTTCTCGATGGCACCCTTGCCGTCCAGCCGGGGCGGAAAGAACACTTTGGTCGCGGACCTGAGGGCGTGCAGAAAGATGTCGAGCGGCGTGTGCAGCATGATGGCACCGACGCTGCCCCCTACCACAATCAGGAAGGCGGTCAACTGTAGGATCGAGCTGAGATGACCGCCCTCGAGGGCATTGCCGAGGACGATGCCGCCGATGCCGATGACAAGCCCGAGGATGCTGAGAATGTCCATGGTCGATGATCAGTAGTCAGCGGTCGGCGCGCGCACACCTGTTGCGGGAAACTCTTCGGACGACAGGACCTCTTCGAGCCGCACCAGCACCGCGGGCACACCATGGCCATCACGCACAATACCGGCGATTGCACGCGTAGCGGCGAGCACCGGCCCGGGCGGCGAGACCGGCGCGATGCAAACACCGTGCAAGGCGGTGACGGCGAGCGCCACACGCCGCGTGTTCGTCGCAACCACCACCCAATAGCGCGCGGCGGTCGCCGCGTCCTGTTCGCCGCCATCCCACCAGGTGCGCGGATCGAGTACCGCAAGACCGGCCGGCCGCTCCTGCGCCAGCCACAGCTCCTCGACAACGGCAAGTGGCAGCGCAAAGCGCCAGCCGCCGGCTGTGGCCATGAGTACAGCATCGGGTTCGCCCTTCAGTGAGACGATTCGCAAACTGATGGAAAGGCGCGCCAGTTCATCGAGCATTCCCGGCGGGAGCGAAACCAGATCGCCCTTGGCCTGCGCCAGTTTGCCATACAGCCGCTCGAGCCCTTCTGCCACTTGCACGATCACGGTGCGCTCAGACCGGTGGAGCCCAATTGTGGTTCTTGCGTCCTCCATTCGTGGCTCGCGCCTGTCGTTCTGCGACTGTTCATGCGCCCTTTGCCCTGTGTGCAAGCAAAGGGAAGGTCGAGGAGTCGCTCGCTGTGCTTCGCGGCCGGCGGCGTGCGGTGCGCGACCTTCAAGACCCTTGAGCTGGACCAGTAGTCGCTCGAAGTCCGCATCGCTCAGTGGCGGTGTGCCGTCGGCAGGCGAACAAGCAGCGGCGCGCAAGGCCTCGAAGGCCGCGTCCGCCGCATCACCCCCGCTGCCGCTTGAGCCAATGGATGGCGGGGGGGCCGGGTCCTGATGCCAGGTCTCTTGCGGAAAACGCCCCATGGACTCCGCCTCCTAAAAACCGAGACTGGAGAGCAGTGCGTCGACCTCGTCCTGTCCCGACACCGCATCGTGACTGGCACGGCCGGGGATTTGCGGCCCATCGAGCTCGCCAGCCGGCTTGACCGTCGTCACCGCGGCGCAGAGCTTCTGGCCCGAAAGCCGGATCAGGTTGACCAGGTTTTGTTCTACTTCTTCTACCAGGGTGATTACGCGCTTGATGATCTGGCCGGTCAGGTCCTGGAAGGTCTGGGCCATGAGCACCTCGCAGAGGCTGTCTTGGATCTTGCCGGCGCTCTCGGCCACAAGCGGCAGGAACGCACCGAGCTGCGCGGCGAAGGCGCGGAAGTCTTCTACCCGCATATCGCGCCTCAGGAACCGCTGCCAGTTTAGCCCGAGCGCCTCGGCCCGCCGCGCGAGTTCCTCGCAGCGCGGGCGCGTCTGCTCGACGGCGTCGAGCGTGCGCGAAGCGGCCTGTTCGGTCATCTGAATAACGTAATGGAGCCGCTCCTTGGCATCGGGGATGTCCACCTGTACGATGGCCGCGAAACGGTCATCGTGCCGGAAGGCAGTAAGCGCGCTGTGCAGCTCGCGCGTGAGTTTGCCGAGTTCCTGGAAGAGTTCCGTCTCGCGCAAGCGCGTGAGCTCATCGAGGCAACGGCCGGCCTCGGTTTCGTTGCCGGCCTCGAGATGTCCGAGCAGCGCCCGAACGCACGCAATGCGCTCTTCGCGCGGTGCTGTCGGCGCGCCGTCTGCCATCGTTTCTGCGTGCATGAATGCCTCGGGTTTGTGCCTCAGGCCTGGGCCTGTTTGGCGGCTTCGAGACGGTCGAAGATCTTGACAATCTTTCCGCGCAGGGTCTCGGGGGTGAACGGCTTGACGATGTAGCCGTTCACCCCCGCCTGAGCCGCCTTGACGATTTGGTTCTTTTTGGCCTCGGCCGTGACCATGAGCACAGGCAGCGAGGCGGTGCCTGGATCGGAACGAATCGCTTTGAGCAACTCGATCCCGGGCATGCCCGGCATGTTCCAGTCCGTGATCACCAGTTCATAGCGTCCCGACCTGATCATGGTCAGCGCGCTCGCGCCGTCGTCGGCTTCGTCGGTATTCTGGAAGCCGAGTTCGTTCAGCACGTTCTTGATGATCCGGCGCATGGTGGAGAAATCGTCCACGATCAGGATCCGCATGTTTTTGTCCATCACCAACCCTCTTGTATGATCATTTCTTCCCGCCATCCCATCGGCCCTTTACAGAGCGTGCGGCGATGGCGCAGCGCGAGGTTTCACCACCGTTCGACACCCTGATGTCGGCCGGTCCGATGGCGGGGGCGATCCGCGCCCGCAGCCGTAGCAGCGCTTGAGCGTGGATCTGACAGACACGCGATTCGCTCACCCCGAGCACCTCGCCGATCTCCTTGAGGTTCAGCTCGTCGTCGTAGTAGAGCGCGAGCACCAGCCGCTCGCGCTCCGGCAGCCCCGCAATGGCCGCGCCCAACAACTGCCGCGCCTCGCTCGCCTCGAGCGCCCCGAGCGGGTCACCCTCGGCATCGTGCAGACCGTCCGGCAGTTCCCTTTCGTCTACGCCGGCCTCCTCGAAGGCGAGTACGCGATGCCCGTGCAGTTCGGCGAGTGTGTGGTGATACGCCTCAAGCGACATCCCTAATGCCTGCGCGATCTCGCCGTCGCGCGCCTCGCGGCCTTCGCGGCGCTCGACCTCGCGGATCGCCGCCGCCAACACGCGCGCCCTGCGGTGCACCGAGCGCGGCGACCAGTCGTGCCGGCGCACCTCATCGAGCATGGCCCCGCGGATACGGATGCCTGCGTAGGTCTCGAAGCTCGCCCCCTGCGTGTGGTCGTAGTGGCGAGCGGCCTCGATCAGCCCGATCAGGCCGGCCTGGATGAGGTCCTCGAGCGACACGCTCTTCGGCAGACGTGCCACGAGGTGGTACGCGATCCGCTTGACCAGCGGCGCGTACTGCTCCACGAGGACCTCCAGATCCTGTCCGGCAACGGCCGCATAGGCGAGTGGTCCGGTCATGCCCAGACCCCCGCTTCAGAAGCACCCGCCGGCCGCCCTGTCACCAAGCGCTCGAAGAAGAATTGCAGGTGGCCGGCGGGGCTTTGTGCCACAGGCCATTTATCGGCGCTTTGCGCGATTTTCTTGAACGCGAGTGCCGCGCGGCTGGCCGGATAGGCCTCGGTCACGGCGCGCTGACGCTGCACGGCGCGCTTGAGGTACTCATCGTGGGGCACCGCGCCCAGGTAATCGAGTGTCACGTCCAGAAAACGCTCCGTCACCCGCAGCAGGCGCTCGAACAGGTCACGGCCGTGGGACTCGCTGCGCGCCATGTTGGCCAGGATGTGGAAGCGCGGCAGTCCGTAGTCGCGCGACAGCACCTTGATGAGCGCATAGGCATCGGTGATGGATGCGGGCTCGTCGCATACCACCACGATCACTTCCTGCGAGGCGCGCGTGAAGCTGATGACGCTTTCAGAAAGACCGGCGGCGGTGTCTACGATGAGCACATCGAGACTGCCGGAGAGCGCGCTGAAGGCATGGATCAGCCCGGCATGCTCCGCGGCCGTGAGGGTCGCCATCTGCCGGATGCCGGAGGCGGCGGGCACGATGCGAATGCCGCCGGGGCCGGTGATGAGCACCTCCTCGAGGCCGCACTGGCCGGCGAGCACGTGAGAAAGGTTATACGTGGGGCTAAGTCCCAGGAGCACGTCCACATTGGCGAGCCCGAGGTCCGCGTCGAGCAGCATGACCTCGCGCCCGAGCGAAGCGAGCGCGATGGCGAGGTTAACGGAGACATTGGTCTTTCCCACCCCGCCCTTGCCACTGGTGATGGCGATGACGCGCACGGGAACATTGCGGGTCATGCGCCGCAGGCCTTCCGCCTGGTCGCTCGTGCAATCCGCTTTAGCACGCATGCGCCACCTCTCCTGACGCCAGCCAAGCCGCCAGCGCCGGCTCGTCGGCCTTCGTCGGTCGGCCACGGCGCATGAGCGCGACGCAACGCGAGACGAGCTGGTGGGCGCGGGCTGCGTACAGATCCTCGGGCACACGCTGTCCGTCGCTCATGTAGGCGACCGGCAGTCGGTGCTCGATGAGCTGGGTGAGTACGCCGCCGAGGCTCGGCGCCTCGTCCACCTTGGTGAGAATGCAACCGACGGGACGCACAGGCGCATAGGCGCGCAGGATCTCGTCGATGCCCGCCTCGTGGGTCGGGGCGGCAAGCACAAGATAGCACTTGATCGCACTCTGCCCGGCGCGGATCAGCGCGAACTGCTCGGAAAGCCGCAGATCGCGCTGACTCATGCCGGCAGTATCAATGAGTACGAGTCGGCGATCGCCCAGGTCATGGAGCACGGCTTGCAGCTCGGAGGCCGAGGACGCCACGCGCAACGGAATATCCAGCAGCCGCGCATAGGCGCGCAACTGTTCGTGGGCCCCGATGCGGTAGTTGTCGGTCGTCACCAGCGCGACGCGCCGCGCCCCGTGGCGCACGCAATAGCGCGCGGCGAGCTTGGCGGCGGTGGTAGTCTTGCCCACGCCTGTGGGGCCGAGTAGCGCCACGATACCGCCGTGCGCGAGAATGTCGTCGTCGGTCACAAGCAGCTTGTGCGCCAGGCATGCGAGCGCGCTGCGCCAGGCCTTTTGGGCGTCGTCGGCCGCCGCGGGCAGTTCGGCGGTAAGCTGCTCGCACAGCCGTGGTGAGAGTTCCAGCTTGAGCAGCAGACGTAGCAGGTTGGCCTGCATCGGGTTGCGCCGTGCGATATCGCCCCAGATAAGCCCGGCGAGCTGCTGCTCGAGTAACCCGCGCACGCCCGCCAGCTCGCGCCGCATCTCCTCAAGCGCGCGCTCAGCAGTAGCGAAAGACGAAGGTCGAACGGCGGGCGGCGGCTCGATGGGAACAAACCCGCAACCGCCAGCCGCAGTTTCCTTCCTTCGATCCGTAACTGGAACCTCCTCGTGCCCCTGCTCCTTGCGGCGAGCGGCTTGCGACATGTGACTTCCCGCGGGCGTGGCGCGCGCTGCGCTAGCGGCTGACGACCGCGGCACGATCACCCGCGGCGGCGGCTCGGCGGCAGTTCGTGACATGAAGTCGGCATCGAGCAGGACCTCGTCGAAATCGATGGCGGCGACGATCTCGACCCCGCCGTCCACCTTGCGGTTCGAGAGGATCACGGCGTCCGGTCCCTGTTCCTCGCGCACCCGCTGGATCGCCTGTCGGATAGTCTTGCCGAAATAGCGTCTGATCTTCATGTTTCCGCTCCCGCACTAGGCGTCGCTCGACCGCGGCTCATTTGCCCACGCTCGCCACCACGCGTATGCGCTTGCTGTCCGGAATCTCGCTGTAGGTCAACACGCGCAGATTCGGAACCGACGTCCGCATCAGCCGTGCCAGCCATCGCCGCAGGCCCGGCGAGACCAAAAGCACCGGGGTGTGTCCGGACGCCTCCTGCTGCTTTGCGCTGTCGGCGAGCAGCCGCTGCAGGCGCTCGATCAGACCCGGCTCCATGACCGCAGCCTCGGCCTGCAGGCCCTGTAGCAATAACTGTTCCAGTGCCGGGTCGAGCGTGATCACCGCCAGTTCCGGCGCCATCCCGTTGATACTCTGGACAATTGCACGACCGAGCGCCACGCGCACCGCAGCGGTGAGCGTGTCGGGGTCTTGACTTCTCGCACCGTGCTCCGCCAAGGATTCGGCGATAGTGCGGATATCGCGTATCGGCACCCACTCGACGAGCAGGTTTTGCAGTACCTTGTGGATCACACCGAGCGGCAGCAGCTTGGGGGTGAGTTCCTCGACCAGCCTGGGCGCGCTGCGTGCCAGGTTGTCGAGCAGCTGTCTGGCGTCCTCATAACTGAACAGCTCGTGGGCGTGCGACTGCATCACGTGCGAGAGATGGGTGGCGATCACTGTGGCGGCGTCCACCACGGTGTAGCCGAGCGACTGCGCCTGCTCGCGTCTGTTCGGCTCGATCCATACCGCCTGTAGCCCGAAGGCCGGGTCGCGGGTTTCGATCCCCTCAAGCACACCGAACACCTGGCCCGGGTTGATGGCGAGATCACGCTCCGGGTGCACGCTGCCCTCCGCGACCGCCGTGCCCTGCACAGAGATCCGGTAGGCGTTGGGCGCCAGTGTCAGGTTGTCGCGGATATGCACCGAGGGAACGAGGAAACCCAGCTCCTGGGAAAGCTTTTTGCGCACGCCCTTGATGCGCGTCAGAAGCTGTCCGCCCTGGCTGCGGTCCACGAGCGGGACGAGTCGATAGCCGACCTCGAGTCCGACGGCATCCACCGGTGGCACGTCCTCCCAGGAAAGCTCCTTGGACTCCGCGTCCGGCTTTTGCGCCTGCGCCGCGGTCATCGATGCGGGCGTAGAAGAGACGAGCGCCTCCCGGCGTCGCCGGGCGAGCCAGTACGCGGTGGCGCCACAGACGACTGCGAGCGTAAGGAACGCCGCATTGGGCATGCCGGGGATCAGGCCGATCGTGCCGATGATGCCGGCGGTGACGCCGAGCGCGCGTGGGCTGCCGAAAAGCTGCGCGACGATTTGCTGCGGCATGTCGTGCGCGGAGGACATGCGCGTGACCATGATCGCCGCTGCCGTAGACAACACAAGCGAAGGGATCTGGGCGACCAGGCCGTCGCCAATGGTGAGCAGCGCGTACTGCCGGAAGGCGTCAGCAAAGCGCATGTCGTGCTGCAGTGTGCCGATGGCAAGCCCGCCGAGAATGTTGATGAACACGATGAGGATGCCGGCCACGGCATCGCCGCGCACAAACTTGCTTGCGCCGTCCATGGAGCCGTAGAAATCGGCTTCTTGCGCGATCTCGGCACGGCGCGCACGGGCCTCTTGCTGGTCGATGATCCCGGCAGAGAGGTCCGCATCTATGGCCATCTGCTTGCCGGGCATGGCATCCAGGGTAAAACGCGCGAAGACCTCCGAGATGCGCCCCGCGCCCTTGGTGATCACCACGAAATTGATGATCACGAGCACGGTGAATACCACGAAGCCCACCGCGTAGCTGCCGCCCACCACGAACTCGCCGAAGGCACGAATCACCTGGCCGGCGGCATCCGTTCCGCTGTGGCCGTGGAGCAGCACGACTCGAGTGGAGGCCACGTTGAGCGCCAGGCGCAGCAAGGTAGCGAGCAGCAGCACCGTCGGGAACACCGCGAAATCGAGCGGTCGGCGCGTGTACACGCAACCGAGCAACACCACGAGCGCCAGCGAGATATTGAACGTAAAAAGTGCATCGAGCAGCCATGGCGGCAGGGGCAATACAGTCATGGCGAGCATCAGCAGCAGCACAAGCGGCGTGCCGAGCCCGCCTCTCGCCGCTTTGCCGAGTACTCCCGAGGTATCCGTCTGCACCATGGCTAGTGCCTCCTTAAGGCGCCGGGATGTCGAGCTCATCCGCGCTTGGCGGCGAGGGTGGCGCCTCGCCGGGACGACGCGGGCTCTTGAGACGGTAGACGTAGGCGAGCACGCGTGCGACCGCCGTGTAGAGCCCTGCCGGGATTTCCTGCCCGAGCCGCGTACCGTGGTAGAGCGCGCGCGCAAGAGGCGGCGCCGAGACGATCGGCACGCCGCTGCTCGACGCCACGGCGCGAATGCGTTCGGCGAGGGCATCCGCCCCTTTGGCCACCACCACCGGTGCGCGCGTCTTCGGCGGCGCGTAGCGCAGCGCCACGGCATAGTGCGTGGGGTTGGTCACCACGACGGTAGCGCGCGGTACCTCGGCCATCATGCGCCGGCGCGCGTGTTCCTGTTGCATGCGGCGGATGCGTGCGCGCAACTCCGGCCGGCCCTCGGTTTCTTTCAGCTCGTCACGAAGCTCCAGGCGCGTCATGCGCAACTGCCGGGCGTAATCCCAAAGCTGGTAGGGCACGTCCACGGCGGCGATGAGCAGCGTCGAGGCGCACAGGGCGAGGAAAATCCAGACGAGCAGGTGCGCGCTCGCAACAAGCCCTGCCTCTAGCGGCAGGCGTCCGAGATCGAGCAGCGCCGGCGCGAATGGCCGCAATACCAGCCAGGCGGCAACCGCCATGACAGCAAACTTGACGAGCCCCTTGGCGAGCTCCACGAGCCCGCGCCAGGAGAACAGGCGCATGAGGCCCTGAAGCGGGCTAATGCGCTCCCACCTCCAGGCGAACGCCTGGGTGGAAAGCGTCCAGCCGCCCAGAAGAAGCGGGGCGACGAGCGCCACTAGAAAAAGCAGTATCGCGAAAGGGGCAAAGGAGGCAAGCGCTGCAAGTCCCAGACGCGCGAAGCTTGCGCCCAGTGCAGTATCTGCGAGCGCAAGCTGCGCATGTTCCAAATGCAATCCCTCGCGCAACATCTCGGCCAGCCCGCCGCCAAGCGTGGCGCCGAAAAACAGTAGGGACCCCGAGGAAACGATCAGTACGAGCGAAGTGGTCAGCTCGCGGGAGCGCACCACCTGCCCTTGGCGGCGCGCCTCGTGCAACCGCCTGGGCGTAGGGCGTTCGGTGCGTTCCTGGGCGCTGTCGTGCTCGGCCATCGCTCAGCCTCCCGCAGCCGTCAGGCGGCGCATGAGTTTGAAGCCGTTCGTCAACAGCGCATCGAGCTGCGGCGCGATGCCAGGCAGCGTCAACAAAATCACCGCAAAACCTAGGATCAGGCTGATCGAAAAGCCCATGGCGAAGATGTTGAGCTGCGGGACGGTGCGCATCATTACTCCGAAGGCGATGTTGACAGCCAGTAGCGCGGTCACAGCCGGCAGCGCCACGCGCAGTGCGCCGGCGAACATCCATCCCGCCGCCTGCACCAGCGCCCATCCATCGACCGGCGCAAGACCGTGCACCGATGGCGGCAGCGTGCGAAAGCTGTCGGCGAGCACCTCGACGACGACGTGGTGACCGTCGAGGGCGAAAAACAGCAGCGCCACCAGCATCGTATAGAACTGGCTTAGCACCGGCACCGCCACGCCGTTTTGCGGGTCTATCATGGAAGCGAAGCCGAGCCCCATCTGCATGGCGACGACCTCCCCCGCGTGCACGAAGGCGCTAAAGACGAGGCTGAGGGCAAACCCCATGGCTGCACCGATCAGGATCTGCTGCGCGACGAGCAGCGCCCCGGCCGGGCTTAGCGGGTCCACCGCCGGTGCCGGCGGGACGAGCGGCGCGACGAGCACCGTCAGCGCCAGGGCGAGCATCAGGCGCACGCGCACCGGTATCAGCCGTGTGCCGATCAGCGGTATGGCGCCGAGCGCGGCGCCGATGCGGAACAACGGCCAGAGATAACCGCCGAGCCAGGTGGTGATGTCGGCGCTGCTGATCACCATGCCGCCCATGCCACTAGCCCACCAGGTAAGGAACGCTTTCGATGAGCTGCTGCGCGTAGTCTACGAGCAACCCGAGCAGCCACGGCCCGCCGATCATGAGCACCAGGATCGTGACCAGCAATTTGGGGATGAAACTCAAGGTCATCTCGTTGATCTGGGTGGCAGCCTGGAAGAGACTCACCAGCAGACCCACAATCAGCGCCGGCGTCAACAGCACGATCAGCATCAAGAGACAAACCTGCAAGGCGTGCCGCGTAACGTCGAGAACGATCTCCGGGGTCATGGGCGCCTCAGCGGTGAAAGCTCGCGGCGAGCGTGCCGATGACCAGTGTCCAGCCGTCCACGAGCACGAACAGCATGAGCTTGAACGGTAGCGAGATGATCATGGGCGAAAGCATCATCATGCCCATGGACATGAGCACGCTCGCCACCACGAGATCGATGATGAGAAACGGGATGAACAGCAGAAACCCGATCTGGAAGGCGGTCTTGAGTTCGCTGGTGAGGAAGGCCGGCACGACAAACCTGAGTGGTGCCGCCTCGGGCGATGCGAGCTCCTCGTTCCCGCCCAGGCGCGCAAAGAGCTCAAGGTCGTTCTCGCGTGTCTGTTCGAGCATGAATGCCTTGAGCGGCGCTTGTGCGCGCGTGAGCGCCTCCTCGATGTTGATTTTCTCTTCGAGATAGGGCTGCAGGGCCTCGACATGCACCTGCTCGAACACCGGCCCCATCACAAAGAGCGTGAGAAACAGCGCAAGCCCGACAAGGATCTGATTGGTAGGGGTTGCCCCCGTGCCCAGGGCCTGACGGAGGATGGCGAGCACAATGATGATGCGTGTGAACGACGTCATCGTGATGAGCGCGGCGGGCAGCAGCGTGAGCACGCTCATCATGAGCAGGACCTGGAGGCTGAGCGTCCAGGCCTGCCCGCCGCCTGGCGCTGGCACGACGGTCACGGCCGGGATACCCGCAGCAGCGCCCTGCGCGGCGAGCGGTGCGGCGAGCAACATGCCAAAGACCGGCACAGTCCACAGCGGCACGAGACACTTCATGGCGATCTTCCGGCGCGCAGCAGCGAGGCCAGCCGTTCGGAGAAGGCCCCTAGCGTCTGCCTGCCGCCGCCGTGCTCGGGCGAGACGGTCACGGCGGGCTGGTCGAAGACGTGCAGGGTCTGAACGCGCCCGGGCGCCACGCCAACAAGAAGCTGTTTGTCGCCGAGCTGAATGAGCACTGCGCGCTCGCGCGGCCCAAGGCTCACGCCGCCGAGCACGCGCAACGCCCCGTGACCGGCGGCCGGCAACTGGCCGTAGCGCCTGAGCAGCCAGGCGCCGCCGACAATGACCGCCAGTACCAAGATCAGTCCAAGGACGAGCTGCGCGAGGTTGCCGGCCGTTGGTGTTCCGGCTGCCAGGGCTTGAGACGGCATCATCGGCAGCACGAGCAATGCCGCGCGTTGCAAGCCGTGAAATGCCAGATTCATCCCGTTCGCGCAATCGAACCGCGCCATGTTTTGTCCTCGCGTCTCACTACCTGAGCTTCTTTACTCGCTCCGCCGGGCTGATCACATCCGTCAGACGGATGCCGAACTTGTCGTTGACCACCACCACCTCGCCGTGGGCGATCAGGGTGCCGTTGACGAGCACATCGAGCGGCTCGCCCGCCAGCCGATCGAGTTCGACGACCGAACCCTGGTTGAGCTGCAGCAAATGGCGAATGCTGATCTGTGCGCGTCCGATCTCCATTGAGATGGTCACGGGCACATCCAGAATCACCTCTAGATTTGCATCCTCCGACGCTGCCACACCACCGCCTTCATCGCGCAAATTTTGCAAAGCGGCCGGTTGCACCCCGCCTGGATCGGCCAATTCTTTCGCTGTCGTAGCCATATCGCTCTCCTGTCAAATCATGTCGCGCGATCCACGTTCATCGATCCGTGCAGGCTGCTTGACCACGGGCACCGCACGCCGCACTGGCTCGATGAGCTTGATCGCTTTGTTGCCGCGGTGGACGCCATACTGACAGCGAAACACCGGCATACCTTCGATCGAGGCCATGACCGTGTGCGGCAGGTCGATCGGAATGACGTCACCGGCTTTGAGCCGGGCGAGCTCGCCGAGCTTGAGCGTGAGCTGCGCGAGCGTGCAGCGCAATTCCACCGACACCTCCTTGACCTGTTCGCGCAGCGCCGCGCTCCAGCGCTCGTCGAACTCCACGCGGTCGCTCGCCACACCCGCCATGAGCAGCTCACGGATCGGCTCGATCATGGCATAGGGCAGGGTGATGTGCAGATCACCACCGCCGTTGTCCAGCTCGATGTGGAAGCGATTGACCACCACCACCTCGGAGGGGCTCACGATGTTCGCGAACTGCGGGTTGACCTCAGAGTTGAGGTACTCGAAATCGAGCCGCATCACCGGTGTCCACGCCTGCTGCAGGTCGCGAAAGGCGCGCCCCAGCACGATCTGGATGACGCGCATTTCGGCCGCCGTGAACTCGCGCCCCTCGATCTTGAGGTAGAAGCGCCCGTCGCCGCCAAAGAAGTTGTCCACAATGAGAAAGACGAGTTTGGGATCGAGCGCGATGAGCGCTGTCCCGCGCAGCGGCTTGACCTTGATCAGGTTGAGGTTGGCGGGCACAAACAGGCTGTGCACATACTCCGAGAACTTGACGACCTGCACCCCGTTGACGGCGATCTCGGCCGTACGCCGCAGCAGGTTGAACAGGCTGATGCGGAAGTAGCGCGCGAAACGCTCGTTGAGCATCTCGAGCGTGGGCATGCGCCCGCGCACGATACGGTCCTGGTTACTGAGGTCGTAGGGCCGCGCCTGGCCGTCTTTGGGATACTTGTCGGCGCCGGTCTCGACCTCGCCGCTTTCCACCCCATGGAGCAGCGCGTCGATCTCGTCCTGATTGAGGATCTCGTCGCGTTTCATGGCGTCACTGCATCACGAAGCCGGTGAAATAGAGCGCCTCCACACCGGGTTTCCCGGTGTGCTCCTGGAGGATCTTCTGGACGGCCGCGAGCGCTTCGGCGCGGATTCTCTCCTTGCCCTCGGCGCTTGCCAGAGTCGCGTAGTTCTGGCTCGACAGAAGCAGTACCAGGTGGTGACGGATCGCCGGCATGTGCCGCTTGATGTCCTCGACGACCTGCGCGTCGCGCGTCATCACCTCCATGCTGACCTGCAGGAACCGCGCCTCGGTCGGATTCTCCAGATTCACGACAAACGGCGGGTCGAGAGGGAGATAGGTCACCGTCTCGGCCTTGCCGTCCTGAGCGGATTTGTCTTTTTCCTTTTTCTTGTTTTTCTTCTTTTTCTTGTCCGCCTTGTTGCTGTCGTCCTCCTTTCCGTCCCCGTCCTCGTCGGCGACCTGCGCCGCGAAGGGCCCCGCGCCAGCGACATACAACGCGCCGAGGGCGCTGCCGGCAGCGAGCACGATCATGGCCAGGACAACGAGCAGAATCTTGAGCACCGAGGAGCCCCCCGAGGCCTTCTTGGGTGCCGGATCCTGCTCATCGTCGTCATCGCGTCGGGGGTCTTTTCGCTCTGCCATCCCAGTCATTCCTTTGGATTGCCTGTCTTCTCGGATATGTCGCCGTACCATTCCTGCCCGAACCCACCGCAGCGGAAAGCAATCGCTGTGCCATGGTCGAAGGCGGATTTTTTTCGAGCCGTGACAAGCGCTTGGTGCCTCGGGCCATCGGCTTGCCAAAATATTGACGCCCGAACGGCCGCAACCCGCCGTAATCTCGGCGAGCCGGTAATTCAAGCTCCCTGATACTGCTGCCGATAACGCACCACACAGCCCGTCGGCGACCGCAGGGTGCCGCGCTGCAGCAGGCCAGGCAGGCGAACCGGCCTGCACGGCGCGAACCAATTTGAAATGCAAGCGCGAGTTACGGGAGCTATCTAAAGCAGGCATACATTTTGCAGCTCGGATTGCTGGCACGTTTCGCACCCTCCGAGGACCTCGCCGTAGCCACCTGCCGCGGGCGGCGTTGGAGGAGGAGGAACTGCGGTTCGTGCAGCGCGCGCGGGCCGCGTTTTTCTCGATCAGGCAAGGAATGCAAATTCGAACAGAAAGACAGGAGGATGGAGAAAAAACGATGCACCCCAAAACACCGCTGCCGGTGTATAGCGTGCGCGAGCTGACTGCACTCGCGCCGAGGCCAAGGCAACTCGCACCGAGAACAGGCGGGCCGCCTTGCGCCGGGATTGCTTTCCTTATAATAGGGAAAACCGCCTCATGGTGACGGCCGCACTGTGGTTCGCTACGGGTATCGCTGTCGGTGCAGCTGTGGCTACCCTGATTGTTTGCAAATGGCCGGCCATCTCCACCGAACAGCGTCATGCCCGCGCCCTCGACGATGCCATGGGTACGGCTGGTCTGGCCGTCGTCGACCTGGACAGCCGCGGGCGGGTGCGGCGGTTTAGCAAGGGGGCAGAAGCGATTTTCGGTTACCAGGCCGTTGAGATTCTCGGCCGGCCCCTCGCCACGATTCTCCCCGAGGCATTCCTCCATGAGCGCCGCCGCGACCGCCTGCCGGTCCTGGCCGCCTCCCCTTCCCGGCCTGCTCCTGCCGGTATCGTGCTCGGCACACACAAGAACGGCGGTCAACTCTTGCTCGAGGTTCAGGTCGCCTGGCATGGGCGCTGCTGCACGCTGTTGCTGCGCGACGCGGCCGAGACGCTACGTACTCGGGACCAGCTGCGCCTGTCCGCCAAGGTGTTCGAGAACAGTCTCGAAGGCATCGTGATCACCACCGCCCAGGGGCAGATCCTCAGCGTCAACCAGACCTTCACGGAGCTCACCGGCTGGCGACTCGAGGAGGTCGTCGGCCGGCCCGTCTGGGAACTGGGTAAGCGCCCCCACGAACCCGCGTTCTACGAGCGGCTGCTCGCCGCCCTGCGCGAGAGCGGCCGGTGGGAAGGCGAGCTCTGGGATCGGCGGCGCAACGGCGAAGTGCTCGCCTTGCGCGTCAAGATCCGCACACTTAGCGACGAGCGCGGCGAGATCGCCAATTACATCGCGAGCTTCACCGACATCACGGCCGTCAAGTTCTCCGAGGAGAGGCTCAAGCACCTCACCCATCACGACCCGCTCACCGGGCTGCTCAACCGCCTCGCCTTCCAGGAACGCCTACAGCTCGCCATGCACGAGGCGCGTAACAATGGACGGATGCTAGCCGTGCTGTTCCTCGACCTCGACCGCTTCAAGCTCATCAACGACTCGCTCGAACACACCGTGGGCGATCTGCTGCTGAAATCGGTCGGCGAGCGCCTCGCGCACATCATGCGCAGCGACGACGTCGTGGCGCGCCTGGGCGGTGACGAGTTTGCGGTCATCTCGGTGGGGCTGCTGTCCGATCAGGACGCCGTGGTGGTGGCGCGCAAGATACTCAACGTGCTGTCCGAGCCGTTCCGTGTGGCAGGGCACGAGCTGCGCATCTGCGCAAGCGTGGGTGTAAGCCTCTATCCCGGCGACGGTGCGGACGTCCAGACGCTCATGAAGAACGCGGACATCGCGCTTTTTCGTGCCAAGGAAACGGGGCGCAACACCTACCGGCTTTATAACGCCGCCATGAACGCCGCGACCTTCGAGCAGCTTGTGCTGGAGAACAGTCTGCGCAAGGCCATCGAGCGCGAGGAGTTCGAGGTGCACTACCAACCCAAGCTCGACTTCCGCACCGGTGCCGTCGTCGGGGTAGAGGCGCTAGTGCGCTGGAACCATCCCGAGCTCGGCATGGTGCCGCCGGCGCAGTTTATCCCGCTCGCCGAGGAGATTGGGCTCATCGTCCCCATCGGGGAATGGGTCCTGCGCCGTGCCTGTCGCCAACATCACGCCTGGTTGCAAGAGGGACTGCCGCCGCTGTCTGTAGCGGTCAACCTATCTCCGCGTCAGTTTCAGCAGCAGGATCTCGCCGAGCGCATCGAACGCATCCTAAAGGAGACCGGCATGGACCCGCGCTACCTCGAGCTGGAACTGACTGAAAGCGGTGTGATGAAAGATGCCGAAAGCTCGGGCGAGACACTGCGCAGGCTGCGCGCCATGGGTGTCACCGTCACCATTGACGATTTCGGCACCGGCCACTCCTCGCTCGGCTACCTCAAGCGATTCCCCATCGAAACGATCAAAATAGACCGCTCGTTCATCGCCGAGGCCATCGACGACCCGGATAGCGCCGCGATCGTGCAGGCGATCATCGCCATGGCACGCAGCATGAACCTGAAGACGATCGCCGAGGGCGTGGAAACCATCGAGCAGCTCGAGCACCTGCAACGACTCGGCTGCGACGAGATGCAAGGCTATTTTTTCAGCCCGCCGCTGCCGGCGGCGCGCGTGACGGAACTGCTGCGGCAGTGGCAGTCCCAGGCGGGCGCTCTGGCCTGCGACCTTCCGGAGGCGGTCGCACGACTCCGCCAGGGCTGATTACCCGCTCGGCGCGCGCAGTCAGCGGATGGATGACGAACCGACGATGATCTCCTCCGCCAGACCGCAGGACGAACCACGTCAGACGCTTGCCACCGCCCCGGCCCCAGGAAGAGCTATTCTTCGCCGTCTCACTCTACCGGCTAGGCAGAAACTTTGGCATGCGAGAATACGCGCCCCCTGAGGCCATTTTGCAGGAGCAGCTTGCGCGCCTGAGGGAACGTTTCCGCGCGGACACCGCCTGCGCGCACGGTCTGAGCGAAGCGCAGGTCTTGGCCCTCGCCGCGCGGCCGGGGGTTGCAGCACTGCTTGAGCGCGTGTGCAAGACGGGTTCCGCGCGTCCTCGCCGACCTTGCCGCCGAGCGAGCCTACGCCGATCTCGCCCGCGGGGATACGCCCTTGCGCCAGTTGCTCGCCGCGCCGCTGCACGTGAAGGACGGCGAGGTGACAGGGGTTTTGTTCGCGGCCAAGCGACGCGACGGTTCCTCTTTCGGGGAGGCGGACATGCAAGTCTTCGTGCTCGCCGCCGCGGACATCGCCCAGACCGAGGCGCGGCTCGCCCTCGTACGCGCAGTCGCCAGAGGCCAAGCGGAGCGCGAGCAGCTCGCACAGATGCTCGGGCTCTCCCACCAGAGGCTTGAGCAGAATTATCAGGCTACCGTGCAGTTGTTCACCCACCTCATCGAGGTGCGGCAGGGGTCCGCGTCGGGGGCACGCCGCGCGCGTAGCCGGCACGGCCGAGCGTCTGGCGCAGGCGCTCGGGCTTGGCGTCGCCGAGCGCAAAAACCTGCGCTACGCCGCGCTGCTGCACGACGTTGGCAAACTGACCTGGCCGGACGCCCTGTTCGGCAAGCCCTTCAACCTGCTCGCAGGCGAGGAACGGGCGATCGCGACCGCACAGCCGCTCGTGACTGAGGCCCTGCTCGCGGGGCTCGAACCGCTCGGCGAGGCGCTACGGCTGATCCGTTTGCATCACGAACGCGCTACGACGGGCTGGGCTATCCGAAGCGGCTCGCCGCCGAACATATACCGCTGGAGGCGCGTATCCTCGCCGTCGCCGAAGACTACGACAAGCTGCAACGTGGCCGGCTGCTGCCCAAACGTCTCGGTGCCGAACAGGCGCGCGATTTCATTCGCACCGAAAGCGGCAAGCGTTGCGACCCCCTGGTCGTCAAGGCCTTTCTCGACACCTGACAGTCGCACGAGGTGATCCATACCGAAGAGCGGCGGCTGCCGTGGTCCGCGTTGCGAAGCGGGATGACACTTAGCCGTCCCTTGCAAACGAAGAGCGGATCGATCCTGCTGCCTGCCGGGACCGTTTTGGGCCCAGCGCATCTCGCACGGCTGCGCCCGATCGTGGCAGCAAGTGGCGGGCTGTACGAGGCCCATGTCTACGACCACCCCATCGTTTGAGGCCCGCGCGCCACACAGACCTCGCCAGGGGAAAGGAGAGCGCCTCGATCCGGTCCTTCTCTCAAGCGAACAGGTCAACGAGACCTTCCTGCAGGCGGATGGCTGTCTGCAGGCTGCCGGCAGATCGAGCCCCCTTACCCTCGCCGACGATGTCGAAGAGGCCGAGGAACGCTTTCGGCTCGCCACCGCCACGACTGCCTGCTGCACCGCCCCAGTCATGACGGACATCGGCACCGAGGAGTTGAAGACCGGCGTCCCCGAACATTTCGCGAAGCCGCGGCAAGGCATGCTCGAGCGATTCACGCACGGTCTGATGGGCAGAAGCGAAATGGACCTGAACCTTGTCTTTTCCATCGTAGACGATACGCACCTCAAGCGGGCCAAGGTCGGGCGGGTTCAGGCTCAACTGCGCTGCCGATACCCGATTGCCGACCAGCCACAACACACGCTCGCCCAGGGCCTCGTTCCAGCCGAGACTGCTGGGCAAAAGCGCAATGGTGCTCATGGCGGCATGACTCGATGAGATCGCCGGGGCCACGTCCGGACTGTCCGCGGGGATGGCGCCGACCCCACTGGACAACGCATCGGGGATATCGGTCGCAATGGCGACCGATGGCAGGGCCGCCAAGGACGGTGCGTGACGAGTTGCAAGCGGCGAATCGTCAGTGGAACGCAGTGATACGCGTTGCCCCTCGAGCGAAAGCCGCGCTTCGCAAGCGGCCAGTCGCCCGTCGAGGACAGACTCGATTGCCTGGATCGTAGCGGCAAGACCATTTTCCTGCGACAGGTCCTCAACAATTGGCGATCCGCTGCTGGCGGTCGACCGCCCGCTAACCGCCGCTTGTAAGGCCGCAGGCGGCAGGAGCTTGCCGGGCGCGGAAAACGTTTGCCTCGCGAATTCCGTGGCAGCCAGGTCTGTGTACCCCTGCGCGCGCTCGGCAAAAGCGATGGATAGCGCTGCCGTGCCTGCCACCGCCGCGGCTGGCGCGGTGTGCGCCGGCACCAAAAGTTGCTGCAGGGCGCGGACAAAAAGGTCGCTCACGGGCCCTGGCGTCTGCGGCCCGAACGCGGTTGTTGCGAGCTGTCCGTCGACCTCACCCCCGCCAGTGTCGCCTTCTGGATGGTCACTGCAGCCTGGCGGCGGGGCGAACGGAATCAATGCCGGTACGTCCAAGTCAGTCACCTTGATGGTTTCACCCATTTTTAGCAATCCGCGTGCCAACACCCCGTGTCGACTCAATGTGCCCGGACACGCGGCATCTGCGAGGCGTTTTCCGGCTGCTTGCCGCTCACCAGCTCGATCAGTCGCACCGCGATCCGCGCAAGTGGTACGACCTCCATGGCTGCCCCCAGTCGTACGGCCGCACCCGGCATGCCCCAGACCACGCTCGATTTCTCGTCCTGCGCGAGCGTGTAGGCCCCGGCCGCGCGCATCGCCTTGAGCCCCCGCGCGCCGTCCTCGCCCATGCCGGTGAGGAGCACGCCGATGGCATTGAGCCCGACGTTCTCGGCCAAGGAATGGAACATCACGTCCACAGAGGGACGGTGGCGGTTCACTGGCGGCGCCTCGGAGAGTCGGCAGAGGTAGCGGGCGCCGCTGCGTTCGACGAGCAAATGACGATTGCCGGGCGCGATGTAGACGTGCCCGGGCAGGATTTGCTGGCCGTCGGCCGCCTCGCAGACGCGAAGCGGCGAGAGCGCGTTCAGGCGCTGCGCGAACGGCCCGCTGAAGGCGGCGGGGATGTGTTGCGAGATCACGATGCCGGGCGCGTCCGCCGGCAACTCGATAAGGATATCCTTGATCGCCTCGGTGCCGCCGGTGGAGGCGCCGATTGCGATCACGCACTCGGTCGTCCGCAACATGGAGAGCGGCGAGCGGCGAGCGGCGAGCGGAGATACGCGACCCTCAACCTTCGCTTCGCCGGCGATGTTCGCAAGGCGTGAGTGCACGCGGGCGTGTGCGGCGGCCTTGACCTTCTCGATGATCTCGGTGGCGTAGTCGGCCAGGGTATGCGCAAGGTCTATCTTGGGCTTGGCGACGAAGTCCACCGCCCCGAGCTCGAGGGCGCGCAGCGTAACCTCCGCGCCCCTTTCGGTCAATGAGGACACCATGACGACCGGCATCGGGTGCAGGCGCATCAGGTTGGCGAGGAAGGTGAGCCCGTCCATGCGCGGCATCTCCACGTCCAGGGTGAGCACGTCGGGACGCAGCTGCTTGATCTTTTCGCGCGCGATCAAGGGGTCGGCAGCCGTGCCCACCACCTCGATGGCGTCGTCGGCGGCGAGCAGCTCGGCGAGTAGCTGCCGCACCAGCGCGGAGTCGTCGATAATGAGGACGCGGATTTTTCGCTTCCTGAGCGAAGCGTGGCGTGTGATGTCGGTCATGATGTCCTCTCTTGCGAGCTATCCGCCCTAGACGCAGCGCCAGCAAGAATCTCGTCTTGGCGACCTCGCTTGTAGGGCATGACGGAAAGATCATCGAAAGTGGATTTCGCCTCCACACTAAAAAAGCTCTACCTCTCCTGCCGGCAATCTCTGCTCAAGCCCCTGGCGGTACGACTGCTCGCGTTTAAGGAGGGTATCGTTGTGCAGGCTGCGAAGTTTAAGGACGCGTACCCGGCCGTGGGAGGGGTAGAAATAGACCTTGCGCGGGTAAATGTCGCCCAAGTCGCAGGCGAGCAGTTTCAGGCCCTCGGTCTGCACGTAGCGCAGCGCGAATTCGATGTTCCGGCTTCCGATATCAGCCATGTTGGCGAGGATGCGCCCGCCGCCGAAGAGCTTTACCTCCAGACGCTCTCGCACGCCGCCGTGCTTCAAGATTTCGTTGATCAACCGCTCCATGGCAAAGCTGCCGTAGCGGGCCGAGTCGTCCACCGCCTGCGTGCCCGCGCGGCCCCCCGCGGTACCTTGCATGGGCAACAGGAAATGATTCATGCCGCCCACGCCCGCGAGCGGATCGCGGATGCAGGCCGCCACGCACGAGCCCAGCACAGTCACCAACAGCTCGTCCTGCCGGGTAACGTAGTACTCGCCTGGCAGGAGCTTGGCGGCGGCGATGCGGTGCACTGGGTCCCAATAACGGTTGATGTGCTCGAAGCCGGGCAATGTGGGCAAAAGTGCGGGGTGTGAAGGGCGATGTGCCGAGCCGCGGTCTTCGCGCCTCGCGCGCCGAAGCGATTGTGGCTTGTCGTCTCTCATGTGGTGCCGTCCCGCGCGCGCTGGGCGCACGCTTAACACTTCTTGCGGTAGATCGTCTGCCCGACCGACACGAAACGGTCGCAAACCTTGAATAGCGACTCGGAATGCCCGATGAACAGGTAGCCGTCCGGCGCGAGCACGTCGGCAAAGCCGTTGAAAATCTTCCGCTGCGCCTCCTTGTCGAAGTAAATGACCACGTTACGGCAGAAGACCACATCGAACGGTCCCTTCATCGGCCAGGGCCCGAGCAGGTTATGGCGGCGGAAGACCACGAGTTGCCTGAGCGCTTCCTTGACCCGCACGCGGCCCTCCATGCCGCCCCGCCCGCGCAGGAACCAGCGGCGGCGCCACTCGAGCGGCACGTTCTCGACATCCTGCTCGGCATAGATGCCGGCCGACGCGCTCTCGAGCACCTCGCTGTCTATGTCGGTCGCGAGAATTTTGACGTCCCAACCGCAGCCCGGAGGAAAAACATCACAGACGGTCATGGCCAGCGAGTACGGCTCGGCACCGCGCGAGCAGCCGGCAGACCACAGGCGCAGCCGCCGCGTGCCGGCACGCGCTTGCCTGAGCGCGGGCAGCAGCACGCTACGCAGGTAATCGAAGTGATGGCCTTCTCGGAAGAAGGCCGTCAAGTTGGTGGTGACGGCGTTGATCAGCTGGATCAATTCCTCGCCCGTTTCGTCGCAGCGCAGCCGCTCACAGTATTCGGCAAAGCTCTTGAGGCCGAGCGCACGCAGGCGCCGCGCTAGCCGTCCGTAGAGGAGTTCGCGCTTCGTGTCCGGCAGGCGAATGCCGCTTGCGGCCGTGACCCGGTCGCGCAAGTATCGGAAGTCTTCGTCGGTGAACGGAAACTCGCGGCCGAGATCGCGCCTCCCCGGCGGATCGGGCGGGGCGAGTACTGTGGTGGCTGTGGACTGCGCGGGGTTCCTTCGTGCCTCGCCAATCATGATCATTCAGCTCAGTTGAAGCGCCTCGCGAAGCCCGAGCCGCGATGCGCAATCACGCAAGGCCGGCGAGGCGCTGCGCCAGCGCACAGTAATGCCGCGCGCGCCCGCCTCGCGCAGAAAAGCGACAAGGAGCTGCACGCCTGCCGTATCCACGGCCTCCACGGCCGAGCCGTCAAGCGTGAGCACGCTGCCGCCAGTGGCCGCGAACAACTGTTTCAACTCTCCGTGGACGCGCCGGATCTGCGCGATCGTCAGCGAGTCGCCGAGGCGAATGGAGTCGTAAGCCCACTGTCGAGCGTCGCAAGACCCTCCAGGGTCGCGGGCCTGCCCCAAACCTACTGCCAACGGCTCGCGACTTGCGACACGCGATTCGGGGCAATCTTTCATCCACGCCAGTGGGTCGAAACCGATGCGGCTTTTTCTCTTGGCCATTACAGGGTTCTCCGCTGCATGAGGTCCAAGGCGAGCGCGCGATAGTCCTGCGCCCCCCGGCTTCGGGGGCGGTATTCAAAAATCGTCTGGCCGAAGCCGGGGCACTCGGCGAGCGCCGACGATTCGTGTATCGCCGTGGCCAGCACCGCGCCGGGAAAATACTCAAGCAGCTTGTCGCGCACCTCGCGCGCCAGCCGCCGGCGCTCGTGGAATCGCGTGAGGGCGATCCACAGGCGGGTTTGACGCCCGAGCGCTTCATCTATGTGCCTCAGCACCTGGACAAAGTGCGACACGCCGTGCAGGCCGAGCCAGTCGCCGCTGACCGGTGTCAGCACCTCCTCCACCGCCATCAAAACATTCATCGCGAGCAGTCCACTAGACGGCGGCGCGTCCACCAGCACGTAGTCGAAGCCCGAAGCAGCCCCCTCGGCGAGCGCCTTGCGCAAGCGCCAGCCGCGCTCCGCGCCACCCTCGGTCAGGTACTCGAGCTCGGCAAGCCGTCCGCCCGCGGGCACGATCGCAAGCTTGGGGCGCACCTCGACGATCGACTGCGCGAGCGGAACGCCGTCGAGCAGCACGCCATCGAGCCCGCCGTGGCCGTTGACGTACTGCCCGAGCCCTGCCGAGAGCTGTCCCTGAGGATCCATGTCGAGCGCGAGCACCCGCACGCCGGCGAGCGCCAGCGCATGGGCCAGGTTCAAAGCGGTCGTGGTCTTGCCCACCCCGCCCTTTTGGTTGATGACCGCGATCGTGCGCATGACATTCCCTGGGGAGTCCAAAGTGTGTGCGGGATCTTTTCTTTTAGGCTGACGACCCCGGACGGCAGACTTTACTTTCGAGAACTCCTCCCACTCCCCCTCGCCATTCCCCGCGTGCTTCTTCACCGCCTGGGCGGCAACGGCCGCCAGCGGGGCCTTCGGCGATGCGCCGGTCGCCGGTTTTGGCGGCACGCGCACAGTAACCGGCAGGCTCAGAGGTTCAGCCACGCCGTTGCCCTTGCTGTGCGTGCTGTGCCCCGCAGCCACCACGGGGGTTGCTGCAGATCGAGCGCCATCTAGCTTAAAGAATGACACCAGTTCGTTCATGGTATGCGCCTGCTCCTCCATGGCCTTGGAGGCGGCGGCGGCTTGCTCCACGAGGGCCGCGTTCTGCTGGGTCATCTCGTCCATCTGCATCACCGCCTTGTTGACCTGATCGATACCGCTCGCCTGTTCCTGGCTAGCGGCGGCGATCTCGGCGACGATGTCGGTCACCTTCTTGACCGACTCGACGATCTCGGCGAGCGCCTTGCCCGAAGCGTTAACGAGTTCTGAACCGGCGTTGACCTTCTCTACGCTGTCCTTGATGAGCTCCTTGATTTGTTTGGCGGCGGCAGCAGAGCGCGAGGCAAGGTTACGGACCTCGGTGGCCACCACCGCAAAGCCGCGGCCCTGCTCGCCGGCGCGCGCGGCCTCTACAGCCGCGTTGAGCGCCAGCAGATTGGTCTGAAAGGCGATCTCGTCAATTACCCCGATAATATCGGCGATTTTCTTGGCCGCCGCGTTAATTTGCTCCATGGCGCTGACCGCCTTGGTGACCACCTCGCCGCCAGTGCTCGCCTTTTCGCGCGCGCTTGTGACGAGCTGTTTGGCCTGATGGGCGTTGTCGGCGTTCTGCTTGACCGTGGAGGTCATCTCCTCCATGGAGGAGGCGGTTTCTTCCAGTGCCGAGGCCTGCTCCTGGGTGCGCTGCGCGAGATCGGCATTGCCGCGGGCGATCTCTTGCGAGGCGGTTCTGACCTGGTCCGCGGACATCTTGATCTGGCTGACGACCTCGGTGAGACGCTCGACTGTCGTATTGATGTCACTTTGCAGCTCCTCGAAGACACCCTTGTAGCGCTTGGCGAGCTTGACGTTGAGATCGCCCTGCGCGATCGCGCGCATCACCTTGGCGAGATCTACGATGCTCTCGTAGAAACTCGAGAGCAGATGATTGAGATACCCCGCAAGCTTCTGCATGAAGCTTTTTTTATCCTTGACCGACAGGCGCCGCGTGAGATCACCCTCTAGGGCTGCCTGCAGCAAGTCCTGCACCTCCTCCTGAATCTTGAGTTCCTCGGTGATATCTACCCACTCCACGCAAAACCCCTGGCACTCGCCCTGCTCGTTGACGACCGGGTTGATCGCGAGCTCGAAGGACAAGCCCGCAATCTTGATGGTTTTCCGGTGCGTCCCGGTGAGGTTCTTCAGCAACGCGCGCTGGTGCGCGGGATCCTTGTGGAAGGCGTCTATGTGCATGCCGACAAGCTTGTCCGGGTCGAAACCGGGATAAACTTGCCGAAACTCATCGGCTGCGGCGCGGAACAACTCGCGAGTTGCCCTGTTCAGGTAGATAATCCGGCCATCGCGGTCGGCGATCATGACGCAGGTGCTCGCGTTGTCGAGCGCGATCTTAATGCGGTTCGCCTCGCTGGCCAGTTGCCGCGTATTGTTGAGCTCGAACGCCAGACGCGTCTGCATCGTCTGCAGGCCCTGCAGCACCTTGCCGATTTCGTCGTCGCGCTCGGTATCGAGGGGATTCCTGAAGTTGCCCTGGGCGATCTGGTCGAACGCACGAACCGCGGTGGCGAGTGGCCTTGCTAGAGAGAGCACCAGCACGTAACCGACACCGAAGGCGAGCGCAATGCCCGCGCCCACAACGGCGAGGAAGCCGATACGCGTGTTCCTGTAGCGTTCTTCGCTAGCGCGGTATTCCTGGTTGGCTACGTCCAACTGGAGCTGGATGAGCCTGGCGGCGCCTTCCTTGACGGGTTCGTAGGCCTGCGAAAGCACCTCCCGCACGATACGCCGCGCCTCCTCGAGTCGTCCACTGCGAAGGGCAAGGGCAGCGGCCTCGAGACCATTCTTGACGAAGTAAGTACGTTTCTCAGTCCAATCCTCAGCGAGGCGTTTCTCCTCTTCCGTCAGGTAGCCCTGCAGGTAAGCGTTCCAGCGCTCGGTGATCTCGTCCCGGTTCTTTTCCATGCGCGCGATATTGGCACGAATCACATCCGCCGTGCCGCGCTCTGCCGCCTCGGTGATGAGCATGCGATTCTCCATCACGCGCTCAAGGATGCCCGAGATCTGGCCGACTGGCACGAGCCGGTCGTCATAGACAGTCTTAAGCCCGTCGCGGGCGCTGCCCATCCCTGAGAGGCCAACAACAGCGACAGCGACGAGCAAGAGCGACAGGAACCCCACCAAGGCCATGAGCTTGGTCGCAACGCGGGTATTGTGGAAAAAACGCTTGACCAGTCCCCAGGGAGTGACCTTCCTGAGGTTTGCCTTTCCCTCGTTGATCTTGCGGTAGAGCTCTGAGGCCTGTGTAACCTGCTCGCGCGTAGGCCGGTAGCGCACCGACATGTACCCCACCGTGCGGTCGCCCTCGCGGATCGGCGTGACGTTGGCTTCTACCCAGTAATAGTCGCCGTTCTTGGTGCGATTCTTGATGATGCCGCTCCAGAGTTTGCCGGCCTTGAGCGTGTCCCAGAGATCCTGGAACGCCGCTGGCGGCATGTCGGGGTGGCGGACGATGTTGTGGTTCTTGCCGAGGAGTTCCTCGCGGCTGAATCCGCTCACGCGTACGAAGTCGTCGTTCGCCTCAGTGATGATGCCTTTGAGGTCGGTCTTTGAGACAAGCATCGCCCCTTCCGGGACGGGGATCTCGTTGGTCGTAACGGGCAGATTCATCTTCATGGCAATCTCTCCTTCAGTCTTGCTGGCCGGACATCTCGCGTGCGGCATCAAGCGAGCCGATCTCCTCGGCTGTCAACAACTGGTCTATGTCGAGCAACACGAGCATGCGCTCCTCGAGCGTGGCCATACCGGATATGAACTCCGAGCGGATTACCGCGCCGAGATCGGGTGACGGCCTGATCGTCTCTGCGGGGATATCGAGCACATCGGAAACGCCGTCCACGACAATGCCGAGCACGCGTTTTCCCCGCTGGGTCGCGAGCGTCAGCACGACAATTACCGTAGAGGCCGTGTATTCGGTACGAGGCAACCCGAAGCGCAGCCTGAGGTCGATGATAGGAACCACAGTGCCCCGCAGATTGAGTAGCCCCTGCACGTAGGCAGGGGTATGGGGCAGACGCGTCACCGGGGCCCAGCCACGGATCTCCTGAACCTTGAGGATATCCACTCCATATTCCTCCCCTGCCAGGCTGAAGATCAGGTATTGACCCGAACGCGCCTTCGCTCTGGCGGCTTCGGGCTGTGTTTTCGGCATCGTGTCCATGGTTCGCGTCCTTTTCAAAGTCAGCGGATTGCGACAGCCGGCCACGGCTGGGCCTTTTCTGCCCAAGGATGCCCGGCCGTTGAATACCGATCCCCGACCGCAGACAAGGCCAGCCGGATCAGTTCGGGCACGTCCAGAATGAGCGCCACGGTTCCGTCGCCGAGAATGGTGGCCCCGGCCACCCCCCTGACCCGTCTGAAATTCGCTTCCAGGCTTTTGATCACAACCTGTTGCTGGCCGAGCAGCTCGTCCACGAAAAGACCGGCTTTTCGCCCCTCGCCCTCGACGATCACCAGCAATCCTTCTTCGAGATCACGCGTTTTCGGATGCGCATCGAGCACTTCGTAAAGCCGCAATATCGGTAAGTACTCGTCACGCAGGCGCACGACCTCGGCCTTCCCTGCCACGGTGTTCACCTGGTTGCCGCGTATGCGCACCGTCTCCACGATGGAGACAAGCGGGATGATGTAGACCTCGCCGCCCACACTCACCGTCTGGCCGTCGACGATAGCGAGCGTCAACGGCAAGCGGATGACGACGGTGGTGCCCCGACCCTTCTGCGAGCGGATGTCCACGCTTCCACCAAGCGCCTTGATGTTGCGTCGCACCACGTCCATGCCGACCCCGCGGCCGGAGATGTCGCTCACCTGTTCCGCAGTGGAGAAACCCGGCAGGAAGACGAACCCGTAGATCCTCTCATCGGTGAGATTGGTCTCATCCTTGACGAGGCCACGCTGTCGCGCCTTGACGAGGATTCTCTCCTTGTCGAGTCCGGCACCGTCGTCGCTGATCTCGATCACGATGTTGCCACTTTGATGGTAGGCGTTGAGATGCAGCGTGCCCGACTCGGGCTTGCCGGCGGCGCGGCGTACCCCGGGGCTTTCGATGCCGTGATCGAGCGCGTTGCGCACCAGGTGCACGAGCGGATCGCCGATTCTCTCCATCACGGTCTTGTCCAGCTCGGTGTGCTCGCCGCTCATCTTGAGCTCGACCCTTTTGCCGAGCTTGGCCGAGAGGTCGTACACCAGACGCGGAAAACGGTTAAAGACGAAGCTGATCGGCAGCATGCGGATACGCATGACCGATTCCTGCAGCTCGCGCGTGTTGCGCTCGAGCTGGGCGAGCCCCGCCATCAGCTTGGGCAGGTCCCTGGCGTCGAAGCGGTCGGCGAGCTGTGAGAGCATGGACTGGGTGATGACGAGCTCCCCGACCAGGTTGACGAGCGCATCGATCTTGTCTATCGCCACGCGGATGGAGGCGGTCTCGCCGCCTGCGCCGCCCGGTGCGAGGCGTGTGGCCGTCGTGGCGGGCGGCAGGGGGTTGGGGCCAACCGATGGCTTTGGCTCGGCGATCGCAAGCGGCGAGGGATCTGGGGTTCGAGGCCCGGCCTGCTCGGGCAGCGCCTTTTGCCTCCTTTGCCCTGTCACCGCCACATCCCTGCCCCCCTGCTCCCCGGGCAGCGGGCCGGCAATGCCTGATACCGGGGCGATCTCGAGCTCGCACTCTCCCTCCACCCAGGCGAAGGCCTCCGCGATCCGTTTGCGCGAGGCGTCCGTGCGCAGCTCGAGCGTCCAGGCGAGATAACACGCCTCGGGATCCATGGCATCAAACGCGGGAAGCGCGCGAAGATCTGGCGTCACCGCGAGTGCGCCGAGCGATTCCAGCTCGCGAAAGATGCGCGCCGGTTCGTTGCCGCTCTGAAGCATCTTCGCATGCGGACGAAAGACGATGTGCCACAGCGGTTCTGCCGCCGGCCGCGGAAGATGGAGCGAAGTAGGTCCGGGGGGCGGCGGTTTTGAACCCGCCCGCTGTGAGGCGCCTTTCAGCCCCGGGGCCCCGCCCCGGCCGTGCAGTTGGTCGAGCAAGGCCTCGAATTCTTCTTCGGTGATTTCTCCGCACTCCTGGGTCGAAGGCGGTGGGCCGGCAGCACGAAGAGAAGTGTCTGCTTTCATTCCGCTGCTTGCCATTCGCGACCCGGCATCCATCCCCGGCGCCCCCTTTTCGCCGTGTAACTGGTCGAGCAGGGCGTTGAACTCCTCTTCGGTGATTTCCTCGAAGCCCGTGGCCTCGTGTCGCCTGTCATGGGCCGGTGAGGCGCGGCCTTCGGCGGTGCCGTCTGCCTTCCCACCACGGCCCGCCTCCCGCACGCCTGACGCGCCACTTGCCACGCGAGACTCAAGCCTCGTCTTGAGTTCGCTAAGGCGCGTGGCGTCGTATGCGCCGCCGTCGCGGCGCGCGGCAAGCATCTCGCGCACGCCGTCCACGCACTGCAAGAGAAGCTCCACGTCCGCCGGCTCGAGTGCGCGGCTACCGTCGCGGATCCTTTCGAGCAGTGTTTCCATCGCGTGGGTGAATGCCGCGACGTCCTGGAAGGCGAACGTCGCCGCCCCGCCCTTGATTGAATGCGCCCCGCGAAATATGGTGTTGATCGCCTCGGTATTGTCGCCGCCGGGAACGAGCCCGAGCAGCGCCGCTTCCATGTTGTCGAGGTTCTCCGCGCACTCCTCGAAGAACGCCTGGTGGAACTTCGAGAGATCCAGTGCCATGGCTATTTATCCGATGAGCTTGCCGATGGCGGCCAGCAGCCTGTCAGGATCAAATGGTTTCGATATCCAGCCGGTGGCGCCCGCCGCCTTGCACTGCCGCTTTTTTTCTTCGGGTTCGGTGGTCAGCATCAGGATAGGCGTGAACCGGTACTGTGGCCGCGCGCGCAAGGCGCGCACCAGGGCGATGCCATCCATGTTCGGCATGTTGATGTCGGTCACGACCAAGTTGACCGGGAGTGTTTCGGCCATTTTGAGCGCTTCTTCCCCGTCTTGGGCCTCGATGGCATCGTAGCCCGCAAACCGCAATGTCTCGGCCACCATCCGCCGCATCAAGACGGAATCATCCACGACCAAAATGCTTGTCATAAGCCCCGTTTTTTGCCCCAGTCCGTCATGGACACCCTGTTGTTATCGGTCACGCACAGCGGATCTTGAACGCCCCACGCGCGCGAGACGTCTTCGGCCCTCGCGGGACGCTATGATTTCTCCTCGCCGTTTCCGCTGTGGCGCGGGCGGTCATCGGTCTCGCGCTGCTCACGCCGTGCCTCGGCCTCGCGCTCGGCACGGGTGTAGCGCTGCGCGACCTTCTCGAGCGTGCGGCGGCGCTGATTTGCGGCCATCCACACCGCACGGGCCTGCGCGCAGGCGCGCTCTAGCTCAGCCACGCGCCGCTGCTGAAAGGCGACGGCGTCGGCGAGGCGGTCGAGAAACTGCTGATAGTGCCTTAGCCGCGCGGCATCCACGCCGCGCGCGGACTCGCGGCGCAGCGTGTTTTCGTACTGCGCTCGATGGTGCTCGAGCTCCTCCAACCTGGCCTGTTGCACGCGCCACAGATCCATCGCCTGGCTCAAGCGCCGGGCAAAGTCCTGTTCGCGCGCTTCCGAGACCCGGACGACGGGCTTCAGACGTCGAGATTTGGTCATGATGCGAGTCTTATCGCGTGTCACCGCAGGCGCGGCGATCGATTGAACCGCGCTTCGTCCCAGAACGGCACAATGCCTTCCTCTCGCCCCTCTCGGCCTTCGATCTCATGACATCAAACCGCGCAGTTGTTCGAGGCTATCCGCAAGCGGCACCTTTTCGTGCATGTCCTGGCGCAGAAACTCGAGCAGCCGCGGGTGATACTCGATGGCCTCGTCCACGCGTGGGTCGGAGCCGCGCTGATAGGCGCCCACACTGATCAGGTCGCGGTGCTGCTCGTAGGTCGAATAGAGTCGACGGAAACGCCGTGCTTGTTCGAGATGCGTGGCCTCGACGATGTCCGTCATGACACGGCTCACCGACGCCTCGATGTCGATCGCCGGGTAGTGCCCGGCCTCGGCGAGGCGGCGCGAGAGCACGATGTGCCCGTCGAGGGTGGCGCGCACGGCGTCTGCGATCGGGTCGTTCGTGTCGTCGCCTTCGGCGAGCACGGTGTAAAAGGCGGTGATCGAACCGCTTGCGCCCACACCGTTGCCAGCGCGCTCCACGAGCTGCGGGATGCGGGCGAACACCGAAGGGGGATAGCCTTTGGTGGCGGGCGGCTCGCCGATGGCGAGCCCGATCTCACGCTGCGCTTGGGCGAAGCGGGTGAGCGAATCCATAAGTAGCAGCACATGCCTGCCCCGGTCGCGGAAATACTCGGCGATGGCGTGCGCGAGCATGGCGCCATGCAGGCGCCTTAAGGGCGGGTCGTCGGAAGGTGCAGCGACGACGACCGCGCGCCGCATGCCGGCCGGACCCAGGATGTTATCGATGAATTCCTTCACCTCGCGCCCACGTTCGCCGATCATGGCGACGACCACGATATCGGCGGTGGTGAAGCGCGTCATCATGCCAAGTAACACGCTCTTGCCGACACCGCTGCCGGCAAACAGGCCGAGGCGCTGCCCGCGCCCGACGGTGGCGAGCGCGTTGATCGTCCGCACGCCTACATCGAGTGGCTCGCGGATGGGCCGGCGCGCCATGGGATTGAGGGGGCGACCAGTAATGGGCACGTGGGCATCGGCAGCGAGCGATTTCTTGCCGTCGAGGGGCCGGCCTGCGCCGTCGAGCACGCGTCCCAGCAGTCCCTCGCCCACCGGCGCGGTGCAGAGCTGTTGCGTGGGAATGACGCGCGCGTTCGGCATCAGGCCGCGGATCTCGCCGGTCGGCATGAGATAGAGCTTCTCACCCGCGAAACCGACCACCTCGGCCTCGATCACGGCACCGCCTTCGCCGCGCACCAGACAGCGGCCGCCGACGGCCGCAGAGCAGCCGACCGCCTCGAGGGTAAGCCCGACCATGCGCGTAAGCTTGCCCTCGACCACGAGCGGCAGGCGCTGCTGAATGCGTGCGCGACATTCGGCGAGGCGCTTTCGCCACCGTTGCTTGCGGGTTGCGGTGTATTCAGTCGTCTCCACGTTCACCCCCGAGCAACCTGGCCGCCACGGCGGCGAGCCGCGTCTCCAGGCTCGCATCGATCTGCGAGGTCTCGCTCGTCACGCGGCAGCCGCCGCGGCTCAGGGTGGCATCCTCGACGAGGCGAAAACCGTGCTCCGCCTCCCTGCCTTCGAGGTGCAGCGCGCTTTTCACGAGCCCCGCGTCCTCGGGATGCAGATGCACGCGCACCTGCCGTGCAGCAGCGGGAAGCGCCGCGAGCGCCTCGCGTACACAGGCCACAATCTCGCCGGGATCCGTTTTGAGTTCGCGCCGGATCAGTTGGCGAGCGACCGCCATGACCAGTGCGAGCAGTTCCTGCTCGAGGTCGTCGTCGAGCGTTTTGAGCGGCTCGGCGAGTGCGCGCAGCACAGCTTCGAGCGGCTCGCGCACGGCAGCAAGCGCCTCTGCACGACCCTGGGCGAATCCTTCGCGGCGGGCCTGCTCCTGAAGCAGCTCGATCTGCCGGGCCGTGGGCGCGCCGATCACGCGCGCCGCAGGCTCGCCCATCACAGGCGGCTCCCAGGGAGTGTAGTTTGCCTCTTGGGCCGGGATCACGCGCGCAGTGCGCGGGCAGCTCGATTGATCGGCCATCTCTTTGATCCTGCCTCAGCAGCCGTGCGCGGCACGACATGCGCCTCGGTCTGTTGTGGTCATCGTACGGGGCGAGGCCCCCTTCAACACTCGACTCATACGTATTGTTCCCCGCCTTTGCCGAGCGCCAGCGCGCCCGATTCGCTCAGGCGCCGGGCGATGGCCAGGATCTCCTTCTGCGCCGCCTCGACCTCGCTCAGGCGCACCGGGCCCTTGGCGTCGAGATCGTCGCGCAGCATCTCGGCCGCGCGCTTGGACATGTTCTTGAAGATCTTTTCCTTGATGGCGTCGCTTGCACCCTTGAGCGCGACGACGAGTTTCTCGGACTCCACCTCGCGCTGCAGGGTTTGGATGCCCCGGTCGTCGACCTCCACGAGGTCCTCGAAAACGAACATCAGCTCCTCGAGCTTCGAGGCGAGCGTCTCGTCCGACTCACGGATCTTGCCGAGCAGCGCCTGCTCAAGGCTCGTATCCATGAAATTCAGGATGTTGGCCGCTGTTTTCACACCCCCCACGCTCGAGGACTTCACACCGCCGGCCTTGCCGGTGAACTGCTTCTCCATGACCTCGTTGAGTTCGTTCAGCGCCGACGGGGGGATGCCGTCGAGGGTGGCGATGCGCATGAGCACGTCGGTACGAAGCGCCTCGGGCAGGTGTTTCATCACGTCGGCGGACTGCTCGGGGTCGAGATAGGCGAGTACGATGGCGATGATCTGCGGGTGTTCGAGGCGGATCAACTCGGCCACCGCGCGCGGATCCATCCACTTGAGGTTCTCGAGTCCCTTGGTGTTGCCGCCGTGCAGGATGCGATCGATGAGGCCGCTCGCCTTCTCCTCGCCGATGGCCCTCACCAGCACTTTGCGGATGTAGTCCTCGGCGCCCACGCCAAGCGCCGTCTGGTTCTCGACCGTCTCGACGAATTCCTCGAGGACCCGGGTGACCTTCTCGCGCGAGACGTTCGTAAGGTTCGCCATGGCCGCGCCGATCTTCTGCACCTCCTTCGGCTCCATGTGGCGCAGCACTTCAGCGGCCTCCTGCTCCCCGAGCGAGAGCAACAGGATGGCGGCCCGCTCCACACCCTCCCCGAAACGTCCGACCTCAGGCATCGTTTGCCAACCAGTTCTTCACGACGCGCGCCACGCGTTTGGGATCCTGCGCGGCGAGCTGCTTGGCGGTCGCGATCTGCTGCTCGTAGCCGGCGCGGGCGCTCAGCGCAGGTGCGCCAGCGGTGTCCGCCGGCGGCAGCGCCGCGGCTGGCACCTCCCGGGCGCGCGCGGTCAACGCCTGTAGCATCGGGCGCAGCACCCCGAAGACCAGCGCGAACACGACCAGCCAGCCGAGTGTCTGCTTGCCTAGGCTCGCGAGCGAAAGCTGCTCGATCCAGGATGGCTCGGGCGGCGGCTCGGGCTGTGGTTGCGCCGTAAAGGCAATGTTGGTGACCTGCACGGAATCGCCGCGCTCGGCATTGAAACCGACCGCTTCTTTCACTAAGGCAGTAAGTCGGGCGAGCTCCGCCTCATCGAGCGGCTTGCGCTCGATCTCACCGTCTTCGTTGAGCACTTGTTTGTTGTCCACCACCACCGCGGCCGTCACGCGCCGAACCCGTCCGGGGGCCGCGCGTGTGTGGCTGATGGTCCGGTCGAGCTCGTAGTTGCGCGTCGCCCGCCGGCTGGTGTTCACGGGCTCCGCCGCCGTCGCTGGCTCGTCGTTGTTGACTGTCCTCTTGTTGTCGCCGCCAGCCGTTTCCGCTGTCGTCGTCTTGGCCATGGTCTGCGGCGCACTGCCGCCGCCCGGAGGCTGGTTGGTGAGTGCGCCTGGCACACCCATCGCTGTGGCGGCGATGCCGGTCGTACGCTCCTCGGCGACCTGCTCGCTTCGCACTACACTCCCTTCGGGGTGGTACCTTTCCTGGGTCTGCTCGGTGATGGTGAAATCCATATCGAGCGTTACCTGCGCGCGCACGCCACCTGGACCGATGATGGGCGTGAGAATCGCTTCGATGCGCTTGACATAGGATTCCTCCAGCCTGCGCGTATACTCGAACTGGGTCGTGCTGAGCGCGAGCTCGTGCGACTTTTCCGGCGCGTTGAGCAGCCTGCCGGCCTGGTCCACCACGGTGACGCGATCGGCGCTCAGATTCGGAACGCTAGAGGCCACCAGATTCACGATGGCCATGACTTGGCCGGCATCGAGACTGCGGCCCGGGTACAGGTTGACGACCACCGAGGCCGAGGGCGAATGGCGGTTGCGCAGGAAGGCGGACTGCCTGGGCAGTGCCAAGTGCACACGGGCGCTTTCCACGCTCTGGATCGTCTCGATCGAGCGCGCGAGCTCGCCTTCGAGCGCGTGCTGGTAGCGCACGCTCTCCATGAGCTGGCTCGTGCCAAAGCCGTTGCCCTCGCCGAGCAGCTCAAAGCCCGAGGTGCCGCGCGGCAGCCCCTGCGCCGCGAGCTTGAGGCGCGCATCGTGCACGCGCTCATTTGGTACGAAAATCGCGCCGCTACCTGTCTCCAGGCGGTACGGGATGCCGGCCTTCTGCAGCTCATCAACGATGCGCGCCTGGTCCTTCTCGGCAAGGCCTGCGTAGAGCAGGCGGTAACCCGGCGTCTGCGACCACAGCACGACCGCCACGCCGAGCGCGATACTCGCAGCCAACCCCACCAGCACCCCAAGCTGCCGCAACCACGGCAGACGGCCCAGGCCCTGCAGGGGGGCGAAAAGATGCTGCGGATTGAGGAGGTCCTTGGCCATTACATTGCTCTCAGTCGCGAGTCGGTCGGGGTGAATCGTATGTCCCCGCGACGCATGAGTCGCGATTCAAAATTATCAGACCTGCATATTCATGATCTCCTGGTACGCCTGCACCAGTTTGTTGCGCACCTGGACCGTGGCCTGAAAGGCGAGGTTCGCCTTCTGCAGCGACAACATCACATCGGCGAGACGTACCTTCGGGTCGCCGAGCTCGAAGGCCTGCGCCTGCTGCGCGGCCTGCTGCTGTATCGCGTTTACTTGACGCAGCGCATTCCTGACCAGATCGGCGAAGCCGCTGGCAGTGGCCTGCCTTGCGGCGGTAGCCGGCCGTTCTCCTCGCGCGGCGGCGGCCATGGCACGCATCTCGGCCAGCAGTTCGTTGACCTTCATATCGATCATTGCCATCTTCCTCCGCAGGGTGCGCTTTGGCGCACTCTCGTCCGTTCCTGCCCTAAATCTGGATCCCCGCCTCCCGCATGCGCGCGAGCTTGTAGCGTAGCGTGCGCGAGCTGATGCCGAGCCGGGCAGCGGCGGCATGGCGGCGGCCGCCTTCGGCGCGCAAGGCCTCGAGGATCAGTTGCTGCTCGCGTGTCTTGAGATCCTGACCCAGCGTCTCGGCGGCGGCCTCGGTTGTGCGCGCGGCCGCGGCAACGGCTGTAGCGCACTCGAAGCGCAGGTCCGTCTCGGTGATGACTTCGCCCGGTTGCAGGATGAGCGTGCGCTGCACCAGATTGTCGAGCTCGCGCACATTGCCCGGCCAGGTGTGCGCGAGCAGCCGCGCGCGCGCACCCTCGGAGAGCCGCGGGGCCGCGCGGCCGGCTGCACGCGCGTGCCGGGCCAGAAGATGCTCGGCGAGCAACAGGATGTCGTCCGGCCGCTCGCGTAGTGCGGGCAGCCGCAACGGAAACACGTTCAGGCGGTAAAACAGGTCTTCGCGGAAGCGACCCGCCTCGACCTCGGCGCGCAGCTCCCGGTTCGTGGTCGCGAGCACGCGCACATCGAGCGCGATCGTCCGCCGTCCGCCCAGCCGTTCCACCTCTCTTTCCTGCAGCACGCGCAGGAGCTTGGCCTGCAGTGTCAGGCTCATCTCACTGATCTCGTCGAGCAACAGCGTACCGCCCTGGGCCTGCTCGAACTTGCCTGGACAGGCCTGGGCGGCGCCGGTGTAGGCGCCCTTCTCGTAGCCGAAAAGCATCGCCTCGAGCATGGTCTCGGGAATGGCCGCGCAATTGACGGCGACAAACGGCCCGGCGGCACGTGTGCTGGCACGGTGGATGTAGCGCGCCAGCACCTCCTTGCCCACACCCGACTCACCGCTGATCATGACAGTCACATCGCTTTTCGCCACACGTGCAGCAAGCGAGAGCAGCTCGCGCATGCGCGCATCGCGGGCGACGAACCCTTCGTCACTGGCGCTGACGGCCGCTGAGGCGGCGAGCAGGTCCTGGATCTTGCCGACTAGCAACGAGGCCTCGAAAGGCTTGACCAGGTAATCGGCCGCGCCGACACGGATTGCCTCGACCGCGTCCTGGATGGTGCCGTAGGCCGTCATGACCAGCACCGGCAGGAGCGGATGGCGTTCCTTGATGCGCTTGAGCAGGACCCGTCCGTCCATACCTGGCATGCGCACGTCCGTCACCACGAGCTGCACGGGCTGTTCGGCGAGCTGCTCCAGAGCGCGCGCGGCGTCTTGCGCCGCAATCGGCCGGAAGCCGGCCTGCGCGAGCGTCTCGGTGAGCGCCTCGCGCAGTACGGGGTCGTCTTCGACCACCAGTATCGTGGCGAGATTCATGAACGAACCCCCGCTTGATCAATCGGCATTCGAAGCGTGAACGTCGCACCGCCCCCCGCCCGCGGGGCATAGCAGATCTCACCGCCATGGGCGCGGGCGACGGCGCGCGCCACGGCCAGCCCGAGTCCGGTGCCGTTCGCGCGAGTGGTGAAAAAGGGCTCGAAGATGCGCGCCTCGAGTCCGGCCGGCACGCCCGGGCCGTTGTCGGATAGCACACACTCAACAGCGCCGGCGCCGGTTGTCCGCACGTCGAGCGCAAGGCGTGCGCCGCGCCCGCAGGCCTCGACGGCATTGACGATCAGATTCTCGAGCGCGCTGAGCAATGCATCGCGCTGGGCCAGAAGCCTGACCGGCGGTGTCTGCTGCGGCCAGGTGATGCGGCAGTCTTGTTCGCAAAGCCACGGCTCCACGAGCTCGCGCAGCTCGTCGATGAGGCCGGCCAGCGCGAGCGGTCTTTTCTCCACCCGCCCGGCGCGCGCGTACAGCAGGATGTCGTTGACGAGCCGCTCGAGGTGGCCGAGTGCAGCCCGCAGCTTTCCGGCGATCCGCAGCCGATCCTGCGTTTCGAGCAGCGGCCGCATCAGATGACCGGCAAAGAGCACGGCAGCGGCAAGTGGCGTGCGAATCTGATGCGCAAGCACGGCGGCGGTTTCGGCTGCGCTCGCCAACGGCTGTTCGCCTGCTGCCTCGGCGTCCTCGCTGAGCAACACGATCTGCCCCGGCTGCGGCGCAAGCGCACGGGTCGCCACACGTATGCGCCGCCCGTCGCGCAAGAACGGGCCGGTTGCCAGCGGGTTGTCCTGCGGCGCGAAGGCGCGCTGCACGACCCCCTGCCATGGCTCGCCAACGAGCGGTGCGCCAAGCAGCTCGTGCGCGGCCGGGTTGCACCCGCTCACGCGGCCCGTAGCGTCGAGCACCACCACCGCGTACGGCAACATCTCCAGCACGTACGCCGGGTGCCAGCCCTCTGGCCACTGACTTGATTTTTGGCTCTCGGCCGCCGAGCCGCGATCCGCGACTTGTGACTTGCGATGCTTGAAGACTGGCGCTACTGCCGAATGGATCATCGGTTCTTGCTCCGTTGTCGTCCGTCTGGGATCCGCGTGTGTGTGATCCGCGGCGTCCCTGCCGCACGCTTCCTGCTTCGCCGGACTTCCCGGCAATCCTCCCCGCCGTCGGAGCAAGAACCGTGCCCGTGGATTGGGCCTGTAAAAACAGCGTGTTATTCGTTGACGACGAGGGCTTTGTCAAAATCCTGGCGCGCGACCTCCGCCCGCACGCCATATTTCCGTAGCTTCTCCACCAAGGTAGTGCGACGCAGGCGCAGCAGCTCCGCGGCATGCGCCACGACACCACGCGCCTCGTTGAGCGCCTGCATGATCAGGCCGTACTCGATGTTGGCGAGATGTTCCTTGAGATCGAGCCCGCCCGGCGGGAGACTCGCCAGGGCCGACCAGGTCTGCACGCCGTCCTGTGCACTAGATGGCCAAACGGTGCTAGCAGGTGCGCCGGGGCTGCGGTATTTGGGCGGCAGGTCCTTGACGTCCACGGTGCCGTTGGGATGCAGGATCGTCAGGCGTTCGATGAGGTTAGCCAGCTCACGCACGTTGCCCGGCCAGTGATACTGCTGCAGGGCCTGGAGGGCCGCGGGCGAAAGCTTGACGGCGGCGCCGCGGCTGCGCAGCATGCGGGCGTTGAGCTCGGCCACCAGCAGCGGGATGTCTTCGCTGCGGCTGCGCAGCGGCGGCATCTCGATCGGGAAGACGTTTAGCCGGTAGTACAGGTCCTCACGGAAGCGCCCGGCGGCGACCTCGTCTTCCAGGTTGCGGTGGGTGGCAGCGATGATGCGCACATCGGCCTTGATGCTCTTGTTGCTGCCCACACGTTCGAAGACGCGCTCCTGCAGCACGCGCAGGAGCTTCACCTGCATGGCGAGGCTCATGTCGCCGATCTCGTCGAGGAACAGGGTGCCGCCCTCGGCCAGCTCGAAGCGCCCGATGCGCGTGGCGAGCGCGCCGGTGAAAGCACCCTTCTCATGGCCGAACAGCTCGCTCTCGAGCAGGTTCTCGGGAATGGCGCCGCAATTGACCGGCACGAAGGGCTTACCTCGGCGGGCAGAATGGTAGTGGAGGTTGCGCGCCACGACCTCCTTGCCGGTGCCCGATTCACCGGTGATCAGCACGATGGCCGAGCTCGGCGCGACCTGCTCGATCAGGCGACGCACCTGTACGATGCCAGGACTTTTGCCCACGAGGCTGCGGAATAGCTCGGGGTTGCGCGCCCCGTCGTGGCTCTGGGCCTCGCGATAGTGGCGGGCCTGTTCCAGGGCATGCGCCAGCGGGGCGTACCGGGCCGGCCACTCGATCTGACGTATGAATATCCCCGCGGTCTCGTCGGCTTCGAGCTGTAGCCACTCCCCGGCCGGCGCGAGCATCACAAGCGGGACGCGGGCCTGCCAGCGAATGATCGCGTCGAGTAGGCGACGCTGCGCCTGCGGCCCGCCGCAGGGACCAAGCAGGATACACGCCAGGGATGACGGATCCTCGGTGCACTCGCGCCAGCGTCCGATCCGCGGCGTAAGCACCTCGCCGCAGTCCATGAAATCGAGCAGGCCCTTGAGCTGGGCCTGCCTGGATTCGTCACTGTCAACGACGACCAGGATACCGTCAGTCACGGCCGTCGCCTCCTGGCTGTGGGCCCTGCTCGATGCGATGACAGCAGGCATCGGTGAACAAAAAGAAGGCTGTGTCGGTCGAAGACCTGGCAGGCACACCCATGATCTACCCCCCATGTGCGTGGCAATTGCGACGGTGTCGTAGCTCGTTCTTGCTCGCGTTTTTCCGTCGGACGACGGATTTCCAACACCCCGCAATGGGAGCAAAAAGCGTGCCGGTAATCCGGCATTCGGATAAACAAAGACTTAGTCTCGATGCCGGCGCCACCCGGTCAAAAAATCGGCAAATCTTGTCAGTCCGCGGGGGGGCGACGGGAATGGGCGATGAGGCGCCGGTGATGACGAAAGATGATCCGCTCCAGCCAGTTTTGGACCATCTCGTTGAGCGGCTCGAGGCGCACCCGTACTCTGGTAGTGCCTTGCGGATCGGGCTCTGCGGCCTCGACCTCACCGGGCAACAGGAGTGGGCGAGGATACTCGGGGTGCAAGTAAAGCTCGATGCACACCCGCTCGCCTGGCAGCGGCGCCGGGCTGCCGGTCCACTCGAGGTGGCGGGCGCCGAGTCGCACCGGGACCGGCTGCGGCAACCCGAGCTGCCGGGCGAGGATCTGACCGACCATACCGAGCACGAGGTCGAGCTTGGACTCGAGGCGGCGGAGCTCGTGCGCGATCTCGACGGTCTCCTCGTGGTGCTCCGTCCCGTGTTCCTCAAGGGCCGACAGGACACGAAGGAAGTCGGCGTTCGCCTCGTCGCTGCAGACAGCCTCGCCCCCGTGTGCACCTTGTTGTGTCCGCCAGCGCAGCGGCAGGCGCGCCTCATAGACGAGGCCCTCGCCCAAGGGTTCTGGTGGCGCCTGCTCGCTCATAGGACAGGGTCAGTGTACCGAGGTCTGCGGTGCCTTGTCAGGGGTCGGCGGTCGCGCTGGCCGGTACACTGATTGCCGGCTATTGGCTGCCGGCGATGGCGTCCCAGCCTTGCTTGATCTCCCGCAGTAATCCGGCGACCTCGTCCAAGATCGCGGAGTCATTGTCGCGATGGGCCTGCATCAGCCGCCGCCCCATGTAGTCGTAAAGCCGATCGAGATTCTCGGCGATCTCACCGCCCTTTTCCTTGTCGAGCCAGCCGCGCAGCGCGGCGATGATAGCAAGCGCCTTGCCCACGAATACACCCTTCTCGGCGAGCTGTCGCCGTTGCATGCAACCCTTTGCGGCGGCAAGACGCGCAAGCACACCGTCGTAAAGCATCTGGATGAGCTGATGCGGCGAGCAATAACTCAGGGCGCATTCGGTGCTGACGTTCTGATAGGCGTCGACGGCGGATGAGGGGTTCATGGCGTAGTCCTCGGCTCCTGTAACGTGAGTGCCACGAACTTATCGGATGCTCGCAAGCTGGCTTGAGAGATATTCGCCGGTGGCGCGCAGCTGGCTCACCAGCGCGTCCAGGGCCGTGAACTGGGCGCGCAGCCGCTGCTCGACGCTAAGCAGCCGACGCTCGATCGTCGCCTGGCGCTCTTCAAGGGCGCTCAGGCGCGCGTTTAGTCCGTCCTCGCGCGCGTCTATAACGCCATCCACCTGTAGGTAGCTATCCATGAGGCTGTCGAGACGGTAGGCGTAGCCCTGATCATCGTCGGCGAAGAGCGCGGCCACAGCGTTGAAATCCGCCTCGAGCTGGTCGCCGAGCAGGCTCGCGTCAAGCTGCATGGTCCCGTCCACCTGGATCGAGACCCCGATTTCCGAGAGATACTTGAGGCTGGTGGCAAGGCCGCTCGGGGCCGTGTTGAGCACACTGCGTATGCCGGACTCGAGGCTGTTCAGGGTGAGATCGCCCTTCAAGTCGCCAGCGCGCAGTTCCGTGATCGTGTTATGCAGGCTATTGTAGGCGTCCACGAAACTCTGCACGTTGTCTGTGATGGTATCGGTGTCCCGCTCCACGGTAAGCCGCTTGGTCACGCCGCTTGCGGTCGTGGTCTTAAGGTGCAAGGTGACGCCCTCGATGACGTCGGTGATGATGTTGGATGATCGCACCGCAAGATAACCCTGGACCTTGAGCTTTGCGTCCGCCGCGGCGGTAAGCTCGCTGAAGCCCATCGGGTCGGCGATGGGGTTGCCGCCCGAGTCCTCGAACGACAAGGTAATCGCGTTGCTTGTGCCGGTCTCATCGGCGGTGATGACCAGGCGGTAGTACTCAGTGCTCGTGGCGGTATCGTAATCGGGCACGATGGTCGCCGTGACCCCGACGTTGTCGGCGGCGTCGTTGACGGCATCGCGGATCTGCTCGAGCGTCATGCCGCCGATCGTCACCGCGAAGGCGTTTGCTGGATCGCTGCCAACCTGGATGTGGATCTTATCGCCGCTTGCGCCCACGGTAGTCGTGTCCTTGTCGGCGTAACGTTGCGAATTAAGCCGGTGGGCAACAGCCAGCTGGACGACTTCGATGTCATAGCTGCCGACCGAGGCGGTCGAGCCGGCGCTCGCCGTGAAGACGGCTTCGTCCTCAACGGTCGTCTTGTAGACCTTGAACTTGGAAGCGGACTGCAGGCTTTCCATCGCGTCCTGGAAAGAGGCGAGCGCGCCCCTGAGCCTGCCGTAGGCGGAGAGCTGGGTTTGGTAGGCGGCCTGCTTTTGTTCCAGGGCCACGAGCGGTCGGCGCTCGATCGCCATGAGCTGAGCCAGGATGGCGTTGATGTCCAGACCGGAACCCACGCCGGCCGATGTGATGGTAGCCATAGATCCGAGACCCCGTAGCAGGTTTTTGCCGTTGTTCTCGAGAGAACTTGCAAATTCGAGGCCAGGCTGCTCAGACCTTGGTATCGAGCAGCAATCCGTGCTGGATCTGGCCGAGCGCCCGCGCCACCGCCATCACCTCCTCGGAGGGGATCTGGCGGATGACCTCGCCGCTCTCCGGGTCCACGACCGTCACCACGACTTTTTCGGTATCCTTGTCCACGCGGAACACGAGGTCGCGACGTAGCGTCTGGACGTAGTCGTTGAGCCGGCTGACGACCTGCGAGAGCGCCGCTGGGTCGGTCTGGTGTGTTGTTGCCGCCGGCAGGGTCTCGCCGCTGCCCGGCAGACTTTGCCGCAGCGGCGCCATCCCGCCTTGTGCCGGGTTCTGCGCGGGGCGCTTCGACTCGGCGGGCTTCACCTGTGTGGCGCCAAGTTGTGAAATGGGGTCTATCGGCATAACCGCCACCTCCATCACTTGCCACGAAAGGCGCCCGGGAAGGACTTCCCCTCCCCGGGCGCGTTCTTCGCGTTACCGCGCCCTCTTCCCTACCGCAGCAGCGCCAGGACTGTCTGCGGCAAGGCGTTGGCCTGGGCGAGCACGGCGACACCAGCTTGCTGCAGGATCTGCGCCCGGGTGAGTGAGGCGGTCTCCTGCGCGAAGTCTGCATCCTCGATGCGGCTGCGCGAGGCCGTCAGGTTCTCGGCGTAATTCCGCAGGTTGGCGATCACCGCCTCGAAGCGATTCTGCACGGCACCAAACGTAGCGCGACTGGAGCTCACGGTGTTGATCGCGGAGTCCACGTTCGCGATCGCCGCCGAGGCGTCCGCCTGCGTTGAAACGTTCACCACACCCGTGGCGGTGAGATCGCCGCTATAGCCGGTGATGCCCGTGAGGACCACGGTGCTGACCGACACCTGGTGCGAGGCAGCGCCGTCCTGGCCGACCTGGAAATTCAGGGTAGATGAGGCGGAGAGCAGCGCGGTGCCGTTGAACTCCGTGGTCTGGATGATGCGCGAGATTTCCTGGGTGAGCTGGTCCACTTCTTTCTGCAGACCGGTACGGTCCTCGACGGTGGCGTTCGCCGATTGCACCGCGATCTCGCGGATACGCTGCAGGTTGGCTTGGATCTGCGCCATCGCGCCCTCGGCCGTCTGGCCGAGCGAGATACCGTCGGCGGCGTTGCGGATGGCCTGGTTGAGGCCGCTGATATCGGCGTTCATGCGCTGGATCGTATAGAGACCCGCGGCGTCGTCCTTGGCGCTGTTCACCCGCAGACCCGAGGACAGGCGCTGGATCGCGAGATTGAGCGCGCTCTCGGTGCGGCTGAGATTGCGCTGCGCGTTCAAAGACGCTATGTTGGTGTTAACGACAAGTGCCATAGGGATCACTCCTTCCTGGGCGCCAGGCGCCGCCTTGTGGCGAAGCCTTGAGCGCGCTGTGGTTGATGAACAGTTGCTGTGGCAACCGACGGCAACCCGGCCTGGCCCGCGCTCCCGTCTCGGTGAACGTATCGGCGCAAAGTCCGTCAACTTTAGGGTGTCACCGTGTCCCACCCTGGCCGCAGGCGTGAGGGAGAAAAAGAGAGGGTGGACGGCGAGCGCCACCTGCACAGCCGGCATCAAGCTAGCGGCCGGAGAGCGGGAAAACTTTAGCGCTCCCCGCGCGGTATTTGACGCTACGAGGCGCGGCAGAAGATCGCTCGAAAAGCGAACCCTGGGGCGCGGTTTATCTTTTTAAGATTTCTTCTAGGAGGAGGCGGCGCGGCGCTGCGGCGCAGTCGCCTGCCCGGCGACGGGCACCGCGCGCAGGCCGAGCGCCGCGAGCCATTCTTCCAGATGGTCTTCGAGAAGATAATGGGCCTGGACCCATTCGCGCAGCCGGTCGCCCTCTTTGGCCGCGGCATCGAGATCGTGCGCGCGCTCGCGAATCGCCTCGATCCATCGGCGCGGCTCGTTCGGCACCCGGCATACCGGGGCGCCCTGGTAGGGAAGAATATCCGTGCACACCACCGGCCAGCCGAGCATGCCGTATTCAAGCAGGCGCAGGTTGCTCTTCGCCTCGTTGAACGGGTGCAGCTCGAGCGGGGCGATGGCCAGATCCAAATTCAGACTCGCGAGCCGGGCAAGATAATCGCGGAACCCGGGCTGGAAGCCATGGACCTCCTTCACATACGGGCGCAGCCGCTCGGGGCACATGCCAAGGAACACCCAGTCCACTTCCCGGGCCGTGGCCTCGACAACCTCCTCGATCAGCTCAAGATCGCCCTGATGTTGCTGCCCGCCTGCCCACCCGACGCGCGCTTTGGGTCCCTGGCGGCGTAGCGAAACGAGACCCTCCCACTGCGAGCGTTCGAGGTAATTCGGCACGACGTGGATCTCGTCGATCATGTCGCGCGCGAGTTCGGCAAGCGGGACGGTCGTCACCACCAGCCGCTCACACATCGCCAGCGCCCGACGCAGACGCGCACGCGCGTCCTTGTAGGCGTAGCGGTACGAAGAACTCTTCGGCGGCACGTTTGTCACCAGGTCGTCGAGCCCGTACACGAATGGAATGGCGAGGTGCCGGCGGATCCGACGCATGGATTCGAGCTGGCCGTCGCAGAGCGCCGAGTGATACACCAGCACGTCGGGTGCGGCCCGCGCCACCTCGCTCACCGTGAGCAGTCGCACCTGGTGAAACTTGGGCGCTTGCACGACGTCCGTCTGCGCGAGGCCTGCGCGCGAGATCGCTCTAAGTGGCGCGTTGACGCGGTATTCGCCTACCCCGCCGCCCGGCGACAGCCCCAACACGCGCGGGCGGTCGTGGCGCCGTGGATCCCAGTTGATGACCACGTCGGCCTCCGGCCGGAAGTCGTGGTGGACGAGGCTCAGATGACGGTTGTAGGCGGGATCGTGGGCGATTTGCGGCAGCCATTTGTCGAGCATCGCCGCGCGCTCCTGCTCGTCGCGTTCTGCGGCCTGGGCACGCTTCATCAGACTCTCGGCATGCACGGCCCGCTGGGTCACGTGGCCATGATGGACGAGGGTTGCATACGGCGTCCAGACGATCTTGTAGCCGGCCTGTGCGACCTTGAGACACAGGTCAATGTCGTTGAACGATGTCCAAAACCGCTCCTCGTCCATGCCCCCGACCTGTTCGTAGACCGCGCGGCGCACCAGCAAGCACGCCCCGGTGACGGCCGAGTAGTTCTGGTCCACCTGCGCGCGCCCCATGTAGCCGGGGTCCTTGAGGTGAAGCAGACCGACATAGGGGTGTCCCGCGACCGTATCGAGCCCGAGCACCACCCCGGCGTGCTGAAGCTTGCCGGTCTCGGGAAACACCAGCCGCGCGCCCACGATGCCGATTTCAGGACGCTGCGCATGCTGCATCATGCGCGCAAGCCATTCGCTGTGGACGATCTGGGTGTCGTTGTTGAGAAAAAGCAGATACTCGCCGCGCGCCTCGCGCGCGGCCATGTTCGAGATCGCGGCAAAGTTGAAGGGATGGGGATAACGCAACACGCGGATGCGCTGCGGGTCGCGTCGCGCGAGCGCCTTCAGGTAAGCGAGCGTATCCGGATCCTCGCTCTGGTTGTCCACGACGAGCACTTCGTAGTGCGCGTAATCAGTTCTGGCCAGCAGGCTCTCAATGCAGGGCTCGAGATACTCGAGCCGGTCGCGCGTAGGCACAATCACTGAGACGAGCGGGAGGCAATCATGTAGGTACTGGACGCGGAAGGTTCCTGGCAACAGGCCCGATCCCACCACCGCGCGCACGCCACGGCGCTCAAGATGCGCCTCGAGCGCCTGCTTGCCGCTGCGCTCGTCGAAGACCGGGACACCGACGGCAGGCAAATGATAGAGCACATCGCTCACGTGGCCGATCGCCGCCTCGCCGCAGCTGTCGAGGACCTTAAGTGCCAGATCGTAGTTCTCCGCCCCCGGCAGCGGTGCATAGCCGCCCTGCTCGAGGAGGGTCGCGCGTTCGACCAGGCACAGCTCGCCCAGATAAAACATCGAGCGCAACAGATCGAGATTGAAATCGGGCCGGAAACACGGATCGCGCCGCACGCCATCGGCACCGAGCGTATCCGAATCGGTGTAGATCAACCGCCAGCGTGGCTCAAGATGGATGTGATCGGCCAGCACGAGCAGCAGCTGCGGTGCCGCGCGCAATCCGGGTGGAATCCAAGCGACCCAGTCGGCGTCGGTCTCGCGCAGCACGCCATTGACGGCCTCGCTCGTCGTCGTCAGCGACTCGAGCTGCACCCAGGCAAGCGATTCGATGTCACCGAGATCGGCCGGCGCAGGGAAATCGGCGAGGATCGTCAAGCGCCAATGGCGGTAGAGCTGCGCGGCGAGCGAATCGAGCGTATCCGCAAGCAGCGCCTGCTCAGCGCGCGACACCACAGTCACGAAATGGAACCGCGGATGGTGCTTCCATTCGAGCACCATGCGCTCGGCGTAAAGCTGGCCGTCGATCTCTTCGAGCGTGTGTTTCTCGACCCACTTGCGGTAGGCGGCGTGCGTCTCGTCGCCTGCTTCAGGCGCCGCGTGACGTGAAAGCAGCGCGTCGCGTTCGGCGCGGATCGCTTCGTCGGCGAGGTCGTCGCTGCGCGCGTAGATCTCGCGCCAGGTCGCAGCCATGTGGGGGCGACCGCGGCGCGTGACGCTGTCGGCTGCCTCGCGGCTTCGCACCTCGACGGTGGTGCGCGGCACATGCTGCGGCGTGACGTGGCGCAGGCACTTCAGCAGGAAATCCCAGTCCTCGAGCACCGGGAGCCTCTCGTCGAAAAAACCCGCGCGTTCGGCCAGCTCCCAGTGATGCGCCCAGGTGTTGATCGGGATGTAATTCGACACAAGCAGCCGCTCGCGCGAGAAGAACTCGTGCCGGTAGGGATTGCCGCGGCTGGCGAGGATGCGGCGGCTGCCGCCCTCAAGTTGTTCCTGGACGATCTCGGCGTCGGTGTACACGAAGCCGGGCCTCGGAAGCGGCGCCAGCGCGGCGACCACCGTAGAGAGATGATCAATCCGGAAAATGTCGTCGTCGTCGAGATAGCACACGATCTCGCCGCGCGCGAGCTTAAGCGCGGTGTTGCGCGCCGCACCCGGCCCGAGCGAGGCACGGTGCGTGACGATACGAATGCGCCCGGCGGGATCGATGGCCCGCACAAGCGCTTCGACATCCTCGCCGCCGTCGTTCACCACGATCGCCTCCCAGTTGAGATAATCCTGGGCGACGAGCGAGGCAAGTGCATCCTCGAGCAGTCGTGGCCGATCACGTGTGGGAACGACAACCGTTACCAAGGGTTTGTGGCCGTCGGCAGGCACTGTGGCATCGTGTCGCCCACCTAGAACCTCCTCGGCCCAGGCGATATCCTCGGGGCGGTAGAGCGAGCGGTTGTTGAGCACGATCTGGGCGCGCTTCTGTTCGAAGTTGGCAAGCGCGTGTTGGTAGAGCCCGGTGTCGTGCCGCCGGTATAGGAACAGCGGCTCGGGAATGTAAAAGCCGATATACCCCCGGGCGCAGGCCGCCACCCAGAAGTCCCAATCCTCGCAGCCCTTGACGTTGTCCCGGTAGCCGCCGACGTCCTCCCAGACCTTTCGGCGATAGAGCGCGCAATAGGACAGATGGTTCTGGTACGCAAGGCGTCGTGCGTCGTAGGGCGCGGCGCGCACGAGCTGTGTCACGCCGCCAAAATCGAGTCGATCGGTATAGGCGATGGCTACCGCCGGGTTGGTGTCGAGTACCGCCACGCAGCGCTCGATCATGGTCGGCGCGATCATGTCGTCGGCGTCAAGGCAGAGTATATACTCACCGCGCGCCTCACGGATGCCGCGGTTGCGCGAATGCGCCGGCTGTCCCGAGTTGGGCTGATGAATAACACGGATACATGCGTGCGGATTGGCCGCGACGATCTGTCTGATCACATCACAGGTGTCATCCGTGCTGCCGTCGTCCACGATCACGATCTCGAGGTCGCGATACGTCTGGGCGAGCACGCTGCCCACCGCCTCCTTCAGATAGCGCCCGTAGTTGTAGCAGGTCACCACCACCGAGACCTTGGGGCGCCCCCCGCCGTCTGCAACGGCGACGGCGCGCGGTGGGGAAGTTGCGCCGGTAATGCGTGGCGCCATCTTGCGCCAGGCCGCGAAGGCCTCCTTCACCACCGTTTTCATATCGGCATACTGTTCGGTCTTGACCAGGAATGGCATGAGGTAGGTATAGCGGTCTTTGTGCAACGGCTCGCGCTGTGGGTCGGCGTACGGGATGAACTCGTCCGGACCGTGGTGCTTGAGATAGTTCGGGTCTATGCCGTCGCACACCGGCCGTGCCGCGCAGCGCTTACAGGGCTCGGCGAAGTGCTTCAGATTCGGGCCACGCATGCCGGTGACGCGCACGCCGTTGTCGTGTACGCCGGAGATGTCGCGGTACTGCAGGTGCGCTTCGATCCCGCCCTCGGGGATAGCGATCACCGCCGCGCACTGTTCGGGCGTGCCGCCGAAGTGGCCGGCAACGTTCATCCACTCGTACGGGTCGTAGCGCACGCCGACCATGCCGACCAGGTTCTTCTCCATGCCCCTAACCGCACACAGCGGCGCATAACGAATGTTCACCGCCACGTCGGCCGACTCGAGGATCCCGACTGCCTCTTGCAGATAGGGATGAATGTCCGAGTAGCGCGCCTGCACGCCGAACGCCTTGCCGTCTCGGTTCCATTCGTAGTAGGCATTCATGATGATGAAGTTGTGCAGGTAAATCCCGTGCTTGAGAATCTCGCGGGCGATCGCGGGCAGATGTCGGTAGTTCCACTCCACCACCGTGGTATTGGTGGTGAACTGAAAACCCTTCGCGTCGAGGTATTCCATGGCGCGGCGCTGCTTCTCCCAGGACTCGCCAGTCAGCTTTTCAAAAAGCGGTTCCGCCACGGCGTGCATCGAAAACAGGAAGTTCGTCAGGCCCGCCTCGAGCAGGTCGTCAACGAGCTTATCGTGCTTGCAATTTTTCATACGCCGCATCAGGTACTGGCCGAGCGTGATGATGCGGCCCTTTAGACCGAGATCCTGGTGCGCGTAACGGATGATTTCGATGATGCCCGGGTGCAAAGTGGGCTCGCCGCCGGTGACATCGAAGTTGACAAAGCCGTTCGTCTTGAGCTTACGCACGATCTCCTTGCACTGCTCGAGCGTACGGAACTCGGCTCGGCGCATACCGCGGAACTGGTCGTTCGATTTATCGAGGTAGCTGTAGTAGCAGAACTTGCAGGAGTGGACGCACTTCAAGCCCACGTCGAGTACCGCCCCGCGGGAGAGCTTCCCGGGTGGATGCAGGAAATAGCCGCTTTCGCATCGCTGTGTCATGGCGTATTATCTCCTTTGTTCTCCCGCATGTATCGCGTCTGTGGACCCTTCCCTCGTGCGCCCAGCAACCCTCCAGCCCGAACATGGTAGTCCTGCACGAATTGCTCGACCGCCAGTCGCACACCGCGCCAACGTTCCACGTTATTTATGTCGTGGCCGCAAAGCAGCGTGTGTGGAACGATCAGGGGCCGAACGGCATAGAGGCCCGCCACCACGGACGCGAACTTGTGGTCGGCGTCAATGAAGACAAAAGCTACCGTTGCAGGCACCGTCTGCTTGAGGGGTGCCTGCGTGCGCTCGATCGCCTCGACCACCCCTTCGAAGCCAGCATGCAAGATGTTGTCCAGAAAAATTTGTTTCGGGTTTCCATTCGCGGTTTCCCTGAAAAACAACGCCGTCTCGCTATCAATCCCTTGCCAAATATCAAAACACCACAGACGTTCGAAATATCGCTGTTTGCGTTCCACGCGCCGGGAGAAGGCGGCGGTTAGAATGTACCGTGGCGTATCGTGCGTGATCGCAGCGGGCAAAGTGACCAGCAACGCCTCGCGCAAGCGCTCGAACGTGGCGAGGGCCGCTGTACGCGCGGTCATGAACTTGTAGAACTGCGCCTCGAATGGTAGCGGCAGGCCGAGCAGCAGATCGGCGGCGAGCATGCTCAGCGTCGAGCGCCTGGGCCACGATTCGATCTCCACACCCCGCCGCGGGCGGCCGAGGTGCTGAGACTGCTCGCGCACGAGCGTCTTCAAGGCCACGACGTCATCAGCCGGCAGCAATCCCAGTCTGAGCATGCGATCTCCTTGGGTAGGTGTGTCGGCGCGCGCGTTCGGGCTTTCGATGCGCTTAGAGGAAGTCAAACAGGCTCATACCTGCCAGACGCGCATAAAGCTGTTGCGCAGCCTGCAGGCCGACGAGCTCGCGGTTGAGGCGCGCGACGGCCTCGGCGTAGTCCAGATCCTGGAGGCGGGAGAGTGTCTGTTCGAGATCGAGCGCGAGGCTCTCGTGCACGGCTGCCTGGTCTTCAATGGCGTTTAGGCGCGCACCGACTCGCGCCCGCACGACGAGGAGATTATCGAGCGCGGCATCGAGCTCGGCGAGCACGCCCGTGGTCGGGGCATTGGCCTCGAGTTCGGTGGCGAGCCGTTTGACGATCTCAAACACGCTTTGCACGCCGCTGCCCGTGCTTATTCGCATGAACACCTCTGTGCCAGGATCCCCGTCTGCAATCTCGCGCGTGGGCCCGATCTGGATCAGGCGGCGGCCCTCGTCGCCGCCGTAGGTGTAGTTGCCGCCCCCAGCATCCGCGAACGGTTCGGCCGTGCCCCGGTAGAAGCCTCCGAATAGCCAATCGCCATTCGTGTCCTTGCTGTTCGCGTAAGCGAGCAGGTCAGCGAGGCGCTGGCGTACTTCGAGCGCGATGCCGTCGCGGCCCGCATCACCGACCGTATCGTTCAGGCCGCGCACCGCAAGCTCGCGCACGCGCAGCAGCGTGTCACCTACCTGCGCGAGCACGGTGTCCTCAAGCTCAAGCCGCGCGCGGGCGGCGTCGGCGTTGCGCTGATACTGCACGAGGCGGGTCTTGAGGTCGCTGACGGTGAGTGCCCGCTCGGCGCTGCTCGGGTCGTCGGCGGGTGTCACAAGGCGCCTGCCAGAGGCAATCTCGCGCTGCGTGCGCGCGAGCCGAAACTGGTTATCAAGGATGCCCGCCACACCCTGCTGGTGGAGTTGGAAGGTTGAGATGCGCATGCATTACCTCCGCACAGCGTATAGCAAGGTCTGGAAGAGCGTGTCGGCGACCGCGATCACCTGCGCGGCCGCCTGGTAGGCCTGCTGGAGGCGCACGAGATCAGCGGCTTCCTCGTCGAGGTTCACGCCCGAGACGGCCTCGCGCGCCGCGACGGCCTGGTTCAGCAGCAGCTGCTGTGCCTGGCGCCCGGTGTCGGCCGTCTGCGTGCGGGTGCCGACGTCGGCGACGAGCTGCCCGTAGAGCTCGGCGTAGCTCGCGGTAGCACCGGCGAGCCGCCGCTCGCTCTCGAGCCCCGCAAGCCGCAGCGCGTTGCGGTTGTCGGCCTCGCCGTTGGTGTTGTCGGCGATCGTGAAACTGTCGCCGCTGCTGGGCGTGCCGGTCACCTGAACGGTGATGAAATTGAGCGCCCCGGGCAGGGTAAGCTCGGTGCCGCTGTCAGTTGAGGGGTCGTAGCTCACGTAGCCCACCAGTCCACTGCTGTCGGTGACGGCGAAGCGCTGGTTGGCGCTGTCATAGCTCAGGGTGATGGTGCCGTTGCCGGCAAAGAGCGGCAGCGCGCTAGCGCTTGTCACCGCGACCGAGGTCAGCTTGCCGCTGCCGGTATTGGCCGCCGCACTCGAGGCGATTAGCGGCGCGGCCGCGGCGATGGCGCGCGGGTCGCTCAGGTAGACGTCGAAGTCGCCGGCGGCCGAGCGCGTCGGGCGGATCAGAAAGCGGTCGCCCGGGGCAATGACGCCGGAAGACAGACTGAGCGTGATCCCGTCCACCTCCTCGGGCCCGCCGGGGAAGGTCGAGAGTGTTGTCACGGTACCGTCCGAAAGCCGGGTGAGTGTGTAGGTTGCGCCGCTGCGTTCGAGCAGGTAATCGCTCGCCGTGAGGGCGGCGGCATCCGTGACCGTCGCGCTGACGACCCCCGTACCGGTGTTGTTGCGCGAGGCGCTCACAACAGGGCTGCTTGCGTTGATTGACGAAAAAAACATGCCGCCCAGATTGCCGTCGAGGTCCAGGCCGAGCGCGTGCTGGGCATTGAAAGTGGCCGCAAGTCCAATGGCGATGCGTCCAAGGGCATTGCGCACCGGATCGAGAACTTCGGCGCGGATCGCGAGCGCAGCACCAAGCGTGCCAGCACCGGCAAGCTGATTTGTGATGTTGACGCTCGTGCCACCGACCGCGTAGCCGATCTCGTAGCGGCTTGCCTCGTATTCGTTGGCCGTTATCGAGAGCGACTGCACGCGGTCGCCAATCACCAGTGCCTGACCGCTGCCGATGAACACATTGAGCGCGCCGTTGTCCTGTGAAACGGTCGTGACCGCAACGTATTCGGCAAGCCTGGTCACCAGCCGCTCGCGCTCATCGAGCAGATCGTTTGCCGGCGGATCTGCGCCCTGTCCGGGCAGCGTGGCGATCTGCCGGTTGAGGTCGGCGATCTGTACGGCAAGCCGCTCGATCTCGCCGACGGCAGTGCGGATCTGGGCGTTGATGTCGCGGTCGAGACTATCTAGGCGCTCGTCCATGACATGAAAGCGCTCGGCGAGCGCCTCGGCCTGCGAAAGCACGACCTGGCGTGCGCCGCCCGAAGCCGGGTTGTCGGCCAGATCGTGCACGGCATCGAAAAACTCGCGCAGCGCCGTGTTGAGCCCGCCCTGCGAATCGGCCAGCAGATTGTCCACCTGGGCGGCGAGCGCATAGTAACGCTCGTATCGTTGATAGGATGAAGTGTGGCTGCGCACCTGTTGGTTCAGAAACGCGTCGTACAGGCGGCGTACGCTGTCTACCTGCACGCCGGTGCCGATATAGCCGTTCGCGGCGTACTGCGGCGCTCGCGTGCCGAACTCCACGCGTTGGCGGCTGTAACCCTCGGTATTGGCGTTGGCGATGTTGTGGCCGGCCGTGGCCAGCGCGCGCTGGAAGGCCAGCAGCCCGGAGATTCCTATGCCCAGGATGTCACCGGAGGCCATGGCGGCTAGCTCCCGAAGTCGGGCGACGGGCAGATCTCGTGCTCACCCCCTTTGGGGCAGCGACGGGCGGCAGGGACATAGCGTTTAAGCAGTCGCAGTTGCAAAAAGGCGCCCGCGCCGGATGCCAGCCCCGGATTGCGGGCGGTTCTAGCAGAAGCGGTGTTGCTGCCCGACTCATGTTAGCGGCCCCTCGGCCCCCGACTTGAGCGCAGCCAGCACTGCGCCGAGGGTGTCGCTGCGCGCGATGGCGGCGATTTTTCGCGCATAGGCCGGGTCGGTGGCATAGCCAGCCTCCTGCAGCGCGCCGGCAAAGGCCTCCGTGCCGGCCTGACCCAGCGCAGCGCGGTAGCGCGGTGTGCTGGTCAGCAAGCGCACGTAATCGGCGAACGCCTCTTCGTACGACGCGTAGGCGCGGAAGTCGGCGCTACGGCGCACCGCGACCCCGTTTTCGTACTCAAGTGTTGCGACCCGTACGCGTGCCCCCGCCCAGTCGGGACCCGCCTTGATGGCAAAGACGTTGTAGCTTGGCCGCCCGTCGGGATGGCGCAAGACGGACTTGCCCCAACCGGTCTCGAGCGCTGCCTGCGCGATGAGGGCCTGCGGCGTGACGGCGAGCGCGGCAGCCGCGCGCCGGGCATGCGGCCAGAGGGTGCGCACGAAGTGCTCGGGGGACTGACCGAGGTCATCGGCGGCGGTGTGATGCCTTCCTGGTGCCGTGATCTTCCCACCCCGCTCCTGCGTCACGGTCTGCCCGTGCCGGTCAGCCGGTTTCGTATTCTGCGCGGCGGCCGACTGTTCGAGCCGCTCGATGAGCAAACGCGCGATACCGAGCCCCTGACCCCGCGCGAGGTGCAAGGCAAGCTGCGCGTCGAACCACTCGAGATAGTGCCTTTGCGCATCGCTCGCGAAGGCGTCTTCGGCGAGATGCGCGGCACGCATGCCCTTGAGGACCATCTGCAAGAACAACGCCTCGAATTCCCCGGCCACCCGGCGCAGGGTCTCGGGCGAGCGCGCATCGCGGCGCGCCGCAGCGCGCAAGGCGGTCAGTTCCCCAAGGTCTACGTAGAAGTTGTCCATGTCCGCCGCCCGCGCCCTAGATCACGATCAACTCCGCACGCAGCGCACCGGCCTGCTTGAGCGCCTCGAGAATGGCCACGAGATCGCCCGGTGCCGCGCCCACCTCGTTGACGGCGCGCACGATGTCGCCGAGCGCCACCCCCGGCTCGAACAGGAACATGCGGTTTTTCTCCTGCCGGACTTCGATGTCGTCGGTCGGCACCACGACTGTCGTACCGCTCGACAATGCTGGCGGCTGGCTGATGGTGGGCCGGGCGGTGATCGTCACGCTCAAGTTGCCGTGGGTCACGGCCGCGGCCGTCACGCGCACGTGCCGACCGATCACCACCGTGCCGGTGCGCGAGTTGACGACCACGCGCGCGGGCGCTTCGCCCGGATCGAGGCTGAGGTTCTCGATCGTCGTGATGAAGGCGACGCGCTCGCCCGGGTCCTGCGGCACGCGCACGCGCACGGAGACGGCGTCGAGGGGCGTAGCGACGTTGTCGCCGGCGGCGGCGTTGATCGCCTGGCTGAGGCGCAGCGCCGTCGTGAAGTCAGGCGTGTGCAACTGCAGCATCAGGGGATCGCCTTTGGTGAAGGCCGCCGCCGGGGCGGCGCGCTCGACCGTGGCGCCATTCGGGATGCGGCCGGCGCTCGGTACGTTGACGGTGATACGCGAGCCGTCATTGCCGGATACTCCGAAACCGCCCACGACCACGTTGCCCTGGGCGAGCGCGTAGACCTCGCCGTCGGCGCCCTTGAGCGGTGTGAGCAGCAGCGTGCCGCCGCGCAGGCTCTTGGCATTGCCGATTGAGGAGACCGTCACGTCAAGGCGGCTGCCCGGCTTGGCGAACGGTGGCAGTTCGGCGTGCACCGCCACCGCCGCGACATTCTTGAGCTGTGGGTTGACATCGGGGGGTAGGATCACACCGAACTGCGCGAGCATGCTCTTCATGCTTTGCACGGTGAACGGCGCCTGACTGGTCTGGTCACCGGTGCCGTCGAGGCCGACGACCAGGCCGTAGCCGACCAGCGCGTTGCCGCGCACCCCGGCGATACCAGCCAGGTCCTTGATGCGCTCAGCGTGCGAGGGCAGTGAGAAGACAAGCGCGCAAAGCGCAAAAACCATCACGAGCCGGTTCGTTCCAATCACGACTTGCCTCAGCTGCGACATCCGTCCTTCTCCTTTTTTGCCTCAGAACGGCCACCACTTGAGAAAGAACCGCGACAACCAGCCATGCGAGCTTGAATCCGCCACCGCGCCGCTGCCGCCATAGGTGATACGGGCATCGGCCACCAAGGTGGAGAGCACCGTGTTGTCCGGCTGGATGTCCTGCGGCCGCACGATGCCCGCCAGCCGCACGTATTCGTCGCCTTCGTTGATCGCGATGATCTTCTCGCCACGCACGACCAGATTGCCGTTGGGCAGCACTTCGGTCACCGTCACCGTGATGCGGCCGGAGAGGCTGTTGCGTTGCGTCGAGGCACCGCTGCCGTTGAATTCCTGGGCGGTGTCCACGTTCACGCCCAAGGTGTAATCCCTGCCCTTTCGGTGCATCGCCACCGCCGAGCCGAGCAGCGTGGGATTGGAGAGCGTGACCTCGTTTTCCTTCTTGGTACTGGTCGTGGCCTCCTTGCTGGCCGCCGTCGTCTCCACGAGCACGATCGTGAGGATGTCGCCCACCTGGCGCGCACGCACATCCTCGAAGAGCCGCAGCCCCGCACCCGGCCGATAAAGCGAGCCCGGGCTGCCGCTGTCGGCAGTTCGCGGCTCTGGCGGCCGCACCGGCGCATAGGCCGGATCCGGCGCTGTACGCGCCGTGACGCAGCCGGCCGCGAGCACCGCGACGAGTAGCAGCGGGGCAGGCCATGACTGGCCCGAAGAAACCCGGGCCGTAAGTCGTGCGCCGCGCGATTTTCGATGCGGCTCGTTCGTCTCAGGCAATGGCGCCATGTTTTTCACTCGACATCGTTCAGAGCCTGTTATTCACATACGCCAGCATCTGGTCTGCGACCTGGATCGCCTTGGAGCTCATCTCGTAGGCGCGCTGTGTTTCGATCATGTTGACCAGCTCCTCCACCACATTGACGTTGGCGCTCTCCAGCGCCCCTTGCACCAGCGTGCCGAGACCGTTCGTGCCCGGTGTGCCGACCTGCGGCGAGCCGCTCGCCGCCGTCTCGAGATAGAGATTCTTGCCGATCGGCTGCAGGCCGGCGGGATTCACGAAATCCGCCAATTGCAGGCTGCCCACCTCAGTCGGCGCGGTGGCGCCCGGGCTCAAGACCGAGACCGTGCCGTCAGCGCCGATCGTCACGCTCTGGGCGTCGGCCGGAATGGTGATACCGGGCTGCAGCACGTAGCCATTGGCCGTCACGAGCTGGCCCTGCGCATCGAGCTTGAACGAGCCGTCGCGCGTGTACCCCACCGTGCCGTCCGGCAGCAAGACCTGGAGGAACCCGCGCCCCTCGATGGCCACATCGAGTGCGTTGCCGGTCTGCACGATGTTGCCCTGGGTATGGAGCTTCTCGGTCGCCACGACCCGCACGCCGGTGCCGAGCGTCAACCCCGAGGGCAGTGTGGTGTCCTGCGAGGACTGGCCGCCTGCCTGCCGCACGTTCTGATAGAGCAGGTCCTCGAACACCGCGCGTGCGCGCTTGTAGCCGATGGTGTTGGCGTTGGCGAGGTTGTTCGAGACCACCGCCAGGCGTGTCTGCTGGGCCTCGAGACCGGTCTTCGCGATCCACAGTGCTTGATTCATGATGCCTCCTCAAACTCCCGATGTGCGAATCAAATTCTCATCGTTTGTGCCGAAGCGGCATCGTTGTCAGCCGCCTCGCGCATGAGCTTTACCTGCAGCTCGTAATGGCGCGCAGTCGTGATCAGATTGACCAGCGCCTCGACGGCGTCCACGTTGCTGCCCTCGAGCGCGCCGGCGGTCAGCCGCACGCCGGCGTCGGCATCGGCCGGCGTTTCGTCCGCAAGCCGCAGCAATCCGTCTGCGCCCTTGACAAGCCGCTCCGGCGGCGGCCGCACGAGTTTGATGCGATCGAGCACCACGAGCGCGTTGGCGGCCTGTCCCATCGGCCGGATCGAGATCGTGCCGTCGGCGCCGATCTCAATCTTCTCCGAGGGCGGCACGGCGATCGGCCCGCCGCTGCCGAGCACGGCATGGCCGTCGCCGGTCTCGAGCTGGCCGTTCGGTCCGATGCGCAGGTCACCGCGACGCGTGTAGGCCTCGGTGCCGTCCGAGGCGCGCACGGCGAGAAAACCCTCGCCGTTTACCGCCACATCCAGCTCGCGCCCGGTAGTAGTGATCGGTCCGAGCGAGAGATCCACGCCGGGACGTTCGGCCATCGCGTAGACGCGCGAGGGATAGCCGGGGCCGAACACCGGCATGGCGCGGAAAGCAGCAAGGTCCGCACGAAAACCGGCCGTATGGACGTTGGCGAGGTTGTGCGTAGTGACGCTCTGAGCGCGCTCGATCTCGCGCGCCCCGCTCATCGCTACGTAGAGCATTCGATCCATGTCAGTAGTCAGTGGTCAGTAGCGCGTGCCCGTTCACTGTTGATTGGTCACTGATTACCGGATGTTGATAATCGTCTGCGTGATCGCATCCGCCGTGGTGATTACCTGCGCATTGGCCTGGAAGTTGCGCTGCGCGGTGATCATATTCACGAGCTGCTCGGTCAGATCCACGTTCGAACCCTCGAGCGCCCCGCCCTGGACAAGGCCGAGGCTCGAGGTCCCGGGCGTGCCAATCAGCGCCGCGCCCGAATCGGCCGACTCGGCCCAGGTGGTGTCGCCGAGCTGGCGCAAACCTTGTGGATTGTTGAAGTCGGCGAGCACGACCTGCCCGAGTGTGCGGTTCTGGCCGTTGGTGTAGCGCGCCTGCACGATACCGGATTCGGCCACATCAATGCCGCGCAGCCGCCCGCTCGTATAACCGTCTTGCACCAGGTTGTTGACGCTAAAGCCGCTGCCATACTGGGTGATGGGGGTGGCGGAATTGAAATCGAGCGTAAGGCTAAGGTTGGCGGCACCGTTGGTCAGCGCGTGGGTGAACGCAAGTGCGCTGTTGCCGCTGGTGTCCAGCGAGCCGTCTGACTGAAAATTGAGCTGGCGGGTCGCCGAACCGAGCGTGGCGGCCGCGCCGTCAATGTAGAGATACACGTCCCAGGTGTTGGCGGCGGTCTTGCGGAAGTAGATCGTCGCCAGATGGGAACTGCCGAGCGAGTCGTAGATCGTGAGCGAAGTCGAGTGGTTGTACGAGGTCGCGTCCGTCGGGTCGAAGGCCGCCGATGGCACGCTCTGCGAGGCGTCGAGGTTGACGCCCACGTCAATGGCCGTCGTGGCGCTGGGCGCAATATCGGAGGGATCGAGATAGAGGTCACCGATCGCGCCGGTGATGTTGCCGCTCGAGTCCGCCTGGTAGACCTGCAGCCGATGACCGGCGCTGTTGACCACGTAACCCGCATTGTCGGTGCGGAACTGCCCGGCGCGGCTGTAGAGGCGAGTGCCCGAGTCGCTCAACACGAAAAAGCCGTTGCCGTTGATGCCGAGATCGAGCGCATTGCCAGTGAAGTTGAGGATTCCCTGCGTAAACTGCTGGGCGACGGCGGCGACCTTGACGCCGCTGCCTACCGCATCGGCTGCGGTGCCAAGGCTCGAAATCGGATAGATGTCAGCGAACTCGGTGCGCGACTTCTTGAATCCTACCGTGCCCGCGTTGGCCACGTTATGGCCGATAACCCGAAGCTCCGTGGCAGAGGCGTTCAGACCGCTCAAAGCCGTACGAAAAGGCATGATAGATCTCCTGCGTTTACTGGATTCGACGCACCTGGGCGAAGTCCACCGCGCCCAGCCCAGAGAGGTTCAAGGTGATGCCCTGGCCGGCACGTCCGAGCGTGACGCTCTCGACCCGCGCGGCGACAAGCGTATCGACGGCAACGTTCTTGCCGTCGACCATGGCCTCGGCCTTGATCCGGTACACGCCGGGCGCGGCGGGCGTGCCGGCCTCGGTCATGCCATCCCAGTGAAAAGCAACCGGACCTGCCGGCTGCGGGCCGAGCACAAGGCGCCGCACAAGGCTTCCGGTGCCGTCGTAGATCCCGACCGTCAGACCACCCGTGGAGGAGCCGAGCTCCACCTGAGCGCTCACCCCGCCACCGGAGGCATCGAGCGCGATGTCGCTTCCGGGCAGATACACCGTGCGCCCGACCAGGGCCGAGGCCTGCAGCGCCTGGCTGGAATAGAGCGAGCCGGCGAGCTGCTCGAACGACTGCTGCAGATCCTGCACGCCCGCAACGGTGCTAAACTGGGCGATCTGCGAGAGGAATTCCCCGCTCGCGAGCGGCTTGAAGGGATCCTGATTGCGTAGCTGCGTGATCAGCAGCCTGAAGAAATCCTCCTGGCCGAGGCGGGTGGCCTGTGACGGCTTTGCGGTGTGGAGTCCACTCCCTGGCAGGTTGCTGTTTTCGAGGCGGTTTACCATATCTCATCTCCTCCCTGGCCTCGCTATTGCCCGAGCTGTAGCGTGCGCAGCAACAGCTGCTTGACGGTGTTCACCACCTCGGCATTGGTCTGATAGGACCGCGACGCCGAGATCATGTTGGCCGTCTCCTCGATGACATTGACGTTGGGCAGATTTACATAGCCCTGGGCGTCGGCGAGTGGATGGTCCGGGCGGTATTCGCGGCGCAGCGGCGCGTCGCTCTCGACGATCCCGAGCACCCGCACGCCGGCCGTGCGGCGCTCGGCGTCGAAAACGGCGGCGAACACGGGCTGGCGCGCCCGATAGGTCTTGTCCACGCTCGAAGAGATACTCTCGGCGTTGGCCAGGTTGCTCGCCACGACATTGAGGCGCAGGGCCTGTGCCCCCATGGCGGAACCGGCGATAGCCAATACATGGAAGAGGGACATGGCTTACTCTCCGCGTATGGCAGTAAGCAGGCTGCGCAGCCGTCCGCTCAGGAAGGTGAGACTCACCTGGTAGCGGATGGCGTTGTCCAGGAACTCGGCGTGCTCACGGCGCGCGTCCACGGTATTGCCGTCGAGCGACGGCTGGTTTGGCATGCGGTAACGCAGCACCGTTTCGCGCGCGAAGCCCGACGCGCCGAGATGCACTGGGTGGGTCGTGCGCAGCACGACCGTCTCTTGCCCGCCCAGCGCCTGATGGAGTGCGGCGTTGAAGTCGAGGTCGCGCGCCTTGTAGCCGGGCGTGTCGCTGTTCGCAAGATTGGTCGCGAGCACCTCGGCGCGCTCGGCACGCAGGCTCAGGGCCTGCGCGTGGATACTCAATGCACGGTCGAGGTTCATGGAGTTGTTCGCCCTCCTGATGCGTATCGCTTGCTGCCTCTGTCCGACGCTAAAGCAAGCGGCGTGCCACGCCAGCGCGCAGCCCCACAGCTTCGGCAATTCCACGAGCAATGCCGGGAGCGCGAGGCCTCGGCACACAATTCCGATGCCCGCCCAAAGGGCAAACACATGCCGGTTCGGCGGCAAAGTCCAGCACCCCTCGCCGCTCGCCCTCGCGTGACTGGTCATATACGACGAACCACGAAAAACGGCACAAGGATTGCTTCTCACCTGACAGGCCTTTCCCGCGCGGCTACAGGCAGAGCGTGTGGCCGTGGATGCGGCGAAAATGGCTAGGGCGCGAATGATTCCATGATCGCAGCGATGAACCGTAACAGATTACGCGAGCGGCTGGCCGGCGCCTGCGCCAATATCTTGACGCTTGTAGCGCTTGTCGCCGCCATTTTGCTGCCGTCGCCGGCCGCGCGGGCGGACGAGACACACTCACTCGAGGCGATTCGTGCGGGTGTGCGCGATTTCGTCCTCGCGCAGTACAACGGGCGACGCGACGATTTGGAGGTCGAAGTGGGCGCGCTCGACAAGCGCCTGCGCCTGCCGGCCTGTCCACGCCGGCTCGAGATATCCCTCGCGCCCGGCACGAGCCTCGCCGGTCGCACGACCGTGGGTGTACGCTGCACCGGTACGGTCGGCTGGAGTCTCTATGTCCCCGTACGGGTGCGCCGTTTCGGCGAGGTCGTCATTGCGCGCCGGGCGTTGGCCAGGGGTCAGATCCTGGGCGCGGATGACCTGGCGCTCGAACGGCGCGATCTTTTCGCACTGCCCGGCGCGCCGCTGACCGAGCCGGGACAGCTTCTCGGCCAGATGGTGCGCCAGCCGCTTGCCGCCGGCACCGTGCTGCAATCGACGATGCTCACGTCGCGCAAGCTGGTGCGTCGTGGCGATGCGGTGACCATTCTGGTCGAAACCGGCGCGGTGAACGTGCGCGCCAGCGGAATCGCCCTGGCGGACGGCGCCACCGGCGAGCGTATCCGGGTACGCAACGTATTGACCAAAAAAGTAATCCAGGCCACCGTGGTGGCGGCGGGTCTGGTGCGCATCGAATTGTGAACGGGCGTTAAAGTTTTGACGCCGGCCGCCGATAATGGCAATCGACTAGCGAGGAGTGAACCATGGCGAGCGAAATAAACGGTCTGCCCCCCTCGGCCCCCGCCCTGCCCGGCGCGGGCGAGCACGGCCCGCTCAAACCGGCGGCCGGCCGCAGCGAGCCGGATGCCGAGCCAGCGAGAACGGGCCGGGCGGACACGGACACGGTGAGCCTGACCGGCGCGGCAGCCCGCCTGAGGGCGCTCGAGGCACGACTCGCACAGCTGCCCGACACGGATGTCCGACGCGTCGAGGCCATCCGTCAGGCAGTGGCGGAGGGCAGCTACCGGGTCGATCCCGAACGCGTGGCCGAGCGACTCCTCGCCTTCGAAAGCATGCTCGGCATTCGCACTAAAAAATAATTTTGCGCACCTCATGAGCACTTCGGACGTGCAGTTGCGGATCGGGGCATTGATCGAGCGCGAGGCACAGGAGACGGCACGGCTGCTCGAGGTGCTCGCCCGCGAACACGACGCGCTCGCTGCACTCGACCCGGCGGCCCTCGAGGCCGTGGTCGAAGAGAAACGCGCCATACTCGAGCGGCTCGAGTCGCTTGCGCGCGAGCGTGGCGAGCGCCTGCAGACCGCTGGTTTCTCCCCCGGGCTCGACGGTGCGCGCGCCTGTCTGGCAGCGGGGCCAGAATCTGTCAACGCCACACTCGAGCGACTCGTCACGCAAATCCGTGAATGCGCACGGTACAACCGCCGTAACGGGGAAATCGTGCTACAGAGCCGGCAGCGGGTGCAGGCCGCGCTGACCGTGTTGGGCGGGCAACCGCCGCAAGTGGAAACCGGCTACGGACCGCCCGGCCGGCACCATGAGCCGCCTTCGCGCCTGCTGGCGAGCGCGTGACCCGCGCCGTTACAGGCAAACGAAACACAGCGCGACCGCGCCGCGCTGAAACCGCATCAGGGAGAGCTGGGTATGGCCAGGCTACGCCCCTTCGCTGGCGAATACACAGGAAGAATTGAGAAAATCACCGATCCGGTGCGCATCGCGGCGATGCTCGAACGGCTGCGCGCCAACCGCTGCCTGCTGACCGTCCTGCCCGACGACTCCGGCGAGGCGTACAACAGCGTCCTGCTCGAAATACGCGCCAAGCAGGGCTACATCGTGCTCGACGAACTCAACCCCAAGGCCGGACACCAGCGGCTGCTCGTCACACGCCGCTTGAAGGCACAGGCACGGCTCAACGGTGTCGAGCTAAGCTTTGCCGCTTACGTGGAGTCAGCGGGGAGCCGCGACGGGCTCGGCTTCTACCGCGTAACCCTCCCGGCCGCGCTCAACTACTACCAGCGCCGGCTTCACTATCGCGCCAAGGTCGGGCTCGGCCGCCATGTTCCGGTGACGCTCACCCTGCCGAACGGCGAGATCGTCGCCGGGCGGCTGCGGGACATCTCCGTCGGGGGCATTGGGGCAAGCTTTCCGCCCGATTTTCCCGAATCGCTGGCGCACGGCGACAAGACTCTAGAATGCGCTATCGCGCTGCCCTCAGGCGAAACGATCATCTGCCGCCTCAGGATCTGCTTCGTCAATCACAGCCTACAGGCCAACGCCCGGGTCATCGGCGCGCGCTTCGTGGAGCTCGGCGCCGCGCAGCAAAAGAGTGTGGCCGCGTTCGTGGCCGCCCTGGACCGCGAGCTGATGAAGAAGCTCCCCAGAAAATAGCTTTGTTTTCCATAATTATTAAAGCCCCTGAGCAGGCAACTGCCGAGGTCACGTCACGGACTCAAGGGTAAAAATTTGATATTTGTCACTTCCCACCCCCTTCGTCATGGGTAGAATGTCACAAAACTACAAAAGAGAAAGAAAGGGCGGCCCCGCCGGGCTAGGGGGCCGCGTGAATGTAGCGCCTCTACCTCAGTGCACACCCACGACCCCCCACCGAAGCGTCTCGCCCGCCTCGAAGCACTGCACACCGCTCTACTGGAGTTGATCGCTACCTCCCCAGTCGAGGAGCAACTGCTGCAACGTGGGATCGAGATACTCGCTGGCCTGTGCCGCGCCCGCTATGGCTCGCTCGCGTTGACCGATCACGGCCCAACAGTACGGCGTTATCTCTATACCGGTCTTAGGCCCGATGAGGCGAGGGCCATAGGCCCCCCTCCGCAGGGTCGCGGTCTGATCGGGATGGTGCTGCGCGAGGGCAGCGTGCTGCGGCTCGCCGACATGGGTACCCATCCGGCACGTGCCGGCTTTCCGCCCGGCCACCCGCCCATGCGCTCACTGCTCGCCCTGCCGCTACGCGCCGAGGGGCGCGTGCTCGGAGCGCTTTTCCTCTGCGACCGCACGGACGGACGTCCCTTCGATGAAGACGACGAATGGACGGCCACGCGTTTCGCCGAGGCCCTCGCGGCCCTGCTCGTTCGTGCGCAGGCCAGCGCCGCCCACCCACGGCCGATGAGCGAGATGCACAAGCTTTCGACCGCCATCGAGCAGACCGCCGACAGCATCCTGATCACGGACGCAAGCGGGGTCATCGAGTACGTGAATGCGGCATTCGAGCGCGTGACCGGCTTTACCCGCGCCGAGACCGTCGGCCGCAAGCCGAACCTCGTCAAGTCCGGTCATATGAGCAACGACTTTTATCGCCGGCTGTGGGAAACGATCCTGCGCGGCGAGGTCTTCCGCGACATCTTCATCAACCGCCGTAAGGACGGCACGATCTACTATGAAGAGAAGACCATCACGCCCCTCAAGGACCCACTCGGGCAGATCACGCATTTCGTTTCCACCGGCAAGGACATCAGCGAGCGCATGCGCTTCGAGGAACGGCTGCACTACCTCGCGCATCACGATCTGCTCACGGGACTGCCGAACCGCGCGCTGCTCCTCGACCGCCTGCACCAGGCGCTCGCGCGGGCACATTGGAACCGGCGCACGCTGGCCGTCCTGTTCCTAGACCTCGACCGCTTCAAAAACATCAACGACACCCTCGGGCACGACCTCGGCGACCGGCTGCTGCAGGCGCTCGCCGGGCGACTGAGCGGTTGCGTGCGCGACGGCGACACTGTCTCCCGCCTGGGCGGCGATGAGATCGCCATCCTGCTCGAGGACGTGGCGCACACCGACGATATCGCCAACGTTGCCCGCAAGATCCTCACGGCCTTCGATCGTCCGTTTTCGGTCAACGGCCACGAACTGTTCATCGCCGCGAGCATCGGCATCAGTGTCTACCCGCACGACGGCGAGGACGCGACGACCCTCCTTAAGCACGCTGACATCGCCATGTACCGCGCCAAGCAGCAAGGCGGCGGCCAGTATACCTTCTTTTCTGCCGAGATGACGGCCGCCTCGGCCGAACGGCTGAGACTGGAAAATGACCTGCGCCAGGGGCTCGCCCGGGGAGAGTTTCTCCTTTACTACCAGCCGCTCGTCGCCCTGCGCACCGGGGCCGTCGTCGGCGTGGAGGCGCTACTGCGCTGGCAGCATCCGCGGCTCGGGCTGCTCGCGCCCGCGCACTTCATCGAGCTTGCCGAAGAGACCGGGCTCATCGTGCCACTCGGTGAATGGGCACTGCGTGAGGCCTGCCGCCAGGCCAAGGCCTGGCTGGACAGTACCTCTTTGCCCGATGCGCTGCGTGTGGCGGAGAACGTCTCCGGCCGCCAGTTCCGCCAACAACAGCTGGCCGATATCGTCGCGCAGACACTGGCGAAAACCGCGCTCTCGCCGAACAGGCTCGCCATCGAGCTGACGGAGAGCACCCTGATCCAGCACCTCAAGCACACCGAGGCGACCCTCGAGCGGCTGCACGAGATGGGGGTGGCGATCCTGCTCGACGATTTCGGCACGGGTTACTCCTCGCTCTCTTATCTAAAGCGCTTCCCCATCACCGCGCTCAAGATCGACCGCTCGTTCGTGCGCGACATCACGCACGACCCCGACGACGCCGCGATCGTCACGGCGATCACGACCATGGCCCACCACCTGGGGATAGAGGTCATCGCCGAGGGCGTAGAGACGCGCGAACAGCTCGAATTCTTGCGCCGCTGCGAGTGCGACGCCATGCAGGGTTATTACTTGAGTCAGCCGCTACCGGCCGAGACAGCAAGAAACGTGCTGGGAATCTTCGGGATCCCGCCGCGCAGAACCTGACCGCCCTATTGCTGCAATATCGCCTTGAGCTCCGTCATCTGACTCCTCGCCTCCTCAAGCGCGAGCAGGCTTTCGGCCGGCGTGAGCCCGAGCTTCGCCACCGCCGGGACGTCCGCCCAGTTGACCGCGGCGTGGCGGTGCGCGCGCCCGACATAACTATGCAGGTTGGCGACCAGCACGACATCCACATAGTCCACCTCGGCGCTGTACCGACCCAGGTCCTCGTGCTCCATGGCGACCGCCACCAGCTGCGGTGGGAAGTCCCAGGCCTCAAGCACGAGCTTGCCGATGACCGTGTGCAGGCGATTGATCGTCTCGTCGAGATGCGCGGGATCGAGCGCGATCTCGGGAAAATCCTCGGCGCGCGCCAGGATAGGCAGCACGCCGATATCATGTAGCAGCCCGGCGAGGAGCGCGTCGTCCGGGTTGAGCTTCGTGAAGCGTGCGGCGAGCGCGCTGGCCAGTGTCGCGACCTCGGTCGAATGCACCCAGAGATCCTTCATGGGCGCCTTGAGCGCGGTTGACGGCGTCTGGAAGAGCTGCTGCATGGCGAGACTCGCCACGAGGCTGCGCACCGCCTGGTTGCCGAGCCGCGCTACCGCCATCTGCAGGTTGTCAACAGACCGGCTGCCGCGATAGAACGCGCTGTTGGCCACGCGCAACAGCCGCGCCGCAAGCGCCGGATCAAGGGCAATGAGCCGCGCGATCTCGGCCGCCGGGGCGTTCTCGTCCTGCGCAGCCTTGCGCACCCGCAGTGCCACCTCGGGCAGCGACGGCAGCTTGAGACAGTTGTGGCGGATATCCTTGAGGATGACCGCGATGAAGTGGTCGACGTCAGCACGTGCCTGGGCTGCGGGTTTGTTCTCCTGCTCGTGCGGCATCCTCCGGGTCATGGTCTTGTTCTTGTGGTTTCGCTCGCGCGGGCACGCATGCACGATGCGGTCAAAGCGGGTTCTCAAGGGCCTCGCGGTATTGCAAGGCGTTGCGCAAGGCATAAAGCAAACCGCAAATATGGGTCTCCAGGCGCGTGAGCTCCTCGCCGGCGAACCGGCGGCGGCGGCTGAGCGTAAGCGAGCCGAGCACCCGCTCGCCGAAGACCAGGCGGTAGGTGACGGCATGCCGCGCGGCAACACCATCGCTGTACACGATTCCCTGCTCGTCGTGCTGATAGAGCAGGCTCTGGTAAGGCACCTGCCTGCGCAACTCGTGCGCGAACAGATCGATCACCTGCTCGACGTCGAGCGTGGTCAAAAGCCGCGCGCCCGTTTCCCAGACCTCGCGCGGGATCTCGCCACCGGCCTGCGCCGGCAAGCAAAAAACGCGTACGCCTTCCTCGCCCCCCTCGGCGTTCAAGGCCAGTGCCGCGCTTTGCGAGCTTGCCACCAAACGATCCTCCTTCGGCTCCTTATTCGGATCGCGCAGATCGTGCCCAACCCGCGTAAGACTATCGGCCTTTTGGGCGCTTCCTTTAACGACAGACCGCCCCTCTTGCCCGATCCAATAATCGTGCCAGCCGAACGGGTTGAAAGAACAGGATCTGGTCCGTGTGTGTAAAACCCGGAAGTTCAACAAGGCCGCCGGAACGTCAAAGCCTTGACGCCATGCCTGTCATCCCGAGCGGGACGCGGCGTCCTGGCCATTGCCGGCGCGCGCGTACAGGCAGGGTACCGAGGGGCAGCAAGCAGGCCCCGCTCAGTCTATGAGGTGGTGTACGGGGATCTTGCCCATGTGCCAGTCGCCCGTCTTCGGGTCGTACTGCGAGACAGTGAAGACGTGCCAATTGGCGTCGTCGAGCTTGGGATAGTCGCCGCGATAGTAATAACCCGGCCAGCGGGTCTCCTGGCGATAGAGTGTGTGCCGGATCACGGCCTCCGAGGTCCAGACACGATGGTGGAGTTCCCAGGCGCGCTGGAGCTGATGCAGGTCCTCTGCGCCGAGATGGCCGAGGTCTTCCTTGAGCATGGTGAGCAGTTCGAGCCCGCGATTCAGCATCGGTTCATTGGTCATATAAAAAGTGCTAATGCCTCCGGCGTACTCGTCCATGATCTTCTCCAGCCGCTGCAGACCCTGTAGCGGCGTGATATAGCTCGGCGAGACGGTTCCGGCCACGATCTCGTTGCGCATGACGGTGTAGGTCTCAAGCGGACGAAAGATCAACTCGCGCAAATACTCCACTTCGCGCTCATCGAGCATGGGCGCCTCAGCGCCGCGTTCCATGACGTAGCGCACGGCAGACTTGCCGGCGATACGGCCCTCGGTGAAGGAGCCAGAAGAGAACTTGTGCGCCGAGCCGCCAATCGTGTCGCCGGCACCGAACAGCCCCGCGATGTTCGTCATCCGGTTGTAGCCCCATTGGTAGTCCTTGGGCGCGAGGTCCTCCGGGCCGCTCGCCCAGGCCCCCGAACAGGTGGCATGCGAGCCCATCACGTAGGGTTCGGAGGTGATCAGTTCAGACGGCTTCTCCTTGGGGTCTATGTTCTGCGAGGCCCACACGACTGCCTGGCCGATGGTCATGTCAAGGAAATCCTCCCAGCCGATTTCTTCTTTCTCCGGGGTGTCGAGCACGTGCTGTGTCTGCATGTAGATCGGGCCGCGCCCGGCCTTGATCTCCTGCAGCATGGCGTGGTTACGCAGGCAGGTCGGGAACGGCTGACTCGTCGTGTATTTCTCTCCGACGATCGACTTGGTGTCCTCGAGCCAGCGCTCCTCGTATCTCTCGCCGTAGGCGTTGGTGGCATGCGACTTGAGCAGCAGGAACCAGGCACCGACCGGCCCGTAGCCGTCCTTGAAGCGCGCAAGTACGATGCGGTTTTCCATCTGCGTCATCTTGACCCCGAAGGGGATCAGCAGCCCATAGGCCGAGGCGCTGCTCCAGGGTGCATACCAGGTGCGGCCCATGCCCTCGCCGATGGCACGCGCCTTGAAAATGTGCGAGGCGCCGCCTGCGGCCACGATCACTGCCTTGGCGCGAAAGACATAGAAATCCCCGCTGCGGACGCTGAAGCCGACTGCCCCGGCTACGCGGTCGGGGCGGTTTTTGTCCCTAAGCAGATGCGTCACCATGATGCGGTTGTACACCTCGCTCGCCGACTTGCGCGCGGCCTCGGCAATGATCGGCTTGTAGCTCTCGCCATGGATCATGATCTGCCAGCGGCCCTCGCGTAGGTAGCGACCGCTGTCGGGGTTCTTCATGATCGGCAGGCCCCACTCCTCGAACTTGTGGACGGTGGAGTCCACGTGCCGCGCGATGTCGAAGATCAGATCCTCGCGCACAAGTCCCAGCAGGTCGCCGCGCGCGTAGCGCACGAAGTCCTCAGGGCGGTTCTCATTCCAGCGCATGCCCATGTAGCAGTTAATCGCCGATAGCCCGTGCGCGACGGCGCCGCTGCGCTCGATGTTGGCCTTCTCGACCAGCACGATCTTCAGGTTGCGTCCCCAGAATCGGGACTCGTAGGCAGCACCACAGCCGCCGAAGCCACCGCCGATAATGAGAATGTCCGCATCCACGAAACGAGTTTTGCGGGCCATGGCGTCACCCCCTTATTCAAGGGTAATGGACCCAGACAAAGTGGGCAGCGACTCGACCTCGAGCGCCTCGGGCTCGTGCGAGAGCCATGGCGAGCGCAACGCGTCCTCGCTGGGCGGCGCGTAATCGTGTGGCGGCTTGATCGAACCCCAGGATGTCGTGCGGATCGGGAAGGTGAATGCCTTGACGCGCCCATCGCGGTAGCGAATCTTCCAGGAGATCGAACCCTTGTCGGGCTCGCGCCGCACCCGGACCTTATGGCCGAGTGGTGCGAAGTCGGCATAGCCGCGCACGTCTATGGCATGCTGCGGGCAGTATTTCACACAGGAGTAACACTCCCAGCAAAACATCGGCTCGATGTTGTACGCCCGCCGGTAGCTTCGGTCTATGTGCATGATGTCCGACGGGCAGATGTCCACGCACTGCCCGCATCCGTCGCAGCGCGTCATGTAAACGAACGTGGGCATCGCTCACCTTCCTATATGACTCACGTCAGCGGGTTCCGGCAGGTCGGAGGCGAGGCCTGCCTCTTCGACCCGCTTCTGAAATGCCGCCACGGGCTTGTAGAACATGTGGGCGAACTTCGACCAGGGCACACCGACGAACAGCACCGTGGTGAAAAAGAGGTAGAAGCCGAAGACGACCTGCGTCACAAGCCTATTGCCCGCCGCCTGCACGATCTCCCAGATCAGAGCGAAGGCGATGCTTGCCAGCAGGCTCAGGACGAACAAATCCGCGCGCACCAGTCGCCACGGCGAGTTACCCTCGTAGGCCACATTGACTCGCAGGAAGAAAAAGAACCAGCCGCCGCCGAGGACCATCAGTGCGCCGAGGTTCCACAGCACCGGCCAGACGACCGGCGCCGGTGTGGCGGGCGTGGGATAGCCGAAGATCAGCACCACAGTCGAGACGAGATAGAGCAAGAAGCCGTAGAACATCAGCAGATGGGAGAGCCATCGCCTCGTGCCGCAGGCGATGAGTTCTCCGGAGACTGCGACCTCGAAGACAAGGGTCCAAAGCGCCTGTATGAGGATTCCACCGACACCAAGCCGCCGGGTGGCGGCAGCACGCTTCTTTTTCCAGTCGCGCAAAAAGAATCGGGCGCTGCCCTTGTGGAGCATGTCCACGAGCGTCCCGAGCGCGACTGCGACGATCATCAGGACGACATAGACCTGCATGAACTGCGGTGACAGCAAGTCCGTAAGCTCGGCAAAAGGATTGCGGGTGAACATCTCGATTACCCCCTAGCCAGTCCCTGGGTGTACCAGGCTAACCACGGATGAGCCCTCCTCGGGTGGCTGTGGCAACACCAAGCGACCGAAAGAGCCCAACGAGCGAGAGGACAGCGACGACCATAACACTAAAGCGCAAACACCGGCATGACAACCCTAGGCGTTACAGGGGATTTATCGGCGTGCACGCATTTCCCGCGCCGGCGTAAGGGTAATATACGCGTGCGCCCTGGATCGCATCTTGCTGCCAGGCAGGACTCGCCACAACCGCATTCCACTTGCGCATGGCGCGCAACCGGCCGTATCCCGGCCCCTCACCAGACCCAATCTTCCGTCGAGAAGGATTCAAATCAAATCGGTATCGATCACTCGAAATTGCGAAGGGCGCGCGATTTTCGCACGCCTTCTCAATCAAAATAAGTGGCGTCCCCAACGGGATTCGAACCCGTGTCGCCACCTTGAAAGGGTGGTGTCCTAGGCCGTCTAGACGATGGGGACGAAACAAATGGTGAGCAGTGATGCGTGAACAGCGAACCGTAACCGCAACCAGCAAGCGTTGATTCCCCTGAGGGGGTTACCGATCGCGGCTCACTGATCACTGTTCACGAAACTTGGTGGAGCCAGCCGGGATCGAACCGGCGACCTCTAGCATGCCATGCTAGCGCTCTCCCAGCTGAGCTATGGCCCCAAGTATTCACAGCGGGCCCGACACGACGCAGGCCCCTTACTTATTACCTTTATTATCAAAGGCGCGCTACTTTACCCCCCGACCCGCCGCGCGGTCAAGCAATGGCCCGGTTTTGCCGGTCGAGGTGATCGAGCGCGTTGTCGAGGCGCCGCAGGGTCTTCTCGCGACCAAGCAGCGCGAGCGTGATATCTATGGGCGGCGAGACGGCGCGTCCGGAAATGGCCACGCGCAGCGGCTGGGCGATCTCGCCGAGCTTAAACCCGCACTGCTCGGCCACGGCCACGATCGCACCGTGGAGCGCCAGGGCGTTCCACTCGCCGAGCGCGCTCAAGCGTTCGCGCAGCATACGTAGCGGGTCGGCCAACTCCGGACGCAAGTGCGCAGCGGCGTCCTTCTCGTCATAGCCCTCGGGGTCCTTGTAGAAGAACAGGCTATTGCGGGCCATCTCGACAAGCGTCTTAGCGCGCTCACGTTGCACCTTGACCACCTCCACGGCGTCCGGGCCACTGGTGGGGTCGACACCAAGGCATCCCAGGTGCCAGCGCAGATGATGTGCAACGTGCTCAGGCTTGCTCGCCTTGAGGTAATGCTGGTTGAACCAGAGGAGCTTCTGCGGGTCGAAGGTTGCCGGTGAACTGTGCACCTGATTGATGTCGAACAACTCGATCATCTCGTCGAGCGAAAAGATCTCGCGGTCGCCGTGCGACCAGCCCAGACGCACGAGATAGTTGAGCAGCGCCTCGGGCAGGTAGCCTTCCTCGCGGAACTGGACCACGCTCACCGCGCCGTGCCGCTTGGAGAGCTTGCCCCCGTCCGGCCCGAGGATCATCGGCACGTGCGCGTAGACTGGCGGGGTGGCGCCGAGTGCCTTGAACAGGTTGATTTGGCGCGGGGTGTTGTTCAAGTGGTCGTCGCCGCGGATCACGTGCGTGATGCGCATATCCATATCGTCCACGGTTACGACGAAGTTGTAGGTCGGCGTGCCGTCCGAGCGCGCGATGATGAGGTCGTCGAGCTCGGCGTTGCGGAACGCGACCGGCCCGTGAATTAAATCCTCGACCACCGTCGTGCCTTCGAGCGGACTCTTGAAGCGCACCACCGGCGGAATATCCTTGGGCGGGTTTTGCACACCGTATCGGCAACGCCCGTCGTAGCGCGGCTTTTCTTTGCGCGCGAGTTGCTCGGCGCGCAGGCGCTCGAGGCGCTCCCGCGTGCAGTAGCAGTAGTAGGCCGTGCCCTGCTTGAGCATCTGCTGGATCACTTCCTGATAGCGCGGGAAGCGATGGGTCTGGAAGAACGGGCCCTCATCGTATTCCAACCCCAGCCAGGTCATACCCTCGAGGATGGCATTGACCGACTCGGCGGTAGAGCGCTCGAGGTCGGTGTCCTCGATGCGCAGCACGAAGGCCCCACCATGCTTGCGTGCGTAGAGGAACGAGAACAGCGCAGTGCGCGCCCCACCGATGTGTAGGTAGCCGGTGGGGCTGGGAGCGAAGCGGGTGCGGACGGTCATGGGGCGCGTGTTGGAATACGGATCGCAAAGAGCCTTCAGTGTAAAGAAAAAACCGCGCGAAATCAGCTGCGCCGGGCAGGGCCTGAAATTGACCCAGGCACGGAAAAGGACGTAAACTCTGCCGCCAGCTTTGCACGACGGTCCCGGGCGATTAGCTCAGTGGTAGAGCACCGCTTTCACACGGCGGGGGTCGCAGGTTCGAGTCCTGCATCGCCCACCATTTCCCCCCGCCCGCCCCCGCACCGCCCGGCATAGATCTTGTGGACACCGCCGGCGCCCATCCTTCTTGCTGTCGATACGTCTGACGAAGAACGAGGTGAACGCTGCGTGGCGTTCGTACCGACGCCCCGACAAGCAGTGTGGCGACAATGCCCCGCAGACACGGCACCTTGGCACGGCATCCGCATTCCTGTACGGCCAGGCGCGTCTGTCTACAGCGCCTTCGGTTGGATGCCGGAAACGGCTTGAGCGGATGGCGTCGTCATCGTCGCTGCTGCCACGGATGGCTTTCGGGGATCGTGGGTTACTCGTCATGCCGCCTAGCCCGAGAGGCCCAGGAGCCGTGCGAGCCGAGCACATGAGAGGAGACCGCACTTAATGTTGTCCAGCCACAGCGACTGGGCGGATGCCTGCCGCGGCGCGACAGATGCCATCGTTTCCCGTCTGCGAGCGCAACGCGCGCTCGCAGCATTGCCGCGTCCATGGCGGGACGATCCACACTCGCACTCCCCAGCGCGCGGATATTCTGTTACGGTATCGGCGTCGGATACGGAACGCGGCGATCGGAGGTGCCCATGCGATTCATCCTGCGGGACAAACGCGAAATCGCCGACGGCACGATGGCCTTTTGGCTCGAGCCGCCGCCGGGCTTTACCTTCCTACCCGGGCAGTTCGCCGAATTCACGCTAATCAACCCGCCGCGCACCGACCAAAGGGGCAACACGCGCGCCTTTTCCTTCGCTAACTCACCCCACGACGAGCAGATCCTGATCGCCACGCGCCTTAGCGGCTCGGCGTTCAAAGAAAACCTGAGCAGGGCCCCGCCCGGCACCGAGCTCGAGGTGCTGGGCCCGATGGGGGTATTGACCCTGCACGACGACGCCTCGACCCCGGCGGTGTTCCTCACAGGCGGCATCGGCATCACACCAGTGCGCAGCATTGTCAAGCACGCCACCGAGGAGCGCCTTTCGCATCGGCTGATCGTCTTCTATTCGAATCGCACCCTCGCAGCGAGTGCCTTTTTCGATGATTTCACACGCTGGGCACGCGAGAACCCGAACCTGATCTTCGTCCCGACCATCACCGACGAGCACCGGAAGGACTGGCAGGGGGAACACGGCTTCATTGACGCCGACATGATCCGGCGGTACGTCTCCGACCCGATGCAGGCTGTGTACTACATTGTCGGCCCGCCGGCCATGGTCGAGGCGATGAAGAAGGTCGTAAATGGTCTAGGCGTAGCGCCGCAGCGCGTAAAAACCGAAGATTTCGTCGGGTACTGAGCGCGCGCCGCAGCGCGCGGGGACGCACGGCAAGCGGTACGCCTTGCGTGGTCGTCTATTGCTTCTCCGGCAGGCTCGATATGCTTTGCATACCGCACGCAGATCAGTCTTGCCGACCCCTGCCCATGATGACCGTATTCGTTTAGTTTGCTTTGTGCGCAGCATCAGGCGCAGAAGCCATCACAAAGCGAGATAACGGGGCCATAAAGGGCGGGAAGGTTGGCGCCATCGAGAAAGGGGGGTCACGGCGGTTTGAGTACATATTTTCCACAGCGACGTGCGGGTCCAGGACTTACCGGGATTGACCGCCGCGCGAGCAGGCCCATTTTGTGGCCGCAACACGCCCCTATCCGCTGGCATCGTGGAACGCCCCGTGCCGTGGCCTCAACCACGGCACGCTAATCCTTGAGATAAAGTTCCTCGCAATAGGTGCCCACCCACTCAGGGTGGTAAATTACGAAGTACGACAGGCAGACACCCGTCAGGAACGACTCGGGAAAGAGCATCAGCCATATGTAAGGCAGGTAGTGTTCGGCCAGATAGTCCAGGGAATACACCCCGGCTGCAAGCAACAATGCCGTGGAAACCAACGCCCCGCTGGCCACAGCGAGCGCGGCGTTGAAGAAACCCGAGAAGAATAGATACACGAACAGGTGGTGCGGCAGGAAACGCTCCGCGGCTGTGTGCATCGCATGGCTCACCCCCACCGGCACGGCGCCGAGGATTAGCGCGTTGAGTGAGAAGGTCGCCATAGCGCTATCGCCGGCGAATGTCACGCCGGCGAGCACCAGACTCATGCCGAGAAGCGCGAGCCGCCAGCCGAACATGAGCGTGAGAAACGTCGCGCCGAGCAAGTGAAAGTTCAGCCCCGGCGCCACCCCGGCGCGCAGCGTCCATAGCAGTGTCAGCGCCACGCAAGTCCCGAGATACAGGTGCAGCGCCGCGCCTTCCTTCAGTCGCACCCACGGAGCGCGCCAAGCAGTGTAACCGAGTAGCGGAAGATACAATGCATGCCCTAGCCACTGCCAGGGTGCGGAAAGCAGACCTTCTGGAAAATTCATGACGATTCCTAACAGGCTTACACCGACCTCTCGGACACTATATCGCGCCCGCCCCTTGCCCGCCAGCGCGTTGTGCGACTTGCCCAGGACCTCGATGTCGCCCGCAACCTCGCGCGCCGATCGGCGGCTTGAATCTCGCTGCGATCAGCGATTGCCTTGCGGCGGCATCCGCGTGTCTTGGGGCTGGCGTTGATGAACAGCGAAGTGGGCGCGCGGGTGAGCGCACACACAACGGATGCGCAATGGCAGACACACACGTGAGGCTATAACCGGCTCGCCGCCGAGGCGGCACCGAGGAGGCCGACATGCGGGTTCATGACAACGTGCACCGGAATAGTGCGGGTGAGAGCGGCCATGCGGCCCTTGTTGTTAAAGGCTTCGAGGAAGCTGCCGTCCCTGAGCTTGGCGACGATCTTGGGGGCGATGCCACCAGCGATATACACGCCGCCGACAGCCATGACGGACAAGGCGAGATTGCCGGCCTGCGACCCGTAGACGCGCACGAACAGGTCTAACGCAGCGTTCGCAACCGGGTCGGTGCCGGCGAGTGCGGCGGCAGAGATGGTGGCAGGATCGTCCGGAGCGAGGTCATAAGCGCGCCCTGCCCGTTCGCGCGCCTGCAGGAAGGCATAAATCTCGACCATGCCCGGGCCGGAAAGCACGCGCTCGACGGACACGCGATCGTACTTGCCGCGTAAGTAACGCAGCAATTCTATCTGTAACTCATCGGCGGGACCGAAGTCCACGTGACCGCCCTCGGTGGCAAGCGCCTCATAGCGGCCGTTGCACCACACAAGCAGGCTCTGCCCTAGCCCCGTGCCCGCGCCAAGCACGGCGCGCGTAGCGCGTGGTGACGGCGTCCCCGGCTGAAGCGTGACCAGGTCTTCGGCGCCAAGCGACTCGATGCCGTAGCCCACACCCTGAAAGTCGTTGATGAGCCGCAGCCTCGCAATGCCGAGCATGCGCGCAAGAGATTGGCTGTCGACTTCCCAGGCGAGGTTTGTCACCTTGGCACGCTGCCCCGAAATGGTCTCGATCACCGGTCCTGCAACGGCGAAACAGGCGGCCTCGATGCTGGCGGCGGCGTCGGAAAAGGTGATGGTAAATTCTCTAGCGATCTCGGCGAGCCCAGGCCAGGCGCCGCTGTCGTAACGCCGCGTGGCAAGCAGGCGCACACGCCCTTCGTCGCACTGCGCGATGGCAAGCAGTGTCTTGGTGCCGCCGATGTCGCCTACCAGTACGCGCATCGCGATTCTCCCCCTATTCCGACCCCACGGTTCGCGCCTGGGATGATGACACAGGGGTTGTTATACTTGTAGGCGGTTCATCGAACCGAACATCGTTTGTTTTGGATTATTCTCTAGAATAAGCCGCTCAAGAAACTCTCTCTCAGGCAGAAGGTCGGGGTGGGGAAGTCATACATATATGGAATATCCCCCGCACCCTGTCCTTCTTAAGGATGGAGGATGGACCAGACTTCTATATTAACAAAGAGAATGCCCCTCCCATTGGGAGAGGGAATTAAGAGAGACGTCCTTGCAGCTATAACGCCGAAGTGGCGGAACAGGTAGACGCGCCAGACTCAAAATCTGGTGGTTGGCGACAACCGTGTGGGTTCGAGTCCCACCTTCGGCACCAGACATCAAGGGGTTAGTTAGGTAACCCCTCCCTCATCCCTCGCGTTGTGACAATTTTGTGCCACGCTACTTCGCGAAGCGCGGCCGCGCGATGCGTTCGATCGTACTCAAGCGATGTGCTCTAAACACCTCGATTTCAAGGACGCCTCCCTATGGTGGACAATACCGAAATCGAAGGAATTTTAGCATTCAAGACCAAAACCGTGCGCCTGGCGCGGGAAACGAGCAAGCACGCGATTGAGATGGCCTGGGGACTCGGCATCGCGGAGAATTTCTGCCGGAGCGCTGGCGGAAGGGGAACACCTTTAAGACAAAGGGCTTAGGGCGACGCGATCTGCACTTCGAGCCGAGTACGAGGCGCTGATACGCCTGCGGCGCGAACGCGTACTGTCAATAGGGACGCGATTTTCTAAAGCGTGCGGCGGCGGCGTTTTTCGCAAGAGGGAGCACCCATGAAATACCGCATGCGCCATGCCGAATCCGGCGCACCTACGGGGGGTAGCCCCAGCCTCTGCGCTGCGTTAAAGCAGCCAACACACCGCCGCGACGCGCAACAAGGAACTGATCCCCCCACGAGGTGCGTTACGTTACCGGGGAAGACGCCAAACAACCTCTTCGAGTGGCTCGCGAGGCGTTCTACACGTCGGCAACGTCATCATGCGACGCCGCGGCCCTTTCGCTCAGCGGCTGAGTGCGAGGCAATGAACCAAGTGGCGTAAGCCGGTGTCCATGAATGGGGTCCACACCTTGTCTTGCTTTGCAAACCAGGACTCCGCGACGCAAGTGGGCACCTCCCTAAAACACCCCATTCCACCGCCAAAACTTCTTTGGCAGCCCTCCACGAAACACATCGAGCAACCCATGCTATTAATGTAAGTCAATTATCATGGCGGTCATCAATCCGGTTTGGGACGAAAGAACCCAAGACCAAAGGTGCTCGAGTGACCAAGACGCAGCGGCCCCGATACGGCCTGTGGAAACTGAAGGCGCAACCGATACCCCCTTCGGTCACCGAGGAATGCTCGCTCAAGCCGCCTGCTCGGGGGAATGTACACAGCCACCCAGGTTCCGCCATCTAATTCTTCGACTTCTACTTCGGCACTACCCGCGAAACCTCGCAAGGCAAGTTCTCGGCGCACTTGCTCACAGATCGCCTCCCCGTCCCTTGGCTTACCCCGACGCAGACGGTGTCGTGGTGGAACATAGGGGGTGACTGATTCCCAAATTTTAGCTGCCTTGCCGTCGAATCCAGGTGGTGGAGGAACCCTTTTGTCCAGCGGGAGGAGCCTAACCTTCCAGGCGTCGGCGTCCGATCTGCCGGCTGACCAGGATAGCTCGCGCGCCGCAGCTGCCAGAATGGCGCGCTCCTCTTCCCCCTCGAAGGGGCGGCCGTTACGCCATACAAGGAGTCGCGTCGCAACCCCATCCTCGCACCACACGAGAAACTCCGCGTGCTGATGACCTTGAAGCGGCCGGCCGTCAGCATCCTTGCCAATGAGAAGGGCGACCTGCTCCCGAACGTCGCGGGGCGCACGGCTCCAAACGCAGCACTTGCCCTTTGTCTTCATGCGGAGGATCTCGCGGAGCACGGCATCGCGGAACCGGGACGTGAGACGCGCGACAACGCGCAACTTGGGCGCAACATTCCAGCCGATTGCGAACTGGATCAAGTGCGTTTGCTCCGGTAGTCTTGCGCTGAAAAGCTTCTCCCGGATTCGCACACTCCGTGGCCGAACCGCATACAATACGCGTGCTCCAAGCGGAACGGACCTTCCCACGTTGTTCGCGTCATCGGTGACCCGTTCGATATCCTCCCGGCTGGCATCGTTCACGGGAACCAGGACAGGTACAGCTCCTGCCGTGAAAGCCTTCTGCAACTTGCAGTTTGGTTTCGGGACATCATTGGTTACCCTACGGATGCGCGTGAACGATTCAGCACGGCCAAAGTAGGTGATACGCTCGAGGCAAGGGTCGAGAATTTTGAGGGCCTCGTCCCAATGGTCGCCTTCGAGCAACCACCAAACCGCCCCCTCATCCGAGGGGACCGTGCACCAGTAGTTGTCCTGAGCAAGACTCCGCTTGTATGACCGAAGCCCCGGCGTGTTCGTCGATGCCGGCATCCAGGAAAATTCGGCAGTAAAGTATTGCCGCAGCGGGCTACCTCGACGCGCCATTGGAGGAAGGTAAAATGAATAGTCACTGGTACAAAGCGCCTTCACCAGCGCGTCAAGCTCGCTGACCGGTCGCTCGATCGGCGACTCCCGAGCCCACTGATACCAGCGTGCCACGACAGCGCGGACAAGACGCCACGGGCTTGGTGGCCATTCGCCGTAGGGATCGTCAAACGGATTCACCCGCCAAGGCGTGGCGTGGAAGCGGCCAAGCGGAAACACTTGTTGTAAAACGACTTGCATGGCCTACTCACCTTCTGGCTCTTCCGAGTCGGACTCTTCCGATTCGCCTTCTTTGTGTGCAGGTTCCTTCGCCTCGCGGTAGAGCTCCTCGCGCGGCCAATAGATGTCGGTTACGCGAGGATCCTTAAATTCTGCCTCCTGGATTGCTTGTATTATGTTCACATTGACCTCGGCGTCTTCTTCCCCGTGCTTCAAGCTCATGCACTGGAAATGGCAGCCGGAACGGAAGCGGAAAGACCCCTCCAGAAGGCGCTTGATCTTCCACAATGCGAGCGACACTAAGAACTCTTTCTGCTTGTCGGTGAGCCCGCGGATGGTGTTATTGTCCTGCCGGCCGAAGGAGCGCACGAGGGCAACGTCAATGATGAAGGTCGCCCGGATCTCGTGTGCCGTCGCGTCATCTACCGCGAAAATGGGCTGTCCGGACGTCGTTTTGCCGAGGCGATCGAACTTCATTCCAGAGCGATCCACCCGGGCAGCGCCAAAGGCCTCGAGATGCGCGGTGAGCACCCTCGGGATCTTGATTTGCCATTGCGGGAACAGCACGCCATGGATTAGGGCGTTCGGGTCATAGCGAAAGATAGTTTTGAAGACATTCCACCACTTTTCAGCGGGCGGGTGGGCTTTTTTGCTGCCAGGTAAGACGATCCCAAACTCATCCACCAGAACATCCTGAAACTGTTTTGCTTACAGTTGCGGCCCATTGTTATTTCCCTTCGCCTCCTTTTTTTTCATCTCAAGTTCACCGTTGTTATCAATGGTCTGTCCTTCGAGAAAGTATGTCGATGCGATCCGATGCCCTTCGGTTAGGCTCGTAACCACGACCTCTCGTTTGTCCGGGGTCAGCTTGCCGTTTTTGGGTTCGCCGGTCACGCAACGCAAGTACGGCATGCCCTCAAGTTCCGCAACAAGTTCGTAGTCATGAGGACCACGCATGCATACGGCCTCGAGGTGATTGGCCATGCTCGCTGCGCTATCGACGATGCATACATGTTCGACCGTGCCGTTGGCCCGTGGTGCCTTGTAGATCACATGACCGACCTCCGGGAACCCTGCCGGCTGGAAACGGTCGAGTTTACCGACCGACTCAAAGGTTGCGGTAAGCACAAGGGGACTTTCTCTCCTCAATATCTCCTCGGGCCTAAGGATCTTCTTTGCTTTCGCTTCAGACATAAGTCACCTCTCCTTTCTTTCGTTGTGGCCGAAGCCAGCGTTGAAGAAGCGCCGCCCGCTCTCGGGCAGAAACCGTGAACAACAATGAGGCCAGCAGGTGCTCCGGGTCGCCCGCGAACCAAGTCACATCAAATTTCGCGAGCGGTGTCCTGGCCATGGCGTATCTGCTAGCTGCCAGATCAACCGCAGCATCAACCTGCCCTGCTTGAATCAACGCGATTAACCTTCTGGCTACCGCAGCAGTCCGCGCGCCTGTCGCAGGATCTAGAACATTTTCGTCGCGACCCATTGGCCGGACAGGGCGAAGGTCAAAAAGCGGCTGAAACAAGCCGAACAGGCACAATGCTCCATCTACGGGAACGCGATCGCCAGCTTGCCCGCCTGCCCGTAGTTGTGAACGTAATCGCAAAGGAACCTCACGCCAGTCAAAAAGGGCAAGCCGCGAGAGCCAGCGCTCGAGGATGCGTTCGTCCACTTCACCTCGAAGCCAGCGCATGACATCCGAGCAGGATGTAGGGAACAGGTCGCGCACCGAATCCTCCTCAGCCCTTTTCTTTTGCTTCCTGTCTTCCTCCCAGTCCAGGGTTCGACGGCTAAGGGCCCTGACCAGAACCCGGGACAGCTCGCCAGATCCCCAAATCCAACGGCAAGGTGGTTGCTTGGGGTGTTGGAACCGCCCATACTGCCATTCCACACCGAACCGATAGAGCGTGAATGGGCGCGAGCGGGGAAAGCTAAACACGAGCGCCAGCGCCAGCCGGGCCTCAAGGCCAGGTTCCTCATCGCCAAAAAGTGCGGGCAGATAGTCGAGGGGCAGCGGTTCCCAGGAAATGGCTTTCTCTCGGAAGTTTCGATTGCGGTCGACTTTGTCGAGTGCGAAAGCGACGGCATCCAGCAAGGCGCGTACGGCCTCCGGTTCATCCGGTGTTTGCACAAGACGAACAAGCGCCGCCTCGACCGGTCCACGGAGGCCTACAAAGCGCCAATTCTTGCCTTCCTTGCGATCGGCAGGCAGCTTTTCGACCAGCGCCAGCACACGCTCGACCGCCTCGGACCGCACGCGGGAAACTGAATCCTTGGCATTCCCAGGTTTCACGGGTATTAAGCCCTCGCAGCGCGGCTCAAACGTATTGACGCTGGTCGTGCGGCCCAGGCTGAACCGTACGAACCCGAAGATGCCAGCGTCCACGCCGCGGCAAACAATTGCCGCCGCAAATGCCGATGGTGTGTTGGTACCACGCCCGCGAACCTCCGCTCGGCCCCGCTGAAACAAAGCGCGCACCTCTGGTAGCGTCATCGGGCGCTCCCAGAGCGGTGCCCACACCTCACCGAGATCACGCCCTGCCTCCCCCGGAGCCGTGGGCGCCGCTGCCCGGCACACGAAGGAAAACGCACCCTGCGCCCGAGCCCGCGCACCGAGCCGCCGTGAGGGTGCACCTGCAAAAAAAGGCAACCCCTCGCAGGCAAGCGCCATCGCCCATGGTGAAAGCGGTTCCTCACGAAACGGACTCTGCCCGCTGTTGTACAGCTTATTCGCGCTGCTGAACCAGGAGGCCGCGTTTAGCTTCTCGACCAGCCATGTAATGGGCTCTCCGAGGAGATACGCTTTCAACCCCTCGCGCCTACATGAGCGCTCCTCATCTGCTTTCTCTTTGTCGGCTTGTTCACCACCCTCACTCTTTTGCTCGTCTTTTTTCTTCTTGCGCCGTTTCTGCGAAGAAGCAGGCGATAGTGCTTCCACGGCCTTTTTCCAGCCATCAGAGAACACGCGTCTGCCGGCATTACCTCCACTGCCTAGCATAGGGTTAAAAGCTCTTCCGAACTGGTGGGAGACCACGTGCGCAACAAATAACTCCAGGGTTTCTTCGCAAGCCTGGCCATACCACAAGTCGAATGGCCGCCCACTGCTGGGTTTCGTCTCCTTCGACTTTGCCAGATCACTACTTTTAGCCTGTGCCGTTTTCCACCCTCGCTCATACGTTGTCCAAGTGCGTTTGTCCGCGACATCCATCAGCGCGTCAAGAAGTTCATCAAGTTTACTTGGCCCGCCTACGATCTGTAGAACGTCGTCACGCCAGGCGATACGTACGCTCGGCCATTTGCGGGCGAGCAAGCGCAAGAGCCCGAGCGACGCGAGGTAGTTCCCAAGCACCTCCGGCCGCAACCCAGGCAATGGAATTACGGAAAGAACTCTTGTGTTACTCATCACGGCCCACCTCGGAGGGCTTGATGCACTGCGACGGCTGGCCGCTCGCCCGCCAGTCCGCAATACGGACCAGCGCTTCAAGGTATGCAAGCTTGAAGGGGCCAAGCGCGCGTGGCTCACTCGAAGGCACAACGCCCGCTTCCGCCTTGTCCTTCGAGCAATCGCGCCAAGGGCCGAGCAGGTCTGCGACAAGTCCGGTCCAGCCGTGGCCGGCAAGCTCGAACTTGTTCTCCTTCCAAGTCCCTTCGGCCCCATCTTTGACGACTGTGAAATCGAGCGGCCATGGCTCTCCATTTAGCTCAAGAACCTGCGGCTCGGGCGGGACCCCAAAGGCGTCGTCTGCGTCATCGGTCAGTGAGCGGAACACAGTGCGCACCTTACCGTGATGCGCCGCCGCTAGATAAACCGAAAGCGCAGGATAGTTCGCCTTCCCTTCCCGATACCGATGCCACATGGCCAGCGCAGAAGCGGCTTCATGGCGAAGACCGGGACAGAAGGGCACGTGGCCGGCCCAGCGAACGTCCGCCAACTGGCGAAGTCCGACCAGCTCCTCTCGCTTAAGCCGCTGGTCCACAGCCCATCGCAGCCGTATCACCTCTTTGCCGTCGCGCGGGCATTCGTCGAGAAGCCGAAGCGCATTGGGTCGAAGTTTACAAACTTCGTCCGCAATCGCGTGGCACGCGTTGGTCCCCACCGTATCCACCGCGAGCACGTACGGGCATTTCGCCCAGAGACCAGAACCAGCAACCCCGCCGCCTGGAAGTGCGTTTTGCCACTGCGGATGCGCCTTGCCGAGATCGTGCCAGCCTGCCGCCTCGATGACAGCCGAGCGGTACTCATCTGAAATGCCTAGTACTTTGCACAACTCCTCGGCCTTACGTCGAGCATCGTCCAAGTGTACGTCCAACGGGGCCCAGTAGCCTGTCTCTGCGCGCTCGTCATCGCGCCGCGCACGGCCTCGGTCGACGCGCGGGACCTCATCAATCTTGTCGATGGCCTCGCCGGTCCAGCCGAGCGCCTTGCTGTATCCCCCAACTTCGCGGTGCAGCATCACCACCATGCCCGGCCGTAGATCATCCGGGCGAATCTCTTCCCATGCGTCATCCTCTTCATTCCAAATCCAGGCACGGGCCCTGGAACTCTTGAGGGTCTCGCGCAGTTGATAGAACGGCACCGGACAGCCTTCGCTCGCGACGTCGAGCGGTGGACCGTCGAGGCCGCCGCTACGGGGCGGCGGTTTCTTCGCCCCGCCCACCCAGTCGCGCCAGACGACAGTCAGATCAGCGTCCGGGTCTGCGCCGCGGACGAAAGCGCTCACGTCTGTAAAACCACCGTGCACGTCAGGCTCAGTGGAGAAAAGCCCGTGGACGTCAAGCGCACGGGGCATCGGCTCACGCCTAGGCTGCAGGGCGTCTTCCAAATCGTTCTCTACTTGCGAGCCTTTCAGCTCTTCGAGAGCCTTGTAAAATGATTTTTCCTTTGAGAGCGGGATGAGTGCCTCAATAAGCCGGCGTGCGCGCTCAATATCTTTTGCCTCGTATGGCCCAATTCGATCTCTGTTTTGGCCTTTCTCCGGCGGCGCCTCCCAGCACAGCGCTTTTGCGTCTTGATCACGACCATCACGATTGAGCCGACCGAGCCGCTGGATGACCGAAGGCCACGGCGCCAGTTCAAACCAGAGGTGGTGCGCCGAGATGTCCACACCCGCCTCCACCACCTGAGTGCTCACGCAGATCAGGCCCGGATCGTCGGGAGATAATTTACCCGGGGCGCCAGCGCGCTCACGCTGCGCCTCGACTTCCTTTCTCCTCGCCTCAAACTTTAGCAGTTTCTCCTCGTGTTCATCGCGGTCCTGTCGGCGAAAGCGCGAGGTAAGCAGCACCTTGGGGCACTCGTTTGGTAGCTGCTCGTACACGCGCCCTGCCGCCTCGACTGTATTGCAGATGACGAGGGACAGCGTGCCCCGTTTGTGCTTCTTGCTAACCTCTTTCGCAAGGTCTTTATAAAAATCACCCGTTAGGTTTTTAGATTCTCTTGACCATATTTCGATGGGCCGCATTGCCGCAAGCCGACACTGAATCTCCGAGTTCGAATCTCGTACGATAAGACCCACATCCAACCAAGTAACTTTATGAAAATCCTCGCGTTGTCTGTCCTCCGTTTCGAGAAAACCACTTCCGACCGTCGCACTCATCCATGTGGTGGGACAATCAAATATCGTCCCGAAGCGTTTTTTGCGCATCCAATCGAGCTGCGCGGTGGTCCAAAGACCCGGACCCATAAGCTGCACCTCGTCAACGATCCAGCGGCAATCGTTGTTGAGAAGCCCAAAGTGCACGGGCCACTCGAAGCGGCTCATAGCGTAACCTCGGTTGAGGGCGCGAGAGAGCAACTGGTCCTGCGTGCCAACGAGTACCCACGGCTCCTCCGGCTTTTCTGCCCATGCCTCGTCTATTGCGCCGCCCATTAGTTGATAAACTCCGATTCTCAAGTCAGAGGCTTTGAAGCAGCACTCGATCCGTTCGACCGTTTGGCGCACCAAAGTGCGCACGGGCAGGCAATAGACAAGATGCCGCGGTTCACCCTTTTGCTTGCAAAGCCGCCATACCCACGCCAGCACAACGCCTTCGGTCTTGCCTAGTCCCGTGGGCACGGGAAGCACGTCTGGAAAGCCGCTTTCTGCCACATGCTTTTGCCATTGGTATGGTGCAAATCCAACCGCCTTTTCAAAGAAATCCTCGTATGATTCCGTCATGGCCGACCCTCCTCACCCATCGCCCGACACACCCCATACCCCCGATACCGCCCGGCCCCGATCAGCAACGGCCCGCACACTGGCTGGTCGAAAATTAAAATTGCGTGGCTGTGACGGCGTTCGCTACCGTCTTTGCGCCTAAGGCGCGGGAAGGCGAACGCCGGCGGCACGCCGAGGTGCGCGGAGAGCTGGGTGACGATCACCTCGCGTGGTGCAGGCAGGCCGATGCGGGTACAGGCAACTGCGATCGTCGCGGCGGTTTCCTCCTGCAACCGCCTCCTGTCCTTTGCTTTCGGGTGGCGATCGAAAACGATCGGCGTCACCGTGGACCAGTGCGTGGCCCCATCGGGATACGCCGTCCAAGCCTCCGCTCGCAGGTCCCACAGCGGACTCGGGTCGGTCAGCGGCTCGACGCTCCAGAGGCCGAGGGGGCCAAGCCTGAGCTCCCGAACGGCGACAATGGCGCGCAACGCCTCACGACGCTTCTGCGGGGAGATCCCGGCCGGCAGGACAAGCCCCATACCCAACAGGTGGCCGTCGGCGTGCTCGCGGCCCACAAACGCCAGCGGTAAAAAGGCCAGATGCGGATCGTCCGCGGGCCTGCCGTTAGCATCGTGGCCGCTTAGCATTCGGCGAACCGGTTCGGAAAGGCCGTTGCTGTGGCTTAGGATCGCCTCCCGCAAGCGGCTGGTGACGGACAGCGTCAAGGCGAGGCCGAGCTTTCGGTACTGTCCCTGTTTGGCGCCAAGCTGCAACGCCAAGTAATGGGGACTGAATACAGTTCCCGGTGCAGCATCCAGCGCAAATTCCTGAGTGCGCCGCGTGTCAACACGATACAAAGACAACGTTGGCTGCCGACGTTCTTTGGTGGCTTTCCTAATTTTTGTATCGCTAGTGTGCATCTCGGTTACCTTGAGCATAGCGTAATCCTCTATGGCCGCGGCATTGTGCTGCCGTTTGAAATGGTCGAGCGTGCCGAATGACCGATTACGGGGCGCTGTATGGCTTGCGGCGCAGCAATGATCGAAGTAGATACCTCTTTGCCACGCTCCACTCCTTCTGGCCACAGCATCATGGCTTGTTCCGCCGGATCGGCACCGGTTTGAAAATGTGCCGCAGCCAATGCCATGAATAACCACGCTGGATGCGGCGGCCACTCTGCGCGTTCGAGGTTGTCCAGCGCAGCGGCGGCGGCGAAGCCATTGAGGAAACAGATGCCAAAGGCCAGCCCCTTACGCCCCTTGCTCCGTCGGCTTTTGGCCGCCTGCGACTGACTGAGGCGGTCCAGCCTGAGCAATTCGGCCAAGGGCTTAAGGACAAGGGGTTTTTGCGCCATACGAGCCCGCTTTTCTCGGCAATATCTATAGCTTCATTGAGAATGCAACGGCCGGATCGCCGGTCAGCTCAAATTCACGCGGCATGGAATCCCACATCCCGAACAGCAGTGTCGTAGAACGGTGTCTTAGCATCGCTTTCCCATCCGATGCTTCGAGATGATGCCGCTTGCCAGTTTATCTTTAGTTAGCGGCTCAGGATGTGAGCCTGTCGTTGGACTTTCAGTTTTTCACGGCCACGTAAAAAGTTAGCGCCTGACGAGGGTTTACGCGACCGGTTTGCAGCGGTACCTCAAGAACTCGCTCTAATTACCTCTCAGCGCCTGATCGACCTCATCGAGATCGAATGCCATAAAATCAAAATCGGGCGGCGCCCACCTGCGCATCTCTTTTTGTACGCCTTATGCTTTGGGTCGCGCAGCACGGCCCAACAGGTGCTCATACCCCGAGGACTGCCGGCAGTCCCTCGGGCGAGCAGGCGCGCTTGCCGCAGAAGCAGCGGAGGAACGTTTGCCCTTTTCGGCGAACAGGGCCCTTTTCGATTCTCGGATCGTGCTTTGAGCTATTGCCGAAGTCATATTCGTTGATGAGCCTGCCGCTCTCGCCAGCGACCCCGTCGAGTCGTACGGTACGCGTTCTGGGAAGTCGCCGAGGAAGTAGGGTTGAGCACACCATAGTCCGTGCTACCGACACACAAGTAACAGTGTGCAGATACGCGTCGACCAGCCTATGGTCGCTTGCAGGCTGCGCTGCAGCCTGCCGAACTCCGTGTCGGCCGGCACCCCAATGCGCTGCCATACGGGAGGACGGACGTGCCTCGCGTGACCTTATTTGATAAATCAGCGTTTTACTTTTGGTTTTCTCTCTGTTTCTCTGTATTGTTATATCGTTGTAACGCCCGACGCAGCCTTTCGGCCACCGCGCGGCGAAGCGAGGCGGGGGCGATCACCTCGACATCGATCAATTCGCGCGGGTCGGAATAGGGAATATCCAGCACATAGCGATCGCCGTCCATCCGGCCTTTCTGCCGCGGATGCCATTCTTCATCCGCCACCCAGCGGGCGCGCTCGGAGGTGAAGCGCAGCACGGCCAGGTGCTTCGGCCGGCCGGCAAAAATGCCGTAAGAAGACGTGAAATGCGCATCGAGCCGGCTATCCGGGACGTCCTTGGCGGGTTTGCTCAGTGTGCATGCCTGCACGATGCGCTCCACGGCAAAGCTGCGCAGCGCGCGCTTGCCGTGGTCCCAAGCATCGAGATACCAGTTGTCGCGGTAGTGCACGAGGCGTTGCGGCGAGACCTCGCGCTCCGTGATCTCGTCGCGCGCACGGCCATGGTAAACCATACGCAGGCGTCGGCGGCCCAGCACGGCGCCGGCCACCGCCCGGAAGTGCTCGGGTTCGAGCTTGCGCGCGGCCATGCGCTAAATACGGATGCGCCGCGCCAGCTCTCCCCTGGGCAAGTGGCGCACCTGCAGGAGTTGCTCGATGCGGTGTCTGAGCGGAGCAAGGTGCTCTTCGAGCAGGCCGGGCTGGACGCCGCAGAGCAATTGCTGCGCAGCCAGTAGCGCATAGAGTTCCGAGGCGTTGAACCACAGACCCGGCAGCTCGAAGGGACGCCCGCCACGGTCGCCGCTGTCATAGCGGTAGCCGCGCAACCGCCGGTCGTAAGCGATAGGCGCACCCAGGTAATTGCGCATGTCGCGGATGACGCGGTTGACCGTGGCGCGGGAGCATTCGAGTTTTTTCTGCAGGACCCGGTGCGGGAGCGGATAACGCGACTGGCGAAGTATACGATCCAGCCGGTAGATCCGATCAGTGAGGTCCATTCCCCCTTGCCCTCCTCAGAAAAAATACACCGACCTCCCGCAGGCCGCCACCCCAGAAGCTTTGGCTGTCGCAGCGGGTCGCGATGAGCGCCCGGCGTCTAAACCGATATGGCTATCGGGAGGCAAAAGATTTTTTCGCGCGAACCTCCCTGGAATGTCGCCGCAGCAACTGCTTGCTTAGGGATCAAAATCCGCTGAGTGGACTTCCATTTATAACTTCATTTCTACGCCCCGTCCCCGGCGCGGCCAGCACTGTGCGGATCACCTCGCACACGCGCTCGATGTGCTCAAGCGGCATGCCGGGATAGATCGGCAGCGAGAGGACCTCCTCCGTCGCCTGCTCGCACACCGGCAGATCGCCACGCTTGTGACCAAGCGAGCGGTATACCTCCTGAAGGTGTAGACCTTGGGGATAGCACAGCGAGTGGCCGATCTGATTGTCGTGCAAGGCCTGACGCACCGCGTCGCGCTGAGGGGTACGGATGGTATAAAGGTTGTACACGTGCGTGCCATGGCGCGGCGCGCTCGGCGGTTTGACGGGCGTGCCGGCCAGTCGCCGAGTGTATTCGGCGGCGACCTGGCGGCGGCTCTCGATGTCCTGGGCGATGCTTCGCAGCTTAATGCGTAGCAGCGCGGCCTGGATCTCGTCGAGGCGGCTGTTGGTGCCGATCTCGGTGTGGAGGAAGGGCTGGACTGCCCCGTGGTTGCGCAGCCGGCGGATGCGCTCGGCGAGATCGCCGCGGTTGGTGCTGATCATGCCGCCGTCGCCGTAGCCGCCAAGGACCTTGGTGGGATAGAAGCTGAAGGCACCAAGATCGCCCAGACTGCCGACGACCTTGCCGTCGAAGGTGGCGCCAAAGGCCTGGGCGCAATCCTCGACGACAGCAAGTCGATACCGGCGGGCGAGCGCCATGATCTCGCCCATCTCGGCCGGATGGCCAAAGAGATGTACAGGGATAATGGCCTTGGTGCGCGGCGTGATGCGCACGGCCACACTCGCAGGATCAAGACAATAACTATCGGGCTCGATGTCGGCGAACACGGGGGTCGCCCCGACCAGATTCACGCATTCGGCCGAGGCGAAGAAGGTGAACGGCGAGGTGATGACCTCGTCGCCAGGGCCGATGCCAAGCGCCTTGAGCGACAGCACGAGCGCATCCGTGCCGTTGGCAACACCGATGGCGTGCTTGACGCCAACGTACTCGGCGAACTCTTTCTCGAAGGCCGTAACCTCTGGGCCGAGGATGAAGCTGCCGCGCGCGCCAGCCGCACGGATGGCCGCGAGCCACTCTTCTTCGAGAGCACGGAACTGCGCGGTGAGATCGAGGAACGGAACCGGTTTTATCTCGCGCATGCGGCGATTTTCTCCTTTACCTGTAGTGCCACGCGCAGCGCCTCGAGTCCTACGCGCCCGTTGACGAGCGGCGGCGTGCCGGTGCGCACGGCATTGACGAAATATTCCAGCTCGGTGTCAAGGGGCGGGCGCGGCTCAATGTCTACGACCTCGGAGACGATCTTCGGCCCCTCGCCGTCCCCGGACGGCACGGCACGCGCGATCTCGAGTTTCTGTTCGATGTAATCAAGCCCGTAGTAACGCTGGACGCCGAAGGCGCGGATGCGCCGCAGCTTCTTGTTCGACACACGGCTCGCAGTCACATTGGCCACCGCGCCATTGTCGAACTCGATGCGCGCGTTGGCGATGTCTACATGCTCGGTGAGTACGGGCGTGCCATTGGCTGCAATCGAGCGGATGGGCGACTTGACCAGGGCGAGCACAATGTCAATGTCGTGGATCATCAGATCGGTGACCACATCCACGTCGGTGGCGCGCCCGACGAACTGGCCTAAGCGGTGTACCTCGATGAAGCGCGGATTGCGACAGTGTTCGGCGAGCGCCATGACCCCGGCGTTGAAGCGCTCGAGATGCCCGACCTGGAAGACGACGCCAGCGCGTTCGGCCAGCTCCACCAGCGCCACTGCCTCCTCGTAGGTTGGTGCGAGCGGCTTCTCCATGAGCATGTGCACGCCGTGCTCGAGAAACGGGCGTGCCACCTCGAGATGGCGGCTCGTGGGCACCACGATGCTCACCGCGTCTACGCCGCGCTCGAGCAGCTCGCGCGCGTCGGTGCAGGCAAAACAGCCGTGCTGGGCGGCGACGTCCCGGGCAGTGTCGGGATTGATGTCCGCGACTCCTACGAGCTCCACCCCTGCAAGGCGAGCATAGATACGCGCGTGAAAACGGCCGAGGTAACCCACACCGACCACCCCCACGCGCAGCGGCGCCCCGGACGGATCAGGCGAGGGCACGATGGGTGGGATCGAGCCGGGCACGGGGATCTCGCACGCAGGCCCGAGGCCTACGAAGGACGGGCGACGAGATGGGATAAGTCCTCACAACGGCGCAGCATTATACCTGAAACGCCCCTGCCACCAATGGCGCGCGCCCTCGCCCCACTCTCTTGCCACCCATGATCGCAGAGGTCGGCTGGGCATCAAAACCGCGGTGGCGATGCGCCCGTCGGCCCGGCTGTCAACCAAAGCCCTCCCTTGTCCGTTAATCCCTTGGCACCTTCGCCAAAGGAGGACCACGACCATGACCCGAACCGCCCTGATCCTGGCCGGCAGTCTCGCTGCCGTCACCACAACCGGCTTGAGCCTGCCCGCCATGGCAAGCGACGCGCACGTGGGCTTGCGCATCGTGCTCGGCACACCGCACGTCGTCGTGCATTCGTACGCGGTTTGCCCGCCACGCGTGGTCTATCGTCGGCATGTGGTTTATCATCACCATTACTGGCCGCACAGGCACCGTCATCATTATTACTCTTATGGTGACTGTGGATGCGGCCACCATCACGGGAAACATGCCCATGGCGGGGGACAGATGAAATATTACCTGCGCGCCCATGCGAGCCGCTGGCACCGCGACTGACCGCAAGCGAGCGCGCATTTGCGTCGAGCAGACACAACGCGCCTCAGGGCGCGCCGCGCATCTGACTTCGAGACATGACCGAGGCGCTTCTTGAGGCACTGCCCAGCGCGCGGCGCAGCGATGAGATGAGCATAAACGCGGCGCAGGTGCCGCTCGCGAAGTTTCTCGCGCGCATCGGCCCGCAGGGCTACCGCTTCGCACGCGCCTGCGCGCTTGATCACGACGCGGCACTCGACGCCGTGCAGGCGAGTGGGCTGCGGCTGATCGAGCGTTACGCGACGCACCCTGAGGCGGAATGGCCGGCGCTGTATTTCACCATCCTCCGCAATGCCATTCACGACGCACGTCGGTGGCGATGGCGTTGGAGCCGGCAGCCGTACCCTCAACACGGCGACGCCGGCAAGGGACCGCAAGTGGAAGTGGCAGACGCAAAGCAGGCGACCGCCGAGGCGCGCTATGCTCAGCAACGGCAACGCCGCGCACTCGAACAGGCGCTTGTCGAGCTGCCGCTGCGCCAGCGCCAGGTCTTTCTGCTGCGCGAGTGGCAGGGCTTTAGTGTCGAGGAAACGGCGCGAATCCTCGGCTGCTCCGCAGGCAGCGTGAAGCAGCATCACTTCCGCGCCCTGCAGGCGCTGCGCAGCAAGCTCTCGGAGGTGTGGCATGAGCAGGCATGAAAACCGTCTCGATTTCCATCCAGACGACGATCAACTCGATCGGCTGCGCGCCGGTCTGCTCGACGGCACGCCCGAGCACCAAGGGCTTATGGCACACCTTGCGGCCTGCGAGACCTGCCGGTGGCGGCTGCATCGGTGGCAGGTGCTCGTGCGCGCGGCGTTCGCGGAAGACGGGCGCGATGCGCAGCTGTATCGTGCGTTGAAAGACGTACGGCCTGACCGCTTGGTCGCGGCGCGAACGCCACGGTTCTTCCCACCGCTTGCGCTGGCTGCCACGCTTGCCGCACTGGCCATCGGTGTGGCATCTGTGCTTCCCCCGATCCTCAGACCCGCCACGGCGCCGACGCAGACCGCCGAAACGCACACGCCCTCGCCCGACCTTCTTGCGGACATCGATTTCTATCTCTGGTTGAGCGGCTATGAAACCAAGTCGCCCTCTCCCCCGGACGCTTCGTAAGCTGCGCGTAACGGCGCTCCTCGCACTGCTGCTCGCCGCCAGCGCGGCGCATGCGCGGGAAACGCGTTGGATGCTCGCCGCTGAAGGCATGCGCTGGGAGAGCCTGAGCCCGCAGGAACAGGCGCTGCTTGCCCCTTACCGGGAGCAGTGGAACAACTATTCGCCCGAATACCGCCAGCAGCTGCACGAGGGGGCGCAGCGCTACCAGCGCCTTACCCCAGAGCAGCGCGAAAAGGCCCGGCGCAGTCGCGAGCATTATCGACGCCTTCCCCCGCAAGAACAGGAGCGCCTCAAAGAGCGCTACCGAAAGGACAGATTCGAAAAGAACAACCTGCGTAACAAGAGATAGCTTGACGCCCTCTTTACCTCGCTTGTTTGACCCTTTGCAGGGCGTTGCGCCGCGCATAAACCTGGACCTGAGAAGACGCCCTGGCCAAGGCGGTCACCCACGACGAGGAGTGCGTTTCGTTGACCATGGCTATTCAGTCTGCAAAGCCGCTGACAGGGCAGCGCGAAACTGCACGTACCCATTGCCGTGAATGCCTTGCTGCGCAATTTGTGCAACGCGCATGTCTCTCGGGCTGGGTGCGCGACCTGTGCTCGACCTGAGGTGTGCAATGGCGCACCCGAGAAGGCGATCACCGAGAGTGTCGTCATGGCAAACGCGATAAAAATGCTTACACGCCTCAGGCAGCTGCACGTGCAGCACATCCGGCTTTACACATGGCCAGCTTCGGCACGGGCTATTCTTGCCTGTGGGCCACCTCGAGCGTCTGCGCAGAGGGAAGCGGTGAAGACAGACAAATCCTTCGCGGGCGATCTGCCGGGCAACAAGGACACTCGGTGCTGATTGTGCGCCCCACGATCGACCTCGCGCACGACCCGGGGCTCAAGGGGGTCGGGGAAAGTAAGCGCAGAGCGAGGCGACCTCGTGCTCACCGGCCCAGCTGAGGGCGGCGACACGGCGCAGGGCTGTGGCATCGGCAAGCCGGATTCGGCCAGGAACCAGAAGAATGGCTCTCGCGCTACCGCCCGCCATCGAGAAACTGCGACTGGCTCAGTCGAGCACGTGCGAGACAAGTCCGTCTGCGAGCTTAGGTTCGAACCAGGTGGATTTGGGTGGCATGACGGCGCCGGCGTCCGCCACGGCCATCAGGTCATCGAGCGAGGTCGGATACATCGCGAAGGCCACCGCCATCTCACCCGAATCCACCCGCTGCTCGAGTTCGATTAAGCCGCGGATGCCGCCGACGAAGTCAATTCTAGGGTCGCGGCGCGGGTCGCAGATGCCGAGCACCGGCCCGAGCAGATGATCCTGCAAAAGGCTCACGTCCAGACGCCGCACCGGGTCGCGCGCTGGCACACGCTCGGGAGGGATCTCCAACCGATACCAGCGCCCAGCGAGGTACATACCGAACTGCCCCTTTTTCATCGGCCGCACCGCCTGGGCGGATGGCTGCACACGGAACGCCGTGTTCAGCTTTTGCAGGAACGCCTCGGGCGCAAGACCGTTCAAATCCCGGACCACGCGGTTGTAGTCGAGGATGCGCGTCTGATTGTCGGGGAAGGACACGGCCAGAAAATAGTCGTACGCTCGTTCGCCCCCGCGCGCGGGGTCAGCTGCACGACGCGCGGCGGCCACGCGTGCAGCGGCGGCGGCGCGATGGTGTCCATCGGCGATGTACAGCCTCGGGATCGCCTCGAAGGCGCGCTGGAAGGCCTCGATACGCGCGCTTTCACGCACCACCCACAGCAGGTGGCGCACGCCGTCATCAGCGGTCACGTCCACCTCGGGCGCTGCCGCCGCGGTCGCATCTGCCACCAGCGCGTCCACCTCGCGTGAATGCCGGTAAATCAGGAATACCGGACCCGTCTGGGCGTTCAGGGCCGTAATCTGGCGTACCCGGTCGTCTTCCTTGTCGGGGCGGGTGAACTCGTGGCGGCGGATGCGCTCGGATTTGTAAGCCGCGACCGACGCTACGGCCACCACGCCGGTCTGGACGTGGGCGCCCATCACGAGACGATAGAGGTAATAACAAGGTTCAGAATCACGTCGCAGCACACCCTCGGCCAGCATGCGCGCAAAATTCTCCTTGCCCTTGGCGTACACGGCCGGACTATAAGGATCGGTGCCGGCAGGCAAGTCAATCTCGGGCCGCGAGACGTGCAGGAAACTCCACGGCCTGGCCGCGGCGCGCGCGCGCGCCTCTTCGGCGGAAAGTACGTCATAGGGCGGCGCGATCACGTCCTTCGCCCGATTGGGGGCAGGGCGAAGTCCAGCAAGCGGAGAAAGCAGGGGCATGGAACGCGGCAAAACGTTGTGGTGAGACAGCGACAAAACGACATCCCAGCGCGCGCCGGGATTGAACGTGGCAGACCCGTTTCGTCAGTATCAGTTCAGTATCAGTAATAGTACATCAGGTCGAGGGACACCGTATTGAGGTCCACACCCTGTACGTCCTTGAAGCGCTCGTAGCCGAGGCGGATGGCGGCATGCCTGAGCCCGCGGATGTGGACACCGAGTCCAGCGTGGGCATCTATATCGTGGTCACGGCCGGTTGCGCTCGCCTCAAGACTGGCATTGCTGGAGGTCAGCTTACGATCCGAATCCCAGCGGAAACCGCCGCCCCGCAGGAAAAGGGACACGCGCTTGTGCACCTCCGAATAGATCGGCACCGCTAGGATGACGCTCGCTAGCACCCCGTCTGCTTCGTAAGTTCCAGCATACGTGTTTGAGGCGGAATCGCTGCCCGTGAAGCTCAGCGTGCCCATGTTGAAATAACCCACCTCCAGAGCGAACCACTTGGAGAACTGGTAGCCGGCAAATAGGCGGTATTGATCGTTGCTCTTGCTCGCGGAGGTCCTTGTGCTAAAGCCCAGCCCGGCAAAAACATCGTCCAGATTGTTGTCGTTGTCGATTCTGTAGTTGCCATAACCCAAACCGATGTACCAGCTGTCCGTCTCGCCCACCGCGTGCGCAGCGGGTGCGGCGGCGAGCAGAAAGAGCGAAGCGAGCAGGAGGATGGTGGACAAAGCGCGGGAATGATGCGGCACGTTCTTCTTCAGCATGCAGGGTTCTCCGTCATAGGTCTGTATGGTGAAACCGGCTCGCAGGCATGGACAGCCGCGCACAACCGCCTGACACGGGGTTACTAGGCTACTATAGTATGGGCCGTCGTCGATGGCCAGATTCGCCTGGCGGGCACAGACTGACGAACAAACCTGCTTGTGCTTACGTGCGCTTGGACATTGTGCTTGGATGCGCTATTCTTTGCGCCTCTCCTGCGCTTCGCACCATGCCCCAGCCATCCTGCCGCCCCAGCCTGCCGCCGGAATGGGCGCCGCAGAGCGGCGTCATGCTGACCTGGCCGCATGCGCATGGCGACTGGGGGCCGCACCTCGAGCGGGTCGAACCGGTGTTCGTCGCGATCGCCTGCGAGGTGAGCCGGCGGGAGGGACTGCTCGTCGTCTGCTACGACGAGGCACACCGCCAGCATGTAGCCGCGCGGCTCGAGGCGGGCGGCGCCGAGCTGGCGCGGGTGCGGCTGGCGATCGCGCCATCCAACGACACCTGGGCGCGCGACCACGGCCCGATCACGGTGTTGTGCCGTGGCGAGCCGCGTCTGCTTGACTTCGAGTTCAACGGGTGGGGCGGAAAATACCCGGCCGAACTGGACAACTGCATCACCGCTCGCCTCCACCGCGCGGGGGTCTTCGGCCAGGTTCCGCTCGAGAAGACCGGCCTCGTGCTCGAGGGCGGCGCGATCGAGGTAGACGGCTCGGGCACGCTGCTTGCGACCGCGCGCTGCCTGCTTGCGCCCACCCGCAATCCGGCCCTCAGCCAGGCCCAGCTCGAAGCACGTCTGAAGGAACTGCTAGGCATCGAGCGCATTCTCTGGCTGCGCCACGGGCATCTCGCCGGCGACGACACCGACAGCCACATAGACACCCTGGCGCGCTTCTGCGACATACATACCCTCGCCTATGTGCGCTGCGACGACCCGCACGACGAGCACTATGCGGAACTGGCAGCGATGGAGGCAGAGCTTCGGTCCATACGCGCCGCCGATGGCCGACCCTACCGGCTCGTTCCCCTTCCCTGGCCGCGGCCCAAGTTCGATGAGACCGGCCGGCGCCTGCCGGCGACCTACGCCAATTTTCTGATCATCAACGGTGCGGTGCTCGTGCCCACCTACGATGATCCGGCCGATGGCGCAGCGCTCGCGCGGCTGTCAGAGTGTTTTCCCGACCGCGATATCATCGGCATCGGCTGCCTGCCGCTCATATACCAGTATGGCAGTCTGCACTGCGTGACCATGCAGCTGCCTGCCGGCGTGTTACCATAGCGCTCCATGTCGCAAACGCTCCTGCGCCTCGGTCTTGTGCAGCACGCCTGCAGCGAAGACCGCGAAGAAAATCTCGCACGCTCGATCGAGGGCATCCGTGCCGCAGCCGCCGAGGGCGCACGGCTCGTGCTGCTGCCTGAGCTGCATGCCAGCCGGTATTTCTGCCAGACCGAGGACGTGCGCAATTTTGACCGCGCCGAATCCGTGCCTGGCCCGACCACCGAGGCGCTAGCAAAGCTTGCGCAGGAGCTCGATATCGTCATCGTCGCCTCGGTGTTCGAGCGCCGCGCTCCGGGTGTGTACCACAACACCGCCTGTGTACTCGAGCGCAACGGGTCGATCGCCGGCACCTACCGCAAGATGCATATCCCCGACGACCCGGGCTACCACGAGAAGTTCTACTTCACCCCTGGCGACCAGGGCTTCACGCCCATCGCCACCTCGGCGGGCGCGCTCGGCGTGCTGGTGTGCTGGGACCAGTGGTACCCGGAGGCGGCGCGCCTCATGGCGCTCAACGGCGCCGAGGTCCTGCTCTACCCCACGGCGATCGGTTGGGACCCACGCGACGACGCTGCCGAGAAGACCCGCCAACGCGAGGCCTGGATCACGGTGCAACGCGCGCACGCCTGCGCGAATGCACTGCCGGTCGTCGCCTGCAACCGCATCGGCCACGAACCAGACCCGGCCGGCGTCTCACCCGGCATCCTGTTCTGGGGCTCGAGCTTCATCGCCGGTCCGCAAGGCGAGCTGCTCGCCCAAGCGCCGGCGGACCGGCCGGCCGTGCTGGTGGCGGCGTTGGACCTGCAGCGCAGCGAAGAACTGCGCCGCCTCTGGCCGTTTTTCCGCGACCGGCGCATTGATGCCTACGGCGATCTGCTCAAGCGCTACGGGAAATAAGTCGCAAGGCGAAGACACGCGCCCTCTACATGCTAAACCCGAACACGTAACACCGTTTTCACCCCGCGACGATACGCCGTGTGGGCGCGTGCGCAACGCGCGACTCGAAACGAGCAACTAACCTCTCCTATGCCCCGCCTTTACCTGCGGCAATCTGCCGAGCTTCTCGAGATCATTCTGAACGGCACGCTGCCGGCCGACGTGCAGATGGAGCGCTATTTCCGCGCGTATCCCAAGATGGGCGTGCGCGACCGCGGCAAAGTGGCCGAGAGCGTCTATAGCTGTTTGCGCTGGAGGCGCCTGCTCGATGAGGCGTGCGGTGCGGCCGATGCCTTGAGCCTGGTGGCGGCACATCTGCTCCGACAAGGACTCAGCGCCCGCGCCCTCGAGGAGGCCGGCTACCCGGGCGATGTCCATCGGCTCGCTGCGCGCGTGCGCGCACTCGACGAGCAGCGACTGCCCTTTGCGCTGCGCACGAGCTTGCCCGACTGGCTCGCCGAGCGGCTGCTCGCGCGGTTCGGCGAAGACGAGGCCTATGCGCTCGCCCGCGCCCTGAACGAGCCGGCGCCGCTGGACTTGCGCGTCAATACGCTCAAGGCCGGGCGCGATGAGGTTCGCCGCCGCCTGGCGGAAGAGGGCTTCGCCTTCGAGCCGACGCTTTACTCGCCTGTAGGCCTGCGCCGGCAGGATCGCGCCCCGTTGTTTGCCACGCAGTGCTTCCGGGAAGGGCTCATCGAGGTGCAGGACGAGGGCAGTCAACTGCTCTCGCTCCTGCTCGAGCCGCGCCGAGGCGAGATGCTGGCCGACTTCTGCGCCGGGGCGGGCGGCAAGACCCTGCACATCGGGGCGCTCTCCGCCAACACCGGGACGGTCTATGCCTTCGACGTCGCGCCGCGGCGACTCGCGCGGCTCAAGCCGCGGCTCAAGCGCGCCGGGCTGCACAACGTGCGCGCGGTGGCCATTAAGCACGAGCGCGACGAGCGCGTGCGCAGGCTCGCCGGCAAGCTCGACCGCGTGCTCGTCGACGCGCCCTGCTCCGGCACCGGCACGCTGCGGCGCAATCCCGACATCAAGTGGCGGCCGATCGACCTGCCGGCATTGAGCGCCGCACAGACGAATATCCTGGCGGCGGCCGCCACCCTGGTGAAGCCCGGCGGCCGGCTGGTCTACGCCACCTGTAGCCTGCTTGCCGAGGAGAACGAGGCGGTCATCGAGGCGTTTTGCGCCCGCCATCCCGGATTCGAGATCGTTCCAGTGGCCGACATCCTCGCGCGCCGCCATGTGCCACTTGCGCCCGACGGCGAATTCCTACACCTGCTCCCGCACCGCCACCACACCGACGGCTTCTTCGCGGCCGTGCTACAGCGCCGTACCTGACCGGGCTCTCGCCGCACCCCCCACGCGGCGCAGTTCAGTTCTTCGCCGTCTCATTGGCCTGCGCCTTCAGAAACACCTCGACGATCCCGGGGTCGAACTGGCGGCCTGCGCCGGCCTGCAGCATGACGATCACCTGCTCGCGCGACACGCCCTGACGGCCGGGCCAGTCGGCGGTCAGGGCGGCGTAGGCGTCGGCAACGGCGAGCACGCGGGCGAGATACGGGATCGCCTCGCCTTGGAGCCCGTCGGGATAGCCGCCGCCGTCGTAGCGTTCGTGGTGATGGCGCACGATGGGGGCAAGAGGGGCGAGCGCGGGGACCTGTTCGAGCCAGCGCGCGGCCGTCGTCGGGTGCTCGCTCAGCAGCGCCCATTCTTCTGCCGACAGCGCCGTGGTCTTGTTCAAGACGGTGTCGGGCACTGTGAGCATACCCACGTCATGGAGCAGCGCCGCCCGCCGCAGCCGCTCGATGTCCTCCCGAGCGAGCCCCAGGGCCTCGGCCAATCGCTCGCAGGCATCCACCACCAGGGTGGTGTGCGTACGGAAGAACGGCGCCTTGGCCGAGACGGCGGCAACGATCGGTTCAATGTTCGCCAGGCTTTCCTTGAGCAGCCCGACCACGCGCCCGGGGTCACGCTCAAGCTCGCTCTTAAGCATGTTGCGGTACAGCACCACGCGGTTGCGCCCGGTGGCCTTAGCGGTATAGAGCGCCTGGTCGGCGCGCAGCAGCATTTCTTCTATCCCGGATGCACACTCCGGGTAGCACGCCAGCCCGATACTGACCGCGACGACAAGCTCCCGGCCGTCTGGCAGCACGAACGCCGTACCGGCCACGGCACGGCGAATGCGCTCGGCGACAGCGCGGGCGGCCGCGCTGTCGGTTGCTGGCAGCAGCACGACAAATTCCTCCCCGCCGTAACGCGCCACCAGATCGAAGCCGCGAAGCTGACCCTTGAGGATCTCGGCCAGCCTGACGAGCACGGCATCGCCGGCGGCATGGCCGTAGCGGTCGTTGATGCGCTTGAAATGATCCACGTCCAGCATCAACACGCAACAGGGCTGCCCGCTGGGCTGCAAGCGGCGGAATTCCTCCTGCAGGCGCGCGTCGAATACACGGCGGTTGGCGAGGCCGGTCAGTGGATCGGTCGCCGCCTCGTCTAGGGCACGTGCGTGCACCCGCGCCTTGGCGATCGCCTCGGTGGCGAGCGCGGCAAAGGTATAGTAAAGTCCGTCATCGCGGGCGGCTGATGAGGAAGCCGACAACAAGAAACACAGCACCCCCTGTAGCCCTTCCTGGCGGCCGCGGCTGGCGAGCGGGAGGCAGAGATACGCTTCGCCGGCCACGGTCTCCTCCACACGGCGAACCTCCCGCCAAGCGCGTTCCGCCAACCGCTGCAGATGTTCGGCCTGCGGCGCCGTCAGTCCGCGGCGGTACTGCTCAGGGAGTACTGCCGGCGCATCCAGCGCTAGCGCCACCCCGCGGGCGTCAGCCAGTCGCTGCGCCTCGTTGAGGATCACGCCGATTACCTCGTCCAGGCCGAGCGAGGCGCTCAGTCCTACGGCCACCTCGTTGAGCGCCTGGATGCCGGCGGTCTTGCGCGCGACCGCTTCGGCCATCTCGTTGAAGGTTTGCGCGAGCTCGCCTACCTCGCTGCGGCTCGACACCGGAAGGCGCTGCGCATAGTCCCCGGCGGCGATCGCGCGCGCCGTCTCGATCAGGCGGCGCAACGGAAGCGTCACCACGTAGCGCGCCATGCCGAGGCCGACCAGGCCGAGCAGCAGCGTGAAAACGAGGATCGCGCCCTGAAAGGAGGCGAGCGCTAGGGCATCTGCGCGGGCGCGCCGCTCCGCGAGCTTGACCAAAGTGTCGAGATGCGCGAGGTGTGTGCGCACCGCGACGTGAAGCCGCGCGACCTTCTGCGGCGTGGGGTGCACGGCAACGCTTTGTAGCAGAGGCTTGAGGACTTCGCGCCAATGACGGCGCGCCGTCTCCCAGGCTTGCGGCTTGGCCCGGCCGCGGAAGACCTCGCGCGCCAGGGTTTCGAACATGCGGTCCTGCTCGGCGATGCGCCGGAGGAAATCGCGGCGAGCGGTTTTAGACCAGTCCTTGGCGGTGGCGGCGGCACGCGCGTCCTCGAGTAGCAGCAGCGTGTTCATACGCTGGCGACCGGCATCGTTGATCAGCGCGGCCTGCTCACCGAGGTTCAAGATGCCGTGGATGCCGATGCCAAGCTGGAGGGTTTGCAGGAGCAGAAAGCCGGCCAGGAGAAAAAGAAACTTCCCAGTCAGGGTACGGCCGAGCCGATCCCGGAGAAGAGGATAGAGATGCATATACGAGTGACCATGGGCAACTGGGCGCGACTACCCGCGTTTGTGCGTCCCTGGGGGGCGTCCGTGCCGAAACAGGCCGGCGCTGCTTTATCCGAACTGTGTCCGAGCGCGGGCATAAAAAACCCCGTCACGGGGGACGGGGACGACAGTGCTCCGTTACATCCTGACTGCAGTGGTATTCAGCGGGGGATGACGCGGGTGGCCTGCTTGCCTTTCGGTCCCACCGTGTGTTCGAACTCGACCTTCTGGCCCTCCATCAGGGTCTTGTAGCCCTCTCCTTCGATGGACGAGAAATGCACGAACACGTCTTCTCCGCCGTCGTTCGGGACGATAAAGCCATATCCCTTGGCGTTATTGAACCATTTTACCGTACCGGTCTGCATTACCGACTCCTCGTGGATTGGTGACAAAATATGCCCTTATTGACCGCTGTTCGACTGCCTTGGGCGCAGATCATCCTACTTGAAGTCATTTGTCATGACAACGCACTCACCATATCAATCCTCGAAGCGGGCCGAGCGGCGTTTCTTTTCCTAGCCGCCGTTCCTTGGCCGCCTGCGGGAGCACCCGGGCTGGCTTGCACGGCTTGGGTAGGCGGCACAGACAGTGGGACCTTATAATTCAAGCGCTTAAAGGAGATACCCGACGGCAGGTGCATGAACCGCACCGCCGATTCGGCCTGCTACCTGAGCTGCCGACCCGCGCGGGCCGTTTGCCTGGAGGGACTCGGTGCGGTCCTTTTTCTCTCGAGGCCCTAAATCCAGGAAGTACGGGGAGCGATGCCGCCCCAAGATCGGCTTCACGGGGGACGGCGGCCAATCGGACCGCACCCCAATGGGGAACAAAACCGGGATAATATACGCCCAGGCGGAGTTACATAAATGCGCCGCGCGCGCCCGGCGCGACAACGGCTTTCCAGGCAATACCGATGATTATCATCCTCAAATCCGACCTCTGCGAGCAAAGCCCTGAGTATCGGCAGATCCTGGATTACCTGGCCAACCGGCCGAACATCACCCCCCGCGTCCACCAAGAAATCGGCACCGAGCAGACTCTGACCGAGATCTACCTGATTGGAAACACGGCTTCTTTGGACAAGGGCGAGATCGAGAGCCTGCCTGGGGTGGATCGTGTCGTGCGGGTCTCCGAAGATTACCGCATCATCGGCCGCCACAAGGACGATCGTCGCCCGAGCGGCTTCGAGTACAACGGGGTGCGTTTTTCCCAAGACAACCTCACCATCTTCGCCGGTCTGTGTGCCGTGGACACTCCTGAGCACGTCGAGCAGATGATGCGCGCCCTTCGCGACCACGCGCAAGTATGCACGCGCATGGGTGCTTACAAGCCGCGCACCAATCCCTACTCTTTCCAGGGTCACGGCAAGGCCTGTCTGCCGTGGGTGTTCGAGCTGGCCGGCCGCTACGGCATCAAGGTGATCGCCATGGAGATCACCCACGACTCGCATCTCGACGAGATCCGCGAGGCGCTGGAACGCACCGGCCAGCCGACCGGAGTGATGCTACAGATCGGCACGCGCAATACCCAGAACTTCGAGCTGCTGCGGGTAGTCGGCCGTCAGCGCGAGTTTCCGGTACTGCTCAAGCGCGGCTTCGGCATCACGCTCGAGGAATCGCTCAACGCCGCCGAATACATCGCCAGCGAGGGCAACACGCGCATTGTCTTCGGGCTGCGCGGCATGAAGACCAACATGGGTGACCCGCACCGCAACTTCGTGGATTTCGCGCACGTGCCGGTGGTCAAGCGCCTGACGCGATTGCCGGTGTGTATAGATCCCTCGCACTCGGTCGGCTCGCGCGAGGCGGCGCCAGATGGACTGCTCGACATCTTCCACGCGACCGCCCAGGGGGTGATCGCCGGCGCCAACATGATCCTGGTGGACTTCCACCCCGAGCCGGCCAAGGCGCTAGTCGATGGGCCGCAGGCACTGCGCCTCGAGGAGCTCAGGCATTTCCTTGAAGACGTCGCGATCGCACGCGAGGCCTACGAAAAGCGCCGCGCACGGGCGCGTCAAGAGCGGGAAAAACTCCCGCCGTCGGCTGTGGCGAATCAGTAAAGCATCTTCGGAGGCTTGAAACAAACGCTCAATGGCCCGCTACGCAATTCCCGCAATCCCAAGGCCTGTGCTGGCTTGGCGAACCGGCGGCTTAAGATCGTTTGATTCAATACGCGGCGCTGTAGATCACGTCGAAGATCACGCGCGTTTCGCCGTCCATGAGCACGATATCCCGGCCCACGCGCACGCGCAGGTAGCCGGCGGGAAGACGTGAGAGCCGTGCTTCGAGCTCTGCCGGCAAGGGGCGATAGTCTAGACCGGGTGGCAGCCGGTCGCGCTTCGCAAGGCCCGGGGGTAGGCCGTTACGCTTGGCGAGCCCGGGCGGGAGGCTTTTGTACTTTTTGCCTTTCTGGTAATACTCCTCGATCAAGCGCCGGTCGTGGTCGCTGAAACGGATGTCCACCACCGCGCGCTCGTCGCTGATCACGACCCGGCCCGAAGTGCCGACGTGCGCTGCACACCCCCCTACACCTGCCGCCAGCACAATACCCAGTAATAAATGTCTGTACATGGCATCTCCACAAGTGAGTGATGAGTAGCGAGCGTCGGATACGGCCGGCTGCTCGCTAGGGAAAATTTTAGCCTTCCGCATGCCGCCCGTCCCTTTCGTCGAAGATCTGCGCGTGGCCACACACACGCGCCGCGTCCAGTGTGTTGAGGGCCCAGCCAGTAGCGAGAAATTGCGCCTGTCGTTAGCGCGGTTGGCATGAGGGGGGATTGGTGACACAACCGCCAGCCCTCTCCCGCGAAAACCAGGTAGTGCGTCCCTGCCGAGGCCGCGGCGGCCTTGTACTGCCGCCGAGGGATCACGCCCGCAGCGCGGGTGCACGCGCTCGGGTTAGCCCCTGTTGGCGCGTGGATAATGTCGCATCGCCTTGCCGACGTACAGCTGACGCGGCCGGTCTATACCGTGCGACTCCTCCTGCAGCTCGAGCCAGTGACTGACCCACCCGGCGGTGCGTGCGACCGCGAACACCGCGGTGAACATGTTCATAGGGAAACCCATGGCGCGCAGCAAAATGCCCGAGTAGAAATCCACGTTAGGATAGAGCTTGCGCTCGATGAAGTACTCGTCCTTGAGCGCGATCTCTTCGAGGCGCATGGCGATTTCGAGCAACGGGTCGTCAATCCCGAGATGCGCGAGCACCGCCTTGGCGGTCTTCTGGATGATGCGCGAACGGGGATCGAAGTTCTTGTACACGCGATGTCCGAAGCCCATGAGGCGAAACGGGTTGTTCTTGTCCTTGGCACGCGCGATGGTCTTGGGGATATTTTCGACCGAGCCGATCTCCATGAGCATGCGCAGCACCGCCTCGTTCGCGCCGCCGTGCGCCGGACCCCAGAGGCTGGTAATGCCGGCAGCGATGCAGGCGAAGGGGTTGGCACCGCTCGAGGCCGCCAGGCGTACAGTGGAGGTTGAGGCGTTTTGTTCGTGGTCGGCGTGCAGAATAAAAATGACATCCATGGCGCGCGCCAACACCGGATCCACAACGTGCTCCTCGCTCGGAATACCGAACATCATCTGCAGAAAGTTCGCGCTGTAGTCGAGCCGATTGTCCGGGTAGCGCTGCGGGCGACCCATGCTATAGGTGTAGCTGGCCGCCGCGATGGTCGGCATTTTGGCGAGCAGACGGACAGCCGCAAGCTGTCGGTCGGCGGGATTACGGATGTCGAGCACGTCATGGTAGAAGGCCGACAGCGCCCCAACCACGCCCACCATCACCGCCATGGGATGCGCGTCGCGCCGAAAGCCGCGGTAGAAGGCGAGCACCTGCTCGTGCAGCAGGTTGTGGCTTTTGATCGCGCGGTCAAAGCCGGCAAGCTGCTCGGCCGTAGGCAGCTCGCCGTGCATCAACAGGTAGGCGGTCTCGACGAAGGTGCTGTGCTCGGCCAGCTCCTCGATCGGATAGCCGCGGTAAAGCAGCACCCCCTTGTCGCCGTCTACGAAAGTGATGGCACTCTTGCACGAGGCGGTCGAGCGGAAGCCCGGATCGTAGGCGAGCAGCCCGAAGCGCGCGTAAAGATTCTGGATGTCCACCGCCGGCGGGCCGAGGGTGCCCTCCAGCACTGGCAGGCTGATGTCGGTCTGCTCCTCGGAGATCACCGCGTTGATATATTTCTTCTGGCTCATCGGCAGCCTCCCGCAACACGTCGGGTCCCGACCCCCCGCGCGCGCTCGCGCGCCTGGTGCAGGCCGTACAAATGGGCATAAGGATCTGCCATAACTTTAGGCCCTGTCCAGTCCCCATCCAGTCCCGACCGCTTTCCCGCGATGGTGGCGGATCTAGACCGGGACGGACAAATCCAGAATAATTACCAGTCAACCTTGGCGGGATACACTCATGGCACCATCCATGAACCGGCTGGATCAGGCCTGCCCCCATTGCGGCGAGCATCTTGCACGCAAGCTGGTGTGGCGCACGCTGTTCGCTGGCCAGGTGGCGCACGCCTGTCCGGCTTGTGGCAAGAAATTCCGCCTCACCTATGCGGCGAAGGTGCGTGTGGGCTATCTCAACATCGCGCTCATCCTGGGGCTGACGATCGTGCTCGGTTTCGCCTTCCTGCTGACAGCGGCTGAGACCGCGCGTAACCTGCTCATCTATCTCACCCTTGCGGGGGTGATCCTCTACCTCTTGCCGCGCCAGGCGCGCTACGAGCAGCTCAACGCGCCCTACCGCTTTCCCTCCCGCGACCAACCGTGAGTTGCCCTGCCCGCACAGGTCCTTTTTTCAAGCCAAGACTCCCCCATCTTATCGTGCCACTCTGGCCGTACAGCGGTGAACCCAGCCTTGCGCTACCGGGTGCTTATCCTTGGCCATGGTGAGATTGGCCGCGCGATGGAGTATCTGCTCTCAGCGCGCCACGAGCTCACGATCTGGGAGCGTCGCGCACCGATCGACCTCGGCGCAGCTGCGGCGCGCAGCGACGCGGTGCTGTTCTGCGTGCCGGCCGCCCCGCACTATGAACTCGCCCACCGCCTCGCGCCGGTCCTCTCCCGTGGCGCGATCTGCCTGAGTGTCGCCAAGGGACTCGACGATGCCGGCCGCACCGCCGCGCAAGCCCTGAGCGAAGCGCTCGGCGAGACCACTGCCCACGGCGTGCTCCACGGGCCCATGATCGCCGAGGAGATCGTCGCCGGGAAACCGGCCTTTGCCGTGTGCGCAAGCCACTCGCACGAGACCTTCAGGCTGGCAGAGCGCCTGTTCGCAAGCAGCGCGCTGGCGTTGGTCTACAGCACGGACGTCGCCGGCACTGCCTGGTGCGCGGTGCTCAAGAACGTTTACGCCATGCTCTTTGGCGTGGCCGATGGGCTCAGTCTGGGCGACAATCTGCGCGGCTACCTGACCGTGGCGGCCCTGAAGGAGCTTTCGGCCCTCGTCGCGCGCCTGGGCGGTGAGCCGGCCACTCCCCACTCCCTCGCCGGTCTGGGCGATCTCGTCACCACCGCGACGAGCGCGGGCTCAGTTCACCATGAACTGGGACGCAGAATCGCGCGTGGCGAGCGTGGGCTCGCCGCCGAAGGCGTGCACACACTGCAAACGCTCCAAGTGCGCCGACCGTTCGAGCTTGCCGATTATCCGCTGCTACGACTGGTCGCGCAGCTTTTCGCCGAACCCGAGGAAGCACGTCCGCTGCTCGCCGCGCACCTCGAGCAATGGCGTAGGCGCGCTGCGCGCATGGAACATGCAGGTGAATGAAAATCGGCGCCGGCGATATTTGTCCTCATATCCTCTGGCGCGCGCCATCCCTGTCGCACCGCTCGGTTTGTTGCGTTACAATGCGCGCCCAGTGAACATGCTTCACATCGATAACAACCAAAGGGATTACCGGACCTGAACGCGTCACAGAAAGCCGCGATCCATTACATTAACAGCCCGCTCCTGGTCCTGGCCGGCGCGGGCAGTGGCAAGACCACCGTCATCACCCACAAGATCGCTGCCCTCATTCGCGAGTACAATTACGCGCCGCATCACATTGTCGCCGTCACCTTCACCAACAAGGCCGCGCGCGAGATGAAGACGCGTGTGGCTGACCTGCTCAACGGTGACCGCATCAAGGGCCTCTTTCTCGGCACCTTCCATGCGCTCGGTCTTTCCATCCTGCGTAACCACCTCAAGGAGATTGGATTTCGCCCAGGCTTTTCGATCTACGACGCCGAAGACAGCCGTTCGCTCGTAGCCAAACTGCTTAGCACCGCCTCGCGCGAGGCACGTGAGCGGGTCGAGGAAATTCACGCCCAGCTCTCACGCTGGAAGAACGCTCTGGTCCTGCCCGAGGAGGCGCTGGCGCGGCCCGCCGTTGACCTCTGCGTACTTCCCCGCGGCAGGCCCGAGGCGGCCGGGGGCGATCTCAACGAGCTGGCTGCGCGTATCTACCGGGAATATGAGCGTAGCCTGCAGGTCTACAACGCCTTTGATTTCGACGACCTGATCGTGAAACCCGTGCGGCTCCTTCGCGAACAACCCGCAATCCTCGATGTCTGGCGCCGTCGCACCCGCTACCTGCTGGTAGACGAGTACCAGGACACCAACCTCTGCCAGTACGAGCTTGTGAAGCTGCTCGCGGGCGAAACCGGCGCCTTCACGGTGGTGGGCGACGACGACCAGTCCATCTACGCCTGGCGCGGGGCGCGCCCCGAGAACTTAAGGCAGCTTATGGAGGACTTCCCGAATCTGCGGGTCATCAAGCTCGAGCAGAACTATCGCTCAAGCGGCCGCATCTTGCGCTGCGCCAACGCGGTCATCGCGAATAACCTGCACGTCTTTGAAAAGCGGCTGTGGAGCGAACTCGGTGCGGGCGAGAAGCTGCGCGTCATCCCGGCGCGCAGCGAGGAACACGAGGCCGAGCGCATTGTCGGGGAGCTGCAATACCACAAGTTCAAGTACAACACGGCTTTCCGCGACTACGCTATCCTGTTTCGCGAGAATCACCAGGCGCGCATCTTCGAGCGTGTGCTGCGCGAGCGACGCATCCCCTACCGTCTGAGCGGCGCCAGCTCGTTCTTCGACCGCACAGAGGTCAGGGACATCATGGCCTACCTCAGGCTGCTCGCAAACCCGCACGACGACAATGCCTTTCTGCGTGTGGTCAACACCCCGCGCCGCGAGATCGGGCCAGCCACTCTCGAAGGGCTCGCGCAGCACGCCGCTGCGGTCGGCACAAGCCTGCTGGCGGCCGCGGGCGACCCAGGCCTGGTGCGGTTGCTCTCAGCACGGCAGATCGCCATGCTGCGACTGTTCACCGAGTGGCTCGCTGCGCTCGCGCAACGAGCCGAGCGCGAGCAGCCCATGCGGCTGGTCGCGGACATGCTGGCCGAGCTACGCTACGAGGATTGGCTCAGAGAGACCTGCAACGACCGCACCATCGCAGCCCGCAAGATGCAGAACGTGCTCGACCTCGTGGACTGGCTCGCGCGCCTAAGCCGCGAGGCCGGCGAGGAGGTGACACTCGGTGAGCTCCTCGCGAAGCTCGTCCTATTCGGCATGCTCGAACGGGGCGACGACAACCCGGCCGGCGACGAGGTCGCGCTCATGACGTTACATGCGGCCAAGGGGCTCGAGTTCCCACACGTTTTCATTGTGGGCTTGGAAGAGGGCCTGCTACCGCATCACCAAAGTATCGCAAGCGGTGACGTGGAAGAGGAACGACGGCTGCTTTACGTCGGCATGACGCGCGCCCGCCAGACGCTCACGTTCTCGTATGCCGCACGGCGGCGGCGCGCGGGTGAGGTCATCGATCGCGAGCCGAGCCGCTTCCTAGGCGAGATCCCGCCGCAGGACCTACACTGGGAAGACCCCGGCGCCGAGCCCGACCCCATGGCTATGCTCGGACGCGCTGAGGTTTATCTGACCAGCCTGCGTAGCCTGCTCAACCAGCATTAGGGCTTCTCTAACCTTTATCCGCCGCAATCGGCAACCGGAGGGATGCCGCGGTGGCAGGCCTATACGGATGGAAAAGCTACCCCCCGCCAGTTATTCTTAAGTAAGAGCACCCCCACAAGACGCAGTGACAACCTGCCTCAGGAGTCGCACATGTCCAGGGAATGGCTGACTTTTTCTCGCTTGAATCCGCTGATCTGCTTTGCGTGGCACAATAGACTCGCTTGCCGGGCGGAGCTTGTGGTTGCCCTCAAAGACCTGATCCGGCAAGGTGATCGGTTCGGCGTTGTGCTCTTCGGCATTGACCGCTTCCGTCTCATTAATCATCGCGACGGTTACGCGGCCGCTGACCGGGTGCTTGCCCAGGTCGGCGCCGCGGCGCGCCAGTCTCTCGGCCACCGAGGCCGGCTCGGCCGCTGGGCCGGGGACGAGTTTCTTGCCATCCTGCCAGGTGCCGACACTGTCGCTTGTCAACGTATCGCCGAGGAACTGCGCGAGCGTATCGCCACGCTCATCATTCCCACCGGCAACGGTATTGTCAGCGTCACCTGTAGCTTCGGCTTCGCTTGCCATCCCGAGAGTGGCGACCTCGAGACGCTGATCACCGCGGCCGATGAGGCGCTGTACGAGGCCAAACGCACCGGGCGCAATCGCATTGTACCGGCCTTGGGGATCGCCGCCTCCGTGCACCGTATCGGCTCGCTGGTGGAATCGGCGCTGCGCGAGGAGTGCATCGTGCCGGCCTATCAACCGATCGTGGAACTCGCCACAGGTCGCCTGGTAGCCGAAGAGGCGCTGGCGCGGCTGCTGACGACCGACAACCTCACCCTCGAGGCGCAGGCGTTCATTGACGCCGCCAGCCAACTCGCACTTACCCACAGAATAGACCAGGCGGTGATTTCCACGGTGATCGCGCGCCTTCAGGCACGCCACACGAACCTGCCGGTCTTCGTGAACGTCTCCGGCGACCTGCTCCGGCACCCGCAAATCCTGCGCGAACTGCTGCTCGCCGTGCGTGCGGACAGCCACCCCGCTCGGCTGGTCATCGAGATCACCGAGCGCGAGCTGCTCGGGGATGTGGCCACGGCGAAAAGCCTGCTTGTCCCATTCGTGCAACAGGGCGTGCAGCTCGCGCTAGACGACTTCGGCAGCGGCTATTCGTCCTTCGAATACCTGGCCGATCTGCCCGTGTCCTATCTCAAGATTGACGGCACGCTGATCCAGCGCCTGGGTGAGCCACGCGTACGTGCCATTGTGCGCGGCATCCAGCGCACCGCCGAGGCGCTCGGGATTGTGACCCTGGCCGAGTGCGTGGAGCGGGAACAGCAAGCCAGGTGGCTTCGCGCGATCGGCGTGCTCTGGGCGCAGGGATACTACTTCAGCCGGCCGCGCGTGGATGAAGAAGAAGCGAGTGCCCGACGGCGGCTGTCGGTCAACTGGGCGCAAGGGTATTATTACCGTGCGCCGCGCGTCGAGCCGGCCTGAGCGCTGGGATACCTCGCGGTGACTGCCTGGAAAACCTCTGTTGCGAACCTCCCGCCGCCACCGACGCAGGCGGTGCCGAACCTCACGCCCCGCGAGTTCCACGCATTCTACACGCGCTTCATGGGCTTGCGCTTCCCGATGCCGGTGGCCGAGGTCCTGGAGTGGCGTTACGCCATCAACCATGGCGTAGACCGCTACCGCGAGCCGCCGCCCACACCGGACTACCGTGAATTCCGCGCCCAGCTCTCCCAGGCGATAGATTCCTTTTCCATACACAACGTGCACCACCGCGAACGGCTGCTCAAGATCCTGGCCATGTTGCGGGAGCTACACTACACCCACAGCCTGCAGTCGCGCACCGACGAGGAGCGACTGCGCGCACGCATGCGCGACAACCGCGAGGCACGGCGCCGTTCGGCACACTACGGGCTCTATGCACTGCTCGTCGCCATTCTAAGCAGTATACTGTGGCTTGCCACATCACCCGGTTGGCCGGTGGCCACCCTCGCCCTGCTCGCGGCCTGGCTCTCCCTCGACTACTTCCACAGCCTCCCTGTTCTCGACCGCGAGCATGCTCAACTCAACAGGGAGCTCAACGAGGTGCTGCGCAAGCGGGTATCCACGATCGAGTGGAAAAGCCTGATCCACAAACTCGCCCTGGTGCTCGGCTTCAAACAGCTCCGTGGCGTGGAGGTGTTCCGGGTGCAGAGCGAGGCGGATCAGACCGCGGGGTGGTATCACTGAAATTAGCAGCAAGCAATTCACATCGTTTTTCTACTTGCCACTTGCCATTACCCCCTTGGGTGATGCTTCGCGTGCAGGGCCTTAAGACGCGCGCGCGCCACATGGGTGTAGATCTGAGTAGTCGTGAGGCTTGCGTGCCCGAGCAGCAGCTGCACCACCCGCAGGTCCGCCCCGTGGTTGAGTAGGTGAGTCGCAAAGGCGTGCCGCAGCATGTGCGGAGACGGCGCCTGCCCGAGACCGGCGGCATGCGCATAGCGCTTCAAGTTGTGCCAGAACGCCTGGCGGGTCATGGGGGCGCCACGCGCGGTCACAAACAGCGCCTCGGTGGCGCGCGCGCGCGCGAGCTGCGGCCGCGACACGGCGAGATAGCGCCCGAGCCAGTGCGCCGCCTCGTCGCCGAGCGGTACCAGCCGCTCCTTGTTTCCTTTGCCGACCACGCGTATCACGTCCTGTGTTAGGCTCAACTGCGCGAGCCCGAGCCCTACCAGCTCCGATACGCGCAGCCCCGTCGCATAAAGCACCTCCAGCATGGTCCGATCGCGCAGCCCGCGCGGAGTCGTGACGTCGGGCGCCGCCAGCAGCCGCTCGACTTGTTCCTCGGTCAGTATCTTCGGCAGCCGGCGGCCGATGCGGGGCGAATCGAGGAGCGCGCTTGGATCCTCGGCAATCAGTCCTTCGCGGGCAAGATAACGATAGAAGCGACGCAAACTGGAGAGCAGCCGCGCGCTCGTGCGCGGGCTAGCCCCCTGCTGCACCCTGCGGGCGAGGTAAGCGAAAAGGTCCGCGTGCGTAGCCCGCTCGAGTGCAATGCCGCGTGTGGCTGTGTAGCGGGCAAAGCCCTCGAGATCGCGCCGGTAGGCAGCGAGCGTATTGTCGCAGAGGCCTGCTTCCGCCCAGAGCGCGTCCGCGAAGCGCTCAATCAGCGCGCGCGCATGCTCGTTCATGCGCAAGCAACCAGCGTTTGATGGCGAGCGCACGTCCTCCCCGCCGGCCCATGAATCCGCCCATGCCGTTGGCCGCGCACACACGGTGGCAAGGAATCACGATCGGCACGGGGTTGGCGCGGCAGGCGCCGCCCACGGCGCGCGGCGCGCTCTGGAGGCTTCGGGCAAGCGCACCGTAGCTCAGCACCCGGCCGGACGGTATGCGCTGCAGCCGCCTCCAGACGCGTTGCTGAAATCGGCTGCCGACCGGTGCGAGCGGAAGGTCGAAACAGTGTCGCGGATCGCGCAGGTAGGCCGCGAGCTGCCGGCACACGCGGCGCGCGGCCGCGCTCAGTGGCGCAACGAGCGGTGTCTTTCCGGAAAGAAAATCCACCGCGGCGAGCGCCTCGCCCGCGAGCACGATCCCGAGGCGCCCAAAAGGCGCGCGGATCACGGCGTCGTAGCGTTGTGGCGATGCAGCCATAGTTCCTGGATCCGTCGCTCGATCTCGAGGCGCCGGCGCGCATCGTTCTGCACACGCAGCAGTCCGAGATAAATACTGCGCGCATCGGCATAGAGCCCGGCCTTGGCGAGCTCGCCGGCGGCGCGGTAGCGCGCACTCTGCCCCCAGGGATCGTCGCCGTTCGCCCCGCCGTGCACCGCCGAGCGCAGGTACAGCTCGGCCGCCAGGGTGTGACGGCCGAGCGCAGCGTGAGAGTCAGCTAGCCAGAAGAGCAGCTCGCGCTCGATGCGTGTATTATCCGCGCGCGCGTACAGGGATTCCAGAAGTCTGACGGCCGCCTCGTGGCGGCCAGCGGTCTGCAAATCGAAGACGACCTGGAGGTAGCGCCCCAAGAAATCGGCCTCAAGCGTCTTGTGCCCGTCGAGCAGCGCATGCAGCAGTTGCAAGGCCGGTTCGAGCTCACCGGCATACACCAGGATACGCGCCCGGCGCAGCCGCCACAGCTCCGGATCCTCGCCCTCGGGCGGCTGGGCGAGGTCCTTGATGAGGGTAGCGGCCAGGCGGATGTCATACTCGGCCAGCGCCACGTCTGCCAGACGCAGCCGCACCGGCTCGGGGATCATCCCAGGCTGCGCATAGCGCGCCGAACGCAGGTAGAGCGCCTTCAACGTTTCGATCAGTCCTTCGGCGGCGAGGCCTGCGGCAAGCCGTGCGTGCGCAATGCTGCGCACCGCTGGATCCTGCCCAGTATGCGCCAGGAAGGCATACACGGCGCGTCGCAGCGGAGCTGCTTTCTCGCCATAGGACTCGGCCTTGGCGAGCCATTTTTCATCCTCACCGACGAGTAACCGCGCAGCGTTTCCGAGCGTCTCGGCTAGCTGTTCGTAGGCGCGCCAGAGTTCCTCGGCGTCCGTCTTGAACAGATAGCCGTCGTCCTTCGCCGCTGGCAGCGCCAGCGCCTGTTCCAGAGCGTGCACGAGGCCGGGGGAGTCATTCACTCGGCGTGCCGCCTTTGCGACGATCAGCCAGGCCCGGCGACGCAGTGACGGTTTGTGTTCAAGCGCCGAAACGAGCTTGCTGGCGCGATCGGCCACCTCGCGCGGCTGATAGTCTCCGGTCTGCAGGCCAGCGAGCAAGCGCAGCAGCTGCGACTCGTGCGACTGCAGCCCGGCGAGCTCTGCGAAGGCGGCGCGTGGCTGGCCGGCGCGCATCAGAATCTCGGCGTGCAACAGCTGCCAGGCATCGTGACGAACTCGATAATCCTGCCTGTAGCGCGTGAGCGCGGTAAGCGCATCGGTTAGCTTATCCTCGAGGAGATAGCTGCGGATGACGAGACGGCGCGCGTTGGCAAGCTCGCCGTCCTCGCCGGTCGCTCGTGCCCCCCAGATCAACCGCCGTAGAAAACGGCGAGCGCCGGCCGGGTCTCGGGCATGCAGGCGCGCCTCGGCGGCGCGGGTGAGCGCCTCGCGCGTGAATTCGGTAGGAAGATCGACGGGCAGTTGCTCGACACGTCGGGCGAGTGCGTCCCAGTCAGCTTGCGCGGCATACACCGAAAGTCGCACGCGCTCCCAGGCGACCCATTGATCCCGGGGCAGCGTGCCGGTCTGTTCCTGGTTGACGAGCGCGAGCGCGAGCTCCGTCGCCCCGCCCTTCACCAGGGCCTCGACGTGCGTGGGCTCGGTGGCGGATGCAAGTGGGGTAACAGACAGCAACAGCCCAGCCAGTAGCGCGCGAACAACGAGGCGGGCGGTGCAAAGCGTAAGGGGTGGGAAGAGGATCCTTGCAATCGCCTTACCCCTCAGACACCTCACACCTCACGCCTCACGCTTTGCTGTCTCCACCTTCTCGCGGATGCGCGCAGCCTTGCCGGAGAGGTTGCGCAGGTAGTAAAGCTTGGCGCGGCGCACATCGCCACGGCGTTTGACTTCGATCTTGGCAACCAGGGGACTATAGAGCGGGAAGACGCGCTCCACACCCTCGCCGTAGGAGATCTTGCGCACGGTGAACGACGAGTGATAGCCGCGGTTACGGCGTGCGACCACCATCCCCTCGAAGGCCTGCAGCCGCTCGCGCTCGCCCTCCTGCACCTTGACGTAGACGGTCACGGTGTCGCCGGGTCGAAAATCCGGTACCTCTTTGTTCATCAAGCGCGTTTCCAGCTCTTGAATGATCTTGCTCATAACCAATCTCCGTAATGCATAAACCACAAATCGCGATTTGTATCGTAGCGCGTGAAGTATGTACCGCCGACCCCCCGCACGCGTTCATAGCTCATGGCGGGTGGCCTCATATTCCTGCTGGAATTCCGCGAGCAATCGTCTTTGCTCTGGACTCAACGTTAATCTTTCCAACAAATCGGGCCGGCGCAGCCAGGTGCGACCGAGCGACTGCTTGAGCCGCCAGCGGCGAATTCTCTCATGATCGCCGCTCAGCAGTACCGCTGGCACCCGCCGTCCGGCATATTCCTCCGGGCGGGTGTAGTGCGGCCCTTCGAGCAGGCCGCCGCAAAACGAATCCTGCTCGGCCGAGGCCTCATCCCCCAACGCCCCAGGCAACCACCGCGCGATCGCGTCGATCAGCACCATGGCCGCTAGTTCGCCGCCCGAGAGGACATAATCGCCGATCGACCACTGCTCGTCCACCTCGGCCTCGAGTAGCCGCTCGTCTACGCCTTCATAGCGGCCACAGAGCAGGATCAGCCCGGTGCGTGCTGCGAGCCCCCGCACGGCCTCCTGATCGAGCCGCCGTCCCTGGGGCGTAAGATACAGCACCTTCGCCGCCGGCTGTTCGCCACGCGCGGCGCGAATCGCGCGCCCGAGCGGTTCGGCCATCATCACCATGCCGGGGCCGCCACCGTAGGGGCGGTCGTCCACGCTGCGGTGGCGGTCTTCTGTGTAATCGCGCGGGTTCCAGATCTTCACCGTCAACAGCCCCTTCTGGATCGCCCGCGCCGGGATACCGTACTGGGTCACGGCTGCGAACATCGGCGGGAAGATGCTCACCACGTCGACGCGCATGCCTAAAAATCCGCCTCCCAGTCCACTGTGATCTGTCCCGCCTCCGGGTCCACCGCGCGGATCACGTCGCGGATGAAAGGGATCAGCCGCTCGCGCTCGCCGCTGACCACCAGCACATCATTGGCGCCGGTCTCCATCAGCCGGATCACCCGCCCGAGCACCGTGCCCTGCAGGTTGACCACCTCGAGCCCTTCGAGCTGCGCCCAGTAGTACTCGCCAGGAGAGGTGGGCGGAAGCTCCGAAACCTTCAAGGCCACCTCGGCACCAAGCAGCTCGGCGGCCTGGTCACGGTCCGTGTATCCCGCCAGCCGCGCCACGATCGCCTTGCCGTGCACGCGTCCCTCCTCGACAGCGCACTCGCGCCAGCCGGAAGGCAGACGCACCCGCCAGCGGCGGTATGTGAGGATCGCCGCAGGCGGCCGGGTGTAGGAGTGAATCTTGACCCATCCCCGCACCCCGAATAGCCCAGCGATTCTTCCGAGAGTGGCCAGGCGATCCAGCGCCGAAGGCGGCGTCATGGTCCCTGTGAGTGTGAGTGCGCGTGTGGGTCGCGAAATAAAATTAGCCAGCTGCGCGCTTGAGCAGACTGGCGACGCGCTCGGTGGGCTTCGCGCCCTTACTCATCCAGTACTGCACCCGCTCCAGATTCACCCGCAACCGGTCTGCCTGCCCGTTTGCGAGCGGATTAAAGTACCCGACCTGCTCGATGAACCGTCCGCCCGGTGCGCGCCGGCTGTCGGCCACCGTGATACGGTAGAAGGGGCGCTTGTTGGCGCCGCCTCGGACGAGGCGAATAGTAACCATGGCTATTTAAGCACCTTTCGAAAATTGGCCGTTCGGACAGACCCGATGGTCTAAAGAGGCGGTATTTTACCTCTAATCTCCCGCCCATAGAAGGGCCGCCACCGCTCAAGGTGGGGACAGCGTTCGCAAAAAGGTCAGATACGGCGGACTGTCCCACGGCCGCCCGCCCAGCGCAAGATAACGCAGACGGCCCTGGGGATCGACGAGGAAACTCGAGGGCAGCCCACGCGGCTGCCAGCGCTCGGTGACTTGCCCGTCGCGGTCGAGCAGGGTGTCGAGCGTAGGGGCTACGGCAGCTAGGAAAGCGAAAACATCATCGTCGGTCTCGGCGGTATTGACCATGACTAGGCGCAGCCGCTCGGGCGCTAGCCGCGCTCTCAAACGCGCGATGGCCGGCAGCTCACGCCGACACGGAGTGCACCAGCTCGCCCAGAAGTGCACCATCACCCACTGCCCGCGCAGCGTCTCGAGATCGATCACCCGCCCGTCAAGGTCGCTCAGGCGCAGGGCTGGCGCCGGGCGGCCATCCAGCTCGATTAGCCCCTGCGGCAGCGACACGCCTTCGGCAACGGCGACGGCCAGTAGTAGCCAGAGCCACAACACCCTGGCTACGAACGGTCCTCTCGTCACGGTGCCCCCCCGCCTGTTCGACCCGGGCAATAAAGATCTTCTAGCCGCACCACGATTTCCGGACCCTGCCGGTCGGCACCGGTGGAGAATCGTGCCTCTAGGGTAAAGGGACGCGCAGGCGGTTCCACCGCCACATTGCCACCGACCGGCTCGCCTGGGCGCAGATCGCGCGTCTCGGGCAGCTGCGTCCACCCGAAGGTCGCACGCTGCGCGGCCGGCAGATTGATCCGCCTCCACAGCGCATCCCAGTGTGCACGATCGAGTCGGCGGATGTCGCCGTCCTGCGACAGGAACCGCCAGCGTGCTGGTTCGAGCCAGATTACAGTCTGGCTACGGTTACGGATATTGACAGTGAGCAGACAAGCACGCGCGAGCGCTGCGACGGCATCCGGTGGGAAATGCCGTGCCTCGTAAAAGGCCGCGATCTGCTCTGGCGTGCGGGGTGCGACACTCAGGTATAGCTCACCGCCAAGCGGGGCCGCCACGCGTGTGCTCAGCCTCTCCTGCGCGGCAGCGACCGTCAGCCCGGCCAGGAAAACCGAAGAACCCAATGCCAGAACGCCAAGGCACAAAGAACGATAGAGAACACCGAAAAGCCGTGTTTTCATTGCAAGGACACTTCCCCTTCGCGTCTCGGCGTCGAGTATCTGTGCGCCTTTCAAGGACCCCCGGAGGGTGGAATTTCGCGCCCGCGACCTGAGGCTGGGGAATGGGGCATCTCCTCCTCGAACAGGAACTGCGGCACCTCGATCGGGGGCGCGCCGTCGTAGATCTGATTGCGCCGCCGCTGCCGGTAGAACTCGCGCACGAACACGTATGGGTCTTGGCCGCCGGCCTGCTCGAGGATGTCGGTGGCGTCGAGGAGCTGCGCACGCCGGGAGACCAGATTGGCGGCGCTCAGCTTGTCACGCGTACTCGTCTCTTCCATGTGCGTGGGCGGGTAGAGATAGTAATCTACCACGAGCCCGAAACCGTCGCGGAAATTGCTTGGTCCCAAAATCGGCAGCACGAGATACGGCCCCTCGCCCACCCCCCAGACGGCAAGGGTCTGGCCGAGGTCTTCAAAGTGCTTCGGCAACCCCATCGAGGAAGCTACGTCGAACAATCCACCAAGGCCGATGGTCGTGTTGACTATGAAACGCAGCAGGTCTGACCCGCCCTGCCTGAACTTGCCCTGCAGCAGGTCGTTGACAACCACGATCGGCTCGCCGAGATTGTCGAAAAAATTGGCGATGCCCGTGCGCACGAACGAGGGCAGCACGGCGCGGTAGCCCTTAGCCACGGGCTTCATGAAGTATTTGTCGAATCTCTCGTTAAAGGTGTACATCGCGCGATTGAAGCCTTCGAGCGGATCGCGCGTAGTGTCGCCTGCGGCTGCGCGATGAGCCGCGGCCGACGCTGGCGGCGTGTTTTCGCCCGTGGGCAGGGTGCCGCAGGCCGACAGACCCAGCAAGCTGGCAAGGAGCAAAACGCGTGCGCAGTGCATGAAGGGCGTTATGGTTTCTTGTCGGCGATGAGCATGGCAGCAGGGTATTCCAACAGGCTAAAAGACGGCGTGCGCGACGTAAAGCTCGCCGAATCTTCCTGCGGAACGCGCTTTGCCTGGTAACATCTAGATTATAACGACCCGTCATGAGGAAACGACGCCCGGTCACTACCCGACCCTACGTGAGCTTGGCCTCGAGCTACCCGCCGATGTCCTCGAGGACCGCTTCAATGCCGGTTTCGAGCACGGATTCAAGGGCGGTAGACATTGACAAGTAGAGCACTCCCGCCGCTCCTTCTGGCCCGGCTTCCGCGCCGCCAAACTGCGTGAAGTGCGCCGCCGGCAGGGGATATTGATGTTCGCGCTTCGTGCCAAGATCATGCTGCGGCCGTCGGGCATTGAGTGCGCGCCCCTGGCGCAAGGCAAGGCTGCAGGCGCGCACGTTTCCGCGCCACTACACATAGTGCGGCGGGTCTGCGACAATAATCGAGCGTTTTGCTCAAGCAATCTCGCCCGCCTGAATCATCCATGTCGAGCGCCGCCAAAATTCCTCCACGGTCTAGGCGGATTCCGCCTGCCACCCGTATCGTACAGTTGCCCTACCCTTTTTCTTTGCGGCGCGGCGGGACGCTCGCGCAAGTGCAGATCGCCTATGAGAGCTGGGGTACGTTGAATCCCGCGCGCGACAACGTGGTGCTGCTGTTCACGGGACTGTCGCCTTCGGCGCACGCGGCCTCGCACCCTTTGCAGGATCCATCGCCCGGCTGGTGGGAGTACATGATCGGCCCCGGCCGACCACTCGACACGTGCCGCTTCCATGTCATCTGCGTCAATTCGCTAGGCAGTTGTTTCGGGTCCACTGGCCCGGCTTCGCCCGATCCTGCCCGTGGCGTGCCCTACCGGCTGAATTTTCCAGCACTGAGCATCGAGGACATCGCTGCTGCCGCGCGTGCGGCGCTGCACGCGCTCGGCATCCGAGGCGTGCATACCGTGGCCGGTGCCTCGCTCGGGGGCGCATGCGCACTCGCCTACGCCGTATTGTTCCCTGACGAACTCGAAACGCTGATCCTTATCTCCTCCGCCGCCCGCGCCACGCCGTACGCCATCGCGCTGCGTTCGCTGCAGCGTGAGATCGTGCGCGCTGACCCCGAGTGGCGCGATGGCTTTTACCCTGAGGACGGCGGCCCGCGCACAGGCCTTTATCTTGCACGCAAGCTCGGCATGATTAGCTATCGCTCGCCACTCGAATGGCAAGAACGCTTCGGTCGCCGCCGTTACGCAGCGGCGGTGGTTGCCGGCGAAGCACAGCTGCCCTTCGATATCGAGTTTGAGGTCGAGGCCTATCTGGATGCCAAGGCGCGCGAGTTCGCCGACAGTTTCGACGCCAATTGCTATCTCTATCTGTCGCGCGCCATGGACTGGTTCGATATCGCCGAGCACGGCGGCGGCTCGCTCGCGGCGGCACTCGCTCGGGTGCGCACCCGACGCGTACTTGTTGTCGGCGTGGAGACCGACACGCTCTTCCCCCTCTGGCAGCAGCGCGAGCTGGCCGAGGGTCTGCGCGAGGCTGGGTGCGCAGTGACCTTCGCCGCGCTGCCCTCGATCCAGGGGCATGATGCGTTTTTGGTGGATAAGGAACGTTTCGCGCCAGTGGTCGCGTCGTTTCTCGCCGCTGACTGAGCATGCGTACCCTCCACACGGATCACTCCTTTGTGCGCTGCACCCAGGCCTGACAAGACTATGAACCCAGTTGCGGCGGAGCCGGCGCTGATCGCGCTGGCACAAAGCTTCTACCGAGAAGAGATGCGCGACCATGTCACGTACCTGGCGCTTGCCGGCAACGAGCGCGACGCGCGTCTGCGCGAGCTGCTCGGGCGCGTAGCGAGCATGGAGGCGCGCCATGCCGGATTCTGGAAGGCCTTTCTTGAGGCACGCGCCGTTTTGCCGCCGCCGCTGCGCGCCAATCGCCTGCGGCTTACGCTGCTGCGAGTCCTGCAGCGTCTTGTCAACCCGAGGCTCCTCGTCTCGCTGCTCGAACTGGGCGAGACCAGTGCTTGGCAGAACTACTTCCGCTGCCTCAAGACCGCGTCGTTCGACGAACGCAGCCGCAGCGAGCTGCGCACCATTATTCTCGATGAACTCGAGCACGAGCTGACCTTCCGCAAGGAGGCGCAGCGCCTCGGCGGACAGCACGTCCGTGACTACGTGCTAGGCATGAATGACGGTCTGGTCGAGATTCTCGGCGCAGTCACGGGCCTGTCGGCCGTCTATACCGGCGACCCACTGATCGTCGCAGCGAGCGGTCTGGTGGTCGGCATCGCTGGCAGCCTGTCCATGGGGATCGGCGGCTACATCTCGGTGCGCTCGCAGCGCCAGGTAAACGAGGGCAGCCGCGCGCGCATGGAGGTGCTGTTCGACGTCGCGCCGCAAAAGGCGATCGAGGAGTACCGCGAACGGCTGCGCGAGTCTGGACTGCCGGCTGAGGTCGCCGAGGAAATCACCCGGCGCGTGGGCGACAACCGCGAAGCGGTCAGCCGATTGCTGCTCGGGGAAGGTACCGAGAACGAAATTCGCTCTGGCCTCTTCACCGGGCTGGCCTATCTCGTCGGTGTAGCCTTCCCGCTGCTCCCCTATTTTCTCGCACCCGATTCCTTGACGGCGCTCCTCGCCTCGGTTGGTCTCGCCGGCTTCGCCCTCGCGGCATCGGCGGCCGTAATCTCGGTACTCTCCGGCATACCACTTAGAAGGAAGATCGCTGAGATGCTGATCGCTGGCTTTTCCGCCGCCGCCATCGCCTATGCCTTCGGCATGCTGGTGCAGGCCGGGTTCGGGATCGAGGTCTAGCCCCGGCTATTTACCTCGCTGATAGGTGCCGACGAGCTCGGCCCGGGCGAGAACGTGCCCCTGCATGGCCTGCTCGAGCTGTGCCTTGGTGGGATGCCCGAGATCCGGCAGCACAGTATCGAGGGCATAGAGCTTGTGGAAGTAGCGATGCCGGCCAATCGGTGGGCACGGCCCACCGTAGCCCGCGCGCTTCCAGTCGTTGAGTCCCTCTCGCGTCCCTTTCGGCAACCGCCCGGAAGCCGCCGCCTCCGGCAGACCGTTTACCTGCGGTGGGATGTCGTAGAGCACCCAGTGTACAAACACCATGCGCGGCGCCTGGGGATCGGGCGCATCGGGGTCGTCTACGATGAGTGCAAGACTCCTGGCTTCGGCTGGCACGCCGGACCAGTCGAGCGGCGGAGAAATGTTCTCGCCGTCACAGGTGTAGCGCGGTGGAATTGCGCCATAGTGGGCGAAAGCAGAAGAGCGGAGCATCAGGGACATCGCCGTTTTTCTCCCCACGCAGGTTTGTTCCGTCGTGCGCGCGGATAGTTACCTCCGTGAACATCTCCATGCTAACGCACGTCGGTTCGTTGCACAACGATGGTGCAGTCAAACGATCGCGTGCATTCAACATGGTGCCGGGTGAGCGGGACGCTGCGTCTATCGTATTGTTTTCTCGACATTAACGATCTGGCACCGGGATTGCTCTGTGGCCAGACATGACTGATCCCATACGCACGAGTTGCCCGTATTGCGGCGTGGGCTGCGGCGTGCTTGTCGAACGCAGGGCCGATGGCGCCGTGAGCGTGCGCGGGGACCCGGATCATCCCGCCAATTACGGCCGTCTGTGCTCCAAGGGGGCGGCACTCGCCGAGACGCTCGACCTCGACGGGCGGCTGCTCTATCCCGAGATCGCCGGTCGGCGGGTCGGTTGGGACGAGGCCCTTGACGCGGTGGCGCAAGGCCTGGCACGGACAATCCGCGAATGTGGTCCCGAAAGTGTCGCCTTTTACGTCAGCGGCCAACTCCTCACTGAGGATTACTACGTCGCCAACAAGCTCATGAAGGGCTTTCTCGGCGCAGCCAACATCGATAGCAACTCGCGCCTGTGCATGGCCTCGAGTGTCGCTGGCCATATCCGCGCCTTCGGTGAGGACGTGGTGCCAGGTTGTTACCACGACCTCGAGTTGGCGCGACTCGTGGTGCTGGTGGGTTCCAACACCGCATGGTGTCATCCCGTCATCTTCCAGCGCCTGCAGCAGGCACGTCGGACGAACCCGGAGCACCGCCTGGTGGTCATAGACCCGCGCCGTACCGAAACGGCCGAGACGGCCGATCTGCACCTTGCGCTCGCACCTGGCACTGACGCCTGGCTGTTCGCCGGCCTGCTCGTGCATCTGTACGACGAGGGCTGCCTGAATCCCGACTTCGTCGGCGCGCACACCGAAGGGCTCGAGGCGGCGCTGGCCGCGGCGCGCGCCGCGAGCCCCGATGTGGACGCTGTGGCGCGCCGCTGCGAACTCTCGGCCCGCGACGTGCGCACCTTCTATCGGTGGTTCGCGCACACCAAAAAGACCGTGACGCTCTACTCCCAGGGGATCAATCAGTCCTCGAGTGGCACCGACAAGGTCAACGCAATCATCAACTGCCACCTACTTACCGGACGCCTGGGCCGCCCCGGGATGGGGCCGTTTTCGATCACCGGCCAGCCCAACGCCATGGGTGGCCGCGAGGTGGGGGGGCTCGCCAACCAGCTCGCGGCGCACATGGACTTTCGCGACAAGAACATCGCGCGCCTGCGCCGCTTCTGGAATGCCCCGCATATGGCCACCGCCCCCGGCCTCAAGGCGGTGGAGCTATTCGAGGCCGTGGCGAGCGGGCGCATTCGCGCGCTCTGGATCATGGCCACCAACCCGGCAGTGAGCCTGCCCGAGGCCGACCGCGTACGCCACGCACTCGCTCACTGCCCCTTTGTCGTTGTCTCTGACTGCGTGCGCCGCACCGACACCACCGAACACGCCCATGTGCTTCTGCCCGCCGCTGCCTGGGGCGAGAAGGATGGCAGCGTTACCAATTCCGAGCGGCGCATTTCTCGGCAACGCGCTTTTTTGCCCCTGCCCGGCGAGGCGCGGCCCGACTGGTGGATCGTCAGCGAGGTTGCGCGCCGTCTCGGCCATGGCATGGCCTTCGATTACCGCGGGCCTGCGGATATCTTCCGCGAGCACGCCCGGCTGTCGGGGTTCGAGAACGCAGGCCGGCGCGTTTTCGATATCGGCGCGCTCGCCACGCTGAGCGACGACGAGTACGATCGGCTCTCCCCGCTGCAGTGGCCAGTGACGCCGCGGGCACCCGTCGGCACTGAGCGGCTCTTCGCCAACGGCCGCTTCGCCACCCCGAGCGGACGAGCGCGTTTCGTGGTTGTTGCCCCGCGTCCGCCCATGCGGATCCCTGACAAGCGCTATCCGCTCGTGCTGAACACCGGGCGCGTGCGCGACCAGTGGCACAGCATGACACGCACCGGCAAATCACCACGCCTGACCGGGCACACCCCGGAGCCGTACATCGAGATCAATCCCGAAGATGCCGCGCGCCATAGCATCCGCCACGGATGGCTCGCGCGACTCGTCAGCCGCCACGGCAGCCTGACCGCACGCGCCATCGTCACGCCCGCCCAGCGCCGCGGCAGCGTGTTTGTGCCAATCCACTGGAGCGATCAGAACGCCATCGCCGCGCGCGTCGGGGCGCTGGTGAACAGCGTCACTGACCCCGTCTCGGGTCAACCTGAATTCAAACAGACGCCGGTGCGGCTCGAACCCTGCCTGCTTGCTTGGCATGGATTTGTGCTCTCGCGTCGTCGGTTGGCGGTGCCGGGCGTTGCCTACCAGGTGACAGTGCGCGGCCGCGAGTTCTGGCGGCATGAGATCGCCGGGGAAGCGCCGCCGAAGGACTGGAGCGACTGGGCGCGCGCGCTGCTCTGCGCGCCACCTGAGCCCGGCCTGCAGATCGAATGGATTGACTACCTCGACCGTGGCCTCGAGCGCTATCACGGCGCGCGGCTGTTGCGACAGAGGGGTAAAGACGACGCCTGTTGGCTCGAAAGTTGCCTGTTCATTGCCCCGCAGGGCGTGGACCTGCCGTCCCGGCAGTGGCTCGGCGAGCTGTTCACGAAGCGCACCCTCGATCCAGTGGAACGCGCCAACCTGGTCGCCGGCGACCCCCCAACCGGGCAGCCGGATGGCGGGCGGTTGATCTGTGCCTGTTACGGTGTGGGCGAGCGGCGGCTTCGCGAGGCGATCCGCCAGCACCGTCTCGACTCGACGGAGGCGGTCGGCCGGTTGCTCCATGCCGGCACCAATTGCGGTTCATGCTTGCCGACGATCAGCGCACTGCTCGCCGAGGCGAACGCGCGCCGCAGCCCCTGAATGCGCGCGCCTCCATTTTCCCCCACTCAACGTGCTTACGCACGCCTCTGGTGTGCCAGCGCGAACGGAGGCACGCAAGAGGGCTATACTAGCCTTGTTGCGACACGAGGGTTACGCGCGTACGAGGGTCAACAAGGCCCGTTGTCGCTAACCCATTTTCGTACTTTATGCCCCTGTTCCTCGACGCCGGTTTTTGCGCCCGCCACGACCAGCGCAAGGCGGAGCACGAAAGTTGTCTCGTTATCGTCCCCGACCCACGCCAGGGGGCGGCGCATGGCGCATTGCTTGCCGTCGCCGACGCGGTACCGGGCAGGCCGCAGTCGGCGGAGGCCGTGCGCGATGCACTGCATACGCTCGGCGAAAGCTATTACGCCGCGCCCGAGCATTGGACGCTGCGCCATGCCCTGCACGAGAGCGTTTTGGCCGCGCACCACAGTGTGCGTGGCGGCGGCGAGCGCGGGCGCGCCGTTTCGCTTTCGGCGCTCGTTCTGTGCGGCCGACGCTACGCGCTCGCACACGCCGGCGACACGCGCGTGTGGCTGTGGCGCGACACGCAATGGCGGTTGCTCACCCGCGACCACGTCACGCCGCGCACACGCCGTGCCCCCGAGGTGCACAATGCTTGCGGCCAGGGCGAGCGGCCGGTCATCGAGCTGGCCGGCGGCGAGTTGGCCGACGGCGACGTTTTCGTGCTCACCACGCGTGGCGTGCACAATCATCTCGACAGCCCGGCGATCGTGAGCGCGCTGCTAGCTGACGTCTCCGCGCGTGCCGCCGCTGAGCGACTGGTCGAACAGGCCTTGGCTGCCGCAAGCAGCGGCCGCGGCAGAAATCTGAGTGTGTGCGTGGCACGCATCGAGCAACTTCCCCCCTGTACCGATTCCGACGCCCGGGAGGAAACCGTCTCGCTGCCGATCCTGCCGCCGCCCGTGCCCGGCAGCGTGATCGACGGCTTCCACATCGAGTCGCTCGTGCACACGAGCCGCATGCATCGCCTCTATCGTGCCCTGGACACCGAGAGCGGGCAGACGGTCATGCTCAAGTTCCCCAACCCCAAGTACCGGCGCGATCCGGCCTTCCCGGAGCGCTTCCTGCGCGAGGAGTGGGTGAGCCGGCGCGTGACGCATGCACACCTGGTGAGCGCGCTGCCGCTGCGCCGCGGGCGGCGCAGCGCGCTCTATTCGGTGCTCGCCTACCATCCCGGCGAGAATCTCCACCAGCGCCTGCATCGCAAGGGACGGTTGACCGTCAAGGAGACACTGCTCATCGGCCGCCAGCTGCTGGAGGCGCTCGCGGCCCTGCACCGCCATGGCGTGATTCACCGCGATATCCGCCCGAAGAACATGATCTTCGACAAGAAGGCCCGCTGCCTTCGTCTGCTCGGCCTGGGTGCGAGCTACGACACCGATCGTCTGGACAAGGACGATGCGCTCGACGTACCGAGCGGCGCGCTCGCCTACACCGCGCCCGAGCTACTGGACGGCGGCACACCCGATGCACGAAGCGACGTGTACTCCGCCGGTATCACGCTCTATCGTCTGCTGACAGGCAAGTACCCTTATGGCAAGACCCGGCTTCCTCGTCGCACAGGCAACGAATTCGTGTCACCGTCGCGCTACCAGGACGATGTGCCATCGTTCCTGGAAGAGGCGCTGGCACGTGCCTGTGCCATCGATCCCGCGGAGCGCTTCGCCTCGGCCGAGGCGTTTGCCGCGGCCTTGGAGGAAAACATCGTGAAAAGGCCCGCTGCGCGCTCCCACGCCGCGAAGGACACCGCCGAGCAGCGCCCGGGTACCGTCTGGATGCTCACCGGCGCTCTGCTCGCCAGCCTGCTGTTTTATCTCATGACGCTGTTGAAATAGCGCTACGAAGAACGAGAAAGCGCGGCAGGGTGCCGCGGTAACGGACCTGAAGGCAAAATAGCGTTACAGGAAGGTACCGGCTACGGACCGAAGGATGGAAAGGAAGCCCCTCGGCCCCTTTCCCTTTAGAAATGTGCGTGCACTAGGCGTTGGCCTTGGCCTTGGGTGCCTTGGGACCGCCGCCCTTTTCGTCCTCGGCCACGGCCTTCATGGACAGGCGGATGCGGCCCTGCTTGTCCACTTCGAGCACCTTGACACGCACCATCTCACCCTCGCGTAGCTTGTCGGAGACGTTCTCGACACGCTCGTTGGAGATCTGCGAGATGTGCACCAGACCGTCTCGCCCCGGCAGAATGGTGACGAAGGCGCCGAAATCCATCAGGCGCGCGACCCTGCCTTCGTAGATCTTGCCGACCTCGACATCGGCAGTGATCTCCTCGATGCGCCGGCGCGCCTCCTCGCCCGCGGCCTTGTCCACCGAAGCGATCTTGACAGTGCCGTCGTCCTCGATGTCTATGGTCGTGCCGGTCTCTTCGCAGATCGCGCGGATGGTCACACCGCCCTTGCCGATCACGTCGCGGATCTTGTCCGGATGGATCTTGAAGCTGATGATGCGCGGGGCGTACTCGGAAAGCTCGGCGCGCGGCGCGGCGAGCACTGCATTCATCTGACCGAGAATATACAGCCGGCCCTCGAGCGCCTGCTTGAGCGCCACCTCCATGATCTCACGCGTGATACCCTCGATCTTGATATCCATCTGCAGGGCGGTGATGCCTTTTTCGGTTCCGGCCACCTTGAAGTCCATGTCACCCAGGTGGTCCTCGTCGCCGATGATGTCGGTGAGCACCGCGAAACGCTGGCCCTCCTTGATCAGACCCATCGCGACGCCTGCCACCGGCGCTTGGATCGGCACGCCTGCGTCCATGAGCGCAAGGCTCGCCCCGCAGACCGTGGCCATGGAGCTCGAGCCGTTCGATTCGGTGATCTCCGAAACCACGCGGATGACGTACGGATAGCTCTTCATATCCGGGAGCACCGCGGCGATGGCGCGCTTGGCGAGCCGGCCGTGGCCGATCTCGCGCCGCTTGGGGCTGCCGATGCGGCCAACCTCGCCCACGGAGAAAGGCGGAAAGTTATAGTGCAGCAAGAAAGGTTCTTTGCGTTCGCCCTCCAGCGCGTCAATGATCTGCGCATCGCGAGCGGTACCGAGCGTAGTGGTGACCAGTGCCTGGGTCTCACCGCGCGTGAACAGCGCGCTGCCGTGCGTGCGCGGCAGCACGCCGGTGCGGATGGTGATCGGACGCACGGTGCGTGTATCTCGCCCGTCTATGCGCGGCTGACCCTCGAGAATGCGCGAGCGCACCACGCGGTATTCGAGGTCGCCAAAGACCCGGATGACCTTCTCCTTGAGGCCCTCCTCGGAGCCCTCGGGTGCAAACTTTGCGACCGCCTGGGCGCGCAGCTCGCTCAAGCGACCCTGGCGCGCGACTTTCTCGGGGATCTGGTAGGCCTCGGCGATCAAGGCCTCGAACTCTGCGACTATGCGCTCCTCGAACGTGGTGTCGCGCACCGGGGGCTGCCAGTCCCAGCGCTTTGCCCCGGCCTCGCGGGCGAGCTCCCGGATCGCCTGAATCACGACCTGCATCTGCTCGTGGCCGAACATCACGGCGCCGAGCATCACGTCCTCGGGTAATTGCCGGGCTTCGGATTCCACCATGATGACAGCCTTCTCCGTACCAGCCACCACCAAATCGAGCTGAGAGTCCTCGAGCTCCCGGTTGCCGGGATTGAGCAGGTACTGCCCGTCGCGGTAACCGACGCGCGCCGCACCGATTGGCCCCTTGAACGGCAACCCCGAGAGCACGAGCGCAGCCGAACTGCCGATCATGGCGACGATATCCGGGTCAATGTCCGGGTCCACCGACAGCACGGTGGCGACGATCTGGACTTCGTTGGTAAACCCCTCAGGGAAGAGCGGGCGAATCGGGCGGTCAATGAGGCGAGAGGTGAGGATCTCTTTCTCGGACGGACGGCCTTCGCGTTTAAAAAAGCCGCCGGGGATGCGCCCCGCAGCGTAACTGCGCTCCTGATAATCCACGGTGAGTGGGAAGAAGTCCTGTCCGGGGACCGACTCTTTCATCGCCACCACGGTCGCCAGGACGACGGTGTCCCCCATGCTCGCGACACAGGCGCCGGTGGCCTGCCGCGCGATCTCGCCGGTCTCCAAAATGAGGGTGTGCCGACCGTATTGAACGGATTTCGTGACTTTTGCCAAGGTTCCGTGCGCTCTCTTGCGTCAAGTTCGTTACTTGCGTAGCCCCAGACGCTCGATCAAGGTACGATAACGGCTGCCGTCCTCTTTCTTGAGGTAATCCAGGAGCTGACGACGCTTGTTGATCATCTTGAGGAGACCCATGCGCGAATGCAGGTCCTTGGGGTGGGCCTGAAAATGCGTGCCGAGATCAGCAATGTGCGCCGTGAGTAACGCTACCTGCACTTCCGGCGAACCGGTGTCGGCGGGGTGGAGCTGGAATTCTTGCACGATCTTGGCCTTTTTTTCGGGAGTCAGAGTCATCGCGCGTGCTGCCTGTCGTCTGGTACCGATTCAATACTCTTTGTCTTTCGAGGACGGGTATTCTACCTGTCGCTTCCTCCTACCTCAACCGTTCGGTGCCTGAGGATTGAACGACCTGCCTGCGCCCATGAGCCGGCGCGGGGCTACTCGTCCGTCGTCCAGCACCTCGCCCAGACCGAGAAAGCGGTCCGGCCCCTCGTACAGACGCACCCAGCCGGGCGGATGGGCGTGGCGCGCTGAGACCGCCTGCCCCTGGCGCAGGTAAAAGGCTGCAAGCGGCGTGAGGTGTACATCCGGCAAGCCCCGCAACACTTCGTCCACTGGACGAAGCCACGCCGCCCGCGCCGGGGCGTCGGCGCAGGCCGCTAGCGTCTCAAGGGTCACCGCCTCGTCCACAGCGAGCTCGCCCACCGCCAAACGCCGCAGTTGTTCAATGTGTGCACCGCAACCCAAAGCCTCGCCGATGTCATGGGCGAGCGTGCGAATGTAGGTACCCTTGGAGCAGACGATCTCAAGGGTAAGCCGCTCATTCTCGAGCGCGCGCAGCTCGAGCAGGCGCACCAGCACACGGCGCGGGCTGCGTCTTACCTCCCGGCCTTCGCGCGCGAGCTTATAAAGCGGCACCCCGCCGCGCTTGATGGCGGAATACATAGGCGGCATCTGCTCGATCTCGCCCGTGAAGCGGGCAAGCACCCCTTCGACCTGCCTGCGCGTCACCGCCACCGGCCGGCGTGCGGTTACCTCGCCCTCGGCGTCGTAAGTCGTAGTGCTCACGCCGAGCCGGCACACGGCCCAGTATCGCTTGTCGGCCTCGAGCAGAAACTGCGAGACACGTGTGGCGTCACCGAAGGTAAGCGGCAACAGGCCAGTCGCGATGGGATCGAGCGAACCGGTATGACCGGCCTTGCAGGCGTTGAGCAGACGCTTGGCGGCCTGCAGTGCCTGGTTGGAGGAGAGCCCCGCCGGTTTGTCCAACAGCAATACCCCGTGCACTGACAGACAGGAACGACGCTTCATACCTCGCTCGAGATCCCGGCGTTCACTCGCCTTGCTATGGTTTTTCTCTTTGTGCTGCGGCGCGCTCGATCAGCGCCGCAAGCCTTGCGCCCCGCTCGACCGACTCGTCGAACCGGAAACGCAACACTGGCACCGTGCGCAGGTGCACGCGTGCGACGAGCGCATGGCGCAGAAAGCCGCTGGCGTGGTTGAGCGCTTGCTCGGCCGCGCGTGTATCTCCGCCCCCAAGAAGCGTGAAATACACCCGGGCGAACGAGAAGTCGCGCGCGATTTCCGCGTGGGTGAGAGTGACGCGTCGGGCCAACGGGTCGTGCCATTCGCGCGCGATCACCGCCGCCAACTCGCGCCGCACGAGCTCCGCCACCCGTTTTGGCCGGTTGGAATCTTTGATCATCGGTGACAAGCCACATGTAGCAAGAAGAAAAAGCGTATGCGCGTTTTCCTTGGCTGCTTGCTGCTTTTCTCTCCCCTTGCTGCCCGGGGTTATAGCGTTCTGGCGACCTCGACCCTCTCGTAGACCTCGATCTGGTCGCCGACCTTGACGTCGCTATAGTTCTTGACCGCGATGCCGCACTCGAGGCCGGCCTTGACCTCGCCGACATCTTCCTTAAAACGCTTGAGAGACTCGAGCTCGCCCTCGAAGATCACCACGTTGTCGCGCAACACGCGGATCGGGCGGTTGCGGCGCACCGCGCCCTCGAGCACGTAACAGCCGGCGATCGCCCCAACCTTGGGATGGCGGAACACCTGGCGCACCTCAGCCAGGCCCAGGAGCTGTTCCTTGATCTGTGGCTTGAGCAGACCGCTGATGGCACTCTTGACGTCCTCCACGGCATCGTAAATGACGTTGTAGTAGTGCACATCCACGCCCTGCAGCTCGATCTGGCGGCGCGCGGTGGCGTCGGCACGTACATTGAAGCCGAGGATGATGGCATTGGCGGCCACCGCCAGGTTCACATCGCTCTCGCTGATGCCGCCCACCATGCCGTGGATCACCTTGACCTTGACTTCCTCGGTCGAAAGCTTTTCGAGTGCCGCGGTTAGCGCTTCGACCGAGCCCTGCACATCGGCCTTGATGATGACGTTAAGGGTCTTGGTCTCGCCTTCCTCCTTCATCTGCTCGAAGACGTTCTCGAGGCGGGTGGCCTTGGCACGCGCGGCGAGTTGCAAGTCTTTGAATTTGCCCTGGCGGTAGAGGGCGATTTCGCGCGCCTTGCGCTCGCTCTCCATCACCACCACCTCGTCGCCCGCTGAGGGTACGCCCGACAGGCCCTGGACCTCGACCGGGATCGAAGGGCCGGCTTCCTTCACCGCTCGGCCATTCTCGTCGGTCATGGCGCGCACACGCCCATACTCGCGCCCGGCGAGAATCACGTCACCCTTGCGCAGCGTGCCGCGCTGCACCAGCACCGTGGCCACCGGCCCGCGCCCCTTGTCGAGGCGCGCCTCGACCACCACCCCGGCGGCCGGGCCGGTGCGCGGGGCCTTGAGCTCGAGCATCTCGGCCTGCAGCAGGATGGCATCAAGCAGCTCGTCTATCCCTGTGCCGGCCTTGGCTGACACGTTCACGAACATCTCCTGCCCACCCCACTCTTCCGGGATCACGCCGTGCTGGGTGAGCTCCTGGCGCACGCGGTCCGGCTGGGCCTCAGGCTTGTCTATCTTGTTGACCGCGGCCACTATCGGAACCTTGGCGTTGCGTGCGTGATGGATCGCCTCGACGGTCTGCGGCTTTACGCCGTCGTCGGCGGCCACCACGAGCACCACGAGGTCGGTAACCTTGGCGCCGCGCGCGCGCATGGCGGTGAAAGCTTCATGGCCGGGCGTGTCAAGGAAAGTCACCACCCCCTTGGGTGTCTTGACGTGGTAGGCACCGATGTGCTGGGTGATGCCACCGGCCTCACCGCTCGCGACCTTGGTCTTGCGGATGTAGTCGAGCAGCGAGGTCTTGCCATGGTCGACATGGCCCATCACGGTCACCACCGGCGGACGCGCTTCGGGTGGCCCGAGCGGTTCGGCAGGCCGATCGAGCATCACCTCGGGGCTATCCGGAGCAGCCTGTTTGACCACATGGCCCATCTCCTCGACCACAATCGCGGCGGTATCGCGATCGAGCACTTGGTTGATGGTCGCCATCACGCCAAGCTCCATGAGCACCTTGATGAGATCGACCGCCTTGACCGACATCTTCTGCGCCAACTCTGCGACGGTGACGGTCTCGGGCAGCACGACCTCGCGTACGATCGGCGCCGTCGGCTTCTCGAAGGCATGCTGGCCGGTAATGCTGGTCACCACCGGCTTCTTGCCCGCCACAGCTTTCGGCCGGCGCTTGGCCTTCTTGCCGCCAGCCAGGTGCAGCTCTTCGCGCTCGCGCTCTTCGCGCTCGCGCTTCTCGAGGCGTTCCTTTTCCTTGCGGGGCTTGTCTCTTTCCTCTTTATCCTTCTCGCGCTCCTTGGCCGGTTTTGCCTCCGGGGCTGCGGGGGCAGGGGGCGCCGGGGCAGGCGCAGGCGCGGGCTCGGCCCACGCCGCTGCGGCGGCACTGGCCGTTGGCGCGGGGGGCTCGGGGGCAGCGGGGGCAGCGGCTGGCACCTTGGCCACAGGCTCGGGCCGCGGCGCTGCCTGTGCCTCCTCAAGCTCGGTACGCTTGACGAAGGTGCGCTTCTTGCGCACCTCGACGTGCACCGTGCGCGTGCCGGTGCGTGAGGACTGGGTCACCTGGCTAGTGGACTTGCGCTTGAGGGTGATGCGCATACGTGGCGCTTCCTCGACGGCCGCGCCGTGGCTTGTGCGCAGATAATGGAAGAGCCGCTCCTTCTCTTCCTCATTAAGCGCATCGGTCGGCGATTTGCCGACCACACCGGCGGCAGCGAGCTGGCGCAGCAGCGTCTCCGGCGGCACACCGATCTGTTCGGCAAAACCCTTGACGGTGGTCTGGGACATCGTTCGATGTTACCTCTCATTGGCCTGCGGCTGCCCGGCCTGTGACTGCGGCTGACCTGCTTCTTGATCGAACCAGTGAGCGCGTGCCGCCATGATGAGTTTACGGGCACGCTCCTCGGTCATGCCTTCTAGGGTCAGAAGGTCGTCTACCGCCTGCTCGGCCAAGTCCTCGCGCGTCTTGATGCCCTGGCTGGCGAGCAGCCGAGCGGTGTGCTCGTCCATGCCCGGCAGCTCGATCAGATCCCGCGCCGGCTGGGCCAGACGCAACTTTTCTTCCTCGGCGATAGCGCGGGTCAAGAGCACATCGCGTGCGCGCTTGCGCAGCTCCTCCACCAGTTCCTCGTCGAAACCTTCGACGCCAAGCAGTTCCTGCTTCGGCACATAGGCAACCTCCTCAAGGCTAGTGAAGCCCTCCTCCACCAACACGCGCGCCACCTCCTCATCCACGTCCAGGGTCTCCATGAACGCCTTGATGGCGGCCTCGGCCGCCGCGGCACCCTTCTGCTGCGCAGCCTCCTCGGTCATGATGTTGAGTTCCCAGCCGGTGAGCTCGGAGGCAAGATGCACGTTCTGTCCGCCGCGCCCGATGGCGAGCGACAACATCTTCTCGTCTACGATCACGTCCATGGCGTGCAGCTCTTCGTCCACTACGATGGACTTAACCTCGGCGGGCGCAAGTGCATTGATCACGAACTGCGCCGGGTTATCGGACCACTGAATGATGTCCACGCGCTCGCCGGCCAACTCGTTCGAAACCGCCTGCACGCGGCTTCCGCGCATGCCCACACACGCCCCTATCGGGTCGACACGCGGATCGGCCGAGGACACGGCGATCTTAGCGCGCGAACCCGGATCGCGCGCGGCGGCATGGATCTGGATCAGGCCCTCAGCGGCCTCCGGCACCTCGAGCCGGAAAAGTTCGATGAGCAGCCGCGGCGAGGTGCGCGACAGAAAGAGCTGCGGGCCACGGGGGGCGGATTTCACCTCCTCGAGCAAGGCGCGGATACGATCACCGGGACGCAGACCCTCGCGCGGGATCATGGCATTCTTGGGCAGCAACCCCTCGGCGTTCCCCAGGTCCACGATGGCGTCGCCGCGCTCCAGGCGCTTGACCACGCCTGTGACCATCTCGCCCACACGGTTCTTGTAGAGATTAACAACCTGCTCGCGCTCAGCCTCGCGTACCTTCTGCATAATGACCTGCTTGGCGGCCTGCGCGGCAATGCGCCCGAACTCGACCGGCGGGAGCAACTCCTCGATGAACTCGCCGACCTGGATGTCGGGCTTGCGGGCGCGCGCCTCACTCAACCGGATCTGCCGGTCGGGATGCTCGAGCGTTGCCTCGTCCGCGATCACCTCCCAGCGGCGGAAGGTGTCATACTCGCCCGTGTCGCGGTGAATGGACACGCGCGCATCGATGTCGCCCCTGTGGCGCTTGCGCGTGGCAGTCGCCAGCGCCGCCTCGAGCGCCTGGAAGATCGTCTCCTTATCTACGCCCTTCTCGCGCGAGACGGCATCCACTACCATCAGTACCTCGTTGCCCATCATGTCAGTGCCCTTCCCCTTCTCTTGCAGCGCTCTCGCACTCAGAACCGGGGCACGAGCCGCGCCCGCTCGATGGCGTCGAACGCCAGATCAAGCCGCCTGCTGTCCGCCTCCAGCACGACGCGGTCAGCGGCCACGTCCACGATCACGCCCTTGAAGTTGCGGCGTCCGTCCACGGGGGCGAGCGTGCGAAGCCGCACTGTCTCGCCGCGAAATCGCCGGAAATCCTCGGGCGTCACCAACGGCCGGTCCAGGCCCGGGGAGGAGACCTCCAGGGTATAACTTCCGGGGATCGGGTCCTCCACGTCCAGGATAGCCGAGAGCTGGTGGCTGACATCCGCGCAGTCGTCCACACTCACCCCACGCGGGCTGTCTATGTAGACCCGTACCGTAGGGTGACGCGGGGCGCCCACGAGCTCCACGTCCACCAGTTCGAAACCCAGAGCCTGTACCCCTGGCGCGAGCATCTCGCGCAAACGGCTACGCAATTCCTGCATAGAAGCGGCCGCCCAGAAAACAAAAGTGGGCGCTCGGCCCACTTTTTATTTAAGGCTGAATTATATGCGTTTCCGCCCCATCCGAAAAGCGGCCGGACCACGGAACCGCCGGCCGTACGTCCGCCTGCGCGTACAGCCCCTCGACGACTGGTAGCGGGGGCAGGATTTGAACCTGCGACCTTCGGGTTATGAGCCCGACGAGCTGCCAGACTGCTCCACCCCGCAATAGAACTTCGAAGTCTACCGCCCCCGCGCGTCGCAAGGCAAGCGCGGACTGCCGAGTCAATCGAAGCTGTAGTGCTTACGGATGGGGGAAAGGACCTGCCATGTGCAGGACATGCCGGCAGGAAACATGACCAAATCACCTTTCCGGATGTGCACCGGCTCGCCTTCGCCGTCCGGAGTGACAATGACTTCGCCCTCCAGGATATAGCAGGTCTCTTTGGTATCGTAGGTCCAGGGGAAAGTCGAGATCTCTTTCTCCCAGATCGGCCAGTCGTAGACGCCCATTACTTCGAGCTTGGCCGGGGAGGGGTCGTGCTCGATAAGGATCTTGTCCATAACGTGTGTGGCGGTGCGATCGCCAGAGGATTTTACTTTCGCCTTCATTGGTGCGCAATCGCGCACAAACCCACCGCGGTTGAGAAGCCGCTACGGTATTTCTCAAGACAGACAAACTCGGGCAAGTAATGCCGAACCGCTCGTGCACACTGGACGACGGCATCTGTCACGCCGGCACTTGGCGGCTCGACAGGCTGCCTTAGGGGGTTAGGAAGTCCACCCTGGGAGGAGAAGGGCCATGACGATGCCAGAGCCCGCACGGGTATTCGTATCTGCGTGCTGCCTGGATTGCCGCCAGTGCCGATCTGGCGCAGGAACCGAAAACCACCTCTCCGCCAGCTCGCCCCGCAGCCAAGATCGCCACCCGCCGCCGAAGTGGCCGACCACCCCCGTCTCGCGGCGTGGTCACACCCCCGGGCGAAGATCCGCCAAGAGGCCGTCCGAGCAGACGTACTTGCTGCCATCAAGCTCTAGCCCTCGTTCTGACCGATGAGGCATCAAAACACAAAAGCCCCGTTACGGGGCTTTTGTGTTAGGGTGATGTGCCAGTAATCAAATGATGCCCAAGTAAGCGAGGACCCCCAACACGATGACCACCGCCAGTAACGCCAAGACGATATAATTGAATTTTCTTTTCTCTTGCATCTGCACCATTGCCCTAAACCCTCCACTCTCTCTCGTTGACCGTCCCCACGCAGCCATCTCTATGGTATAGCCCCAAACGTGAGACCCCTCCTAAGTGTAGTGGGTGAAGACGGCACCTGCCAGGCTTGCCACGTCCTAGGGGATAGCGGCGATGGCGCGCGTACAGAGTGCCATGAGATCATCGGCCCACGGAATGATGGCGGACATGGCAAGGCCGTTCGCACCAAGCAGCAAGCCGAAACCGCGCCCGGTCGCGATCGGTTCACGCACCTCGGCGTCGTCAAAGTACATGAGCTTGACCACGCGCAGATAGTAATACGCACCGATAACCGCGAATAGCACAGCCGCGATCGCTAACCACACCATGCCTGCGGCGATGACCGATTGGATCACGAGCAGCTTGGCATAGAAGCCCGCAAGCGGCGGCACCCCTGCCATGGAGAACATGAGCAGCAGCATGAGGAAGGCGTGCCAGGGGCTGCGCTGGTTAAGACCCTTGAAATCCTCGAGCCGCTCGGCCTCGAAGCCGGCACGGGCAAGCGCCAGGATCATCCCAAATCCGCCCAGGCTCATGGTCGTGTAGACCAACATGTAGAAGAACGCCGCGCTGTAGCCCGAGGCATGCGCGCTCAAGACACCAAGCAGAAAAAATCCCATATGCGAGATAGACGAGTAGGCGAGCATGCGCTTGAGATTATCCTGCGCGATTGCGATCAGATTGCCGGCCGCCATGGATAGGACCGCCAGGATCGCGAGCCAGTCCTGCCAGGAGGCGGCGAGCGGATCAAGCCCTCCTACCAGCAGCCGCATCACGAGCGCGAAGCCGGCAAGCTTGGGCGCAGTGCCCAGGTAAAGCGTCACCGCCGTAGGCGCCCCGTGGTACACGTCCGGTACCCACATGTGGAATGGTACGACTCCTAGCTTGAAGGCGATACCCACGAGCACGAATATGGTCGCTAATCCCACGACCGTGTCGTTCGCGGACAGCCTGGCGAGCACCTGGCGGACGGTGGCGATATCAAGACTACCGGTCAGGCCGTAAAGCAGCGACATGCCATAGAGCAGCATGCCGGAGGCGAGCGCCCCGAGCACAAAGTACTTCATGGCCGCCTCGGTGGCCGGGACCGAATCGCGTTGAAAGGCGATCATGGCATAGACCGAGAGCGACAGCAGTTCGAGCCCTAGGTAGAGCGCGAGGAAATGCGCGGCAGAGACTATGATCATCATGCCGAGCACGCCGAATAGCCCGAGCACGAAGTATTCGCCGCGGTACATGTCGCGATCACGTAGATAAGCGCGCGAGTAGGCAAAGATGAAGAATGTGAGCGTGTAAATGGCAAGCTTGAGCACGTCCGACAGCAGGTCGTCCACGAACATCCCGCCGAAGGCGACGGCCGTGCCCTGCCCAATTCCCGAGAACGTAAGCCACGCAGCACCGAGGAGGCTCGCCTGGGCGAGGAAATAGGCCACGTCGCGCCGCTCCGCGCGCAGGAACAGGTCTGCGAGCAGGATCGCACAGGCCATGCCGAGCAGAAAGATCTCAGGCAGTACAGACAGAAGGTCAGGCATATTCATCGCGTGCATTTCTGTATCATTACAGCTTCGAGGCCGACGCCTGCTGCAGCAGGTGCTCCACGGAGGCGTGCATGACCTCCAGGAACGGGTATGGCCACACCCCCATGACCAATACTGCTGCTGCCAGCGCACCCAGGATGAGCAGCTCGCGCCACGACAGGTCGGGTAGCCGCGCCACTTCCTCGTTCAGCACCCGGCCGAAAACCACGCGCTTGACCATCCACAATGTATAGGCCGCACCGAAGACCAGCGTCGTCGCCGCCGCCGCCGCGTACCAGGGGTTCGCCTGCCAGGCGCCAAGGATCACCAGGAACTCACCAACGAAACCGGAGGTGCCGGGCAACCCTGCATTGGCCATGGCGAACAACATGAGCAGCGAGGCGAACGCCGGCATGGGAGTAGCGATCCCGGCATAGTCGCGGATGCGACGAGAGTGCAGCCGGTCGTAGAGCACGCCCACGCACAGGAACAGTGCGCCCGAGACAAAGCCGTGCGAGATCATTTGGGCGATGCCGCCCTCGATGCCCTGGACGTTGAAGACGAAGAAACCGAGCGTCACGAAGCCCATGTGCGCGATCGAGGAGTAGGCGACAAGCTTTTTAAGATCATCCTGCACCAGAGTCACCAGGCCGATGTAAACGATGGCTACGATCGAAAGCGCGATCATCAGCCCGGCGAACTCCTGGCTGGCGTCCGGCGCGATGGGTAGCGAAAAGCGCAAGAGACCGTAAGCACCCATTTTGAGCAGGATGGCCGCGAGGATCACCGAGCCGCCCGTGGGCGCCTCGGTGTGCGCGTCCGGCAACCAAGTGTGTACCGGCCACATCGGCACCTTGACCGCAAACGCGCTCAGTAGAGCAAGGAAGATCAAGATCTGCTCAAGACGGCCGAGCGGGACGGCGTGCAATGCGGCAAGATCGAAGCTGCCGGCCTGGAAGTAGAGATAGATAAATGCCACCAGCATCAGCACCGAGCCGAGGAAGGTGTAGAGGAAGAACTTGATCGTGGCGTAGACGCGGTTCGGTCCGCCCCACAGGCCGATGATGATGAACATCGGCACCAGCATGGCCTCCCAGAACACGTAGAACAGGATCGCATCCAGGGCCGAAAACACGCCGATCATCAGGCCCTCCATAAACAGGAAGGCGGCCAGATATTGCGCAACCTGGTTTTGAATAACCTGCCAGGCGGCGATCACCACCAGCACCGTGCTGAAGCTGGTGAGCAGGATGAGCGGCAGGGAGATGCCATCTATGCCGAGATGGTAGCGAATGCCGAGTGTTTCGATCCACGGATAGTTCTCGACGAACTGCATTGTCGGCGTGCGCGCATCGAACCCGGTGTAGAGCGGAAGGGTCGCAGCAATCGTGGCGAGCGCGACTGCCAGACTCAACCAGCGCGCGATGGGGGCATTGGTATCGCCGCCAGTGGCGAGCACCGCGACTCCGCCGAAAATCGGCAGGAAGATGGCAATGCTGAGCGCGTGTTCGGCGAACAGTTCAAGCATGAGTCAGCGGTGCAAGAAGAAGGTGATGAGCAGGAACAGGCCCAAGATCATGGCGAAGGCGTAGTGGTACACGTAGCCGGATTGCACCTCGCGAAGTGCTCGCGCGAGCCAGCCGACGACGCGCGCAGTGCCGTTTACAGCAAGCCCGTCGATCAGACGCACATCGCCGATTCTCCAAAGCAGCCGACCGGACACCTGCGCCCCGTGGGCGAACACGAAGTTGTAGACCTCATCGAAGTAGTACTTGTGCACCAGTATCCGATAGAGCACCTGCAGCCGTCCGCTCAGCTGCTGCGGCAGAAAGGGGAAACGCAGGTAGAGCAGCCAGGCCGCGCCGAAGCCCGCGACCGCTAGCCCAAACGGCAGCGCCTGCAACCCGTGGGCAATGAACGGCCCCAGTCCGTGGTAGTCACCTGCGAGGCGACTGACCACGTCGTGTTCGGCGAGCACCTTGAGGGAGTCACCGAAGTAACCGCCGAACAGCAGTGGTTCGATCGTCACAGCCCCGACAACGACCGAGGGGATCGCGAGCATGACCAGCGGCAGCGTCACCACCCACGGCGACTCGTGCACGTGTTGCCAGGCATGGTTGTCCATGCGAGGGCTGCCATGGAAGGTCAGAAACAACATGCGCGCTGTATAGAAAGCGGTGACGAACACCCCGGCGAGCAATGCCGCGGCAGCGAACGTGCTGCCGGGCAACGTGGAATGGCGCACGGCCTCGATGATCATGTCCTTGGAGAAAAACCCCGCGAACGGCGGAATTCCAGCAAGCGCAAGCCCCCCGATCCAGGCGCTCAAGAAGGTCACTGGCATCTTGCGCGCAAGCCCGCCCATGCGGCGCATATCCTGTTCGTGGTGCATGGCGATGATCACCGAGCCCGCGGCCAGAAACAGCAGCGCCTTGAAGAAGGCGTGCGTCATAAGATGGAAGATGCCGATACTGTAGGCCGAAACACCGACTGCGGCCATCATGTAGCCGAGTTGTGAGAGGGTCGAGTAGGCGACCACGCGCTTGATGTCGTTCTGCACCATACCGACGAGCCCCATGAAAAGCGCGCTGAGCGCGCCGATCACGACTACTGCCGAGAGCGCCATCTCGGACAGCTCGAAAAGCGGGCTTAAGCGCGCAACCAGGAACACCCCGGCAGTCACCATGGTCGCGGCATGAATCAGCGCCGAGATTGGGGTCGGACCTTCCATCGAGTCTGGCAGCCAGACATGCAGCGGCACCTGCGCGCTCTTGCCCATGGCACCCAGGAACAGCAGCAGGCAGATGAGTGTAAGCACGCCCCAGTTTACGCCCGGCAAAATCTCGATAGTCTGCCCGGAGAGCTGCGGGGCGATGGCGAACACCGCCTGATAGTCGAGCGTCTGGAAATAGTAATAGACAGCCGCAATGCCAAGCAGGAAACCGAAGTCACCCACACGGTTGACCAGGAAGGCCTTGAGCTGGGCGAAGGTGGCCGTGGGCCGTTCATACCAGAAGCCAATCAGCAAGTAGGAGCATAGACCAACCGCCTCCCAGCCGAAGAACAACTGGAGAAAATTGTTCGACATCACCAGCATCAGCATCGAGAAAGTAAACAACGCGATGTAGCTGAAGAAGCGCTGGTAGCCGGGATCTTCGCGCATGTAACCGATGGTGTAGATGTGCACCATCAGCGAGACAAATGTCACCACCACCATCATGAGCGCGGTAAGCTCGTCGATGAGGAAGCCGATCTCGAGCGGGATGCCACCAGAAACTGCCCAGAGGTAGACCGGGCCGTTGAAACGGTTATCAGCAAGCACGTCTGGCAGCACTACGAAGGCCGAGAGCGCGAAGGCCACTGCCACGCCGAGGATGGTGACCGTGTGGGCGCCTACGCGCCCGATGAAGCGGCCGAATACGCCGGCGAGAATCGCACCCACGAGAGGCGCGAGCGAAATGGCGAGATAGACGATCTCTTTGTCGGTGGCGGTCATGACCGATCAACCCTTGAGCACGTCCAGGTCTTCGACGTTGATCGAGCGGCGGTTGCGAAACACCACCACCAGGATGGCGAGCCCGATTGCCGACTCGGCCGCCGCCACTGTCAGGATGAAAAACACGAACACCTGCCCGGCAATGTCGCTCAAATAATGTGAAAACGCCACGAAATTCAGGTTCACGGCCAGCAGCATCAATTCGATAGCCATGAGCAGCACCACCAAGTTCTTGCGGTTGAGAAAAATCCCGACAACGGCGATCGAAAAAACGATTGCCGCGAGGACCAGGTAATGCTCGAGCGGTATCATAAAAATTCAGTCTTTCATTTCCAGTAATTCATTTCCAGTAATCAGTAATCAGCGGCAAGCCGCTGCAACCACTTGCGTCCGCTTGCCGGTTTCACCACTCGCTAATCGCTACTCGAGGCTTTTCTTTCTGCCGGCAACTTGACAAGCCGTACACGATCTTCGCGCCGCACCTTGATCTGCTCGCGAGGCTCCTGGTACTTGGTGTCCTTGCGCCGGCGCAGCGTGAGCGCGATGGCGGCGATGATCGCAACCAGAAGGATCAACGCTGCGATCTCGAACGGATAGACGTACACAGTGTATAGTACGCGCCCGAGCTCGCGCGTGTTGCTGTAGCCCGCTGCCTTGGCGGCAGGCTCCGGCATCTGTTGCGGATCGAAATGGCCAGCAGTCAGGAGCAACGCCAGCTCGATGACCAGCAGCACCGCGACCAGCCCGCCGATCGGTAGGTACTCGCCGAACCCCTCGCGCAGTCGCGCGAGGTTGACGTCGAGCATCATTACCACAAACAAGAACAGCACCATCACCGCACCCACGTACACCAGCACCAGCGCGATGGCCAGGAACTCCGCCTCGAGCAGCAGCCACAGCCCGGCGGCGCTGAAGAATGCCAACACCAGAAACAGCACGGCGCGCACCGGATGGCGGACGGTAACGACCAGGGCGGAGGCCGCCACTAGCACCGCACCGAAAAAATAAAAGACGAGTTGTCTGAATCCCATAGCCTTTGCCACTCAACGCCAAGACGCAGGGCTCAAAAACCTTTTGGCTCGCAATCGTTTCCCCGCTCAGGATCTTTCATTATTCTTGTGTCTTTGCAACTTGGCGTGAGGTCTTTCTTCTACCGATATTTCGCGTCGACCGCTTTCATGCGGGCGATCTCGCGCTCGTGGCGATCGCCGATGGCCAGGAGCTTGTCCTTGGTCATGTACAGATCCCCGCGGCTCTCGCCGTGGTACTCGAGAATATCTGTTTCGACGATCGAATCCACCGGGCAGGCCTCCTCGCAAAAGCCGCAGAAGATACACTTAGTGAGGTCGATGTCGTAGCGCGTAGTGCGGCGCGTGCCGTCGGCGCGCGGTTCGGACTCGATCACGATGGCAAGCGCCGGGCACACCGCCTCGCACAGCTTGCAGGCGATACAGCGCTCCTCGCCGTTGGCGTAACGGCGCAGGGCATGTAACCCGCGAAAGCGCGGAGAAAGCGGTGTGCGTTCCTCGGGATACTGGACAGTGATCTTGCGCGCGAAGAGGCTGCGCCCGGTCACCATCAGGCCACGTAGCAGTTCGAGGAGCAAAAAACTTTCGAGATAACGTTTAAGCCTGTTCATGCGTGGCCTCCCTCGCGTTCAGTGGAAGATCCAGCCAAAGGGCGTGAGGAACTTCGCCATCCCAATGATAACGATCCACACCAGCGTCACCGGAATGAACACCTTCCAGCCGAGGCGCATGATCTGGTCATAGCGGTAGCGCGGGAAGGTGGCGCGGAACCACAGGAAGCAGAAGAGCAGTACGCTTACCTTGAGGAGGAACCAGCCGAGCGGCGGGATCCAGGTGAAGGGTGGTATCGCGAACGGTGCCTCCCAGCCCCCCAGAAACATGATGGTCGTGAGAGCGGCGATCAGGATCATGTTGGCGTACTCGGCCAGAAAAAACAGCGCGAACCCCATGCCGGAATACTCGACATGAAAGCCGGCGACGATCTCGCTCTCGCCTTCAGCCACATCAAAGGGTGCGCGGTTGGTCTCGGCGACACCGGCGATGAAGTACACAAGGCACAGCGGCAGCAGCGGCCAGACATACCAGTACAGGATGCCGCCCGACTGTGCCAGCACGATACTGCGCAGGTTCAGGCTGCCGGCAGCCATGAGCACGCCGACAAGCGCAAAGCCCATGGCGATCTCGTAGGCCACCATCTGTGCGGCCGAACGCATGGCTCCAAAGAAGGCGTATTTCGAATTCGACGCCCAGCCGGCGATGATGATGCCATACACGCCTAGGGAGGTGAGCGCCAGTATGTAGAGCAGGCCCGCGTCAATGTCAGTAAGCCACCAGGTTCCGGTGAATGGGATCACCGCCCAGGCCGCCAGCGAGGGCGCCAGTGCCAGCACCGGTGCCGTCACGAACAGCCACTTGTTGGCCTGCGCCGGCACAATGATCTCTTTGAGCAGGAGCTTGACCACATCCGCAAACGGCTGCAGCCAGCCGCGCGGACCCACACGGTTCGGGCCGATGCGCACCTGCATGTAGCCGATCAGCTTGCGCTCGGCGAAGGTGAGGTAGGCCACCGCCAGGATAAGCGGAACTAGAATCGCGACAATCTTGGCAAGGTTGAGGACCGCGACCTGCGACCACGCCGGCAAGCCGTCCCACACCTTTAGGGCGAACTCGGTCATCCGCCCTCCTTCACCAGCTCGACCGCCCCATGCGCCGCAAGATTCGCGGTTTCAGGATAGCCGGAGGGGATCAACACGGCGCCGTCGGCGACGCGCTCGTCGATCGCCACGGGCAGCCGCGCCTCGCCACCAGACATGCGCACGCGCACGGGATCGCCATCGCCCACTCCCAGGCGTGCAGCCTCGGTGCTGTTGAGGCGCGCAGCAGGCGGCGGATTGTCCGCCGTCCCCTGGAGCGCCGGGGCGCGGCGCACGAGTGGATCCACCGCGTATATCGGCACCTCGGCGATGCGCTCGAGCCCTCCGTCGTCAGCGGCCGAGGAAGGTAGCAGCGCCGACCCGAGCCACGCCGTGGAAGGCACCATCTCCGTGAGGTCCATCTCGCGCCGCACGTCCTCGATGCTCGTCTGCTCGAAGTCTGGCAGTCCCAACATACTGCCGAGCATGCGCAGGATCTTCCAGCCTGGGCGCGCCTCGCCGAGCGGCCGCACAGCGGCCTCAAACGATTGGCGGCGGCCCTCGGCGTTCACGAATGTGCCGGCCGTCTCGGTAAACGGCGCAAGCGGCAGCCACACGTGCGTATAATCCACGGCGCGCGTGCGGTAAGGCGAGGGCTTGAAGCTCGACAGCATCACCACGAATTCGGCCGCCGCCATGGCCCTGGCTGCCGCCGCGCCGTCGAGGCAGTCGAGCTCGGGCTCGGCGCCGAACACGAGGTAGCCCTTAAGCGGTGTCTGCAACATCTCTTTGGCGTGGCGCCCAACCACGGAAGCCGCCCGGCCACCGGGCCCGCGGTGAGGCACGCAACCGGCAAGCCACGCACCGGCCGAATTGGCTTCTGGCAGGAAACCGAGCCGCGCCCCGCTCGCCTGCGCGATCCAGTGTGCGAGCCAGCGCAGTGTCGCGGCCCGGGGATGATTAAGGCCATAGTTTCCGAGGAGCACAGCGGCGTTACCACCCATATGCAATTGCGCGGCGATCGCCTGCGCGACAGCGGTGTGGGACGTACCGGCAATTTGCTTTATCTCGTCTGGCAACATGGTCGTTTTAAGCGCCGCGAGCTCCGTCGCAATGGCGGCGAGCACCTGTGGCATCTTTGCGGGCGCGACGATGCACTTCGCGGCGAGCCGGTAGGTCAGATCGTAATCGACCGGGTTGACAGCCATGAGACGCGCGCCCTTGAGCGCGGCCTTGCGCAAGCGCAGGTTGAGCAGTGGCTGGTCCTTGCGCAGGTTGGAGCCGATCAGCAGCGCCGTATCGAGCTGCTCAAGCTCGGTGATGGCGAGGCCTAGGTACGGGAAGGTCGGCAGCAGGGCATCGTCGCGAAAATCGCTTTGGCGCAAACGGTGATCCACGTTGCCGCTCCCAAGTGCGCGAAGCAGCTTCTGTACGAGGTAACACTCTTCAAGAGTAGCGGTCGGCGAGACGAGTGCGCCGAGCTGGGCGGCGCCATGCCTGGTGATCAGCTTTTTGAGGCCGGCGACGGTGAACTCGAGCGCCGTGGGCCAGTTGACTTCTTCCCATCGGTTGTTGCGCCTGATCAGCGGGGTGGTCAAGCGCTCCGGGCTCTCGAGTGCCTCGTAGCTGAAGCGGTCGCGGTCGGCGAGCCAGATCTCGTTAACCGCTTCGTTCGTGCGCGGCAACACGCGCACGACGCGATGACGCAAGGTCTGAACATCGAGGTTAGCACCGACACAGTCGTGCGGGCTCACCGCGGCATGGTGGTCGAGTTCCCATGCGCGTGCCCGATACTGAAAGGGCTTGGAGGTGAGCGCGCCCACCGGGCAGAGGTCGATCATGTTGCCAGAAACCTCGGAGTCCACGCTGCGGTCGAGGAAGGTGCGGATCTCCATGTGTTCGCCGCGCCCAAGCGCGCCGAACTCCATGACACCAGCGATCTCGCGCCCGAAACGCACACAGCGCGTGCAGTGGATGCAGCGCGTCATGAAGGTGGCGATCAAAGGGCCGATGTCCTTGTCCGGCACCACCCGCTTGCCCTCGGTGTAGCGCGAGACGTCCTTGCCGTAGCCGAGCGCCTGATCCTGTAGCGGGCACTCGCCGCCCTGATCGCAGATCGGGCAGTCGAGTGGGTGGTTGATGAGCAGGAACTCGATCGTGCCTTTCTGGGCGTCGCGCGCCTTAGGCGAGCGCGTGTAGACCTTCATGCCCTCGGCCACCGGGGTGGCGCAGGCCGGAAGCGGCTTGGGCGCCTTCTCCACCTCGACCAGGCACATGCGACAGTTGGCCGCAATCGAGAGCTTGTCGTGATAGCAGAAGCGCGGGATGTAGATCCCGGCCGCGTCAGCGGCCTGAATCACCATGCTCCCCTTTGGCGCCCGCACCGGCTTGCCGTCGATCTCGAGCGTGACGAAATCGGCGTCCGGCGGCGCGACGGTGGTCTCGGGCCTGGTGCTCATGCACGCGCCCTCTCGGTGCCAGGCAGACAGCAGCCGTAACGGATGTGATGCTCGAATTCGGCGCGGAAGTGCTTGAGGAAGCTGCGCACCGGCCAGGCGGCCGCGTCACCGAGCGCGCAGATGGTGCGGCCCTCGATCTTCGAGGCGATGTCATCGAGCATATCGAGCTCCTCCATGCGCCCCTGTCCGCACTCGATGCGGTGAATGACGCGGTACATCCAGCCGGTCCCTTCCCGGCAAGGTGTACACTGACCGCAGGACTCCTCGTAATAGAAGTACGCGATGCGCTCGAGCACCCGCACCATGCAGGTGGTTTCGTCCATCACGATCACGCCGCCCGAGCCAAGTGCCGAGCCGGCCTTGGCGAGCGAGTCGTAGTCCATGTCGCACTCCATGATAATCTCGGCCGGCAGCACCGGCATGGAGGAGCCGCCGGGGATCACGGCCTTGAGCCGGTGCCCGGCGCGCACGCCGCCGGCCAGCGCAAGCAACTCGCGAAACGGGGTGCCGAGCGGCAGCTCATAATTGCCCGGCTTGTTGACGTGGCCGGAGACACAGAAGATCTTGGGCCCCCCGTTGCCTGGCCGGCCGATACCGAGGAACCAGTCGGCACCGTGCCTGATGATGTCCGGCACGGAGGCGAGTGTCTCGGTGTTGTTGATGGTGGTCGGCCGTCCAAACAGCCCGACGCTCGCCGGGAATGGCGGCTTGAAGCGTGGCATACCGCGCTTACCCTCAAGCGACTCAAGCAGCGCGGTCTCCTCGCCACAGATATAGGCACCGGCACCGAGATGCGTGTAGAGATCGAAGTCGATCCCGCTGCCCTGGATGTCCTTGCCGAGCAACCCGGCATCGTAGGCCTCCGCGAGCGCCGCCTCGAAGCGCTCGTACGGCTCGTGGAACTCGCCGCGGATGTAGTTGTAGCCGACCGTTGCGCCGATGGCGTAGCCAGCGATCGCCATTCCCTCGATGAGGGCATGGGGGTTGTAGCGCAGGATGTCTCGGTCTTTGAAGGTGCCTGGCTCGCCCTCGTCGGAGTTGCACACGATGTACTTCTGTCCGGGTGCCGAGCGGGGCATGAATGACCACTTGAGGCCCGTCGAAAAGCCCGCCCCGCCGCGACCGCGAAGCTGTGCCCGCCTGAGTTCCTCGACGATGGCCGCCGGATCGGGCTTTTCCCGCAGGATCCGCCGCCACACTTCGTAACCGCCGGCAGACGCGTAAGTCACTAGCCTCCAGGGCTGGTCGAGATGCAGGGTGCGGAAACAGACTTCGTTCGTCATGATGGATATGTGAATGTGACCGCGCGAAGAAAAGGCGCGAATGCGCAAGGAGAAAAATACTCGCGGCGCGAAAACATGGCGGCGAACGTCATTTCAGTGTCTGCAGTATCTGGTCGATTTTATCGGGCGTGAGGTTCTCGTAGTATTTCTTGCCGACCATCATCACCGGCGCGCCGCCGCAGGCCCCCAGGCATTCGACTCCGCGCAATGTGAAACGGCCGTCGGCAGTCGTCTCGCCGGGCTTGATGCCGAGTCTTTTTTCAAGGTGTGCCATGATCGCATCACTCCCGCATAGCATGCAGGAGATGTTGGTGCATACGCACAACTTGTGGCGCCCGACCGGCTTGAGCTCGTACATCGAATAGAAGGTCGCAACCTCCTCGACCGCGATCGGCGGCATCTCAAGATAATCGGCTACCGCCTCGATTAGCTGCGGCGTAAGCCAGCCGCCGTTTTCCTCCTGCACAAAGGCGAGTGCAGCCATCACCGCCGCGGATTTGCGATCCGGCGGATACTTGGCGATCCAGCGGTCAATCTCAGCACGCGCCGCCTCCGAAAGACGCGCAGCAGGCCGGCATTTGGCGACAGGCGGCATGTTCACCGGTCAATCTCACCGAACACGATATCCTGGGTCCCGATCACCGCTACGAGATCGGCGATCATGTGGCCACGGGTCATCTCGTCGAGCGCGGCGAGGTGCGCGAAACCCGGGGCTCGGATCTTCAACCGGTACGGCTTGTTCGCCCCATCCGAGATCATATAGATACCGAACTCACCCTTGGGGGCCTCGACCGCCGCATACACCTCATCCTCGGGCACGCAGTAACCCTCGGTAAACAGCTTGAAGTGGTGAATGAGCGCCTCCATGCTCGTCTTCATCTCCGCGCGCGGCGGCGGCGCGATCTTGTGGTCATCGATCATCACCGGGCCAGGATTGCGGCGCAGCCACTCTACGCACTGGCGGATGATGCGGTTGCTCTGACGCATCTCCTCGATGCGCACGAGATAACGGTCGTAACAGTCACCGTTGACGCCGACCGGGATTTCGAAATCAATTCGATCGTAGACCTCGTAGGGCTGCTTCTTGCGCAGATCCCAGGCAACACCGCTGCCGCGCAGCATAGGACCCGTGAAGCCGAGCGCGATGGCACGATCAGGCGGCACAACCCCGATGCCGACGGTACGCTGTTTCCAGATGCGGTTGTCGGTAAGCAGGGTCTCGTAGTCGTCAATGTACTTCGGAAAGCGCTCGGTGAAGTCCCAGATGAAATCGAGTAGCCCACCCTCGCGGTTGGCGTTCATGCGCGCAACGTCCTTCTCGCTGTGCCACTTCGAGGGCTGGTACTTGGGCATGGTCTCGGGCAGGTCGCGGTACACACCACCCGGGCGGTAATAGGTTGCGTGCATGCGCGCACCCGAGACCGCCTCGTAACAGTCGAACAAATCCTCGCGCTCGCGGAAACAGTACAGGAATACGGTCATGGCGCCGATGTCGAGCGCGTGCGAACCGAGCCACAAGAGGTGGTTGAGGATGCGCGTGATCTCGTCAAACATCACCCGGATGTACTGGGCGCGGATCGGGGGCACGATACCGAGCAGCTTTTCGATCGCCAGCACGTAGGCGTGCTCGTTGCACATCATCGAGACGTAGTCGAGCCGATCCATGTAGCCGATGGACTGGTTGTAGGGTTTGCTCTCGGCGAGCTTCTCGGTCGCGCGGTGCAGCAGCCCGATGTGCGGGTCGGCGCGCTGAATCACTTCCCCGTCGAGCTCGAGCACCAGGCGCAACACGCCGTGCGCCGCCGGGTGCTGAGGCCCAAAGTTCATGGTGAGGTTCTTGATCTCAGCCACGGCCGAAATGCTCCTCGCGGATGACGCGCGGCACAAGCACGCGCGGCTCGATCGAGACCGGCTCGTAGACGACTCGCTTCTTGTCTGGGTCATAGCGCATCTCCACCCGGCCGATGAGCGGGAAATCCTTGCGCAATGGGTGTCCGACGAAGCCGTAGTCGGTAAGCAGCCGGCGCAGGTCAGGATGCCCCTCGAACACGATACCGAATAGATCGAAGGCCTCGCGCTCGTACCAGTTAGCCACAGGCCAGATATCCGTCACCGTGTCGATACGCGGCAGTTCGTCATCGAGAAAACAGCGCAGGCGCAGCCGGCGGTTGTGCGCGAGCGACAGTAGGTGATAGACCACGGCGAAGCGCGGGCCCTGCCAGGGGTGCGGTGATTCGCGCCGGTAGTCGAGGTAATCCACGCCGCAGAGGTCCGTCAATTGCTCGTAGCCGAGCTCGGGATCATCGCGCAGGCCGCGGGCCACCTCACGGATCGCCTCGCGCCGGATCTCGAGCGTCAGCTCCCCGTGCGACTCACGCGCGGCGGTGACGGCATCAGCGAACTTTTCCTGCGCGTACGCGGCTACGGCCTGGTGAAGCTCCGTCATGCGAGGCGGGCCCGAAATCTTGCTTTCAGCGTGCGATGGTCTGGGTGCGCCGGATTTTGTTCTGCAACTGCAGGATGCCGTACAGCAGGGCCTCGGGCGTCGGCGGACAGCCAGGCACATAGATGTCCACCGGCACGATCCGGTCGCAGCCGCGCACTACGGAATAGGAATAGTGATAATAGCCACCGCCGTTGGCGCACGAACCCATGGAGATCACCCAGCGCGGCTCGGCCATCTGGTCGTAGACCTTGCGCAGCGCCGGGGCCATCTTGTTGACCAAGGTACCCGCGACGATCATCACGTCGGACTGGCGTGGGCTTGGACGGAAGATCATCCCGAAGCGGTCCAAGTCGTAGCGCGAGGCTGCCGCATGCATCATCTCGACCGCGCAGCACGCCAGTCCGAAGGTCATCGGCCATAGCGAGCCCGTGCGTGCGGCGTTAATGAGCTTGTCGGCCGTGGTGGTGACCCAGCCCCTCTCGAGTACGTCTTCTATTCCCATTCAAGCGCCCCCTTCTTCCATTCGTAGAGGAACCCGACCACCAGGATGGCAAGGAAGATCATCATGGCCGCAAACCCGAGCATGCCGATCTCGCCCAGCGCCACGGCCCAGGGAAAGAGGAACGCGATCTCGAGGTCGAAGAGGATAAACAAGATCGCCACGAGGTAGTAGCGTACGTCGAACTTCATGCGCGCATCCTCGAACGCCTCGAAGCCGCACTCGTAGGCAGAGAGCTTCTCACTGTCAGGCCGGTGCGGGGCGAGCAGGCGGCCGGCAAGCAGAATGACCGCGCCGATGGCGAGCGCCACCGCCATGAAGATCAAGATAGGAACGTAGTTCTGAAGCATCGCACCCTCGCGCCTCGCTATTCTTTAATAATCCTTTTCAGCCGTGCGCGGCTGTGTGTTTGTCCGCCGGTTGCGTAGCCCGGCGATACTAGGCGCTGGCTGCATGCAAAGTCAAGCCGAGCCCGGCAAAGCTATTGGTTCACAATCAATGGTTTATATCCACTTTTTGAGGGTATAAAAAATGTCAATTATCCCGAGGGGAGAAAATACGAGTATTGCGCGCAGGCGAAACCCCGTGTCGCTGAACCGTGGTGTGGCAAGTGTCCTTGCGCCTGTGTGTGGCCGCGATACGCCCTCAAATATGGGTTCCTGGCCAACTGCGCAGCGGCGAAACAGGCGGGAAGAAAGAAACAAAGGAAGGAGATTGAACGAAAATTGGTGCCGAAGGTGGGACTCGAACCCACACGGCTTTCGCCACCGCCCCCTCAAGACGGCGTGTCTACCAATTTCACCACTTCGGCATGTATAGCGGCTGCAAGGTATTTTCACCCTGCAACCGTTATTTCGGGATTTCGGGCACCCCCGGGGCGGGTTGCGGCGGTGGTTCCTGCTTAGATGCCGGCCCTTCGGCATCCACACGCTCGACCACGCTCGACTTAACCGGCTCTTTGGCCGCAAGCCAGGCAAGCGCCAGATTGGCTGCAAAAAACACTGCTGCAAGGATGGCGGTAGTGCGGCTAAGAAAATTAGCCGACCCGCGCGCACCGAACAGTGTTTGCGATGCACCGCTGCCAAAGGCCGCGCCCATATCAGCGCCCCGACCCTGCTGCAGCATCACCAGTACCACGATGCCGATAGCCGCCAAGATGTCTACGATTAATATTATATCTTTCATCCGCGCTACCCCCGTCAATCCGCCGCACGACAAATGGTCAGGAATTCCTGTGCGTTGAGCGAGGCCCCGCCGATCAGTCCGCCGTCAATATCCGGCTGAGCAAAAAGCTCCTTGGCATTCGCGCCCTTTACGCTGCCGCCATAAAGGATGCGTAGCCCCTCGGCAACCACCTTGTCCTCGCGCGCGAGACGCCCACGTATGAAAGCATGTACCGCCTGGGCCTGTTCGGGTGTGGCGGTCTTGCCGGTGCCGATCGCCCAAACCGGTTCGTAGGCGATCACAGCGTTTCTAAAGGCAGCAATGCCATTCCTGTCAAGCACGGCGTCGAGCTGGCGAGCGACGACCTCCTCGGTCTCGCCGCGGCCGCGCTCCTCGAGCGACTCGCCCACACAAAGAATCGGTACGAGCCCTGCCCTTTGAGCGGCAGCGAACTTTGCGGCCACGGTCTCATCGGTCTCACCATAAAGGCTACGTCGCTCCGAATGACCGACGATCACGTAGGTGCAACCCCAGTCGCGCAACATCGGCCCGGAAATCTCGCCCGTATACGCGCCCGAGGGGTTTTCATTGAGATTCTGACCACCCCAGGCCACAGCGGTTCCGGCGAGCCTCTCGGCAGCCAGGGGAATCAGTACGAACGGTGGGCAGACGGCCACCTCCGTACGGCTCGTCGCGCTTACACCTTTGGTGACGGACTCGAGCAGCGCGCCCGCCTCGGCACGGCTGCCATTCATCTTCCAGTTGCCCGCCACGAGCGGTCGGCGCTGAGCCATCAACCCCCCTCTTTCAATCGTTGTCGGTGGTGAGCCGGGCGCGATGTTACCGGCCGAGGCAAAAGAATGCAATTCACGCCGACACCAAGCGCATGGATCAAGCCGCTTCTTCCGCAGCCTGCCGCACGACTTCGGCAAGTTGGTGGCAGAGACGCTCGACCAGCGAGGCGTCTTCACCCTCGACCATGACACGCACTACCGGTTCGGTGCCCGAGGCACGCAGTACCACACGCCCTCGCCCGGCGAGCTCGCGCTCGGCCTCGCGCACCGCGCCTTGCACGGTACGCGAAGCCTGAACATCGAAACGCCGCGCCATACGCACGTTGATCATGGTCTGCGGGAAGAGCGTCATACCTGCAGCGAGCTCGCGCAGCGCCTTGCCAGCGCGCATCATCACGGCTAGCACCTCCAGGGCCGAGATGATGCCGTCGCCCGTGGTGCTCTTGTCGAGGAGCAAAACATGCCCCGAGGTCTCGCCGCCCACTTCCCAGCCAAGTTTCTGCAGGGTAGCAAGCACATGGCGGTCGCCCACAGCGGCGCGCCGGAAGCTGATACCACGCTCCTTGAGCGCCAGTTCCAGGCCGAAATTACTCATCACAGTGCCGACGACACCGCCGCGCAGCGTGCCGGCGGCCTGGCGCGCCACAGCCAGGATGTAGAGAATCTGATCACCGTCTACGACGCGGCCCTCGCTGTCCGCGAGGATCACGCGATCACCATCGCCATCGAGAGCGATACCCAGATCGGCGCCGCACTCGCGCACGGTGCGCTGCAAAAGCGCGGGATGTGTCGAGCCGCACTCGTGATTGATATTGAAACCGTCCGGCTCGCTGGCGACGGTCACGACCTCCGCGCCCAACTCGCTGAAAACGTGCGGCGCGATGTTGTAGGCCGCACCGTTCGCGCAGTCGAGGACGAGCTTGAGCCGTTCGAGATTGAGCCGGTTGGGAAAAGTGCTCTTGCAGAATTCGATGTAACGCCCAGCGGCATCCTCATAGCGTCGCGCCTTGCCGAGCTTGCGTGCGGCCACGGTGCACAACTGCTCGTCCATCGCTGCCTCGATCGCCGCCTCGACCTCGTCGGGCAACTTCATGCCATCGGGACCGAAAAACTTAATGCCGTTGTCTTCGAAGGGATTGTGCGAGGCGCTGATCACGATGCCTGCACGCGCCCGCGCTGTGCGCGTGAGGTAGGCGATCCCCGGTGTGGGCATAGGGCCGAGCAGGTAGATGTCTGCACCGGCCGCGGACAGCCCTGCCTCGAGCGCCGACTCGAGCAGATAACCGGACACGCGCGTGTCCTTGCCGATGAGTACCTTGGCGTGATCACCCGCGCCGGCACCGAGCACACGACCCGCAGCCCAGCCAAGCTTCAAAATCCGCTCGGGGGTGATGGGCTCTTCGCCCATGCGCCCGCGAATACCATCGGTGCCGAAGTAGCGTCGTTTGGTCATTGTTATGCACTCAGCCATCGGTCGGGGAAGCCATCGGCCTTTAGAGTGCCTGGCAAAACGGATGAATGTTCAAAAACCGCCAAAACGCCAGGGTTGCCCAGAAAAGACACTGCCTGGAAATTCCAAGAATCCTGGCACTGCAGGCGCCCTGGCGATCAGTTTCGTGAGGTTGGGATGCTTGGCGACTAAGGCTAATGGCCGACCTTGTGGACTGCCTCCCACATTCGTATCGCCTCCACGGTCGGGGCCACGTCGTGGACGCGCACCACGCGTGCGCCATTCTGCACCGCCAGCAAGGCGAGCGCCACACTCGCATGCACCCTGCGCTCGACGGGTAACCCGAGCAGCTTGCCGATCATGGACTTGCGCGAGAGCCCGACGAGGACCGGCACGCCGAGCGCCGAGAGCGCCGACAGGCCGCGCAGTAATTCTAGATTATGACTGACCGTCTTGCCGAACCCGAAGCCGGGATCGATGAGGATCCGCTCGCGCGGGATGCCGGCAGCCTCGGCAACGGCGATCCGCGTGGCCAAGAAATCGCGCACCTCGGCCACGACGTCGCGGTACTGGGGATTGTCCTGCATGGTGCGCGGCTCGCCCTGCATATGCATGAGACACACCGGCACGCCGAGCGCCGCAGCGGTCTCGAGCGCCTCAGGCACACGCAGCGCGCGCACATCGTTGATGAAGCCCGCCCCGGCCGCAACGGCCGCGCGCATGACTTCGGGCTTGGAGGTGTCCACGGAGAGCGGCACGCTCACCTCCCAGGCAAGACGCTCGATCACAGGCACCACCCGCTCGATCTCCTCCTCGGCGCTCACGGGCTGCGCCCCAGGTCGCGTGGACTCGCCGCCTACGTCTATGATGTCGGCACCTTCCTTCACCATATGCACGGCGCGGGCCACGGCCAGGGTATGATCGAAATAAAAACCCCCGTCTGAGAAAGAATCGGGGGTGACATTGAGTATGCCCATTACAGCGGGGCGGCTCAGATCGAGCTGGCGGCCACCGCAGTTGAGAAAAGTCATGGCCGTGATGGAGGCCTTAAAACGAGAAGCGAAAGGCCAACTGCTAAAAGCTTCTCAATGCTCTCCTGCCGGCTGCGGCTTGATGCTCGGCGCAGACGCAGCGGGCTTTTCTCCCGACGGTGCGCCGCCTCCTGGAGCAGTGCCGTCCAGCCCCGCGGGCGGACGTGGCTCGCGGCCGGCCATGATGTCATCGATCTGCTCAGCGGTGAGCGTCTCCCACTCGAGCAGTGCGCGCGCCATACGCTCCACTTTGTCGCGGTTCCCCTCGATGATGTGACGCGCCCGCGCGTACTGCTCGTCAATGATGCGCCGGATCTCACGATCCACAAGCTCGGCGGTGGCGTCGGAGAGGTTTTTGTGCGTAATCACATCACGCCCTAAGAAGACCTCGCCTTGGTTCTCGCCGTAGACGCGCGTGCCGAGCGCCTCGCTCATACCCCAGCGCGTTACCATGTTGCGCGCCAACTCGGTCGCCTGCTCGAAGTCGTTCGCCGCCCCGGTGGTCATCTGCTGCATGAACACCTCCTCGGCGATCCGCCCGCCCATGAGCACGGCGATTTTCGCGAGCAGCGTATCCTTGTCGTAGCTGTAGCGGTCCTCGGTCGGCAACTGCATGGTCACGCCGAGCGCCCGCCCGCGCGGGATGATGGTGACCTTGTGTACCGGGTCGGTGTTAGGAAGCTGTTTCGCCACGATCGTGTGACCAGCCTCGTGGTAGGCGGTCGTGCGCCGTTCCTTCTCGGGCATGACGATGGAGCGCCGCTCCGTACCCATGATGACCTTGTCCTTGGCGCGCTCAAAGTCGTCCATATCCACCTTGCGCTTGTTGGCGCGCGCGGCGAACAGTGCCGCCTCGTTCACCAGATTGGCAAGGTCCGCACCCGAGAAGCCCGGCGTACCGCGGGCGATCACCGAGGCGTCCACGTTGTCGGCCACCGGCACCTTGCGCATGTGCACCTTGAGGATCGCTTCGCGGCCGCGGATATCCGGCAGCGGCACGTAGATATGCCGGTCGAAGCGACCCGGACGCAGCAGCGCCGGGTCGAGCACATCCGGACGGTTGGTCGCGGCAATGACGATGATGCCTTCGCTGCCCTCGAAACCATCCATCTCGACGAGGAGCTGATTGAGCGTCTGCTCGCGCTCGTCGTGCCCGCCACCGAGGCCGGCACCGCGCTGGCGGCCGACGGCGTCGATCTCGTCGATGAAGATAATGCACGGGGCGTGCTTCTTTGCCTGTTCGAACATATCGCGCACGCGCGAGGCGCCCACGCCGACGAACATCTCGACGAAGTCCGAGCCGGAGATGGAGAAGAACGGCACCTTGGCCTCGCCGGCGATGGCACGCGCGAGCAGTGTCTTGCCGGTCCCGGGCGGGCCGGTCATGAGCACGCCGCGCGGGATACGGCCACCTAAGCGCTGGAACTTGGCCGGGTCACGCAGAAACTCCACAAGCTCGCGAACCTCCTCCTTGGCCTCTTCTACGCCGGCGACGTCTTCGAAAGTGGTCTTGTTCTGCTCCTCGGTGAGCATGCGCGCCTTGCTCTTGCCGAAGCTCATGGCACCGCGTCCGCCCATGCCGCCCTGCATCTGGCGCATGAAGAAAATCCACACCCCGATCAGCAGCAACAGCGGGAACCAGTTGATAAAGATCGTAAGCAGCAGCGACTGCTCCTCGGGCGGCTTAGCGTCAATGATGACGCCGTTCTCGAGCAGGTCGCCGATGAGCGCGCGGTTGTCGGTCTCGGGGCTGTAGGTGGTGAAGCGCTCTCCACCTTTGGTCTGGACGTGGATCGTGCGGCCTTCGATGACGACTTTCTCGATCTCTCCGCTCTGGACCTGGTGGATAAACTGCGAGTATTCCATCGGTCGCGCAGCCGGCTGGCGCGCACCGAAGTTGTTAAACACCGACATCAGCACGATGGCGATGACCAGCCAGAGCAGCAGATTCTTGGTGAGATTGTTCAAGACCGATACCTCTTTGCACGTTACCGATTAACGCTTCGCCCCATTCTCCTACGCCCCCGTCCCCGACACAATGGCGCATTCATCATTCCTTGAACGCCAGGCCGAGCAGATAAATCTCCCGGCTCTCAGCGCGCGAGGCCCGCGGCTTACGGCTGGCGACCCGCTCAAAGTGTGCCTGCATTGCCTTACGCAATGGCGGGAAACCCTCTCCCTGAAAGGCCTTGAGGAGGAATGTCCCGCCGGGACGCAAGGTTTTGGTGGCAAATTCGAGCGCCAGTTCCGCAAGTCTCGTGGCCCGTGCCTGATCGACCGCCTCGATACCGCTAATATTGGGCGCCATATCGGACATTACAAGATCGGCGCGGCTGCCTCCCAACCGCTCCTTCAGCAAGTCTAGCACCGCCGGGTCGGTGAGATCCCCCACCATGAATTCCACACCGGCGATCGGCTCCATAGGCAAGGCGTCGAGGGCCAGGATGCGGCCGCGGCCACCTAGGCGACGGGCGGCATATTGCGACCAGCCACCGGGCGCGGCGCCGAGGTCCACCACCGTCATGCCGGGACGCAGCAGATGGTCTCGGGCGTCTATCTCAGCGAGCTTGTAGGCCGCGCGTGAGCGGTAACCCTCCCTCTGGGCGCGCCTGACAAACTCGTCGCAGACATGCCGCTGCCACCAGCGGCGGCTGTGCTTGGCGGGCATGTTAATACTCGACAGGCGAGGTGTGGGAGACGACAGGGTTTGTCGCGAACCGCTCAGACGTAGCGGACGTCCACGATCTCGTAGGACTTCACGCCGCCAGGAACTTGGACATCCACGATGTCGCCACGGTGCTTTCCGATGAGCGCCCGGGCGATGGGCGAACTGACGGAGATCTTGCCTTCAGCAAGATCGGCCTCGTAGTCGCCCACAATCTGATAGGTGACGAGGTCTCCGGTCTGTTCGTCCCTCAGGTCCAGAGTGGCGCCGAACACCACCCGGCCGTCCGCCTGGATCCGGCGGGGATCAATGACTTCGGCCAAGGACAGCCGGTTCTCAAGCTCGGCGATGCGACCCTCGATGAAGCCCTGTTGCTCCTTGGCCGCATGGTATTCGGCGTTCTCTGACAGATCGCCGTGCGAGCGCGCCTCTGCGATCGCCTGGATGACGCGAGGCCGCTCAATGGCCTTCAGGCGCTGCAGCTCCTGGCGGAGCCTCTCGGCCCCGGCGGCGGTGATCGGTATCCTTCTCATGCGCGGATCTCTTTGTGCAGATCCTGTAGCCGGTTGACGTTCCAGACAAAACCCTGACGGTGCGCCTCGCATGCTGCGCGCGCCGCTGCCAGGGTGGTGTAGTTGGTGACCTTGTGCTGTAAGGCTTCCCGCCGGATCAGGTAGGCATCCTCGAAGCTTCTCCGATCCGAAACGGTGTTGACGATTATATCAATCTCGTCGTTCTTGATCATGTCCACGATGTGCGGCCGCCCCTCGGACACCTTATTCACGACGCGAACGGGGATGCCTGCCGTCTCGAGAACCTGGGCGGTGCCGCGGGTGGCTAGGATCTCGAAACCGTTGGCGCTGAAATAGCGCGCCACCTCGACAACCGCCTGCTGGTCGGCATCGCGCACGCTGAGGAACATGCGCCCCGAGCGCGGGATCGGGCTGCCGGCGGCAATCTGGGACTTCAGGAAGGCTTCGCCAAAACTGCGCCCGATACCCATGACTTCGCCGGTGGACTTCATCTCTGGGCCGAGCACGGTGTCCACGTCCGGGAACTTGATGAATGGGAACACCGCCTCCTTGACTGAATAATAGGAGGGCACAACCTCGCCATTCACTCCCTGCGCTGCGAGTGTCTTGCCAACCATGCAGCGCGCGGCAATCTTGGCCAATGGCAATCCCGTTGCCTTGGAGACGTACGGCACAGTGCGCGAGGCGCGCGGGTTGACCTCGAGTACGTAGATCTCACCGCCCTTGACGGCGTACTGGACATTCATGAGACCGACGACATCGAGGGCGCGCGCAAGCTGCACTGTCTGGCGGCGCAGCTCGTCCTGGATCTTCTTCGGCAGGGAGAACGGCGGCAAGGAGCAGGCCGAGTCGCCGGAGTGCACACCGGCCTCCTCGATGTGTTCCATGATGCCGCCGACGACGACCTGCCTGCCGTCCGAGACGGCGTCCACGTCCACCTCGATGGCATCGGACAGGAAGCGGTCGATCAGCACCGGCGAGTCCTCCGACACGCGCACCGCCTTGCGCATGTAGCGCTCAAGCTCTTCGCGATCGTGCACGATCTCCATGGCACGTCCACCGAGTACGTACGAGGGACGCACGACGAGCGGGTAGCCGATTTTCTCGGCGAACTTCAGAGCTTGCTCAATAGTACGCGCCGTGGCGTTGCGCGGCTGCAGGAGTTTTATCCGCTTGAGGAGCCTTTGGAAGCGACCGCGGTCCTCGGCGACGTCAATGGAGTCGGGACTGGTACCGATGATCGTCACCCCGGCGCGCGCCAGACCCTTGGCGAGCTTGAGCGGTGTCTGTCCACCGTACTGCACAATCACGCCGTCAGGCTTTTCCAGATGGACGATCTCGAGCACGTCCTCAAGGGTCAGGGGCTCGAAATAGAGCCGGTCGGAAGTATCATAGTCGGTCGATACTGTCTCGGGGTTGCAGTTGACCATGATGGTCTGGTAGCCGTCCTCGCGCAGGGCGAGCGCGGCATGCACGCAGCAGTAATCGAACTCGATACCCTGCCCAATGCGATTGGGGCCGCTGCCGAGCACCATGATCTTGGCTGCCTTCTCCGGAGCCGCCTCGCATTCCTCTTCGTAAGTGGAATACATATAGGCCGTGCGGGTTGCGAACTCCGCCGCACAGGTATCCACGCGCTTGAACACTGGGCGGACCTTGGCGGCATGACGCCACTTGCGTACCTGTTCCTCACGCACTGCAAGAAGCTGGGCGAGGCGGCGATCGGAGAAGCCCATGCGCTTCCAGGCGCGAAGTTGCTCGGCCACAGGCCTCTTTCCGGCACGCCGGGCGATGTCACGCTCGGTCTCGACCAGCTCGGCGATCTGCGCCAGAAACCAGGGGTCTATGCGCGTGAGCGCCTGAACCTCATCGAGGCGCATCCCGAAGCGAAAGGCGTCGGCGATGTACCATAACCGATCGGGCCCCGGGATCTTGAGCGGCTGGGCGAGGCGACGGCGTGCCTCCTCGGGATCGAGCGCGGGATCCAGCTTGGGTTCGAGCCCGCACACACCAATCTCGAGCGAGCGCAGCGCCTTCTGCAGCGATTCCTGGAAGCTGCGACCGATGGCCATGACCTCGCCGACTGATTTCATCTGGGTGGTGAGGGTCGGATCGGCCTTGGGGAACTTCTCGAAGGTAAAGCGCGGGATCTTGGTGACCACGTAGTCAATGGTCGGCTCGAACGAGGCCGGCGTCGCTCCACCGGTGATGTCGTTCTTGAGCTCATCGAGCGTATAGCCGACCGCGAGCTTGGCGGCGATCTTGGCGATCGGGAAGCCGGTGGCCTTGGAGGCGAGCGCCGAGGAGCGGCTGACACGCGGGTTCATCTCGACGATGACCATACGTCCATTGGACGGGTTGACCGCAAACTGCACGTTCGAGCCGCCAGTGTCCACGCCGATCTCGCGCAGACAGGCGATGGCTGCATCCCGCATGCGCTGGTATTCCTTGTCGGTGAGCGTCTGGGCCGGTGCGACGGTGATCGAGTCGCCGGTGTGCACGCCCATGGGGTCGACGTTCTCGATGGAACAGACGATGATGCAGTTATCGCGCCGGTCACGCACCACCTCCATCTCGTACTCCTTCCACCCGATGACGGACTCCTCGATCAGCAGCTCGCGGGTCGGCGAGGCGTCGAGCCCGCGCTCGCAGATCGCGATGAACTCATCCTTGTTGTAGGCGATGCCTCCGCCCGTGCCGCCGAGGGTGAATGAGGGACGGATGACGACCGGAAAGCCGATCATGGCCTGGACCTGAAGCGCCTCCTCGAGGCTATGGGCGATGGCGCCGCGCACAGTCTCTAGCCCGATCTTGTTCATGTGCCTGCGGAAGAGCTCGCGGTCCTCCGCCTTGTCTATCGCCTCGCGCGTGGCGCCGATTAGCTCAACCCCGTACTTCTCCAATACCCCTTCGCGCGCGAGATCGAGCGCAGTATTGAGCGCCGTCTGCCCGCCCATGGTCGGCAACAGCGCCTCGGGTCGCTCTTTTTCGATGATGCGCACACAGGTCTGCCAGTTGATCGGCTCGATATAGGTAGCGTCGGCCATCTCGGGATCGGTCATGATCGTGGCCGGGTTGGAATTGACGAGGACCACCCGGTAGCCCTCCTCCTTGAGCGCTTTACAGGCCTGCACGCCAGAATAGTCGAACTCGCAGGCCTGTCCGATCACGATCGGCCCAGCGCCGATGATCATGATGGTTTGTATGTCTGTGCGTTTAGGCATTCGACGTTGGTAACAAGTTGCCCGTGGCCGGTAGCGGGTCGGGGCTCATTCCGTCGGCATGGCTCGAAGTGAAGCCTCGCGCGACTCACGACTTGCGACTCGGTACTGCTCCATCATGGCAATGAACTTGTCGAACAGAGGGAGGATGTCATGCGGCCCGGGGCTCGCCTCGGGGTGACCCTGAAAGCAGAAGGCCGGGCGATCGGTGCGCTCAAGGCCCTGGATAGAGCCGTCGAACAGCGAGCGGTGTGTCACGCGGAGGTTTGCGGGCAGGCTCGTCTCATCGACGGCGAAGCCGTGGTTCTGGCTGGTGATCATCACCCGCCCTGTTGCCAACTCGAGCACCGGGTGGTTAGCACCATGGTGGCCGAATTTCATTTTGACGGTGCGCGCCCCCGAGGCGAGGGCGAGCAACTGATGGCCAAGACAGATGCCGAAGACTGGCAGCCCCGCGTCCACAATCACGCGGATCGCCGCGATCGCGTAGGTGCAGGGCTCAGGGTCGCCGGGGCCGTTGGACAGGAACACCCCGTCCGGACGTGTGGCGAGCACCTCGCTCGCCGGTGTTTGCGCCGGCACAACACTTAGGCGGCAGCCGCGCTGCGCAAGCATCCGCAGGATGTTGCGCTTAATGCCATAATCGTAGACGACCACGTGGAAACGCTGCTCGGCCGGCCTGACATAGCCCACACCGTGCACCCATCCGCCCTCTTCCCAGAGGTAGGGCTCGCGGGTCGTGACGACCTTGGCGAGATCCATCCCCTTCAACCCCGGGAAAGCGCGCGCGGCAGCAAGCGCCTTTCTCCGGTCAGGCTTGCCCCTTTCGACCGCAAGCAAACAACCGTTCTGCGAGCCCTTCTCGCGCAGAAGACGCGTCAGTCGGCGCGTGTCGAGGCCGGCGATCGCAACCACGCCATGCCGGCGCAGGAACTCGGACAACGAGGCGTTTGATCGCCAGTTGCTGTAGACGGGCGGAAGGCTGCGGATTACGAGCCCGCGCGCATAGACGCGCTTAGACTCCATGTCCTCGTCGTTGACGCCAGTGTTGCCGATATGGGGATAGGTAAGGGTGATGATCTGCTCGGCGTAGGAGGGATCGGTGAGAATCTCTTGGTAGCCGGTCATGGCGGTGTTGAACACCACCTCGCCTACCGCCTGCCCCGAAATGCCGATGGACTCCCCGTAGAACAGAGAGCCGTCTTCCAGGGCAAGCAGCGCGTTGTACAACGGGCCAGTCCTCGATGATGAAAAGAACCTTCTTGCTTCCCCTCTCTTCCACACCGTAGGAGAGAGGGGCGAACAGAGGATCCTTCTTTTTTGCGTGCGCAAAAAACCGAAGAGGCCAGGCTTCCTGGTCTACCTTCGGTATCTCGAAAGATCAGTCTAAAGGCTAGAAAACAATCTTATGCGAACGGGGTAACAAAATCAACGCACCGGCCTCAGGGTAGACTGGCCAAATAGGCTGTGATCGCATCGATGTCGTCGTTCGTGAGTGTCGCGGCGATCCCGTGCATGACCGTGGGCGCATCCGTGGGTTGCTGGAACTGAAAGAGACGATGGCGCAGATACTCGAGCCGTTGCCCAGCGAGACGTGCGTAACGCTCACTGCCGCGGGCATCCGCACCGTGACAACGCTGGCACAGGCTTTCATAGCGGCTTCGACCACGCGCGGCCAGTGCCGCCTCGACGGCATAGGGGCGAGGGGTTTGGCTCGCGTAGTGGATGGCAATCAGCACGCGCTCCTCGGCGCTGAACTGCCGGGCGAGCGGGCTCATGATGTAGTCCTCGCGCTGCCCGTTTGCGAACTTCTCGATCTGCTCGAGCAGGTAGTAGGGATTCTGCCCGGCGAGATTCGGTACGAGCGGCATGACACTGTTGCCGTCCTCGCCGTGGCAATAGGCGCAAAAGAAGGCGCGCGCTTTGCCCTCCTTGAGCAAGGCCTGCCCGGCGCTAGGGTCGGTCTGCAGCCGCTGCAACCGGTCTGCCAGTGCCTGGCGTTGGGCCTGCGGCAACCCGGCCGCTTGCACCCCCGCGCTTAGCGCGATAACGATTAACAAAAATATAGGCAGTATTCGCATGATGACCATTTGCTCTGCATTCAAGCGATGGCACTCACGCGCGCGTCGCCTCGATCACCTCTTGCGGCAAGTGCCGGTTTGCCTGTTAGCGTAGTATATGCCGCAATCGCGACGGCCGCCGCTTGACGCACATCAAGCCGCCGTGCGCGCGCGGCGCGTGCTAGCGCAGGGCGAGCACATCCAGCATGTCGTAGAGGCCTGGGCCTTGCCGCATAAGCCAGCGCGCGGCGCGCAGTGCCCCGTGTGCGAAGATCGCGCGCGACTCGGATCGGTGGGTGATCTCCACGCGCTCGCCGCCGCCGGCGAACAGCACGGTGTGCTCGCCCACAATGTCGCCGGCGCGGATGCTCGCAAAACCGATGGCGCGACGCGCCCGCTCGCCGCTGAGGCCGTGCCGGCCGTACACCGCGCATTCCTGCAGATCACGCCCGAGCACTTGCGCGATGATCTCGCCCATGCGTAAGGCCGTACCGGACGGGGCGTCTGCCTTGTAGCGGTGGTGGGCCTCGATAATTTCCACATCCACGTCCTCGCCGAGCGCACGTGCGGCGGTCTCGAGCAGCTTGAAGCACAGGTTGACACCCACGCTCATGTTCGCAGAGAACACGATCGGGATGCTCGTGGCCGCCGTGTGGATGAACGCCTTGCCGGTCGTGTCGAAACCGGTGGTCCCGATCACCATGCGCCGGCCGTGCTGGCGGCAATAATCGAGGTGCGCGAGTGTAGCCGCAGGGTTGGTAAAATCAACCAGCACATCAAATGCCTGCCCGTCGAGACCGGCGCGGACCACCACCCCCGTCTTGCCTACCCCGGCAAGCTCGCCGGCATCGGCGCCGAGGCTTGGGGCGCCGGGGCGCTCGAGCGCGGCGACAAGACGCAGGTCGTTGCTTCGCACACAGGCCTCGACCAGGGCGCGGCCCATGCGGCCAGCGGCACCGGCGACGGCAATCTGTATCATGATAGCGAGGCGTGGAGGAAAACCGGTTGTGATGAGTTTCGCCGTTCGGGCGCCCGCAAACGTACGTCGGCGTGTATTATTCAGCCCTTGCCGTGTTCCTTCAACCGCCGCAGCCAGGCGTGCACCTGCGGCAAGTGGCGTGCCTCATCAGCACGCAGCGATCGCTCCAGCTCCTCTAGCAGTTCCCGTTGGCGGGCATTGAGTTCGGCGGGCACCTCTACATTCAGGCGGCAGTAAAGATCGCCGACACCACCGCCGCGCACGTTGCGCACACCCTTGCCGCGCAGCCGCAAAAGCTTGCCGCTCTGGGTGCCGGGCGGGATCTTGAGCGTAGCACGTCCCTCGAGCGTGGGCACCTCGATCTCGCCGCCGAGCGCGGCCAGACCCAAGGAGATCGGGACTTCACAGTAAAGATCGTTACCCTCGCGCCGGAAGAAGGGGTGCGGCCTGAGCCGGATCTGCACGTAAAGATCGCCCGCTGGGCCGCCGCTGTCGCCCGCCTCGCCCTCGCCGGCCAGACGGATCTGGTCGCCGTCGTCCACGCCTGCCGGCACCTTGACCAGCAGCGTCTTGGTACGCGGGGCGCGCCCTTGGCCGCGGCAGTTCGGGCAGGGATCGGTGATAATGCGACCGCTGCCGCGGCAAGCCGGGCAGGTCTGTTGGATGGAGAAGAACCCCTGCTGCATGCGTACCTGGCCGTGACCGCCGCAGGTGCGGCAGGTCGAGGCCGAGGTGCCCGCGCGGGCCCCGGTTCCGCCGCAGGACTCGCAGGTGTCAAGCGTGGGCACACGGATGCGTACCTCGGTACCCTTGACCGCCTCTTCGAGGGAGAGCTCGAGGCTATACTGCAGGTCGGCGCCACGGAAGGCGCGCGCGCCACGCCGGCCACGACCGGTGCCGCCGCCGAAGATGTCACCGAAGACATCGCTGAAGATGTCGGCGAAACTCGTGCCGCTCGTGCTGTAGAACCCGCCGCCACCCATCCCGCTTGCCATGCTGGGGTCCACGCCGGCGTGCCCAAACTGGTCATAGGCGGCGCGCTTCTGTGGGTCGGAGAGCACCTCGTAGGCCTGCTGGACCTCCTTGAAATGCTCCTCGGCAGCCTTGTCGCCCGGGTTGCGGTCCGGGTGGTATTTCATGGCCAGGCGCCGGTAGGCCTTTTTGATCTCGGCCTCGGAGGCGTTGCGCGGCACACCTAGGATTTCGTAATAATCTTTCTTGGCCATAGCTGTCAGCTACCGGCTATTAGCTCTCTGTTAGCGCAGGCACGAATTCTCAAGACAAAAAATCAGGCGCAGAGTACAGCGCCCCGCGCCTGATCTTCGAGCGTTCCTGTAGCCCGCGCCACCTGGTCGCCGCAGCAAATCGGCTTATTTCTTTTTCTCTTTGACTTCCTCGAACTCCGCGTCGACCACATTCTCCTTCTGCGGTTCCTCACCGCCACTGGCCGAGGCCGTCTTGGCCTCGCCCGCTCCCGCGCCCTCGGCAGACGCATAGAGCTGCTCGGCGAGCTTGTGCGAGGCCTGCATGAGTGCCTCGGTCTTGCGGACGATCTCGTTCTTGTCGTCGCCCTTCGCTGCCGTCTCGAGGTCTTTGATGGCCGACTCGATGCGTGACTTCTCCTCAGCAGCAAGCTTGTCGCCGAGCTCGGTCATCGTCTTGCGCACCGAGTGGATCATCGCGTCGGCATGATTGCGCGCCTCGGCGAGCTCGCGCGCCTTGCGGTCCTCCTCGGCGTGCGCCTCGGCGTCTTTGATCATGCGCTGAATCTCCTCCTCGGTGAGACCCGATGCGGCACGGATCTGGATTTTGTTCTCCTTGCCGGTGGCCTTGTCCTTGGCGGAGACGTGCAGAATGCCGTTGGCGTCAATGTCAAAGGTCACCTCGATCTGCGGCACGCCGCGTGGCGCGGGCGGGATACCGACGAGGTCGAAGCGCCCGAGCGACTTGTTGCCGGCAGCCATCTCACGTTCGCCCTGCAGCACATGGATGGTTACCGCTGTCTGGTTATCGTCGGCGGTCGAGAACACCTGTGTGGCCTTGGTCGGAATGGTGGTATTCTTCGGGATGATCTTGGTCATCACCCCTCCCAGCGTCTCGATACCCAGCGACAACGGGGTCACATCGAGCAGCAGCACGTCCTTGACCTCGCCCCCGAGCACCGCACCCTGGATGGCGGCGCCGATGGCCACGGCCTCGTCCGGGTTGACGTCCTTGCGCGGCTCGCGCCCAAAGAAGTCGCGTACCACCTCCTGTACCTTGGGCATACGCGTCTGGCCGCCGACTAGAATCACGTCATCGATGTCGCTGGCCTTGAGACCCGCGTCCTTGAGCGCGATCTGGCATGGCTCGATGGTGCGCTGGATAAGGTCCTCCACGAGCGCCTCGAGCTTGGCACGCGTGAGCTTGATATTGAGGTGCTTGGGCCCGGCGGCGTCGGCCGTGATGTACGGCAGATTGACCTCGGTTTGCTGTGCGCTGGAAAGCTCGATCTTGGCCTTTTCTGCGGCTTCCTTCAGGCGCTGCAGGGCGAGCGCGTCGTTACGCAGGTCAATGCCTTGCTCCTTCTTGAACTCGTCGGCCAGATAGTCGATGACGCGTTTGTCGAAGTCCTCGCCGCCGAGAAAGGTGTCGCCGTTGGTCGAGAGCACCTCGAACTGGTGCTCGCCATCAACTTCAGCGATTTCGATAATAGAGATGTCGAAGGTGCCGCCGCCCAGGTCGTAGACCGCGATCTTGCGGTTCCCCGGCTTTTTGTCGAGCCCGAAGGCCAGCGCCGCAGCGGTCGGCTCGTTGATGATGCGCTTGACCTCGAGGCCGGCGATGCGCCCGGCATCCTTGGTCGCCTGGCGTTGGGCGTCGTTGAAGTAGGCCGGTACGGTGATGACCGCCTCCTTGACCTCGTGGCCGAGGTAGTCCTCGGCAGTCTTTTTCATTTTCTGCAGCACACGCGCGGAAATCTCCGGCGGGGCCATAGGCTTGCCCTTGACCTCGACCCAGGCGTCGCCGTTTTTTGCCCTTACAATCTTGTACGGCATCAGGTTGATATCGCGCTGCACCACCTCATCGTCGAACTTGCGCCCGATCAGACGCTTGACGGCGTAAATCGTATGCTTGGGGTTGGTGATGGCCTGGCGCTTAGCGGCCTTGCCCACCAGTACCTCGCCCTCGTCGGTGAAGGCCACCACCGAGGGTGTTGTACGGTCACCCTCGCTGTTCTCGATAACGCGCACCTTGCCGCCCTCCATGACGGCCACACAGGAATTCGTGGTGCCCAGGTCAATGCCGATGATCTTGTTAGACATGGTTTTGCCTCGATTTCGAAAATCTCTACGCCGAAAATGGGGCTGGAGCCGGCTATTTCAAGCACCGCTCGCTGGGTTTTCGGCCTCCCTGGCACGCGACACCACCACCAGCGCCGGGCGCAGCACCCGGTCGTGCAGCAGATAGCCTTTCTGGACCACGTTCACCACGTGGTGGGGGGCGACCTCCTCGGACTCGACCGTACTGATGGCGTGCTGCCGGGTGGGGTCGAACTTCTGACCCTGGGGGTCAATCTGGGCGAGACCGAATTGCTGGAAGACCTTATCGAGAAGCTTGAGGGTCAGGTCTAGTCCCTCGTGCATCTTGCGGACGGCCTCCGGAACCTCGGCCCCGAGCTCTAGGTTGCGGGCCAGCTCGAGACTATCGCGCACCGCCAGAATCTCGGTGGCGAAGCGCTCGATCGCGTACTTGTGGGCGCTTGCCACCTCCTGCTCGGCACGGCGGCGCACGTTTTCGGCCTCCGCTGCCGCACGCAGGTATTTGTCCTTGTAATCCGCAGCCTCGGCGCGTGCGCGATCGAGGTCCTGGCGCAGCCGCTCGAGTTCGTCGCCGCCGCTCGGTGTGCCGGCCTCCTTCGACTCTAGCTCGCGCTCGACATTTGGCTCGTCAATGCGGTTCATGTCACCCATTGTTCTATAACTCCGTCAGGGATCTTTAGGGGTTTTGGGGCTGAGAGTCCTGACTTTCAAGCCGCTCGAGGTGCTCTGCACCGCCGCTCAGTGCGGCACTCAGCAGCCGGGCGGTGATGTCCACGACTGGGATGAGGTGCTCGTAATGCATGCGCGTGGGTCCGATGACGCCAAGCGTGCCTACGATATGCCCGTCGCGCATGTAGGGGGCGGTGATCACGCTGCACTCCTCGAGCGCTGCATAACCCGACTCGGAGCCGATGAAGATCTTGACCCCCCCGGCCATGGCGCTGCGATCGAGCAGGTGCAGAAGGTCGCGTTTGGTAGTGAAGGTCTCGAACAGCCCGCGCAGAGTGCGGATGTCACCGAGGTCGGGAATATCCATAAGATGGGACTCGCCGCGCACCACCAGGTCGTCGGTCTCCTTCTCCCTACGCTCCAGCGCCTGGTGTGCCATGGAGATCGCCAAGCGCATGGCTTGGTGCATATCCTCACTCGCCCGCTGCATGTCTTCGAGCAACGCGCGGCGCACCTCGCTCAGCGTCTTGCCGGCGTAGCTTTCATTGAAGCAGTTAGCCGCCTGCACCAGCTCTCCCTCGGTGTAATCGCGGTCCACCAGGATGATGCGATTATGCACCGTCCCATCCTGGGTGACGAGAATGACCAAAACACGCCGTCCGGACAGTGCGATAAAATCCACGTGTCGGAACGGCACGTGCTCGTCGTGTCGGGGCACGACGACCAACCCGACGAGCTGGCTCAACTCGGACAACAGCTGCGAGGCCACCTCGACGAGCTGCTGCGGGTCCTGTTCGGAATGGTCGAGAAGTTCGCCCTTGAGCTTGCGCACCTCGCTCGGTGTCAGTGGTTTAACCTTGAGCAGCGAGTCCACGAACACCCGGTAGCCGCGCTGGGTGGGCACCCGCCCGGCCGAGGTATGCGGCGAGCGCACCAGGTCGAGTTCCTCGAGGTCGGCCATGACGTTGCGGATGGTGGCCGGGGACAAGTCCAGCCCGGCGTGGCGCGCAAGCGTGCGCGAGCCCACCGGCTGACCCTCGTTGATGAAGCGCTCGATCAGGGCCTTCAGCAGGTGTTCTGCGCGGGGGGTAAGTCGGGGGGATGTCGCCATGGATAAAGAAATTTAGCACTCTCGTATCGAGAGTGCCAGCTTGGTATCGCCCCGGCGGGTTGCGGCACTGCCAACAAACCTTCCTTCTCAGCAGCCAGGGGCAGGGGTACTGGAAGATGCCGCAAACACAAAGCTTGAAGAAGGGAATGAGGACCGTACCGAGTACGGCGCTTGAGCACCGTAAAGGTGCTGGGAGCCTGACCCGAAGATGAAACAGGCACAATTGGCCCCTGGACAAGCGCGTGTTAGCTTATCGGCAGGCGCCAGAAACCCTTATGAAAATAAAAATCCAGACCATCGGGCTGTTCGGCAAGTACCAGGACAAGTCCGTAGGAGGTCACATCCTTAAGCTCGCCAAGTACTTGAAAGGTCGCGGACTTGGCATAGTGGTAGAGGAGGCAACCGCCACGTTGCTTGGGCCACTACCGGGGCCGAGTTGCCCGATCGAGACAATCGGCAGCGAGATCGATCTTGCCATCGTGGTCGGCGGCGATGGCACCATGCTGCGCGCGGCGCGGGCGCTTGCCGCGCACCGCGTGCCCCTCATCGGCATCAATCTCGGACGACTTGGTTTTCTGACCGATTTACAGGAAGGCAATATGTTCGAGGCGCTTGGCCGGATCCTCGACGGGCACTACAAAACCGAGCAGCGCCTGCTGCTTGCCGCCGAGATCGTGCGCGCCGGGCAAGCCGTGCACACAACCAGGGCCTTCAATGACGTGACCGTCAACAAGGGCGAACTGGCGCGGTTGATCGAGTTCGAGACCTACCTCGATGGCGATTTCGTCAACAGCACCCGCGGCGACGGTCTTATCATCGCCTCCCCGACCGGCTCGACGGCGTACGCGCTTTCTGCCGGCGGGCCGATCCTGCACCCGAATCTTCCGGCGCTGGTACTAGTGCCGATCTGCCCGCACACGCTTTCGTACCGGCCGATCGTGGTCTCGTGCGATGCGGTTGTCGAGGTCGTGCCGATCGGGCTCACTGACAACCACATCCATGTGACCTTCGACGGCCAGGCGACCTGGGTACTGCGCGACGGTGACCGGGTACGGGTGCGCCGCGCCCCCGAGCCGGTCGAGCTCATCCACCCCGCGGAACGCAACCACTTCGAAGTCCTGCGCCTCAAGCTGCACTGGGGCGAGAAGTTTTGATGCTTACGCACCTTTACATCCGCGACTTTGCCATCGTCCCCGAGCTGTCGCTAGAGTTTACCCCGGGGTTCACAGTGCTGACCGGTGAGACCGGGGCAGGCAAGTCCATTCTTATCGATGCGCTGGCACTGGCGCTTGGCGACCGCGCCGAGGCGGCGCAGGTGATCCGCGCCGGCTGCCGGCGCGCCGAGGTTTCGGCGGCCTTCAGCCTTGAGCCGGAGCAGGAGGCGGCACGCTGGCTTGAGAAAAACGATCTCGGCGGCGAGGGCGAATGCCTGCTGCGCCGCGTGCTCGAGCTGGACAAGCCCTCCAAGGGTTTTATCAATGGCCGGCCGGTTCCGATCCAGTGGCTGCGGGAACTGGGCGATCTACTCGTAGACATTCACGGCCAGCATGAGCATCACTCGCTGCTCAAGCGCGAGGTTCAACGCGATCTGCTTGACGCCTACGCCGGGTGTAAAGAGGCAGTAGCACGCCTGCGTGCTCACCATCACGCCTGGCAGGAGACCGCCGAGCGGTTGGCCACGCTCAAGCGCGAGGCGAGCGACCGCGAATCCCGGCTCGAGTGGCTGCGTCACCAGGTCCAGGAGCTCGAGGCGCTCGGGCTTCGCGCCGAGGAGATCCCGCTGCTCGAGGAGGAGCATCGCCGCCTCGCCCACGGTGTCCAGCTTCTTGAGGGCGTTCAGGCAATCGCGCAGACACTTTATGACGACGAGCAGTCGCTCGCGAACGTGCTCGCCCGTGCGCAGAACAAGCTCGAAGGGCTCGCGCGCTACGATTCCGCACTCGGTGAAGTAGTGGCGCTGCTCACTGAAGCGGCGGTGCAGATCGAGGAGGCGGCCGGGCGCCTTCACCATTACCTCGATGGCCTCGACCTCGATCCGGCGCGGCTGCAATGGGTGGAGGGCCGCATCGCGGCGCTGCACGATCTTGCACGCAAGCACAAGGTGCGCGCCGAGGAACTGCCGCAGGTTCTCGAGCGGCTGCGCACTGAGCTTGACGATATCACCGATTACGACGTCAACCTCGTGCGGCTGGAGGAGCGCATCAGCGCCGAGCAAGACGCCTACCTAAGGCTCGCGCGCGAGATCTCGACCAAGCGCCGCCAAGCTGCCGAGAAGCTCGCGGTGGCCGTCAGCCGGGAAATGCACGAGCTCGGCATGCCCGGCGGACGCTTCGAGGCGGCGTTGACCTCGCTGCCCGAGGGCGAGCATGCGGCCCACGGGCTTGAGCGGGTCGAGTTCCTGGTGAGCGCCAACTTTGGGCAGCCGCTGCGGCCGCTCAGTAAGGTGGTCTCGGGCGGCGAACTCTCGCGCATTTCGCTTGCGCTGCAGGTTGTGGTCGCGCGCCTGACCTCCCTCCAGACACTCATCTTTGACGAAGTAGACGTGGGCATCGGCGGGCGGGTCGCGGAGATCGTGGGCGGCAAACTGCGCCGACTCGGTGAGTCCCGTCAGGTGATCGCCCTCACCCACCTCGCCCAGGTGGCCGCCCAGGGACAACGCCACCTCAAGGTCGCCAAACAGGCCGTCTCCGGCAGCGTGGCCGCGGTCGTGACACCGCTGTCGGAACAGGAGCGCATCATGGAAATTGCGCGTATGATTGGCGGGGTAGAGATCAGCCCGAAGACCGTGGCGCTGGCCACGGATATGCTTGAACGTGCCTCCGCCGCCTGAAGCGCAGCCCCTCGCCGCCGAACCCCGTTCGCTGATCCGGCCGGCAGCGATCGGCGATGTCCCTTGTATCCATAGCCTCCTCGAGATCTCTGCCCGGCAGGGCAACCTGCTGCCGCGCACCATGAACGAGCTGTACCGGCACCTGCGCGACTTCTTCGTGATCGAGTGGCAAGGCCAGGTTGTGGCCTGCGCCGCGCTCGAGATTTTCACCGAGGACCTCGGTGAGATCCGCTCACTAGTGGTGGACGACGCCTGCAAAGGCCGTGGCTACGGCCGGGCACTGGTCGAGCACCTGATCGCGGAGGCGCGCGCCATCGGACTCAAGCGGCTGATGGCCCTGACCTACGTACCCGAATTCTTCCACAAACTCGGCTTCAAGACCGTGCCTAAGGACACGCTGCCGGAGAAGGTCTGGAGCGTGTGCGTGAAGTGTTACAAATACAACCGCTGCGACGAGATTGCAGTACTCAAAGAGCTTCGTTAGTATGCGCCGGCGTGTAAGCGCGCGATCCGAGCCAGCATGGGGTCCATCATGAGGCATGTCCTTTCTGCCAGAATCCAGCGTCTGGCTGCCTTGCTCGCCGCTGCACTGCTCGGCGCCCAGGCCGCTGCCGTCACACACGAGTACGATCACGCACTGCACAAGCACGATGCGCCGTGCGCGCTGCATATCTATGCCGACCATTCCAGTAAGGCAGCACCGGCCAGCGTCCCTGCTGCACCTTGTGCCGCGCCCGCTGGTCATCCGCTTCCCGACGCCGCTTTCCCGACCACGTACGGCTTGCTTGCTGCCTGCCGCGCACGCGCCCCGCCGCTTTTCTCCCCCTTTCTGAGCACCTGACACCCGCGTTCCCTCTGCCCGCACGCATGCGCGCGGGCCAATTGTTTCCTTGAAGGAGGACACGAATCATGAGGCGACCGCTTGTTGCGGCCTGCCTGCTGCTTGCCGCTTCACTTCCGGCCCTTGGCCAGACGTCGAGGGTGACCTCGGGCGCCTACAATCCTGCCGTGAGCCTCATCCTGATGGGCCGCTACGCGGACCTCTCGCAAAACCCCGACGACTATGGGCTTAGCGGCTTCGCGCTCGTCGAAGACGCCGACCCGGGCGAGAAGGGGCTTTCGCTCAGCGAATCAGAGCTGGTGCTGTCGGCCAACGTGGATCCCTTGTTCTACGCTGAGCTGACAGCGGTGCTGACACCCGATGACGCGATCGAGCTTGAGGAGGCATTTTTCGAGACCCTCGCTCTCGGCAACGGCCTTACCGTCAAAGCAGGCCGCTTTCTGTCTCACCTCGGCTATCTCAATCGCCACCATCCGCATGCCTGGGACTTCGTAGATCCCCCGCTTGCCTATCGCGCCATGCTGGGCAACCAGTACGGCGACGACGGGGTGCAACTGCGCTGGGTCCCCCCTCTAAACCTCTACCTCGAGGCAGGCGCCGAGCTATTACGCGGGGAGAACTTTCCGGCCGGCGGCGCCACGCGCGATGGCAAGGGCGCGCGCGTGGCGTTCTTGCGCTTTGGCGGTGACCTCGGCACGAGCCATGCCTGGCGTGTCGGTATCTCGCAACTCGATGCCGAGGCGGCTGGGCGCACGACCGGGCCCGCGGGGAACGAAGACCTGTTTACCGGCAACTCGACGCTCACGATGCTAGATGTCGTGTGGAAATGGGCGCCGGGCGGCAATCGGGCGCTGCGCCACTTTAAGCTCCAGGCCGAGTACTTTCGGCGAGAAGAGCACGGGCTGTTCACGCCAGCCGGCGGGATAGCCACCGCCTACGCCGCAGATCAGCGGGGCTGGTATATCCAGGCGATCTACCAGTTCGCCCCGCGCTGGCGTGTCGGTTTGCGTTACGACCGGCTCAAGACGGATTCCCTCGAGGCAGCGCTCGCTGGCACGGTGCTCGACCATCAGGGTCACGAGCCGACACGCACGGCCGCGATGCTGGACTTCGCCGGCAGCGAATACTCGCGCCTGCGCCTGCAGGTGAACCGCGACGAGTCGCAAGCAGGCAAGAAAGAAACGCAGTGGTATCTCCAGTATGTCTTGAGCCTCGGCGCGCACGGCGCGCATGTCTTTTAGGCGCTATGGAAGATCAGAGGAGAAACACAGATGGACGCGATGAACAGGCTATTGCTTTGCGTTTGCAGTCTGCTCCTGCTCGCCGCTCACCCGGCTTACGCCGCTTTGCGGATCTTTGCCTGCGAGCCAGAATGGGCGGCGCTCGTTCAAGAGCTGGCCGGTGAGCGGGCGCGAGTCTATGCCGCGACCACGGCGCAGCAGGACCCGCACCGCATCGAGGCGCGTCCGAGTCTCATCGCGCAGATGCGCCAAGCCGATCTCGCCGTGTGCACAGGCGCGGGGCTCGAGGCGGGGTGGCTGCCGCTGCTGCTGCGTCAGTCCGGCAACCACAAGGTACAGCCTGGGCAACCAGGCTACTTCGAGGCAGCGATGACGGTCGAGCGACTGGAGGTGCCAGCTGTCACGGACCGTGCCCTCGGTGACTTGCACGCCGCCGGCAATCCGCACGTGCACACCGACCCGCGCCGTCTTGCGAGCATCGCTGTACATCTCGCCGAGCGACTCGCCACCCTCGACCCAGCTAACGCTGCCGAATATCGAGCGCGCCACGAGCGCTTTGCGCGACGGTGGCGACAGGCCATCGAAGATTGGCAGACACGCGCCGTGCCGCTAAAGGGGATACGTGTTGTGTCGCATCACAAGGATTGGAGCTACCTCTACGACTGGCTCGGGATCGTCGAGGTCGGCACACTCGAGCCCAAGCCGGGCATCCCGCCGAGCGCCGCCCACCTGGGGGTCCTCAAGGTGGCCCTGACGCGCTCAGCCGCCCGTATGGTGATCCGCACGCCCTACCAGGACCAACGGCCCGCCGAGTGGCTGGCGCAGCAGACCGGTATCCCCGCCGTGGTGCTGCCCTACACCGTGGGCGGAACCCCCGAAGCGCGTGATCTCTTCGGACTGTTCGATGTCACGATCGAGCGGCTACTCGGAGCGCTCGCATCATGAGCCTCGTTGCGCTCGACTGGGGAATCCTCGGCCCGCCGCTCGCCGCCGCTCTGCTGGTGCTCGCCACGCACGTCCCGCTTGGGCGCGAGGTGCTCGCGCGCGGGATCATCTTCATCGATCTCGCGCTCGCCCAGATCGCCGGTCTCGGGGCGCTCGCCGCCCACCTTCTCGGCTGGGTTGGTTTCTGGCCCACGCAGCTTACCGCCGCCGCCGCGGCGCTCGCCGGCGCGGGGTTACTCTACGTCGCCGAGAAACGCTTCGCCGCTGTGCAGGAAGCCGTCATCGGCGCGGCGTTCGTGCTCGCTGCGAGTCTCGGTGTCCTACTGCTCGCCGCCGACCCGCGTGGCGGTGAGCACTTCCGCGAGCTGCTCGCCGGGCAGATCCTGTGGGTGACCTGGCGCGAGCTCGTTCCCGTCACGCTGCTCTACGCGGGCATCCTGCTCGTGTGGTTCGGGCGGCGCGAACGCCCTGCCTGGCTATTCTACGCGCTACTGGCACTCGCTGTGACCGCCTCGGTGCAGCTCGTGGGGGTGTTGCTGGTATTCGCGAGCCTGATCCTTCCGGCACTCGCCGTCCACGCCCTGCGTCCGGCGCACCGGCTCGCGGCGGCCTATGTGATCGGCGCGAGCGGCTATGTGATCGGTGTGGGAGGTTCGCTGCTTGCCGACCTGCCGGCCGGCGCGCTCATCATCTGGGCGATGGCGGCGGTCGGAATCGTGGTAATGGCGAGCTCGAAGACGAGGCGCGTGGCGTACGAAACAGATGTGCGGCGAGAAGATGGCTGAGAACCGGTTGCAGACCCTTACCCCTTTCTCTGCTTTCTCAAATCTTCGCGAGCGAGGTGGTTAGCGAAAATCTATTTACTCACTTCTTGGAGCATTTGCCGTGCTTCCTCATCCCCTCGCACACGCCGTACATGTGCAGTGTATGGTCATCCATGACGAAGCCCGCCCGCTCGGCGACTTTACGCTGACGCTCCTCGATGGTGGGATCGTAGAACTCAAACACCCGCCCGCACTCCACGCACACCATGTGGTCATGGTGCCCGCCTTGGTTGATCTCGAACACCGCACGGCCGCCCTCGAAATTGTGACGCATCACCAGCCCGGCCTGCTCGAACTGGGTGAGCACGCGATAGACGGTGGCCAGCCCCACCTCCACTCCGTCCTTGAGCAGGCGCTGGTAGACCTCCTCGGCGGTCACATGCGGATGCTCGGCAGCCTCCAGCATGGCGAGAATCTTAAGGCGCGGGAGCGTCGCCTTGAGCCCGGCCTTGCGTAGCTCGCTCGAGCTGGTGTCTGCCGCCGGGCCTTTGCCGGCAGCAGGGTTCATGCGTCGCACGCTATCCCTGCACAAAGCGAATGGATTATCATGAAAACAGTGTAAAACAGCCTCTGGCAATTCCCAAACCATGCTCCGATTCCCTGCCGCCGCGCTGCTCGTCGTGTCGCTCGCGGGCTGCCTTACTCCCTACCGCATGGACGTGCAACAGGGCAATGCCATCAGCCAGGAGATGGTGGACCAGCTCAAACCGGGCATGACGAAGGCTCAGGTGCGTTTCGTGCTCGGCACACCGCTGGTGACCGATCCGTTCCACCCCGAGCGCTGGGACTATTTCTATTCTTTCCGCAAGGGCAGCGAGGGCGTGCCCACGACACGCCGCCTCACCGTCATCTTCCGCAACGATAGGCTCGTGCGCATCGAGAGCGACATCGCCGAGCGCGACCCCAAGCTCGCCGACACCGCCCCCGCCGGCGACCGCCCGCGCAAGACGGCCGTTGGACCGACGGGCGACCCTTCCGCTGCGGCCACAACAGCGCCCGAGCGTGCTGACCTCGCGCCCGCTGGCTATCAGGCGCTTTGAACGCTGTCTATCCTCTTTTGACCGCGGCGCGCCGACGGCGAGCCTCCTTGGGGTCGGCGACCAGCGGCCGGTAGATTTCCACACGGTCACCGTCGCCCAGCCTGTCAGTCAGCGCCACGCGCCGACCGAACACGCCGAGCGGCTGGCATGCGAGATCAATCTCGGGGAACTCTCTCAGTATGCCCGATGCGCGAATCGCCTGCTCCACCGTGCACGGTGCTGGCAGAATCAACTCGATCACCCTCTGGCGCAGCGGCAGCGCATAGACCACCTCGATGCGAAGTGTGCTCATACGCACCGCTCGCCGTAAAGCGCGCGGGCGCGTCGATGGAAGCTGTCCACGAGCTGGTTGGCGATGTTGGTGAACACCGGCGTCAGCACCATGGCCAGAAGGCGGTTGGCGACCTCGAAATCGAGACAGAGCGCGATCTTGCTCGCCTGCGGCGCGAGCGCACTGAATTGCCAGAATCCCTGCAAGTAGCTGAACGGACCGTCGAGCAAGCGAATCTCGATCATCTTGTCTTTCTGATGAAGGTTGCGCGTGGTAAAAGTCTTGTGCACGCCGCCGTACGCGATGTCAATGGCGGCGATCACCGTGTCGCCCTCGCGCGAGAGGATGCGCGCGCCGGAGCACCACGGCAGAAACTGCGGGTAGGCGGGGATGTCGTCCACCAGCGCGAACATCTCGTGTGCGCTGTACGACACTAACAGGCTGCGGCGGATCGAGTTCATGCCAGGAGCCGGGGCAGATGGAACAGTACGATCAGCAGCGTAACTGGAATCCCCAGACGCGCCAACCACAGCCAGGCATCGTAGAGGCAGGGCGAACGCAGCGCCAGCCACTGCCGGGTGTCCTCGGGGGGCATGGCCCAGCCGGCGAAGAGCGCAAGCAGGATACCCGTAAGCGGCAGCATCAGCTCGGCAGTTGCAATCTGTAACATGTCGAAGAACCCCAGGGTCTTGCGCACACCGAAGAATTCGAAGGCGAACGCCCAGTAATCGAACGAGAGGATCACCACAAGCCCGAGCGCCCAGGCCCCGAGGCCGATGGCGAGTGTCGCGCGCGCGCGCGACAGCCCGAAACGCTCCGTCAGCCACGCGACCGCCGGCTCCGCCAGGGCGAGCGCCGACAACCAGGCGGCGATCGCCAGCAGCGCGTAGAACAACATACTGAACAACCGCCCGAGTGGCACATGATCGAAAGCAAGCGGCATCGCCTGGAAGATCAGTGCCGGTCCGGCAGCTGCCGTCACACCGCCAGCGGCGAGCACCGCGAAAACCACAACGGCCGCCACCAGCCCGGCAGCCGTATCGGCCGCTGCCACCGCCGCAACGAGTCGACCAAGGGGGGCCTGCGCCTCCAAATAAGCGCCATACATGAGCATCACGCCCATGCCCAGCCCCAAACTGAAGAAGGCGTGCGCCGCGGCATGGAGTAAACCCTCGCCAGTGAGGCGGGTGAAATCAAATGCAAACACCGGCGCAAGCGCACCCAGCGGATCGCCGAGACTGAGCGCGTAGCCGAACAACGCGGCAAAAAGCGCAACGAGCAGCCTCATCGCGTGGCGCACGACCGGTTCAAGCCCTCGGCGCAGACCACGCGCGGACACGAGCAGGGTAGCAGCGAGGAACAACGCATGCCAGAAGAGCTGCTTTTCCGGGTCCTCCACGAACGCGGTGAAAAGGCTCGAGAGCCCGTCGGCCGTCTGTCCGCTGAGCGTGCCGGCGGCAGCACGTAACCCGTAGGCAAGCGTCCAACTCCCCACCACGCTCAGGTAAGAGAAGATGAGGAAGCCCGCAAGCACGGCCAGGGCCCCTACCATCGTCCAGTTCGGATCGGCGCGCGCAGCGTCGGCGAGAGTACGCAGGCTGCCGACCGGCGAGGCGCGTCCGGCTCGCCCCAGCGCGGTCTCGGTGGCGAGCAGCGGTAAGCCGATTAGCAGCACGCACAACAGGTAGACAAGCAGAAATGCGCCGCCGCCGTGCTGCGCGGCAAGTTGCGGAAACTGCCAGATGTTGTTGAAACCGATGGCCGCACCGCTCGCGGCGAGCACGAAGATCCAGGGCGAGGACCACTGCTCGCGACCCATCCCGGCCCCTTTGTCGCTCGCCCTGGTCTGCTTCCGGCAAAAGGCGCTCGGGTGTAACGATGCTTTCATCCAGTGTCCCGGTGTCCCAATTTCCACGGAGCCGGGGACGGCCCGCCACCCCCGGGTGCCCGGAATGTGGCATAGGGGCTCAGGACTTGTCCATGCTTACTGAGGGAAGCGACTGTAGGTGGCACCTGCGGGTAAAATGCATTTTCCATTGATGCACTACAAAGACCCTCCTTGTGAGCGCAAAAAAAAGCGAGCCACACGGTCCACTTATCGCCCAGAACCGCAAGGCCTGGCACGACTACTCGATTGAGCAGAAATTCGAGGCCGGGCTGGCGCTCGCCGGCTGGGAGGTGAAGAGTCTGCGTGCCGGACGCGCCCAGCTCAAGGAGGGCTATGTGATGATCGACCGCGGCGAGGTCTACCTGGTGGGGGCGCACTTCTCGCCCCTGCCCTCGGCATCGACGCACGTGAAGGCTGACCCCGTGCGGCCACGCAAGCTGCTGCTGCACCGCGAGGAGATCCGTAAGCTCATCGGGGCGGTCGAGCGGCGCGGCTACACACTCGTGCCGCTCGCGCTCTACTGGAGAAACGGGCGGGCCAAACTCGAATTCGGTCTCGGCCGCGGCAAGAAGGCTTACGACAAGCGCGCGGATATCAAGAAACGCGAGGCGGAACGTGAGCAGCGCAGAGCGATTAAGGCGTAAGACGTGTGTATGGGGTGAGGGGGAGAAGTAGCCAAGATAAAAGCCGCTAGACCGCCAAATTTACCCACTTTGCCCCCTCCGCGTGCGCCTGCTTTTTACTGCCTTGAATTCCCCTTTTCACAGCCCTAATATGACAGCCGACGGGGGTGATCCGGCTTCGACGTGGGTCGCGAAACCTCCGGGGCATGCCGAGGCGCGGAGTACCTCGTTAATCCATCCGCAACCCAACAGACGCCAACGACGACGTCTACGCCCTGGCGGCCTAAGGTCCGCCAGCCTCTCGCCCGCGCCTGGGCCCGTGGGCCGGGGTCGAGGGGTCGAGCAAACGGGCTCGCGCTGCTTCGTGCCGGTTGAGGCGGTGCCAGACGCATACCGGCTTGGCCGCGGAGCAACCCTGTCTGTCGGGATGTCCACGGTGAAATCGTAGACAGACTACGCATGTAGAACCGGGGCCGTAGGACTTGCGGACGGCGGTTCGATTCCGCCCACCTCCACCAATACCCCAGGGCCATCGGTTGGCCTTTTTTCTTGCCCGTAACGCCAGTATTGGTGCAGTTTCTCAGGGCGGCGCCTTGCGGACGCGCACACCGTCCAAGCGCCGTTCCCGCCCCGACAGGGCCTCTCTGTGAGAGCTTTTCGCTCTACGTGAACTGCGAAACCCAGGCGCAGATCGACCGCCTGCACGAAGCCTTGTCCACAGGCGGCGAGGTCCAGCCCTGCGGCTGGGTCAAGGACCGCTTCGGCGTGTCCTGGCAGATCGTGCCGGACTTCGTGCTGACCATCGACGAAGGCGCCGACCGTGCCGCCGCCGAACGGATGAGCGTGGCGATGCTCGGGATGACCAAGCTCGATCAAGCCAGACTTCAGGAGGCCGGCCGCACAAGCTGACTGCCCTCTGCCCCACCGATGATGACGCGCGCGAGCGCAGCCATCACGCCAGCGTCGATGCGATGCCGTCGACCCCAAGGGGTTCGACGGCCGGGAACCGAAGGAGGACAACGCCCATAAACACGCCAGAGCCGGTGATCGTCGAAAAATCCCGTTGGATCGAGGCGCCGCCCGATCGAGTGTGGGCCGTGCTGACCCAGCCCCGCCTGATCCGCAGGTGGATGGAGGTCGAGCCGTCACTCGACGACGAGGCGCCTTTGGACCTGGGCCGGCGCCTCGCCTGGTGTGACGCCTACGTCGCCAGCCAGGAACTCGAACGTATCGATGTATCGATCGACTCGCCAGGGAGAACGCATGACGCCCATCGAGACGGGCTGCCTGTGCGGCGCCGTGCGCATTCGCATCGACGGCGAACCCGTCGTCGGCTTCTATTGTCACTGCCCGGACTGCCGCGCGGCGCATGGCGCGGCCTATGTCGGCGTGGCCCTCTATCCCTCGGCGGCCGTCGAGGTGATGGCGGGCGAGGTCGCCACCTTCGCCATCCAAAAGCCTGCCGCGCGCGTTTTGCGCCCGCTGCGGCACGCGCTTGTTCGCCCGTGTGCCCGACGCGGATCTCACCGGGTCGTCGCGACGCGCTTGCCCGAGGGCGCGTTTCGGCCCGCGTTTCACATCCACTGCGGCCACGCGCTCGCGCCCGTGCGCGACGACTTGCCGCATTACCGGGCCCTGCTGCCCGTCTTCGGCGGCGATGACGAACGGGTGGATTGGTAAGCACCGCGTCCAGCACACGGGCCGACGCCGGCCGGCGGCGCGCGGCTGATTCTGCTTCCTTGCTACCGGGCGAGCCATGGGCTCGCTTTTTTGTGCCGTGCCGGCACGCATCGGCGAACCAGAAGTTCCTTCGTGGTTCGCCATTCGGTCCCTCCAAGGTTCGCCACCCGAAGCCTGCAATGACACCTGTTCCGCAACAGCGTCATAGGAGGCTTCCATGCCGACGACGGCAAGCACCATCCCCCGGTCGCCGGTCGATGCGATCAACAGCCTGTCTCCCGGCGACCGTCGGGTCCTCAACGAGAACGAGCTCGCGCAGCGCTGGGGCCTGAGCCCCAAGACCCTGCAGCGCTGGCGCAGCGAAGGGCGGGGCCCGTGCTCCCTGAAGCTGTCCAAGCGCGTCAGCTACCCCCTAAAGTCGGTCATCGAGTTCGAGCGTGGCGCCCTGCACGACTCGACCTCCGAGCGCGCGGCGCGCTGAAGGAGGATGCGATGACCATATCTCTCCCTCTACCCCGCCGACATCGCCCGATGTCCGTCGACCAGCTGGCTCAACTCCCGCCCAGAAGGCCGAGATCAGCCGCCACCTCGACGAGGCACTCGCCTGGCTCAAGCAGACCCGCGCGAAGTTCGACGCCGCGCTGGAGCGGCGGCTTGCCGCCCTGGCCCAGACGAAGGCCGTGGCGCCGGCGGCGCTGAAATACCTGAGCCGTCTGTCGGACCTGCTGTTCGTGATGTGCCGGGCGATCAATCGCGCCCTCGGCCATCCCGACGTGCTGTGGAAACCGATGGCGCGAAGCTGAATTCCCATCTGAATGCAAGGAGAAGAAGACGTCATGCAGGAACGATTTTCCGCACAAGTCGTGCTGGTCGCCGGCGGCACCGGTGGCCTCAACCGCGCCGTCAGCCTCACCTTCCTCGAGGCCGGCGCCGCTGTCGCCGTGACCTACCGCCATGCGGTGGAGTTCGAGGCGCTGCAAGCGACAGCCGTTGCGCATTCCCCCGCCTGGAAGGCCACGCGGTGGATGTGATGGACGAGAACGCGGTGAACGCCCTCGTCGCCGGGCTGGTCGCGCGGCACGGACGCCTGGATGCCCTGGTGAACGCCGTCGGCGGCTACGACGCCGGCGCCCCGCTGTGGGAAATGGAGACGGGCGTGCTCGACCGGATGCTGGCCCTCAACCTGCGCAGCGGCTACCTGTTGGCACGGGCTTGCGTGCCTGCGATGCTGAAGCAGGGTCGCGGCGCTCGTCAATGTCGCCGGCCACCGCCGCGTTCCACCCCATGCCCGCCGCTGGCGCCTATGTCGCCTCCAAGACGGCCGTGGCGATGATCGACTCCCTCGCCGCCGACCTGAAAGACAGCGGGGTGCGCGCCAACTGCATCTGCCCCAGCATCATCGACACCGAAACCAACCGCAAGGCCATGCCTTCATCGCGGCGCCGGTGGCGTCCTCCACCACCAGTTTCACCAAGCCGGCATCAGACCGAACGCGCGGGCGCCTTCTCTTTTCTCTTTGCGCCACTCCCATGCTGACTGCCGTTTCGCGTGCGTCAAGAGTTTCCCTGTGAAGCAGGCCCTGGCCGGTCTCGCGCTGGCGCTAGGCGCGTGATGCCGACGAGCGGCATTTACGTCTGCTCATCCGCGACGCACATCGTCAAAACGCACCGCGCTTCGCACATGCGCGATTCCCTGGTGCACGTCGATCACGGCAAGAAGACACTCGCTGTCGTGCCCGATTCATTCCATAATCCGCTACGCCTCCTTTTGCTCGAGCTCGACGTGCTGCCCCTGAGGGGCATCGAGTACCGGCGGGCGGTCAAGACTGACGGTCGGCTTTGAGGTCACCTGCGGGTCGTTCTCACCACCGCCGAGGGGCGACAGAGGCGCGAGGCCCAGGGTCTCGATCTGGGCATGGCTGGCGAGCTGTGCGTGCCCGTGGGCTGCCGGCAGTTCGTCGAGTACATCGGTTCGATCGACATCAACGGGACACTTGGCGCAATGCCAAAGTCAAGAACGGTCATGTGCCACGAACCATGAGCGAACCGGCGCTTCGTATTTTGCTCATCGACCACGACCAGGCAGAACGCCTGGCCTGCCGGCGTGCGCTGGCGAGCGACCCGCGTTATCGCTTTGTGCTTCTCGAGGCCGACACTGCCCGGAAGGGACTGCACGTGGCGCGACGCGAGCGGCCGGACTGCATTCTCCTCGATTACCGGCTGCCGGACGCCGATGGTTTTGAGGTCCTGGCCGGGCTCGCCCTAGGGCGTGGCGAGCCGGAATCCCCCGTCGTGATGCTCACCAGCGTGAACGAGGTCGCGGTGGCGGTAGAGGCCATGCGCCGCGGCGCGCGCGATTACCTCGTCAAGGACAGCGAACGGTGCTATCTCGCGCTGCTGCCATCCGTCCTCGCACGGGTCGTAGAGGAGGAACGCCTGCGGGCCGAAAAGCGTGAGGCCGAATCGAGGCTGCGCACGATCGCGGACGCCGTGCCCGGCCTGCTCGCCTATGTGGACTGCGAAGAGCGCTACCGCTTCACCAACGCGCGCTACCAGGAATGGTTTGGTACCTCTGCGCAGGCGCTCTACGGCAAGAGCCTACGCGAGGTGCTCGGCCAAGAAGCCTATGCGCGCGCCCGCCCGTATATCGAGGGTGCGATCGCCGGTCGTCCACAGGCCTTCGAGGATGTAATCGAGGTCGGCGGGCAACCGCACCACCTCTACGTGCGCTTTCAGCCGCACCGGGACGAATGCGGCTGTACACTGGGATTTTCCGTTTCGGCTTTTGACGTCACCGAACTCAAGCGCACGGAACAGGAACTGCGTGCAGAGCGCGACTTTATTGCCGCCGTGCTTCGTACTGCGGGTGCGCTCGTCATCGTGCTCGACCGCGAGAGCCGTGTTGTGCGCTTTAACGAGGCCTGCGAGGCAGCCTCGGGCTACCGCTTCGAGGAACTGCGCGGCAAGGTCTTCTGGGACCTGCAGCTAGTGCCAGCCGAGGAAGCTGAAGCGGTCAGGCGGGTGTTCGACGATCTGCGTACCGGCCTGTTCCCCAACCGCTACGAGAATCACTGGCGCCACAGGGACGGCTCGAAGCGCCTGATCGCCTGGGCCAATACGGCGCTCAGCGGCGCAGATGGACAAGTCGAGTACGTGATCGCCACCGGCATCGACGTCACCGAGCAGCGCGCGGCCGAGGAGCGGGCGCGGCGCGGGCAGGCCGAGGTGGAGCGGCTCTTCCGGCAATATGCCCTGGCGGCCATGGCCTCGGTGTTCGCCCACGAGCTGAACCAGCCGCTTGCCGCCATCGCCACCTATAGCGAGGCCAGCCTGCGCCTGCTGCGTGCCGGGCGCACCGATGGCCAGCTCGCCCACAACCTCGAGCAGATCGCGCTTCAGGCGCAACGCGCCGCACACATGATCCGACACGTGCGCAACTTGTTGCGCCGCGGCGAACTGGAGACGAGCAGCGAAGACCTCAATGCCCTGGTGGGGAGGATACTAGGCCAGGTCGCGCCCGAAGCGCAGGCGCTCGGCGTGCGCCTGCAGCTGGATCCTGGCGAGGTTTCGCGCGTGCGGATCGAGCGCCTGGCCGTGGAAAAGGTGCTGCTCAATCTGCTACACAATGCGCTCGAGGCGATGCGCGATGCGCACACCGCAAACGGCGTGCTGACCGTACGCACGCGCCCCGCGGAAGGTTTCGTGCAGGTCACGGTCGAGGACACTGGTCCTGGCCTCGACCCCGAGAGCGCCGCGCGTATCTTCCAGCCGTTTTACACGACCAAGCCCGAGGGGCTCGGCATGGGGCTCGCCATCAGCCGCACGCTCATCGAGGCGCACGGCGGACGGCTGTGGGCAGAACCCCGCGACAGGGGTGCCGCCTTCCACTTTACGCTGCCGATCGCCACATGAGCGCCACGGTCTTTGTAGTGGACGATGACGCCGCGGTGCGCGATGCGCTGCGCGCCTTGCTCATGACCGAAGGCCTTGCGGTCGAGACCTTCGACAGCGCCGAAACCTTCCTCGCGCACTACCACCCCTCGGAACAGCTTGGCTGCCTGGTGCTCGACGTGCGCATGGCTGGGCTGAGCGGTCTCGACCTGCAGAAGCTGCTCGCCGAGCGCGATGTCCGACTGCCCATCATCTTCCTCACCGGACACGGCGACGTCCCCATGTCAGTGCGCGCGCTCAAGGCCGGGGCCATGGACTTTCTGGAAAAGCCTGCCGACCCCGCCGTGTTGCTCGCACGCGTGCGTGAGGCCATCGAACAGGACCGGCGTCGGCGTGTTACGGAGGCCGGTACCGCAGCGCTTCGCAGTCGCTACGCACGACTGACCCCGCGCGAACGCGAGGTCCTGGCGCAGGTTATCGCTGGCCGCACCAGCAAGGAGATCGCGCGCGCCCTTGGCATCAGCCCGCGCACCGTCGAGACCCACCGCAGCCGCATCATGGAGAAACTCGGGGCTCATTCCGTGCTCGATCTCGCCGCCTACGGCCTGGTCGTCGCTGGTCGAGAACCGTCCCCCTAAGAGAGCAACCAACTGTAGATACGTAGTTCCACGTAGGGGCTAATCCGTAAGTACTTGCACCAATTCCCCTAGTCGTCAGGGTGGGAAAAGCTTACCTCGTCGCGGCAAGGGGGTGTCGGCCCGCCGCGCGCGCCCGCAGGACGACCGGCAATCACGACGAACTGGGTCCGACGCGTCCATGACGAACCACCATAGCGCCACCAGGCCGTTGCCGCTCGATGCAGAATCGCTGGCGAGTGTGCTCGAGTCATTTCCCGACGCCCTCGCCGTCACCACCACCACAGGCGACATCGTCTATCTCAACGCCGCAGCCAAACGGTTACTCGGCACCAGCCTCAACGAAGCGCGTGGCCGCCCCCTTGCAGAATACCTTACCCTGCTCGATGGCGCGACACACCAGCCCGTGGCCGCGCCACTTACCCGTTGTCTTGCCCGCAGCGAGATCGAACGACGCGACTACGGGTACGATCTCGTGCGACGACGCGACGGCTCGGAGCTGCCTGTCGAAGACCGCTGCACCGTACTGCGCGGTGCAAACGGCGAGGCGGCCGGTCTGCTGCTCGTGCTGCGCGACGCCACTGCCCTGCGCGAGCTCGCGCGCGCGGCCAGCCACGATTCCCTCACTCACCTGGTCAACCGCGCGGAGTTCGAGCGGCGCCTGGCGCGTCTGCTCGGGTGCATGCGCCCGGGCGAGGCCCACGCCTTGCTCTACATGGATCTCGACCACTTCAAGGCCATCAACGTTAGCCACGGACATGCCGCCGGCGACAGTGTCCTGCGCCAGGTGGCCGATCGCTTGGGTTCCTTGATCCGCGAGCGCGACACGCTGGCGCGACTGGGCGGCGACGAGTTCGTCCTCCTGTCTCGAGCACTGTCCGCTCGAGCACGCCCTGGCCCAGGCGCGCCGTATGCAGGAGGCGATCGAGGCGCACCGCTTCACCTGGCGGGACTGATCCTTCCGGTTGGGCGTGAGCATCGGCGTGGTCGCGATCGCGCCGCCGCAAGACGATCCCTCTGGCGTGATCACCGCCGCCGATCGAGCCTGCTACGCCGCCAAGCGACACGGCGGTGGGACGCAGCTGCCACAGCCGCCGGCGCCTTCGCCTCCTGAAAACGCCTTTCACAAGCACTGATCCGCATGACGGAATCTCGCCTAGCACACAAAGGAGCTGACCATGGCCATCACCCCGACCCCTGACCATCCCGTGAGCGTCCCGCGCAAAACCCTACGCCACGAGATCAGGGCCGCGCGCGCGCGGCCTTCACCTCTGCCCGCTGTCATGCGTGAGCCTGCCGCCAGCCAGGCACTCGAGCGTTTCGCCCGTCCATCGCGCCGCCTGGTGCGCGGCGAGCATCTGTTTCATACGGGTGAACGCAGTCTCGCGCTCTACGCCATCGAGTCGGGCTCGGTGAAGCTGTACACCGTGACCCCGAGCGGTGAAGAGCAGGTCTTCGGCTTCTGCTTCCCTGGCGATCTCTTCGGCCTGGACGCGCTCGGCGTGCCGGTGCACAGCTGCTCGGCAGTGGCGCTTGAGCCGACCACGGTGTATGCCCTGTCGGCCTCGGAGCTCGAGGCGCACTGCCAGCGTATCCCGGCACTGCAGCACGAGATCCACCGCCTGCTTGGCCGTCGCATTGGCGACCTGCACGAGCTAATGATGGTGCTCGGCAAGAAGCGTGCCGATGAGCGCTTGGCGAGTTTTCTGGTGAACCTCGCTGCGCGCTTCACCGCACCGGGCGCACGCCAGGCGGAGCTACACCTGAGCATGACGCGCTATGAGATCGGCTGCCACCTCGGGCTGGCGCTCGAAACGGTCAGCCGCCTGTTGCGGCGCTTCCATGACGAGGGGCTGATCCGCATGCGCAGCCGTTACATCCGCCTGCTTGACCTGCCAAGGTTGCGCGCGCTCGCCGGGCTGGACACGGAGGGACACGCGGCGACAGATCCCGGTCACTAACCGCACGACACCCAGGTTCGACCAAAAAGCATGGCAGGAACCTCGAACACCTCGTGGCCCAAACGCAGCCGGCGCCATCCGAACCGATAAGCCCGAGGCGTTCGCCGCACTCCGCCTCGATGCTCACGCCGCGGTGACGGCCGCGACCTTCCCGAAGCGGCGCACAAGGCCCACGATCCGCACGGCGGGGGACGCCGCGTTCGAGGGGTGGCGCGTGAGGAAAATTGGCACATCATGCCTTACGCGGCCGCGGCAGCACGAGATTAAACAGCGAGGGGTCCACGCCCAGCGCACCGCGTAGCGATTCGCTTACCTCAAGCCAAACGCGGTCGCCGTGGCAGGCGATGCGCCGCAAAAACTCGCGCAGCGGCGCGCTCGAGGCTGCCGCCTGATCGATGGTGATAACCAGTATCGCGCCGGTACGGGAGAGCAACCGGTCGAGCCAAAGCGCCAGCGCGCGCATGGAGCGCCAATCGAGCGCGTCGCGCAACCGTAACTCGAGCCGCGCGACCGCCTGTGGCAATTCCTCGAGCTTGAGCTCGAGGGCGCCCTGGCCTAGCCGCTTGGCGAGTCGCGCGCGTAGCGCCGCGAGCACCCGGCCGGCCGTGCGCCGTTCGCGCACCGGGTCAATGATAAAGCAGCGGCGCACGAAGTCCTGCAGCGCGAGCCCGGCGATCCAGTCAGTGACGACCTGCGGCCAGAGGCGTGGTCGGCTCATCGTAAGGCTGCTCAGAAAGGCGCCGAGGCGGCGCGGACCTCCGGGGAGGATGCCGCGCACGATCAAGCGGCGCAGGATCGCGAGCCGCTCACCCAGGGTATAGACCTCGCCTGCGGCGGGGGGCGCGAAATACCGCACCTTGTTGCGGATGCGCGCGGCGATCACGCGGTCCTCGACCAGCCGATGGAACAGCGCCACGTAGCCGTCCACCAGCTCGTCATAGCTCATCTGTTTGGGGAGGATATTCGTACGCGGTCGCGTATTGTCGGTGTGCACCGTTTCGATGAGTCGGCCCTCGCGTTCGAGGCGCGCGTAGAGCGGCGTGCGTGGCAGCGCCCAGAGCAAGCCAACCATCGCCACCTGAATGCCGGAGGCGACGATGAAGCGCTCCTGGCGTGCGAAGGTCTCGCGGGTATCGTTGTCGAAACCGACGATGAATCCAGCAAGCACGTCTATGCCCGCGCGGTAGATCCGCCGCACCGACTCGAGGATATCCGTGTGCGTGTTCTGGGTCTTGCGCGTTTCTTTGAGGCTCTTTTCCTCCGGCGTCTCGATACCGATGAACACCCAGGCGAACCCGGCCTCCCGGAACAGGGCGAGCAACTGCGGGTCGTCGGCCAGATTGAGCGAGACCTCCGTGCCGAAAACGAAGCGCCAGCCGGTGCGGCGCTGGTAATCGGCCAAAAAGCGCAGCAGTTCTTTGGCCGCCGGGCGGTTGCCAATCAGATTGTCGTCCACGAAGAACACCTTACGCACGCCCAGGCGACGCAGCGTTTCGAGCTCGCGCTCGACCTGCGCAAGACGCTTGGTGCGCGGACGGCGGCCGAACATGACGATGATGTCGCAAAACTCGCAACGATATGGGCAGCCGCGCGAGAATTGCATGCTGACAGTGGTGTAGCGGTCGAGCTTGAGCAGGTCATAACGCGGCGTAGGCGAGTCCTCGAGACTCACCACACCCGTCTCCTGGTAGAGCGCACGGGGCGCACCCGCTGCGAAGTCGCGGCAGAACTCCGGCCAGATGTATTCGGCCTCGCCAGCCACGACCGTATCGGCGTGGGCGGTGTAACGCTGCGGGCAGAGCGAGGCATAGCTGCCGCCAACCACCGTATAGTAGCCGCGGGTGCGGTAATGATCGAGGATCTCGCACTGACGCTCGTACTGCACGCCCATGCCGCATACGCCGATGAGGTCTGCCTGTGGCGATGCGGGCAGCGGCTCGATGTTCTCGTCGACGATCATCACCTCCCAGTCGCGCGGACAAAGCGCGGCTAGGGTGGCGAGCCCGAGCGGCGGGTTGAGCGCGCGCTTGCCCTCAAGCACATGGGCTAGGGCCCAGCGGAAGCTCCAGAAACTTTCCGGGAAACGCGGATTGATGAGCAACAGCCGGGGCATGGGCTCCTCCTAACCTCTCATAGTCGTGGGGGCAAGGCATGGCCACCGCGCCCAGTAAATCGATGCATTCTAGCATCCCCGCCGGTCGAAGACTTCGACATGTCTCGAGCACAGCGGGCCAACGCCAAGGCCAAGGCCGCGCGCGTGGCGGCATTTCTTACACGTAGCGGCGGAAACCCGTCTTGCTAGCGTGCACCTGAGCAGCTTGTAATCATTGACGCGCCCGCCCCCCTTGCGCTAGGGTTTTCGGCCCAGCTTCCCCTCTGCGTTGGATACCTGTGGCCAAGAAGCACGCTCTTCCCGATTTCGAGGCGGCGCTCGCCGAACTCGAGAGCATCGTCGCGCGCATGGAGTCCGGTGAGCAGAACTTGGAAGAGGCGCTGAAATCGTTCCAGCGCGGCATCGAACTGGCGCGCGCTTGCCAGCAGGGCCTCAAGGAGGCTGAACTGCGCGTGGAAAAACTCCTCCAGGAAAACAACGCGACCAGGATCGTTCCCCTCACGGACGAAGACCAGGACTGAGCCCCGCATTGCCCGTCACCTCCGCCGAGTCCTTGCGCCGCTTTGCTGCCCGCGTGGAGCGCGCGCTCGACGAACGCCTGCCGCCGGCGACCGTTCCGCCACGCCGCCTGCACGAGGCCATGCGCTACGCGACACTGAACGGCGGCAAGCGCGTGCGTGCCGCGCTGGTCTACGCCGTAGGCCTCGCGCTCGGCGCCCGCGAGGTCATGCTTGACGCACCAGCCTGCGCGGTCGAGCTGATCCATGCCTACTCGCTCGTGCACGACGATATGCCGTGCATGGACAACGACGATCTGCGCCGCGGCCGTCCGACCTGCCACAAGGCCTACGACGAGAGCACTGCCCTGCTCGTGGGCGATGCACTACAGACACTGGCCTTCGAGATCCTGGCGACTGACCCGGATCTCGATATTGCCGCCGAACGCCGCCTGCAGATGATCGCCGCACTCGCGCGCGCCACAGGTTCGCGCGGCATGGCCGGAGGCCAGGCGATGGATCTCGCCGCGGTTGGCGGGCAGCTCACGCTCCATCAGCTCGAAGACATGCACCGGCGCAAGACGGGGGCGCTGATCCGTGCCGCGGTCACACTCGGCATGCTCGCCTCGGCCTGCGAGGACAAGACCCTGATCGGCGCCCTGGACGACTACGGCCGGGCGATAGGCCTGGCCTTCCAGATCGCCGATGACATTCTGGATGTGGAGGGTGAGGCCGCCGTCTTAGGCAAGGCCCCGGGCGCCGACGCCGCACGCGGTAAGCCTACCTACCCCGCCGTGCTTGGGCTTGAGTGCGCCCGTGCCCAGGCACGCGAATGGCACAAGACGGCGCTCGAAAGCCTGGCCCCTTTGGGGGATAATGGGCGATCGCTAGCCGAGATCGCCAATTTCATTGTCGAACGCCGTCTATGAGCGATTGCGCGCGCTACCCCCTGCTCACTGCCATCGGCTCGCCGCACGACCTGCGCACCCTCAAAGAAGAAGAGCTGCCGGCGCTCGCTAAGGAGTTGCGCACGTTTCTGATCGAGACCGTCTCGCGCACGGGTGGACACCTGGCCGCTGGCCTCGGGACAGTGGAGCTCACCATCGCCCTGCATTATGTTTTTGAGACCCCCGAAGACCGTCTGGTCTGGGACATCGGTCACCAGGCCTACCCGCACAAAATCCTGACCGGGCGACGCCAGCGTATGGCTACACTGCGCACGAAGGGCGGGCTCGCGCCGTTCCTGAGCCGCTCGGAGAGCGAGTACGACACCTTCGGCGCCGGGCACTCGAGCACCTCGGTGAGCGCAGCGCTCGGCATGGCGGTCGCCGCCGCACGCATGGGCAGCCAGCACCAGGTAGTCGCCGTGATCGGCGACGGAGCGCTCTCGGCCGGCTTGGCCTTCGAGGCGCTCAACAACGCCGGTTCCATGGACGCCGACCTGCTCGTGATCCTCAACGACAACGACATGTCCATCTCACCCAACGTCGGCGCAATGTCCAATTACCTGGCGCGCATCCTCTCAGGCAAGGTCTACACTAGCATGCGCGAGGGCTCGAAGACCGTGCTGTCTACGATCCCGCCGATGTGGGAGTTCGCCAAACGCGCCGAGGAACACATGAAGGGCATGATCATGCCCTCTACCCTCTTCGAGGAGCTTGGTTTCAATTACTACGGCCCGATCAATGGACACGACCTGCCCACGCTGGTCAAGACGCTGCGCAACCTCAAGCGCATGAAAGGCCCGCGCTTTCTGCATGTCGTGACCCGCAAAGGCAAGGGCTACGAGCCAGCGGAGAACGACCCCTGCGGTTATCACGGCGTGCTGCCCTTCGACCCGGCCACCGGCAAGATGGAAAAAAAACCCGCGGGCAAGACCTACAGCCAGGTGTTCGGCGAGTGGCTGTGCGACATGGCGGCGGCAGATATACGTTTGGTGGCCATCACGCCCGCGATGTGCGAAGGCTCGGGGATGGTGGCGTTCTCGCAGCGTTTCCCGAGGCGCTACTTCGATGTTGGGATTGCCGAGCAGCACGCGCTTACCTTCGCCGCTGGCCTCGCCTGCGAGGGTTTCAAGCCGGTGGTGGCGATCTACTCCACCTTCTTGCAGCGCGCCTATGATCAATTAATCCACGATGTCTGCCTGCAGAACCTTCCGGTGCTGCTCGCCATAGACCGCGCCGGGGTGGTGGGCGAGGACGGACCCACGCACCACGGCGCTTTCGATCTCGCGTTCTTGCGCTGCGTGCCGAACATCGTGATCATGACCCCGAGCGATGAAAACGAATGCCGACGACTGCTCACCACCGGTTTCCGGCACAACGGACCAGCGGCGGTACGCTACCCGCGCGGCAGCGGCCCGGGCGCGACCATTGAGCCCGGCCTCGAACCCCTGCCGCTTGGGCGAGGCACGATCCGCCGCGCCGGCAGGCGCGTGGCGCTGCTTGCTTTCGGCGCCCCGCTTGCTGCGGCACTCGAGGCTGCCGAGGCCTTTGACGCCACCGTGGCCGACATGCGCTTCGTCAAGCCGCTCGACGAGGCGCTGGTGCGCGAGCTTGCGTGTACGCACGAGATCCTGATCACCCTGGAAGAGAACACCGTAGCGGGCGGCGCGGGCAGTGCGGTCAACGAGTATCTTGCAACCACCGGGTTTGCTGGGCGCGCCATCGCGCTCGGTATTCCCGACCGGTTCGTCGGCCATGGTGAACGCGGACAACAACTTGCCGAATGTGGTCTCAACGCGGCCGGGATCCGGCGCACAATCCTACGCGCGCTCTCGGGCGATCAGATAGGGCGAAGCGAAACCGCATAAACTTGACTGAGACGCTCAACTTTAGGATGATTCCTCCCCCCATCCGTTAATGAGCTCGACCATGAGGCTCAAAGGCAAGGCCGAACCGCTTTCCCCGATCGCCGACGTGCAGGCGAGCCCCGACACGCGTCGGCTGCCCATAGACAAGGTAGGCATCAAGGACATCCGCCATCCCGTGCTGGTGCGCGACCGCTCCCAGGGCGTGCAGCACACTATCGCCATCTTCAACATGTATGTGGAGCTGCCGCACAACTTCAAGGGCACGCACATGTCGCGTTTCGTCGAGATCCTGAACGCACACGACATGGAGATCTCGGTCGAATCGTTCAAGGACATGCTCGCCGAAATGGCCGAGCGCCTCGAGGCCCAGGTCGGCCACATCGAGATGAGCTTCCCCTACTTCATCAATAAGGCCGCGCCGGTCACCGGAGTCAAGAGCCTCATGGACTACCAGGTGACCTTCATCGGCGAGGTGCGCGCTGGACGCTACACCATGACCATCAAGGTCGTCGTGCCGGTCACCAGTCTCTGTCCCTGCTCGAAGGAGATCTCGCGATACGGCGCGCACAACCAGCGCTCCCACGTGACACTTACCGTGCGCACCAATACCTTCGTGTGGGTTGAGGACCTGATCGACATCGTCGAAAAGCAGGCAAGCTGTGAGCTCTACGGGCTGCTCAAGCGCCCGGACGAGAAGTACGTCACCGAGAAGGCCTACGACAACCCGAAATTCGTCGAGGACATGGTACGCGATGTGGCGGCAGTGCTAAACCGCGACGAGCGCATTGACGCCTACGTGGTCGAGTCCGAGAACTTCGAATCCATCCACAACCACTCGGCCTATGCCATGATTCAGCGGGACAAGACGCTCGATCGAGTAGCGAGTGGCGAGTAACGCGGGTGGCGAGTTTCTCCTAGCGACTGGTTACTCGCTACTTCCTTTCCACCCTCAGATCGAGAAAATGCGTGGCGCAGGAGATGCAGGGGTCGTAGTTACGGATCACGGTCTCGGCGCGCCAGCGCAGTTCCTCGTCGCGATGCCCGAGTCCGTACTCCTCGAGCGAATGACGCAGATCTTCCTCGATGCGCGCCTGGTTCTGGCTGGTAGGCGGGATGATCCGCGCGGCCAGGATGCGCCCAGCCGCATCCGTCTCGTAGCGGTGCCAGAGGATGCCGCGCGGGGCCTCGGTTGCGCCGTAGCCTACCCCGGCGCGGGGCGTAAATTCGACAAACGGCGAGTCAGGCAGCATATAGCCCTCAAGCAACCGTAGCGCCTCGCCAAGCGCATACAAAATCTCCACGGCCCGTGCCACGATGGCGTGATACATATTGCGGCTCGGAAAGGTGATGCCAGTGCTGCGCTGCAGCAGCCGCCGCACTGATTGCGGCAGGCGGTCCTGGTTGAGATTGAGCCGCGCAAGAGCGCCGACCAGGTACGGCCGGCCCTCGAGGTGGCAGTAGAGTGCCGTGGAGTGCGGGACCTCAAACTCGTGGAAATAACGCTCGAATTCGGCCGGCGAGATGTTGAGTGCGGTGCTCGAGACGATCCGGCCTTCATTCATCGGGTATTCCTCGGTATGGCGCAGCGCCACGTTGACGAACACCTGATCGCTCGCCGGCAGATCGAGAGAAGCGGCCCACTGCACCAGTTCCACTGCCTCGGGCAGGGCCTGGCGTAGTTTTTCGGCCAGTGCCTCTGTCTCGTGCGGGTCGGGGGCACGGTAAAAACCGCCCAATCGCACGCCGACCGGATGCACCGAGCGCGCACCGAACAGACGTATCAGCGCGTTGCCGAGCGCCTGCAGCTTGAACCCGCGACGCACGACATCGGGCTGTGCCTGGGCGAGCTCGAGCACACTCGTGCAGCCGAAGAAATCGGGTGCAGCAAGCAGGTGGATATGCAAGCTGTGACTCTGGATCCACTCGCCGCAGTACATCACGCGCCGCATGGCCTTTACCCATGGGCCGGGATCCACGCCGAAAATGGACTCGAGTGCCTGCACGGCGCTCATCTGGTAGGCGACCGGGCAGATGCCGCAGATGCGCGCCACCATGTCCGGGACCTCGCGAGCCTCGCGCCCCTCGAGAAACTTCTCAAACAGTCGCGGCGGTTCGTAGATGCGTAGTCTCAATTGCTCGATGCGTCCACCGCGCACGGCGAGCTCGAGCGCCCCCTCGCCCTCCACGCGTGCCAGCGCCGGCACCTCGATGCGGATCTCCCGTTCAGCCATGGCGCGCTTGCCAACGAAGCCCTGCCTCGGTGAAGGCCGGCGCACCGTTGTTGAAGGCGAGAAACCGCCGTGCGATCTCTTCCGGCAGCAGGCCGAGCCCCTCGAACCGGCGCCCGAGCGCTTCGCCGTTGATGTTCTCGGCCGGACCATAGCAGCCATAGCAGTCGCGCCCGAACGCGGGACAAAGCGCGCCGCAGCCGGTGCGCGTGACAGGCCCGAGGCACGGCACCTCCCTTGTCACGAGCACGCAGACGCTCTGGCGGCGCTTGCACTCCAGACACACCTTCTCGTTCTCTTCCACGGGAGGGGCACCGTATAGCAGCGCACGCACGGCCGCGAGCACCTGACGCCCGTTCACCGGGCAACCCCATAGCTCGAGATCCACCTTTACGTGCTGTGCGATCGGAGTGCAAACATCGAGATGCTTTATGTACTGCGGTCCTGCATAGATCGCATCGAACCAGGAACGGGCATCCGCCAGGTTGCGCAGTGCCTGCAACCCGCCGGCAGTGGCGCAGGCACCGATCGTAACGAGAAAGCGGCAGTTGGCGCGGATGCGCTCGATGCGTGCAAGATCCTCGGCGGTCGCGACGCTGCCCTCGACGAGGGCGATGTCCACCTCGGCCTGCGGGGCCACCGGCCCGGCCTCGGCAAAGTGCACGATATCAACATGCTGCGCGAGCACAAGAAGTTGCTCGCCCAGGTTCAGGATCGCGAGCTGACAGCCGTCGCAAGACGCAAACTTGTGTACCGCCAGACGGGGTTTTACGTTTTGCGCACGATGGACCACGTTCACCGGTATTTTGCTCCTTCTCATTATGTACGCTGCGCAAACTAAAACCTATCTCAAAATTGCTTCCACGAAGAGTGCGCTTTAGCGCGCGCTGTGCCGGTTGTCGATAAAACGGTGCGTTTCGCTCCTGTCCACGCACACTGCTCAATTTCAACCGCCATCCATCCGTTTTGTTGCAATGACATTGCCACAAACTGGTCGAAGGCATCGCGATGCTAAAACCCTCGCACCCCGAACAATGGCTTAATGTCCGAATAATTGAATACCGGCCCCTCTTGGCAGACGAACCTAGCCCCGAACTGGCAATGCCCACACAATCCCACGGCGCAATGCATGCTGCGCTCAAGCGACAACCAGATCGCCGATTCGCTCACGCCGCGCGCAAGCAAAAGGGCGCTGGCAGCATGCATCATGCCCTCCGGGCCGCACATCATCACGACGCTGCGCGCGGGATCGAGCACGATATGCTCGAAGAGCTCGGTTACCCTCCCGACGTGGTAGGGCCAGAGCGCAGCACCCACGTCGGCGGCGATCAGCACCTGGGTATCGGGCAGCGCGGCCCACTGCTCGTAGCGCCTCCGCCAGATGAGGTCGGCGGCGTGCTTGACACCCTGCACGATAGCGAGTCGGCCGAAGCGGTCGCGGCGACGCACGATGTAGTTGATCACCGACACCACCGGCGCACAGCCGAGCCCGCCGGTCACGATCAGGATGTCGTGGCCCTCGGCCTGAGCGAGCGGCCACGGGCGTCCGTAGGGCCCACGAATGCCGAGCCGCGCTCCGCGCGCGAGTCTCGCGAGCGCGTTCGTCACACGCCCTACGGCGCGGATGGTGTGGTCGAAGAGCTGCTCATCCTCGGGATCGGAAACGATCGAGATCGGGACCTCGCCCACGCCGTAGAGGTAAAGCATGTTGAACTGCCCGGGGAGAAAGCGGTATCGGGCGTGCACGGCCGGATCGGCGAAACGCAGCCGAAGTGTGGAAATCGTCGCCGACTCCACCACGCGCTCGACCACCTCCGCCTCGTGGGGAAGAAACGGGGTGGCAGGCAGGGCGGGCTCCATGACGGCGCGGTGTTGCACGCTTTCTCCAGGGTGGTTCTCGGACCTATTTATCCAGAGCCGCCATGGGGGCGTCAAACCCTCTTTCAGAGCGCAAATTCCTGTCGCGCACTGCGCAGACAGGTGTCCACGGCCCGCCCCTCACCTTGACCACATCCACACCGCCAAGGGATGCACACCCCCGAGGCATGATCGCCTCCCCTGCCCTTGAGCGCCCGGGATATCCGCAGCCCTCGAGTCGCTCAGGGCGCGTTGTCCCTGGCCGCAAGCGTGCCTCGATCTCTCACCCCTTCGCCTAAGCGCACGGCACGCAAAAAACCCTCCCGAATAGGCGCGCCGCGCAACCTCGTGCACAGTTGCCTCCGCCACGACCCCCGCGGGGCTGCGGCCACATCTTGCAGCGCAAAGCGCGGGCAGGTCGCTTTGAGTGCTGAATTTACGAAGCTCGAACGCAGATTAGGCAGAACCAGGGCGACGGCCTTCGCCTCGAGAACACACGACGCGAGGGCGCCCCACCGACACGCCCCGCCTGGGGCCCGAGAAACGCTCAATGCGAACAGATCACGCTTGCCTCTTCGGTGATGTCTATACCGACCGGACACCAAGCGATACAGCGCCCGCAGCCCACACAACCCGAGCGGCCGTACTGGTCGTGCCAGCTGCCGAGCTTATGCGTGAGCCACTGGCGGTAGCGGTTTCGCGTGTCGGGACGGATAATCAGCCCATGGATGTAGCTGTGTTCCTGGGTGAAGCACGAATCCCACTTGCGCCGCTGCTCCGACTCGGTCCCGTCGAGGCTCGGTAATGCGTACGTGGCATGGCAAAAGCAGGTGGGGCACACCGCCGTGCAGTTGCCGCAGGCAAGACAGCGCGTGGCGATCTTCTCCCAATGAGGATGCTCGAGATTGGCGAAGAGCGCGTCGCGCAGCTTGCGCGCGGGGAGCCGGCGGCGCTGGCACTTTGTGGCCTCGAAGATCTCGCGCTCGGCACGCCGACGCTGTGCTACGGTTGCCGGCGTAAGCGGCAGTCGCCCCGCGACGGCCTCCCCCGCCCGGCTTCCCGTCTCGACGAGGAAGCCCTCGTCGAGTTCGGCGAGCGCCAGATCGAAGTCCGTCTTGGCGCGCGGTCCGTCGCCGGTCGAGCTACAAAAGCAGGTTTCTGCCGGGCGCGTGCAGTGCACGGCGATCAGGAACAACCCCGCGCGGCGCGCACCATAGTGCGTGTCCTCACAATCCTTCTTGAGAAAATGTCGATCCTGCAGGCGCAGGGCAGCGAGGTCGCAGGCGCGCACGCCGAGCACAGCGAGCGGCTGTATCTCGGGCCGCTGCTCGATGAAGCGCAGGCGCCCGTCGCGACCGCGCTCGGCCTTCCACAGCGATTCCTGCGGCGCAAAGACGAGCGGTTTCAACGCCTGCGGGCCGTTCGCCCAGGCGAAGCAGCGCGGGCTTGTGTCGCGCTCTAGCCGGTAGCGCCCCGGCGCCTGTGCATCGTGCACGCCTGCAGGCAAGTCCGCGACGCGCGCGAGGGTATCGTAGACGATCGCACCGTCGCGCAGCTGTGGGCCGATGACGCGATAGCCGGCTTGCTCAAGCGCTTCGAGCAAGCGCGGAAGATCCGAGCGGGCAAGAAAATCGTCCACTGCGTACTCAGCGCCATTCACGCGTGGCGTTCTTGGCCGCTTCGTTGGCTGCTCGCGCCACGAGCCCGGTGGGGCTCACGGTCACGGTATAACGGGCGCCGTCGGCGAGCGGCAAGTAAGTCGAGCTGCCGTAGAGCGTATCTACCACCGGCAACCAGCCGGCGTAGCGGCGTGCCAGCGACCAGACATCAAGGCCGGGATCGTCACTGAGCAGGTAAACCGTACGCGGCTCGGCACGCTCCTTTTCGAGATCGCGATAGCGCCCGGCGAGCCGCTCGAGCCGATAGACCGTGTCGAACCCGATCCAGGTCGCCAGAGCGCGCCACTTGAGGATACGTGCATCAACCTGCCACTCGTCGCCGCGCACGTCGAAGACCGCCGCCGGCGTACCGTCTGCCGGCACGAGCTCCACGCGGTAGCTCTGCGGGGCGAGCGCGCGAATGCGTAGTTCGCAGACTGGCGCCTCGTGTGTCAGGCGATGATAGGTATAAAGGTTGAGCGCGGCGAGCGCCCCGAGCGCGGCAGCGGCGAGCAGGATAAGGCCTGTCAGGCCGTACGCGCTGCCCGTGATGAGTTTTTGTCGCACGAGCCGTCGCAACCCCGAAACGAACAGGGTGAATCCCAGTACCGCCACGGCCGCGAGCACGATACCGAATATGAGACTCATGCGCCCTCCTTTTTCAAGAAATCGCCGAGCTCGGCCGGCCGCCACTCAGCGCGCAGAACCCGCCAGTCCCTGCCCTCCTTTTCAAGGAAAAAAACGAAGCGATAAAGATCGGCCCGCAGCCGCACCAGCTCGTCAGCCTTCGTGATCGGCCAACCGGCCATCGCGACGTACACGGTGGCCTGCGCGCGACCAGGTGCAGGCAGCGCAATCGTTGCCACGCGCGTGAATAGATGAATGGACTGGTTGCGAACGAATTGCACGCGCAGGATCCCCTCGACCGCACGCCGGTCGTTGCCCAGCGCGTCCGTGTAGCGTTCCGAAAGCAAGCGGCGCAGTACGGCGATATCCTTGCGCTCGGCTGCCTCCTCGGCCTGCGCGAAGAGTGCACGCAACTGCGCCTCGGGCGAGGCCGGCTCGTGAGCTGAACAGGCTGCCGCCAGCACGACCAGCCCGAGCAACGCGACCCCTGATCTGATCGTCGTCTTCACCGCGCTCTTTGCAATGTCCCGAGTATTTCATCCATGCGTCGGACTGGCAGCGAGTAGTGTCCCTTTTCTTGCTCTCGGGCAGAACAGCGCCCGGCAGCACGGCGGGCGCGCGACCTGCTCCCGAACGGTCGCGAGCGGCACTACGGCGTCGCGCCCGCCGTGCCAGAGATATACCACCATCGTAATCTCTCGCAGCGCGAAACCCCGAGGCCACGCGTATCGCCGCAAGCCCCTCCACGGCGCCGGTCACGCCCGTCCCCCGCGATCCCTCCTGCAGACCAGTGAGGGGCCCTGCGCCCGTATGGCGGTTCTCCGACTTCCCGCCGGCTGCCCGCCAGCGCCGCGCGCCAGGCCAGAAATCGCCGCGACCATCCCCCGCGCGCGCCAGTGTGTGCCACGGCGGGGGATCTTCTAGCGCCGGCGAGCGGCAACAGGGCCCGCTGCCCCGTGCAGATTAGCGCTCAGCACGCGAAGCGCTCAAGCGGGGGGCGTTGGCGAGCGCCTGGGGGTGCGAGCGCCAGGGAAATCGTGGAAATACCAAACCGGCGCGCCATGCAAGTCGCCTTCCTCGGCAAAGTCGAGTTCGTGCTCCCCTCGCCCAGGCGCAAACCGACGCTGGCAAGGCGGCCTGCGCCATCACCGCGGGCGCTTCTTGTGCAGGCGCACGGGCCGCGCGGCGCGCCGCACCCGCAGATTGAGCAGCTCCACGGCCACAGAGAACGCCATGGCGAAATAGAGATAGCCCTTGGGGATGTGCAGATCGAGGCCGTCGGCGACGAGCGCCACCCCGATCAGGATCAGGAAGGCGAGCGCCAGCATCTTGACGGTGGGGTGGCGGTCCACGAACGTCCCGATCGCGCCGGCCGATACCATCATGATGAGTACTGCGACCACGATGGCCGCGATCATGACCTCGACGTGCCGGACAAGACCGATGGCAGTGATGACAGAGTCGAGTGAGAAGACGATATCGATGAGCGCAATCTGCACAAGCACCGCCGTGTAGCCGGTGACGTGCGGGCGGCGCCTATGCTGCTGCGTGCCCTCCAGGCTGTCGTGGATCTCGCTAGTGCTCTTCGCGATCAAAAAGGCGCCGCCCAGAATGAGGATGAGATCGCGTCCGGAGATCTCCACGCCAGCAACAGTAAAGAATGTCGCGGTAAGGCCCATCACCCAGGTGAGCGACACCAGCAACAATATGCGCGTCAGCATGGCGGCCGAAAAACCGATGAGGCGCGCCCGGGCACGCTGCGCCGCCGGCAGCCGGCCGACGAGAATGGAGATGAAGATAATGTTGTCTATGCCCAGGACGATCTCCAGGGCGGTGAGCGTAACGAAGGCAATCCACACCTGTGGGTCGAGCAGCAGCTCCATAAACCGGTTCTCTCGAGACGATGGACAAAGATCATACTTTCGCACACCGTGCGCCGCACTGGCTAGCGCGTGGCAAGAGCGCCTTTAGGATGCGCACGAGGCGACCTCAGGACGGCAACCCCCCTACCTGCCCACACACACATATATAGCGCAGGCCTTCTTTGCCGCCTGTAGGACGCAGTTGATCACCGCGTCTGTGTCCGGGGCCATCACCGCAGAGGCTTGGGCCGTGATTCGGGACGAATCGCGTACAGACGCCCGAGAAATCCTCAGCCCCACAGCATCCAGGCCCCGCCGCCAGCAAGCACCGTACCGGCCAGGCGCGCTTCGAGAGCGCGTCCTGCGCGCCAGCCGCAGCCAAGCAGCGATGCAAGGGCGAGAATAAAACCGCGCACATAGAACCCGGCCGAGGCCTCTGGCGACAACTCCGTGCCGTGGGTGTGGCCGTGAAAACACGGAACGCGCCAACGCGCGACGGCGGCGGGCACCGACGGGCGCACGGCCATCGCAACGAGTAGGCCGAGCTCTAGCACAGAGCCCTCGACACCTATTTCGACCGCCAACAGTGCCTGGCCCATTGCCGCGAGTCCCGCGCCCGCGGCCAGCATACCCAGAAAGACCGCAGGCAAGCGCCACAGCGCGAGGCCTGCGCCTCGTAGCTACGCAGCGTATAGACCGATGGCAAACGACGCCGCGAGGTGATCGAGCCCTGGGAAAGGGTGCGCGAGGCCGGCCACGAACCCGGCCGCGGGCACGCCCAGGCTGTGCGCGTAGTCAAGCGGCGCCACGACCATGGTTTCTGCTGCGAGCAATGTACGTGCGAGTCGCATCGCTTTGCCCTACATGCAAAATTATCCGGCGTCAAAAATTTCCCTTTAACGCCTTCTCTACGGCGGGCTGCCTGCCTTCAGAGGGCAGTAGCGGGCACATTGCGCGCACTCATTGGCACCAGCGCCGCACGAGCGCCATAGCGATCGCACCGGCCTCGGGGATGGCGCGCGCCACGGCTGCGGTCGGCTGCTCGCCCCAGTCGAGCGCCTGCGGCTGGATGCCAATCAGGGCGCGGCGCGGCGGCAACCGTTCCCTCAGGCGTGTGAGCGCAAGCAGATCAATTAAGCTGAGCTCGTGCATGCTGATCCGGCGGTGGGCGGTGAGGAGACGGTCCATCTCCTCGTTCTCGAAGACACGCACCGTGCCGGGAGCGGCGTCGAGCTGCGCGGCATCAATGACGATGAAAACTTCGGCGTCCTCGATCAGACCAGCGAGCGTAAGGCCAAGGGTGCCGACATCGATGAAGCTCGCCTCCGCTGTCTCGCCGTAGCGCTCCTGCAGCCAGCGCACCACGTGCACGCCGACGCCGTCGTCGCGACGCAGCGTGTTGCCCACGCCGATTATCAGGGTTTTCGAAGATGCCTGAGTCTGCTCCGACACGTGATTTCGCCGCGATTGCTCGGCTCAAGGCTGATAAATAATCGTACGGCCCGAGCAGCGGTTTATTGACCCATGTCAAAACTCACTGTACAACACGGCGCTATAATCATGGTACAGCATACGGATCGGGCGGGTGAGAACGAACGCAGGGCGACATGTGCCTGGGGATTCCTATGCGGGTGATGGAAGTGAACGGGAACCTGGCGCGCTGCCAGGTCAAGGGCGTGGAACGCGCGGTGAGTGTGTTCTTGCTGCAGCACGAGCCGGTCGTGCCGGGTGATTACGTCATGGTACATGTCGGTTACGCGATCCAGAAGATAAACGAGCAGGAGGCACGCTTCGCCTGGGAGGTGTACGACGAAATGCTCGCCTCCGCCAGGCAGACATCGGACGATGCATGAGCTGTCTATTTGTCAGGCGCTACTGAATCAGGTCGAGGCACTCGTGCGCCAGCACGGCGCACGGGCTGCCCGCCGCGTCACTGTGCGCGTCGGCGCGCTCTCAGGAGTGGTGCCCGAGTTGCTCGCGCGGGCCTTCTTGCTCGCCCGCGCGGGCACGCGCGCCTGCGACGCCGAGCTCATAATTGAGTATGCGCCCGTGCGGGTGCGCTGCGAGCGTTGCGACGCGCAAAGCGAGGCCTCTGCCAATAACTTGCGGTGCGCCGCGTGCGGTGACTGGCACACGAAGCTAGTCAGCGGCGACGAGCTCGTGCTCGTAAGCGTAGAGATGATCAAGGACAAGGGGCCCGATGTAAGGAACAAGGCTGCGGCCAATCCATGCGTCTCGACCCTCAACCCACTTACCTGAAAATCAGCGGTGTTGATTTTATGTGCACAACCTGCGGCTGCAATGTCACCCGCGCCAACGCACATTTGACGTACAATAAGAACGGGCACGACCGAGGCGCGCTACACGTGCTCACCGACCTACTTTCTGAAAACGACCGCCAGGCGGCGCACAACCGCGCGCACTTTGATGCGCACGGCGTGCTCGCCGTGAACCTGATGTCCGCGCCCGGAGCGGGCAAGACCGTGTTACTCGAGGCTACCCTCAAGAGGCTGAAATGCGAGTTCAATATCGGCGTCATCGAGGGCGATCTCGAGACCGAGAACGACGCCGCGCGTATCCGCTCTTGCGGTGTGCCGGCCCACCAGATCACTACCGGCACCGCCTGTCACCTCGATGCCCACATGCTGCACGAGGCGCTGCACCACATGGAACTGGATGGTCTTGATATCCTGTTCATCGAGAATGTCGGCAACCTGGTGTGCCCGGCCGCTTTCGACCTCGGTGCACACCGCAACGTGGTGCTGCTCTCGGTCAGCGAGGGCGACGACAAGCCGGCCAAGTATCCGGTGATGTTCCGCGCCGCCGACCTGGTGCTGCTCACCAAGACCGACCTGCTCGCGGTGCTTGACGATTTCGACCCGGCGCGCGCCGAGGCAGCGCTACGCGCGCTCGCCAACCCAGCGCCGCTGCTGCCGCTGTCGGCGAAAACAGGCGCGGGGCTCGAGGCATGGCTCGCGTGGCTGCGCGCGGAGCTTCTCTGCCGGCGCACCACAAGCCCCCATGTCAAGCGCGTCTGAGCCGCGCCTCGCCTTGACCGCAGCCCCACACCCCACGACTGAAGGCCTATGGCCGTAAGCGCCACAGAATGGCTCGAGCGCATCCGCCGCCTGCCCCTCAGGGGGCAGGTGCGCATCATGAACGTCTGCGGCGGTCACGAGCGCGCCATCGCGATGGCTGGCCTGCGCAGCGCGCTGCCGAAGAACATCGAGCTCATCCCCGGCCCGGGCTGCCCGGTGTGCGTCTGTCCAGAGGAGGATGTGTACCTGGCGATCCGGCTCGCGCTCGATGAGCAGATTATACTCGTCGCCTTCGGCGACATGCTGCGCGTGCCGGTGAACGCGCCGAAGAAGGAGGCTTGTTCGCTCGAAGCGGCCAAGGCGCGCGGCGCCGACGTCCGCCCGATCGCCTCGCCCACTGAGGCGGTTGAGATTGCGCGCAAGAATCCCGACACGGCGGTGGTGTTTTTTGCCGTCGGCTTCGAGACCACCACCGCGCCAGTCGCTGCCATGCTTGCCGAGGGCGTACCAGACAACCTGTTCGTGCTGCTTTCTGGCCGGCTTACCTGGCCGGCGGTGGCCTTGCTGCTCGAATCCGAACAGCCCGGCTTCGAGGCGCTGGTCGCGCCGGGTCACGTCTCGGCGGTCATGGGAACGGAAGAATGGCGGTTCGTCGTCGAACGACATGGGCTCCCGGCGGCGGTCGCGGGTTTCACGCCCGAGGGTCTGTTGGCCGCGTTCTATTCAGTGTTACGCCAGTTCGTCGAAAACAGGCGTTTCCTAGACAATTGCTATCCCGAAGTCGCGCGCGCCGCAGGCAACCCGACGGCCAAGGCGCTGCTCGCGCGGACCATGGACATCGCTGATGCCAACTGGCGAGGGGTGGGCGTCATTCCTGCTTCAGGCTTCGTGTTGAAGGAACACCTCGCCGCGCACGACGCACGCAGGCAATTCCCGGCCTACGACCACGAAACGCGCAAACGCAAGGGCGAGATGCCGCCCGGCTGCGACTGCGCACGCGTGGTACTCGGCAAGATTTACCCCGACGAGTGCTTCCTCTACGGCCGCGCCTGCACCCCGCACCATCCCATCGGACCCTGCATGGTCTCCGACGAAGGCGCCTGCCGCATCTGGTGGGCGGCCGGAGTGCGCACATCAAAAAAGGCGGTGGCAAGCTGTGACGGCTATTCGGCTTCCTGATCGCACAAACTGATACAAATTGTGCCGATTTGTATACTCGCCCCGATCCGTTCAGCGGTATAATGAAGTCGGGTGCCGGCGAAAAGGGGAATATACCGACACCCTGGAGGTGACTTATGGAAACCAGACGTTGGCAAGACGGGGTCATGCTGGTGTTGGGTGCATGGCTCTTCCTCTCTCCCTTCGTTCTGTCCTACAGTGACCTCGCGGGCATGGCCGCCATGAATTCCTACATCCTCGGCATCGGTGTCGCGCTATTTGCGCTCATTGCATTGATCAAGCCGCAGATGTGGGAGGAATGGGTCAACCTGGTGGTGGGGGTTTGGCTCATCATTGCGCCGCTCATCCTCGAGTTCAGGGACGAGACCGTGGCGACGGTCAACCACTTCGTGGTAGGTGTGCTGATCGCTGCGGATGCCCTTTGGGCCATGTATCCGAAGTTCACGCACAGGACAGCATCAAAATAAGGAAAACCTCCCTACCCTTTGGCGGCGCGCCGCTATACGATTGCGATCGGTGCGCCGCGCAGTTCTGTTTTTCTCACCTTTTGTGCTGCGCACGGTTCGACGACCATAGCGCTTTCCCTCGCCACCAGAGGAAGAGCACGCATGTGGCGACCGCCCGTCCTCAAGGCTAGGCACTGGTTGCTCGGTGGACGTGTGCAGGGGGTGGGATTCCGCCCATTCGTCTACCGCCTGGCCGAACGCTACCGGCTCACCGGCTGGGTGAAGAACCGCCTTGGCCAGGTCGAGATCCTAGCGCAGGGCGAGCCGCGCGCGCTCGAGGCGTTCGCGAACGCCCTGATCGCCGAGGCCCCACCGTTTGCGCGCCCGCAGATCCTGGCGAATGAAGCCGTGGCGGTTGAAGCGCTTGAGCGCTTCACGATCCTGCAGAGCGAGACAGACGCCAGGCCACATATCCACGTGCCGCCGGACTGCTTTGCCTGCGACGACTGCCTGCGCGAACTCGCCGACCCGCGCGACCGACGCCGCTACCGCTACCCTTTCGTCAACTGCACCCAGTGCGGCCCGCGCTACACGCTTATCACGCGCCTGCCCTATGACCGGCCCAACACCACCTTGGCGACGTTTGCACTCTGTCCGGATTGCCGCCGCGAGTACGAAGACCCGCGCGATCGGCGCTTCCACGCCGAGCCGATCGCCTGCGCGCTGTGCGGCCCGCAGCTCGTTTACCGCCGCCGCGGCAGCGCAGAATTACGCGACACGCAGCAGGCCTTGGCTGCCTGTGTGGCAGACCTGCGCGCAGGCCGGATTGTCGCCGTTAAAGGCATCGGCGGCTATCACCTGATGTGCGATGCATCCAACGATGAGGCCATCGCACGGTTGCGCGGGCACAAATTGCGACCGCACAAGCCGCTTGCTGTCATGTTTCCGCTTGCGGGCGAAGATGGTCTCGATGCCGTGCGTGCACACACCCGATTCGAGCCGGTGCATCTTTGGGCTTTGCGCGACCCCTCGCGACCCATTGTGCTCGTGCCGAAGTCAGATTCGAGCCGTTTGAGCGCCCTCATCGCGCCGGGTTTGAATGAGATCGGGGTACTGCTGCCCTACAGTCCCTTGCATCATTTACTGCTTTGCGACTTCGGCGCCCCGCTTGTGGCGACATCGGCCAATGTCAGTGGCGAGCCAGTACTGACCGACAACCTCGAAGTCGAGCTGCGCCTCGCGCACGTGGCCGAGGCTTTCCTGCACCACGACCGACCGATCGCCCGGCCCGCGGACGATTCTGTTTATCGCATCATCGCCGGGCGCGCCCGACCGCTGCGCCTCGGGCGCGGGGTAGCGCCGTGCGAGCTTGTGCTGCCTTTGCGGCTCGCCGAACCGGTGTTGGCCGTGGGCGCGCACATGAAGAATGCTGTCGCCCTTGCCTGGGACGAACGGGTGGTGGTCTCCCCGCACATCGGCAACCTCGATGCGCCGCGCAGCCTGGCTGTCTTCGAGCAGGTGATCGAGGACCTCGCGCGGCTCTATGGCGTACGCCCCCGGCGAGTGGTCTGCGACGCGCATCCCGGCTACGCCTCGACGCGCTGGGCGAAGCGATCGGGCTTGCCGAGCGTGACGGTGTTCCATCATCACGCCCACGCCGCCGCCCTGGCCGGTGAATATCCCGATATCCGCCGTTGGCTCGTTTTTGCTTGGGATGGAGTCGGCTACGGCGTGGACGGCACGCTCTGGGGCGGCGAGGCACTACTCGGCCGGCCGGGTGCGTGGAGGCACGCAGCAAGCTTTCGACCGTTTCGCCTCCTCGGTGGCGAGAAGGCTGCTCGCGAGCCGTGGCGTTCGGCCATTTCGCTCGCATGGGAAGCCGGCAGAGAATGGAAAGGTTGCCCCCAAGACGCAACACTTTTGCGCCAGGCCTGGATCAAGCACCTGAACGCACCACAGACATCCTCCGTCGGTCGGTTGTTCGATGCCGCGAGCGCGTTCATCGGCCTCAATGACAAATCCACCTTCGAGGGCCAGGGACCCATGTTGTTAGAGGCAGCGGTAGATGGCGCAGCCGAGCCGATCGCGCTGCCGCTGGTGGCAGATAACAATGGCGTGTTGCGCGCCGATTGGGCGCCGCTGCTGCCGGTGTTGATGGATCCGAACAAGACTGTCGCCGAGCGTGCGGCAATTTTTCATACCAGCCTCGCACAGGCACTGGTCGAGCAGGCCAAGGCACTGCGCGAGGCGCACGGCGAATTCACCGTCGGTCTTTGCGGTGGCGTATTTCAAAACCGCGTACTGACAGAGCAGGTCCTTGCGCTGTTGGCAAAGGAGGGCCTTGACGTGCGACTTAGCGAAAGACTCCCCGCCAACGATGCCGCGATATGCTTTGGCCAGGTAATTGCTGCCGGCGCGATCTAAACGCATATGTCCTTGAGAAGCTCTCCAGCTCGAAGCGGGTGGCCTCGATGCTGGCAGCGGCGCATTTTTCGTCTGCCTCACCCAAGGGGCGCCTCACGCCCCACTTCACCGAAAATGGACGGACCTGCGCCGCTGATCGGCAGGCCACGGGCGGCGATCAGCACGCCATCGACCTTTGGCACTGAATAGCTTTCCGAAAAGCGGCCAACCAATTGCGAGGTCGGCAGTTGGAGATGGCGGGGTAGGCCTTCTGGCGGCTGATGATGCGCGTGAGGTCCATCGCCAGCGTGTCGCGCAAAACCACCTGCAAGTGCCCGTCGCGATCCACGGCTGTGACGGCGACGTTGACGTTTCGTTTGCGGCAGGCCTCGATTGCGGCCTAAGCAAGCTTCACGGCCAGGTCCATAGACAGGCGCGGGATCGATACGGTCACGGGGGCATCCTGCGCGGCAAAGGCAGCGGTCGTGGCATCGAACCTGATGGCGGTGACAAAAATGGCGAATGTGTGTCTCATGATTGCACCTCGCGTTCGAGATTTGGGCTAGGGCAAAAAGGTGTCGAACAACGCCGACGCGTGATGCCGTGCGGCTGTAAGGGCAGCAAGCCTCGCGCGCCGACACGCCGTTTGCGCGCCTCGACACGCGCGGTTGTATTGCGCCGGGGACGTGCGAGAATAGCGCCGCGATGGAAGACACCCACGTCAGACTCGCTCACGGCAACGGCGGGCGCTTCATGCGCGAGCTGATTGCAGAGATCTTCGCCCGTCACCTAAAAAACCCTTTTCTCGATGTGGAGGCCGACGCTGCACGGATGCCGCTCGAGAAAGGCGAGACGGTGATCACGACCGACGGCTTCACCGTGCAGCCGCTCGAATTCCCGGGCGGCGACATCGGCTCGCTCGCCGTGCACGGCACGGTCAACGATCTCGCTGTCGCCGGGGCGCAACCGCGCTATCTGGCACTCAATGCCTTTCTCGAGGAGGGGCTTGAGATCGCCGTGCTCGACCGCATCGTCGCCAGCCTTGCGCGCGCCGCGCACGCCACCGGGGTCGCCGTCGTCTGCGGTGACACCAAGGTGGTGCGCCGCGGCGAGGGCGGCGGGCTCTATCTGGCGACCACCGGGGTGGGCGTGCGCGATCCTGGCCTGAAGCTTGGCATGCAGCGCATACAGCCGGGCGATGCCGTCCTGGTGAGCGGCCCCGTCGGCGATCACGGCATCGCCATCATGCTCGCGCGCGAACAGTTCGGTCTGCGCGGTGATCTACGCTCCGACTGCGCGAGTGTCTACCCCCTTACTACCGCACTGCTTGGCCTCCCGGGACTGCGCTTCATGCGCGATCCCACCCGCGGCGGGCTGGCCACGGTCGCGCACGAAATTGTGCGCGCTACAGGTCTTGGGGTGCGGCTGCGTGAGGCGGCCATTCCAGTGCGCGACCCGGTGCGCTCGGTGTGCGAGATGCTCGGCTATGAGCCTTATTACCTCGCCAGCGAGGGACGCGTGGTGGCGGTGGTGGCTGCCGAGCAGGCTGAAACCGCGCTGGCGGCCTGGAAGCGACTGCCCCAAGGGGCGGAGGCGGCGATCATCGGTGTGCTGGTGCATTCCAGGCCTCAAGTGGTGCTCGAGACTGCCCTCGGCGGCGAACGGCTGCTGGAAGAGCTCGAGGACGATCCGTTGCCGCGGATCTGTTAAGGTCCATCCGGCAAAAAGGTCTTGAGCGAGACCTTGAGCTGGAAGAAGACGAGTGGCACCATTTTCGCCTCGATCTTGGGGACGTAGGTGAGGTTGATCGCGAGTCTTTCCGTTCCCACGGAGAAGGCCGGCAATAGCCCGAGGAACGGATCGCCACCCCTGTAACCCTCGCGGGTCATGAAGAACACGATGACACCGGCATCGACGTGCAGCCCTTCTCGTTGCGCCGTGAGCTCGAAGCGACGCAACGTCCCTGCGCCGGCATAATACGAGGCGTTGCGGTTCGAGTCGTCAAATCCGGAAGCGGTGATAAAGGGGACCCACCTGCCGTCTAGCTGATCGAAGTCGTATTGGAATCCTACGCCCCAATTGTTCTCGTTGAGATTACTTCCCTCAGATGGGTTTATATGAACGGCCTTACCATTGATCAGCACGCTCCAGTCACCTGCCGAGGCGGGAGCGCAGAACAGATAGCCAAGAACCAGGACAAGGAGGCCCCGGCTCGTTTTGGGTCGAATATGCGTGTTTCGTGCTCTCGAGATCATGGCAAGCATCCCCTTGTCGCCCTGCCAGTATCGGCTGCTCGATCTCGGAGACAGCGCAGGGTAGATGCCGAGAAAGGACACTGCTGACTGAGCCACTTGCCCGCCGGGTGGGTGGGCGACCTTACGGCCCGCAGCATCTTCGAGTGTCAGTGTCTCACGTTTCGGCAATCCCGCACTCCCAAAGGCGCTGCCTCCTTAGCCCGCTGACTGCGCGCCCCGGTCTCGTGACCGGGGCCTTTGGCAAAACACATTCGCTGAGGGTCCAACAACCTCAGTTACCCTGGTTAATGCAAGTAACGTGCCAGCAAGGCAATTGCTCACAAGTGAAAAAGCCCGCTACAGAATATCGAACGGACCTGCCCTTGAAGCCCCTTTGGCCGCGACGCAATCTGTGCGCAACGGGCAGCGCAGCCTCGTTGTGCGGGTCATCCATCACAACCACAATTTCCGGACTCGCCGAAACGTGTCGATCCCAATATGCAAGCAGCTTAGGGGATTTTGTGCGCTCGCAGATGGCACTTACGTGTCAAGGAGAACGCTTTAGTTGAGGAGAAACACGATGGGAGGGGCATTGCTGCGGTAATGCCCGCACGCGTGGCGCGGCGTTCTCGCTACGGAAAATTTGCTCCGCGCAGGTCGCGCCGCGCCTTGGCCACCGTCACCCTTCCACCCCGCGCAGCACGGCAACCGCGAAGAGGATCCAAGCGACGATGAAAGCGGCGCCGCCGAAGGGCGCCACCGTGCCAAACTCGCGCAGGCCGGTGAGCGCCAGAGCATAGAGACTGCCCGAGAACAGCACGATGCCGGCGATCATCGCCCCACCGGCAAGCTGCGGCCAGGACGAGGCCGGTCTACGGCCGGCGACCAGCCCCACGAGCACCAGCCCCAGCGCATGATAGATGTGGTACTGTACACCGGTCTGGAAGACCGCGAGCAGCTCCGGCGCGAGCCGCGCCGTGAGGACGTGCGCCCCGAAGGCGCCGAGCGCTACGGCAAGCGCCGCATTGAGCGTGCCCAGCACGAGAAACATGCGTGCCGATGCGTTCATGTCTGCGCCGCCTTCCAGGACTCGAAATAGGTCTCAACCTCCTCGAGGAAGCCGTTGTGTCGCGGCCGCCAGCCAAGCCAGCGCTCGGCCTTGCGGCCGTCCACGAGTTGGTCAAGCGCCAGACACTCGGCCAAATCGCCCAGGGCCTTGGTGGCCTCGGCGGTCGGGACGTACTTAATCTCGCCCTCGTGACCAGCGGCGCGTGCCACGGCCTCGGCCATCTCGCGCACGCTAGTACGCGAGCGGTCGACGGCATTGAACACCTCACCCCGGGGCCCGCTCTCGGCAGCGCGCACATAAAGATCGGCCAGGTCGTCCACATGCACCATTGCCCAGCGGTTGCGGCCGTCGCCGATCACACGCAGTGCTTTGTCTTTGGCGACGCCGCTGAACCACATGCCGGTCAGCCCGCCCCGTTTGCCGTAGACGCATCCCGGGCGGATCACGATGCCACGCACGTGTTTGGCCTCGATCACCAGCTCTTCCGTCGCCGGCCAGCGAGCCACGAGTCTTGCCGGCGCGAGCGGTGTGGTTTCGTCCACGAGCCGGCCGTGGGTATCGCCATACACCCAAACACCGCTCGTATAGATCACGGTCTTCGGTTTCGCGCCGTACTCGCCGTAGCCGATCAAGGCCTCAACCGTGGTGCGATCGAGCATAAAGGTGTCGGCCTGGTAGTCGACCGCACAGTGGACGAGCACGGCACACTGCACAGCCACATTCTTGAAACTATCTTGCTTTTGCATACTGCCGATGACAGGGCAGATCTCGTGACGGCGCAGCCGCGCGGCCTGCGCCTCGCTGCGCGTCAGCCCGTACACCTTGTGTCCGGCGCGCCGCAGCGCGCAGGCCACGTTAAAGCCGACGTATCCGCTCGCTCCGGTAAGGAAGACCTTCATGGCACCTGCGACCGAACCGTTCGATTCAGAAATAATACCCCGCATGCAGGTAAACGGAACGCCCCGCGTGCAGGTACGCACCCGTGCCCGGCACGGCGAGGCCGCCGAACTCCGTGCCGCGGTCGCCGGACGGGAGGTTGAGGCCGGCCATGAGCTGCAGGTCCTGCTGCCAATCGTACACGCCGCGCAGTTGCAGGAAGCGGCTGCCGTCGTTGAGATTCTGGATGAGGTTGACGTAGAGGTTGAAAAGCGGCGTCAGCTCGACCCGCAACCCGCTCACCGCGTAGTCGCGCGCCAGGGTGAACAGCTCGCCGCGCGCCAGGCGCGCGGCGAGCGCCGGATTGGGGTAGAGATAGCGGCTACGGTCGGTCTCGCCCAGGCCGCTGCGGAAGTATTCTACGTAGCCGTAAAAATTCTTGCCAAAAGCGATCCAGGAATAGTCGAGATTGGTCACGAGGGAGAAGGCGCCGTGATCGTTTTCGAGATCCGTGTAGCGCGCATCGCACCGCCACACCGCTCCGCCGACGCTGCGCACGAAACCCACGCCTGCAAGGTTCTCATCGAAGTGCCGTGCCGCGAGGAAATCGATATCGAACCCGCCGCGACGCATCCGGTACTTCGCTGCATAGGTGCTCTGGTTACTTTCGATCTCGCCGGAAGCCGGGTCGCGCCGCGGCAGGAGAATCGCCTGCACGTCGCTGCCCTGCCCCAGCACCCGTTGGCCGTAGAGCATGTCGTCGCCGCTCTTGTATTCCTTGTCGATGGCGATCGGCGAGAACGGGTTGACGAAATCGAGAGGATGAAACACCAGGCCGTTACCCCAACTGATCGCCTGACGGCCGAAGCGCAGCGCCCAGGTGTCGGTAACATAGCCGACGGAGAACCGGTCGAGGCGGTGTACCGCCGCGCGGTGGGGATGGTCGGTGATGGTCTCGGTGAGATCGAACAACCGCCGTCGGTCGTCCGGCAGCCCGCTCGCCGTGCCCGTATCGAGCAAGCCGAGCGCGGCGAGCGCGCGACGCGCCTCGAGCATATCGCCGCCGATCACCAGTAACTCGTAATGCGCCGCGAAGTCCCAGGGCCCGCGTCTGTGCTCGGTCTTAAGCCGGATATCCGCCTGATGATCCTTGGCCGGGTCGTCGCCGAGCACGGTGGCGAGATCGTCCGCGCGGTAAACGGTATAGGTGTACTGGTACTTGACGTGCCCGCCGAGCTCGGTCTGAGCCCAGGTGGTGCAGGCAACAACCAGTGCGGCAGCAAACAGAAGGATTCGGCGCCAACGCTCGCCACGACAAACGGGCAAAAATGCGCTCATTAAAGACAGTAAAGCGCACCTTGCCGCGCGCCGCATGCAGACCGCGCCCCGAGGGGGGGCTGCGGCCCGGTGCACAATGCGCCTTAAGGACGAAGGCAGCGATACATGTCGAAGGTCTGCTCGCCGCCCGCGGGCGCGCCCACCGCGATGATCGTATCGGCACCGTGCTTGGCCGCGTTCTTTCTGGCGAGCGTAAGGAGATCCTCCTGCACGAAACGCTCGCTGCGCATCAGCTTCGGCACGCTCGCCGTGATCCGACCCAGGTGCTTGCACCTTGCCACTTCGGTCTTCGCACTGACCACGCGTACCGAGTGACTTTCGGGTGTCTGCGAGACATAGGTGCAGCCCGTCGCCAGCAATAGAGCGAAAAGCGATGCAAACGACAGCGTCTGCTTGGGCTTCATGACAGGCCTCCTTTGTGTTAATGAGACTGGTGATCGCGTAGTTCTCAGTATAGACGAAAGCCGCGTGGCGTTTCACCGCGCCACACACCCACACGCGCGCAACCCGCGTCCTTTTGTCATGCCCGTCGCTCGTCGCTGACGATGCGCCCGTCGCGCAGTCGGATGAGCCGGCGCGAGAAATCCATAACGAGTCTGTCGTGGGTCGAGAAGACGAAGGTCACACCGTGCTCCTGGTTCATGTGAAGCAGCAACTGCATCAGGTTTTCCGCGGTATGCGAATCGAGATTGGCGGTCGGCTCGTCGGCGAGTACCAACGAGGGCTCAGAGACGATCGCACGCGCCACCGCCACGCGCTGCTGCTGGCCGCCGGAGAGCTCGTGCGGACGACGGTCTGCCAGACTCTCGAGGCCGACCTCCTTCAAGATGGCGCGCGCCTTCTCGGCGCGCGTGCGTGCCGGTACACCCTGTAGTTGCATGACGAACTCGACGTTCTCGCGCGCGCTGAGCACCGGAATCAGATTGTAGGACTGAAACACGAAGCCGATGCGCTTGAGGCGCAGCGCCGCCAGCTCGCCCTTCGTCATGCGGTCGATGCGCCGACCGTCGAATATGATCTCCCCGGTGCTTGGCTGATCGAGGCCGCCGATCAGATTGAGCAGCGTGGTCTTGCCCGACCCGGACGGGCCCGAGAGACAGACGAAATCCCGGCGCGGGATTTCCAGATCGATGCCGATCAAGGCCTGTACGGCGACCGCGTTTTGGCGGTAGACCTTGCTGAGGTTGCGGCAGACGATCGTGTTATCCGCGTTCATCTGTGGTTGCACGGTTTTCCTTACGCCCGTGTGATCGCCTCGACCGGCACGTAGCGGGCGGCGCGCCAGGCCGGGTAGAGGCTCGCGGTGATACCGAGCACGAACACCAGGGCGTTGGCAGCGGCCAGATCGGCGGCCGAAAAGGCCGGGTAGATCACCGGGCTCAAGCCGACCATCTGCAGACCCTCGGCGAACGCCGAAAGATCGATGCCTTCCTCGAGCCACTGGTAGCTCGCCCAGGCGGCCATATTGCCTGCCGCGAGAGCCAGCACGAGCAGGATCAACGACTCCATCAGCATCTGCCCGAGGATGTGGGCGGGCGGCATGCCGAGCGCCTGGAACAGCCCGAACTCGCGCGTGCGCTCGAACACCGCCATGAGCAGCGTGTTGACCAGGCCGAAGGACATGGCGACGAATACGATCACATACCAGATGAGCAAGATGACGTCCGTCACCTTCTCCGTGAGGGTCAAAAGCGGCTCGACTACCGTCCACGGCTGCACGTCGAGCTGCGGGGCGACCACGCGCAGGCGAGCGAGCAGGCCGTCAAGCCGCTTGCGGTCCGGCGTGACGATCGCGATTTCGGAGATGTGGTTGCCGAGCTTGAGCATCTGCTGAGCGATCGTGAGGCCGATGAAGACGTAGTCGGTCTCGATCGCCTCGGGGTCGGCGTCGAAGAGGCCGATCACGCGGAAACCGCGGTCGACGAGCTCGTTGTTCACGTCCTGGCTCATCAGCACTACCCGCCTCCCAAGCGCGGTCTCGAGGTGCTCGGCGAGCTTGCGTCCGAGCAGCAGTCCGGGCTCGGCGGCGGATTCGAGGTAACGCCCCTCGGACACGGCCGTGGCAATGAACGACAGCCCGTGCTCGCGCGCCGGGTCGATGCCGACCAGTGTCACGCCAGCCGACTCGCGCTCGCTCGAGACCACCGCCGGCACGCGCACGCGCGCCGTCCAGGCGGTGACGCCCGGCCCGTCGAGGACGACGCGCAGCTTTGGGCTGGGCGGCGGCAAGCGGCGCTCGATCACCGGGTCGTCACGGTAGCCGGGGGCATGAAGCTGGATGTGGCCGGTGAGATTGGCGATCGATTTCTTCATCTGCTGCTCGAGCGAGCCGCGCGTGATCGCCGCAAGCGTCACCATGGACCATACCCCGAGCGCCAGCGCAAACAGGATCACGAGCGTGCGCATCCGGTGGCGCCAGAGATTGCGCCAGGCGAGCGTTGTGAGAAGCGGGAGCGCCGTGATCATAGGGCTCAGACCGCCGCGTGCATGGCCTCCACCGCATGGAGGCGCCGGATTCGCAGCGCCGGGTAGAGCGCAGCCGTCACGGTGAAGGCGAAGATCACCGCCGGCCCGAGGGTAAGCGTGGCGAACGAAATCTTTGGCGTGATCACGCCCGGCAGGCCGAACTGGGCGTGGATCTCCTTCATGCCCGGGAAGGTGAAGCCTTCGACGTAAAAATAAAACGCGATCGCCGCACCCGCGCCGACACCGACAGCAAGCCCGAGGAGCGTAAGCAGCACCGATTCGAGCACCACGATGCCGCCGATCTTCAGCGGGGTGGCCCCGAGCGCCAGCATGATGCCGAACTCGCGAGTGCGTTCCAGAACCGACATCAGGAAGGTATTCAGGATACTGAAGGTCACGATCACGATGAGCACGATGTAGGTAAACCAGTTCTGCACCATGTCCGCCTGGATGAGCTGCTTGAAACCGGGCAACAGCCGCTCCCAGTCGAGCAGCACCAGATCGCCCCCCGCCGGGAGTGCGGCCGCCAGGCGCCTGTATGTTTCCTCCATCGCCTCGAGGCTCGGGCCGGAGACGGCGATGACGTGTGCCTCCTCACCCATGCTGAAGACCTCTTGGAAGGTGACGAGCGGTAGCTGGACGAGATGACGGTCGAGTTTCGGGTTGCCGCTCTCAAAGATGCCGACCACCGGCAGCACCGTGGCCGCGACCGAGCCGTCGCGCCCCGAACCGAGCAGCGTGAGCTCGTCGCCGACCGCGAGCTTGAGATTGCGCGCGAGCCGCACACCCACTACCGCCTCCCAGGCATCGACGGCAGAGAGATAGCGCCCGGTCTTGATGAGCCGCGGGATGGTCGAGAGCTTGGGCTCGTGCTCGGGCTCGACTCCGACCACCGACACGCCGTAGCTGCGGTCAGTGCTCGCTGCAAGCGCAAAGCCCTGTGCGCGCGTGGCCATCGCCTTGATGCCGGTGTCGCGGCGCAGCTGGACCGCGAGCGCCCGTGCCCCTGAGATGGAAAGCCGCATCTGCGGCTTGTCGTGGTAGCCCGCGCGCTGTATCTGCATCTGGCCGGTAAACACGCGCAGGGCGTTGTCCAGGAACATGTCGTAGGCACCGAGCTGCAGCGTGATCATAAACACCAGCAGCATGGCCGAGAAGGCGATCGCCGATGCCGTGAGCCAAGTGCGGCGCGGGTGACGCCAGAGATTGCGCCAGGCGAGCCGCAAAGTGATCGTCATCAAAAATCCCACCGCCTCGGATTGCGCAAATTGGCCAGGGTAAAAACGCTCTCCGGGATGTCCAGGCCGAACTGCGCCTCGCGCACTCGGATCTCGGTCCACTCCTGCGGCCGGTCGGCTCTGTGCATGCGCTGGCGCGTGGCGATGATCTTACCGCCCATGGGCCGGATCTCGCTGGTGGTCATGGTCTTGATTAACACGCCGGCCTGGTCGTAGAACTGGTGCTCGAGCACGATGTAGTCGTCGCGAATGCGCACCACCTCGCGGCCCCACACGACCGGCGCCGCCTCCCTCGGTACCGACTCGATCACGTACACCTTGTGTCCGTCCTGCGTCTCGATGGCAAGTAGCCGGTGGGTGTAGTGCTCGATCAGGTCGTCGGCCTTGGCGAGATCATTGTTGGAGAAGTCCGAGCCCATCCAGCTCTGGCTCATCATGCTCGCCGGGATCTTGATCACGCGGTTGATCTTGGGCGTGAAGCTCCACATCTCGTTGTCCACAAGCAGAGTGCTGTTCCCCGCGTCCTTGGCCGGGGAAACCACACGCACCAGCGAACGCTTCCGCCCCTGGGTCCAGACCCGAATCCGCAAGCGCCGCTCCCAGTCCGGGCGATGGATGACCATGTCGGCGACGGAATATGAAGACACGTCCCGCCAGTAATCAATCGCAGCCTGGACGATCGCGGCGCAGTCCTGTGCCAGCGAGGGCGCGGTGGTGGCCAGTAGCCAGACACAAAGAAACGCACGCGCGAACAACTGCCGGATGAGGGCGCGCTGCAAGGCTTCATCCTCGCCGTTGTCGAAGCGCGCGCTGCCGCGTGTCCCTAAAGCGTTGACCGGCATCAATACTTCTGGGTCAGCTCGAGCCGGTTGGCCTCGCGCTTCATGTCCACGCGGCCGAGGAAAGACATGCCGAGCAAGGCCTCAGCAGGAAACGGCCCTTCGATGACACTCGCCTCGACGCCATAGAGGACGATGCGGCCGATCTCGACCTTGTCGAGCTGAAGATTATAGGTGCGCACGATGCCCGAAGCGGTCTGGGCGTAGCCGGGCCGGCCGCGGCGGCGATAGTCGAGACCAATCCCTTTGGCCGTGTGGCTGTTGAGCACAATCACCGTGGCGCCGGTGTCCACGAGAAAGCGGACCGGCGCGCCGTTGACCAGCCCGTCGGCGTGAAAGTGGCCGTCCGGCTCGGCGAACAGTATCACGCCGCCCTTGCCGGTCGGCTTGAAGCTCGAGATCACGACACCCAGCTTAAACACCTCCCGCCGGCCGTTGAGCTCGACCTCGGCCTCCTCGCGGCGCGTGTCGGTGGCGACGAGCCTCACGCCCTCGGGGCTCGTCTCGCCGGCCTTAAGCAGGCGGCGTTTGCCGTCAATGATCACGATCGCCTTGTCCTCGAACAGCGCGTGCAGCACAAGCTCCTGCGCCGCCGCACCACTAAGGGGCACGGCGAGCAACACTGTCGCCAGCAGAACGTTTTGCACCGTGGCGCAAGGGGATAGAATCATTGCATGCCGAAGGAAATCGTCATCTTCCGCCATGCCCAGCATGAAGGGCCGGGGTATCTCGCCGAGTTTCTTGCGCGCCAGGGGCTGCGCTACCGCCTGGTACGCGTTGACCGCCGTGATCCCATCCCCACAAGCATAGCCGGAATCTCCGGACTGGTGCTCATGGGCGGGCCGATGAGCGTCAATGACCCCCTGCCCTGGATCCCCCGGGTGCTCGATCTCATCCGCCAGGCTGTCGCTGCCGGCGTGCCGGTGTTGGGGCACTGCCTCGGCGGCCAACTCATGGCCAAGGCCCTGGGCGCGAAGGTCGGACCGAATCGCGTCAAGGAGATCGGCTGGCTGCCGGTCGAGGCCATCGCCGGGACCGAGGCACGCACCTGGATGAACGGGCTGCCGCCGCGCTTCGAGGTGTTCCACTGGCACGGCGAGACCTTCGCGCTGCCGCCGCACGCCACACCTATATTGAGGAGCCGCGCCTGCCGCCACCAGGCCTTCGTGCTCGGCCCGCACCTCGCGTTCCAGTGCCATATCGAGATGACACCGGAGCTGGTGCGCTCCTGGGCGCGCGTCGGGCGCGAAGAGATCGCCAGGCCATCGGCCACCATACAGAGCGCGCGCCAGATGTACGCCAACCTCGTCGAGCGCACCGCCCGCCTGAACCGCATCGCCGATGTCTTCTACTCGCGCTGGATTGAGGGGCTTCGTTGACAGGGGACACGGTATCATTCGCGGGAAGCTTAACCTGCCCCAATCGGGCGCGAAAGACAAGACAACGCTATTCCCTTAGCCTCACCAGTTTTGCACGGCTTGCTGTGGAATTGCTGCATTTGACGCAATCTCGCGCGCGCTTGGAGCGGACGATTTCATTGATACGTCGGCGCTCTACACCAAATCTGCTTAGCAAGCTCTCTTTGAGTGAGCCCCGCGGGCTTGATGAACTCCTCATCAAGGATCTCACCAAAGCTTGTCGGCCTCGAATTATGTTGCGCATAGGTATTGACCTCGGCGGTACCTAAACCGAAGGCATCGGCACGCCCGGCGCGATCTCCACACACACCGGCTACCTCAAGAACTCGAACACCGTGTGCCTTAACGGCAGACCGATCAAGGAAGGCCTCGAACACCTGCTCAAACGCAAGCTCCGCGCACCGCCAACGACGCCAATTGTTTCGCGCTCTCGAAGGCGCAAGACGGCGCCAGGCAGGGATACGGTGAGGCCTTCGGCGTCATCCTCGGCACCGGCAAGGGCGGCGGCGTCATGTTTCACGGCCGGCTACACGAGGGCCTACAGCACATCGCCGGCGAGTGGGGCCACAACGTGCTTGAGCCGGACGGCCCGCCCTGCTATTGCGGCAAGCGGGGGTGCGTGGAAACGTTTCTCTCCGGACCCGGCCTCGCGCGCGACTATCACGCAAGCGGTGGCAATCCGGCGCACGAGGCGTGCGCGATCGCCGAACACGCCACACAAGGGGAGGCGCGGGCAGTGGCAGCGATGCAGCGCTATTCTGGAGCGCTTCGGCCGCGCGCCCAGTGTCGTAGTCAACATCCTCGACCCGGACGCGATCGTGCTTGGCGTCGGCGATGGCATGTCCAACATCGCGCGTCTTTACACCGAAGGCCGCGACCACCTCGCCCGGTACACCTTCAACGACGAATTGCGCACCGCGCTCCTGCCGCACCGGCATGGGGATAGCTCGGGCGTGCGCGAGGCCGCCCAGCTCTGGGACCGCGACGAGGTCTGAGCGCCCGGCGGCAAATCGTCACTTTCCACGAGTTTCCTCTCTCAAGCCATTCGTCCGCCGGCGCTCGCTGCACGCCGCATTTTTGACGGGCGTCAGAGTTTGTCTACACACCGGCGTGATTAAAGGCGCACAATAAAGACAACACAGCGGACGGTAGGGAAAATACAACTTCCGCAAGGAGACGACCATGAAACATAAGCTAACTTATGCCGCCGTGGCGGCCGCCCTGTTTTCAGGGCTCACCGCAGCCGTGCTTGCTGGCGGCCCAGGACCCGGCGCAGACGCGCGAGCAGACGCAGTCCCGCGAACAGGAGCGAATCCAGGACCGCGACATCTACGGCTGGCAGCTCATGACGCCGCAAGAGCGCGATGAGTATCGCGCCCGCATGCGCGCGGCGAAATCGCTGGAGGAGCGCGAACAGATCCGCAATGAGCATCACAAGCGCATGCAGGAACGTGCCAAGGAACGCGGCATGCGGCTTCTGGACGAGCCGCCGCCGAGAGGCAGGGGCAGCGGCATGGGCCCGGGCGGCGGCATGATGGGTCCAGGCGGTGGCATAGGCCCCGGGGGTGGCGGCATGGGCGGAGGCCGCCGCAACTACTGATTTAGGGCTTCTCCCAACTTGAACGACGGCGCGCGGCTCTCGGCCGCGTGCCGTCGCGCTTTTTTGGCCATGCCGGGCGCGCGTTATAATGCGCGGACCATCCGTTGCATCCTCTTGTCACCACATGCCAGCAGCGCCGCGAAAAATATAAGGAGACCACGATGGCACGAACCCTCGCGTACTTTTTCCTCCCGTTCCTCTGGCTCGCTGGTTGTGCGCCGCCCGCCGAGAGACCCAAGGCCCTGGATACCTCGCACTACGTCACACGCTACGCGAAGGAGGCCAAGTTCGACACCGTCAAGGACGATCTCGTGCTCGCGATCCAGAACCGCGGCCTCGTGGTGGACCACACCTCGTACATTCACAACATGCTCGAGCGCACCGGCAAAGACCTCGGCATGACCACGAAGATCTATGTCGACGGCATTGCCTACTCGTTCTGTAGCGCCGTGATCTCGCGCAAGACCATGGAGGCCGACCCGCACAACATTGCCTTCTGCCCCTACACCATCATCGTGTATACACCCCTCAACGAGCCGCAGAAGGTGTACGTCGCCTACCGCCGCCCGCCGCTCATCGGCACCGAGGCCTCAGCGGCGGCCCTCAAGGAGGTCGAGAACCTGCTCGACGGCATCGCGCGCGAGGCCTTGGGCCTGTAGGCTGCTGCGCGTTGCGTGCGCCAGGAACGGGGCGTTTTATCGCCCCGGAGCTGGCTTTATACTTGCCTGCCGTTTCACCGCTGCCCATAACCCAAGAGCCCGTCATGCACGTTTCCCGCTTCCTACTCGCTACGCTTCGCGAGAACCCCTCCGAGGCCGAGACCACAAGTCACCGGCTTATGCTGCGCGCCGGCATGATTCGTAGCCTTGCGCGCGGCATTTACAACTGGTTGCCGCTCGGGCTACGCGTGCTGCGCAAGGTCGAGCGCATCGTGCGCGAGGAGATGGACCGCACCGGCGCCCAGGAGGTGTTGATGCCGATGGTGCAGCCGGCGGAGCTGTGGCAGGCGTCCGGGCGCTGGGATGAGTACGGCGCAGAGCTGCTGCGCCTGAAGGACCGCCATCAGCGCGACTTCTGCCTTGGACCCACGCATGAAGAGGTCATCACCGACCTGGTGCGGCGCGAACTGCGCAGCTACCGCGAGCTCCCGGCTATCTTCTACCAGATCCAGATCAAGTTCCGCGACGAGATCCGCCCGCGCTTTGGCGTGATGCGCGCACGCGAGTTTTTGATGAAAGATGCCTACTCCTTCCACCTCGACGAGGCCTCGCTGATGGAGACCTATCGGGTGATGCACGCGACCTACTCGCGCATCTTCACGCGCATCGGCCTCGACTTCCGCGCCGTGGAGGCGGATGTGGGCGCGATCGGCGGGCGCGCTTCGCACGAATTCCACGTGCTTGCCGCCTCGGGCGAAGATGCCATCGCGCTCTGCAACACCTGCGACTATGCGGCGAACGTGGAACTCGCCCAGGCCCTGCCCCCGCTCGGCAGGCGACCTGCGCCCGGCAAGCCCATCGAGACCGTGGACACCCCTGGGCAGCACAGCATCGAAGAGGTAAGCCGTTTTCTCAAAATCGACCCGGCGCGCATCGTCAAGACGCTGCTGGTCAAGGGGACCGGTGGCGCGATCGCGCTGGTACTGAGGGGCGACCACGAATTGAACGAGATCAAGGCGGCCAAGCTGCCGCAAGTCGCCAAGCCACTCACCTTCGTGACCGACAGCGAAGTCGAGCTCGCTGCCGGCTGCGCGCCCGGTTCCATCGGCCCGGTGGGGCTCGATATCCCAGTGATCGCCGACGAGTCGGCCGCACGCCTCGCGGACTTCGTGTGTGGCGCGAACGTCGACGGTAAACATCACCTCAACGTCAACTGGGGCCGCGACTGTCCCGAGCCGGCGATCGCTGACTTGCGCAGGGTGGTCGAGGGCGACCCCTGCCCACACTCGCAGACCGAGGCCTGTCCAGGGACGCTTACGATCCGCCGCGGCATCGAGGTCGGGCACATTTTCCAGCTCGGCACCAAGTACAGCGAGAAACTTGGTGCCACCGTGCTGGACGAGACCGGCAAGCCGATCGTCATGCCCATGGGCTGCTACGGCATTGGGGTCTCGCGCATCGTGGCTGCTGCCATCGAGCAGAATCACGACGATCACGGCATTATCTGGCCGGAGGCGATCGCACCGTTCGACCTCGCGCTCGTGCCGATCGGCTACCACAGATCCGCACGCGTGAAAAACGCTGCCGACCGGCTCTATGCCGAGCTCACCGCCGCCGGTCTCGAGGTGCTGCTCGATGATCGCGACGAACGCCCCGGGGTGATCTTCGCCGACATGGATCTGATCGGCATCCCGCATCGCCTGGTCGTGGGCGATAAGGGGCTTGCGAAAGGAACAGTGGAATACAAAGTGCGGCAGGAGAAAAATTCGAAGGATATACCCATCGAGCAGGTCGTAAGCCTTTTCCGTCGCTGAGCAAAGGACTATTGCGATGGCGGAAACCGGCCTCGGCTATCTTCGTCCTGCTCGCCTTCGTGCTTTCGGTTTGGTTTGCTCCTGGCTAGATCGTTCGCCGCGGCGAACGTCGAAACAGTCATCTTGTGTACGCGGGTCGCTTCGCGGCTGGGGCACCGCGATCAAGACTCGGGTCCTGGAGGCGCCGACCCAGGGGATGCTCGTGGGGGGCGTGGGACCGTGCGATATCCCGTTCACCGCCAGGTGCAGTCGGTGCAGGAAGGGTCTCTATGACGCCAGGGGCCTCGTGATGCCGTTTTTCGCACTTTCTCCCGGAGCTGCCCATGCACCTGCGGCGCGCGCGTTCTGGCCGGGACCCCGTGTTCTCTCGGCGGCGGTTTTGCTGTCGAGCGAGGCCCGCCGTGGCCGATTGTATATTAGCCCTCTCTAATATATAGTACGCGCCGCTTTTCCCCTCATCCGGTACATACCCGATGAGCATCGAACAATTCGAATCCTGGTCCCTCATCCTCGGCATCGGCGGGCTGATCGGCTGGATGCTGCTTATCATTTGGAAGATGGGTAAGGAATCGCAGGCCGGCCGGTTCGGCTACTTCGTATTGTTCTTCGCCCTCGGCCTGGGGTTCGTCGGATTCCTCATTAAGACCATCCTGGTCGAGCTGCTCAAGCTCTGATCACTGCACGCGGCGGCGGACCTCGACCACATTCGGGATCTGGTCGATGAGTGTAAGCACACGCAAGAGTGTATCGAGATCGGGGATCTCGAGCGTGAAGGTCATGCGCGCAACCATATCGGAGCGGTCGGTGAGCGTGCTCAAGCCCGTGACATTGATTCTCTCGTTGGCGAGCAGCGCGGTGATGTCGCGCAACAGCCCCGGCCGGTCGTAGGCGGCTACCTCGACCTCGACCGGGAAGGTGCGCCCGGCCGCCATCCCCCAGCTTACCTCGATCATGCGCTCGCCGTGCTCATCGCGGTGGCGCAGTGCATTCTGGCAGTCGCGGCGGTGAATGGTGACGCCCTTGCCGCGCGTGATGAAGCCGACGATCGCATCGCCCGGCACCGGGTTGCAGCAGCGCGCCATGCGCGTGAGCAGATTGCCCACACCCTGCACAACGATGCCGGTCGGCGCCGCACCGAGCCGCGCAGTTGGCGCTCGCAGCGGCACGGCTGCCGGCGACGACGAGGCCAGACGCAGGCCGGGCTCGACGAGCTCCTGCACCACGGCCATGATCTGCGCAGGACGTACCTCGCCGCGCCCGACGGCGGCGAGGAAGTCATCCACCTTGTGAAAGCCGAGCCTCGTAGCGATCGCCTCGTATTTCACGTCCGCAATGCCGAGGCGGTGGAACTCGCGCTCGAGCGCGTCACGCCCAACGGTCACGCTCGCCTCGTGAGTCTGCTGCTTGAACCAGGTCTGGACCTTGCTTCGCGCCCTGGACGTAACGAGGTAACCGAGGTGCGGGTTGAGCCAGTCGCGCGACGGGCCACCTTCCTTCACCGTGAGCACCTCGACCTGCTCGCCGGTCCTGAGCTTGTAGGTGAGCGGCACCATCCTCCCGTCCACCTTGGCGCCGCGACAGCGGTGCCCCACCTCGGTGTGGATGTGGTAGGCGAAGTCGAGCGGGGTTGCGCCGGCGGGCAGGTCCACGATGTTGCCCTTAGGCGTAAAGACGTACACGCGGTCCTCGAACACCTCGCTCTTGAATAGGTCCACGAACTCGGTCGCCTCGGCGACCTCATCGCGCCATTCGAGCAGACTGCGCAGCCAGGCAAGCTTGCGCACGTAGCCCTCGTCGGGCTTGACCTCTTCCTTGTAACGCCAATGCGCGGCCACACCATACTCCGCCTGCCGGTGCATCTCGTGGGTGCGGATCTGCACCTCAACGGTTTTGCCCTCCGGTCCGATCACGGTCGTGTGCAGCGAACGGTAATGGTTTTCCTTCGGTGTAGCGATATAGTCATCAAACTCTCCCGGTACGTACTGCCAGAGCGAATGCACGACACCGAGCGCCGCATAACAGTCGCGCACGCTCGCGACGAGCACGCGCACGGCACGCACGTCGAAGACCTGGGCAAAGTCGAGCCCCTTGCGCTGCATCTTGCGCCAGATGCTGTAGATGTGCTTCGGCCGACCGTGCAGCTCGGCCGCGATGCCAGCGCGCGCAAGCTCGGCGCTGAGCCGCTCTATGAAGCGAGCGATATAGCGCTCACGGTCGGTGCGCTTCTCGGCGATAAATGCCGCGATTTGCTTGTAGGTGAGGGGCTCGAGATAACGGAAGGCCAGGTCCTCGAGCTCCCACTTGAGCTGCCAGATGCCGAGCCGGTTGGCGAGTGGCGCAAAGATCTCGAGCGTCTCGCGTGCGATGGCGCGCTGACGGTCCTCGGGCAGCGCGCCGAGCGTGCGCATGTTGTGCAGCCGGTCGGCGAGCTTGATGAGGACCACGCGTACGTCCTCGGCCATGGCGAGCAGCATCTTGCGCAGGCTCTCGGCCTGGGCGCGGCTCTCGCGGCCGCCCTCGGCGAGCCCCCGGAATTCCTGGATCACCGCCATCTTGGTGACCCCGTCCACGAGCCGCGCGATGCGCGGTCCGAATTCTTGCTCGATCTCGGCGAGGGTAACGGGGGTGTCCTCGACCACGTCATGCAGGATCGCCCCTACGAGCGTCTCGGTGTCTAGCCTGAGTTCGGCGAGAATGCGTGCACAACCGAGCGCGTGCAATACATAGGGCTCGCCCGAGGCGCGAACCTGGCCGGCGTGCGCCTGCTCGGCGCGCGCAACGGCACGGCGAATGAGCTCCGCCTCGGCCGGCGGGCGCTCTCTTGCCAGGGACTGCAGCCAGCCCTCGACCTCCGATCGGACCACAGGGCTGAGGTCGGGGAAGGTGCTCGTGACCAAAACCATGGAAGCGACTACCCTCAATGCACGCTAGCATATTCTTACTAAATGGGGGTGGTGAACAGCGGGTTAAACACGGCCTTGGCACCGGCTGGCACACCGACCGCTGTGGGCTATCTTCGCAAGAGGAAAGAATGCAATCCCCATGAAATGCCACTTTTTGTGGATCATCGCCCTGGGCTGGCTGGTGGCGCTGCCGCCGGCGGTGACGCTCGGCGCCGTGGACGTCGACCCGGCGCTGCGCACCCTGCTCAAGGAGGCGGCCGCGCAATCCGATACCTTCGGCGATCGCTTCGAGGCCGAGGTCTGGCTCCTCGACATGTCGCAGCGACTGGCGCCAAAGATCCCCGACCCGCGTTTTCGGGTCGAGCTCCTCAAGAACGTCCACTACGAGGCGACCCGCGCAGGGCTCGCCCCGGAGCTGGTGCTGGCGGTGATTGAGGTAGAGAGCAACTTCGATCCCTGGGCCATCTCACCGACCGGCGCCCAGGGATTGATGCAGGTGATGCCGTTCTGGCTGAGGCAAATCGGCAAACCGGGCGACAGCCTGTTCCGGGTGCGGACCAATTTGCGACTCGGCTGCACCATCCTCAAGTACTACCTCGACAAGGAGCGCGGAAATCTGTGGCGGGCGCTTGCCCGCTACGGCGGCGACAGGAGCGGGTACGTCTACCCGGCCAGGGTCTACCGCGTGCTGCAAGCGCGGTGGTTCAAGCAGTAAGAAAACGCCTCAAGAGGCGCTAAGCGCGGCGGCGCTCAGCTCAGGCCTCCCGGGCATACCCAACTCGTGCAGCTTCTCCACAACCTCTAAGAGCAAAAACAGCCAGAGGAACCACGCCGCGTCGAAAATGCCCTTGCGGATGAAGGCTGGGCGTACCAGGCAGGATTCGGGCTCCGTGTAGAGCGAAAAGTCCGGAATCCAGCGCGGCGTGCGGTGCTTGTATTCGAGATAAGTCTCGCCATAGATGCGTTCGAGCTCGCGCTCCTCGCGCGCGACCACCCGCGGATAGTAGAAGACAAAGAACAGTAGCAGGGCGAGCGCCACCGGCGGGTGCTCGGTCGCGAGCCCGAAGCCCACGCCACCGAGGAAGTTGAACACGTAGCACGGATTCGCACTACCAAGTACGGACCTGCGGTGACGAGCGCGCCGTTCTTGTAGCCTCCGATGTACGTCAGGCACCACGCGCGCCCGAGCGTGGCGACGACCAGAAGCGCGAAGCCGACATTTTCGAGCAGCAGCTCGCCGAGCAGGCTGTCCTCCCAGGGCGAGACGGTAAAGACGACGTACGCCAGAAGCGGCAGCACGATGAGCCAAGTCAAAAGAATGCGGCGCACGGCGAGCGGCTTAAGTTGCATAAAGCCTTGCGGCAAAGGGCTTGATCGTCATGCTCCGACAAACGGCGCAGACCCCCAAAGCCTCTTGCACCGCCAAGAAGCTACCTTATCACAAAATCCGGGAAGTGTTGCGACGCCGTGTCGGCCGCGATCACGCGCTCGACGCGCGCATGCGGCGGTCCCTGCCACAGCCAGGCTTCGAGCTGCTTAAGTCGATCCTCCTCGCCGCAGGCCACGAGCTCCACGCGCCCGTCGGGCAGGTTGCACACCCAGCCGGTCAGCCCGAGACGGCGCGCCATGGCCTGGGTGTTGGCGCGGAAGAACACGCCCTGCACGCGTCCCGAGACGAGGAAATGCCGGCAGCGAATCATGTATGAATTTTGCCGCAGAGGCGCAAAGACGCAAAGAAGAGGCGAAATCATGCAACCACAGATGAACACGGATCAACGTCGATGAAGAGGCGTGAAAGCAACCTGCTCGGCAATATCCGTGTTTATCTGCGGTTTCTTGAATTTGTTTTCTTTGCGTCAAGGCCTCTTATTCAAACTCGACGTGTGCGGACGCGCCGGCACGCAGCAGCTTATCGGTACGAAAGGCCACGCCGACTTCATAGCGGCCGTCCCCCGCCGGTTCGAGCCCCACGCGGCTCACGCGACCGGGGTAGCGATCTCCGGCAACGACCACGGCGGCCTCCTGCCCGGGCCGGATCGAAGCGGCCTTCGGCCCCGCGATCCATGCCCGTGCTTCGTATTCCCCAATGGCAGCAAGCCGCACAATAGGGCGCGCCTCGAGCGCACTAACCACGCTCGCGCCCACCTCCGCACTCACCTCGAGCACCCAGGCGTCGAATGGCGCCCGAATGACACTGTGCGCCAGCTCGTAGCGGGCCCGCTCGAGCCGGGCACGCGCGCGGCGTAGGTCGGCGAGGGCGCGCTGCTCGGCGAGCTTTGCGTTTTCTAGCTCCACGGTCGACAGCACGGTGCGGTCGTAGAGCTCTTTCGCCTGGCGGTATTCGCGCGCCGCCTCAGTGTGCACGGCTGCGGCGCGCGTCACATCGGCCTGCGCCTGTTCGACTGCTGCCTGGAAAGGGGTAGCCTCTAGCGCGACGAGCACCTCACCCTTTGAGGCGCGCTCGCCGGGGCGCGCGGTGACACGCTCGACCACACCGGAAACCGGCAGCCCCAGCTCGACGCGGCGGGCGAAGTGCACCGTCGCCTCGTAATCCCCCGCGCCGGCGGCATAGCTTGCAACCAGCATCAAAACGCCCGAAAGCCGTTTCACGGTCTGTGTCCCTCCTCGTGGGATTGCACCAGCCTGCCCGTAAGGGCGTCAATTCTCGCCCAGACGAGCGCCCATTCGAATTCCGCCTGTGCGGCCTGGTACTGCGCCTCGGTCAGGCGCACCAAGGCATCGCCGAGATCGGTGCGCACCTCCATCTCGTAGAGCGCCCGCGCACGGTCGAGCGAGAGATCCCGCCACGCGATGCGACGGTGCGCCGCCTCGCGCCGCACCTTGAGCGTCTCGAGTTCCTGCACAAGGTCGAGTACGGTGTTGCTTAGATCGTATTCTGCCTTCGCCAGGCGCGCCTCGCGCTCCTCGAGCACCGCCTGGGCGCGCGCGATGGCGGCCGTATCCGCCCCACCCTGATATATCGGCACACGCAAGTTGATGCCGGCGCGCAAATCGTTGCGCGAGGCGAAGGTGCGCTCGTATTCGGCAACCTCGAACTCCACGTCGAGCGTCGGGCGGCGGCGCGCGCGCTCGGCCACGAGAACGGCGCGCGCCGCCTCGGTCTCCTGACGCAGTTGCGCAAGCCACGGATTGGCGCGCCGGGCCTGCTCGAAGAGCATCTGGTATTCCGGAATCTTGCGCTCGTAGGCGGTGAGATCCGGGCGGACCAGGTCACGCGGCAGCTTGCCGGGCCGGTTGAGGGCTGCGGCCAGGCGTGCGCGCGCCGCCGTCTGGCGCTTTTCGCTCTCGGTGCGCCGGATTAAGGCCTCGCGATAGAGGTTTTCCGCTTCCATCAACGTCACGTCCGACACGCGCCCGAGCGCGTGGTGCTCGCGTAGGTCGTCGAAACGTACATAACGAAACGCCATCTCCTCGTTATCCACGCTATAGCGCAGGTCGGCCAGCAATACGTCGAAGAAACGCGCCATGATCTCGAGCCGCCTCGCCTGGCGCGCGTCGAGGAAGGCCTGCTCGCGCGCCGCCTGCTCGGCCGCAGCCGCCTTCTCCAGCGCGCGTGTGCGTCCGAAATCGGTGAGCGGCTTGCTAAGTACCAGGCGCGCGAGGCTGTCGTTTACCCAGCCGTCGCCGTCGGCAGCCGGCTGGACGGTCTGAGGTCTGAGATCGAGGTAAACACGCGCTGCGCGCCGAGCAGCCGCCTCGAGACGAGCGGCGCGGGCCTGCTCGAGGCGGGCGCGGGCGAGCTCGAGGTCGGGATGAGCCGCCTCCGCGAAAGCGAGAGCCTGTTCGAGGGTAAGAGGGCTGGGCAGGG